>Ga0209611_10000004_pt1 | contig 394897 bp, 342 predicted proteins | sample S1TSphgellanicum_3_FD_187693 | JGI IMG/M metagenome (GOLD analysis project Ga0209611, IMG submission 187693) | Host-associated microbial communities from peat moss isolated from Minnesota, USA - S1T2_Fc - Sphagnum magellanicum MG (SPAdes) (version 2) | ecosystem: Host-associated > Plants >... | reverse complement strand
CGCTGGGATCTGTGAGGGGGGAAGGAAGTTGTCACCATGGAAAGCCTAATCGGGCACAAAACTGGAAACGGTGGAAACAGCCAAGGATGCTCCTAAAGTAATAACTATCCCTTCCTCTACTCGGCAGCAATCAGGAACTAGCGAACCACTTCTTCCACCAGGGCTTTTTCAGTTCTTCTAATTCTTTGGCGAGGGCGTCTAATTGGTCGCGGGCAGCCTGCTCATTTAGCTCTTTTTCGCGCTTGAGGCGGTCCACTTCTTGATTCATGAAACCTTCCAACTCTTGCTTTGATTTCTCAACTTCATCTAGTTGGTCTTTGAGGTTTATCAATTCGGAAAGTTGCTGGCGCAATTCGCCAATTTCCACAGTCTTTTTAGTCACCAGTTCGTCGTGCTCTTTTGCCTTTTTCTCGAGATCCGGTAAAAGGCGTAATTTAAGATCTTGTTCTTGAATGATTCGGTCTTTTTCCGCTAGCGCTTCGGCTTGCGCTGCAACGCGCTCGACTAGCGGTCGCATCACGTGTTCGACAATCTGCTCCAATCTTGATCGTTCGTTTCTGAGCCAATCATCATCATCAGAGTGATCGTCGGGCATCGCTTCGGCTTCTACTTCTACTGGCCGTTCAGCTATTTTTGTATTTGAGTTTGGTTCTGTCGGTGCTGATTTCCTCTTCTCTGCGATTTCCTTTTGGACCGCGCCGTTAGAAACGAACCACTCATCTCTTAACCAGTTTGATTTTTTTTCGCCTTTGAGATCGCCTTTGGTTAGGCGCTCTAATATGATGCGCTCTTCCAGACCGAGTTTCTCCGCGGCCTTTTTGACAGTGAGTAAAGAGTCCTTTTGCATCGGTTTGCCCCATGGATATGCAGCCGATATAGCGGGGTTCGGCTTCGAGATGATTATAAAGTGGCAGCGTTAGAAAAGAGGTAATATTGTGATTTGTTTAGGCGATGAGCGAATTAGATAATCCGATCTGGTCTTCCCTTACTAGCGTGTTTGCACGCTTGGCGGAGGGAAGCGGCAAGGCACGCCGGTTTCCACCAGCCATCACGAGCTTGGCTGCCGTTAGTGAGGAAACCAAGGAGGCTTTTTTAGATCTGGCCAATACGCTTGCAGTAGGCGAAAGATGCGGGCTTTTTCTTAACCTCAAACATGAGGTCCCGGAATCTTTTGCTCTTTTTTTTGCAGCCGAACTTTTCCAAATGGAATGCAAAAAACTTTTAAGTGTCCCGACCATTGAGTTTTTAGAACTCTTAGAAAATGACGTTCCCGATATGGTTCGATTAGCCAAATTGACTGAACCTGGACCATTTGGAACACGCACGATTGAACTTCAAAACTATATAGGTGTGCGCAATGAAATGGGTGAATTGATCGCGATGACTGGACAACGCTGTCAATCTGAGACGTTCACTGAGATTAGCGCCGTTTGTGTGCATCCGGATCATCGTGGCAAAGGTCTAGCTAAAGCGCTTGTAAGCGAAGTATGCCAAAGAATTTTGGCCGCAAATAAAACACCGTGCTTGCATGTTTTGCCAAACAATGAATCAGCGATCAAATCATATCGAGCACTTGGATTTGAGGTGCGGCGAAGCTTTAATTTGCTTAGTTTAAAACGCAAAGTTTAAAATTTGCGCTCTTCAAATCTGTCCACAGTTGGAATTTAAACCAATTCTTTTTGAAATGGATACAACAACTGCCCAATGAGAGTGCTTGGAAGTTGCCCTTTCTTGACACCGAAAAGATGTGGTGTCTCATTCCTGGGCATATAGAACGTCCCGAAAATGATGTCGTACAAAGGAAACAAGCCGGCGAAGTTTTTGTCTAAACCTTCCTCTTCAGATGTATGGTGCCATCGGTGAAAGCGAGGCGATGCGATTACATAGCGTAAAGGACCAAAATCCCAGTCGACATTGGCATGGATCAAAATGGCGTAAAGGACAAGAAAAGTGGCGTAGGCAGTCAGTACATACGCAGGAAAACCAAAAATGACAAACGGCAGAATCTGAACTGATTTTTGCACCATCTCGTTTATAGGGTGCAAACGTACCGACGAAAGCCAGTCGAGATCAACTGAGGAATGATGAATGGCATGAAATCTCCAAAGCCACCCCTGGTGGAACGCCCTGTGCATCCAATAAGAAATAAAGTCACCGATGATGAGAATTTCCGCAATGATCAAAATTACAGGCTGTTGTGATACTGGCCGAAATCCGTTTACAGACTGCGGACCAAAATGTCTTCCCAGTAAAATACTTATCGCTGCAATCATAAGGAAGATGGATCCCTTGGTGAGCGATTTTGATACAAGAGCAGTGAAGAACCAATATTGCGTATCCAAACCACTGTCTTTTCGCCAGATCGGCTTTTTGCGTTGAGCTGGAGAAATTCGTTCTATAGCAGAGATGAGTAGCCCTATCACGATGAGGGACACAAACAAACGAAGCGGATGGGCGAGGAACGATATCATTCCTCTAGTTTCACCTCTAGGAGCACTTTTGAAATGTGCGGAAAGTCATATATTTGAAGGACTTTGTGGCATGAGCAAGAGGTCTATTGGATTGACCTCAGCGTTGTCATCTTCGCCTTTGTCCATGTAATCGACGTACCAGCGAGGAATGTATAGACGTTGACTGGATAGCAAAATGAATAGTGGTGCTAATTCCACTTTTTTAAATAGCTTTTTCAAACGGAAGAATTCTTGCTTGAGTGAATCAACTTCATCTTGAATGGCATAGCGACCGGCGTTCATAGCAATGAATTCTTTGGCTCGATCCGGATCCCAACCTTGTTCCACAAGCGTTTGAATCATGCCGGGTCCATGTTGGCTAACCTGAGTCATGCCGCAGTCATCGTGTCCTAATAGAACGACGTGGCGTACTCCTTTTGATAAGACATAGACAAGACTGAATTCCGAGCCAATCAAACGTCCGCTGGCGCGCCGTATGATGTACGAATACTTTGGTGGCACGATCGGATGGAAACGAAACTCAATACAAGTTGCAACTAAAAGCTCCGGAGAACCTGATGGTCTAATGGGTTCATCAAAATTATGAGCACCAATAAAGGCACTAATCGGAGTGTTTCGCCATTTTTCCGGAACATCATCAGGATGCGCTATTTTGGCTAGCCGCGTGCTAAAGCGATCGTTTTGTGTGATTCCAAGATCCTGTTTATCCATTAGCCAACCTTTTAGTGAACAGCCACATAATCCTCAAGAGATCTTAGCAGTAGCAGTGCTTTTCAGTTCGGTTCAGTCTTTTCATTTGCACCAATAGGAATCTGAATTTGTATAAATTCCGGAGAGCCGATCGGTCTTGGCGTGAATCCATGCACTTTTTTAACAGATTTAAGTGCTATTCGGTCAAATTCGCCATTCCCAGAAGAATCTGAAACATGGGCGTATGAAATTGTGCCGCTTCGGTCTACTAAACAGGTTATGGTTGCTTTAAGGGACTGTTTTTGTGAGCCCAATTGGGCAGCTAGTTGATTTGCTTCAATTGCAACTTGCTTTATGTGGTTTTCTAAATTCATGCCTTCGTAATGGCTAATTGTTTGCTGAACGGATTTCATCAAGTTTTCACCTTCGGTTGGTCGCCCATTGACGAGATAAAGATTGGCTAATTCCTGGTTGGCAAGTGTTTTGAAATATGGATTTGATCCACCAGCACCTTCACTTTCTTCGATCGAGGCTTTGGCAGCGCTGTAATTATTTCTCTTTTGATACAAACGCGCCAGAAGCCTGGCCGTCTCAAATCGCTGGTACTGTTGCGTTGCTTGCTTATCGGTAAGCTTCAGTAATTCTTCAGCTGTTGATAAATCTTGGTTGGCAATGGCTAGCTGCGCGGCATTTATGCTTTCTTCCCACTGTTCTGTGCTCAATGCGATGGCGAATTGGCTTGAAAATATTGGCAAAGCCAAGCCAATGAAGAGTGTGATCGATCTGCTCGCAAAGGTCATAAGTCGAAGCGCTCTTTGATCTCTGCAAAGGCTTTCGTTATCTCTGTGAAATGAAGTCCGAGCATTCCAACTGCCTCAGCACCTTTGACATTTTCAAAGCGATCATCAATGAACAAAGTTGATTGCGCCTTCATGCCGGCTGCCTCCAGGCAGTGCAGGTAGATCTCCTTTTCGGGCTTTACGCATCCGACTTTGGAAGAAAAGACAGTTGTTTTAAATTGAGGGAGCCAAGCGCAATTAGACATCAGGTATTCGCTCATCACCTCGGGCATGTTTGAAAGAAGGGCAGTTCGAATGCCCTTAGATTCAAGCAATTTTATCCAGGACAACATTGTTTGACAGGGCTGTGTCCAGCTTTGATTGTCGAGAAGCGTTAATTGCTCGATTTGGTCGTTTGATAACTTCACGCCCATTACTTCGGCGGCATTGCGGAAGTAGGTGAAATTATCCATGTTTAGGTCATAAGCGAGCCGAAACTGCCAGTATCCTTTTTCGAACAGGGCACGGTCAACTCCGCACAGTGAAACCATATTCTCAATACAGTCTTCTTGCTGCGGCTGAGAGATGACGTTGCCATAATCGAAGATGACGCTTTCTATTTTCATTAAGGTACTCGCAGGCCGTCTTGAGATTCTAGCAGCAGCCTGCGTTAGTTCTATTACTCAGGCAACTAGTTGCGATGCCAGACGATCCATGTCGCTAAGGAGGACGATTTCTCTTTCATCCGAATCGACTATTTCGACAATCTCGAAAGATCTTGCGTAACCTTTGGCATAAGCCAACGCGGACTGTAAAGTCGCGAATGTCAAGGTATGGTGATCGTGAATAACTTTCCAGCTTTCGCAAAGTTGTTTCACATTCGAATGCTTTGCCTTTTCTTGAGCCATTTCTTTCGCCATTTCCCTTCATGCTTTTACTTCCAAGGACTAATGGCAAACCGCTTGTGTTCCTGAATCGTGATTTTTTTGCTCATTTATTTACTCATTTCTAACAGCATGAAAACGCGAGGTCTCGTAAGCAGGCTCAGGGCTGGATACCAAATGCTGGTGGCTTTCCACGAGATACGGATAATGCGGAATATTGTAGGTAGAGACTTTGTGGCTACGCATGAGTGCTATGTTTATGCCACCACAAATGATGGCAAAATGTCTAAGCGCCTTTGAAATTTTCGGCGTACTATCGTATCGTTCTCAAATAGGTCGCTCACTAGGTTAAAACATGTTTTCAAAACAGCTTTTGAGAGTGCATTTGCTCGCCTGGGCTATCCTGGCTGCTTTTGCAATAGTCTTGGCAATTGATGCAAAGGGCATCTGTCAGGCTCCGAAGAAGGTTCTTCCGGAAGGTGACTCAACACACTTGTTTTGGATAGACACAAGCGAACGAAGCTATTTTGCGCATGTGCCGAAAGGTCTGAATCGCACAAAGAAAGTGCCGCTTGTTCTCCTCTTTCACGGTGGTGGTGGGCAAGGTGAAGGTATGTCAAAGTTGACCAAATTCAACGATCTGGCTGACAAATACGGCTTTATTGCAATTTATCCAGACGGTCTCGAAAAGCGTTGGAATGATGGTCGTGAAATTCCAAGACTGATGCAATATGACGACGTTGCATTCGTAAAAAGCCTTATCGAAAAACTGGTCAAAACTAACAACGTCGACGAAAAACGTGTCTATGCAGTTGGTATCTCCAATGGTGGCTTATTCGTAGAAAAACTAGCGCTTGAAATTCCTGAGAAATTCGCAGCAGTAGCTGTATTGGGAGCGGGTTTAACGGAAGAACTCTATGGTGATTATTCAACCGACAAGATGACGAATCTTCTGCTCATTTTCGGTGCGAATGATCCAGTTGTTCCGTTCACTGGAGGTAAATTCAACAATCCCATTATGGGTGGTAAAGGAAAAGTCTACGCAGCAGCACAATGCATTTCATTTTGGATTGGACGAAACGATTGTGGTTCAGACGCCGAAACCGAATCACCCGATCCGAAAGTTGCCTCCGATCCAACCCGCATTCGCAAGACTATCTATTCTCCAAACAAAGGCGGCAAAGAGGTGGAAATTTTGGTTGTGGACGGCGGTGGCCATACCTGGCCCTCCGGACCGCAGTACTTGCCCGAGAAAAGGATTGGTTTGGTTACCCATCAGCTGTCAAACCAAGATATTTGGGATTTCTTCCAAAACAAACACTTGTAATTCATTCACTTGAACAGTTCACTTACTTTCATATTCGGTATAAAGTTTTTAGGATTGTTTTCCAAGTTCAGTGTTAATTGGATTTGTAATCTTGGAATAGCTCATTGAGTGGAAATATTTCCTTCTATAGTCATTTCGCCACCTAAACGTTGGGGAGAGTAAGCATGCCAAAAGATTTACCTGTTGGTAACGGCAGAATTCTGATGAATTTCGATAAGGAATACCGCCTGCGCGATGTTTATTTCCCGCACGTCGGACAGGAGAATCAAACGATTGGACACGTTTCCAATTTCGGCGTCTGGGTAGACGGCCAGTTTGCCTGGATGGGCGATGGTTGGAACGTCCAGCGCACGTATGCTAAAGAATCCCTGGTTACAAACGTTTTCCTTCATCATGAAAAGCTCAACATTGAGCTTCAGGTCAATGATGTTGTCGATTATCTGCATGACATTTATGTCCGCGAGCTTAAAGTCACCGACCGCGCCAATAAAAAGCGCGATGTCAGGCTCTTCTTCCATCATGATTTCCACATCTCCGAAACGGAAGTGGGCGATACAGCCTATTACGATCCACGCACGGGTGCGGTCATTCACTATAAGAAGAATCGCTGGTTCTTGATTAATGGCAAAGGCTCCTCAGACAAAATTGGCGTAGAACATTGGGCCATAGGTAATAAAGAAGTACCTGGTTCTGAAGGCACTTGGCGTGATGCTGAAGATGGTGTTTTGGGCATGAATGGCATTGCTCAGGGTTCGGTGGATTCAACTATCGGTATCTCGGTGAGTGTGCCGCCAAACGGTTCTGAAACCGCTCACTACTGGATTTGTTTTGGTAAGAACAATGAAGAAGTAGTCAACCTTGAAAAGATAATTCGCGAACATGGGCCTGATTACTTCGTTCCGCGCAACCAAAATTACTGGCGTCATTGGGTTAACCCAGAACACGTTGACTTCCTAAACGTTCCGCAAAAAGTTGTAGATCTCTATAAACGCAGCCTTCTCATCATTCGCACTCAAATAGATGAAGGTGGTGCGATTATCGCTGCTAACGATCACGATATCGCTCAGTTTGCGCGGGACACATACTCCTATATGTGGCCACGCGATGGCGCTCTTGTAGCCCATGCACTTACGAAGGCAGGTTATCGCGACATTGCCCAGAAGTTCTTTGATTTCTGTGCTGATGTAATTAAGGAAGAAGGCTACCTTCTCCACAAGTACAATCCGGATAAATCACTAGCCTCAAGTTGGCATCCATGGATTCGAAATGGCAAGTTCGATCTGCCTATTCAAGAAGATGAAACTGCTCTTGTACTCTGGGCGTTGTGGCAAAATTTCAAAAAATTCCGCAATGTCACCAAAATGGGAGAACTCTTCGAAAAGCTGATCAAGCGGGCCGCGAACTTCCTGTGTGAATTCCGCGATCCCGAAACAAAGTTGCCACACCCATCTCATGATTTGTGGGAAGAGCGTTATGGCGTGCATCTCTTTACGGTCGCCAGCGTAATTGGCGGTTTAACAGCAGCTGCTAATTTCGCGCAAGCTCTTGGTGAGCTAGAGCTCCATCGCAAATACACAGAAGCTATTGATGAAATTCAATCGGCAATGACTGAGTACATGTGGAGCAAGAAGGATAATCGCTTCTGCCGCATGGCGACGCGCACTGCAAAGGGTTATGACCTCGATATGAACATCGATGCCTCGATGTATGCCATCTTTGCTTTTGGTGGTATGCCGCCAAATGATCCCAAAGTGAAAGCAACCATGCAAGCCATTAAGGACAGATTGTGGATTAAAACGGATGTCGGTGGCGTGGCTCGTTATGAAGACGACTACTACCACCAAGTCACGCACGATCTAGCCAATGTTCCAGGCAACCCCTGGTTTATTTGCACTATGTGGCTTGCTCAATATGAAATTGCAAGTGCTCGTAGCGAAGCCAATTTGAAAGAAGCGATCAAGATTCTGGAATGGGTAGCAGACCATGCCTTACCTTCCGGAGCCCTAGCAGAACAAGTTCATCCCTACACGAATGAGCCGCTCTCGGTATCACCATTAACATGGAGCCATGCCACTCTAGTAACGGTCGTGTTGGAGTATCTGGAGAAACGCCGAGTCCTTATGACAGAAAGCTTGATGGATCACACCATCTTGCCAGTCTAGCTCTCAGTCTAGATCGAATCCAATTTCAAGTAGGGGTGTGGCTTGTGGGCATGCCCCTATAGTTTTTACGACTTCAACTTTTTCTTCATCTCGGCTTCTTTTTTCGCCGCTTCAGCGATTTTTGGATCACCGGCAGGCAATTTCGCCCTGCGAATGGCAACGCTTTGTGAATAATAGGCCTCCGCTTTAACAAACTGCTTTTGCCGTTCATAAAGGCCGCCAATCACAAAAGCGAGATCAGAAACGATTGAGCTGTCGTTGCCGAAGGCTTGCTTTTCGATCGCTATTGCCTGCTCGAATAGTTGAATTGATTCGGCTATCTTATTTTGATCCCTGCGCAAAGCGCCCATGCACATTTGGCTTTCTGCTATTGCGGGGCTGTTTGGATCGAGGATCTGTTTGCGCCCATCAAGCGCGGTTTTATAGCACTCTTCTGCTGCCTGTGTTTTGCGAGCAAATTGATAAGCTTGGCCAAGATCATTCAAGATATCGAATGTTTCGCTGTTATCCATGCCAACCGCTTCCACAGCTAAGTCTTTAGCACGCGTAAGGTAAGCAATAGCTTCAGCGTATTTCTTTTGAGCACGAGCAAGATTGCCTTTGGCTGCCAGAGTGCGTGCGTAATAAACTCGGTCTCTGCCCTTGTAGTGTTTTCGAATTTCCTCAGCACGATTCAAATAAGCTTGCGCCCGTGAGAAATCATTTTGAAGAGTAGCGATAATACCTAGACCATTTAAAGCTCGTGCGAAATCGTTATCACTTACCTCTAATCTCTTTTGTTTGGCATCGAAAATGTAGGTGAAGTATTGCTGCGCTTCTGCATATTTGAACTCGTGCAGGTAAATATGGCCAAGCTCTGCACTGCTTGAAAATACACCTTGAGCATCTTTTGTTTTGGTAGCTTCATCAAGCGCTTTGCGAGCTTTTACTTCTGCTTCTTTGTACTTACCGCTTTCAAATAACGTTTGTGCATCGACGCTTTGTTCTTTAGGTGTTTCCCCACCCTCAATTGCCGCAATTATGTTTTTTGTTGCCTTGCTTGTACGGGCGGAATACATGTAACTCATGAACGTGGCAAGCGCAATAAACGCAACGATCGCACCAATGAATATATTGCGCGCTTTCTTCGACATCGGCGCGTAAAGCCTGGGAATATTTGAAGTTATAAAAAGTGGTGCTTTGGCAGCGAGTGCTCTGGGGGTTGGTTCAGGTGCGCCTGTGACTGGTGGAGCAGGAGTGGTAGTTGGAGGGATGGTTATGGGTTCGGCAGGGGCAGCCGGAGTCGCAGGAGCATTATCCGTGGCGGCAGCCGCAGATGCATTTTCCGAACTGATAGCCTGGGAGGATGGGGCTGTAACGGATTCTGTTGGAATAGGAATCGGAGCAGTAGTTGATTCGTTTGCTGTTTTTGCGGTTGCACCATCTTTAGTGGCGCCCTCCTTTATAGCTGGTAACTTGTCCGTTCCTGATATAGATTCTGAATTGTTTGAAGGGCGAGGTTGTGCTGGTATCCGTAATTGGGATGCTCTCACACTCGTGGAGGGATATCGTCCCACCATGTAATCGAATTCCGGCAGCTTTTCCAGATCAGAAAGGATCTCACCCATAGATTGATAACGATCGGCCGCATCTTTTGCCAGGCATTTCAAGACTACTTTTTCGATATCCGGTGTAACAGTGAGATCGGGAGAAATGTCGCACAGGCTCGGTGCTTCCTGATTGATTTGATTGAACATTGCCTCCAGTCTGTCACCGCCACCAAACGGTGGTTTGCCTGTTAAGGTGCGAAACATCACACAACCAAGCGAATAGATATCCGAGCGAGCATCGAGCGTTTTGCCCCGGCATTGTTCAGGACTCATATAAAGCGGACTGCCAAATACTTCTCCGGTTTGGGTCAGATGCTCTACGTTTGTATCATCGTCATCTTTGACGATCTTGGCGATACCGAAATCTACTATTTTTACGAAATCGGCAGTGCCATCGTAATCAATCAACATGATATTGGCCGGTTTGAGGTCGCGGTGTATGACACCATGATCGTGTGCGTGCGCCAGCCCCATGCAAATTTGCATGAATATGGGTAAGGAGCGTCGCATGGGCAAATGTCCGTTGTCCGGCAGAGCATCAGCAAGACTTATGCCTTCCAAAAAGTCCATAACAAGATAAGGCAGACCTTCTGGTGTTATGCCGAAATCGTAAACGGTCAACAGATTCGGATGGTTCAACGCACTGCAGGCTTGTGCCTCTTGCTGGAATCTTTTAAGAGCAATGGCATTGGAGACTGATTGTGGCAAAAGTGTTTTTATCGCCACGGTGCGATTCATAAGCAAGTGCTTAGCTTTATAGACCTTGCCCATGCCCCCGGCCCCGAGCACTTCCAGAATCTGATACTTCTCGGCGATGATGTCGCCTTGTTTTTTATCGGCTACAAGTGAAGTAAGCGGGCTGCCGTCATTTGGACAAACGGTTATATTGCCCTGAAATGTTGCAGAGCAAAGTACGCATGATTTGCTAACTTCGGTAGATTGTTCCTTTTGCAATCAATGCACCCCTAAGCCAAATATAACTCAAGAATGCATAACGAAGGAGGATGCGTACCGAATACTGCGCCACTGACGCCCTTCTCTACCGATTAACTTGTCCGCTTCATCCGGTCCTTCAGAACCGGCAGCATACTGAGCTGGTTTGGCATTGCTCGAATGCCAGGCATTCAAAATTGGTTCTACTATTTTCCAGCCCATTTCCGCTGCATCAGCGCGTTGGAAGAGTGTATTGTCACCGATCAAACTGTCATAGACGAGAGTCTCGTAACCGTTTGCTCTTGTTTTGCCAAAATAGTCTCGGTAATTGAATTCCATTTGCACATCGCCAAGGCGCAGCGAAGGACCCGGCACTTTTGCACCGAATTCCATTGAAATGCCCTCTTCCGGTTGAATATTCAAAATGAGATAGTTTGCTCTCGGTGTGCAATGCTCGGATTCGCGAAAGAGAGTTACGGGTGCACGTTTGAATGCTATAGCTATTTCAGAATGTTTGCGTGAGAGACATTTGCCTGTGCGTAAGAAGAAAGGAACACCGGACCAGCGCCAATTGTCTACGTGCAATTCCATGGCAACATAAGTTTCAGTGCGAGAGTTTGGATCAACACGAGGTGAGTCAACATATCCAACTACATCAGTGTCATTTACTTTGCCCTTTGTGTATTGAGCGCGCACAACATATTTGTCTACATCTTTTGCAGTGTAAGGACGCAAAGATTGGAGCACCTTCAATTTTTCTGTTCGCAGGGCATCAGGATCAAGACTGGTAGGTGACTCCATGCAGATCAGCGAAAGTAAATTGAAGATGTGATTTGGCACCATATCTTTGAGCGCGCCAAATTTATCGTAGTAGTTGCCCCGATTCTCAACCCCGACAGATTCTGCCACTGTAATTTGAACGTGGTCGATCGAATTGCGATTCCAAATCGGCTCGTATAGTCCGTTGGCAAAACGCAAAACCATTATGTTTTGTACGGTTTCTTTGCCGAGATAATGGTCGATTCGATAAATTTGCTCTTCTTTCAAATAGGTGAGCAAGCTCGTGTTCAAGTTGCGGGCAGATTCATAATCTACGCCGAACGGCTTTTCAACAATGACACGGCGCCAATAACCCTGTTGTTCGAGCAACCCAGCCTTGGAAAGTTGCTCAGTCATGACTGTGAAGAAATCGGCTGCTGTTGCGTAATAGAAGAGCACATTGTTTTTTAGATTGAATTTGTTGCTTAGAGATTCGATCTGCTTTTTCAGTTCCGAGTATGTATTCGGATCATCAAAACCACCCCGCAAATAGAAGATATGCTGAGCTAGGTCATCCCATAGCTTTAAATCCACATCTCCAGTTGCAAATTGCTTTATTTGGTCGGAAAGCTCTTGACGGTAAGAGTCTGTGTTTTTATCCGTATGTGCTACGGCCAATATGGCGAAGTCATCAGGAAGCAATTCGCCTGCCTTTAAGTTGTAAATAGCTGGCATCAAGAGGCGTTTCGTTAAATCGCCTGCGCCCCCAAAGATTACAATCAGGCAAGGATGCGGTTTCTCACCTAGAAACAACGAGCATTTCGGGTATTCCATCTGCTCTGTAGAGTCAAGCAACTTGTTCAAGGCATCCTCCAGAAAGGGGAGAAGCTTGAAAAGGCGTTCTCCAAAGGAAAAGTTAGTTCAGTTTAGAACGAATCTAGGGAAAATGGACCCTAGCAGGGAGTTATCAATTCAAAACTCTTAGTTTAAACTTCTTGGCAGTAGACATCGCCTGGTCTTGGATAGCAGAATTCTTCGCCACTTTATAATCAATCCCAAAGTCTTCTGGCCGACTATGTTAGCGATAGTCAGCTACTCGATTGCTGTTGTCTATTTCAATGAAGGTTATCCCAAGTTTCACCTGAGCGAGACCAAGGAAGCCCTTTCGCTTGCCTCTATTGCAATCGGTCTTGTTTTCGCTTTCCGCACAAACAGCGCATACGATCGCTGGTGGGAAGGGCGCAAGCTCTGGGGACAGCTAGTTAACGAAACCAGAAATCTGGCTATAAAACTGAACTTGTATTTAGAACTGTCAGCTGAAGAAAGGGACCGATTGGTAAGATTGCTTGCCGCATTCCCTTTTAGCTTAAAAGAACATCTGCGCTCTTCCCGCTATAACCTGGAGTTGCTCGGTCTTCCTCCTATGGATGCTTCCTTGAAACATGTTCCTCTCTACATAAGTGAGGAGATCCAATCGCGTATTGTGAAAGGAAAGCGAATACCTGTAACCAACGGTCTGGAAATGTTTTTGTTTGATAATCACACCCGAGCTCTTATGGACATTTGTGGTTCTTGCGAACGGATTAGAAATACGCGCTTGCCAGGCTGGTTTGAGGTGGCGATTTGGGTATGGATTGCCTCTTACCTTCTTGCCTTGCCATGGTTTTTGGCTCCCAATATAGACATGTGGACTGTGCCTGTTCTGGTGTTCGTCGCCTACTTTGGTATCTCTCTTGAAATGCTCGCCGAAGAGATGCAAGAACCGTTTGGATGCACACCGAATGATCTGCCTCTCGATCAAATTTGTCTCACCATAATTGGTTCCGTTGAAGAGATTATGCACGTCAACATTGCCACTACGGGTGGAGTGACAAGCCGCTAACTTAGAGGCAAAAAGCTGCACCATATGTGGTGCAGAACCGGGTTCAAAACCCAATTATTGTCGTCTATAGCCAACGAAAATCACCCCTAAAATTAGTGATTGTTCTATCTCCAATAGTGTTAGGACCGAACTCCGGCGGGGTTTATTAAATTCTGGAGCGTTGCCGCCATACACGTTGAAACGGACATGCAGGAGCAAGACACCGAGCGCGTAAATCAATTACTAGCAGAGGCATTCGAACGTTTTAACAACGGCGATTATGTCAACGCTGAGCCACGCTTGCGCGATCTTGTTACGGTTCTCCCGGGCGATAGCCGTGCCGCGGCTGCCTGTCTCAAAAACCTTGGTGAAATTGCCAAAGCGCGCGGTCAGTTTAGCGAAGCGATTAGATTAAATCTGCGCGTTTTGAGCGTCATGAAACGCGTGCTCGGCGAGCAAGACCCACGGGCTCTTTCAGAACTGAACTATGTAGCCGATCTCTATTCCTTGGTGGGACGGGTGGAAGAAACGCAATATCTGCGTTATCGAGCCCAAATTCTGCAGGCAAAGGCTATAAATCCGGCTGATAACATAGAGGTTCCGATTGAACCGGTCTGGCTGGAACGTGCTTTTGCAGAAGCAAACGGTTCGGTTTTTGAACCAGCGCTGGCAGGCGGAGTTTATGCCCAGATCAATCAATCTACTACGATTTCGCCAGGTGGCAACGGAAACGGCAATAACAATGGTCTGCATCTCGGCCTGCGTGAAGAACTAAAGCAGTTGAAAGAGGCACAAGTAGAGCGCCTTAGCACACGTCAGGTGGAAGTTACGATACCTCCGGATTCAGAATTTGAACAAGCGCCTAGCGAAAAAGGCCGGGCAACACTTGATCAGCCATTAAGGCCTCAAAAAAATACCATTGCTGATGGTATTGATGGCAAGAACATTCTTTTCAAGATCCTGAGTGTATTCAAAAGCAAGAGGCCGGACTCTCTTGTTGCTGCTGGACATTCCAGACGAACGGTTGGCAATTCGCGTGATGCTTTAAGAAGTGCCGCATTTGAATCTCGTTCTCGCCTTTCAAATCGCGATGATAGTATCGCTGGTGATGGCAATCGCTATATCACAAGAGAAGCAGCAGCAGGCAAACTTCGGGCATCCGGTAATGATGGGCTGGATAAGGAGTGGCCCATCTTTCATGTACTTTCACAGGTACTGGGAAATATCGGCCTTGCAAAAGTTCTCGCTCAATTGCGAGAGAAGAGCAACCTATCGATTCTTTTGATTGGTTTGGTAGTCCTTACGTTTCCAGGCATGTTCTTAGCAGAAAAGCTGGTTCCGAGAACAAGAACTTTAAACGCGATATATGCGTCTTTATCGCATGGTTATCGATCGGCGGATGCCAGTTTGAGAATCGATTTTGAAAATGCGGCCAATTGCATTGTCAAAGCTGAAGATCAACCTTTCCATGCCAACTGCAATTTCTTCTTGAATGACTGGCGTGATTACAAAAACGCCATTTTTGGTGCACTTGCGAACAAGGAGTATTGGATTGAGACGAAGCCTGGATACCTGCTATTCCAAAACGGTCTTGTTCTTTATCCATCAGGTGGCGCTGAGATTCAGTTGACTGAGCAAATCGAGCAGATCGCAAACAAAATTGCCGATAGCTATGCTGTCCAAAAAGCATATCCAACGAAGCAAGCTGAATTTGAGCAGGTGTCGACTTTTTCCTACAAGAATCCCGTCACGAAGAAAAGAGAAACTCCCGCCTTTACTTATCTGGTAACTGGCTCGGAAAAATCCTCGGAACAAGCAGATGTTACACGCATGGCGCTTTACGAAAAGCTTGACAAGGGTCTGATTCTGGAGAATGAGGGTGAGGTTCACCCCGGGGCAATTCATTGTCTAACCATACATATCAAGTCTCCACGCGGGCCTATCAATGTCTTTTGCGTGCGAGCCTATGGTGAAACCGGAAAGGCTATTCAGAGCTATGAAAACCTTGCGTTTTACTGTGCTCTTGAAGATGGAAAGCTTCATAGGCGGGCAGTTACGAAGATTTTTTCAGATGATTGGCTGCCCCGTGGGCGTGAATTGTGGCTGACAACACAAAGTCTCAATAACAATGAAACGAGCATATTGCATTATGGTGGAAGCGTCTTTTTTGGCTCACTGTGCGTCTTTATGCTGCTACTGAAGGTGCTCATCAAACCTGAAAAACACAACAACATCGTTGTGATTGGTTTTGCAGCGATTGCCTTGCTTTTTGCCGTTTTATACGGCATTGCCATTAATAGCTAATATTATCTGCCGTTTGCGTTCCGCGGGGAATGGGAAAAATTAAGATGACAAGTGGGACTATGGCGGTCCCGGGTCAAACCCGGAAGAGTCTCCTTTTATGGCCACTCAAATTCCAGAACCAGCCGAAATCGGCGAGTTGCTCGAAAATGCGTATAAAGAAATAGCAGCCGGCTTCCCAGCTCGTGCCGAGCCAGTTTTGCGTGATGCGATCCGCGTATTGCCGGATCAAACTACCGGTGTTGAGACTTGTCTACTCAAGCTTGGTGAAATCTGTGCGGAACGCGGTCACTATGCCGATGCTATCCGATTAAATCTCCGTCTGCTTCATGACTTGAAATTGCGACATGGTGAGGCTAATCCCAAAGTTTTGGCGACCATGCAGCAACTTGCTGCCTTATATGAAAACTCAGGACGCTTTGAGGAAGCGGAGTTTTTTAGAACACGACTTGCCTGCCTTGAAGAGAATATTGTTGAAACACCTATGGCCGAAGCGGCAGAAACTGCAGAGGATATTCCGGGAGATTCTGCAAAAAGTCGAGAAGATCCAGCCTGGCTTTCGAAAGCTTTCGATGAAGCGAATCAACTTTATGGCAAACCGGAAGCAGCCGCGCCTGCAATACTGGCTAATATTCATGTTCTAGAAGAAGAAAAAACCGCTTATTACCAGCATCCGGATATTGAGGAAGAAGGGCTGGAAAAACTCAATTTGCCGTATTTGAATGAACAGACCAAAGATCCGGATGCCTCCAAATCTGCAAATTCGAAATCTCCAAACAATCTCTCGAGGCTACCTAAAGATAGCGGCTCCATAACCGTGCCACCCATTGTGCCCAAAGCGACGCAACCGGAGAATAAAGCCGAAAGCGTCAGGCAAGCGCAGGATCTAAAATCCGGAAATCATGATCCGATCGATCGTGCTGCATTAAGAGAACTCGAAGAGAAATATCACAAGCGTTCTTCAAGCGAGCACATTCCAACTTTGCCGACACAGGCTAAATCTCAATATACTTCTCAATCAGGACTACAATCTGGATCCAAAAAGCAGGAGAACCACGGTCCGGAGTTTAGTCAAATCATTAATGTCACGGCATCGACAAACACCGCCGATAGTGGTGGAAACCCAGAGTGCGAGCCGAGAGAAAAAACGAAGCTGGAAGCAACAGCTGAAGTGCAAAATTTAGCCTGGCAATTAAACCGGCTGCTGTCGGCTATATTGCAATATGCAGGTATTCGTAAACCAGCATCTGCTATAGGAAGTGGTATTCCTAGTGGTGGCACTGTTAGTCACGTTGATAATCTTCGCCACATGCGCAGTCTGCCTGAAAGCTCAATTTCGAAGACTCGCCAGTCTATGGACTTGCCACCTGATTCAGAACTTACCGAATATTTAAAGAACATGGTACGTTGGTGTTCCCAAAATCTCAAAAAACTGCGCGACAAAAACAATTTCATTCGGGCCTGTGTATTTTTTGTTGTTTTCTTGTTGGTGGGTTGGGGTTTGGCTGATCGGTTTATTCCGCGCGCCGTTTCTGCCGCCGATATTTACGCAAATTGTCCGGTTTCGTATAGAACCGCAAATGGTGACGTGCAATTTCGCTTATCCGATACGAAAATGTGCCAATTGAAGACCAACAAATATGCCGTACAGAAGCCGTATTCAATGTATTTAAATGATTGGCGCGATATAACAGCCATCATACTCGAGCAGCCTTTGCATAAACAGCGGTGGCTTTTGCGCACACCGGAAGGACTGCAAAGCGACGACGGTCCAGTTCTTTACTATACAGGCGGACCGGAGCTGCAACTTGCTGATGCTCTTGAACATCTTGCCGATGAAACCAATACGTTCTATGGCACTTACTCAAGCTATCCAAACAGCACGCAAGGTCTCACTCGACTTGTTTACCAGAATCCCTACACCGGCAGAGAAGAAATGCCTACATTTCGGCATGTAGTAATCGAAAGTTTGAAAGTACCCAGCGAAAAGTTGTTGGGTAGTCTTCTTGCCAAAATTTCAAAAGATGAGCAAAAACCTGCACCGGGAACGATAAACCTTTGCACTATTGCTTTGCGAAGCAACGCGGGCACGCGCAGAATTTGTTTGATTCGGGCCTTTGATCGAAATGGTGAGCCGCTAAGCGGTAGTGTTCCCGGCACTATAGATTACATTGCTTCTGAAAACGGCGGCCGACTGACACCGGATTCCTCGCAAGATCTTCTATTTTGGGGAAATGCAATTCGACCTGAGCAATACTGGCTCATAGAGAGGGGCACAGATGAAAATACTTTGTTCTGGTTGCGCTGGGGTAGCTCAATAATTTTGGGATTCACAACCGTATTTCTATACGGTCTCTATAAATTGGTGCAGCCAGAAAACCAAACCAAAGATATTCTGCTTTTCCTGATCAGAACAAGTTCAGCCTTAACTGTAGTGTTGGCTTGGTTGGAACACGCCCTCTAGGCAAATATTAGGTGATCGGTAGTTCGATCCAGTCCCAACCAAGTTCTTGAACGGCTTGTTCGAAGGAGACATTCTTATTTTGGCAGTATTGAAGCATTTGCAGACCGTGATCGAAACTCAAATTGCCTTCTAAAATAAGCGTTCTACATTTGTTGGCAGCGTCGGCTAATGCATACTCAAGCTTCCCCTGAGCAACTAATATGGCTGTAATTTCGCCACCCAGACCAACTTGAATTTTAGATGCATCTTGCACTTGCTGGGCTGTCACAATCTTTGTGCGTATGAGGAGATCAGCTGCTAGTTTTGCGGGTTCAGTAGGAGGCACATCGGCAGTGGCGGTTATCTCACCAGCTTTTTTGAGCGCTATTTTCAAGCGCTCCAGGTCTTCTTCTAATTCATCTGCGGATTGATAGCGAGCGAGTGGATCTTTTTCAATAGCTTTGAAAACTATGCGTTCCAATTCTGGAGGAATATTAGTGAGATCAGGTCTTATGACGGAAAATGGTGGCGCCATTTCGTAGAGATGTTTGTACATGGTGCGCAAATGATCTTCACCAATAAACGGCGCACAGGCAGTAACAGCTGCATAAAGAACGCAACCGAGTGAATAGATATCAGATCGAGCATCGACGGGTAATCCACAGCATTGCTCGGGGCTCATGAAAAATGGGCTGCCGACAATGTTGCCGGTATTGGTAAGGTTTTGATCGCGACTGCGAGGTGAGTCCTTATCTAATACTTTGGCGATGCCGAAATCGAGTACTTTAACAAACTCAGGATCTGTAGAATTTTCGAGGGACAAAACGATGTTGCACGGTTTAACGTCTCTATGGATGACGTTCTTGCGATGGGCATGGCTCAAAGCTCGGCAGCACTGAATAAATACACGAATGAGGCGATTAAGATCGAGTGGACCTTCCTTTTCTATCAAATCATGAAGAGTTGGGCCTTCAAGATAGTCCATTACGATAAAAGGCTGGCCCTTTTTGGAAAAACCAAAATCATGCACTACAATTAAGTTCGGGTGCATAAGTGTGCTTGCTGCTTTTGCTTCATGTTCGAACCGTTTTTTACTGATTGGATCCGCTACTAGATCGGGATGCAATACCTTTAATGCAACAAAGCGGTCAACTGAAATTTGTCGTGCTTTATAGACAGCTCCCATGCCGCCGCTGCCGATCAGCGACACTATCTCATAGCGTTCTTCGAACACTTTGCCTGGCAAGAAATCATCTGCCGAGGGCGGAGTTTGGTCCATTACTTGCGTGGCACTTGCTGTTGGCTTCAAAGAATCGAGATCCAATTCTTTGGTTGGTCTTAGTTCCTCCGGGATGGAAGTTCCTTCCACCTGTACTTCTCCCACAAGCATCGTGTGGATGATTTCGACGTCGTTGGTTTGATAGCGCCAGAGCATAGGAGCATCAAAATCTTCTTCCGTTCGCAGTATCCAACTTGTTTCCTGCGACATGGATGGGATGACGAATAAAACCCTCTTTTCATTGTCGAAAGGCCATGACATGGCAACAGGATTGCCTGGTCTAGCTTTGGTTTTGGCAAATGCCAGGTCTTCGGCTGACGGTATAGCCGACAGTTTCGTTATATTAGGCCTGGTCTGCCTGGGTCGGAAAGAATCGTTGAGTGGCACTCTGGAGGTTTTTTGGGCTTAAAGCGAGCGACTGCATACCTATAACAAGAATAGCACTTACAGAAACTGTCCTGGCCCCGCCGGTGCGGCCACAACAATTGAATAGTGCCACTATAATTGGTATCACAGAACGATCAAGAAGAGCAAGAGTAAACAGAAGAGCTATTCGGTGAATTTGCTGTCAGGTTGCTGATTAGTGGCAAAGGTATGATCGATAGACCTTGAGGCCGGAAGGATTTGATTATGCAGCCCCTGACGAAATTGGCTTTTCTAATTGCAATTGGACTCTTTCTCGAGACAGCGACAACGGTTCCTGTAAGCGCAGTTCCCTCAAAATTGTCTGCTGCCAGGTCAGCTCAAAAGCGCAAAGCCGATATTGCACTGCCTTATCGCTCATGGGTTTGCTCTGGTACTCCAAAAGTAGTGTTGCTTTGTGTGCATGGTCTTGGATTCAGTAGTCAGGCCTTTGAAACTTTTGGAAAGCAGATGTCCCAGTGCGGCTATGCCGTTTATGCCGTAGATGTGCGGGGTTTTGGTGCTTTTAAAAATATGGCAGGCAAAGATCAAGTAGATTTCGAGTCTTGCGTTTTTGATGTTCAACAAGCCTTGATAGCACTTCATAAGTCCTATCCCAAAACGCCTGCATTTCTTCTAGGCGAATCAATGGGAGGAGCGATGGCATTGAGGGTTGCCTCTCGTTTCCCGCTTTTAGTGGATGGCTTAATTTCAGCTGTCCCTTCTAACGATCGATTCGCCAAATTATCGACCGCCTTAAAGGTAGGAACTAAGTTACTCAAAGGTGGAAACAAGAAAATTGATGTTGGACCGATGATCGTAAATAGAGCGACGGCAGATCCGGAACTGCAGAAAAAGTGGCTTGAAGATCCGTCAAATAGAATGATGTTAACTGCAAAAGAGCTCAAGCAATTCGAGGATTTCATGAAAGAGAATCACGACAGTGCTGCTCTAATTGAAAGGCCACCAGTTTTACTTATGGCAGGATTCAAAGACAAGCTTGTTAGACCGGAAGGCACAATCGATATATTCAACGAACTCTCAACCCAAGATAAATTGCTTGTGGTGGTAGGAGATGGCGAACATCTTTTGTTCGAGGAAAACCAAATGACTGGCGAAGTTAAATGGATCTTGAACGGCTGGATAAACAGCAAAGTGGCAAAACGAGTTAAGTAAGCGCGCTCAATAATAGCTATTTGCGAGTCGTCGCCTCGTGCGTCTTATTGCTGGCAGCATCTAAATCTTTGTTCAATTTGACTATGTCATCATCGGTCAATTTGCCGCGATTTTTGGCGCGCAAAGCCGCTTTTTTACGAGCAATGTTAGCCTGCATTTTGCGAAGCGCCCGTGCTTCTTTTGAGGATATCTGTTTGCTTTTCTCAGCGTTATTAATGTCTTGCATCAACTGAACTTGACGTTCTTCGACAGTCCAGACTTTCGCAAGTGTTGGAAGATCAAATTCCGCAAAACCGAGTAATGAAAGGCATGTGAAAGCGATAGCCTTATGCAATAGAGATTTAGGCAATCTTGAACTCATAAAATCAATATCCCGTTTCGGCAAGTGAGATGGTGGCGTCCTTTTCATCAATTGGCGGAAGGCACTCTCCGGCAAACTTAGAGAAGAGAAAATTGTATGCTCCCTTCATCTTGCCTGTATTAATCAGATAAGCGAGAAGAGCATTGATGATGATGCTTGCCACAATTACGTGATATACAACTTCCTCAATCATGTAACCGTCTGGAAGATTGAGATTGCGAAGCTGGGCAGCCAATGCAGCAGCAGCCAAACCTTTTGCTACCATCACTGAAGCGATCGCAACCTCATATTTGGTGACGGTTTTATCCGTTGTTGATACAAGCACTACCGGAATGCGAATGAAGAATACCCACACAGTTAGAACAATTCCGGCTGCCAGAAGTGTGATGTCTGTCACAACAACCGACATTCCTAGATAGACAAAGAAGAATGTCTTGAGGATAAAGACGGAGCTATTCAGAAAGCTCTTTTCTGTTTGGTTGAGCGGAATAGCATGAAATCCAGGCAGATAATTAGAAACGCCCGCCTTCACCATGTGAATATTGCCCAGCATGATGCCGAAAGCAAAAACGGCTATTGGACCACTGTAGCCTAAGAATTCGACAAAGCCGTAAATGATTGAAACGAAAGCAGCCGTTGTGAAGATACTGTTTTCCAGCTCTCTTACTCGATTGAGAATACTCGACCAGATAAAAGCGAACACTATGCCAAAGACAGTCGCCAAAGCAAATGAGGCGATCACATTGCCAACCATAACTCCTGGTTCAACCTGATTTGACTTTACGATTGTCAAAATGGCCAGTGAAAGAACGATACACAAAACATCGCTTAGAGTGGGTTCAACCAGAAGTGCAGTTTTAAAGCGCTCTTCTAACTTGATACCGGAAAGAAGGGGGATGACTGTAGCTGGTGAAGTACCCGCCAAAATTGTGCCAAGCAGAAGTGCTTCGATGAAGGAAAGTTTGAGAACCACATAGGAAGTAGCGGCAACTACAACTGTCGTGGCGATGAAACTCAAAGCGGTAAGACGCAATGAGTACTTCAAAGCGTCTTTGAGAAGCATAAAATCTAGTCCTAAACCACTTTCAAAGAGCAAAATGACAAGCGTAATGCTTGTGAAGACTGGGCCCACCTGCCCCAGGTCATCCGGTTTCATTAACTTGAAAACCGGTCCAACCAAAATTCCAAGTGCAACCAAGGGCAGTACTTCTGGAATTTTTGTCTTTTGAGAAAGTGCTTGGAAAAGAAGGGCAAGGAAAATTACTAGTCCCACCCCGGCGATCGCGAGTGCTGTTTGAATTGTTCTTTCCCCCGCAATATCAACTTTGAAATTCTAGCGGCCAACCTGAGATAATTAAACGGCGTTGCGGAGGAATTGACGATGGTTCGAGCCGATCACAGGCAAAATAAGCTAAATCTCCTGATCCAGAAGGCCGTTTGTATAACCAGTTTAGGCATCTTAATGCCAGCTGCTATGGCAGCAACGCCCGCATATGAGGACGTAAAGAAGGGAGTTGACCTTCTTTTGCGCGGTCAATATGAATTTGCCGAAGAGAAATTTAGCAGCGCCATTAAAGCCAATCCTAAATACGCACGAGCTTACGCCCTTCGTGGTGGCGCATATGATGCCCAACATCAGTTCAAGGAGGCCATTGCCGACTGCACTAAGGCTATTGAGCTGAATCCCGATTTAATTGAAGGATATGTCAATCGCAGTTGGGCTTATAACAATATTGGCGAATATCAAAAGGCTATAGATGATTGTGATGCTGCCATTAAGATAGATGGTAAAAGCGCTATCGCATTTAGCAATAAAGCACATGCTCTTAATCGTTTGGGTAAGCACCAGGAAGCGCTCGAAGCAGCAACGAGGAGTGCAGATTTGGATCCTAAATGGGCAATCGCTTACGTAAACAGAGCGCACGCCGAAATAGGTTTACAACACTACGGCAAAGCTCTTGAAGATTGCGACAAAGCGATTGCTCTCAATCCCAAACAAGCTTCAGCCTATAGCAATAGAGCTCACGCTTCCAGACATATGGGTAGAATTGATAACTGCATCGAAGATGCATCGAAAGCCATATTGCTGGATCCCAAGTTGGGTACTGCCTACTGGCAGCGCGCCAAGGCTCATGAAGAGCAAGCCAAAGCCGATTTTGAAGCAGCTAAAAGTCTAGGCGTAAACAAGTCTGACGACGCCCATTAAGCAAGGGCGACTTTAATTGCCGTAATAACGTACATACATAGGTGGTGAACTTGTTACGCCACCTTCAGAGTGTGCGCCTGTATTGGCAATCCCGCCGGACTCAGTTTCTCCTCCAGCTTGGGCAATGCCACCGGATTCTGAACTTGCTCCGGTTTGACGGATACCGCCACCTTCTGTAGTGGAGTCATTCTGACCTACTCCGCCGCTTTCGTTGCTTGCGCCAGTTGACCAGATTCCACCAGATTGAGAGCCTGCTCCGAAAGTGAAACCACCGCTTTCCGACTGGGCGAATGCCTTGTATGTTGCAAATAGGGTGACAGCGATAACGATTATTGACGGCGCTAACACTCTCACGAAACTTCGTTGCATGCGTGGGCTCCTCCCAGGGTGATCAACAGTACAGTTTATCAAATTAAAACAGGCTTTATTCAGCATTTAGTTGATAAGACTCGCGCTTGGCTGGCTCTTTTTCTTCGGCGGTTGGTTTCAAACCAGTTGCGATCACTTTTGTGCCGTTTACTAACTCCTCATTTCCTTCTCGTGCAACAACGTCCCCTTCGTGAATATTGCCGAAAACTTCGACCATGCCATTCATGACCTGACCCTTTTTAACGTTTACCCATTCAATTGTATTTTCCTGAATACGGCACACAAAAGTTGAAAGCGGTGAGGTTACGACAGCCGCCACTGGCACAAACAATGAAGTTTCGCGCCGTCTTGTTGGCCAATATACCTCGCAAAACATTCCTGGCAAAACTTTGTAGTCTGGATTGAAAAAGTTGAGTTCCACGGGCATTGTTCTAGTGTCTCGATCGAGACTGTTGGCAAGACGAGCAACTGTCCCTTCGAATTTTTTGCCTGGGAAGGATGAAACAGTAAATTTGACTTTGGTGCCCATCAATATTCCATCTGTATCTCGCTCTGGTACTGGAGCAACTATGCGCAATAAATCGAGTTGTTGAATCCGGCAGATTGGCGGATAGGCACCGCTTCCCAATGGTCCGGAAAAACTCCCGACGTGCATGTCACGTTCAGTTATATAGCCGTTAAATGGAGCAGGTATGCTCAAATACGAGGCGAAGTCGGCAAAGTTGTTATAAGACCTTTCTTCAGCAGTTAGTGTTTTGCGCAGTGCAACCACTTCGTGCTCGATAGCGTTGACCTTTTTAATGGAGGAATCAACATCTTGGCGATCCATTTCCACTGTTTGAGACCATTGCACCACGTCATTGTTAGCAATAACGCCAGGCACAAGTGAAGCTGCTTTTACTCTTTCATTTGTTGATTCGTCGGCAAGAAGATTGGCGCGGCGGTGTTCAAGATCTGCTTGAGCAGACTGCAATCTTGATTCACCTGAAGCAAGAGCGGCTTGAGCAGAAGCCAATCTTGCTAGGGCTTCGTTTCGTGATGCTAAGTATTCCGGTGCATACATGGTAGCCATGAGGTCACCTTTTTTTACAACAGAACCGCGGTCTATGTTGATTGACTGCACGAAGCCCGGAATTTTAGGATAGATCTGGACATCTTGATAAGCACGGATTTCACCTGGAATCTGATCTTCGCGGAAAAGCGTTTTTGAAACAACAGTTACGGCTGGGACAGAAAGTGCCTTGGTTTTTGTAACCTCTTCTACGGGTTTTGCTAAGAAGTAGTTCTTCCAGATAAAATATCCACCCACAATAACTAGGATGGTAACGACGATGCCAATCAGGTTATTTTTGTTTTCAGCTTGCATGCATCCCGCCTCCTATTGCCCGACATCATCAGGATGTAATGAAGCTGCACCCAGCGGTGCATTTTTCTGAATGATCACAAAAACGAGCGGCAACAAGGTTAGCACCGACAAGGTTGACATTGTAAGTCCGCCTATCACTGCTCGTCCAAGTGAGGCACTTTGTGTGGTGCTAAGGGCCATTGGCACCATACCGGCAGTCATAGCAATTGAAGTCATAAGAATGGGGCGCATTCGACTTTGTGCTCCATGCACGGCCGCTTCTTCAGCGCTCATTCCTTCTCTGCGGTTCTTTTCTGCAAAAATCACAAGAAGGATAGCATTCGAGATACCAACGCCAACAGACATGATCGCTCCCATGAATGATTGGATATTGAGAGTGGTATGGGTGAGCATTAGCATAACGAGCACACCCAGGAGAATTGCCGGTGCGGTCGAGGTAATAATCAATACTACTCGTGGTGCCTGGAAATAAGCCAGCAGCATAAGCGTGATGACAACAACTGCTAAGGCAAGACCGGAAAGCAAATGGAAGAAGGTATCTTTCAGAAGCGGAACCTGACCTTTTACGTCGACAAACACTCCGCGTGGAGGTTCGCCAGCTCGCTTAACTGCAGCGAGTACTTCCTCGCCTACGCTGCCCAGATCTTTGCCGGCAATGTTGGCCGTGATCGTCACCATTCTCATCATGTTGTAGCGGTCGTACTCTCCACTTGTAACACCGTACTCAACTTTGGCAACATCAGAAATAAGAGGATGTTGTTTGGTGTGATCGGCTGTTAAATATCTGTCTTTGCGATCCATGGTGTCTCGATTTTGTATGAAGTCGGCACCCATGGTTGGAAAGTTTTCAATGTCGGATTTGGATTTGATTTGATCTTGTGGAACTTGCACCTGAACTTGATATGAAAATCCGCTGTCTTTATCTCGCCAAAGACTGAGTTTTACGAATCTGCTTGAGAAAAAGGCTGGCTGCAATGACATGCCGATTTTCTCGGGAGTGATACCAAGTTGACCGGCAAGTTCGCGATTGATGTCGATCTGGCAAGTTGGATAATCTTGCGGTTGCCCCCACTGCAGATCGCGCAGGTAAGGTATTTTTGCCATTTCCGCCTTAACTTTTTCTGCATAGAGCCTGTCTGCAATCAAATCGTGCCCCATGACTTGAACCCCAATTGGTGTGGGAGAACCAAGGTTCATAATTTGATTGACGATGTCACCCGGCTCAAATGAAAATTCAGTATCGGGGATCGCCTTTTTGAAACGTTCGCGCAGCTGGTCCTGAAATGCAACCATGTCTTTTACGGAACCTTCCTTCATGCGAATGTCCATCACGGCTTGATGCGGTCCACTCGTCCACAAAAATGCGGAGCTAATTGGAAACATCGGTGGTTGCTGTCCGGCATAACCAAGAGTCTTCTCAACATTGCCTGGACTTTCTGCTTTGATTTCATCTATTGCTTTTAAAACTCGCCTTTCCAGAGCTTCAACTCGCATGCCGGTAGGTGCAGTAATTCGAATTCGAAAGTCACTGCTGCCGGAGGAGGGAAATAACTCTTTGCCCACAGCGTTGTAGAGAATGAGAACCATAGAACCAGCGAAAACGAGATAAACAAGGATTATGAGAACGCGAAGCGGCATAAGGGACTTGACAATGTTGCCAAGCCCGTCTTTGAGGTGTTCCATCGGTCCTTTCTTTTCGCTTTCCTTTTCCTCATGATGGTCCTTTAGGAGCCATACAGCCATGACCGGCACCAGTGTTGATGCCAGGGTAGTAGAGGCAATCATAGCGAAGCCAACTGCCATAGACAGAGGAACGAACAAGTGCTGTGTAATTCCTTCCATAAAGAAAGATGGCACAAATACCGCTACGACAGAAAGCATGGCTAAAAGCCTTGGCACCATGGTTTCCACACAGGCTTCGTAAACAGCTCGATTTTTCGGTTCTCCCACTGCCTGGTGACTGTGAATGTTCTCTATTGTCACTGTCGACTCATCAACCAAAATTCCGATTGCAAGTGCAAGACCGCTTAACGTCTGAATGTTTATTGTTTGACCGCAAAGCCATAAGGCAACAACTGCAAACAGCAAAGAACAGGGAATGGTCATAACGACTATTGCTGTGCTTCTAAGATCACGCAGGAAAAGCAGAATCATTAAGCCGGGCAAAATGGTGCCTAATAGGCCTTCATGAAAAACGTCTGTGATTGCTTCTCGAACGTATTTTGATTGATCGAACTCATAGCTAATTTTCACATCGGGAGGCAAGACCTTTTGCATACGTGGCAGAGAACTTTCAAGGGCATTCACAACGGAAACAGTAGAGGCATCTGCTCGTTTCACAGCTGGGACATAGACAGTTCTGCGTCCTTGAAATAAGGCATAGCCAGCCAAGATGTCCTCTGAATCTTCTATGGATCCGATATCTCTAATAAATATTTGCGGGCCTGGACCGGTTCTGATCGGCAAGTAGTCTAGCTGGTGAATATCCGGAAGGTCGGTGTTGACCGGTGCAATACGCATATAATCGCCAGTGCGTACATTGCCGGATGGCAAAACTACGTTGCCACTGGACATCGCTTCTATTATTTCGTCGCCCGAAATGTTGTATCGCCTCAATTTATTTGCGTCCACATTGATAACGATCGATCTTATATTGCCGCCAAATGGAGGTGGTGCTTCAGCGCCTGGAATTGTTGCAAGCAACGGTCTAATCCGCACGTAAGCTAAATCTTCAAGCTCCCTAACTGACTTTGTAAGCGATGAAAGAACTAGTTGCCCAACAGGCAGACTGCCTGCGTCGAACCTCAATACAAATGGGTTGTAAGTCCCGCGAGGACATAAACTGGTAGCACGATTAGCCATAGCAACAACAGCCGCCATTGCACTGGCCATATCGGTATCTGATTGGAAGAAGATTTTGATAATCGCGACGTTCTGAATCGAGCGGGATTCCATATGCTCAATGCCAGGTACGTATAAGAAGAAGAGTTCGTAACTAGAAGTAAGATAGCCCTCCATCTGTTCCGGTGACATGCCACCATAACCCTGAATCACATAAATAGCTGGAATTTTGAGATCGGGGAAAATGTCTTGCTTCATGCCTTGCAAGGCCATTACCGAAGTCAAAATGACACTAAGAATGGCGACCAGAATAGTGATCGGTCTTTTCATCGCTATTGCGATCAGCCACATTTGATTACGTACTCCCTTTTTTAAATCCGTGTTTATTTCTAGAAAGTTTTAGGCGAGTGCCCTTCCGCTATGGCAACTAACGAGAGGAAAGGATTGAGATTTCCCTGGACATAACCAAGAGCAAGTACGGATCGCCAAACTTCAATTTGGGCGATTGCGTCTTCGACTTCAGCACGGGCAAGGACGCGTTCAGCTTCAGCAACTGAAACCATATTTGTTAATCCGGTTCGATAACGTTCAACCATTTTGATTTCGTTTTCTCGCGCCGCTTGTACAAGAGTTGGTGTTTCTCTTGCGATACGACGAGTTTCATCAAGCATGATTCGTGCTCTTGCATCTCTTCGTTCTAGAATCTGAATAGCTAGATCGAGATCTGCTTTTTCGGCCATTTGATTGTTAACGGCTGCTTTTCGCTCTGCCTTAAGCGGGAAGATTTCCATAACCGGCAAGCTCAATGTAAAACCAACCATGTAGTTCGCGGCTTGAGGCAATATTCCGCCTGCCACCGGGCGGGATTCTCCGGTTGCTCCGCTTCCTCTTCCCCACATTGACGAGTTGAACCACAAGTGCGGATAGTAAGTGCGATCGATCAAATGAATCTTCGCTTGCCATCTCTCAACCGAAGCTTCTTTGAAAAGAGCAAGTGGGTGCGAGGTGAGATCAAAGGGACCAAGACGATGTTCAAGTATTGGGCTTCTAATGAGAGGTTCTGAGACAACTTCAAGATCTGCATTAGCGATGCCCATTTGTTCAGCAAGATCAGCCAGAGCTAATTTAGTTGTCTGTTCTGCTTTGATTAGATCAATTTTCGCTTCAGAAACATCGAAATCGGCACGAGCAGCATCAACGCCCGGTTGCAGTCCTTTGCTGTAAAGAGTTTTCACAAGCAGATTGGCAGCAACCATTCGATCTAAAGTTGCCTGCATGGAGCGAATTGTTTGTTTGGCAGCTACGGCTGTTAAATAAGAATCAGCTGCTCCATATGCCACATCAAGTTTGGTGAGATTTAAATCTGCTCTTGCTACTTTAGCGTCAGCCAGCGCCAATTTCACATTGGAACTTCTCAGTCCAAAATCTACCACGAGCCAACTTAAGTTAGCGCCCTGGTTGCTTCCCCATACACCATTGAGCCTTGAGCTGTGGCTGGGAAGTCCGGATTCAATTGGAATAGCATCTATTCCGGATACATTGTTCATAACTGTGCCGGTGATGCCGTTTGTCGTTGTCCGCATCTCCTGCAGGTCTACATTTAAATTGGGAAGATACTGAGTGCGAGCCAATGTGACATTTGCTAAAGAAGCACGCAGTTTGAAATGTCTGTTTGCAATGGAGGGGAAGTTTCGCATGGCAATTGCAACTGCTTCCCGCATCGTGACGGCTTTTGTTGGCCTAATTGGTTGAAATTGTTCATCGGAAATCTCAATTTCGCGGCCTGCAGCCCAGACCGTTTGAATCCCACCGACACTTCCCAAGAAGAGAATTGCCAATAGGAGATACGTACGGATGATGGAGTTCCATCCTGATAAGAATTTGTCTGCTGACATGTAGTCCGACGCGTGCGAAAGAGCGCTTGTATTGTAGAACACTTCAAGCAAGAAGGAAGGTGAGAATGCTATTGTCGCTTTGCTAGAATAACTCCTTGTTAATTTCGGTTTCCCCTTGAAGATGCGTCAGCTAACGAAACGTTTTGGCCTATGCAGAGTTCTATTCTGCATTGCTATTTCGTCTTTGCTTCTTGCACGCGTTGCTTATAGCGCTGAGACTGAATCAGATTGGCAAAGCTATGTCGCAAAAGGTGATAGTGCTCTTAGCTTACAAAGGCTGAATGAAGCTGAACAAAACTTTCGACTTGCACTTAAAGCGGTATCAAGCAATCAACATAAGGTTGACGATGTCGTTGAATGCCAGAACCGTCTTGCAAACGTGTTAACTATGGAAAATCGAAGCGAAGAAGCAAAAAAACTTTATTCGCGTTCGCTCAAATCACTAGAACACAGATATGGACAATCAAACCCCAAAATAGTTAAAACGCTTTTGGCTCTTGCCTCTGTTTATGAATCTGAAGGCGATGTTGCTGTCGCAATGACTTCGTATCAAAGAGCGTTTTCCATTAACGAGAAAAATTATGGACCATATAGTCCGGAAGTAGCTAAGAGCCTGCACAAGATGGGACACGCTAGGGCCGCTATGGGACAACCGAAACAAGCGGAACAGCATTACAAGCAAGCGATCGGAATTTTAGAAAAAGAACCGGGCCTTGATGCCAGCAAAGAAATGGAAGAAACACTGCAAGATTATGGCGACTTGCTACGCAAGACGGACAATACGCCGCAAGCTTTAGTTTCAGATTTTCAAAAAGAAGTTTTGAAAGATCCGGTGCACCCGACATCTGTGCAAGCGTCGAAAGTTGTTGGATCAGCCTGGGCGCAGCAAATGAGCTCGCGCTCGCATCAGGATGCGATCAATCAAACAGATATTGAGCAGAATGTGTTGCTGCGCGGCAAAATGCAAGAACCGTTTTCGAGCGAAAATCTCAAACCGATTTACCAAACGATGGGTGATGTGCTTTCCACACACAGTTCCTATGAACAATCAGAGCCTCAATATCAGCGCATGATCGCAATTGATATCAAATCACTCGGACCAAATCATCCATCAGTTGCTGACGATTTAAGCAGGCTTGCGAAACTCTATATAACTCAAAAGAGATATGAAGATGCGCAGATTATGTTGAATCGAGCCTTATCCATTTATCAATCTAATTACGGCGATGACAACTTGCTAGTTATAAGAACTCGTGCCGCGTTGGCTTCGGTTTATTCTGAGATGGGCAAGCCCGAACAAGCGACATCGCTGTATCAACAATCTTTAAGCCAGGCAAGAACAACTCTGGGACCAAACAGTTTAGAAACAGCTCAGCTTCTAAATGACATAGCCTTTCTTTATTTTCGAGAAGGCAAATTAGAAGATGCAGGTACCTTCTATAAGTGGGCACTAGCTAGCACAGAAGCTGCTGTTGGCGCTCAGGATCCTCTTGTGGCGGCATGCTTGAAAGATTACTCACGCGTTTTGCAAAGTCAAGGAAAAACAGCTGAGGCAGCCGAAATGGAAGCGAGAGCGAATGACATTTTAGCAAACGGAATTAGTCCTAGCAATCCGACTAAGCTAGTACGGTGAATGATGGCTTATCGTTTGCGAGTACGTTTTGTTGTTTCAATTTTAATAGTCTCAATAGTTTTTCCAATCAGCACCATATTTGGTGCGCGCGCCCAAAGTCCTAATAACGCAAACCTCTACAATGCTGGCGGATTTGGCTCATCGCAACCTAAACAACACAATTTGTCCGGGCAAATATTGAAGCAATTTTCGGATAATGATAATGAGGATATGCCACCAACGAGCAACAAGCCAAAAGGTTTGCGCGAACCATTATTCGGCAAAGAAAGCCTGGATTTTCGCCGGTCGAAAATACATCAAACACTAAAGCTCACTGATACTGAAGTTATAGAGGAGCCAAATCCGGATGATTTTTCGAAACCGGCACGCCGACGCGATGAAATAGACAGACGGGTTATAGATAGTAATCTGCTCGGTCAATACGACTATAACCGTTACGACTTGAGCGTAAGACCGCACGGAGATGGTCATACTTATATTAGTAGACATGATTATGCAAAAGACACCGGTAACTGGGTGCCTAGTCCGATCGATTTGTTTAGTAACGGTGGTTTTGGCTTACGGTCGCCAAACGGCATTATTGATCTGCCACCACAAAATGGAAGAGTTGAAAAAACGTTTTCTAAATAGACTCTTGCAAAACGTTCTCTCAATAAAGCCTCGGGGCGGCTCAGACGAACCGCCCCATATGTCGGCCTATCGATTTAGCGGTTCATTCTACTGGACAAATCAATATTGATGAGATTGAGTTGCTTTTCTAAGACTTCCGCACTAGCGGTATTTTGAACAGCACCCAAATCATTGAGTCTGTTGCTGAAGCCCACGGCTTCAGTGGATGAGATCCATCCATTTGAAAGTGCTTTATTCACTTGTTCTTGCAAATGTTGAATCCTCGTGTCGAATTTCGGCAAGCCTAATCCGGAATTGACGGTTTCAACGTTCTTCGAAATCGTCGTTGTAGACGAGGAAGAAGGGGCTGGCACAATCATCATTCTTTCGGTTGTTACTACTTGATCTGAAGGGGTTACCATAACATCGGTTACTCCCGGCATAATTGTTGTCTGCGTGATCGTATCGGCAGAGGCTATTCCCGCACCAGCAAATACAAATGCTGCAACTAACAACGATGGGAATGCACTTTTATCTACTGAGCGCATATTCATCATCTCCTATTTTCCTTAACATATAGGCGGACGTCTCACACAGGCTGGGGTTCCATCGTCCTTGACGAAAATCTGGGCACTGTCACGGCGAATGTACTGCCTGGCTAACTAACGGGCCGGTAATTGAATTGGCCGTGTGGTCATTTGACTGAGCAACAATGGAAATATTTGGTTCTTAACAAGCGGAGCAATTTGTGGGTGCTCCTCCCAGGGGTCATGCCAAAGTACTTCTTCAATCTCAGCGCTAGGAACAGCTATGCCAGAATCAGAAAGTTTTCCTTCAAACACAACAGCCTCTACTTGCGCATTGGGCTCATTAGCGGCCTTATCCGTAAAATCTCCGGTTCTTCGAATTGATTCCAACTCTATGGTGGAATTCAATTCTTCAGCGATTTCTCTTTCTAAGCAGGCAAGCTCAGTTTCACCTTTGTCCGGCTTCCCGCCAGGAAGCATAAACACAGCAGTGCCTCGTTTCCTTACGAGCAGAACTTTTCCGTCTGCATTCATATAAAGAAGAACGATGATTCGAATTGTTCTTGCGGCACTCATATCATTTATTTCTTTCATACGTTTGATTTCTTTGCGGCATGTGTTGCTGGCGAAAAAACTTCTGCCTCTGGATCTACAGTTACATTCAATGCTGCTAGGAACACTTCATCAGCTGTGAACATACCAGAAATGGTGGCAACTTCTTTTACAGCCATTGTTTTTTCGTAAATTCTGCGAGCGGAATTATCTATGCGCGTATTCACAAGGAGATGTCGCAAACTTGCACCACGTCTTTCAATTTGTTTTGCCACCATTGGCAAACTGCGCACTATGAGTTGCGTGCCAACTCCTAAGCCTTGCTTTTGCGGTAAAACAGCCAGTTGCTCTAAGTCAAGCACCGCTTCCTGTCGAAAGCCACTTTTCTCTGTCCAATAGATCATGCCAATGATTTCTTCGTTCACTTCAGCAACGAAGATTTGTACTTTTGGAAAAGCTTTGAAATTGCATTCAATCCAAGATTCGGAATGCAACTGTCGTGGAAATGCTTGTCCGTGTACATGTGCGACTGCTTTTAGATCAGCAGCTGCCATGCGTCTTACAATGCAATTAATTTCGGATTTCATTTACTGTCCGCACGAATCCAAAGTGGCTTGGCACAATTAATGTTCGCAATACCTTTAACTTAATATGAAGATGATAGCCTGAACTTGCTGAATATGAACCTGAAGTGGGTTAATGAGAAGTCTCGTTAAGCAAACTCTTATTGTTTCGGCGCTCTGGTTGAACGCCTGTTCTAGTTTTGGTCAAAGTAATGCGCAAGCAATACGTCTATACAAACAAAAGGATTTTGAAGGCGCGATCAAGGCTTTTAGTGCTTGCGTAAAGGAAAATCCGCGAGATGCCAAATCATGTTTCTACCTGGCTAATAGCTGTTACGGTGCCAGACGTATGGATGAAGCAATCAAGCTTTATTGGTATGTGACGAAGAATTTTCCAAGTGCATCAGAATCATATTCAGCTCGGTCGTTTTTAAAGCAGATCGATCGAAACTATCTTAGAGATTCGCAAGACTCCAGTTTGGCAGTTTTCCCCGAAATAAAGGGAATCGAGGCAACAGTTGCCGCACCAACACAGGCTGCAGAGCACCGACCAATTTCCAGCAAGGACAAGCAAGAAATTATTGCGGCTTTAGTTAAAGTCATACCGGCGCAAGCGGATCGCAAAAATATTTCGAAAGATCTAGTCGAAAAAGTGAAAGAAGCGCTCATGGCATACCCGACAAACTTGCTTGCCCTCATTTACTCCAAAGGCTGCAAAGTCTATCTCACACCCACAATGATCGATAAAGAACCGGGTCTTCAAAATACACAACCGCGAGGTTACGAAGACGGCACCACCTTTAAAAACTGTCCGGGTATGTTTCAACACGGAAATGAAATTGTTGTTTGTGAGTATGCGATGCAAGGTGACAATTGGGCACCGCTTCCAGACTGCATCGGCACTTTGAGACACGAACTCGGACACGCGGTGGATTGTTATCTTGGCTGGTATTCGCACAAAGAAGCTTTCAAACACGAATACTTCCTTGAATCAGCGAACATTGACGACGATGTCAAACCTCGCCTTGGCTATTTTCTACAAAAAGACGTAGGCGGGCCGACAGAAACGTTTGCAGAATTGATGTGCTACCAATATGGTGGCAGAACCGAAAACCGGAGAACTGAACTCGTTCACGCAAGCTTTCCCGCACTTGCCAAAATGATCAAAACAGAGATCCAGGCAATTCCGCAGTTTTAGGCAGATCCGCACGAACAAGCTAAAGACTAGTGCGCAATCTGCTGAACTGCTGAAGGCACCATGGGCACAACTTCTGCTTTTTGTTGAGATTTGACCACTTTTGGCTTTATGCCGGCATTTTCCAATTGCTGCCAGAGTGGATCCAGTGCTTTGATTGGATCTAGATAGTAGGCACTGCCGCGCACGCGTACAAAAGTCATACCGCAGCGCTCGAGTTCTCTTTGGCGAGCAAGATCGCGATGGTATTGCTCAGCACCTACCCAGCTGTCCCCTTCACATTCAATGGCCAATCGTACGCTTCGACCTTCGACAACGAGATCAATGGGATAACCATTCAATTCGAGTTTGGGCAGAACGGTAAATCCCTTTTCTCGCAGTTGCAGATAGACTTCTGCTTCCAACCAAGTTTCAAAAGGTGCTGCTGGCAATTCTGTTGTTTCGCCGGAGCGATATTTTGCAAGTGTCGCCTGAAGTGCATCAATATCGATTTCATCAGCGACAGTATTATCGAGCTGTGGTGTTTGGAAATATTCCAGCAGTTGCGTGCGTAAACACTTGGGACTGAGCTGATCAGTTGTTACCGAATGGAACAACCACATTTGATCGCGAGCGCGACTTGCTGCAACGTTGAACCGGCGAGCATCTTTATCTTTCGTGAGAGCGCCAATCTTTCGCCCTTCACTCGCTGCAGAAACCATAGACAGGAAAATGACATCGCGTTCGTCACCTTGAAAATCATAGGGATCTCCAACTCTTAGTTTGCGAGCTTCCAGCTCAGTGGAAGGGATTTCCTTTTTAAGGCGGTCCTCTATGTACTTAGCCTGTTGAGAGGTGTTCATAAGGCTAATGACACCGAACGTTTTCCCAGTATAGTTGGTATCAGCTAAACAAGTTTTGATTTGCTCAACTAGAACATCGGCTTCAGGCGGATTGATGAGTTTGGAATCCTGAGTGAAGTATCCATCTTCGACATAGGTGCTCACCAAAGGTGTAAGACGTTCGGCACCAAATTGCCTAAGTGGAATAAGGGGTTCGGAGGCGTAACATAGATTGTTTGAGAACTGAATGATTTCCGGCATGCAACGGAAATGTTCGCGCATGCGGATTCTGCCTCCGTACCGAATTTCGGCTTGATCGAAAAAGCTATTTTCAAGTCCAAGTGCTTCACTATGAGGCAGATCGGCAATATGGCGTTGACGCAGTAGCTCTACGTGCTCGCGGTTGAAGCCGACAAAATCAGGGCTAATTTGTTTGTCGTCGCCTACAACTACTATCTTCTTGGCCAAATATTGTAAGAACAATGCTTCCGGGCCAGATTGACTAGCTTCGTCAACAATCACTACATCAAATGAATCTTGTCCCGGTTCGATCGTCTCAGCGACTTTGTGAATCGGCATAATCCAGGCCGGAATAGCAGATTTGCAGTGTTGCATGCTATCGCGCGCCGCTTGACGATGGCGATTTGCGTACTTGCCTGTGCCCTTGCCAATGCGCTTGACGGCTTTGGTCCAGGCAATCAAATATTGTCTTTCCTTTTCGGTTAGTCTTTCGAAACAACGTGCCCAGGCTCTTACTGTTGCCAATCGTCCGAGGATGTTGCGTATTTGTTGACCGCACTCTTCCAGTTGGTTTATCAAATCGACTTCTGCAGACGGGCGACTGAGATCTCGAATCCAACGCAACGCCTTAGACCAATTCCAGGCACCTTCAATAGTTTGGAACCGTTCAGGCCAAACATCCAGATGGTAGCGTTCGTGCAGGTTTGTTGCTGTAAGAGGTGCTGATTCTCTAAAGGCAAGGAATAGTTTGTTCCGCTCCAAATAGAGATTCCGCTGGTTGTGCAACTCACTTAAATGCTTATACAATCCTGCATATGAGATGTCATCTCGCATTTTAGTAGCTGATGCAAGTTGTTGATGAATTGGATGAGATTGTGCGTAAATGCCAATTTGTTGCAGGGCAGTGATGAGATTTTCAAAGTCGTTTTGTATGGAGTTTAGCTTTGCAAAGGAAGATGCCATTTTGATAAGACCGGCCAATACTCGAGGCTCGCTGTCATTGCTCCAATTGATTTTTCGCTTGATACCAGCTTTGGTTAGCCGAGTTTGAATAGCCTGTAGGCGTTCGTTTAACGAAATAGCGAATTGCAGTTCTTCATAAAGAACTCTAAAAGTAGCAACTTGCGCAATTGGTGAGCCGTTGAATCTCTCTCCAACTCCACGCCAATTTTTCGTTAGTGCTTTCAGGCATTCTTCAAATTCGAGGTATTGAATCAACGATTCGAGTTGATCGATGGTGTCACATCGCCGTCCGTTTAAATACACTTCTTTGGTTAGGTAGATTCCATCTTTAGCTGGTCTGGCGCGGAATGGTCCAAAACCTAGCTTGCCACCGTACTCTAAGTGTGTTTTGAGATCCTGTGCATCAGCCTTAACACCGGAAATGCTCTTTGCACCCAAACCGGTTACGTTGCAATCGTTGACACGTAGGGCAAGGGGTTCGGCTTGACTCAATTGTCCTTTGGTGATGGCGGCTAACTCTCGCCAAGGGCGATCGAAATTAATGGTCATGTCTTTGGCAGCGGCGCGCACCCAGGCTTGTTCGCTTTCGAGGAGCGTCTTGAGGCAATCTGCAATTTCAGTGATATCTGTCACCATCTGTTGCCGTTCTGCTTCTGTCAAATTGGTCAGGCACTCAAAATCTGCATCGCGAGTAAATTCCAGACAGTCTTTGACTTTTGCCGTAAGAGCTATTTCATTGCGGACATGATCTAAAAATTGATCTGGTGTTGGTACATTTGCTAGTCCGATTAACTGCAGCGCGGCTTCGTTCTCAGTTGCCGGTTGAATTTCTCGGATCAACTGTAAGAGCCTTTGTCCTTCTTCATTGGTTATTGGCACAGGAGTGTCAAGGTCTGGCTCATCTGCCAACCAACCATATTTTTCTCTTTCCGAATAGAGCCGAATGGCTATTTCTTGGGTAGTGCCGACGTAATCGCCGTATTTGGAAGTGTGCTGTTCAATATCTGAAGCTCTAAGTGCCGTCAGTTGTTCGAGGATGCCTTGTTCTTGAGCGCGCAAACCACGCAATTGATTTTCAAGTTCGGCTTCTTCTGTGAAACTTTGAGCCGGGTTCCAAGATTGGTGGCGAGCGGTGATACCACGCACGGAATCTTCGAGCCCTTTGAGAATTTCGTTGGTGTCCTCGCCAATTACATTGACGCACAAGGCTTGGAGATCTTCTGGGAACTTGTCTCGTAAAACGCTTAAAGCGCGAGCGGTATGGCTTGTGACAAGAACTCGCTGACCAGTTGCAAGTAGATGGCAGACGAGGTTAGCAATTGTTTGAGACTTGCCGGTACCAGGTGGTCCTTGTACCAAAACCCCTTGACGAGTCGCCAAGCGTTGAGCAATTTCTCTTTGAGCAGGGTTGGAAAGAAGTGGGAAATAGATTTCCTTTTCTTCTTCTGCAGAGTTCATTTCTTCATCAGCATCGTCGGATATTTCAACGAGGCGCCGAATGCCAAGCGGCACTTCTGGTGATTGTTCAAGTTGATCTGAGATTTTTTCAAAGACCTGAATAAAGGATTGTTCCGTTCGCGTTCTGAGGATTAATGCTGGTGCAAGTGTAACAACCGGGTCCACCGTATAAGAGGATGGTGGCTTGTGAGAAGAATCGAAGCGGCCCCGTGGTGAAACAGTGTGTATCCAACTCTTCAATACGTCTTCTAGTTTGCTTTCGTTCCAGATATCGCCGTTTAGTTCTTCTACGACTTTTGTGATCGAGTTTCGATCAAGACGTCTTGGGCGATCGGATACATCGATCATGTCTTGTTCGAGCACGATTTCGGCACCAGTTGCTGGCGGTGCTACGATTAAAGTTGCTCTTGCGGCGTCGAATGAAAGACTGGCGCGGGTAGTGAGAATATGGCGCCGAATAGGTTCTTCAACACCCTGTCTCCAGGTGAGTAATCCCACCCCTACGAGAAATTCATAGGATTCTCCAGCTTCCTGCTGAAGCTGGTAGATTTCATAAAGTGATTCGTAAACTTTGCGAATTGCCTTCAAGTGGCGATCTTTTTCCGCCCACTCAGTCCACCAAGTTTTTACATACTCTTCTAATTGGGAGTGAACTTCCGGGTGATCTTCTAAGAGGTCTTTGGCACATTCTTCTTCCGCACCAGCAAAACGTTCAATATATGGTTTTGGTTGGGGTGACGGCTGATCTGAATTGCGAAGTTCTTTATCGGAGAGCCAAGCTCTAATTGTGACGGGCACCGGCGGAGGTGCAGTCAAATGTGGTTGTTGAACTTCCAGCCAAACTGGATTGGAGGTAGCATCTTCATTATCGGACGGCTGACGGAATGAAATATGTTCTGGTGCTTCCGGCAAATCTGCCAACCATAGGACGTGCGGATAATCGTTGCACGATCTTTCAACCTTGGAGCGTAGTTGGGCTAACTCCTTTAAGAACAGGAAAAGTCGCCGTGCACGGTCACGCATGAGCGCAACGTCGTCGTTACTACTGCTCATTCGGTTAGTGTACTTTCTAGGTGAAAATTTTGCCGTCAAATTAGACTGGTGCTAGTGTAACCTATCTGATAATGTTGGGACAAGCGCGCGAATTTTACGTCGATTGAACTACCAAGAGATATGCATTCGATAATCGCTTCTGGACATAAGGCTATTTTGGCGGGAGCACTGGCACTATCAGCGGTGACCGCTATGCCAGGCTGGTGCGCGAATCCCAAGGAAATAGCACCACTTACTACAATTCAATCTGAATCAAAGCTTGGCACCTTCGAGCCGCTTACCATAGACGACTATGTCTTGAAAGATGACGCCAGAGACAAAAAACTCCATATAAGAATTACCTATCCTGAAGGGAAAGGGAATTTCCCGGTCATTGTCTTCTCGCATGGTGCCGGCGGTTCGAAAGATGCCTACACCCAACTCATTGAATATTGGGTATCGCATGGCTACGTTTGCATTCAACCAACGCATGCAGATTCCTTAAAGTTGAGGAAAAATGCCGGAGAAAAAATTGAATCGCTACTTAGACCATCAGATTGGGATACCGGTTGGATAGAGCGTATTAAAGACTTGAAACTGATTGCTGATTCGTTCGACAAAATAGAGGCGGACAATCCGGAAGTGAAAGGAAAAATGGCTCGTACCAAATTGGGAGTGGGCGGTCACTCTTTTGGTGCACTTACATCTGAGATAGTTGTTGGGGCAAGGGTGACAGAACCTAATTTGGATCAAAACAGTATCCACGACAATCGCTTCAAGGCCGTTCTACTGCTATCAGCATCAGGGGTGTTAACTCATCCAAAATTAACTCCTGAATCTTGGGAGCCTATTCACATGCCCATGATGGTTATGACCGGTACCTATGACAAGGGTGTGAGGGGCGAAGACCCGAGCTGGCGTACCGAGCCATATCTCTACTCAGCTGCCGGCAACAAATACCTTGTGTTCATCAAAGATGCTAACCACATGATATTCAACGGGGATCCAGAAAGCAGTAGAAAGTTAAAGAATTTCCTTGGAAGCGACCCTGTTGTGAGCACCATAATGTCTCATGAGCCTTCCTTTAAAGACTACCAACGGATGTTTAACGAAGTGAAAGTAGCAAGCGTTATCTTTTGGGATGCCTCTCTAAAGGGCGATAAAAGTGCAAAAGCTCTTCTCGATGGCGACGGGTTGAGAGACTTTAGCGGAGATACGGCGAAAGTTTCTCATCGATAAAACCTGCGCCAACTCTTCCAAGTTCCGCCGGTTCCAATTTGTGGAGCCCACCGCCATAGACTCGACCTTCATTGACGAGGTCTTCTAGTTTGATCTCGTTTAAGAGTTCGAATAGAAGTTCGAAAAGTGAATGATTGGAGAGAGAAGAGCCATTGGCTAAAGCTTCTTTCAATTTGCCGGTTGGATAGAGCATCAAATAAGTGTTAGCCGCTATTGCGTTTGATCTATTCCAAATAAACCTGAATGGTTTAGTTTCTAGAGACCTTCCCATATAAGTACAAAGAAATGGGGGTGGAATGCGTTGCTCTTGTTTGTACCAGGGGCTGCGTTTTGAAATCAGATACTTCTCTTGTAAGCCTTTTGCAATGCCGGTTTGTAAATATTCAAAGAGTGCTGGGCATCGACTTACGATGTACTCTTGTGATTTATCTGTATCGATGAGAACTAGAGGATCTTTTAAATCTGGAAAACCATCTTCTCTGGAATTGATGATTGTATTTTTGAGGTTCCTTGGACTGGGCAGGATTGGTTTCAGAAATTCTATTGTGATACCAAGATTTTCGGCTTGGTTTAGGGGCATGATGAAGAAATCGTTTGCTCCGGTAGCAATGCCTCGCCGAATTTCAAAGTATTCAGCTAAGCAAGTGTCATTCAAACAGGTGTCGACGCATGCTTGAGCTGCACTGCGCTTCGGGAGTGAAGTCCATTTTCGAACCGAACGAAGTTCTTCAATTGATATTTCGCCAATTTTTTGTGGATTTGCAATCGGGCCGCCAATCGAAAATTTTGCAGAATGATCTTTAGGAGGTCTTCTGTTTTTTAATATCACTACTGCCGAAGAAACTAAAGCATCATTGAATTGAAGATCGCAAGGTTCGTATCGGTGAATATGAATCAATTCAACTTGTTCCAACAAATAGTTTTTTAGCGCCACACCGTAATTCACATCCATAAATTCAGAAGGAATAAGCCATGCTGCAATCGCATCTTGTTTCATCCAGCTATGACTAAGCAGCATGAAATAGCAATACAGGCCGGACAATCCGCTTACTTCTGATCCAAGGATGATACTGGATAATTCTTTAAGTCGAACTTTTGCCTGGGCATCTAAATGATGGTGTCTTACGTAGGGCGGATTCGTAAGGACAAGACTGAATCGATCTTTTTCAGCCGGTGCAGATAACAAAGTAAAATCTGAATTGGTAACGATCAAGCCTGACTCTAACCAAAGGCTTTTGCATACATCAGCGATTTGCTGATCGACTTCTATACCGAATGCTCTTTCGATTCGCTCTCCAGCGGTTTCATTGAGCAAAGCTGAATAGAAAGAGCCGGTTCCAACAGCAGGATCGATAAAGCTGATCTGATGGCCATTGACCAGCGACAGCGCATACTCTGTAATTTCTTTCGATAATCTTGGCGGTGTAGCAAACTGCCCTAATTGATTCCTCTCAAACCGAGATTTGCCAGAATCAATTCGATGTTGTTCGAATAACCGTTTGGCTTCCTTTGTTTGCATCGATCAGTCCTTCAACCGAGCCCCTATGGCGGAGTCGATAATAGCACAGCTGTGTTTGCAAGCTCCGAAGCAAAAGAGCATGACTAATGCCATGCCCTTACTTATGAATCATTTAGCGAGAATCGAAGTTATGCAGCGCGGCTTAGTCGTCGTGAATAGCGGCGGCGCATTTGGCGAATCTTAGCTTGCTTCTTATAGAGTCCCATTGGTCCTGGATTGATATTACTTACCAAACCTAAAGATCGGAACAAGAGCAGGAAGTACCAAGACATATCGATCTCGAACCACTTGAAACCATTGCGCGCGGCACCAGGATATTCGTGGTGATTGTTGTGCCAACCTTCGCCCATAGCGATTAGTCCGACCCACCAAACATTGACACCGTCATTGTTAGTCTCGTAGTTTTTGTAACCCAATTTTGGAATGTGGCAAACAAAGTTCAGCAGAAGCGGAACTTGCAGTACAACCACACCTGCAAATAGGCTGGCGAGAGCTGGCATCCAACCGAAGGTGGCCCAGATGATTGCTCTGAAGAGCAGATTGAGAACTAGGGCTAGAGCATGGTTACGCTTCCAGTCACCATCTTGTTCCAGAAACTTATAGATCGGATCTTTCATCAGGTCAGGACAACTTTTAGCTGGAACTACATGGTTGGGATAGGTATCTTTCATCATCCAACCGTATAGAGATTCGAACCAGCCAAGCTTAGGTGTGTGCGGATCGAGGGGAGTATCTACATGTTTGTGATGGGCGCGGTGAATTGCGATCCACCATATAGGTGAACCTTCAAAAGCGAGATAGCCACCAAGTATAAGAACGTATTCGAGAAACTTGTTGGCCTTAAAGCTTCGATGAGAAAGCAGACGATGGTAACCGAGGGTAATACCAAGCGCATGCCAGATATAAGATAGAGCGAATATTGTTGCGAATGTGATCATAAGGACCTCTGCGTGTTTTTCTAGCGGCGTGCGGTGCACGTCATGGGGGCGTTTATTAGATATGAACACACTTCTGTGTCCCGAGTTGTGCTCAACCTCGGGCGCAGCGAGCGTCCAACGTTGGTGCTGTTATGGCGGCAGCGCTAGTGGCAGCCGTTCAAAAATGCAAATGTGTCAGCGGTACAAAGCTGATTCGCTTCTACCACGTCTTATGTCCTGGCTTTTGTCAGTGAGTTCAACAAACTCATCTTTCCAAGATAGATCCATCAGCTTCGCCAAAAACTCCTCCATAGTGTCTGGTACTTCCGAGGCTTGTAAAACTCTTCTACCGTCATCGCTGTACTGAGACCAACTCAGTCGATCGATTTCCAATCCTTTCTTGTTGTAATAGCTCAATAAAGCCAGGCCAATTTCTTTGGCAGCAGTCGGTTTGTCTTTTACTTTCCAGTCCCGAATAACAGTGCGGCCAAGTCCAAGTAAGTAGTAAGCTCTTTCTTTTTCGAATTTTGGTTCTTCAACGAAAAATGCCCAGACGGTTTCATCAACATTGTCGTGAGCCAGTTCTGAACGAATCTCAAAAAGTCTGTCGGTATTGGCAGAAGTTAGGGACGTTGGTCCAAAACCCGAATGCATCAGGTGAATTTCCAAGATTCTCGCTAAATGAGCGTTGAAGCTCACTCCTCTCTTGTCAGCCTGTAACTGAAGTCGTTTCCGGTATTCGTCCGGAAGCCTGATGCTGATATTTGAGGTTTTCACTCGCTCATTTACCATTTGTAGTCACCTGATTACAATCTGTAGTGATATATTAGCACGACCTCCCCATAAAGCGATAGGACAGGAAAAATGTTCATATTTTGTGGGTGAAAAGACACTGTAATGCATCATAATTTTCGTTGTAAGGGGGAACGCAGTTGGATCATCATCAAATTCAATTTCAAAAACTGCAGAATTCCCATCTAAATTTGCTTCATCAGTGGCTCAACCAACCACGGATTGCCCAAGTCTGGGATGGTCCCGTGTCTATTGACCAAGTTCTCGAGCACTATTTTAGGAATAAAGATAAAAACGTTCAGCGATTCATTCCTTATATAGATAAAGTCCCAATTGGATTTGTTCAAAGTTATTGGGCGACGAAATGTGGCTGTGGCTGGTGGGAAAGCGAGCACGATGACGGCGCAGTAGGCATTGATTTTTTCATGGGAGCGTCTGAGTACCTTGGTCGAGGCATTGGTACGGAGATGCTCAAAGATTTTGTACGGATGTTGGCTGCCAATCCTAAGGTGACAAAAATCATTTCGGATCCCGCACCAGACAATGTTCGATCGATTCGATGTCTAGAAAACGTAGGATTCCAAAGGATTATGGAAATTCAAACCCCTGATGGCCGCGCCATTTTAATGGAGATGCAAGTAAATCACTAGACAGACGAAAGCGCTGGTTCTCGTATCCAATTTGCTAACTCGCTTGTAATCTCGACAATATAATCCACGCCCGCAATCATAGATGCTGAACAGGGACCGGTTGCTTTCGTGCCGTTCTTTTCGAGAACTTCTGCTACTTTTGCAACGATAACTGCAGTGAGTGCATAAGGATCTTTCACTTCTGCAACCACAGTTTGGGAAAGATCACCACTATAAGCTTTGCAAATCACTGTGCCAAAATTGGTTTGAATTTCTTCCTTGGTTGGGGAGCCTTTGCTTGTTAATGCCAAACCAAGAAAGTCACCGGTTATTGGAGCAGAAGCGAATCCGCGCACTATGCCTGATGGAATCTTTAAATCAATTTTGAACAATTTGCTGGGCAGCGTCATGTAGCTGCGCACATTTTTCACTGAGATATGCAAAGGCAGCAACAATGCTTCCCCACCTGGAAATTCGATCACACGATAACTCTTTTTATCGGCAAGCGGAGTCATGTGTGTAATCTCGATTGGATCGATCTTTTGCAGCTTTCGATCTTTCAATCGGAACCACGTTTTGCGAAGTTGATTGAAAAGACTCTTTCTAGTACCAATACTGGTGGCAGAGCCTTTCATCTTATAAATCAATTCAATGCTGTCGGTATCCTGAAAGCTTTGTGTGGCCAGTCCGGCTGCCGCGTCGGCAATAGCATACTCAAAGGCACAAGCGGGAGCTAGAGCGATACCATTGTCTCTAGCCTCTTTACCATATTTTTGAAAAATATCCGAAATGAAACCTTGCTCGCCAGTGGTATCAATATAATGAGCTTTGGCCTTAATAACTTCTTGTACGACTACATCACCAAAAACGGAAAATGGGCCAATACAGTTAATAACTACTTTTGCTCCCTGAATCGCGTTTGCAATAGATTCTGAATTCGTCAAATCTACTAAACGGGTTTCAAAACCAGTCTCATGCTGCAGTTTCTGCAATTTGTCTGCGTCTCTGCCGCCAAGCCGGACAGGGCAGTTGATTTTTCGCAGCTCCGTGGTGGCCAAAAGCCCGGTTACACCGGTCGCTCCTAGTAAGACGATCATATTTCTTAGCCCTCACGTTTGCCAAATTGATCCTACCGCAGCGGCTCTTCGGAGGAAATGAATCTTGTCGTTTGGTAATGTTTTGAATTGCCAAGCGTGTACACTGGCTGCACCGTGCCCTGAGTACGGCTTTACAGAATTACTTCGCAGGAGTCGAACTATGACGACAGCAGCGCAAACTACTTCGGACAAGCAAAAAGTTTACGAGGAAATCATCGATGTGCTGGCAACTATTTTTGGTAAGCATGCTGGCGCCAGAGCGGTTCATGCAAAAGGCGAAGTTTATAAAGGCAGTTTTGTTGCCACAGCCGACGCTCTAAAATTCTGTAAGGCGCCTCACTTCACTGGCGCTTCAATTCCTCTTACCTTGAGATTGTCGGATTTCGCCGGTATTCCTACCCTTCCAGATACTGATCCGAATGCTAGTCCGCGCGGTTTCGCCGTTCGATTTCACACAGCTCTTGGTGATACCGATATAGTTGCCCATTCCTATAACGGATTTCCCGTCGCTAATGCTGAAGAGTTTCTAGAATTTGCAAAGGCGCTTGCTTCAAATACAATTCAAGCTTTTGCTGCTGAACATCCTGCTACTGCTTTATTCGCTTCTACACCAAAACCTACTCCAAAAAGTTTCGCCAATGAAACGTTCTATGGCGTGAACGCTTTTCGATTTCTCAATCCATCCGGAGAAATGAAACATGCTCGCTATCAGATAGTTCCATACGCTGGAGACGAGCGATTAACTGCAGAAGAAGTTGCTATGAAGGGACCGAATTTCTTGTTTGAAGAACTTGCAGAAAGACTGAAGAAGGGACCGGTTGAATATATGCTAATAGCTCAAGTAGCTGATTCAACAGATAATGTCACCGATGCAACATCAATTTGGCCCGAAAGCAGACCAAAGATTGAGCTTGGCAAAATATCAATTACTTCAGAGGATGCAGATTCGAAAGCAGCCGAAAAAAAATTGATATTCGATCCTGTACATGTAATAGACGGAATTGAACTCTCGGATGATCCATTGATTCTGGCGCGATCGGGCATCTATTCCGTTTCGTATTCACGAAGGAACCCAAGCTAGTTTTGATAGGTTTGATAAATCACAACCGGTGCACAGCTAGGTTTGACGAAATCACGAAACTGGTGTTGCAGCCAGGCAAGACAAAATCGTCTTGGCCATTTTTTCGGCTTGTTCGCGTAACTCTGGCACGGCAACTGTTTCGAAATACTGTGGGCGCAGCATAGGGCCTACTGCAAAAATTCGTTGTGAAAGGAAATCATCCTTACCGAGTACTTGTCCGGATGCATTCGATTCGATACCACACTTAAGCTTATGCGGACGAAGCAATTCTTTTTTGGCAAGTGTTCTTAGGAGAACGCTCTTTGTTCGGTCGAAATCGACTTTGAAGCCAGTGCAATTTATTATCTTGCTTACCTGCATCGTAGCGACCGAATGATCGTGCCGTCTGCGGACGCTTACTTTAATGCCACCATTCTCAAGATCTGCAGAGATAATTCTTCCTGCCAAAATTTCAAATTGTTTGCGTTCCATGGCTTGGTATATTTTTTGTGCAATTTCAGAAGCCATGCGGTGACGATGCACATCCCAATACGATTGGAGGTGTTTGAGAAAAGCGGCTTGCTCCTTGAGGGAAAGTCCAGCCCACCATGCTTGTGTTATTGGGCGGCAAGAATCAACCGCGGATCGCCAATCAGGCAAAGTTCCAGCTAAGTTCTTCAAATCGTGCATCGATTTCACCAGCTGTTTCGGTATCTCATTGAGCTTAACTGTCGGTGCCATTGGCCCGTCTAGTTGAGAGAATGGCAAAAGACCATGTCTAGATACTGCATATATCTTGCCCGTGTGGTGATTGCGAAGAAGTTCGACAACTTTATCAACGGCTGTCAGACCCGTTCCGATCAACAGAAGATCTGCATCTTGTTTTGGAAAATCAAGATCAAGCTGCCATGGATCTGCTAAATAGACATTTTCTGGTAATGACTCCATCCCCAGTTTTATAGGCGAATGGCAGGGCGTGTTACCGGTAGCAAGAACGACGTAGTCTGCCAGTAAAGAATCACCATTCTTAAGTGATACCAGAACCTTTTTCTGTCCACTTGCTTTTGAAATGTCTATTACTTCATCACTAACATGTTTGTACGAATTGGTTTTGGTATGTTCGATGCGATTGGCTAATATCGATTGAATGTATCGGCCAAAAGTAATTCTTGGTACGTAGGTATCGGTTGTAACCTTATTATCAACTTTCTGAGCGTAATTAAGGAAATGACTAGGCTCTTGAGGAAAAGCGCTCATCTTGCCGGCTGGCACATTGAGCAAGTGTTCAGGACAATGAGTGCTGTAGGCTAAACCGAGACCAACTTCCTTTTTCGGTTCTATCAAAGTTATTTGTATAGGGGTGTGCTCCTGTCCGAGCAGATGTGCAGCAACCATGGTGCCACTAAACCCGCCACCGACAATTACTATAGAACTACCTTCTTGCTTTGTGACGGTCATCGTATCCGACCCCCCCTCGCTAAGGTTTGCTTAACTGGGTTTCCGATGGTGAATTAACCGCCGAAAGCATTTCTTTGTAATAGGCAGCCAATGCTTCTAAATTTGGTTTCCCACTTTCGCTTCTGGCAAGCTGTATTACTTTGGAACCTGTAATGACTCCGTCTGCCCCAGCTGCGAGTATGCGTTTGGCATCTTGCCCACTGGAGATTCCGAATCCGGCGTAAATAGGAACTTTCGTTTTCTGTTTGATTTTTGCAATCAACTCACTGAGCACTCCATCTTTAGCATGGGATCTTTCCTGCGTACCGGTTACTCCCAGTCGAGAAATTAAGTAAATAAACCCACCGGCTTCAGAAACAATTTTTTGAATGCGGTCTTCTGTTGTTACCGGTGACACAAGGTAGATCAGATCGATTTGATTATGTCGGGCATCTTTTGCAACTTCATCAGCGCTTTCTGGAGGCAGATCTGCAATTAAGACTCCATCAACACCAGCGCTTTTTGCAGCTTTAAAGAATTGAGGAATGCCCTTAGAGACGACCATATTGTAGTAGATCAACACGCCAATAGGTATCTCTGCATCTAAAGTTCTCACCACCTGAATAAGGTCTAGAGCGTCTTGCAGTTTGAATCCAGTTTCCAAAGTTTCGGTTGCGGCTTGTTGAATGACCGGGCCATCCGCAATGGGATCACTAAAGGCTATGCCAAGCTCGAGGGAGGATGCACCGGCATCTATCATGTGCTTGATCATGGCTAAGGAAGCATCTTTGTTTGGCCATCCGAGTACCGTAAACGGAATGAAGGCTTTGCGATTTTCCTTGTTTAGCTTTTCGAACCGTGTTTGGTACCGACTAGACATGCTTCATAACCTCCTGCAAATCTTTGTCTCCTCTTCCGGAAAGATTGATCAAAATGGTAGTTGCAGGCGAAACTTTTCGACAAAGCTTTTTGGCATATGCAACAGCATGTGCACTTTCCAAAGCCGGCACGATACCCTCGTTGACGCACAGGTCCTTGAACCCTTCAAGGGCTTCGTCGTCATTGATGAAGACATATTCGGCGCGCCCCGTTTTCAACAACTGAGCATGCTCTGGTCCTACAGATGGATAGTCTAATCCGGCGGCAATACTATGAGCCTCTAGAATTTGACCTTCATCTGTTTGCAGTATGCGACTGCGCATTCCGTGCAACACACCATCCGTTCCATGGCTAAGAACTGCACCATGCTTGCCAGATTCAATGCCGTGTCCACCTGGTTCTATGCCAATCAGTTTTACGCTTTCATCTTCCAGAAATGCTGTGAATAAGCCGATTGCATTTGAGCCACCACCAACGCAGGCTAATGCGTAATCTGGCAACTTGCCCTTGCGTTCCATGAACTGTGCTCTTGCCTCATCGCCGATTATGCGTTGAAAGTTCTTCACAAGTGTTGGAAACGGATGTGGTCCTGCTACCGTTCCAAGTAAGTAATGAGTGTTTTCAACGTTGGTGATCCAATCCCTCATTGCTTCGTTAATTGCATCCTTAAGGGTGCGACTACCGGTAGTGACAGGATGGACAGTGGCGCCCATCAATTTCATACGGTCGACATTTGGTTGTTGACGGGCGATGTCAACTTCTCCCATGTATATTTCGGTTTTCAGCCCGAGCAAAGCACCGGCAAGGGCGCATGCAACACCATGCTGCCCTGCTCCGGTTTCTGCGATGATGCGCGTCTTACCCATTGCTTTGGCGAGCAAAGCTTGGCCTAGGGCATTGTTTGTTTTATGGGCGCCGCCATGAAGAAGATCTTCGCGTTTGAGATAAATCTCGGCTCCCCAGGCATTAGAAATGTTCTTTGCGTAATAGAGAGGTGTTGGACGCCCGGCATAATTTTTCAGTAAATCCGCCAGCTCTTCATTAAACTTCTCATCAGCGGTGAAGTGCAGAAAAGCGTTTTCTAACTCTTCTAATGCCGGCATCAATGTTTCCGGCACATAAATGCCGCCATAGGCTCCGAACTTTCCAGCAGTTTTCATTGAATTGTCTTCCTCTAATTATTAAAAGCACCAAGGGTTGTGTGAAGGACCTGATTACAAAAATCAGCTATTGCTTTATGGTCCTTTTTGCCAACACTTGCTTCGATACCTGAAGCTACATCTACACAGTAGGGGCTAATTTGGTCCAGGACATTGGCAATGTTTTCAGGATTCAATCCACCAGCAAAAAAGTATTCCGGAAAAGTGGATTCGTGTGAGGCAACGGCATTGAGCGCATTCGTTAACCAGTCTTTTCCGGCATATCCTTTTGGTTTGTCGATCATGATGAATCGGCAAGATCTTAGATAAGGAGCAATTTGTGCCGGCTGCAGTCTTTGTGTTTCAAAATCTAAGCTGAATACTTTCATGGTTGGAATTTTTATACTGCTGCAAAATTCCGGTGTTTCATTACCGTGCAATTGGACTAGGTCAAGACCTACTTCCTTGATATGCCGGTTGATATCTTCCAGCGTCGTGTTTTGAAAAATGCCTACTAGTTGGGCACTCTTTCCGATTGCCTTTTTAATTTCCTTGGCAAATTCGATTGGCACTCGGCGAGGACTGCTCGCAACGAAAATCACGCCTATATAAGATGCTCCAGCTGCAACGGCAGCTTCTGCATCTTGAGCGGACGTTACGCCACAGATTTTTACTTTGGGTGCCATTCTATTGGTTATCCTCTTATCGGCGAAATGGCGGATATATTTACTTGCTTTTTCCGTCGGACCATTTCTACAGATTTCAATTCCTTGAGCTTATCTTCTAGATTTTCTGCACGCATGAGTGATGAACCAACAAGGAAGTTAGAACAGTGAGCTCTTAGTTTTTCAATGTCACGTTTGCCTTCAATTCCGCTTGCTGAAATTGCTAGTACATCAGCTGGAATCATCTTCATGATTTTTTCGGTGGTATTTAGATCGATATCAAAATTTTGTAAGTTTCGATTATTTATCAATATTACTTTCGGTGAGAGAGCGAGTGCGCGTTTTACTTCTTGAGCATCCTGCACTTCCACGACAGGACACATGTTTAGCGCCTCTATAGTGTTATGCAAGGTTTTCATTGTTTTGTCATCTAGGATTTTTGCGATCAACAGCACCGCTTCAGCACCGGCTGCACGAGCTTTAAAGCATTGATAAGGATCTAATATGAAGTCCTTGCACAAAAGAGGAAGATCACTCGTTTCGCTTACTTGCCGAAGCAATTCAAAACTACCATTGAAAAACTTCTGGTCAGTTAATACCGATATGGCAGTGGCGTACTTCCCATAAACACGCAAGATGGCTTGCAAATCTAACTTCTCTCGCAGGACACCAGCAGAAGGAGACTTGGGCTTAATCTCGGTAATGAGATGGATGGCAGGATACTTGAAAGCTTTAAGAAACCTTCCATGAGCAGGGAAAGCCCATTCGCGCAGTTGCTCCAGCGGCAAAGCCGCTTTCATTTGCTCGATTTCTTCTTTTTTGTTCGCAACGATCTCATCAAGCATGTTTGGCATAGGACTTCTGCACCACCTCAAATTTGCGTCTAACTTCACCTGTTCTAAAAAGCGTTTCTGCTAATTCTTTTCCATCATCGATACTTTTAACTTTGCCGGCAATTTCAAAACCAATGCCGGCATTCAAAACAACGATTTCGCGATAGTAGCGATGTGCGCTGTCAAAATTCCTCATCAAATGCAGAAAAGCTTGTGCACTGTCCCCAGCCGATTTTGGATATTCCGGTATGTGTGTTGGTTTGCCTGAAACAACGCGGTTGGAGACTGAATCTTTATTGATATCAATTACTTTGTTATTTGTATGAGGGTCGAGCTCGTCCAATCCGGACTCTGAGCTAACGATTGCAGCACGCTGAATTTTGGCGTGTTTGGATAAATAGTCTGCGAGCAATTCCTGCATATGGGGATGAGGCGTTCCCAACAATCTCAAATGCGGTCGAACAGGATTAAGTAGTGGTCCGATAAAATTCAAGATCGTCTTTTTGCCAAGAGCTTCTCGAACACCTTTCAATTTGCCGTAGGCTGGATAGAAATCTGGTGCGAATAGAAATACGAGATTTGTCTCGGCCAGAATCTCCAGCAGAGAAACTTTATTTCTAGGCTGACTAAATCCCAGTTGATCTAGAAAATCAAAACAACCCGGCATAGCACTTGTCGATCGATTTCCAAATTTCGCAATTTCAACATCGCCTGATGCTAAAACAAACGCAACACTGGTTGAAGTATTGAAACGCATTTGACCACTGCCGCCTGTGCCACAGCAGTCCATTGATCCTTCACCTGTTTTTGCTGATTGGAAATGTTCTAAACCATCTGCAGTTTCGATGATTGCAGTTATAAAAGCACTGAGAAGTTCAGGGCTAACTTTCTCAGGGTCCAGATTTTTCAGATGCTCGTATGCAACCGACTCAGGTAATCGGGCGGTAACGAGATCTTCAATAGCTTGTTTGGTTAGCATTTTTCCAAAAAGTTCCTCAGCATGTGTTTACCTTCTGGTGTTCCGATCGATTCAGGATGGAACTGAACGCCATAAATCGGCTTTGTTTTGTGTTGAATTGCCATAATGAGGTTGTGTTCCTTTTCCCTCGCCAGAATTTGCAAATCCTCAGGGAAAGTATTGTCTTCTGCAGCAACCAGCGAGTGATAGCGCATTGCTTGAAATTTACTGGGTAGTCCGTCAAATAGCGGTGACTTTCCCTCCAAGGCAATTTCGCTAGATTTGCCGTGTACGATCTGAGGAGCGCGCACTACATTTCCACCCAGATGTTGAACAATTCCCTGATGGCCAAGGCATACTCCAAGAATTGAGCAGTGCAATACCGATTGATTTATTATGATTTCTTTGCAGACTCCGAAATCTTCATCAATTGCTGGATGACCGGGACCAGGCGAAAGAACAATTCGCTTTGGTGCCAATTTCTTCACTTCTTCAAAAGTGATTTTGTCGTTGCGATGCACTTCGACATTGCCGCTTAAAGTTTCTTGCAACAGTTGATACAAGTTGTAAGTAAAGGAATCGTAGTTGTCGATGATCAAAATAGGTATTGTCATTGCGCAGCCCTCTCAGCGAGTTTGATGGCCTGCAAAACACTTTTTGCTTTATTCCGGCACTCTTGATATTCAGTATCCGGCTTCGAATCATAAACTAGACCCGAGCCAGCATTCATGTGTGCTTTGTTTTCTTTGATCAATACGGAGCGTATGGCAATTGCTCCGTCAACGTTTCCATTAAGATCGAAATAACCAACTGCACCGGAATATATGCCACGACTTTCGGGCTCAAGTTCCGATAACAGCTGCATGGCTCGAACCTTTGGTGCACCAGAAACGGTGCCAGCTGGGAAACAAGCTTGAAACGCATCGTATGCGGAGAGATCGTCTTTGAGCTCTGCGTTGATTTCTGTTGCCAAATGCATTACGTGTGTGTATTTGGTCAAACAGGCAATTTCGCCCCATTTGACAGTGCCCGGTTTTGAAACTCGACCGAGATCATTTCTGCCCAGGTCTACCAACATGCGGTGCTCGGCCATTTCCTTTTCATCGTTTTTGAGCTCTTGCGCAAGGGCATCGTCAATTGCTGTTGTTGCTCCACGTGGCCGCGTGCCGGCAAGAGCTCTAAGCATTAATTTACGATTTCGGCATTGCACAAAAGTTTCCGGGGACGAACCAAGGTAGACAAATTCGGGATATTTCAAGAAATAAGCATAAGGAGAAGGGTTAGTTGCAACCAGCATTCTATAGACATCTATCGGATTGGCTTGAGTGGGCAACGTGAAACGCTGTGCAAGCACAATTTGAAAAACTTGTCCTTCTTTTATGTAGTCTCTTGCTTTTTCTACGGAACGGAAATATTCATCGCGAGTGATTGAAGTCTCTACGTCTTCAAATATTTCTCCCTCACTAAGAGGTTTCAAATCCAATTGCAAAGGTTTGAGACTGCCAGGCTCTGTAATGCGACTCAGCAATTCAGCGGCATGTTTTGCACCACGCATGGAAACGATTGTGGCTCGTCTGAATTGATGATCGTACACAAAAACTGAGTCATAGAGGCAAAAGTAAGCGTCAGGGACACCAACCACATCCTTGGTTTGCCGATTGATGGGCTCGATACTTGATGAAACACCATAGCCCATGTAACCCACAAAACCGCCAACCAGAGGGAATTGACTATGGGCATCGAGAAATTTCGCTAAGGAAAAATCGGCAGTCTCTGTCTCTTGCGAAAGCTTTTGAGCATACTTTTGGGAGACATCTCGTAGGTAGGTTATAGGATTCTCAACTGGCTTTTCGACCACCTCACCAGTTAGGGAGTTCTTCTCGATCACATTGCCCTTTGAAAAGCGCAGTGTTATGAGTGGGTCTACTCCTAAAAACGAGTAGCGCGCTAAACGGCTGTCGCCTTCTGTACTTTCAAATAGAAATGCATATTTGCTTGTGCGACTTAGCTTCTCGAAAATCGCAACCGGTGTACCGATATCAGAAGCAAAAGAAATGCTAACGGGGGTGGTCGAAGTGCTCTGTAGATTTGATTCTCTCTGATTGATTGTCTTCATGATGATCTTCGCCTGTGCTCGTAAAATAGGGAAAAAAAACCGCAGCTCTATCCGGATAAGCTGCGGGCGACTTTTCTGTCTACTGGTTTGGTTCTTTCAGAATTGCAAAAGCGACCAACCAGGTGTTTGCTTACCCGGGGTATCTGAAAGTCGCCACCAATAGGCTTTTTGAACGAACACTTGAAGCGGTTCTCTCTACAGTGATTGACGCACGCCTCTCAATGCTAACACAGACCAGTCTCTGCGCAACAGGATGTTAACATGTACTTTGCATCATCCTGGCAGCTCTACTGAACATTGGCGATGCTTCTGTCGTTTTTTTGAAATGGAAGGAGGTCGTACCTAGCATGGCAGCTAACCTTGGGGGCCAGGCGGACCTCTACCCATATAAGACCATTGATGCGTGAAGTTAAAGTGAAGAAAAAGATGAACTGCTTTACAGCATTCATTTCATAGCAATCTCTAATGACTGCCCGTGCAATAATGGCGAGACGTTGCGGGATTGGGGATGGTTATGGCACGTGTTGTTGTAGGAATGATTGGACTGGGCACCGTTGGTTGCGGTGTGGTTCGTCTGCTTTCACAGCAGAAAAAAATAGTGCTCAAAAAGATTGCGGTTCGCCATCTTGAGAAGCCACGCAGTGTGAAGCTGAACTGTCCAATAACTACCAACGTAACGGACTTAATCGACGATCCGGAAATCGAGATCCTTATTGAGGTTATGGGTGGTGAACACCCTGCCCTCGAATACATTCAAGGTGCACTCGAAAAGCGCAAGCACGTTGTCACAGCAAATAAAGAAGTGCTTGCTAAACATGGACCTGAACTCTTTCGGATGGCTCGTGAAAGGGGCCTGGCGATCTTTTTCGAGGCTTCGGTTGCAGGCGGTATTCCACTTATCTCAACTATTTCGAAGGGACTTGAGGCCAACCAAATCTCATCTGTTACTGGCATTTTGAATGGCACTACCAACTTCATTCTTTCTGAGATGGAAGAGACTGGAGCAAGCTACGACGAGGCTCTTTCACGAGCGCAAGATCTCGGATTTGCTGAATCAGATCCAACCAATGACGTTGATGGTCATGATGTTGCCTACAAACTTTCCATCTTGTCCGCACTTTCATTCGAGCGATTTGTTGCACCAAAAGATATTTTGAAAGAAGGCATTCGCGGTATTACTCCAGAAGACATTGCGCAGGCAACTGAATTCGGTTGCCGTATTAAACTCATTGGCAAAACAACTCGCTTAGCCGATCACAAAATCGAAGCACGAGTCAGCCCGATGTTTGTCCCGCTCAATCACTCACTTGCTGCTGTAGCCGGATCCAATAACGGCATTCTTGTAGCAGGAGATGCAGTTGGAGAAATCGTCATGTTTGGACCTGGTGCTGGACAGATGCCAACGGCGTCGGCTGTTGTAGGCGACACTATAAATCTTGCATCAGCACTTCAAATGCCAGATTTCGCCAGTTATTTTCAGCCCAAGATAGAATCTGAGTGGGCCGAAACTACTGATGGAAACGATTGGACTTGCCCCTTCTATCTGCGCCTCACCGTGCACGATAATCCTGGAGTTTTTGGTAAGCTCGGAAATCTTTTCGGAACGCACAATATTAGCTTCCATACAGTTCTACAACGAGGCGCTGAGAACGGAGAGGCTACGATCGTCGTTTTGACCCATGATGTCCGAAACAAGGACATGGAAGGCGCGATAAAGGAGCTCAAAAACTGTGATTTCCTCAAAAGACTCGAAAGCTGCATCAGAATCTTCAAACCCGACACAATTCTTCAGCAATGAGCCACTAATTTGGCGCTATCGCGCCTACCTTCCTATCACTGAGAAAACGCCACTTGTGACACTCGGAGAAGGAAACACACCTTTGGTTCGGGCTGAGAATCTGCCAGCAAAAATTGGCAGACCCGACATCAAACTCTACTTTAAGCTGGAAGGCTTAAATCCAACTGGAAGCTTTAAAGACAGAGGCATGACGCTTGCAATGTCTAAAGCGAAAGAGGAAGGGGCAGAAGCGGTTATTTGCGCTTCTACAGGCAACACGTCTGCTTCCGCTGCAGCTTTTGCCATTAAAGCTGGTTTGCCATGTTATGTTCTTTTGCCGAGCGGAAAAGTAGCTGCAGGCAAATTGGCGCAAGCAATTTTTTATGGGGCAAAAGTTGTACAGATAGATGGCAACTTCGATCAAGCACTTGATCTTGTAAGAGCTCTTGCTGCAGAGGGAAATATCACAATCGTCAATTCGATCAATCCATATAGATTGGAAGGGCAAAAAACAGCCGCTCTTGAAGTAATTGAAAAACTGGGTAATGCGCCGGATTATCTGTTTATTCCAGTTGGCAATGCTGGAAATATCAGTGCATATTGGCGTGGTTTTAAACTCGGTAAGTCAGTAAGCCTTGCAACCAAGACACCAAGAATGTTTGGCTTTGAAGCTGAAGGTTCAGCAGCAATTGTGCGCGGCAAAGTAATTGAAAATCCGGAAACGATCGCAACTGCTATTCGCATTGGTAATCCGGCAAGCTGGAAGGAAGCAGAAGTAGCAAGAGATGAATCGCAAGGCAAAATAGATTGCGTTACGGACGAAGAAATACTGAGCGCCTACAAATTAGTAGCACGTGCCGAAGGCATATTTTGTGAGCCATCCAGTGCAGCTAGCTTGGCAGGATTGATCAAGCGATTGCAAGAAGTCGACCAGGGGGCGACCGTGGTGGCAGTATTAACTGGCAATGGATTGAAAGATCCAAATACACCACTGAAAGTTTGCAAAGGCGAATTAGATCTTAAACCTGTTGAACCAACTGTGACAAAATTGAAAGCGGTGATGGGACTTTGCAAGTAGAACACGCAAGCAGTGCCGTAATTGATATGCTCAAAAATGTTGGGCACAGCGTCAAAATGCGCGTTCGTGTGCCTGGAAGTTCAGCCAATTTGGGAGCCGGTTTCGATACGTGTGCGCTTGCATTAACACGCTACGCAGACATGACCATGGTGCTACTGGATAAACCGGATGAGAGCGTGCCATTTCTCTGCATCGAAGGTGATACCAATCCTACGTGGAAGATTGCGGAGAATTTTTTGTTCCAGATAATGAGCCAACGTATTGCCGACAAAAAAATGCTGGAACGCATAAGAATTGTTGTTTCATCAGATATACCGGTCGGTAAAGGTTTGGGATCAAGTGCCGCAGTTGTAGCAGCTGGTCTCTGGATGTCGAAACGGATTGCCGGCGAAGAAGTAACTCAACAATACTTGTTGGATGAAGGCACCGCCATTGAAGGGCATCCCGATAATATTGGTGCAAGCATATTCGGAAGTTTTGTTGTCGGAGCTAAATCGGCTCGTAATGGCATAGTTTATCTGCAGAAAATTGAATGGCCAACAAATTGGTGTCCAATTTTAATTGTGCCGGAACGTCCTCTTCAAACATCGAAAGCACGGGCTGTTTTGCCAGGAGTAATGCCAAGGGCAGATGTTGTTTTCAACTTGCAACATGTGGGATTACTGGTTGCAGCTGTTCAAAATCAAAATGAAAGCCTTATGTCTGAAGCTCTTGATGACCGCATTCACGAGCCATATCGTTCCAAGCTTTTACCTGAATTGCCTGCTCTCAAGAAGCTTTTGAAGGATGGACCGGCAATGGGTTGTGTGCTTAGTGGAGCTGGCTCTTCGATAATGGTACTCTGCACTGAAGCAAACAAAGCCAAGACGAAGAATCTTTTGGAAGAATGGGCTCAGTCAGTTAAACTCGAGGGGTCCATAGAGGAACTCAACGTAGACACAGAAGGAATCAGAGATCCCAATGGCTGAAGTGACAAAAGGACTGCAAGAAAATTATGCAACTGATACCAGAGATGGTTATCAGGTAAAAGGTCTTGTCGTTTTAAAATTCGGCGGCACTTCCGTAAAGAACATCGGGCGCATAAATCATGTTTGCCAGATCATAAAAGACCGTCAAAAGAATGGACCTATAATCGTAGTCGTTTCGGCAATGGGTGATACGACGGATTACCTTATTAAACTTGCTCGTCAATGTTCCGAGCAGCCAGATAAGCGCGAGCTTGACTCGCTTATGTCTACGGGCGAACAAATTTCCATTACTCTAACGGCTATGAAACTTCGCTCGATGGGAATAAGGGCTCAATCATTCACCGCAATGCAAGTTGGCATCTTTACTGAAAGCGTTCACAACCAAGCGCGTATCGTCGACATCCAAACCGAAAAAGTTATCGAAGCATTTGAAGAAAACGATGTTATCGTCATAGCTGGTTTTCAGGGAGTAACTTCTGGCGGTGAGATAACCACTCTTGGTCGTGGCGGTTCCGACACCACTGCGGTCGCTCTTGCTGCCGCGATGAACGCAAAGGAATGCGATATCTACACGGATGTAGACGGCATTTTCACAGCCGATCCCAATGTGGTATCAAATGCAAAATTGCTCGATCGAATATCTTGCGATGAGCTTGTAGAAATGGCTCGCTTGGGTTCGCAAGTAATTCACCCACGCGCGGTCGAATTGGCTCGAATGTACAATTTGAAATTGCGAGTGCGCAATACTTTCAAACCCGACAATCCGGGAACGCTCATAGAGGGAGGGGAAGACATGGAAGTCTATCGCAGCGTAAGCGGTATAGCCATTGATAAAGATCAGGCAAGCGTTGCCATCACAGATGTTCCCGATATTCCGGGTGTGGCAGGAGAGATCATGACCGCACTCGCTGATAAGAACATTGTCGTTGATATGATTATGCAAGCTTCCCACGTCACAAGCGGTTTTAATAGCATTACTTTCACAGTGGGCACAGAAGATCTCGCACAAACTCTGCTAATTCTGGAAACTGAAAAAACAAGACTTGGTGCTGCAAAAGTCCTTTCCGATCCCGACATTGCAAAGGTGAGTGTAATTGGTGCAGGGATCGCAAGCAGACCGCAAATTGCATCGACTGTTTTTACGACCTTAGGCAAAAACAAAATCAACATCAAAATGATTGCAAGCAGCGAGAAGAAACTCACCTGTGTAGTCAGTCGCGATCAAGCGGAACAAGCCGCAAAACTCATACACGATGTGTTTGAATTACAGAATTAGATGAACACTTGCTTTAGAAGGTCAGATACGACTGCAGGTTAGGGATGGTATAAGTTCCGCCCGTTGTAGTAGTTCTTCTTAAACTGTCGTTTCAATGTGTGAAAAACGACAAAGTTGATGGGATTGTCACATTACTGGAGGAGCCCCCAAAATGATTGAATGCATTTTTCCCAACTGCCAGTGCCCAAAATCCTTGGGTTGAGTAAAAGGTTGGTGGAGTGCCAAAACCTTCAATCAAAGTGCCACCAACGAATGCATTGCTAAGTGAAAGGGTTTTGCCGTTAGCTAGAAGCAGAAAGCTCGTGGGGTTTGAAAGAATTATCCCTGAAGCGATAGGAAGTTGCGTGTTAAACGGCACATTTCCAAAGCTATAGACGAATCGGGAGACTGTTTGGAAAGTGTTACCATTAACGAATCTTTCATAAGCAGTGCCTGTAAGTTGCCCGCCAATAACGTTAGAAAAACCTGTTTTTACGCCAGCATTATAGGATCCGATAGCAATGTTGTGATAAACATTTTGGAGGGCGCGTGCAGATCCCGGACCTACGAGGTGGGCTGGGGGAATGAGTCCGACTGCCGCCTTACCACTTCCTGCAAAGGTAAAGCTATTAGTGAAATTACCCGGATTCGTAACTACTCCTATAGTTCCTGAATTGAAGGGGTTACTTCCAATGGCGTCGAGAATATTTGGAAATCGTTCGAAAGCCGTCCCCGTGCCCGAAAAATCCTCATAAAAGGTCCCGTTAATTTGCCCCGATGTAATTATGCGAGTGGCGCTTGCAAGAGTGCCTTGAGAGAAGCTTGCATTTTGCAATAGTTTTGCTGAGTTGTAGAAATTGCTTGCGCTGCCAGAAAAACCTGGCAGTCTATGGAATGTTGTTGCTGCCACCAAATTGCTGTGAGGTGATGGGGTGGTGGCAAAATGATTGTGCGGTGCAATAAATTTCAATCCGGCAGCGTGAATGGAAAGTATGGCACCATGGGCGATGGCAGAGCTGCTGCTACATGCCCACGCACATGTTAGGGTCAGTAGACTTGAGACTAAAGCTTTAAAAGATTTCAAGCGGCGTGCTCCTTATTTCCGGGTTTGCTATGAGTCGCTATTCGTCTAAGGCCAGAGGGGGCGCATGGCCACAATTGGAAATATAAATGCTTGATAACTGATGAGTCCACTCCAAGCACCTAGCCCAGTTGCTCAATTAGGTCATTGGTCCCCCCGGCTGAAACTCAAATTCTATTTGTCACCTTTTCGTTATCCTGGGTTGACGGGAGGGAACTGGGTAGGCTAGCATTCAATTAGTTACCGACTTGTCCGTTCGGAAGGTCTATATAAATGGTCCGCTTCTTTTATTTTTTTGGTTTTACGAGGGTTCGTCTGGGATGAGCTAGAGCTCAAGCGTATGCAACCAGATGAACCGCAGGCTAAACCACCTGCGGTTTTTCATTTAAAAGGACTAATTCAGATGACACAAGCAGCTTTCTACTTTACCCTCCCATTTTTTGGCTTTTACTTTAAAAGCCACGAACCCGGGCGGTTTTGAACTGAAAGCAAAGTCAAAAACCAATTACCACGAGCCCGGGACCTTTAAAAAGGTTTCGGGCTTTTCGCAATAAGTACAGCAAAGGCAAAGGAGTTAGTTGTGTTACAAGCAAAGTTAGCGATAAAACAAAACGACGGTCATAAATCGGAAGTGCCCGTCGGCAACAATGCCGTATGCGGCGGCAAAGAATTGCTAATAATCGGTGGTCCGTGCTCAGTTGAGAGCGTGGCACAGATGGAAGAAGTAGCTGAAAAATTGAATAGAGGTCCTGTACAGGCACTGCGAGGGGGAGTTTATAAGCCAAGAACTTCCCCTTATGCTTTTCAAGGCATGGGTGAAGACGGTCTAACAATTCTGCGCAACATAAGCCTTAAGAGCGGTTTGCCAATCGTCACTGAAGTAATGTCTGTTGAGCAAATCGGCGTAGTTGCCGAAAACGCAGATGTTTTGCAAATCGGCAGCCGCAACATGCAAAACTTCGAGTTGCTGAAAGCGCTCGGGCAAGCCGGCAAGCCGATTCTTCTGAAAAGAGGGCTGTCCGCCACCATTGAAGAATTCGTATTGGCTGCAGAATATGTGATGTCGCACGGCAATCCCAATGTAATCATGTGCGAGCGCGGCATCCGAAGCTACGACAATTACACGCGAAACGTCTTAGATCTTGGTGCAGTTGTGGCGATCAAGCAAATGAGCCATTTGCCCGTAATTGTCGATCCAAGCCATGCTTGTGGAAGGCGTGAGATGGTGGCAGATCTGGCTCGCGCTGCCGTAGCCTGTGGTGCCGATGGACTTATTATTGAGTGTCACCCGGACCCGGATAAATCCGTTTCCGACGCACAGCAAGCTATTTCTCTTGAAGCGATGATCGAATTGATTGATACATTGCGTCCAATTGCCCAGGCAGTAGGCCGCTCTATTCACGGAGTCAATGACGACAGCAAAAGCGTCAAAGTGCTAGCCGCTGGTGGAAATGTTGCGAGTCTAAATGGTAAAAAGAGTCTGGCTGCTGGGGGTTAAGAAATGCCGGTGAATCAAGAAGAGAAAAAGGAATCTCAAGTGTCGAAAGACGCCGAGGATCATGCCCTCGCCAAGAATTCTCTTGCAGAGATCAGGAAGGAAATCGATCGCGTAGATAGCCAGATAACCGAGCTTATAAATGATCGCCTAAATCTCGTTCGCAGAATCTCAGATATCAAAGACGAGCTGCACCTTCCAACACTCGATGCCAATCGAGAAAAGGCAGTGCTGGAACGGGTGGTGGCGAAAGCAAAAGATGCAGGTTCGGCCCACATTATTACAGAGGTCTATCAGCTCTTACTCAAACTCAGCAAGGAACAGCAAGAGCTCAAGCGCGGTTCCAAAAATACCGAATAGTCTCCCAAAATGGTGACTAGTCTCCCAAAATAGCGACTAGTCTAGGGCGGAAGATCCGACATTCGCTAGTTTTGCCGCCCGTTCGGCGGATTTTTTGACGAACACTAGCCTTTCCTTCACGTCTCTAAGCGTGACGAAATTGGTGATTTGGCGGCCCATCGGAACGCACAAGCCGGTGTCTACAAAAGCAGAAAGCGATACATAAGTGTCGACGCCATTCTTGTCTGGCTTAAGAGACCAGCTTCCCTCAAAAGATTTGAACCTGTTTGAGGTGACCATTTTGTAATCAACGGTCAAAGGCTTGTAAGTTTCTTTGTAGGTGCACATAGCACGCCCTATGACTGGCAAATTGAAGAATGTTTCTTCGACGAGAATTTCACTGTCGCTGCGGGAAAGTTCTTTTGTACCGCCTGGATCTTCAATACGTTGGTTTCGAATGGAATTAACGATGATTTCTGGCTTTGCGTGGATGACAAGGGATGCTGATACGCCATTGCTGGTATTTATGGTGTAGCCATCTTCGGCATGGACGGCACAGAACCCACTTAATAAGAACATCAAAACGGTCAAAAATAACTTACTGCGCATTTTTACTATCTTTCAGGACGTACAACGAAGACGCATTATCCCATTCCTTTCGTTCCCATCCCAGGTTCTTTGAAGGTTCTTGATCCAAAACCTCAGCCATGCGAGTCCCCCTGGGAACGAGAATCCAGGTTATGTGATGTCTCTTCAAAACGTCCTGCCAGCCTGGTTGCATCATACCAACCACCCCATATTCGCGGTAGAAACTTTCCCCGTAAAAGTCGGCTCTGTCGTCTATAAAAACAGGATAATTTATCATGTATTTTATGTATCCACCCCAGTTATCGTAGTTGAAACCTTCTTTGGGATTGAGTTTCAGCTCCACAATCTTGTCTAGGGTTTTGGTGGGTTTGTGCTCTTTATCGAACGTTGAGTTCAATATCTCTATACCCAAAATTTTGCCACCACCCACGGCGACAAGGCTTAGACCTATGAATGTTGCCCAGGGAAGAATGTGCATCGTGCATAAACGCTCGTTCTCGGTAAAGCCCTTCTCGTGGTTATCAAAAAGCGCCATCATTTTCGTTACGAACGAACTGAAACCGAAGCTTTCAGAAGAAGAAACATCAGTTGGAGATGTGTCTGAGAAGATTGTCTTGGAAAAGAGCTGTGCAATTATAGGCAAGATAACAATGACAAATAGCGGCATGTTTCGGACTGAAGATAGGCTTAGATGCATAAATAGAAGAGCCATTACCAGGTTGGGAAACGAGATAGGCGCTCTCGTTATTGTCAGCCCAGCTACAAAAAAGCCGTACAAAAGCTCGAGGCAGAGTGGTTGAAGGTCACCGTGGAATGCAGGCGACCGAAATTCGTCCGTTGCAGCGAGAACGGCTCCAGTATTTAGATAATCACGAATGTACGTGTACAGGCTGAAAAAATACGGGTTGCACAACGAAATGGCCAAACAACAAATCAGTGCTAGAGACAAGGTACGGAACTTAGCAAAGTAAGGATCGCGCTTACCTTTTGAGGATGCAAGAAAGCAAAGTAGTGCACATGCTGCGTAGATGACGAGCATGGCAAAACCAAGGAGGAAGGCAGGGTGACAATTGACCCAGATCAGCATCGTAGCGGTCAATAAGGTAACAAGCCGCTTTCTATCAATATTGTCATTCCAAAAGTCGTTGAGAACAATTGAAAATATGTAGACGCCAAAAAACGTGAATAAATGCGGGCGCGATAACCAGTGAATGGATGATGCAATGGCACCCATTACGACAAGCGGAACAGTTAAAACGTACGTGCATCCTCTGTGACGACACTGCAGATACAAAAGCATGAATAAAAGAGAAATGCTGGAGCACACAGCAACAGCAAGCAAATTGAAACCACCTAATTTTACTAACGAGGCCATAATCAGGTCGGACAGCCATTCGTAAGCTACCCACGCCTTGTCTGGAAACGTATAAGAAATCAGATCCGTATGCGGAACTGCATGTTTTTCCAGAATGTAGTTGCCGCTAACGAGGTGCCAACCAAGCGAACCATCGCTAAAAACGAAATCTGGCTTGAGAAATAAAACGAGTTGCAAAACAAGCAGGAAAATAATATCGGCCAGATCTGGCAGCGGTAAACGCTTAGCGGCTGTGGCACTCGTATTCAATTAGCTCTACTCTCTGTGCGACGGTGATACCGACCGGATAGACCATTTAAATATATGCGTAGTACTTCAAATAAAACTTTGATTGAATCTCGCACCACGTTCACTTTTGATCCAGCTACATTTTGCCAGTTGACTGGAATCTCTTCCAGTTTATAGTTTCTGAGCTTGGCGATAAAGAGAATTTCTACATCAAACCCATACCCTTCAATTGTGGACGCACTGAAAACATCTTTAGCCTGAGCGCTTTTGAAGAGCTTGAAACCGCACTGAGTGTCATAGATGCCAGGAAGAACGAGAGCCTGAATAATTCTGTTTCCTATGTTGCCAACATATGTTCTATATGGCAATGCTTCCACTACCGTTTCTGTGCTCGGTTTGTTTCTTGAACCAATGGCAATATCGGCGCCACCAGATATGGCGTCACGTAATTTTAAATACTCTTCAATAGGCGTGCTGCCATCCGCATCTATCACTAGAATAGTGGAACCAAGAGCAGCAGCTACTCCTTCTTTTACAGCATGTCCTTTGCCGCGATTGGCCGGATAAGTAAGAAGGCGCAATCCGTCGTTATGGTGTGCAAACTCCTCCACCACTTGCGTAGTGCGATCTGAACTGCCGTCATTCACTACAACAATTTCGAAATCTAGGCTTTGTTCAACGCAGAATTTGTGGACGATTTCCAGTGTGCCTGGCAAACGGAATTCTTCGTTGAAGGCTGGAATTATTATGGACAAAGCTGGCATTTCAGAAGTATAGGCCATTGATTAGGCCCAGCGGACAAACAAAGCCAGTGGGTGAATTATGCGTAAACTGCTTGAAACAATTTATTGTTGCTGATCGGTTTGGCCCGATGGAAGCGCATCAAGATCGGGTGGCTGTTCAGGCATGTTTATATTTGGATTTTCGTCTCGGGCGGCACGATCTATATCTTGTTGTCCAGCCCATTTGCGATATTTTTCCATTAGCGGGGAGGCAAACATCGGATACAAGTGTTCCGGCGCTGGACCTCTTACAAGCCCCCAATCTACGGTCATATGACCAAGATTGGCGGCTACTGTTGGAACCTGGAAGGTACGGCCATAGGATGGAATCTTACCAAGTTTTGGTGTTCCAATTCGGAGATCCGTCGGGTTAAGACTTGCATCTAGTGTTCGTTTGTATACTTCTTTCCATACTTCTGCGCTCAAGATTGCTTTCATACCTGGGCCGACGCCTTCACCAGCCATGGCATCCCTGAAGACATTACCCTGACCAGGAACTCTGCCACCCGGCAGGATAGCAAAGAATGCTGTATCCCAAGCCGTGCCCAGAGCAAAGTCTTTGGCTGCCGCAGCGCCATCTTTGTGGTCATAGTGCATTTGAAGCAGCTCATCGGAACCATGAGCGGTTACACCGTAGGCTAAACCAGCACCGGCTTTTGGCAGTAGTGCCCACAAGCGTGCGGACATCGGGGTAAGAGAAGCTGCTTCCGGCACCAATTCAGCAAGTAATCCACCAGAAACGTATGAGGCCGCCCCGGCTAAGCCATAGCCAGCTCCTTCCAACCAGGTTCTTCCTGTGATGTGAGTCTTGGCAAAGGTATCAGCGAAGGCCTTGCCCGCCGCATCAGTGCCGTCCCTAGACACCAAGTGATCGGTACCTTCCACTAGTGCTGGTGTCAATTTGGATGCACCGGCATAAAAAACAGCTCCTGCACCTGCTCCTAATGCGAGAGCCAAGCCTGCTGTAACAGCTGTTCCGGCAGCACCGCCAGCAACGAGCGCTCCTGGTCCTGTGTAGAACGTGGCAGCAGCAGCTGCTATACCGGCAAGAACGCCTGCACCGACACACATAAACTTAATTATGCTTTGCTTGTTTCGGTGGATAAAATTGCCAATCGCACCGCGGTCACGAACTTCATCTTCAAGGTCTGCAAGCTTGTAATCAGGGGCTTTTGCAAGGTCCGGATAGTTGGTTTTGAAATCGGCAATTGCGGCTCTTGCCTGTTCATTATTGCCGTTGACGTAAGCCAAATAAGCCTCAAGATATGTGCAATGTCCAACCAGTACCTGCTTTCCTTTCGCCATGCCATCGAACTGATCAAACCCGGCTAGTTCTTGTTGCAAGCGCGCTTTACTCGCTTTCTTTTCGTCATCCGTATGTAAAGTGTCTTTATCAAGAGCGTCAATTTGAGCTTGAATGGCAGCTCTTTGTGGTGCCATAGCGGCTTGATCTTTTTGCATTATTGCCAGTTCGTCTTGGGCAATTTTTTTAGCGTCAGCTAAGTGTTTTGCAGCATCATCGTATTTGCTGTCTTGCATAGACTTGTTGAAAGAAGCAAGTTCTACTGCTGGGTTTTTGGTCAAATTGTCTTTGCCATTCATGCAAAGCGACAATGCTTTGTTGAATGAAGGATCATTTGAAAACACTTCCGGAAAGTCGGACATCGCCTTTACAAGAAGTGGTGCAGCCTTATCGTATTTGCCTTGATCGGAAAGAAACTTGCCGTATTCAACTGCCGCATTATCGACAGTTATGATCTGTGCAAGCAGGCCTTTTCTAACGTCAGCGTTTTGAGCGTTACGTGGGTCTTGCAGCAACCCGGTTAGGAAAGTAACATCAATTCCCTTAGCAAGCTCCATCGCTTTTTGATAAGCGGCATCTTTAGCATCAGGGGTGGTGGCTTTTGTGGCAACATCTAATTCTTGAAGAACTGCCCTGCTTCGATCAGTTTGTAATTCATCAAATCGCTGATTAATCTGGGCAATCTCGGTGCCATAGCCACCCATTACTGCATTGCCTTTATCAAGTCTGCCGGCTTCTCGCGACAATTGAAAAGCACTGGTGGCATTGTCGGCAGGTGTAAATCCTGGTTTGTCGGGATTATCGAGTGCACCTAAAGCAAGGTAGTTGGCGAACTCCATTCTCGTTACAGAAGGAGCGGCAGACAACATGTGCAAGGTGTCGCCATCTTGCTGAAGTTGTGCCAATCGTTGGAGATCAGCTCGTTTGGGATCGTTTTGATCCATAGTGGCGATTCTATCGGTTAATCCCTGTTCATCCAGGTTTTTTGGATCATAACCGTATTTTGTTGCAAGCCTTATGCGCTCAGGCTCTTGATCTTTCATGAACGCTTGGATTTTTTCGGCAACACTACCCGGTCCGGTTTGTTTGAGAGCATCTGCTGCGTGCACTGCTGCAGTTGATTCATCGTTGATGATAGCTTGAAGCTTTTCCCTTCTCGTTTTCCAATCAACAGTACGTTGCTGTCCAGTTTCGTCAGTGTAGGTAACTTTGTCCGTATCTTTTAGATGCTTATCGGCGTCGGCCTTTAGTTCTAAAAGAGCAACCTGTGCAATCTGTACGTGACCGAATGGGTTATCTTTTGCAGGAATTACAGTGCTTGAGGCAGCAGCTATTTGATCTGTTGATCGAGCAGGCGGGGCTACATCGGCGTGATTGCTCGCGGTTCTGACATTACGGCTGTCCCCGGTGCCTGTGGTCGTAACGTCTTGACGTCCTTGAATGTCGTGAATCAAACCAGACATTCCAGTCGGAGATGCGTCCAGAGCGGCGATATTAACGTCGTTCCTTGTCGTATTGCGTCCTGGTGTGGTTAGTTCTGGTGATCCCATGTAGTTAGATTAATTCTCATGACAACTTCAGGCAATGGTTAAAATACGCATTAAAGGGAGTCTCCGCCGTCGGTTCCGTTTCCAGTTTGGCTGCCACCGGTGGTTACGTTTCCAGTTTGGTTACCATTGTCCGTTCTTGCAATTTGGCTGCCATTATCCACTCCATTTCCAGTTTGGTTGTCCGCAGTGGTGCCGGGTTTTGGCTTTTGTTGCGGTGGGCCCACATCGGTGTGTCCGCCATCTGTTGGAATTTCACCATTTGTGACTGGTGTATTCAGTTTTTGCAGCAGCGACTGATCGGTAAGACGCCGTCCTTTATCCGCATACCAACCGACTCCGTCACCGGTTAGGTTATAGCCTTCACCTGCAAGTATCGGCAGATAGACGCCTTGTCGCATTTGTTCGAATGGAGTCAATTCAGCATAGGTGCCGCGCGGGTTCAGCCAATTCCCGGCGCGTGCCAGTGGATATTGAACTACTCGTGCACTGCGCTCTGCTACATCGAGGCCTCTGTTAAGGAGTGGAGCAGCACCGCGTAATGGGCCGGATGTCGGATTAGCTCTCCATCCTTGTCCTGGTTTCTCCCACAATTCTTTCCAGCTATTCCAATCCGAGGCCGGTGGTGCTTTTGGCATCGCGAATAAAGATGCAAACAGTGCATCCCCGATAAGCGGATTACCCATTGCGTTGGTTACTACGTAATGGAATGTGGACTCACCGTCTTGTTTTGCGCCCGGGAGGTATGTGGCTTTAATGTCGTCCAACATATGGTTCTTTCCATCTGCATAACTGTCTGCAGCACCATCAGTAAGAGTATTGATAGCACTGTATGCCGATAGGGAGCCATAACCCGTCAAGAAGTTCTGCCATTTTGCACGGTTAATAGAGGGAAGACCAGTTGGTGGCACATATCTTGGATTGACGTCACCGGCTTTTAGACTAGCTTCTGCTTCGCGAATCTGATCTTTGAAAACCGAATTGAAAAGCTGGATGCCTCGTTGATTGCCACCAAATGCTTTTCTCAAATCCTCGTCTGTCAAAATTGCATTTTCATCATTTGCGAGTTTTTCTCGCAGTTCTTTAGGCAAACCATAATTGCGTTTAGAAAACGCATCTCTAAGTTCGGATAGTTTGATGTCAGTTCTGGCGCCATTTTCGGACAGGATGCGCCTTGCATTTTCCGCAATATTGTCTTCAGTTATACCGCCGAAGAATTTGTTACCGAGCCCTTCCTTTGTCAAAAGGAGAGAGCCGGTTGCAGTATAAGATCCCAGACCACGGATGGCGGCGTCCATATCAGATCCAGGTTGATTGGTGCCCAATGCTCTTTGTAGAAGAACGTTGCCCCCTGATGCAGTAACTGCGCCTGGCACAACTACCACTCCAGCACGCAAATATGGAGCGAATTTACCGGTTCGATCGATATTAGCGGCTAATTTGTCGCCATTTCTAATGGCCCATTCCGCTGACGATTTAACCCATACGGTATCGGATTCTGCGAGTCCTCCAAGCAATTTAGCGCTTTCGCCGTGAGTGATAGCAAGAAGACCGATTGAAACTGCCACACCTGTTGCGCCCATTGCAAATGCGCCAACTGGTTTCTTCCAAATGCCGTCGCTTCTTTCGATGTCCGCAAGTAAAGCACCTTTGGCATTGGTTCTTACAAGCTCTGTTGCAACAGCGATTTGATCGCGGAATTTTTGTTGATTGGTGGCGTCATCTTTACTGCCTGCGGTGCCACCATTTATTTGATTCTGCATGGCAGCAGCTTTATCAACGTAAGCCTTGGAAGCAGCAGGATCTAATACTGGACATTCAGGATTTACGACGTGGCTCTGCAGATCTTTACCACCGCCTACCATAAAGGAGGCGGCGCTCAAATATACAGCTGGTTGCAATCCCATGGTTTGGTTGAGATCGTTTATGTAAGACGGTAAGCCGGTAGCCGAATCTTTTGCAGCCGGTGGCAAAGCGGGATTCGTGCTTGCTGCCTGGAGATTAGCAACCTCTTGTTTGGCTTGCGCCACTGGGAAGCTATCGGCAATCGCAGTCATAGCCTTAAATTGGGTGGTGGCATCAGCCCATTGTTTGTTCTGAACTAAAAGATCAGCATATTGACGGTGATAGTTTTGCACCGACGCGCGAGCGGTGATAGCTGCTACCGCTTCCAGGTTCATGTTGACGATTTCGTCTGGGGTTAGATCGCGTTGTTGGTGTGTGGTAGCGTCAGTTGTTTTGCCGGATTTTAGATCGTTCACCAATTGATTGATGTGATCGGTGCTGTATGCAGGCCTGGTCAACAAGGCATCGGCTTGATGCATTGCATCTTCGAATTTTTGCTTGCTTTGAGCGAAATTCTTTGTTTGCGCTAAGTCGGCTACTGCCGCTTGCCAACTCGCTTTTAGAGTGGCAGCATCGGATTTTATTCCTGTAACTTCCGGACTGAGGGCGCCAATTGCTCCAGCATTGGCATCAGAACCAGCGCCACCGGTGCTGTCACGACCTGCACCTGTAACTGCGCCTGTTCCACCGTTTGCCTTATCAATTGCAGATGCAAGGGCAGGAGCAATTGTTGGTGCTGGAACTGATGAGACATCGAATTGCAACTTCGTCACAAGATCTTGAATTGGTTTGCCATTTTTTGGATCAGCAAGGAGACTGGTGCGATCTTGCACTGGCATAGCCTGAAATGCTCTTGTTAACTCGGCTTTTGCCGCGTCTGTTGATCCTGCATCTGAAAGCGCTTTTGCATAGCTTTCGTGCGTCGCAAAATCCATGGTTTGTGCAAGGTGGACTATGTTGAGATCTGCAGCTTGAGCGCTGATAAGCGAAGCAACCGGTGCAGTTGCGGATCTTGAAGCTTCAAAAGCTGTAACTAGATCCGGATACTTGGCTTGCAGTGCCGCTTTTGCCGTAGCTTGATCAGCTGGAGGAGCATCGGTATTCTTGTACGTGGCAAAATTTTGCTTATCGGTGGCGTCAGCTTTTGCGTTGAAATCAGTCATTGCGGTCAGGACATTCTGTCTGAGCGTTGCCATTTGGGCGGGAGGCACCTTTGCGTCAATTTGCGCCTGCAAGGTCGTTATGTGTTGGGCTGCCAAATCCATAGTGCCACTCAACATGGCATCTGCGTTCCTGTTATTGGTTTCGAACTCAGTCTTCAGTTGAGTTAGGGCAGTAGGCTTGTCAGGGGCAGCGTCAAATTTTGCATTGGTGGCTCGAACAGCAGCCGCTAAAGTCTCTGGGTTGAGTCCGGCAGGCAGTGTAGCCCCCGCACCGCCATTGGTGCCGTTATCTGTTGTTGCTACTACCGGTTTAATGCCAGTCTCATTTTGAGTGTCCGTTGCTGTAGGAGCTGTACCTGTATCCGGCAAGGCTCTAACATCGGCTTCCGCCATTCCTATATCATGCAAAGCAATGGCCTTAAGCAAGGCAGCATGATCTGGATTTGTATTGTGCTGCAGTGCGCTCTTAATCCAAGTTTGAGCTTCGGTTTTATCACTGGCATTGCCATCAACAGCGAGGGCATCTGCATAAGTAGCCCGTGCAATGGAAGATTGATTGGCTTCATTGGCAATTTGTCTTTTAAGGTTATGACCACCAAGATATTGTGTCCATACACCGGCATCCTTAATGACTTGATCCTGTTGGCCAAGAAGGTCGCCCAATTTAGGATCAATAGCATCTAATTGCTGGCGGAAAGCGGTGATTTGCTCGTCCTTCCAGGCACTCAGATATTGATTGATTACTGAGCGTGCCAAAGCGTTCTTTTGCGGATCGGTGATTGTCGCTAACTCATTTTTGGCAGCGGTACTAAGAGTTGCCAACTTGGTTTGACCAGCTTGACCGAGCGCAGTATTTTCTGCATTGACGACAGCTGTTAAGCCATCAGGCCCATTAATGAGTTGATCCGCTCTGGTTGAAGGATTTGTATCGGCGCGATAGATGATTTCCGTGAAGACTTTCTTTTCGTCATCGGATAAAGCTGTTCCCGGAGGGCACTTCGACTTAAGATATTCAGCTTGTTGAACAGCACTGTACTGTGACCATTCTTGTGGCAATGCGATAGGTTGACCGGAAGCGTCATTGACCGATCGACGCGTCATCAGATCAGTAAGGTTTGCATCTGTAGTGGTAGTGGTGTTAGTGGTGCCGTTACCGGTATCAGTGACAGTTCCGGTAGTTCGACCGTTGCCAGTGTCAGTGACATTTCCGGCAGTTTGACGACCGCTACCATCGCTTCCGTTCGGCAAATCTTGTATGGACGAATCTTGTCTACCGGTAACTCGTGCTTCTTCCGTTTCGGCATCTTTAAGATGTCTTTGAAAACAGGGATCGTCATTCATGAGCGGGTCTAACGTAGCCGCCTGCATGAGGTCGCGCGTACCAGCAGCATCCAATCCAAGCCGTTTTTCAGCTAGTCCTTTGCATGCTTTTGCAAAGCCGGTTGCACGAGCGAGAGCTTCGAGATCCATTTTTTCTTGAGTAAGAATTCTGCGCTTGTCTGGATCTTGTTCAGTTTGAAGTTGTTGATCGACCGCCCGTCTGAGCAGGGCAACTTGATTTTGATCGATCTGTTGCGCGTTTTGAAATGCCTGGTCATAACCGGTCTTAGCAGTATTCCAATCCGAGTGAACGTTATCGCTTGCTGTATGAAGGAGCCCGAAGAACTGCTGCTGCTGTGCGTGAATGGATTGCGCGGCTGTCGTTGCATCCGTTGGTGCGCCTGGTCCATCGATCTGCTCAAGCAAGCGCCGACCGGTTTGGTCGTTTTGAACGCCTCCCCGCAACCCTGGATTGTCTTGTCCGTCAATGCCCGCTCCGAAGCGACCTGTCATAGATAAATAGACCTCTGCCTATGGACCCGGATGATAGATTAGGATGATCGGGCGTTTTTGTATTTGGGGAAACCACGTATCAAAACACGTCGAGTTTTCAGATTTAATCTGAGAATTTATCTTGGCAAATCTTCTCGAATTTATCTAGAAAGTATAACCGTGACGCCGTCGCCCCCCTCATAGTTTTCGCCTGCTCGAAACTTCAAATCATAGGGTGATGCTTTCAATTCGTCTCGCACTGCTACTTTGAGAGCCCCTGTTCCATGTCCGTGAATGATCATGGAGGGATAGATATTGTCCGCTACGGTGCGATCTATAAAGGGTCCCAGTTTTGAAAGTGCTTCTTCGACGCGGAACCCGCGCAGGTCAAGAGTGTTCCTATCACTTCGAATGAAAACATCTGCCTGAGAAGGCTCTCTGGTAATTGGTTCTCTTTGAACGCGCTCTCCCCTTGTAACCTGCTGTCTATCTGATGTTTGACCTAATGTTCTCGATTTAGGAGCTGTCCTCTTTTCTTCTTTTTGCTGATTCTTATCCGGCAAAAGCTTCACATCCTGTTCGGAAACCACAAGTTTCATATTTCCAACTTGCACGTCGTAAAAGCCCGGAGCTTTTTCCGAAGCCTTGGTCACCTTCTTAATTACCCCGAACCTGTTTATAGAGAGGATTTGCACGGGGTCGCCTATTTTTAGTTCGGAAGAGACGCTGTTTTCCTTTGGTAAAGGATCAGTCCAACCTAGTTCTTTGCGAACCGTTTCAAGCTGAACTTGCGCCTGGCGGGCAGCTGGCAGACTTGGTTCTTTTTGCAATTTGGCTGTAATTTCGCGCACTAGATCACGTGCGGCTTCAATGTCACTGGTGATTTTTTTGGTGGCAGCGTTCTTTTCTCTCGTTCCTTGCTCTTCAAGAGAAGCGATTTTTGAATGCAGTTCTTCCTCCAATTGATTTGCTCTTTTAAGTGATTCTTCCGCATCTGTTTCGCGTTGTCTTGCAACCGATAATCGTTCTTCAAGCTGCTTTACGGTATCTTCGATTGCCGATTCTGAAGCGTTCAAAAGTTCTTCGGTACGATGAATAATGCTATCAATAAGACCAAGTCGCTTTGCTATTTTGGTAGCCTGCGAGGCTCCTGGTGTACCCATTCGAAACTGATAAGTTGGTTCAAGATTTTCCAAATCAAATTCGAAACTGCCATTTATAAAGCCTGCCTGGCTGAAAGCAAGTGTTTTTAGCTCTCCTACGTGTGTAGTAACGACTGTCATTGCACCGCACTGATTGAGATGTTCAAGGGTAGCTTGAGCGAGTGCCGATCCTTCTCGGGGATCTGTACCAGCACCTATTTCATCCAAGAGCACAAGGCATCCACCTTTCGCTCTTTGTACGATTTCAATAACGTTATTGAGATGCGAAGAAAATGTGGACAAACTTTGTTCAAGCGACTGCTCATCGCCTATGTCGGCCAGAACATCCCTAAAAAAGGAAAGCGAAGATCCGCTTGCGGCAGAAATCATAAGACCAGCTTTTACCATCAGGCAGGCCAATCCTATCGATTTTAGAAACACTGTTTTACCGCCCGTATTTGGACCGGTTATCACAAGTGTGTTTGCTTGTGATGGAGAAGAGGAGCCGAGTTGAAAATCATTTGCGATCACCTCATGCTTCTTTAGCAAGACCAAATGTGGATGCTTGAGCGCAATCAGGTTAACGTTCTTCTCCTCATCTAAGGCAGGTACCATGCCATCGTAGCTGATGCCTAATCTCGCTCGTGCGAAAATAAAATCGAGCGATGCCAGTGTTTCAAGCGATTCATCCAACTCATCTATGTGGGTATGCGCAATCTGGCTAAGCTCGGCTAGAATCCGCTCCACTTCTCGGTCTATCTCTACTTCAAGCATGCGTGCATCGTTGGTTTTTTCGATTACACTTGCCGGTTCAATATATATAGTTAAGCCAGATACAGAAGTATCGTGAACAATACCCGGTACGTTGGCGCGCATATTGACGTCAACCGGCAAAACATAACGGCCGCTTCGTTGGGTAAAGAGTGGCTCTTGAAGTGCTTTAGCCACGGTACTGTTGTGAATGAGTTTATTCAGCTCTTCTTTTATACGTTGATGAGCGCGTCTAAAGTCATTTCGTAAATTGGCAAGTTTTGGCGTGGCATCGTCTTTTACCACCCCTTCTTCGTCAATCATGTCTGTGCAAGCATCACGCAGCAGCTCTACTGTGTGCAGTTTTTCAGTGAACTTTGGAATTTCTCGAAATGCACTTGCGTCGAGCAAACTCAACGAGCTTTGAACAGCTTTGGAAAGGTCGAGCATTCTTTTCAGGCTGGAAAGTTCCGGACCAGACAAAGTGGCGCCAGTGCGGGCACGACTAAGTGGTACCGCCACAGGTGGCAATGCCGCAAAAGTCAAAGAAGTACGAGAGCGAAGCATAGCTTGGGCTTCGTCTGTTTCTCTTAGAAGCTCTTGTGCTAGAGCTATGTCCGGAGCAAATTTAATTGATTGCGCCTTCACCCGCCCTGGCTCAGTCTCGCAACAATCAGCGAGGTGTTGGGCAAGTTTCTCCCATTCAAGCGCTTTTAGGCTTCTCTGAAGAATATCCATAGTAAATTCTTTCAGCTACAGACCCGGCTTGAAGGTAAAGTGGTGAGTTGTCCTTATGACTTGGCTTAGTTCAGTTCAGAAGTCATGACAGCAGCAGCGGCCGTGGGCTCGGCTTTTTCAGCTACGAGCGTTTCTATCCCTAAATTGCCAAGAAGTTTCTTCAGTCGAATTTTCTGAAGTTCATAAGAGCGGTTATTGCGCTTGTGGACCACTCCAATACGCTCAAGTTGCTTTATTGCGTCAAGGTGGTCGTCTGGGACGGCGTTCACCTCTATCGAACCACGCTCGTTAAGCCATGAGATGGTAGGGTAGAGAGTCCCCAGAAGTTTGCGCATGGGTTGCTCTAACATCGATAATTACTCCTCCGTTTCGAAGGTTAATTTTAACATCTTGAGAACCCTAAGAATCGCCAGGCCGCTGCTCTGTTGAAAACGAGAGATCACTTTGTGCCCGGAGAGCCTGGTGTTTGCCGGGTTGATAAGAAGATTGTCGAGCTACACTTTTGGCAATGAAATACTCAATTTACGACCAGATTCCGGTCATAGATCCAACTGCATATGTCGCTCCAACTGCAGTAATTATTGGAAAAGTCTCAATTGCAGCAGGTGCGAGCATCTGGTTTAACGCTATTCTGCGGGGCGATATCAACTATATAGAAGTAGGAAAGAACACAAACATCCAGGATAGTTGTGTTCTGCACGTCACCCACGAGGATCCCGTCGTCGTTGGGGCGGATGTCACGGTTGGGCACGGCGTGATACTGCACGGTTGCAAGGTTGAGTCTGGTTGCCTCATAGCAATTGGGGCAATCGTACTAGATGGTGTCCACATCGAGTCCGGTTCCTTAATAGCGGCGGGTGCTCTTGTCGTTCCAGGCACACGCATTCCGAAAAATTCGCTTGTGATGGGAGTGCCGGGCAAAGTTGTAAAAGAGCTCCAACCTGCCGAACAGGCTCGCATAAAACTAAATTGCCAGGCTTATCTCCAATACGCGGCCGATTACTGCGAGCTCAAAGCCATAGATTGAACAATATATAGACGTTCCAGACGATCTAATACGTGTGTTCCCCAGTGTATGGAACAACGCCTTGGGATATCTTTAGCTGGTTAATTTCCAGCGATTTTGCTTAAGGGATATGGGCGCACGTTTCGAATCATTTAGTAGTAATAGCGAACAGATCAATCTGACGACGCAAAGTAACGGTCAGCTTTTAATTCCTACTGAGCACATTGGACGACCTTTCAACCTTAGGGATCAAACTCCATACAGCGCGGATTCTCCAGTTGCAAAAATATACCAGGCCTTAGCTCCAAGCATGGGTGCCATCGATGCTAGCGGCAGTAGTGGCACTGGTTATGTCGTTAGAAGCGATGGCTTTATGGTCACAGACCACCATGTTGTTACAAGAGCTGATAACGGAAACGTAAAAGTCACCATAAACGGACAGTCTCACGACGCAGTCTGGGTTGATGATGCGCAGGCGCGAAGGGTGTCTCGAGACCTTGGCGCGCGAAATGATTTAGCGCTCTTGAAGATCATTCCGAATTATCCCGGTGAAGAATTTAAACCTGTCAAATATGCTGCACCGGGCACGGTGAAACAAGGCGATCCAATGGTTATGGTTGGATTTCCTTTAGGGACGAAACAATTGTTCGCCTCTCCCACAGCCGATTTAGACGGGTTTTTGCGAAGTTCGGTACCATCTCGCGCTGGTTCCGTTCGGCTAGGTGATTGGACTGACGCAAGTAAAATTGGTCCCAAGGAAGACATAAACCGCAGAGTCATTCACGCCGATATTGAAGGTGAACATGGCAACTCGGGCAGCGCGCTGGGTAGCATTAACGCAAAAGGCGAAGTTGTTGTAGTTGGAACCGTTGGGATGGCCACTATCGACCCAAATACCTTAGTAGGAACGGATATTGTCGCAACACCTATTCAACCAACACTGGATTTTTTGAGTACTGCTGGTATCAACCCCGATGTAGCGCAGAACACCGCTTATCTTGCAAGCAATGATCGCGCCCCACAGATAGACACATCCGTAAGTCCACCAGCGCGTGTTCAATTCTCAACCAATTACGCTGAACTGCAATATAGATTTTCGGCTGAAACTCTTTTCGAATTTAGTTAACTTGGCTGGGCCTTATCGAATCGGCGCTATTGAATCGCTTTGATGCTCATAGCTAACTGACACTTGCGACGGCATTTCCGGTCGTGTATGACCGTCTAGCCAGCTGTCGAGAGCAGCAAAGGTTTCTTCTTTAACGAATGATGTTTCCAGCAAGAGATGACCACTGCTCGTAAACCATTTCACTGTTTGATCGCTCGAATTTAAATGAGCTAAAAGTTTGCTCACTGCCTCGATTTCAACCAGTTTGTCTTGACCACCTTGTAAAAGAAGAACTGGAACACTCGGTGGAACGAGACGCGCGTACCTGATTGTTTCGCTTAGCACTTTCAAGGAACGAAGCAAATCGCCCGTGCTTAGCTGCTTTCGAATCAGCGGATCTGCCAGAGCTTCCTGTGCTACACGCGGGTCATCTGAAGCATAGTTCTTTATATACGGTTTAATACCAAGCTGCCGAAAACCGGTAGACATCAGATCCAAGGTATCAGTGATTAGATGCGATTTTCTCTTTATTGCCGGTGCCGAAAGAACCACGCCATCGACACACTGCGGAATTTTTGAAGCTGCATATATAGCCATATCTGCGCCCAAGCTTTCACCAAGCAGAAAAACTGGTATGTCCGGATGTTCCGCTCTTGTTGCCTGAATCAGTTCGAGCAAATCGGAACGGCTAAGTGGATAGGATATTTTGTCGCTGTTTTTGGAGACGGCTGTGTTTTGCGCCTTCTGCCAACGTCCGTAACCTCTCAAGTCCGGTGCATACACAACAAAACCCCGTCCAACAAGGTGCTTTGCGGTTGTATCGTAAATGGAACCGTGGAGGGTTAATCCGTGAATGGCAATCAGACAGGCTCGTGGCGTTGCGTCCGTATCGCGCCATTTGTAGACATATGGAAAGTCTTTGCCGGAAATAACCGAGGTATCTTCCCGCACAATATCGGCTTTAGCTGGATTGCTAGAGCCAAGTAGCAATGTCAGTCCTAAAGTCGATCCAAAAAATATAGATACTAGCTTTCTAGTTAAGCGAAAAGTTTCCATAACAAATCCTTGAATGAAGCCCGAATCCATTCGAAGCGCTGCTGTGTTCAAATTTTGTGTTATTAGACCCTCAACCTTATTTACCAGCTGACATCCGAAACCAAACTCGAGTTCGGCATTAAATTGCTGGACTTGTCTCGTTTTGTTTTGCTCGCTGAACGCAATCACAGGTAGTTTGCGTGCGGAATAGTAAACTGAAGAGTGCTCCTGAGGACCTGGACGAAATAACGTCCGGACCTTGTGCGGCCCAAATATTTAGGAAAGATTGATGCCCAAACGTACTGACATAAAAAAGATTCTGATACTGGGAGCTGGTCCCATCACGATCGGACAAGCCTGCGAATTCGATTACTCCGGCAGCCAGGCTTGTAAGGCGCTTCGAGACGAAGGTTACAGCGTGGTTCTGGTTAACTCCAATCCAGCAACGATCATGACCGACCCCGAGCTTGCAGACTTTACTTATATAGAACCAGTTACACCGGCGGTAGTAAAAGAAGTTATTCAAAAAGAGCGACCGGATGCCCTGCTGCCCACAATGGGTGGACAGACAGCGTTAAATGTGGCAGTCGAACTTGCCGAAACAGGTGTGCTTGATGAGTATGGCGTGGAGCTAATCGGTGCCAAAGTTCATGCCATAAAACTTGCCGAAGATCGTGAACTATTTAAAAAGAAAATGATTGAAATTGGGCTTGAAGTGCCGGATTCAGGCATTGCCCACAAAATTGCCGATGTGCGCGATATCGCAAATCGCATTGGCTTTCCAATCATCATTCGGCCAGCCTTTACACTCGGTGGCGCTGGTGGTGGCATCGCTTATAACCAGGAAGAACTTGAAGATATTGCCTGGCAGGGCTTAACAGCCAGCCCAGTTTCCGAAATCTTACTCGAACAAAGTGTTCTTGGCTGGAAAGAGTTCGAACTTGAGGTAATGCGTGACTGCCACGACAACGTCGTAATTATTTGTTCGATCGAAAACTTGGATCCAATGGGCATCCACACGGGAGATTCAATTACGGTTGCTCCTGTGCAGACGTTGACGGATAAAGAGTATCAATACATGCGCGATGCTGCGATCAAGATCATCCGCGCTATTGGTGTCGATACTGGTGGATCGAACATCCAATTCGGCATGGATCCAAAATCGGAAAAGATGGTTATCATCGAAATGAATCCACGCGTGTCGAGATCATCTGCTCTGGCTAGCAAAGCAACCGGTTATCCGATTGCAAAAATTGCAGCGAAGCTGGCAATCGGACTAACTCTTGATGAAATTAAAAACGATATTACAGTAACAACACCGGCCTCTTTTGAACCATCTATAGATTATGTGGTTACTAAAATTCCGCGCTTCAATTTCGAGAAGTTCCGCGGTGCAGAAACGACACTAACTACCCAGATGAAATCGGTCGGCGAAGTTATGGCGGTTGGACGCACTTTTCAAGAATCGATACAAAAAGCTTTGCGTGGTTTAGAACTCGGGTTGACCGGGTTTGGACCAGTGAAAGCTAGACAGAAAGCCGATTTCTGGGAATGGCGACGCCGTCTTTCTATGGCTTCTCACCATCGCCTTACTGATATTTACGGGGCTCTTCTTGCTGGAATTTCTCCTGTTGAAATTCAAGAGTTAACCAATATCGATAATTGGTTTCTCGACAATCTTTTTGAAATATACGAAGAAAGCGAAGAAGTGCGCGCCAAGATAAAGACGGCTGGCGACTTTGACAAAGAATACATGCAGCACTTAAAACGCATGGGATTCGGTGATGCTCAATTGGCTGGCTTAATAGGTTCAACAGAAAACGAAGTCTATGAACAAAGGAAAAAATTGGGACTTCTTCCCGTCTATAAGATGATTGATACCTGTGCTGCCGAGTTCAGTGCAAGCACACCGTATATGTATTCGACTTATGATGAAGAAAGTGAAGTGCCGCCAGCTAAGCGGCCACGCATCCTTATATTAGGCGGTGGACCAAATCGAATTGGGCAGGGAATCGAGTTCGATTACTGCTGTGTGCATGCCAGCATGGCCCTCAGGGAACTGGATTACGAAGCGGTTATGGTTAATTCCAATCCGGAAACTGTTTCTACGGATTACGACGTATCGAGCCGACTCTATTTCGAACCACTGACATTGGAAGATGTAACCAACATAGCTCTTGTCGAAAAGCCGGAAGGAATCATAGTGCAGTTGGGCGGACAAACGCCGCTCAAACTGGCTAAGGGACTGGAAGCACGTGGATTCAAAATATTAGGCACATCGCCTGAATCGATCGACATTGCAGAAGATCGCGGTCGGTTTGGCAAGCTCGTTGAGAAGTTAGGACTGCGCCAACCAGCTGGCGCTGGTGCTCGTTCGCCGGAAGAAGCGATTGCTGTTGCAAGCAGCGTTGGTTATCCCGTCCTGGTCAGACCCAGTTACGTACTGGGTGGCCGAGCGATGGAAATTATTTACACGCAAGAAGAATTGCAGCGTTGGCTCCAAACCGGATTTAGTGCCACCAGTGACAACACTGTCTTGATCGATCAATTCCTGGAAAATGCAATTGAGATTGATGTAGATGCGATTTCTGATGGTCGTGCGACAGTGATTGCCGGCATAATGGAACACGTTGAGCAGGCCGGAATTCACTCGGGTGACTCAACTTGCGTTTTGCCTACGCAGTCTATTCCGCTCAGTGTCATTGAAGAAATTCGTCGCGCTACTGATGCTCTAGCAAAAGAACTAAAAGTGGTTGGCTTGATGAACATTCAGTTTGCTCTTCAACAAGATGATCTCTATATTCTAGAGGTGAATCCGCGGGCAAGCCGCACTATTCCATTTGTTTCGAAAGCGACCGGTGTACCTTGGGCAAAAATCGCAGCTACTGTAATGACGGGACGCACGCTTTCAGAACTCGGTGTCTCACCACGATTGCTGCCACCGCACGTTGCTGTTAAATCGGTAGTGATACCATTTAAACGTTTTCCTGGTGCCGAAATATCTCTAGGACCGGAAATGCGTTCGACAGGTGAAGTGATGGGAATAGCTTCGCAATTCGGTCTTGCTTTTGCTAAAGCCCAGCTGGGAGCAGGACAAATACTGCCGATTGTTGGTCGGACATTCATAAGCGTTTCCGACATTCATAAGAGTGATGTCGTATCAATTGCTCAGAGTCTCTATCATCTCGGCTTCGAGTTGGTGGCTACAAGAGGAACAGCCAATGCCATCAAATCTGGTGGCATACCCGTAATTGTCGTAAACAAAGTATCGGAAGGAAGACCAAACCTTGTCGATCGCATCAAGAATGGCGAAATCCAGCTGGTTATAAACATTCCATCCGGCCGAACCGCTCGAGATGACGATCAACTCATACGAAGAGCCGCCATCAACTACAACGTGCCAGTTGTGACCACAATTTCAGGCGCCCGGGCAACTGCTGCTGCCATTGCCGCCCTGCAAAACGGCTCGCTTGCCGTAAAGAGCTTGCAGGACTATCACAGCAAGATCATAGCCAAAGAAACATCTGGTCAATATCGAACCACAACCTTATAAGGTAGCCTTGGACGAAGCAAAATAGCTTCCAGCTCAGATTTATCTCAGCCCCTAAAAGGGCTTGGCAATGCCGTTCCTACGTTATAATGCCAGTCTGCTGGCAGAGAGGATGAGGCTATGTCTCTAGATTTAGCGCGTTATATTGACCATACGCTGTTGAATCCAACAGCGACGAGTGCCGATGTGTCTAAACTTTGTACCGAGGCAAAGGACAATAGTTTCTTTGCCGTTTGCGTTAACCCTGTCCATGTGCGACAGGCTGTTAGGGAACTATCATCAAGTCCGACCGTTGTTGCTACTGTAATAGGCTTTCCGCTCGGTGCAAACTTAACCGATATTAAGATTGCCGAAGCTCAAAAAGCGCTTTCTGAAGGGGCTGAGGAGCTGGACATGGTTATCAATATCGGAGCGCTAAAAGAGAACAATCTTGACTACGTGCGTTCTGAAATTCAATCGGTCGTGCGTGCAGCCGGCAAACACATAGTGAAAGTCATCATCGAGTGTGACTTACTCACAAAAGAGGAAAAAGTGCATGCCACAGAGCAATGCATTTTAGCCGGTGCAAGCTTCGTTAAAACATCAACCGGTTTTGTGAAAGATGGCGTTGGCGCAACAGTAGAAGACGTAGCGCTCTTCAAAGAAGTTATCGGTGTAAGACCCGTAAAAATCAAAGCAAGCGGCGGTATTCGCGATTTCGCTAAAGCCAAAGCACTATTAGATGCTGGTGCTTCCAGATTGGGTACATCGGCGGGCATTCAAATTGTTTTGGGTTCTAAACCGGAAGCTGCCGCTGCAGCTGCAGCTTATTGATGATCTGAGCAAATTTAGCCGCAAGCGAGGGTGATATTACAAGTGGTATCGTTAAAAAATCGTTTTTCTCTTTTGATTTCTGTTATTGGCTTCACTCTCGCTGCTGTTCCTGGTGCTTTCGCTGATGTTGATTTAGATGAGGCTTTACAAAAGGGAGACGAACTCTTTTCAAAGATGAAGGTTAAAGAAGCCATTCAGCAATATAGAGAAGCCGTTCGCATTTCACCGGACAGTGCAAAAGCTCACCATAAGTTAGGCGCTGCTCTTGCCTCAAACGAAGATTATGATACGGCGATGCTTGAAGAAGAAACAGCCATCAAGCTAGATCCAAAATACTTTCTGCCTCACATCATAACTGGGCAAATTTACGCAAATCAGGGGAAGCTTGACAAGGCTCTTGCTGAGTTCAAACAAGCAGTTGAACTCAAACCAACAAGCTATCGTGCGCATTTAGATCTCGGTTATGCACAGCTACAATCCGGTCATCCTGATGATGCCATAAAGGCATACGAAACGGCTGCCAAATTGGAACCGAAGGATCCCACTCCGCATCTGAATCTGGGTGTTATCTATTCGCAAAAGGGCGACTACACAAACGCCTTGAAAGAGGAAAACACAGCCCTTGATTTGAATCAAAAGATTCCGGAGCCATACATCAATCTTGCCAATGTTTATGCAGATACAGGTAAGGTAGATCAAGCTATCGATACGTTCAACGAAGCCCTCAAAATTTCTCCTAACCATCCGAATGCTCGCAGCGGTCTGGGATGGATGTTAGACCGCAAAGGCTTCTATAAAGATGCAATTGCCGAGCAGAAAAAAGCTCTCAAAGTGGCTCCATATTTCGCTCCGGCGAAACGCAGGCTTGCCCTTGCGCTCCAACATGATGGGCAGACTGGGCCGGCAGAGCAAGCCTTTCAAGAATGCCTAAAGTTGGCTCCAAAGGATGTAACCGCTCACGTAGAATATGGCCAATTGTTGGAAAGCCGTGGCGACAAAAAGGCTGCCACAGAAGAATATCGCAAAGCTCTTGAAATAAATCCGCAAGCTAAGTTGGCTCAGGAAGCTTTAGACAAATTAGCTTCGACATCATCAACTAAATAGTCAACTCAGCTATACAGGTTGTCGTCGGCAAAAGCCCCGAGTCTTTGGGACAATACAATAATTTCTTTTTCGTCCATTCTGTGAATGAATGATTGAGATTATCAGCCAACGATTGTCGTTGTGCTCCCTTCAAGTGGGAATACGCGTAAGCACAAGCTTCCTCCAGCGTGGCTCCGGCAAGAAGAGGCGTGAGAGTAAAGTACTCAGAACAGCTAGCGCGCGTGAAATAAACATCTGAGCCGATGCGATGCACCATCAAATAGTTGGCTTCCACATTTGGTTTCTTTCGTTTCTTTTCGTTTCGTGTTTTTTCTGTAGCTGCATTCGATACAAGATGAAGAGGCAAATCTTTTTTGTACTCGACTAAAAAATCGTCGATGGCATAATGCAGTTTAAAGAGAGAAAGATGCGGCTGCAGTTTTAATTGCAACTGTCCAGTCAGAATTTTGGGTGCGTCTTCCGGTAAAGGTGGCTCGTAGGCTGCCGCAGTCAGGGCTTTTATATCTGCCCACTCAACCAGAGCTGTTTCATAAGCCATGCGTGCGAACGGAGCAGAATATTCTGGATGGTTTTTCATGAAAACGGGGAGGTTTTCGCCTAAATCTTGCAGTGCAAATGAATTGGAGGGAAATTCTACAAGATAAGCTTCAGCTAGATGGACAAATTTATCCTTGCCGAGAATTGCTAAAACCCCAGGAAAATCTTCCCAGATACAATCGAGCATTCGGTACCAATATTGTCTGTTGTAGATTTCGATTCGTTCGAAACTCGTGAGCGTCTTGCTCGGTTTTATGAAACTCTCTGCTATTTTTGCAGCCGAAAATTTGCCGTGACGTTTTTGCATATCGTTGCCATCGAGCGGTTTGAATAGAAGATCCGCCATTCGTTTGAGCGCATCTGCGGTGGCATCAGGCTCTTTATTAGCTGGCGTTTGCTTTGCTGAAGGCATCCGAAGTTCTCTTTAGTTTGAGTTGACGTATGTACGAGTTTGCTTTCAGCGCTTCTTTGTGCACTTCATCAAAAGAAGGAATATTATCGTCCCACTCTAAAAGCGTGTTTGTGGGTCCTATCAATTCTATGGTGCGTTCGTATAGAGACCAAACAGAATCACAAACGGGGTGATCGTGCGTGTCCAGTTTGTATGTCTCCATGTCTGAATGCCCGGCGATGTGAATTTGTGCAATTCGATCATGTGGAATTTTTTCCAGATATTCAAATGGATCGAAGCTGTGATTGGAGGCAGCTACAAAGATGTTATTCACATCAAGCAGAATTCCGCAATCGGCTCGTTCCGCTACTTCTGAAAGAAATTGCCATTCAGTCATTTCGGAGATATTGAATTCGAGGTAGCTACTTATATTTTCAACGCAGACTGGTTTTTCTATGAAGTCCCTTACGTACTTGATTCTTTCCACCGTGTTTTGAACGGCTTTTCTCGTATAAGGAATGGGGAGCAAGTCGTGAGTGAAACGTCCGTCCGTGCTACCCCAACAAAGATGGTCTGTGACAAATGGAGTACTTGTTCGGTTAACGAGCGCTTTCAGTTTCTTGAGATGAATAGGATCGTAGGGATCTGTAGACCCAAAATAAAGGGAAACACCATGTTGCACAATCGGATAATCAGCTAGCACGGCATCGAGAACTTCTAAAGGTCGGCCGCCTTCGATCATGTAATTTTCCGAAATGATTTCAAACCAGTCTATCTTTGGTTTTTGCGTCAAGATATGCTCGTAATGTGGAATCCGCAATCCGATTCCAATCCCGAGGTCGGTCATACCATTGAAGCGATTTGGTGGCATAAAGTCACGCCAATAAGAAAAGTGCCGGCAGTTTTTAATTCTGCCGGCACTTAATTGTTCTACTTAGCTTTGCAGCCGCTCTTGCCTTTGCAGGAAGATTTTCCTTTGGATGTCTTCTTGCCAGTACATTTGCTTTTTTCTGTCTTTTTGGTTGTATCAGTACTAGTGCTGGTGCTGGTGCTGGCAGTGGTATCATCCGCCAGTGCCAATCCGGAAAGCATACCAGTGAGGGCGGCAGCGGCAACGAAAGCAATTCCTGCTTTTGATTGTCTCATCATTGAACGTACTCCTTTAGTTGTCAAATAGCGATGTCAAAATCATATTAGTGAGAACGATCGCTTTTCTCTTTTATTCCAAAACGCGCCAATTGGTTTTAACGCAGCTTCGTCGGAACATACATTACACGACTCAGCCATAAATAATGATATGGAGTTAGCAGCCCGAAAAAATTTCTCGTTTGTAATGCAGATTACAACTCTGTCTGTTAAACGCCAGTCCGTCAGGCAAATTGGGTTTTTGGTATTTTCTGGCACAGTTCAAGAATGGTAGTTTTCAATTGCACCAAATTAGTGCTGTTTGGAAAAATTCTGTGCCTCTGCAAACGCTCTCTTGGCATCATCGGGGCGATCCACCTTTTGCAAACAGGTGCCGTAATTTGAATATACCGTCGCAAGAAAATTAGTTCCTCCATTTTGTGCCATGGCAATCAATTCCTCATGAACTTTCAAGGCATCACCGTAGGATGCAATCGCTTCATAGCATTTTGCCAATCCTTGCCGGGGTCCAATTCTGCAGCAGGAAATGGTATTAGGTTCAAGCATGTCGCCTATCTTGATTACCAGTTTATGGTAGTAGATGGCCTTTTGGTAATTTGCTCGTTTCTCTTCCAGTTGGGCGAGTGCCATTGCGACATCGCCTGTGGGAATGGTGTAAAGCCCGTATTGTTTTTCGTTTATCCGGAACGCTTCTAATAAGACTTCTTCAGCTTTTGGATAGCTCTTGATCTGGTCATAGAAGATATACATACGTCCTAAGTCCAACAAGACGCAAGCCACGTGCGGGTTATCTTTGCCGTAAGTAGAAACTGCAATTTGAGCAGCTTGCTCATACATATGAGCGGCTTGCGCCGGTTTTTGCTGGGTCTTATACATGAGAGCAAAATCTTGCAACATCTCAATTTTCTGGGCGCCACCGAGTGTGGTGCTAGCCAATTGCGGCTCGGCAACTTTTAAGGCTTCGCCCCAAACTTTATAGGCTTCATCATATTTTTTACTGGCATACAACGACTGTCCTTTGGCGTAGAGTTCTCTCCAGCCAATGGTTGTTACTTTTTCAGAAGGGCGAACATTTTCGGCTGTGGTTCCAGCATGAACGCCGCCCAGATGTTCGGCAAAAAACTGCTGCATTTCCAGCCAAGCTGCTGTAGAAATGCCTATAACGCCTGCGAAGACAACGCCTTTCCCAAGAATGCCCTGGGAATTTCGAATATTAAAAGTATTCTGGGACATGCCCTGGTGCCTCTGGCTTGACCGGCCGTGAGTACAATCAAGCATACCAAGAATGAGTGAAATTCAACCAGGGGAACCCCTGATCGCAACCGAACGGTATTCTGGGTAACGAAATCGTACTTTAAGCGACCATGCCAGCAGTTGTAGACTTTAGGCATGGTATTAAAGGACTCAGGCTCGCCCTTGCCTGTTACAGAAGGGCGGGTGGGGAACCCTTAGGGAGACCGGCACTACTAATGTTTAGCAAGTTAGACTGGCAACACGCCAACCCACTAGAAAAGTTCGTTGCAATCGTAGAGCGAGGAACCATGGTCTTGGGCGGTCTTACTCTCGTCTCATTCTTTGGACAAGCATTCTGGTTGTTTGATTTGATGAGCCAATTTCGACTGCAATTGGTTTTTGCTTTTTCTGCGACGATTGTTATTCTGTCGCTATCGAAGAAAGGCAGAATGGCGGGAATGGCTTGTTTGTTCTGTCTTGTAAATCTCGCTGAGATCTTGCCATTTTATTTGCCGCAGAAATCTATTGCGGAAGAACATGGTTCGCGCCTTCGCATGCTTGCCGTAAACGTGAATTATCTAAATCCTAATACGGAACTGCTGCTGAAATGCATAAACGATTCCAAGCCAGACGTCATTGCAGTAGAAGAACTCAATGCAAATTTCGAATCTTTTCTAAATGAAAAACTCGTTGATTATCCCTATCGGAAATCAATTGTTAGACGTGATCCATACGGTATTGGAGTTTATAGCCGTATCCCAATTAGAGATGCTGAAATCAAATATTTCAGTGGAGAAGTTCCCAGCATAACCTTGCATTTCAATTGGAAAGATAAGCCCATCTTTTTAATTGCCACCCATCCGTTGCCTCCGTTAAGTCCCGATCTTGCTTTCTATAATTCCGAACAGCTAAAGGCTATTTCTCAGGAAGTTCGTAACCAGAAAGGAACAGCAATTGTTCTAGGTGATTTCAATGCAACTTCTTGGTGCGCAGCATTCAAAGCACTCGAGGAACAAGGACGCCTAGTTGATACTCGCACCGGATTTGGTGTACAGCCTAGTTGGCTTACTTCAATACCACCTGCTTCTTTGCCAATCGACCATTGTTTAACCACACCAGATTTGGTGACTGCCTTAAGACAAATTGGACCAAGCGTCGGTTCAGATCACAATCCGCTGCTTGTTGATCTGCAACGCGCTCTTTAGCTAATAAGCTAAAATCAAATCGCTAACAATCTAATAAGAGCAGCCGCGGTTCTCTATAACCAGTAGAAGTAAATGGAGAGTAAGTGACAGTGTTAGAACCTACGTATTCAGCTACTGCTGGCATCAAAGTTTTTTGTTCATCAGCTGCTTGTTTCCAAGCCAGCTCGATTTTCTCGCGCAGTTGTTGGGCTGATTGCTTTTTGTTAAACCGTTCGTAGAAAGCAGCAAGTGCAGATTCAGCCGTGAGTGTGCTTGGATCTGTCGGACCGACGCTTTGATTGGCTACAGAAACTGCTCGTTGCAAAAGAGTTTCCGCAGTATCTGGTTCGTCTTCAAGATAGATGCGAGAGAAAGAAACAAGCACAGAAATTAACTCCGGATGAACATTGCCTAAAACGGAATCCAGAATTCTCAAAGCCTTCATGTAATATTGCGCTGCTGTGGCATTTTCCTTTTGTAAAAAATGATACTCAGCGAGGCGGGTTAGTGTATTGGCAAGCAGAGGATGATTTGCGCCCAGTTGTCGTTCGCATTGATTGAGTGCATCTTTATATAAGTTGAACGCAACTGCTGCTTTTTGCAAACGCAAGGCAAGTGAAGCCAACTGATAAATAGTTTGCACGCGTGATGCCGGATAACCCTCCAAATTCTTATCGCAAATTTCAAGAGCCTTGTTGAGCATTTGCTGCGCTTCGTTTCCTCTGCCGGAAAGTTCAAAGACATTGGCCTGGCGTCTTAAAGCTTGAACAATCGGCACATATGCCGGGCCGAATATTTCCAGATTGCCTGCCTTCTCATACGACTTCGCAGCAGCATCGTATTCACCTCTAATCGTCTGCAAATCTCCATAACGCGTTAGAAGTTGAGACTGTTCCGCCGAACCGTCCTTTACGATATCGAGGCCAGCTTTTAATTGCTTGCGAGCATTGTTCAATTTGTATTGGAGCGCAAAAACAAAGCCAAGATCCGAATAATCTTCAGCGAGCGAAGATTCATCAGCTCCATGCAATCGTTCTTCAATTGCAAATCTTCGTTTTAAAATGGTTTCCGCTTCGCAATAACGGCCCTGTTTGATGGCAATGTGTGCCAGTCCTCGTAATGAAATGCTGTGCAAAAGATCATTGCTTTCGCGATCACGCTCCAGAATTCCAGCAGCTCTTTTGAAATTTGCATCTGCATCCTGATATCTTCCCCAGGCCAGATTCACATTTCCCATGCTTATAAGAGTCTTGGCTTGATCCGGATGACCAGTGCGCAAGTGCATATCTCTAATGCGAATTTCTTTTTGCAAGACAGATTCAGCTTTGGCATAACGAGCTTGCATGAAGTAAATGAAGCCAAGATCTGCATAGAGATCGGCTATCGGCAATGGTTGAGCACCAATGAGACTGCCGGCAACATCAATAGTTTTATAGAGTACGGATTCTGCTTCAGAATATTTCTTCTCTTGAATAAGAATTTTGGATAATTTGATTTGGCTGTCAATTACCTGGGGATGGTTGTCACTAAAAGTGGTGCTGAGTAGATTGAGCGCTTGTCTGTGCAGCATCTCGGCATCGAGAAGATTGTTTTCGCCTTCCTCCACTTGCGCAAGCAACTTAAGGGCAGAGGCAAGAGGCGGGCTGTCATCGCCCAGCGATTCATTGAAAGCTTTTCGCACCTGGATGATCAGTTGGCGGGCATCGTTATTTCTTTGATCGTTAAGAGCAATTCCGGCCAGCTCCAATAACACGAAAGCAATGTCAGGATGCTCTGGCGAACGGGTTTGTTGATAAATGTACAGTTCTTGCAAAAAGTGTGCTTCTGCATTTGGAAAATTGTTTTCGCATTTTTCGATACGACCAAGCTCTTCATAGGCTTGCGCATTTAGCTCGTTGATATTTTGCTTGTGTTCTTCAAGTTCTTTCGTTGCAAAAGAAAGGAATTCCTTAGCATGTTTATGGTATCCACGTGCAAAGTGGATAATGCCAAGTTCCAGCATGGCATGGCTACAGAGTGTTTGTCCGTCTAGAAAGCGAACATTCCCTCTAGAACGGCAATTTTCAAAGAGATTACGGGCATAGTTATCATCCTTTTTTATGCCGTAGAGAGTTTCAAGATCTTGTGCTTCTTCAGGGGGTGGTTCCGGAGCCGGATTGATAAATTCCATCCATGCGGCAAATGCTCTGCGCATCAGTTTTTCGAATTGGTCTTTATTGCCAAGCAACAGTTGAGCTTGGGCAACCTTCCTGTTTGCAATAGCTACTTCAGGATGGTCTGGACCAAAGCGTTCTTCTTTGAATATTCGAACCCTCTCTAAATCGCCTAGAGCGAGTTTGTAGTCGCCTCGCAAGCCGTGGATTCTTGCTAAATATTCAAGAGCGAACCCGTAATCAAACGGGTTTTCAATGCCCATTTTTTCTTCTTGGCTGAGGAAAGATTTGAGTCCACGCTCGGCTCTTTCGAATTCCGCTTCTTTAAATAGCTTGATCGCCGTTGTCAAATTTGGGTTGTATGTAGCTTCGCTAGTCATCACTTTCTATGCACATTGTTGGCTGAATTACCTAATCAAAATACTCGCTAAAATGCCTCTATTTTTTTCCAAAAACCTATGGCGTTTTTTGGGGAGACTGATACCATATTCGAAGTTAGTTACTCGAATGCGCGAAGGCGTGTTCTTTTGTGGTTGCCTGGAAACATGGGTCTCATATTAGCTCTTGGTTTGTTCGCGGCTGTCGGAGGCGTTTTGACTTTAACTATATTGCTCGTTCGTGGCGAGCTCTATTAATAGTAGTAGTCTAAAACGTTTTCTCAAGAAAAATTCAAACGGCATCTTTCAAAGGTGCCACAGGTATGTGCTTTTAACTCCCCCTTAGTATCATGGTGCCACCGGTGGTGGCAAATTAGCGGAATAGCGCAGATCTTGTGGATGCGAACACCCGATTTCCTATTTAATGAATAGATTGCCAATTTTCTAAGGGGTCTCCCTTGGGACTTTTGATTAGGCTTAGAGTTTACATTACTTATAGACCCCTTTCCCTCCAGCCGCTGGGCTTCCATAATTGGAGCTATGATTAATCGTAATATGCGAAGCATGCAAATGATGTTTTCCTCCCCCGAGGAAGGCGACTTGCTGCGCATGACGATTCTTATTAGATAAGCATCTAAAGCCAAAAGCATTTCCCCCCTTCTTCGGTCTCCGAAGGAGGGGTTTTTGTTTAGGCTCCAAATCCGTACTAGACCGACCTGGCCGGCCAATAACCCAATAAGCAATAACCCAATAACAAGAGGATCAACACATGAGTAGAAATGATGATTGGAATAACGAAGAGGACTTCTGTACCAATGAGCTTCAGTTTGAAACGCTCGCCATACTCGCTGGACAACAGTCTGAACCCGTTACGGGCGCAATTATCACGCCCATTTTTCAGACTTCTACTTACGAGCAAGTAGAACTGGGAAAAGACAAGGGCTATAAATATGCTCGTTCGCACAATCCAACCCGTACTGCCCTTGAAAAATGCATCGCCTCTCTGGAAAACGCCAAATACGGTTTGGCATTCTCATCCGGCTTGGCAGCATGCTCTACCGTAAGCTATCTCCTTTCACCAGGCGATCATGTTCTTATTGGTGAAGACGTTTATGGCGGCGTTTACCGCCTCTTTGAAAAGGTAGTCTCACGCTACAACATCGACATTACCTATGTAGATGCTGCCGATGAAAAAGCAGTAGAAGCTGCTATTAGACCTAACACCAAAATTCTGTGGATCGAAAGTCCAACCAACCCAACGCTCAAATTGGCAGACATAGAATCATTGGCTACCATCGCCAAGAAGCATGGAATCATCACAGTAGTTGATAACACTTTTGCCACACCTCTTTTCCAGAAGCCATTGGAATTAGGGGCCGATATTGTTGTGCACAGTACAACTAAATACTTGAATGGACATAGTGACGTCATTGGTGGCGCGCTCGTTACTTCAAGAGATGATCTCTATGAAACTCTGCAATTTCACCAGAATGCAGTTGGTGCTGTGCCAGGACCATTCGATTGCTTCCTCGTTTTGCGCGGCATAAAGACACTTGCCTTGCGTGTAAGAGAGCACGAAAGAAATGCAACTGCCATAGCGCAATTCCTCGAATCGCACCCAGCAATTGAGAAAGTATTCTATCCAGGTTTGCCTTCCCACCCGCAGTTTGATCTCGCCAAAAAGCAACTCTCCGGATTTGGTGGAGTTGTTGCTTGCGAAGTCAAAGGTGGCTTAGAAGGTGCAAAAGCACTTTTGAAAAATACAAAGCTTTTTGCTCTGGCGGAAAGCCTCGGCGGACCGAAGACACTCATTTGTCATCCTTCCACAATGACCCACGCACCCATTCCGAAAGAAGTGCAAAGAGAACGTGGTATCACCGAAGGTCTCGTGCGCATCTCCGTTGGTTTGGAGAATGTGCAAGATCTCATCAGAGATCTCGAAAATGCACTTGATGAAATTGCCGGTACGAAATCGACAAGGGAAGCAAACAAAAATCGAGAACTTACCGCAGCGGTCTAATTGCACTAACGCATAAACTAATTCGGGTAGGGACGGTAATGCACCGTCTCTGCCCGAATTTCGTAGTTGTCACATAGCTATGACCCAACTTCGCCCCTGATCTTTTTCTATCTTGAAAGAAAGATGATCAGGAGTTGGAAGTCCCATGTCCAACCAGCAGCTGTCCGGTTCTGGCGAAAGCAATTTGCAAGCCAAAACGCCGAATGGCGAATTGAACGCAATTGATGCTCAACTTCGAGCAGACCAAGCCCGTGCGGACAGCCAGGGTTTAATTGCGCGCGGCATCGATAGTGCCCTTAGTTTAATTTGGCACTCCGACAGTGATACTCAAAACGCATTGAAAGCATTGCGAGAAAAGGTCGTTTCGGCTGAGCAATCAGGAACCACTGAGCCAGATTGCATGGCCCCACAAGTTCAAAAGGCGATCGACGCGGATAAACAGAGTGCAAATGACGTATCGACAAGAGATGGTATTGCGGATTTTGCAGCGAATGTGGCCGTAACGGCAACTTATTTTATGAGAGGCAGGCGGGGGCGCTTGCTTGCTTCGGCTCTCAATGGAGTTAATGACATTCACACGGCTGATGGTGCAAGCGGCATGGCCGTTGATGCATTTTTCGGAGTGGCCAAAGGTTACGCGCTTTCAAGAACCTTTGAACGCTTAGGAAGTTCGAATATGCCTCTGGCAGTGCGCGGCGTTGCAACAGGTGTTGCTATGCGTTTGGAAAATGGCGTATTGACGGCGGAAAACTATCGCGATGAAAATACAAGAAGCTTTGATATTGGAACTGGTTTGCAACGCACGGCGGTAAGCGCGTTTGATCCACTTTCGATGACGATAGACGGATTAACTTTGGTGGGAGGTTCCTACTTTACGCGCATAGCCGACTCCAAATTGAACGGTCTCCTCACGAAGAATCCTCTTGCGACAAATTTATTTATAGGTACGACTTCCGGTTTGGTGAACGGTGCCAGTGCCGAAATTGGACGCGAAAATGGCAACTATGATCCAACCAGAATTGCCGAAAGAGCTTTCTTAGGAGCAGCGCAAAATGCGATGGCAGCTGCCATAGGATTGCACGCCGATCGCGGTTTGACAGCTGTGTCGGAAAGACTAACTGCATCGCATAGTGAAGATGTTGTGCCGCCAGCACTGCATACCGGAGATGTTGCATCGCATGAGAATTTTGCGCAGCCGACTGCTATAGCCAATCCGGAAGAAGGATCAATACCTTTGCGCCTAAGGGCGCAACCGATAGAAACGATGGGACCGAGAACGGATACAGATCTCGTCATCGTTGGTAATGGCATTATGGGTCTCAGCCTTGCCGACACAATCGTAAAAACTGGTCCACTTACCTTTAACGGACCAGCTCACACACCGAACTTGATCGTAATTAGTGAACATGAGATTGGACTATCTGGAAACTCGCCATTCATGACGGGTATGAACACACGAGCGATCGATGGTTCCTACCAAGCTTTCAAAGACACGATCGGTCCGAATTACGAGGCATTTTTAGAAGCTGTGCGAAAAGGACAGATAAGCACAAGAGAGCTGGCTGAACGTGTAGGCACCTACCAACCGTCTAACTCCTTTTACTTTGCCTATGAACCAAACGATCCGTGGATCAACAATGATCTCAAACCATTGGTCGAGGCTGACAGTCGCAACTCCCACCTTACTGGTGAAGATGCAGCGGCTGTGCAACCGTTCATAAAAGAGGCGGTCAGACTAAAAGAAGAAGGCAGTGTCGATCCAGGCGATTTGTTGCGCGGTATAGCAGATCAGCCGCATTTCCGGGATAACGTTAAGTTGGTTAAGGGTGGTGTCATTGGCGTGAACGCCAACGATTTTGGTGTGACGCTAACGACAAGTTCCGGTAATCAAATAAATGCAAAAATGGTGGTTTTTGCAACTGGCGCGCCTCCTGATTTTCTGGGTGATTTTTCCAATACGTATGAAAACTGGGATGGTAAGACGATTCTCGCCCATGCTCCAGATCATGGATTGGGTCGTGACAATTACTTTGATACGAGAACGATCGCTTTCTTTAAAGGGAAAGACAAAGATACAGTTTTGATAGGTGGCGATGCTGATGGTGATGTACCAGCAAGTGTTTTAGGCCAAATTTTTCCTCATTCTGTTCCGATTGCATCGATAGCACAAACTCTCCCAGTATCTTTGGATCAAAGACCGATCTTCGATCGCGTTCCTGGTTTTTACGATCGCGTTGTGTTTGCTGGTCTACTTAGTGGCACTGGTCTTGTTTACAGTGGCGTTGGAAGAGATGTGGTTCCCAAACTGCTAACGATAGGAACTCCTCATCCAAACCCGGACCTCTGGGGATTCAATCGATTCAACAATGAACACGCTCATATTGATACCAAACCCAAGGGTGCTTAGTTCGATCGCTCAGCTCGATCGCTCAGGCAATCCGATGCATAGTGTAGATAGATTGATTGAATTGTTACGTTTCGGTATCTTCTGATTGACGGCGTAACCTCTTGGGGCTTATAACAGCATCTATGACTCATAAAGCTCAACTACTTAAATCCGCTCTCCAAAATCTTCTTTTGGTTAGCTTGCTCCTTCTTGGCGCAAATAAGTAGACAGAGCCGGATTTAAGTTCAAATCTAACGGTAGTGGCTCTGTCTAAAGGACGGAGCTTTTTTGTTTAGGAGAATGAGATGTCGGACGACGGACACGTAAAGATATTCGATACCACGCTGCGTGATGGACAACAATGTCCAGGCGCCGGTATGAGCTTTGATCGCAACCTTGAATATGCTCGGCTGGCCGCGCAACTTAAGATCGATGTGCTGGAAGCGGGTTTTCCGTCTGCAAGCGGTCTCGATTTTGCAATCGTAAATACGATCGCTACCGAATTCGCCGGGATGAAACAATCGCCGATCGTTGCTGGCTTATGCCAATTGAGGGAAGAACAGGTTATTAAAACGATTGAGGCATTGACGCCGGTAGTTGCCTGTAAGCGAGCCAGACTGCACACCTATGTACCGGTTGATCCGGAATTGATGCCTGCTTCTTTGGGTGACCGGGCCACAGACTACAAAGGCATAACTGCCGATCTATACCGACTGGTAAAGATGGCTTATGATGCCGGCCTGGAAGTTGAATTTAGCCCTGAAGGTTATTCACGTGTGGGCAGAAACTTCGACTTTGTCACGGAATTGATTCGTGCAGCAATAGAAGCTGGTGCAACCGTTATCAATTGCCCGGACACAATTGGTGGTGCATCCACTCTTGAAGGTCCAGGCTATTTCGTTGAAAACATGAAGCGTCACGCGGCCATCATGAAAGCGGAGTTTCCAACCAAAAACATTACCTGGTCTGTTCACTGCCATAACGACTTCGGCTTGGCAGTGCAGAATTCCATTAATGGAGTATTTGACGGACCAGCGAGACAAATTGAAGGTTGCATTAATGGCATCGGCGAACGAGCTGGGAATGCCGCTCTTGAGCAGTGCATTATGGTAATCGAGCAGTTCGGCAGAGCATCTTCAAATGGCAATGGTGCGAAAAATCAGTTCTATACTCAAATAGATACAAGTCATTTGCAGAAGATTTCCGATTTCGTTGGTGCGCACATGCTGCCTCGCCAACCACACTCACCTGTTTGCGGCGAAAATGCGGCTAAGCATTCTTCAGGCGGACATACCAATGCTGTTCTGAAAAATCCTCTTGCCTATCAACCATTTGACCCGCGTCAGATCGGCAAAGAGATCAGTTTCCTGTTTGGACCCTTAAGCGGTGGCAATCATGCCAAGTCGATTATTGAATCGTTTGGTTATCGCTGCGAAGATTCGGAAAAAGCAAAAATCGCGCAGTATATAAAGGATAGTTATTCCGATCGCCGTAAAGGAATTACGGATAAGGAACTGCTAGAAGTGTATTTTAAATACCGCAGCCCGATTGTTGCCGAGCACGTTGACTATTCAAAGAGCGCGGGCAAATCTCAAGTGCGTATGACGGGCAAGTTTTTCGACCAGGAAGGTGAAATTGAAGAATCGCGTGAAGGCAAAGACTCTGCCCTCGCCGCCCTTAAAACCGCCATTGAAAAGCGATTTGGGAAATTTGATATCCTCAGCCATCGAAGCCACTCGGAAACAACGGGATTCAATGCCAACAGTGTCTCCGAGATACTAATAACAGTTGAAGGCGAGCGCCACTATGAAGGCATCGGAACGGACCAAGACATCGAGATTTCAGCTATGCGCGCTCTAATCGACGCTGTCAATAAGGCTTTCGTTGATATCAACTACCGCAACGATGAAAGCACTAATCAATATGTAACAGCTCGTGAACGTGACGGGGCTAAGGTTTCCGTCTAATTTCGGAAAAAGTGTGCAGCTGGATTAATATAAAGGTTGACTGTGTCTACTGATAAGGTATGCTAGTTCGAAGCGCTACGTATCGGTACGTCGCGGGACCTAAAAACCCCAGGAAAATCAATTTCGTGACCAATCTCGTACAAGTACTCCTTATTAGCCTTTTGGTGCTTATTTTGCCCCAAAGGTGCGGGATGCTTGCTTGATACGGCGATAACAGCGTAAAAGTCTAAGTCAGAGCCCCCGCACCTCAAAAAGGAGCGGGGGCTTTGTTATCGGCACCCCCACCCAACACAGGAACCACCGGTCAAATCGTATGAATAGCGACGCCATAAAAAAAGGCATGTCTCGCGCCCCAGCCCGGGCGATGTTTAAGGCTACTGGTCTAACCAATGAAGACCTGAATAAGCCTCTGGTGGCAATTGCCAATACCTGGACAGAAGCTGGTCCTTGCAACTATCACTTGCGGACAATCGCAGACAAAGTAAAAGAAGGCGTGCGCGAAAATGGTGGCACGCCTATGGAATTCAATACCATCGTTGTATCTGATGGCATATCGATGGGAACGGAAGGCATGAAAGCCTCCCTTATTTCTCGCGAAGTGATCGCTGATTCAATTGAAGTGGCAGTGCGTGGTCATATGTTTGATGCCGTTGTTGCCATCACCGGTTGTGACAAAACCAATCCTGGTGCGTTGATGGCACTGGCAAGATTGAACGTGCCATCGTTAATGATCTATGGAGGATCAATCATGCCTGGTCATTTCCAAGGTCATGATGTCACCATCCAGGATGTGTTTGAAGGTGTGGGAGCTTGTGCGGCAGGTCGCATGAGTGAGGCTGATTTGGATCAGCTGGAATCTAGCGCTTGTCCTGGTGCTGGTTCCTGCGGAGGCCAGTTCACAGCAAATACTATGTCCATTGCGGCGACATTCCTAGGGATGTCGCCTTTTGGTGTTAATGACATTCCAGCGCTCGATGAGCGAAAACTTTCCGCTGCTAAAGATTGCGGTCGCATCGTCATGGAGTTATTCCGTGGTGGCATCAAGCCCGATCAAATCATCACGAAAAAATCTCTCGAAAACGCAGTTGCTGCTGTTGTTGGAACCGGTGGTTCGACAAATGCTGTTTTGCACCTGTTGGCAATCGCGCGTGAAGCAGGTGTTGAATTCCAACTGGAAGATTTCGATCGCATTTCGGAACGTACGCCTATCATCACGGACTTGAAGCCGGGTGGTCGGTTTATGGCACCAGATCTAGAGACAGCTGGTGGTTTCCGATTGGTAGCTAAGCGTTTACTGGAAGGGAGGTTGATCAATGATGCGCCGACAGTTTCAGGTAGTACGATTTTTGCGGAGGCTGCCCAGGCCAAAGAAACGGCAGGGCAACAAGTTGTTCGAACGGCACACGAACCGTTCAAAGCACATGGTGGCATTGCCGTGTTGCATGGCACTTTGGCGCCAGAGGGCTGCGTCATCAAGTTAGCCGGCCACGAACGCAAGTTATTCAAAGGTCCGGCGCGTGTGTTTGATGTCGAACAATTGGCTCTTGAAGCAGTATTAAATGGCGAAATCAAAAAGGGCGACATTATCGTAATTCGCAACGTCGGACCAAAAGGAGCCCCAGGCATGCCGGAAATGCTTGGTGTTACTGGAGCTTTGGTTGGAACCGGATTGGGTGGTGAAGTGGCACTCATAACAGATGGCCGCTTTAGTGGTGCTACTCACGGTTTGATGATTGGTCACGTCGCTCCTGAAGCGCAGGTTGGTGGACCAATTGCTCTTATAAAGGACGGCGATGAGATCACTATCGATGTCGACAAACGTCGTCTAGATGTAGCCTGTGATCTCGAAAAACGCGCCGCGAATTGGCAAGCACCAGCAATGAAATATAAAACGGGTGCTTTTGCAAAATACGCAGCCACCGTTTCATCAGCATCCGAAGGAGCTGTTACCGGATTTTTCAATCAAAGTTCATCTCAGTCGGGTCAATCGCCCAAATTAGTTTCAACTGCAAAAAGCAAATAAGAGGAGAAAAGTAAGTGAGTAAAGTATTTGGACAGGCCGACGTAAAAGCCGGAACTCTCAAAGGAAAGAAGGTAGTAGTAGTTGGTTACGGCAGCCAAGGCCGCGCCCACGCATGCAACCTTAAGGACAGTGGCGTTGATACATACGTTGCGCTCCGTTCAAATGGACCCACCTGGAAAGCCGCCGAAGCAGATGGTTTCAAACCGATTACTGTTGAAGAAGCTGCCAAGCAAGGCGATGTCTTTGCAATCTTGACACCAGACATGGTTCAACCAGGTGTCTATGAAATTTTGGCAAAACATATGAAGGAAGGTGCAACTCTCCTCTTTGCACATGGCTTCAACGTTCACTTCAAACAAATCGATCCGCGCAAAGACGTCGATGTCGTCATGATTGCTCCTAAAGGACCGGGCCAGCTGGTGCGTCGTCAATATCAAGAAGGACAAGGCGTTCCTTGCTTGATTGCGGTTCACCAAAATCCCACTGGAAAGGGTTTCGATACAGCTCTTGCCTATGCTGATGCTCTTGGTGGCACAAAAGCTGGCGTAATCGAGACAACGTTTGCTGAAGAAACCGAAACCGATTTATTCGGTGAACAAGCCGTTCTGTGCGGTGGCGTAACCGAGCTAATTGCAGCTGGTTTCGAAACATTGGTAGCAGCTGGCTATCAACCGGAAGTAGCCTACTTCGAATGCTTGCACGAAGTGAAGTTGATCGTAGATCTCATCTACGAAGGTGGCTTCGCCAAGATGCTCGAATTCGTTAGTGAAACTGCCAAGTATGGTGACTTCACCCGTGGACCTCGGGTTGTTGACGATCGCACCCGTGCAGAAATGAAGAAGATACTCGAAGAAATCCGCAACGGCCAGTTTGCTCGCGAGTGGGTAGCCGAATACAAAGCCGGCCGTCCGAAATATGACCAGTACTACAAGAAAGATCTCGAACAACAAGTCGAGAAAGTTGGCGAAAAATTGCGCGCCAACATGTCTTGGCTGGCAGGCAAACAAGCCACCCGTAAACAAGAGAAGCAACTGGCTGGAGTTGGAGAAAGCAAGTGATCCGAGAAGATCAATTAAATGCATCGTGGCTGGGTAAGCCTATGAAAGGCGCCCAAATACTAATTCGCGCTCTCGAAGCCGAGGGTGTAGAAGTTGTATTTGGTTACCCGGGTGGTGCAATCATGCCTGTTTATGATGCATTGGTTGATTCTTCAATGCGGCATATATTGGTGCGGCACGAACAGGGTGCCGCACTAGCCGCAGACGGTTATGCAAGAGCAACCGGCAAGGTTGGTGTTTGCATGGCAACGTCGGGACCAGGAGCAACAAATCTGGTTACTGGTTTAGCTAACGCTTACGCTGATTCCGTGCCGGTAGTGGCCATAACTGGTCAAGTCCCAACTTTCTGCATCGGCACAGATGCGTTCCAGGAAGTGGACATAATGGGCATATCGATGCCAATCGTTAAGCACAGCTTTTTGGTTAGAAAGGCTGCCGATTTGGCCAAAATTGTGCATGATGCATTTGTGATCGCTCGTTCCGGCAGACCAGGACCGGTTCTAATAGATCTGCCTAAAGACATTGCCACTGACATAGTGGAGCACGTACGTTTCTTTGAAATTCACCAAATCCCGGAAGAAGAAGTGGATGAAGTTGCTATTCAACAAGCACGCGAATTAATCGCAGCCAGCAAGAGACCATTGTTGTATGCAGGTGGTGGCACACGCATCGCTAAAGCAACAAAGGAAGTTCGGGACTTCGTGAGCGCAACAGGAATCCCAGCGGTGGCCACTTTGCAAGGGCTTGGCTGTCTGCCCGTAGACCATCCCCGTTTTCTGGGAATGCTGGGCATGCACGGCACCAAGACTGCAAACCTGGCCGTTCAAAAATGCGATTTGTTGATCTGTGTCGGCGCTCGTTTTGACGATCGGGTCACCGGCAAGTTGGCTGAATTTGCTCCCCACGCCAAAGTTATACATATGGATATCGACCCTGCCGAAATCGGCAAGTTGCGCGGTGTTCAATGTTCGATGCGCGGCAATATCAAAAAAGCATTGAATTCATTACATGTGCGACCAGAAATAGATGAATGGGTTCGTGAGTGTGAGTTAGATGCCAGCAATTTTGCCTGGCGCTATGACTTTCCATACGAACGTGTTTATGCTCCCAAGTTCATCCGTGAGTTGAGCGATCGTGCTTGTGATAACACTTACGTTACTTGTGATGTCGGACAACACCAAATGTGGGTTGCTCAACACTATCGATTCAAACGGCAAGAACTGCACTTAACCAGTGGCGGCTTGGGCACTATGGGATTCGGATTACCGGCTGCTGTAGGAGTGCAATTGGGATTTCCTGAAGCCCGTGTGATTAACATAAGCGGTGACGGCTCAATCATGATGAACGTCCAAGAGCTGGCAACGATCAAGCGTTACAAGTTGCCGGTCAAAATTATTGTGATCGATAACCAGCACCTGGGCATGGTGCGCCAATGGCAAGAGATATTTTTCGCAGAACGCTATTCAGAAGTTTGTCTGGATGACAATCCGGATTTTCTAAAAATGGCTGAAGCATTCGATATTCCCGGTATCAAGGTAGAACGCGACGACCAGATTATTCCAGCCGTCGAAAAAATCTTGAGCCAAGAAGGTCCCCTATTTGTTCATGTTGTGATCGACCCCAAAGACAATGTCTGGCCATTGGTTCCACCAGGCAAGTCAAATAATCAGATGATGGAGGCAAAACCCAATGAAATCTGCGCTTGAGATGCGACTGGTGAATTCAGAAGGAGTGCTCGAAAGAGTGCTCGGTCGCTTACGGCAACGCGGCTTCGACCTTTGCTCGATGAACGTAGAGCGCTCATCGGATGCTGCCTTCTTGACGATTCGAATTACGGTTGAAAGCTCCCGGTCAATTGACAATATTTGCCGGCAGTTGGAAAAACTATTTGATGTTATATCAGTGAAGCTTCAGTACTCAGAAGATAATGCCAGTGAGGGCTTTAATTACAATGAAAAAACTAGTCAACGCGAAGTCTGTGTTTCTGTATGACACCACTTTGCGCGACGGTACGCAGCGCAAAGGGTTGAGTCTTTCTCTAGAAGATAAGCTTAAAATTGCTCGTCTTTTAGATGATTTTGGCTTTCATTACATTGAGGGCGGTTGGCCGGGTTCCAACCCTAAAGACTTCGAATTTTTCACCCGCGTCAAAAATATGCGTTTGCAAAAATCGAAGGTGGCTGCATTTGGCAGCACTTGCCGAGTAGGCACAAATCCATCTGAAGACAAAAATATTGCTTGTTTGCTTGCAGCAGAAACACCGGCTGTGACAATTGTAGGCAAGTCGTCAAAATTGCATGTGGAGCAGATTCTACAAACAACTCTGGAAGAAAATTGCCGCATCATCTATGAGAGCGTTACCTACCTGAAGCGTTATGTCGATGAAGTAATTTTTGACGCCGAGCATTTCTTTGATGGATTTGCTGCCGATCCGGAATTTGCGCTCAAAAGCATCATGGCGGCGGTTGAAGCTGATGTTGATTGGGTTGTGCTTTGTGATACCAATGGCAGATCCATGCCGGAGCAAGTATCCGAAACAGTTCGTTCCGTAATAGCCAAAACTGGTGCAAGAGTTGGTGTTCATACTCACAATGACAGTGAGCTGGCAGTCGCAAACGCACTTTCGGCAGTACGTGCCGGTGCCCGCCAAGTGCAAGGCACCATAAATGGTTATGGCGAACGATGTGGTAATGCAAATCTTGTAAGTGTCATACCAAACTTGCAACTCAAGATGAACATGCCATGCTTTGAAGCCGAGCAACTTACAAAGCTTACGGACCTATCGAGAACCGTGAGCGAAATAGCCAATCTGCAGCCGGACCCGTACGCGCCTTACGTAGGCGCGTTTGCATTTGCGCATAAAGGTGGCTTACATGCTGCCGCTGTTGAAAAGCTTTCTGCTAGTTACGAGCATATTGAACCGGAACTAGTTGGAAATAGTCGCAGTGTAGTGGTATCAGAGCTATCAGGACGTGGCAACATTCGCATGCTTGCTTCACAACTTGGTTTGAGTGCAAGCACAGACAGCAGTGTCGTACTTCAGAAAGTGAAAGACCTGGAAAGTCAGGGCTTTCAATTTGAGAATGCAGAAGGCACTGTTGAATTGATGCTTCGGCGTGGTGAGAATCAATATCGATCGCCATTTGAATTGTTAGACATGAAGATAGTGTCAATGCATCGTGAAGATGATGGTGGTACTGCAGAAGCTGTTGTCAAATTGAAAGTTGGTGGAACGATGTTCCACACCGCTGCAGAAGGCAACGGACCGGTTAGTGCCCTTGACGAAGCGATGCGCAAAGCGCTTTTGCCTGCCTATCCCGAACTAACCCATGTTCGATTAGTAGACTACAAGGTGCGTATTCTCAATCCGGATCAGGCAACTAGCGCGGTTACACGCGTCACAATTGAAGCGAGTGACGGCAACCAAAATTGGCTAACCGTGGGTTGCTCCGGTAACATAATAGAAGCTAGTTATCAGGCTCTTGCGGATAGCTACGAATTGTACTTGGCAAGAAAAACATCCAGCTCAAATCAAGATTCAAAAAAGGAAGAGGTAGTAGCGTAATGTCCGGCAAGACAGAAAACACAACGGTACGATTGGAGAAAACAGCGCAGTCAAAACCTCGAAACATCATCGAAAAGATCTGGGATAGCCACATAATTAAACAACTTGATGGACATCCAGCTGTAATGGCTGTGGATTTGATGCTCATACACGAGGTCACATCTGCCCAAGCATTTCAGATGCTTGAAGAAAGAAAGCTAAAAGTGCACGATCCGGGCCGCTTGTTAGCGACTATCGATCACAGTATTCCAACTCGAAATAACCGCTACGAAATTTACGATGAAGAAGCTCGCGCGCAAGTTGAAGCGCTTCGTTCAAATTGCAAAAAGCACGGCATTCCGTTCCAAGATTTTGACAGCGGTTCACAAGGAATTGTGCACGTAATCGGACCGGAGCTTGGTGTTACACAACCAGGCTTGACCATTGTTTGCGGTGATTCGCACACCTCCACACACGGTGCTTTTGGTGCACTAGCATTTGGCATAGGAACATCTGAAGTGGGTCATGTTCTTGTGACTGGGTGTTTATTGCAGTCCAAGCCCAAGACGATGAAAGTTCAATTCAACGGACATTTCAAACCAGGCGTTTTCTCAAAAGATGCAATTCTCGCCTTGATTGCCCAAATAGGAATTGGCGGCGCCAACGGACACGTAATTGAGTATGTTGGTGAAGCAGTTCGTAAGATGACAATGGAAGAGCGCATGACACTCTGCAACATGAGTATCGAATGTGGTGCTAGAGCCGGTCTAGTTGCTCCCGACAAAGTTACTTATGATTACATCAAAGGACGCAAATTTGCCCCCGAAGAAAAAGATTGGCAGCGCGCTCTTGAATATTGGGAAAGCTTCCGAGGCGATGATGGCTGCAAGTACGATCGTGAGATAACCGTTGATCTCGCCGATCTAGATCCGATGGTTACCTGGGGTACAAATCCAGGTCAGGCAGTACAGATCACTAGAAATGTACCAGCTCTCGACAGTCTGCCAACCGAGCTGCAAAGTGGTGCCAAGCGTGCTCTTGAATATGCAAAGTTGACCGGTGGTTCATCACTCAAAGGTGTAAATATCGATTGGGCGTTCGTAGGCTCATGCACTAACGGCCGAATTGAAGATTTACGGATTGCCGCCAATATACTCAAGAACAAGAAGATTGCTCCTACTGTGACTATGTATGTTGTGCCTGGCTCAGAAGATGTAAGAGCACAAGCTCAAAAGGAAGGCTTAGACAAAATATTTGAAGCAGCAGGTGCACAATTTCGTATGCCTGGCTGTTCCATGTGTTTAGCCATGAATGATGATAAGGTGCCACCAGGTAAACGCTGCATTAGCACATCCAATCGAAATTTTGTAGGCAGACAAGGACCGGAGAGTATTACTCACCTGGCATCACCGGCCACGGTGGCAGCAAGTGCTATAGCCGGCAAGATATCGTCAGCTGAGGAATACTTTCGTAATTGATGTTCTAGGTTAAATGATCAAACGAAATTAAATGATCTATCGAAATTTTATAGAGGTCTAGAGGTCGTAATGGAAAAATTTAAATCGGTCAAGTCTAAGGCAATGCCTATCGCTATGAAGGATGTTGATACAGACTTGATTATCCCAGCCCAATTCTTAACAAGTATTAGTCGCGAAGGATTTGGAGCAAATGTATTCCGCCGCTTGAGAGATAATGATCCGAAATTTCCGATGAACCAGGAAAAATTCCGTGGCGCTGAAATTATTGTTGCCGACTCTAATTTCGGATGCGGTTCTTCAAGAGAACACGCAGTATGGGCAATAGCTAGTGCTGGGTTCAAAGTTGTAATCGGGAAGTCCTTTGCCGATATCTTCTACAGTAACAGCAGTAAAAATGGGCTTCTTTTAGCCGTATTGGAAGATGCAGTTGTAGATAACTTGCTCAAGCGCGCTCAAAGCGAAGACCTCATTTTAAATGTGGATCTCGAAGATCAAACAGTCACAGAACCGGATGGCAAAGTGCATAAATTCGAGTACGACCCATTTCGCAAACATTGTTTGTTGAATGGATTGGACGACATCGATTACATGCGTTCTTTTGAAAAGGACATTGCGGAATTTCGTGCCGAGCAAAATAAGCGGCAGCCATTTTCAACAATCAAAAAATAGCAACATGAAATAGGACTGGGGCAGGAAAAGGGAGTTGTAATGAAAGCTAAGATCGCTGTTCTTCCAGGAGACGGAATCGGTCCTGAAGTAATGGAGGAAGCGCTTCGAGTTTTGGAAGCTGTTTCGAAGGAATTCGGCCATGAATTTCAAATTGATGAGGGTGTTGTGGGCGGAGCCGCATACGAAAAGTATAAATCACACTTTCCTGAAGAAACGAAGAAACTCTGCCAAAAGAGTGATGCAATTTTATTTGGCTCTGTGGGCGGTCCCGTAAAGGACATGCATCTGGAAAAATGGAAAAACTGCGAAGCTAATTCTATCTTGGCTATTCGGAAAGCTTTCGGTTTCAATGCCAATTTTAGACCGGTAAAAATATTCAAGGAACTTGCTGAAATTTGTCCCTTGAAAAAGGAGATTGTCGACAAGGGTGTAGACATTCTCTTTATTCGGGAATTGCTAGGCGACTGTTACTTTGGTGAGCACAAGACAACTACCGAAAACGGCAAACGTGTAGCACGAGACGTCTCTGAGTATACTGAAGATCAAATTTCGACCGTTGCTCATGTTGCCTTTCAAGCAGCACAAAAGAGACGCGGTAAAGTCTCTTCCGTTGATAAAGCGAATGTTTTGGATACTTCGAAATTATGGCGCACGGTAGTGCATGAAGTCGCAAAAGAATATCCCGATGTTGAACTTGAAGATGTTTTAGTAGACAACTGCGCCATGCAAATAATCCGTGATCCATCACAGTTTGATGTTGTTGTTCTTTCCAATATGTTTGGTGACATATTGTCTGATGCGGCTGCGGTGCTACCTGGATCACTAGGCCTAATGGCCTCGGCAAGCGTAAATGCAAAAGGCTTTGCTCTTTACGAACCGCCAGGTGGATCAGCGCAGGATATTGCAGGTCAAGGCATTGCTAATCCAATTGCACAAATATTGAGCGTGGCAATGATGCTGCGTTTCTCCTTCAACCTGTCTATTGAAGCCAGTGCAATTGAGAAGGCTGTCGAGAATGCTTTGCAAAAGGGAAATAGAACCCGCGATATTTATAGAGGTCACGGCACATCTGTCAGTTCCAAGCAGATGACCTATGCAATACTAAAGCAATTCGCTGAAATAGCCCGTACAGGTAAACAGTTAGCCAATTCGCACTAAGCAGGACTCTGTTTCTTTCGCGTGCGTACTTGACAGTAATAAAGCTCGGTCTTCAAGGTGTAGACCGAGTCTTTGTGCTTGAATCCATCTGGGAACTTGATATTCTCTTAGAACTCTGGGGCGTATTGGCGTGAACAAATTTCTAAAAGTGATCGGAGGTCTGGTCCTAGCTTCGGGTGTAGGGATTGTGGCGGTAGACTCGGTACAAGATGACGCTCTCAAACGGTTTGAAGATATATTCAACTCTAATGTATTAGGGATGTCAGCAACAGGCAAGGTCCTGGGGTCTCAACCCAAAGTGATGCTATGGGCTTGGCAATATCCATCGGATTTGAAGTTTATTGATAGCGAAACAGTTGGTGTTGCTTATTTGTCCGGAAAGTTTATTTTACGATCCAATTCTGTAATAGTCGAACCGCGAGTTCAAAAGTTATTGGTTCCCAACGATACGTATATGACAGCCGTGATGAGAATTGATGTTGATCATGGCAAGAATGCTGCCACTTTATCTGATGCTCAGTTAGAAGAATTGACTAAAAAAATGATTTCACTGTTGTCTACCAAAAAGGTGCAAGTGCTCCAAATAGATTTTGATGCACTGGCATCAGAACGCCCGTTCTATCGAAAGCTTTTGACAGCACTAAGAAAACAGATGCCGCACGATATGCCGTTATCTATTACCTCTCTTGCTTCCTGGTGTCTTGGCGATAAGTGGCTATCGGATAGCAAATGTGATCAAGTCGTGCCGATGTTCTTTAGTATGGGAAAAGATCGTCAGCGCATGCTCAACTATCTGAAAGAACATGCAGAGTTCGATTCAATTCCAAAGGAAGTATGCATTGGTTTATCCGTAAACGAACCGGATGTTCTGGCGCAACTGCATGAGCCAACTTCTGTAGTCTATCTATTTTCTTCGAATGGCTGGGAATCCGATCGCGCCAAAGAGTGGATCAACAAATTTCAATGTGGAGGTTCCAATTGGAAAGAACTCGCAAAGCAAAATTAGTGATCGCTACACTGTTCACTTTGAGTATCTCTTTATCTTCAATTCCAAGTTGGTGTTGTGGTCCGTTTTTTGAGACAGCGACATTCAGCTATACCGATCATCCCGATTTTCCGCTATTCAAATTCGCAGGCGGGGCTCTAGGCGTAATACAGCCGACCTATGCCCGATCGTATCTCATTATTGCCTATCGATATTTGTTGGGAAAACCATTGGATGCTAGTCAACAAAAGTCATTTGTTGACCTCTGGAAATCTCGCCTCAATCAAAGTGATCAATACCCGAATGCATATTCTCCATCTGATGCACTTAAAAATTGGCTTCAAGTACGCAAGCGAGTGCTAGGAGGGAAAGATCCGGATATTGATACCTACCGAAATGCTTCAAAAGATCCCCAGAGTTTCTACAATTTTCAAAATTGCCCACCAGCTGCTTTTCAAACAGCGGTACAAACAATCAAAGATCGAATGAATAAATTCGGTGCCACCAGTTCCAATGTCAAGGAATGGGCGAAAGGACAAGATAATGTTTTCTGCCATTGCACCGGTCCGAAATACGATTACAACACAAAGAAAATGAGTGCTGAAGGTCCATTTCCAGAGGCGTTGCCACAAAATGCTGATCCACTATTGAAGGCTGATCGCGCCTATCAAATTGCTTCGTCCCACTTTTATGCTATGCAATATGACCAGGCGGAACAGGAGTTCCGCGCCATAGCCGAAGATAAGAATTCTCCTTGGAATTCCTATGGTTTATTTATGGCAGCACGCAGTCTAGTTCGCAAAGGCACAACTCCCGATCCTGTAGACAAGGAGGCTTTGCGTAGGGCGAAGGACTTGCTCGCCACCATTTTAAAAGATTCTCAATTGGCAAGCTTGCACCAAGATGCAACGGGGCTGCTTCAAAATGTCGAAGGAAGACTAGATCCGGCGCAGAGATTGATTGCGGTAGCGCACAATCTTTTTGATCCGGCCCAGGCTAACGACTTTTTGCAAAATACGACCGACTTTCTGTTTTTGCTGGATCCCTACTTTCCGAATGATGATCAATATGCAGATCCTAAACCAAAACCAGTTGCTATCGCAGAGAATATGAGAAGTGATGATTTAATAGATTGGCTAGCGACCTACCAGGGCAACAGTGCCGAGGATAAATCTCGGGCGCTTGAAAGATGGCGAAAGACACAGTCAATGCCATGGCTTATTGCCGCACTAAGTGCCGCTGATGGCAAGACCGCAGCAGACAAAGATCTTTTAACTGCCGCTTACGAAGTGCCATCTTCATCCGTTGGCTATCCGACAGTTGCTTTTCACTTAGCCAGATTGGCAATAGCAGAAAATCAAATAAAGAATGCGCAGGAAATTATTCAAAAGGCTGAAGCGCTAAAACTTCCCCCTTCAGCAGTGAATTCATTTGATGGTATCAAATTGAATATTGCTTCTACTTTGTCTGAGTTCGTGAAGTTGGCCGTAGGACATCCGGCTGGATATGACTACGAATACTCTCCGTACTTTTCTGATAAGAAGCTATTTGATTTGAAGGACTATGTAATTGAGCCACGTTCGTGCTTTGTGCCTGTAGCTGCAGACATTCTAAATTACGAAATTCCACTCGACAAACTCAAAGTTGCAGCGCTCGAATGTGGTGCTGCAACTGCGCCAAAATTTGATTTTACGCAAGCAGTATTTACGCGCGCTGTATTGCTGAAAAAGTACGATTTAGCCCAAGATCTGGTGCCTACTCTAAAGAAACTCCGTCCTCAGTTAGCTCCTATGTATGATGCATATGCCAGCGCATCGACACCGGCAGACAAGCAATTTGCTGCTTACTTCTTAATCTTGCGCAATCCGGGCAGCAGGCCATATGTAACACCAGGGGCAGTGCGTGAAGTAGATTATGGCAAGCTTGAGGATTATGGAGACAATTGGTGGAGTTCGAAAGGTCTAACGGGCGATTCTCATTTCGCAGATCCAGATGCTCCAAAACCAAAACTGCCAAAGGCGCCATCTTTCCTTTCAACGAGCGATCAAAAAACTGCAGATGCTGAAGTGAAAGCAGTCAAAGCGCTAGGAGAAGCTCCCAATATCTTGTCGGCAGTTGTATTGGAATATGCAAAATCACACGCCGGTGATCCAAGAATCTCCGAAGCACTGCATAGATGCGTACGAGCAACAAAATTAGGAAGCACCGACGGCAGTACCGGAAAGTTTTCCAAGCAAGCCTTTACGTTATTGCACAAACAATATGGAAGCAGCCAATGGGCAAAAAATACGCCCTACTACTATTGAGATAGACCATGTCAATGGATAGATAATGCAATGAGTAGCGGGCGTGGACGAGTTATCTGGATTGTAATAATCACAGCAGTGGTTTTCTGGTTCGTCGCTTGCGGACTATACCTGGCTCAATCTGGCGCCTGGGTATTACTGCCCTGGTCAAGCGGACAATAACTGAGCAATTGGAATCAGTCTAGCTTTAAGCGGCTGTTACTTCATCCACTGGTTCTGATGGCGTTTTGCTAGCGCAAACTTGCATTTTCACCATTTTTTCTTTGATCCAGTTCCAGGCAGCAAACAAGAACCCAAAGCCAGCTATGTTTTTCAAGAAATTGAGCATCACCACACCTCAGCACTAAAGACATACGAACAAGTCTAAGCTCCCCGGACACTGAGTGACCGCCAATTTACGTAATATCAAGTTGAATTTCGGTATAATTCAGCCCATGAAACTATTTGTAACGCGCCTAGTTCTGGTGCTTTTTCTATTAACTTGCTTTTCTGCACGAAGTTTTGCCACTTGTGGAGGCGGAGGTGGTGGTGGAATCGGTGGTATATCCGGCGACCAAATCTACGCGGTGCCATGGCAACGTATTAACCAAGCTCCTGTTCTTAAAGAGGGGCTAATAGTTTATTGGTTTCCATCATCAGAAGACGAATTCGCCAAGTCCTCTCTTCGTTATTCTCGCTCACTAGCAATACTATCGGCTCGGTGTGTAAGTCTTAGTGTGGTAGATGCACAATCTGAGATTGGTAAAAAGTTTCTTTCAGGAGAAAAATTACCAATTGCCGTTTTATGCGATGCAGATGGCACAGTTTTAGGGAAAGCAGAATCGATAAACGGCATGCTTGTTGCCGATCAAGTTCAAAGTCTTGTGCAAAGTGAATTAAGAAAGAGACAAGATGAATTTCGAGCGAAGCTGGATGATGCCAGAGTAAGAGCTAAAAATGGGGACACTAATGGTGCTATTGAATGTTGCCAGACGGTTCTCTTACAGAAGTGTTTATTTCCAAGATTAGCTCGCGAAGCGCAACAACAACTGAAAGATCTTGGAGCACCATCTTCTGCCATGATCGCTCCAGAAGCTAATTTTAGTATTGCTATAACTGAACGTATAACCAGCATAATGAAAGCTGGTGTCAAAGCTGAAGTAGATTCAAATTACAGTGCTGCAAAAGCTCTCTACGAAAAGGCCCATAACATAGATCCTCAAGATCCAACGCCTCTTCGTTATTTAGGAGAACTGTATCGCCACGAAATAGGCGATTGGAAAAAGGCTGCTGAAATATTCAATACCATTCTTGCCATGCATGCCGATCCTTTATCTCGTGCTGTTGCCTTGCATGGACTAGGGAAAATGACAATACACGAAGGCGAGTTTAAGAAAGGCGAGAAACTTATGGAAGAATCCGTGAGTGTCTATCCACTTGCAATAACCTACCGGAATCTTGCCGTGTACTGGAATAGCGAAGGTGATTTCACTAAAGCACACCAATATACGCAGGAAGCTTTAAAGCTCGATCCTAACGACCCATTCAATGTCATATTCGCTGCCGTGTTAGAGTCCGATAGCGGACATATGGATGAAGCGCTAAAGATCGCCAAAGAAAACGAAAATTTGCTTCCTGCCAGTTACAACTTAGCGGGTATCTATGCGCTAGCTGGACAAAAGAACAAAGCGTTGGCATTGCTAAGACGCCATTTCTATGAATACGAACGCAATCAGTCTGTTCGCAGCAAAGAAATGATGGAAGCGAGAGTGGATAAGGTATTTGCTTCCTTGCGAAACGACAATGAATTTTTGTCGCTCACAAGTGGTGCTGATGGAAGACTGCCAATGCCCACACCTCAACAATAATTGCTAAGCGCATGAGCTTACCAGAAATCGAAGTTCAGCCAGAGCTGGAACATTCGGTTCCTTCTCTCGGGCTACTGTAAATAAGGCTTCTTTTAGTCGGTCACGAACTGCTCCTGCAGCAATAAACAAGTGCCACGGTTGAAGATTCGAGTTCGAGGGAGCGCGTTGCGCAAGTGCTAAACATTCGTCGAGCAAATCTTCAGGAACAGGACGCGTCAAAAAGTTTCTGATTGAATGCCGCCTAAGGATTGTTTCGTCAAGACTATACATGAGTCCTATCCTTCTCTGTGTGTCCAACGCAAAAGTGGTGCCATCGCCAGGGAAATCAGTCCTTCCATGATGAGGGCGATCACGATTACCCAAATGACACCAACGAATATTAGATCGATGCGGGAGAAAGACATCGCAAATTTCATAACTCTCCCAATGCCTGTTGGTGCCGCAAGGTATTCAGCAACAATGGCGATACCAAGCCCTAGCACGCAGCTTACTCTTAATCCACCGAACAGACCAGGTATGATTGCCGGTAACTGCACATCAAATACGCGTCGAAATCTTGTTGAACCCAATAACTTCGACAGGATGGCGTAGTTTGCAGGAATGTTTCGCAGCGCATTGGATGCGTAAACGCAGACCGTGAATGCTGTATACAAAGATACTGTTGCCGCGGGGAGCATCTCCATTGACTTAAACATGCAGACGGCAAAAGGAATTACAAGGAGTGGAGGCAGAACCCGGAAAAATTCCAGGGTGGAATTCGTAATGCTCCTCAAACGTGGAAGCTGATAAAACACAAGCGCGATCAAAAATCCGAACAATGCGCCTGAAGAAAATCCGATCAAAAAACTAATTATGGTCGAAAGTATGTGCGGATAAAATCCGTGTGCGCCTCCTCCTTGCGCTTCTATTACATGATCCGCACCAAACGTGCGTACCATTGCCAGTAAGGTTGTCCCAACATCGGGAATTCTTGAAGATCCGGCTAGGAAAGCAGCTATTTCCCAAACGATGCAAACCATCACAACCGAATAAAGAATGGATATGAAATAGCTTGGAATGCGGAATTTCATTATTTGGAAAACTTGTCTACTTCTGTCAACAGATTGCTTGCATCGAGATAATCGTAGGCATCGTAGAATTTCTTCGCCTTGTCTAATTTATTCTGGTATTTTGATTTATCAGCTGATTTCTCTATCTTCTGAAGAAGCTCATCGTACAGCTGTTTTTCCTTTGTCATATCTCTGTAGACTTCTTCAGCTGTGACGATGTCTTCGACTGTTGGCGGCTTCTTCTGATAGATGCCTTGCTTGATATAGCTGTTTAGAATGGCACCATTGACGTTCTTGTAGTAGTACAAACTGGTTGGTGTATCAAACCATTCTTTTTGTTGTTCGAAAGTGAAGAAGGGATCGAGATCGTCGTAAATAATCTTGCCTTCCGCAGGTGAGAATTTTTGTCCTGTCGCCTCGCTCAAATAAGGCATGTGCAATGCCAAGGCTTCGTCTTTGTGATCGTGCATGAAACGCATAATTCGAAAGTTAACCGACGCCATTCGCATGATGATGTCCTTGTGCTCTTTAAAGTATTTACGAGTGGTTACCCACCCATCTTCGAGTATGCTTGCAAGTTCAGGGGAATCTGGAGACGGCTTGGCAGTCTTTGCCAATTCTAACGAACTCAAAATAGGTTTAAAACCTTCACGTTGCAGAATTACGTGCGATGGTGCTCCACCTACTTGAAAATCGGCCTGCCCGTTTCTCAAAGAATTGATCGTCATCGGGTCATCCAAGACAAGGCTTTTGAAATCGTTTCTTGTTAAACCCGATTTTTCAATGGCTAGATCGATGAATGGCTTGATGGCAGCCTCTGCTGGATAGGCAAACGTTTTACCGCGCATTTGTGCAACCGCGGCTTTTACCGCATCTTTAGGTTGCTTTCCTTCCGTTGCAAAATCGCTATAGGATTTATAAGTGGGTTTGGCCATAATTGCGAAGCCTTGGAATAAATCACCAAAGCAGAATGCCACCACATCAGGTGTATTCTCATAAGAAGCCATCAGAATTCCAGGTGGACAGGATGCCACATCAATCGTCCCGTTATTGAGAAAAGGAACGACATTTTCTATTTTCAGTACCTGATAGTCCAGATCGATGCCAACTTCTTTAAACCATCCCTGCTTCACACCGATGATTGCGTAGGTGTGATCACCGTACGGCAACATTCCGAAGCGCACTTTCGTGAGTTGTTCCCCTGAGTCGGCGCTTTTCTTGGTTTCCTCTTTCGTACAGCCCATGCAAAGGTGCGCTGTGAAAACCAGCACTAAAATGCACTTAAGAACAGATAGAAATTTCATGCGGTTAATATGCTCCATGCCATTTCAAAGCAGTGTGGAAGAGTTTTTCGCAAAGGGCGTAGCTGACGATACCATAACAACCATAGACAGATGCCAAAACAATAAGTTTGCCCATATCGGCGTAAATGTAGGATTGAAAGACGAGGTAGCCCAGACCGCTTGTTGACGATAGATACTCAGCACCTAAAGAAAACGCCCAGGAAAGGCCAACTACCGCTCGGAAAGCAGCAGCCATTTCAGGTTGGATCGCAAAGAGATGCACGGTAGTGAATAGTTGCAAATTGTTTGCTCCAAGGAGTTCGGCTTGCCGAATGAGATTTGGTGAAACATTGCACAACGCTTCATAGGCACTTGTTGCGATAACAACAAAGACACCAAAGCTTATGTAGGCGTAAACAGATAACTCTGTGCCACCAAACCAATAAAGAAACAATGGAATCAATGCAAAAAGAGGGATTGAACGAATTAGCCCCAGCAAAACTGCATTACCCGCTCGAGCTGGTTTGAAGGAGTGAATCGCCATACCAGTTGCAGTACCGAGAACAGTACCAATTAGCAGACCGACTAGAATACGAGAAAGCGTTATTCCGGAATGATGAGCGATTAAAAGCAGCGCAGCGCCGTAGTCCTCATTTCCTCCCCCAAAAGTCGCAAGGCTAGGCAAAGAGTGCGCCAGTATATTGCTTGGACTTGGTATCGATGAAGGAAAAAAGGTAGCAATAATCTGCCAGCAAAGAATTGTCCCCAAAATGAAGTATAAGTTTTTCATGCGCGATTCTCACAAATGGCAAGCACCTCTAGCTGCAACCTTATGAAGTTTGGGTCAGAAAGCGTCATTTTCCCGCGCGGTCTGGGAAGATCTATCTTTACGGAATCTTTGATCCGTCCTGATTGCATAATTAAAACGCGATCGCCAAGAATCAACGCTTCGTCTACGTCGTGAGTTACATATATCACCGCAAAGGAATTCTGAAGCCAGAGTTCCTGCACAATTTGTTGCATGCTGAAGCGTGTCATGAAGTCCAATTGAGATGTAGGTTCATCCATGATCATTAGATTAGACCTGTGCGCGAGCGCCATTCCAATTGCTACACGTCGAACTTCTCCACCGGAAAGCTCGCGTGGATATTTCCCCAAAAATATCGAAGGTTCGAGTCCAATCAATTTTGCAATGCGTTGAGCTTCCGCTCTTTTAGTTGCTTTGTCTTTGCCCTCAAGTTCAAGGGGATATGAAAGATTTGATTCAACGGTGCGCCAGGGAAAGACGGTATTCTGTTGAAATACAAAACCAATTCGCACGTCATCATTTGGTGCTTCTAATTTGATTGAACCACTGGTTGGTTTCTCTATTCCCGCAACGAGCTGAATTAGAGTAGATTTACCTGAACCAGATGAACCGACAATGGTAATAAACTCGCCTGATTGCACTTCCAGATTTATATCTTTGAGAGCACAAACTTCAGTACCAGCAACAGTGACGAAATCCTTGCTGACCCTATTTAGTTGAAGCAAAGGCATGGGGCCAAACCGTTGATAGACAAGGGTTTGATCTTATCAGAGTAACTAACTCTCGAAAAAGACGTTTCCGAATCGTTAAAACGGATCGCATTAGACAACAATTAGAAAAGCCATAAAAGGTCATAAATGGTGGACTTTCAAAAGCCAAGTAGTATTATTTTGGAGCGAGAACATAACCGCAAAAAGCAGTGGAGGCTCATATGGGATTCTTACTTGCTCTGGCTGTTGTGGCAGGATTCACAGCAGTTCTCACGGTAACCATTATGGCAATGCATGGTGACTTTACTCGCTGACAGAAATTTGCAGCTTTATTGAACATTGGGCCAGACCTAGTTCTGGTTATTAGTATTTGGTGCTCATGGTGGCACACACAATCGGATCTTTGATTAGCTAGCTTCGCGCGGCTTGGATGCTCATATGAATGCGGACGCGTTGGAGAATTAGCGCTATCAGAAGCCACTATATTAGGTACCACTATGTTTCTCTGATATGAGCTGCTCGCCATTTTGCAACTGGTTTCAAAAATGATCTTGATAAACAATTCCATGTCTTGAGAACTAGTAAGTAAGCGACTTGTGCTAAGATCATACCGGTTGGTATGACTTGTGTCTCAGAGAACCACCAATTGTGGTCATGAACAGTACTTTACAACGAATAATTTTGCCTGCCATTTTGGGACCGCTTATTTGCCAGTCTCTATTTTCGGTAGCATTGGCAATAGATAGTCCGCCTGCGCAAGGTGACAATTCCGCAAATTCGCAAGCACCGGCGCTAAAACCAGAGATAGCGCCCCCATATGCAAATAACTCGTCTGATAAGGCGGCCGTTTCGGCAGATCTCCAGACGATCGTTCCGGGGAAAAAGTTACACAAAATTATTCCTCCAAGTGCACCGACCGGAGCAGCTGGTTCTGAAATTGAACCTAAATCGGGAGGCGACGCTTTGGTTGCACCGTCGGTTGGCCCGCTTGCTGTAACCAGTGCTTCAGCAAAGGAAGAAATGGTTATAGAGCAGCCTGAGCTGAAAGCGCTCATTTCGGTAAATGAGTACATGAATCCGCTCACCCTGGATGCAGAAGCGCCCATGAGAGTAAATTTGCGAAGCACGTTGCTTACAGCGCTAGATCGCAATCTTGATCTTGCCATCTCGAGAAGCAATGAAAAGGTGCAAAAGTGGAATTATTTTGGATCGGTTGGGAAATTTCTGCCCGACTTAACGGGCGGATTCAACGAATTTTTCGCCAAGGGAGCGGTTGGGATTCCCACAAATTTTGCTTCCCTGGCAGGAGCTAACATTGCCTCTAGTGGTAATGGTGCGATTGCTACTGCAGCTCAATCGGCTACTAGTACTACAGTTATACACGTTGATTCTCCTTTCTTTCTGATGAGCGGTGGATTGAAGTACTACGGTTATCGCGGCGGTAAAATTCTCTTTGGGATGCTGCAAGCGAAACATAATTTCCGTGCCGCTAAGGAAGGCGCCTTAGCTAGCTACAGTGATGTTCTTCTTTCTACAACTAAAGACTATTACAATTTGCTACTGGCGCAGGAGCTACTGCAGATCCGCATTCAGGCAGTTAGAACATCGAAGGAACAACTGCGTAACAACACAAATTTGGAACATTCTGGTTTAGCAACCAGACTTGATGTATTACAGTCACAGACTCAGCTTTCCAAAGATAGCCAAAATTTAGTAGACCAACAAATTGCTCGTCGCAATTCATCTATTACTCTTGCTAATGATCTAAATATTGGTCTTGGCACGGACATTCTCCCGGGTGATGGAATACTTCGTAAGGTACGATTACTAGATTCGCGAATTACGGTTCCAGATCTACTAAGACTCGCTATCGATAATAGACCTGAACTAAAACAGTATGAAGAACTTCGACTGGCCGCAAAACGAGCCATCATTGTTGCAGCCGCGCCACTTCAACCAACTATGGCTGTCTCCGGAAATGTTCTTGGCGTTGGTCCCCCCAGCAGAATCGGTTTTTTGGCGGCTCTCGGCGTGAGCGTTAATTGGAAATTGGGTGGGCTCGGTTCAACTGATATAACCGCAGTGCAAGGATCTCGCTGGCAAGCAAGGGAAGCGTATCTGCAAGCAAACAAAGAGCTAGTTACGGTTCTCAACCAAGTACGTTCTTCGCTTCTCCAAAGTCTTGACAGAGAAAAAAATATCGAACAAGCCACGACCGAAGTGGTATCTTCAGAAGAAGAATTGCGATTGGCTCAACTTCGATTTAAAAGTGGTTTGGGAACCAATCTCGATATCATTACAGCGCAAAGGGATCTCACCCAGGCGTACATAGACAAAGCTACAGCAATCATAAATTTCGACATAGCCCAAGCTCAGCTTTTGCACGATATCGGTCTAACGTCTGTGGACAATCTAAGTTCAGGCCGACTACTTATGAAGTGACGCTTGATGTGGGAGAAATTGATCAGAAGGCTACCGATTAGTATTCTCCTTTTATTGCCGATAACGAGCTTTGCATCGAATCCCGCAGTAGAAGATGCACTCAATCATGCCAGAAAATTGATTAAAAATAAAAAGGCGAACTTAGCGTTGCCATATCTGAATAAAGCAAATTCTCTCGATCCAGATAATCCGGAGGCTCGTCTACTGAGAGCCGATATTCTAGTTCAGTTAGATGAATGTCCGGAAGCTCTAAAGGATCTCGATGTTGTATTTAAGCATGGAAAAAATGATCAAGCGTACGCTTATCGATCTCAAGTTATGTTTGCTTTGGGCGAGCCCAAAAAGGCTTTGGAAGATATGTCTGTAGCTATAAGTATGGCGACTAACGAAGAATCGAGGGCGTACAGACTCCAAAGGCGGGCCGAACTCTATCGCTTTTTGAAACAGCCCGAAAAAGCACTCGAGGATCTCAACACCGCTATGACTTTGAAAAATGTTCCGAACCCGAATGTTGCAAGCATGGTTCTTCTAAAAAGGCGCGCTTATACCTATATGGATATGGGCGATTATAAAAGGGCAATCGCGGATTATACTGCCGTTCTTGCAATGACGAAACCGAACGACTTGGGACGAGCTCGAAATTATGCGATGCGCGCTGCGGCATATGAAAAAATAGGAAGACATGATCTTGCTGAAGCCGATAGAAAAAAATCGAAAGTGGCGACCGATAAAGATTGGGTCGATTGTCTAGATCCAAAGTAATGGCTAATGAACAGATTTCCATATTGCATTTGTCTGGCAGCGTTTTTATCATTTCAGTTTTGCCTTCCTGCAATCTGGGCCTCTACTCAGAGTCAAAAGGAATTGCAACATGCAAACAATTTGCTACACAATCATCAAACTAAATTTGCCCGTCAGCATTTGAATGAGGCATTGAAACTTGATCCTAATGACATAGATGTACGTTCTCGGCGTGCATCCGTTTTTTTAGATCTCGATGAGGATGCGAATGCGCTTGCTGATATCGAAATTGTTCTCAAGGCTCGAAAGCGCGATACCTTCGCCTATGAAATGCGTGCAACGGTTATGTATGTTTTCGGAAAATATGAGCAAGCGTTAGCTGACATTTCTAAGTCGCTTCAGTATGCAACTGACACAGAATCAAAAATCGATCGCTTGTATAGAAGAGCCGATCTCTATCGGTTCTTAAAGAAACCGGAGAAGGCACTTGCTGATGTCAATGCCGTTTTTCCCTTGTTAAAAACACCAGACAGGAATTTTTACTTTCGGCGAGGAAATGCTTATTTTGATCTGGGCGACTACAAAAAAGCGGCAGCCGATTATTCATTATCAATTGAGCGCATGGATAAAAAAGATACTGAACGTGGGCGATATTACGGTCTGCGCGCTGATGCCTATGAAAAGATGGGCAGACTAGATCTCGCTGCTGTCGATCGACAGCGGGCAAGCGATTACGCACTGGAAACTTACTATACTCCGTGAGGATGTCAGTTTATGCGACCAAATCGATTTCTGCCTCTATTGGTGTTCGGGTTGACCACACAAATATGCTTAGCGCAGAGTGAAAGCTTAAAAGCGCAAAATGAAGGCTCGAAGGATGTAGAACAAGCAGAAACGTTGATGGAGTACCACCGCCCACATGATGCAATTGAGCTCTTAAATCGTGCCATAGAGCTCAATCCCGATAACATCAATGCACATCTACAAAGGGCTAATGCTCTGGTATCACTTGATGAGGTAAAGCCTGCTCTTATCGATCTCGATATAGTAATTAAACACGGCAAAAATGGCTGGGCTCATGAACTACGTGCAAAAGCCCTTTATGCCCTGGGGAAACCGGAAGAAGCTTTGTCCGAGGCATCACTAGCGGTAGAACAATCAGTTCAAGCAAAAAACAGAAAAAACAGATTGTATTTGAGGGCAAACCTTTATAGATATTTGAAGAAACCAGAGAAAGCGCTTCCGGACTTAGAAGCTGCTTTGGCTCTGGAACAGAAACCGACTAAGAATTTTTACTATAACCGTGCAAACGCCTATTTCGATATGGGTCAATATCAAAAGGCAGTAGACGATTTTACCTCGGCACTTGCCATAATGAAATTAAGTGACAACGAAAGAGGTCATTATTATGGCTTGCGCGCCGCCGCTTACAAGAAGTTGGGCAAAAGGGATCTTGCTGATGCTGATAACCAGAAGGCTAATGCCGCTGCGAAAAGTCAGCTTGGCGACTAGCTTTAGTTGAGTTGACTTCTAAAGCGTCTTGCGCTGAATGTTAGAAGCACCGTAGCAAAAATCATAAGTGCAAGTACGTTTGGCCAAAGTACATCGAGCCCCACCCCTTTTAAAAGAATTGCGCGAATGCAGACGATGTAATACCGCAAGGGATCTGCCAGTGAAAGGTATTGAAAAAAGGGCGGCATGCTTTGTATTGGAGACACAGCACCAGACAATTGGATTACAGGTAAGTTGATAAAGAAAGATGTGAGAATGGCTTGCCGCTGGTTGCGTGATATAGAAGCCAGAACAATTCCTATTGATATAGCGACAAAAATATAAAGCGACGAAACAAAAAAGTACAAGAATGGATTGCCACGAAATGGAACATGAAAGACGAATGCACCAACGGCAAGAGCGAGTATGACATTACCCATTAGAAGTACGAAAAGCGGGATAATCTTAGCAACTAAGATTTCAATTCCACTTGCTGGTGTCATCATCAGTTGTTCTAATGTGCCAGAGTCTTTTTCTCGAATTAGAGTTGCAGTAGATACTAATGAACCGGTTAAATTTAAAACCAGACCCATCACACCCGGAACAAAAAACCAGGCGCTGATTAAACCCTGATTGTACAGATAGGTTATATCCGTCTGAATCGTTCCGATTTTCGGAGTTTTAGGTGTGGTGTCTTTTAGTGTATTGCCAAATAGAGAAATCATTTGAGTGAGATAGCCTGAGGCAATGCCGGAGGTATTCGCATCGACTCCATCTAATATTATTTGAACATCTGCAGGATCGCGACGTTTGACCTGCCGATTGAACTCAGGTGGAATTATCAAAGCAGCATCAACTTTCCCCGATCGAACTGCTTTTATAACGGCTGGCATAGTGCCATCGGTTTTGTTTACATCGAAGACATGATTTTCTACGACTGCGGATGTAAGTTCTCTACTGATCGGAGTTGCCGAAAGATCGGCAATAGCAATTTGGAGGTTCTTTACGTCTGGATCCAGGGCAAATCCGTAGAGAAGCAATTGAAAAGTAGGTGGAAACACAAGCAGGAACAAAAGTTGCTTGTCTCTTAGTATTTGCCTTACCTCTTTTCGCAAGAGAGCAAATAAGCGCTGTTCAAATATGTTATGCAACCATTCAAATTTCATAGTTAAGCCTTAATTTGCATATTGTTCATGCGCCTTCTGCAAACGTTGAAGTAGAGCAAAGCAAAGATGAGCAAAATGAGAGGAACGAGTCCAACGCCTAACCAACCACTGCCCCGCACGAAAGCATCACGAGATAGTTGCATGTAATATCGAGCCGGAACGACGTACGAAAGGTAATTGAACGGTGGCTTGATATTCCGAAGTGGATATAAGAGGCCTGATAAGAGAAGAGATGTTGTAAATCCTGCTGTTGCTACACCTTGTACGGCGGCATTTTGAGTATTAACACCGGTTGCTATTACCATTCCAAATAGAACGGCATCCAAACAATAAATGATTGTTCCAATCAAAAAAGGAGTTGGATCTCCTTCAAACCAGAGACCATATAAGACAATGGATATAAAAATGATAAGCAGTGCGATCATCAGGCTAATAATCAAATAGGCGAGCGCTTTCCCAGCAATCAATTCTCGATCGGTGATACTTGAGGCGTAGGCTTGCAGAATTGTGCCTTGTTCTTTTTCTCTCACCATTGCAAGAGCGGCCAGTAAAGAAGGATAGATCCATAGAATGAGACCTAAGGCACCAGGCACCACATAAAGGGATTCTTTCCTTCCCGGATTGAACCAAATACGCGTGTTGATTCGAATCGGATCCTTTTTCTTTTCTGTATCTAGGGTGTTTTGGTAGAAACTGTTAACGGCGAGAATACTGTTCCTGATCACTCTTGCATTGTTGACATCGGTACCGTCAATCAAAACTTCAATTGGAGATTGATGACCTGCTCTAAATTTGCGATCAAATTCAGGTGGAATTATGATTGCCGCTTGCGCAGCACCGGCATCAACGGCGCTTTTTACGATATTGCTTGTTGGGTAGCTGACGCCATTCATTTGCCATGTGTTTAAGAGCCTTTCTGTTAAACCTCGGCTTAGTGGACTGGAATCGAAATCTTGAATTGCAATAGGAATATCTTTCTCTTCGAGCCTAAGAGCATATCCAAACAGAAACAACGTAATAACCGGCAATACGAATGCCAGCGCCACAGTAAGCCTGTCACGCCAAAACTGACGCATTTCTTTTTGAGCTTGTGCAAATACTCGTTTCATTGCTAAGAGTCCGTTGTTTGGTTACCAGTTCTCTGGACAATTCCAATAAAGGAATCTTCTAGAGAAAATGGAATTGGTTTATGAGACTTGACGTTTATGTTGTTGCTCTTCAATTCATTAAGAATCTCTTCAAGCTCTGTTTCTGGTTTGTCCAACACGATATGCAATCGGTCTGCAAAAATGGAAACTCTCCATCCATCTAGTTTTTTCTTGAGGATGTTTGAGGCGAGTTGATTTTGGTCGGTAACTACCTCTATCAACTGGCCTGGTTGTGATTCTTTGATTTGTGTCGGCGTACCTTGCGCTACAAGCTCACCAGCAACCATAAAGCCAAGGTTGTGGCAATGTTCTGCCTCTTCCAGGAAGTGAGTGGTGACCAGTACTGCCGTACCCTTACGGGCAAAATCTGAAATTAAAACCCACAGTTGTCGACGAGCAAGTGGATCTACTCCGCTTGTCGGTTCATCAAGAAATAGAATATCCGGTTCGTGCATTACGCAGGCACCAAATGAGAGTCTTTGTTTCCATCCGCCCGGCAATTTGCCTGTAAGCATCGTTTCTTGACCGGAAAGATCGCTTGCTTTCAAAACCCACTTTATTCGCTCTAACCTATATCGAATTGGTACTTCGTAGACACCGCAGTAGAACTGCAAATTTTCAAAGAGTGTCAGATCGTCATAAAGCGTAAATTTCTGGCTCATATAGCCAATTCGTTCTCGAAGTTTTGGATCGCGCAAACCCTCAGACTCACCGGCCAACGTCATGGTGCCTGCGGAAGGTTCAATCAGACCGCAAAGCATTTTAATAGTTGTAGTTTTCCCGGCACCATTCGCACCTAACAAACCATAAATTTGTCCGTACGCCACATCAAGACTGACACCCTTCACGGCATCAAATTCGCCATAAGTTTTCCAGATATCGGCAGCGTGAATTGCTGATTCGCCGAGTTTGTTGTTGTGAGCCTTTTGGAATTCGAAGGCATTTTGCACGCCTTGCTCGGTACTCTCTGCGCTTTTTAACCGCATGACGAAAACGTTTTCGAGACTAGGTTCTTCAACTTCTATTTTGAGATCTTTCAATTTAAATTGATTGCCGACATCAGTAATAATCTGCTTGCCCGAATCAGCCTGTGGAACAAGAACATCCAATCGATCACCAAATGTTTGTACATCGGCAATTTCGGGTTTGTGCTCGTTTAGAGACTTAACCAGATCAGCTTCCACTTGCAAAATCGTTGGCGAGCGCACTTCTAATCTTTGCAGGTGAAGACTTTCCTTTAGTTCTGCAACTGTACCAACTTGATAGATCGACCCCTGGTGCATCAGTGCTACACGATTGCATCTTTCCGCTTCATCAAGATAAGGCGTAGCAACAGCAATGGTGACGCCTTCAGCAGAAACTTCAGCGAGGAGGTCCCAGAATTCGCGCCTTGATACAGGATCGACACCCGTTGTAGGTTCATCCAATAGCAAAACAGTTGGTCGTGAAACTAGCGCACAACAAAGTGCGAGCTTTTGTTTCATTCCGCCAGATAATTGGCCCGCAAGACGCTCTTTGAACTTATACAGATTCATTTGTCGCAAGGATTTTTCAAAACGTTCTCGATACTGATCGTTTGGAACTTCTCTTAGTCCGGCTGAGTACTTCATGTTCTCTTCTATGCTCATGTCGAGATAGAGAGAGAATTGCTGTGTCAAATAGCCGATAGCGAGTCGAGATTCACGTGGAGGTTTTCCAATAACGAGAATCTCTCCGGAAGTTGGTTCCATTACGCCACCCAGTATATGGAAGGTGCTTGTTTTGCCGGCACCATCCGGACCAATCAATCCGAAGATCTCACCCTTATTGACTGATAAATCAATTGCTTTTATAGCTTCAAGATTGCCATAGCGCTTGGTTAAACCGCGCGCATAAATGATTGAGTTTTCCCTCTGGCTATTGTCCGTTGCACTTCGAGGCAAGGAGCTCGTGGTCATTTTGTTTCCGTTTCCTTCAGGAGAATTTCTGCATCAGCAGGCATTCCCGGTTTTGGAAAACGTTGAGGGTCTTTAATTGCAATTTTGATTCCGAATACTTGTTTGACACGGTCATCACGGAAATAAATGTTCTCGGGCGTGAATGAAGCTTCTGGATCTATTTCGATCACCGTTCCTTGCAGTCCTTTCTTCGGAGCTGAGTCTAAGTAAACCTCAGCTCCCTGACCTACCCTCACTTTTCCTATGGAGCCTTCCGGCACGTAACCGCGAAGGTAAACTGTATCAAGATTGATGCAAGACAAAACAGTTTGTCCAGCTGTTACGACAGCACCTGGTTCCACAGGCCTGGCTGTAACCACACCATATATAGTGCTGGGAATATTAAGATAAGCTATGTCCGCTTTAATTTGATCGATATCTGCCTGGGCGTTGTGAATTTCATCAGATGCCGATTTGAGTTGCGATTTGGATTGAATGAGTTGACGTTGCGATGCCGTTAATTGCGATGACCGAATGGGCGGATTCAAACGTGTGCTTTCCTGTTGCATCAAGTTGCCTTGTGATGCCGCCAGTTGCTTTTTGGCTGATTCCATAGCGGCAATCTTAGCTTCTAGGGTGGCTTGAGTGGTAGAGACTGTTGTGTCGGCCTGATCAGCTTGGTCCTGCATGACTGCGCCTTGGGTTGCAAGCGTGTCATAACGTTCTTTGCGTAATTTGGCCAATTTCAGATCTGCTTCTGCTTGTGTCACTTCTGCTTCGGCCTGACTTAGAATTGCCTTTGCAGAAGCTACTTGTGCTTCAGCCTGGAAAACTTTTCCTTTTGTGTCTTGCATGGACTGCATTTTGTTGAGCTCAGATTGATCTACAGACTGTTGCGAAACTTCCACTTGCTGTTCCGCTACGTCTTTAGCCTGAATTGCTTTTTGCAAACGTGCTTGTGCACCACGCAATTGCGCCTGATAGTCGTCATCGCTTAATCGAGCAACGAGTTCGCCAGGTTGGACGGTAGCTCCTTCTCTATATTTGATCCATTGCACGCGACCGCCAATTTTAGCGCCGAGATTCGTCTCGTAACCTTCGATGCGGCCACTCACAAATAATTTGCCTTTTTGCTCCTGGCGCGCCGCGTAGTTGCGATAGCCAAAGAAGGCCAAAATACCTGCAGCCGCAAGGAAAATAAGAATGATGATTCTTGTGCGATTCTGCGTACGCTTTGGAGGGGGCCCGCTTGCTGGCTTATCTTTTTCTGGACGCTGGCTTTGGGACGGCGGAGGTGTTGAACGTTGAGGCGTGCCAACAGCTCCCTTTTCGTTGGGAGTCTTGTCGGTCTCTTCCGAGTCGTTCTGCCTTGTTACTTGCATGATGGGCCGTGTTCGACATTAGACAATCTTGCTGTTCGATGTTATTATCATACCATTCGGTATGAAAGTCAAATCAGGTTCTTATGAGTCTCGCCGCTAATGAAACCTCCAAAGAAGAGCTATCAGCGTATTCGAAGGCGAAGCGCGAACAAATTATTCGCGGTGCTCTAGAGGTGTTTCTTCAGTTCGGTTATGAGGGAACGAGCATGAATCGTGTTGCCGAGCGAGCCGGTGTAATTAAGCAAACTATATATAGCCATTTCAACGATAAGGAAGGGCTTTTCACAGCCATTATCGAGAGCCTCACGCTTGCCCATGTTAAAGACCAGTTCGGTGGCACAATCGATATGGACGTTCCGCCGCGGCAGATGTTGAAAACCCTTGCAAAGGTGTTCGCTGGGCGACAAAAAGACCGTTCCTATGTTGCTCTTTTGCGAACAGTAATTGGCGAATCGAGCCGGTTTCCTGAATTAGCAAGACTCTATACCGAAGCAGTAATCAGGCCAGGGAACAAATTGTTTTGCGAGTACTTCGCAAAAAATCCAAGTCCTCGCATCAAGGATCCAGAAGCGATTGCAAGAATATATTGCGGTTCGCTCGTTAATCACATCATGACGCAAGAAGTACTGTATGGAAGCGAGCTGTTTCCATTCCAAATGGAACGGTTGTCCGATACATTAATCGATCTGATCTTAGGCTAAGATTTTAGGCAAAAGTCTTGGTCGAAAACTGTCGCCTACACTCGTACCAGCTCCTTAATTGGCGAAGGATTGAGTGCAGCGAATTGGCGTTGGTGCCAGTACGGATAGATTGGAGTTTGTTCGCTGGCTGCATCGAGTTTTGCAACTTGATCGGCAGTAAGGTTCCAACCGAATGCGCCGAGATTGTCTTTCAACTGGTCTTCGTTGCGTGCACCGAATATGATGCTGGAAACGGTGGGTCGTTGCATAAGCCAATTCAACGAAATTTGAGACACGCTCTTATTTGTCTCTTTTGCTACTTCATCAATGGCGTCAATGACGTTATAAAGATGTTCGTTTTCAACTGGTGGACCGAATTGAGCAGTGTCATGCAATCTGCTTTCTTTTGGTAGCGGTTGATTGCGCCTTATTTTTCCAGTGAGTCGTCCCCATCCAAGCGGACTCCATACAGTAATACCAACGCCTTGATCGATCGCCAGTGGCATTAATTCCCATTCGTACTCACGACCAATGAGTGAGTAATAAGCCTGGTGTGAAACATAACGCGTCCAACCGTAGCGTTCTGAAATGGATAGCGATTTCATAAGATGCCAACCCGAAAAATTCGAGCAACCTATGTATCTAACTTTTCCGCTTTGCACCAAAGTTTCGAGGGTGCTCAAGGTTTCTTCGATAGGGGTAACCGCATCGAAGCCGTGCATGTGGTAGATGTCTATGTAATCTGTATTGAGTCGTTTCAGGCTGTCTTCGCAGCACTTAATGAGACGGTGTCGAGAAGAGCCAATGTCATTTGGACCTTTTCCCATCGGGAAAGTCGCCTTGGTTGAGATGATGACATCGTTGCGTCTTTTACCAATTGCTTTGCCAAGTACTTCTTCAGATTGACCATCGGAATAGATATCGGCAGTATCAAAAAAATTCACGCCGGCCTCAAGACAGATATCAACGATGCGCGTTGCTACTTTGATATCGTCTGTGGCGCCCCAGGCTTTGAAGAATTCATTTTTGCCTCCAAATGTTCCAGCTCCAAAACTCAACACAGGCACTTTTAGTCCTGAACGTCCTAGTTGTCTAAATTCCATATGTCGATTTCCTTCTGCTTGAAAATGGCTAGCTGCTTACCCGACGGATATTCAAGATAGCTGGGGGGATAGCTAAGGGTCAGTATGCTTACTGATACTGATGACTGCTGCCTTTATGTTCGTAATTTATCACGAGTGCTAATGAAAATCGCGCGAAACGAACTTCGGATTTCCGACTAATTTCGGAAGAGAGGCTACCTGTTTTGCAATAAGGTTTCTTACGCCCTCATCTACTTGCAGTGTTCCTGATATCGCCAAAAAATTATTTCGCAAAAGCACCTCTTTATACTGTTTAAAAATTCTTGGATTAACAACTACATTTGCCAAACCGGTTTCATCTTCAAGCGTTAGAAACACAAAGCCTTTTGCTGTCTCCGGCCTTTGCCTGCAAATGACTCCTGCCGCAAGGGTAATGTACTCACCATCTTTTCCACTGGTTATGTAAGAACAGGATTTCATACCATTTTCTTCTGCCCAGGGACGATAGTATTTGGTGATGTGTTCAAACACTGAAAATAATTGAGTTTGGTAATCAGCAACTGTTCGTTCGAATTCTGTCATTGGTGGAATTTTCAAATGTGCTGTTGAATCGTTATTTTCGCCTTTCTTCAATTCCTTCAATAATGGCAAATCTTTTCGTTTGGATATCGTAATCACTTCCCATAGAGCCTGTCTGCGGCCAGGAATGAATGTTTCGAATGCTCCTGCAGTAGCAAGCATTTGCAATGTTTTCCAACCCAGCCCACTGCGGGTGCATACATCTTCTGCCGATTTAAACGGACCATCTTCTCGCCACGTTTTTTCCAAAAGTTCTTTTGCTCTTGAGCCTAAACTATGGATGTAGCGAAGACCCATTCGCATTGCAAATGGTTCTTTACGAATGCCATTGCTTTTGGTGTCACTGCTCTCACCGCTATTTTCGGTGCCACCAATCGGTTCCAATGTGCAATCCCAATGACTGCATGCTAAATCAATCGGTAATACTTTCACATCATGTCGCAGTGCATCATGAATGAGAGTGTTTGGACTGTAGAATCCAAGCGGTTGAGCATTGAGCATGGCACAATAGAATTCTGGGGCGAAATGCTTTTTGAGGTAGGCTGAAGCATAGGCAATTAAAGCAAACGATGCTGAATGACTTTCAGGAAAACCATAGTTGGCAAAAGCCTGCAATTGATTTGTTAGCGAAATGATCACTTCATCTGAAAACCCATTGCGTTTCATGCCGTCTGCTAAATCCATACAGATATCAGACATGCGTTCCTTCGAGCGCTTGAAACTCATAACGCGGCGCAATTGATCCGCTTGTGCTGGTGTGAAGCCACCTGCGATGACGGCAACCCGCATACCTTGTTCTTGAAAGAGCGGCACACCAAGAGTGCGTTCCAATACCGGAATAAGTGAAGGATGAGGATAAGTTACCGGTTCTAGACCGCGCCTTCTTCGAATATAGGGATGCACAATATTGCCTTGAATAGGCCCTGGTCTGATCAAAGCAATTGAAACAACGATGTCGTAAAAAACTTGAGGATAGAGCTTTGGTAATATGTTCATTTGCGCTCGCGACTCAACTTGAAATATGCCTATCGTGTCTGCCTTCTGCAGCATTTCAAAAACGCCTTTGTCGTGCATGTCCAAAGTAGCCATTTCGAAATCTTGATGGCGGTGCAGTTTGATCAAACGACTTGCTTCTTGCACCATCGAGAGCATGCCGAGTCCAAGCAGATCTATCTTGAACATTCCAACCGGACCAAGATCGTCTTTATCCCACTGAATAACGGTTCGGTCTTTCATGGAAGCAGGTTCGATCGGCACCAGTTTGCCTAGTGGCTCGCCGGATAAAACAAAACCACCGACGTGAATGGATCTATGTCGAGGTAGTCTATCTAAACCCGCTACAACTTCAATGAGTGTTCGAGTGCGACTGTCTTTAATATCCAGTCCGGCTTCCTGAACACCACCACTAGCAAGACCTAATGCTGCGTCTTTAGCCTCTGAAAAATTACTTCGATGAGCGAGTCGCTCCGCCTGTTCTTGGGAAAATCCTAATATGCGTGCAGCATCCCGCACGGCAGAACGACCACGATAAGTGATGGTTTCACAGACCATACCCGCATGTTCTCGTCCATATTTGTTGTATACGTATTGAAGAATAATCTCGCGATGCTGGTGTGCGATGTCGAGATCGATATCAGGTGGTTCGTCTCTTCCTTCTGAGATAAAACGCTCGAAAAGCAATTGCATGGCAACAGGATCTACTGCAGTTATCGCCAGGCAATAACAGACTACGGAATTGGCTGCAGAGCCACGTCCCTGTACAAGAATGCCTTTTGATTTAGCAAATTCGACAATGTCCCACATAATAAGGAAATAGGGCGCTATTTGCATGCGCTTGATAATTGCTAGTTCATGCTGAATTTGCTTTGTATGTTGTGGGCTAATGGTGTCAAAAAGTCTTGCCGCTCCTTTCATGACTAACCGTTCTAGAAATTCGTCGTAAGTCAAATTGTCCGGAGTAGGGAAGTGAGGAAGCGATGGCTTCAACGAGAACAATCGGAATTGACAGCGTTCTGCAACACGAACAGTGTTAGTGAGAAAGTCCGGATAGTTTTGCCAGAGAGAGAGTATTTCTTCTGGTGATTTTAAACACCAGTTGTCGTTGGGTCGCAAACGGCGGCCTGCTGTTGAGAGCGTAACTTCGTGCTTCAGGCAAGTCAAAACATCATGAATTATGCGCTTGCGGCGGGAAGCATAGTGCACATTGTTTGTGACCAAACATGGTGTGCCATTGCGCGCAGATAATTCCACCATGCCCTTGCAAAGCACGGCTTCTTGAAGAACTCCGTGATCCCACAGCTCATAAAAGAACCGTCCATCATAAATCTCTTGAAAGAACCTGGATAACCGCTCTACCTCGGCTACATTTCCCATGAGGAGATTGTGCGGAATTGCACCATGAGGGCAGCCGGAAAGAGCAACTAACCCATTTGCATATTGGGCTAGTTCGTCATAGGAAACATGCGGTAGTCCTCGCACAGAAGCAAGGCGTGCTCGGCTGATCAAGTAGCACAGATTTTTATACCCATCTAGATTCTCAACCAGCAAAGTCAAATGAGAATCATCTTCAAGCGTTAACTCAGCGCCCAATATAGCGTCAAAAGAAACTTCTTTGGCTGCTTCAGAGAAGCGCACAATGCCGCCCATATCATCGTGGTCGGTAATGGCAAGTGCCTTTAACCCCAACTTCTTAGCCATGCCAATCAGTTCTTCTGGGTTGGATGCACCATCCAATAGAGAGAATGATGAGTGGCAATGTAATTCCGCATATTCCATTTATGTATCAGCCGAATTATGTCAGTCGAAGAAACCTTCAACATACCAATGACTATTTTGCTGATCGTGAACGAGTAGCATCAAAGCGGCATTGGGTATGGTGGTGCCTGATCCTTTTAAGGAAAAAGGCTCCGCTAGAACTTTGTAGTAGGACTTAGCAGATTTACTCTCCCACCAATTACCGGAAAGATATTCCGGTACCGTAACTTCTTTGACGCGATACCATGTTTTGTTGTGATTTATGGCAGATGGCATAGAGTCCTGCAGCTCAACCATGACTTGCGATTTCGGCTGGCATTTGCGCAGGACGAGATCCGGCATGAGATGACTGCCGACTGCATTTTGCAAATATTCAAAATTGACAGGTATGACGGCATCGGAATAATTGTTTTTGACTACAGGCACCCACACACCGGCATGCTGCATATCATAATGATCGCTGGCAATTGGTTTTACTGCCTTATGCTCTCCAAATCTTGTTAAGAAGCGCTGCAGTAACAAAAGAAGCGACGTACTTATTTTGTTTGCAGAGCGCACAGTGATGGAATCTGCAATGGTAGCTTGTTCCCATAACTGTTTGGAGAAACGAGAAATGGTGAGTTTTATTTTGGTGAACTCGCGCGCTAAGGGCTTGGCTTCTAAAGAAAGCCGGATTACTTCCAGTAAAAATTTTGCCTGGTTTGATGGGCGAATCAATCGGAGAATACGTTCATCAAAGAGTTCATCTTCATTGGAGAAACTTAAATGTAATTCTTCTGCCCACAAACCATTTTGCTGCAGATCGAAAGTTAGTTTGTTGAGCAGCGCCTTGAAAGCAAAGATGGTTTGATTGAGTGATGAAATTGCCCCACCCATATCAATGGCGCACTCGTATTCTTTAGAAAAAACAGGTAGGCGAGGAGCACGATTGTCTTGCCCTTGTGCCATTTCATGGGCCCATCTACCGACTTCGTCAAAACGTTCTACTAAAGAATCAGGTGGTAAATTTGCAAGCTGGGCCATTGAATTGATACCTAAATTCAACAAAACATCTTCCATCTCCGGATCTAATTCCAAATGGACAATGGAGAGTGGTGCAAGAAATTCTTTGTCTTTGCCTTTCGGAACGACGAAGATCATTTTCTTTTTAAGTCTTGTTGCTACCATGGCGGCGAAGGTGCTATCTGCAATACCGATGCGTGCATTTGGAAAACCAGCCTTTGCACAAAGCTTCAAAACAGAATGGCAAAATTTAGTTTCGCCACCCAGATGCAATAAGCCTGATGCATCAAGAGAAAATTCACCAGTCTTGTGCGATGTCACTTTCGGTGAGCAACTTACAAGATTTTGCAGCAATTGATTTTGAGCATTCGCGTAAAGCACATCGTCACATTCCTGCAAAACAAGATCAGCGCACGCAGCCTTGGCTTCGCTTAAGCGCATGCCGGTGACAACCCTTTTGCGGCTCGCTTCGGATGTGCACATAAAAATGCGAGCCCGACTATAACCACCAGGAGTAAGTTTGCCGGTGACAAGTGCGAATGGTTTGCCTTGCAAATTTTCGCGCTTTTGATGTACGGCAACTTGGAAGCGAGGAATGCGTAAGAATGCAATTCGCGGCATGATGAATAAAGTGACAGGAAGAACATGTGGGAATCTGAACAACTTACAAGCGAAGGCAAGATTGAAGTAGCCTTGCCGGCAAGCTGTTCAGATAAACGGCCATGTGGTGTTTTACTATTAACACATACAAAGGTATGGTCTGTCAAGACGGGACGTCTATATATAAAGGAAGAGTAAGGCAAGCATTCTAACTGTATGCCTCACCTATACAAATCGATTCGTATAGCACTGGCGTTTTTACTATTTCGCTTGATCGAAACTATTTATACTCCTTAACCGCTCGGCACCGGCGCTTGCTTCCTGGTTGTTCTTGTCTAAAGATAACGCTTTAGAGTACAGCGATTGAGCTGTATCCCATTTATGCTGCCTGAATGCATCATCAGCAAGAACAACATAAGCTTCAGCTGTCGGCTTTAGTTTGAGCGATTTCTCGGCCCATTCAGTTGCATAACTTTCCAAATAGAAGTAACTAGTAAATGCTTTCATGGCAAATAGTGGTACTTCGGCCGAATTTGGATCTATTGAAGCTGCTTCTTTAAAGCATTGGTTTGCTGCATTACCATTTAAACTTAACATCAATGTATTACTTCCTAGTTCCAGATACGTGCGTGACTGAGTCAATAAAATAAGCAGCAATGATTGACAGCACAAGAAAACAAAAATAGGAAATGACCATTTATTTTTAGCCACCCGATCCACGAACTTGTTATCACTAAAGTCTGGCAACCTTGAATATTTAATCGGTTGAATCATGGCTTGTTCTGGCAGAACGACCAGGGCTTTTTGAGTATCTTTTTCCTTTTGAACGGGCACCAAAGATTGAGCTATTTGATGATCAGCTTTCCCGTTGTTATCCATTTTCAATTCGGGTTTGGATTCTTTGAGATTTGGTTTGAAACCGAATTCCATGTCAATCTTTATCCTCAACGGTCAATATTCGCTTGAGCTCTTCCAAGCATTCTGTTGCACTCGTGTATCTCAACACTGTGTCGATAGTTGTTGCTCGCGCTACGAAGTAATCAAAGTCTTTCGATAGTTCGTTGTTGAATTCTTTAGGGTGTGATTGACTTATCGGAGAAGGTGGCGATCCGGTGGCGAGAAAAAATAGCGTGGCGCCCATGCTGTAGATATCGCTCTGAATGATGGGCTCACCTTGGAATTGTTCCGGTGGTAGATAACATTGCTTACCAACAATGGTGCCAGTAATAGTGTCGTTTGTTTGTTGGGCCACATTGAAATCTATAAGTTTTAGCGAACCATCTTTTTGGAGGATGAGATTGTCTGGTGTGAAATCTCTATGTATTACTGCTGGTTCTTGTTTATGCAAATAATTGAGTATTTCGCACATCTGAACTGCGTAGCTCAAGACTTCTTTTTCAGTCAGTTTGCCAGTACGTTCTACTTTAGTCTTCAGATCTTCGCCTTCTACATATTCAAGTGCCAGATAGCCGCGGTGATCTTCAACGAAGAAGTCGATAAGTTTCACAATTTGGGCACAATCAAGACCTTTAAGTATTCGCGCTTCATTTTCGAATCGTTCAAGGGCAGCTTTACGCACATTGATATCAACATAAATTGGCAAAATGAATTCTTTCAATACGATCAATTGAGCAGTCTTTGTATCTTTTGCTAGATATGCTGTTCCTTGTCCGCCCAATCCGATGGTTTTGATAACCGAGTAACGGCCATCCTGCAAACTTGAGTTGACAATTAAGGGCTTAAGTCGATCCCGCTTTGGCGGAGCGACTAATGCTTGTAACCAGAGGTCGGTATAACTTTGCTCTGCTGGTCGTTGCAGCGTTTGTATAACGTCCGCATCTCGCTTCACATTTGGTGCCCACGATTCAATACTTTTGAGGATGTTTTCGCGGCTGGCTATTGAATCGACACAATTCAATTTGAATTTGATGAGAGCATTTTTGTCGCCTCTAAATTCTAATTGCTTTTCTCCCAGCATTGTGGTGCCTTTGCGGCTGACAATTCGTAAGTTCTTTATTTTCGACCAGGGCGTGAAACGAACCTTTCCGAAGGGACGCCGATTGTACAGAAAGGAAACACCAGACGTAGATAGTCGCAAGTGTGTTGGCTGAAGCATCGCATAAAGAGCTGCACTCATGCCTCCGAGTCCAAGGAAACAAAGGAGCAAATTGAAGTAGTTGATCGTTGCCGATGTTATACCGGCAGTACCTCCAGAGCCTGACGTTAATGCACCAGAGACTTGGAGGAACTGGGTGATCGCAATCAAGCCTTGTTCCAAAAAACTAAAACCATTGAATGCAAAGAAAAGCACCACAAGGCAACACATGAATATTGTTTTTACTCGACTCTTCTGGCTGAAGCGATGCTTTATCCAACGCTCTATATCGGCAAAGGCATCAAAATCTATAGTGATTTCGTCGCGCTTTGAAGACTTGGACGGTGGCAAATTGACAAAGTCTTTGAGTGTTGAATCATTTGCAGCGAAGTTATAGGCGCTTTGAAGTATTTGGTATCGAGACTTAATTCTCCGGGCAGCCATGATCGTGGCATAGCTCATGATTAACCCCAAGATAACGTTTATAGCATTAGGAAAAGTAGTGCCGATTATAAAAGCTTTACCAAATGCAAGCATTAGCGGAATGCCGAACATACAATATAAGAAAGTAAAAGCAGTTCCTCTAAACAACCAGTAGCCTGTACCCAAATAACCGTGACGAATCGGACTCGTAGCAACCAAAAACAATTTTGGTCGATTATCTTTTCGGTTCGCTGCTCCGAGCTGTTTGCAATATTTTTTTATTGGGTCGGACTGTTTGAAGTCTATTGGTCTTGCTTTGAAAAGCTTTCCGCTCTCAGCAGCGATTCGCTGAATAAAAAAGAGACCAAAGAAGTAATAACTAAATATGAACAACATAATAAGCATTGCATCGATCGCAATTGGCTGTGGGTAGGGGGAATTGAGATGACGCATATAGAAGAATAAGTTAGTTGTAATCAGTGATATAGAGAAAAACAGAGGCACGGATGCAGCAAGCTTAATGAGAGGCATCTGTTTAATTTCAGAATCGGATTTCTCTTCGGGTGAAGATTGCTCCAAGGACGAAAATAGCTCTTTCGTCCCAGTGACAGCTGTTTCTTCAAAAGGTTCATTTGGATCTGATTCAGAGATCGCTGTCGATTCCCGCGTCTTTTCTGTGCTTTGGCTCGAATTTTTCTCTTCTAAGCTCTCGGGCTGGATTTCAGGAACAGATAATTGCTGATCAGTTGTAACTAGCGAATCGTCTATCTCTTCTGCAACTTTCAGCTTGGTTTCGTTAGCTGTTTCTTGATCGTATTTCATGGATATTAGCTAACCGGTTCTGGTTTTGTATCTAGAGGCAGTGAAGTGAGTGCCGAAAGTACTTCATTTGCAGAAGAGAATCTCATGTTTGGTTCGAATGCTGTGCAAGTAGCAATAAGATCATCAAACTCAGTTGATATTTCAGGTATGACCGATTTGGGTCGCGCCACCGCCAATGGTTTTGGATCACGTCCCGTTATTAAAAAGAATAGCGAAGCACCGAGTGCATAAATGTCGCTGGATGGTTGTGCTTTGCCTCTCAACTGTTCCGGTGCAATGTAAGCTTGTTTACCAATTAAAGTGCCTGTGGCTTGTCCAATGAATTCGTTAGCCGCTCCAAAATCTATAACTACTAGTTGTCCATCATTTCGGAGCACCACATTATCTGGTGTGAAATCTCTATGTAAAATGGGCGGTTCATGGTTGTGAAGATAGCTCAGAACCGAAGCTAGTGTTATGCCCCATTCGCGCACTTCGTTTTCTGAACGTGGTCCATGTTGTTTGACGAGTTGTCGAAGATCTTGTCCGTTTACGTAGTTGAGCAATAAGTAATTGCGATTGTTTTCAACAAAATAATCGCGCACTGCTGTTATGTTTGGATGCTTGAGCGAAGCGAGTGTTTTGAACTCACGTTCCAATCTTGCAGTTGCAGCTTTTACTGTCTCTTCATCCACAGAGCTAGGCACGACAGCTTCTTTCAGAACTGCTAATTCCGAGCCTTCTGTTTCAACAAGGTAGATAGCAGAAAGTCCGCCGAAAGCAAGTTGCCTTACTACTTTGAGTTTGTCATTTTGCAATTGATGGGCAGGTTCAAGAGGCATGAAAGCAGTCGTTGAAAATCGCCTTCCTAATTCTTCTTCCCATATTCGTGTGTAACCGATGCTTTCATTAAGTGTTGCGGTCTGCAGACTTCTTTGAAAATCAATCATCTTTGGAGAGCGCTGGCAGTTTGTTCCCCATAACTCGATGGCCAACAACAATTGCTCCAGTTCAGAATTTTTCATGTCATGACGTTGAAGAGCGACACGACTGTTGTCTCTGAATGCCAATTCAAGTACTTGGTTATTCCCTTTATCAATCACATCGGCCGCAATCAAATCGTTCCATTCTTTATTCCGATGGAAGCGTGTTTGCAAAAATAGAAGGATCGGAAAAGCTATTCCGGATTTGGTCGCATAGATGGTGTCGTCTTCAGAGATTGCGGTACCAACTATACCGCCCATCATAATTCCCAGAAGAAACAAAATGATCATTGGGCAAAATATAGAACTAGCGGCTGCATGGCTGGAAAGGGCAAGAGCGATAATTGCCCCAAGAGTCAAAGGCACGATAAGCGACCAAACAGGTGTAAGCGCGCACATAGTCCAGAAGGAAATGCGCTGCTGAATTGGAGAGTGCTTAATGGAGAGTTGTAGTTCAGCCATTGATTTACGCCATAATCAATAGCTGTTTTATACCCTTTGATATCGGTTTGAACTGGGCTCAACATAAGGCTTGCTTAATGCAAGCGCTGATGAGCACGCAATCTTAAAATTCTATTGCGTTTGGTTAATTCCGATCATTTTGAGCGAGAAGTAACAACAGCAGCGGCTGAGCGTGCCTTTGCTATTCGACGATCTGGAACAGGCGCATGCGTGAACAATCGATTGACGACATGAGAAACAACGGATACTTCTGCATCGCGAGTAATGCCATCTTTTATAACTTCGCAATTAATTGATGGTGCAATGGTTATTGTTCCGTGCAGACCGCTCACGCGATTGATTTCAGATCCCCAATGAAAATTGAGCTGAGCATATGAACCCCATCCAGATGATGATCTGGATGGAGTGCGTTTTTGCGCATCCGGACTGCCTTCCGGTACAGAGTGGTTTTCGATATCTTGCAAAATTACTAAAGCAGTTTTGGATTTTCCCAATGAATTTTGCAAGCGGGCATAGATTCTGCTGCTAATAGGTGTCCGATGCGATCTTGTGCCAGCATCTAATACAACAACATCAAAAGCATTGGCGCGAATCAACTCATCTGCTGCCCAGAGATAGTTTTTACTATGAGCGGCATTCGCCTCTAAGTTGCGAATTACCCAAAACTTGCCCATATTTGGTGCTGTTGCGGCACCATTATCTTGATTGATAGAAGTCCAGTCTGCAGCTACAAGTTTGTTCTCAGCATCAATGAATGCAACGTCAAAGCCGGCTAAGCACCATTGCTTGATTACTGCTCGCAATATAGTTGATTTTCCGGAAGAAGAGGAACCTGTCCACTCTGTAATACGCTGACGAGCTATGCCCTTCGTTAGACTGTGATCAATTTGATTTAGACCAGTCAGAAGAGTTTTTTGACGTGCATCAGCATCAACCCACTTGCCGGGAAATAAATTCTCGAAGTGTTGTTTGAGGGCAGCAACAGAACTGTTCATTTGCGGTCCTTTCTTACGTTTTGGGTCTTACGTTTTGGGTCTTATGTCTTGGGTCTTATGTCTACAAAATCTCTGACATCGCATTTCGCCACAAAGAAATTTAGGCAACTGGGATCCAAACAGCCCACTAGAAGGGCGGACAGAGTTCAGCCCTCAAGCAGGTTGTTTGGATAAATGGCCCATGTGGTGTATCAACTATTAACGCATACGTACGTATGGTCTGTCAATGGTTTTTGAAAATTGCGGGAATCAGCAACGGTTCATTAATCGTGTGAGCCTTCGAGGCGTTGCTTGAGAAGAACGTCTTGTAATTCCAGGGTCAACTTTTCAACTGATTCGCGTCTGCCGTGATAAGCGGCTGGAGTATTTTGAAAATGTTCAATCATCCACAGACCGTCTTTTCTTGAGGCGACCATAGTCTGAATGGTATTGAGACTTGGGTTGACCTGATTTTGGCCAGGTGGCACCAGTCCGGCTACAGCTCTAAGGATTGCAGCATGTGGAACGAAAAACCGCACCTCCCTTACCTTGGCTACGAAGGCGGGTGTTTCATGTTGCGCGAATATCTGTGCCAAATCACCTTCGATCTGGCTCTTGCCTTTGTGTCCGGTGCCGTCGAAGCCTACAACACTGCCATCATCGACGAAAAAAGATGCAAATTCACTGGCATTCCGCTGGTTCCAAGCATCAAGCAACTCCTCATACAGTCCGCGAATAGCGCTCTCTTTATTGGCTTGCCAGTTACTGGTATCTAATTCCTTGGTCTTCACGATCAATTCCTCAGGCTTAGAGAATTGACGCGAATTCTATCAGGACTCGGTTTGTTGCGATGCGAATTTAGAAGTGAGATAGCTCTATAATTGCTGAAGACCCGATTTGATTATAATCCTCTGCTACCGTATCTGGTATCACAGAACGAGGTAATATTAGGCTGGTGCGAATTCGACACAGATGTTTGGTAATTTCTTCGATTGCGATTCTATTTGTATGCTTATTTTTATCTACTGATAGTTGGGCAGATCAACAGAAAGTGCTCAAAATTGGTTTTGTTCTTGTCGGTGCGGCGAATGATGCTGGCTATAACTACGAGCACAATCAAGGTCGTCTATTTCTTCAATCACATCTGCCGAATGTTGAAACGAGTGTTGTCGAGAGTGTGCCTGAAAGTGCAGAAGCTGGAAGAGTGATGGAAAAAATGATCGCTCAGGGAAACCGTTTGATCTTCTCCACATCTTATGGATTTCTTGAACCAGCAGAACGAGTAGCAAAAAATCATCCCGATACCATTTTTATGCAAACCTGGCGGCCATCGAAATTGAAAAACATGGGTTGCTATGCCGCTTATCAGTTTGAGCCTTTATATGCAGTCGGAATCGTCGCCGGGAAAATGACCAAGAAAAATAGCATTGGATTTGTTTGTGCTCATCCGGTTCCGATTCTTTTGCAGAACATCAATGCTTTTACACTTGGTGCCAAATCGGTAAATCCAAAAGCGAAGGTGAAAGTGGTTTGGACAAACTCATGGAATGACCCGGCTACCGAGTCAGAAGCAGTTAAGGGACTAATAGATTCCGGAGTAGACGTTGTCGGCAGTGTTCTAGACAGCAACCTAACTGTGGCTAAAGTTGCCAATCAAGCCAAAGTAATGATGGTCGGCACGCAGGCTGATTTGCGGGACACTGTACCGGCAACTTGGCTGGCTGGTTCACATTGGAACTGGGATCAAATTTATTTGAAGGTTGCAAAGCAAGTGCAAAATGGCACCTGGAAGCCCGAAACTTATTGGCTCGGTATGAGGGATGGAGCAGTTGACATTTCCTCTTTTGGAGCTCGTGTTCCAAAAGAAGTTCAAGAACAATCGAAACAGACAGCGGATCAAATTAGGCAAGGCAAGAAAATCATTTTTCGAGGTCCCATGAAGGATCGCGATGGCAAAGTCCGAATAGCAGATGGGCAGATAGCTGATGCAAAAATGCTCTCTGAAATGGATTGGGTCGTGGAAGGAGTCGAAACTACTTTACCGAAGCATTAACGTTCTTCCACATTTCAAGAGCAATGCTTAGTGTTACGATGACCACTTTAATAATCGTGTCAACTTAAAGTCTCATTCTCTTGGGAGCCAGAATATATGTACAGGAAGGCAGCTTTAGTTTTATTGCTTCTTTGTATTCTGCAGCCGGTATTGTCTGTAGTGGCATGCTGCTCACTTCAACCAGCAGAATTTCAAGATACCTACGGATGGGCAGGTGAATTCGAAAAAGACGGAAGGTTGATGCACATTCTTCTGTATGAGAATAAACCGACCAATTTATCCGCTGTCGGTGCTAACGCAATGATTTTGCCAATTCCTGCAATTCCAAACTCAATGACTTCAGCAAACATGCTGGATGGACACGATTTCGTCGGTGTTGCCGGCGAGCTGTATTCACGTTCAAATTGGCACTTCTTTGGAGACATCGATCAAGCACTGGGTAGTTTCGGGTTATTCGTACGCTCCATTCCGAAAATAATTTTGTTCTTCGCCAACCTCGCAAACAACCTGAATAACATGTCCTCCGCAGCGGCCAGTGCCGAAACTTATAAGAGCGTTCAAGTTTTCACCAAGGGAAGCTATACCGTTGTTTTAGCCTCCAAAGCTACAGACATTCCCGAGGCACTGGCCCGCGTGCCTGTTGAAAGAAGACCTGAAATTAATAGCGATATATTTAAAGCCTATGGCGACTGGTATCCGGGTTCAACGTTTGCTTTGTGTTGCTTCAACAAACAAGATTCAGTTCCTGAGCCACTCGTATGGGTCTATGAACCATACGATCCCACACATATATTTTTCCCTGCCCTGGATGCTCATACCGGAAGACCACCAGAACTCAATACCACTGTGGCGGTGGATCACAAGCTTGTGATTTCTTCGCATAGGGCGCCCTGGTATTCATTTGCCGGACCACTTTTGAGCTCTTACAAAAAGGTTGTATCTGATGCTCTAAATGTGAAACCAGATAGTGTTCGCGTCTACATGCCGGCACGAGCAATGTCGAGACAATTCACTGGTCGTCTGTTGCAAGGTGATTTCCTTTTCTCAACAGAGGACGTTAGAGCAGGCATAATGCGCCCGGAAAGACGAAACCCGGAATCTGTCCCAAATGATAAATGGTTGGATGCGGCAGACTCTGTTTACGAAAACGAAGGTCTGTTTTCTAAAATAGTGATTGCATACTTTCTTGGTTTTATCATCCTGCATCTTGCTGGTCTGCATTTTCAAGCCGACAATATTGGCTGGTCCACTTTAACGCTCATGGTTCTCATTTCTTTGTTGCTCACAGTTGAACCCCAGACAGCATTCCAACTGCAAGCCTACGCCACTCTGAGAGCTCTTTTGGCACTAGCAGCGGTGTTTGTTCCGATCGAGATAGCCATTGGGCGGAAAATTGATATTCAGATAGGCTGTTACATAATGCTGCTTGCCTTAGCTGCTGTTCTATTTTTCTTGCCGAGCTACTCATCAAGCTGGTGGCCTCTCGGCTGGGCATGGCTTCTTTTGTATGCATACAATCATCGTTCGGTTGAACCCGCACCAGAACGCTCACCTCCCGAAGAACCTCCCACTGAAAAGCCAGTGCCAGAGCCTGAAGCAGCATAAATCTAATTCGAAACTTCCTTCTAACTTATCGGGCGACTATCACATGTGATTTCGACGTGGTCGATAATTCCCGGATACTCTTTGCTCCAATTTAAACCCAATTTGCATATACCATTTGGCGTCTTCTGAACAATCGATTTCCAGAAGTTTGTTTGGGCCGGACCGATTATATCTGTATAGATTTTTTCGTAGGCTGCTAACTGCCCGCTTATATCATTCGAGTTGTGCGCCTTAACTCCTTCCGCCTGATACTTACCAAAGCGGGGATCGTTTGCGATAACGCTTCCTATGCAAGGACGAGGATCTACCCTCGAGCGAATGCCAGCATTAAGCTCGTCCGCTATCTGTTGAGCTGTTGCTCTACAAATTTCATTTTCCATAAAGCGTCCATGCATCGACTGCAAAGTTTTCATTGAACAGATTGGATGTTCGACGTGACACTATTGTGACGTGGACTGCGGAAAATACGAAGGGAAGTGATCAAGAATCCGGCTAATGGGAGCAACATTACTCTTTTAGAATTGGCGTTGGCTGCCGCCTCCTTGTCCGCCTCCGTGGGCTCGGCGCATCATTATAAGTTTCGCCAGTCTAGGATGTCTGCGACCAATATTTCCTCTTTGACCTTGCGTGCCACTGCCCTGTGCCAGTGCGGGTGAGGCTATCTGAGCAAGGCAAAACGATATCAGCGCTAACGCGAAAAGCTTAATTCTCATACTTATTCCTCTCTTATTCATCTAGAGATTCTAACTAGCAATATCATATGGCTAGGTATATTGATTTCCCCATGACTAAAGACATGGGGTTTGGCGCGTCCAGTTTTTTCAAATTCTTAAAACTGCCGCTCCGTTGAATTTTCCAGAACGGAGATCTTCCAGGGCCTGATTGGCATCAACCAATGCGTAGGTGCTGATCGAAGTCTTCACTGGAATTTGTCTAAGGACATCCATGAACTCATGCCCATCTTCGCGCGTCAGGTTAGCAACCGATCGAATTACGCGTTCACCCCAAAGCAAATCATAAGGTATTGCTGGAATGTCGCTCATATGTATGCCACCACAAACAACTATGCCGCCTTTACGCACTGCTTTAAGTGCAGAAACTACCAACGGTCCTATTGGAGCAAATATGATTGCGGCATCCAACTGCTCAGGTGGAGTGTCTTCTGAAGCACCAGCCCAAACTGCTCCTAACGATTTCGCAAATGCTTGTCCGCGCTCATCTCCTTTTCGAGTGAAAGCGAAAATCTTCTTGCCTTGCTTGCCAGCAACTTGAGTAAGAATGTGTGCGGCACCACCGAAGCCATATAAGCCCAAATTTGTGCCATTGTCCGTCATCTTATAGGAACGCCAGCCTATTAATCCAGCACACATAAGCGGTGCTGCTGAAACTGGATCGTAGCCTTCAGGAATTGCAAAACAGAAATCTTTGTTGGCGATAGTCAATTCAGCGTAGCCACCATTTTTGGTGTAGCCAGTGAATATGGCATTATCACACAGGTTTTCTTGATGCCTTTTACAAAAAGCACAATGCCCACACGTACTCCCAAGCCATGGCACACCAACTAGCATGCCCGCTTTGAATTCGGATACATTTTGTCCGCTTCGAATAACCTTGCCAATAATTTCATGGCCCAGTATAAGCGGTAGTTTCGGATGGGGCAGCTCTCCATCAAGCACATGCAGGTCTGTGCGACACACTCCGCAGGCACTGACTTGGATCAATAACTCGTCGGCATCAGGTGAAGGCTCAGAAATATCTTCCAGACGTAGAGGTTCATGCGCCTGCTTTAGCAGCATAGCTTTCAAGTTATTGAACCCCCTTTATGACTTAATTCTCTTCTAGAGTTTTTAGACGAGCAGATACAGCTTTTGCTTCCGTTTTTCTGTTGTGATGGTCTAAAAATTCTAGATAGCTCTGCAATAGAGATCGCTTTGCCGTTTTGTCAGCGCAATCGTCACTACAATTCATCGCCAGCTTGAAGTAATTTTCGGACTCGCTATCTTTGCCTGCATCAGCAGACTGTTTTGCAAGAGCACAGTAAGACGTCACCAAGTTGTTATTTACCGTAGCGTCATGAGACTTAAGTTCTCGTGCCTTTTCTAAAAGTGCAATGGCGGCAGCGTAATTTTTATTTTTTACCTGTTCTATGCCAATATTGTTGAGAATTTCGCTTCGCACCATTTCACAAGGTGCGTCTCCTGAAATCATAGGAATATTGGAATCAAGCGGGTAATTATCAACAAACGTTTGATCCAACTTATACAGTGAGTTCGCAGTTGCGCTGTCACGTGCACTTAAGTTGACGACCGGTTCATGCCCATTCCAAACAGACATGATGTCTTGCTCTTTGTCACTGTGTCCGATTAAGCCGATTGCATGTCCAACCAGGTGAAGATAATGTCTTTTGCGAAGTTCTTCGGGGTTTATTGGCGATTCTATCTCTGACCCTTCTGCAATCGGAATTGTCATTTGAATTTCTACATGACTAAGAGTGCCGTTGTTTGCGGAAATTAGAGTGTGTCCACCTTCAGCTGGTTGAATAACGCGCATGAGATCTTTTGTCCATAGACAAATAATTGATGCATCGTCCGGATTGTCAACAAAGTTAAAAGTCAGTCCGTTGCCAGCGGCTTTCCTCCAATCGGAAAATGCTTGCTTCAGAAAGGCGATATCAGCAGGTGACGGGGACAAATCGGGTTTGATGAAAACCCTGATTGGTTCACTTGTATCCCATCGGGCAATGTGTAACCTGGTTGCAAGCGCTAGGAAATCAGAGGGACCTTCTGTACATGGCGAAGCACCAAAGCCGGGAGATTTTGCTTCGTCAGCCATAATGGGCAACATTTTTTTCATAGTTGCCGCTCCTGGAACATAAGCATCCAACTCGATCGCTCTTCGCATGCAAGCGGTTGCTTCGTTCAATTTGCCCAAGAGTTGATAAGTACTGCCCAGAGCCGCCCAGTTTGCAGCATTGGTGGGATTCATTTCGATTGCTTTGTTTAATTGCGAAACAGCGCTTTCGTTATCACCAACTGAGATTAAAACCGTTGCATAGCTGCTACGTAATGGCACGTTTTTTGGGTCTAACTCAACAGCCGTTTTGTATTTATCTGCAGCGGCGCCGAATTCTTTTTGATCGACAAGCTTTGCCGCTTCATCTGCCACTTGTGATGCTGCTTGATTGGCGGCAGATGGATTTGAGCCTTGCGCATTCGTTGCTTGCAGGTTAACGGTAAAGAATGTAGTGGTTAATGCGAGGACTATCGAAAAGACATTTTTACCAACTATCATTGAACTTGAACTCCGAGTTCCTTTAATTTCGTTTGTATCTTGCTTGCCTCCGCATCACGCTTGGTGGCTTTGAGGAAGGTATAGTAATTTCGAAGTATGGCGAGATAGTTTGCTTTATTAGAAGTCTTTGAGGCAAGCGGCAATGCTCTGGTGAAATATTGATCTGCCATAGACACCTGCCCGAGCATCATTGACATAGCGGCGCAATTTCCATAGGCGAGTCCTAAGTTGCTGGCGAATATTTCGTTGTTAGGGTCAACTTTATGTGCTTCCTCCAATTTTTGAGTGGCTAATACAAAGTTCTTGTTATTCATTGCTTCGACTGCTTCGTGATTCAACTTGGCACCACGAACGACAGCACTGTTAGGATCTCCGGCAATCATATCGCCTGCATTTAGTGGATGTTGGGCCATGGTACTCGCGTCTGCTGAATAGAGGGCAAGCATTGTGTTTTTGTCTTTCACAGAAAGAGCACAGGAAAGATCTGCCGGTGGAATAGTGCCGAACATAATGTCATCCGGATTCGGACTGTGCCCAAGTAATCCGAGAGCATGGCCAATTTCGTGCAGATCAACTCGGCGCGCGTAATTGTCGCTTACCTGCCCATTGTTATCTTGACGAATGGTAAGCAGATATATGTGCGTTTTGGAAATTCCATCTTGATCTGGCACCACCATTGCGTGCCCGCCTTCTGCGCTCGAAATCATTTCTTTTGGATTGTTTGTCCAAGAACAAATAATTTGCGCATGATCAGGCGAGCCAACGAATTCGGTTTTGATTTTTCCTTGTGCTGCATCAATCCAATCTTGGAATGATTGTTTTAGTATGCCTTCAAATGAAGGGCGGTAGCTTGGAACACTCGTTCCAGAGGCTATGTATATTTTGATTGGCATTCTTGAAGCTGGCCAGCGCGTCATGCCATTTTGAGTGGCGTCCCCAAGATAATCATCCTTACCATTTGGTGAGCGACTTTTTGAAGTTCGAGAAATTTCGCCCTGCAACATGGCGAGGATGCTTTTTATTTTTGGCGTCTGTTCGTTATTTGGATCAAGCTCCACAAACTTTTTGTAATTGGAAACTGCATCAGGCATTTTGCCGAGAGCCTGGTACGTAGTACCCAAGCCTGAATATACGAGCGGAAGTTTTGGATTGATTTCTTTTGCTTTGAGCAATTCTGCAAGAGCGCCATTGTAATTTCCGGACATCGTGAGAGCATTGCCATAGCTGCAATGAGCTTCTGCCATGTTCGGATCACTTTGTGTGGCCGCTTTGAATTTTGATTCGGCGGTTGCCAAGTCCTGTTTATTGAAAGCCTCAACACCTTCGTTGTAAAGAAGAACTGCATCTGCGTTACTGGCCGCGCTTGCTTTCGTAAAAGTGCTCGTGGCCAGCAGTATAGCCAATGGAACGGCTAATATTTTCGAAGTTTGCATTCGTTGTAGGTGCTTATACATGCAGGGGTGCGTGATTAATGATGTACCCTAATCGTAGAGCGTTTTCGCGTCGAAAAACGAGAACACCAAGCAAAACAATAACGCGAATCAAAACAATAAAAGGTATTTAGAGGCATCTCAATGGATAAACGGGATCTTTTATGGAAAGTAAATCGAACGGAGCAGATTGCGGATTGCCGGATCTTTTCTGTTCATAGACATTTTGCAACTGCGCCAGGCAAAGCGGAAGATCATGACTTCTACACTTTGCGTTCATATAACTGGGTGAATGTTATCCCGATCACTGAAGACGGCGATGTCATTCTGATTCGTCAGTATCGCCACGGTCTTCATGCTGTTACTTTAGAGGTTCCAGGCGGTATGGTGGACAGTCACGAAAGTGAATCCATTCTTGCTGCAGACAGAGAGCTATTGGAAGAGACAGGCTATAAAGCGGAAGAAACTATTTTTCTGGGACGCAACCATCCTAACCCAGCTATTCAGGACAACTACTGCGACAGTTTTCTCGCCAAAAACGTCTGCAAAATTCGAGAACCTCAATTTGACACCACCGAAGATATTGACCTTGAGATTGTGCCGTACAAAAAGATCCCGTCCTTGATCGCAAGCGGTGAAATTTCACATGCTCTCGTTATCGTTGCATTCTATTATTTAGAGCTATACGAAAAATCGTTAGTGAAGTGATGCAAACTTTCAATCTCGTTTGCCATTACAGGCGGTGACAGAACCTAAATTTGGACGCTTTTAAAAGTCAGAATGAGGGAAAGTTGCACCAGCAAAAATGGCATATTGGACGTTGGCGTCCACTATAATTGCAAAATTGAAGAAAGGTTCAACTATTGCCTTCTAAGCCCTGCTAGCAAGCATGACCTTGACAAAACGAGACGACCGGTCTAATATGGAAGTGTCGGAAGAGTTCAGGACCCCGAATAAGGAGGTACCAAATGAACGATCTTTCCATTTTGGTTATTACGTACGCGCTTCTTGCAGCGGTGTTTCTTTCTGTAGCTTATGTGCCTTACTTGGGTTCTAGAGTTGCCAAACGTTGAAGTTCCTCAAGACCTTCGTCAATTGATACAACTGGCTCATAGCCCAATTCTTGTCGTGCTTTATTATCACTAACAGTTGCCTCTTTGAAGAGTAAATTTACTTCTGTTCGAGTAAGAGGCGGTTCTTCCTTACGCCCCGTTATTTTCCAGGCTCTCTCCAAAGCCAGCGAAATTGCATCTCCAAGAAAACCGGGTGCATTTTTTTCTGGCGCTTCTACACCCTGGGTAGCTACCAACTTGGTGAGAAAGTCCCGAAATTCTACCGGGGGGCCATCAGTAACGAAATACACTTCTCCGCCCTTGGCGAAGCCAGACGCCAAGTAGATTCCATGCGCTGCATTACCAGCATGGCACGTTGATGTTTTGTGGTGCCCACCTTTAAACCAAGCCCAATTGCCACTCTTCATGTGTTCTAAAATGCTTGGCAAAAACCTTCGATCGCCAACCCCCCACACAAGCGCGGGTCTGATGATGCTTGTTTCTATGCCGTTTGTTCCTGCTTTTACAATTTCTTCGGCCATCACCTTCGATTTTGAAAAATCTCCGATTGGTTTTTGCGGCAATGGTGTGGTTTCGTCTGCATCCAATATCGGTTCCCCATCGGCGAGAACCGCTTCTGAACTGACTAAAACAAAACGCTTAACGCCGGCCGTTTTTGCTAATTCCAGCGTTTTGCGAGTCCCCTCGACGGTGTTATGAAGATAGTCTTCCCAAGCGCCATACATTGATGTTTGAGAGGCAGCATGAACTACTGCAAGCGCTCCCGACATCCCAGCTTTCATTGCGGATTCGTTGTCGAGATCTCCTAAAACTGGTATCCCTCCAGCTGCTTTAACAATCTGGGCTGCCTGCTCAGATCGAGCCAGAGCACGGACTCGATGCCCCGCCCCAGCGAACTTTCTGATCGTTGCAAAGCCAACAGCTCCTGAACCACCGGTTACGAAAACCGTGCAGCCAGTTTTGAGAGCGGAGTTTTTAGGAGATAGTTTTTCAGTCATTGCGACAGTCTAACAGCTTGGCGTAAATTCGAAGGTCTATCCGCCACCGGCTACGAAAAGTTCTTTAAAGGCTGATTCTACAGCCAATCTCAGCTCGCCGGCAGTTTGATAGCGTTCATCTGGCTCTTTTCGCATTGCCTTCTTGACGACGGCATCAAATCCGGTGCCGGGTTGAATATCTTTGCGGAATTCGGATAGAGACGGTGGCTCTTCCATGAGGTGCTTCATCATTAACACTTCTGGACTGTCGCTTTCATAGGGTGGTCTGCCCGTCAATATTTCGAAGAGGAGAACACCAAGAGAATAGATGTCGAGCCTGGTATCGAGCGGTTTATCGCGAAACTGCTCTGGTGCCATATATTCCGGCGTGCCTAAAATACGTCCAGCTCTCGTAAGACGCTTCGAACTTTGAGAGAGGTGAGCGATCCCGAAGTCCACAATCTTCACCCAGTCTGGTCTCGAGAAATTTTGCTGCAAGAGAATGTTGTCTGTTTTGAGATCGCGATGGATGATGCCAACGTTGTGCGCTTCTTCCAACCCGAAGCAAGTTTGGGCCATGATTTTTGCTGCAACAGAAAGAGATGCTGGACCTTGCTTTTGGATCTTCTGGGCGAGCGATTCACCGCGAATCAATTCCATAACCAAATATGGTTCGTTGTCGTGAATTTGACCGACGTCGTAAACTGAAACTATATTCGGGTGATTTAATTTGGCAGCAAGCAGACATTCTCTTTGAAAACGTTCAACGGCAGATGGATTGGCAGCTAGTGCGCCGTGAATTACTTTGATAACAACTTCGCGGTCCATTGCTTTGTGGCGACCGCGATACAAAATAGCCATACCGCCTTCAGCAAGAACTGAGTCGATCACGTATTTGTTATCGAGGGTGGTGCCAGAAAGACTTCTTGTTACGCGTTCTGCATTTTTTATTGCAGCCGCTCTTTTCTCTTTAGCTTCTTTAGATTTCTCGGCAGTTTTGCGAGATTTCTTTTTCGGTTTTTCTTCTTCTTCCTCTTCTTCGTCTCTCTCTTCTTCTTCGATCTCTTTTTCTCTAGCGATCGGTTTTTCTTTAGCGATTTCCTTCGATGCCGGTTTACTAATGATGTTCGTAATTAGCGGAGTACCATGGGTGGCACAAAACTTCGCGTAGGAAGGAAACTCTTTAGTGCAACGTGGGCAAACTTTAGATTCATTTGGATCGGCAGATATTTTCAGCGGCAATCGTGTTCCATCGAATCCGCAAAATTTTGCATCGGCAGGCAGTGAGGTACCGCATGTGGTGCAGACCAAATTTGTATTTTGATTGCCTTGATCAATTTGGGACATTTACAGTCTCACACTTACATTCTCATAGAGTATCGGAAGATTTTTTGGGAAGATCGATGCGATTAGGAAAACCAATAATAGTTGGACCGCTTGATACAACCTGGATTGATTGAACAATGGTTCGGTATCCGGGAGATTGTATATAAACACGATAAGCTCCGGATGGCACATTAAGAACTGAAAGCGCGCCGTGCGCATCCGAACTGGCAAAGAGAATTTTGCTTTTGTCGGCAGACTCAAGACGGGCTTGGAATGCGGTTGGATTAGCGTAGACAACAAGACCGGTTCTTGGCCAGGAGCATCGAAAGAGAACGTAATCAAAAAGCTTTTGTTGATAGAGTAGACCAGCAACAACAATACCGCCAACAATACCGATTATAGCTGCAACCATCAGTCCAGAAGAGCTGCTGGGTGGTTTCTCAGGACGTGCCAAAAGACCTTTCGGAGGAACTTCCATTGCAGGCATTCTGCTAAAGGATGTTCTTAACTTACTGCTGGTTTGAACTTGCGAAGTCAGATTGTGTTCTATAGGCGCTGCCAAAAATGGGCCACCACAATTGATGCAGAACTTTTCGTTGAGCGCATCATCTATGCCGCATTTGGGGCACATGGTGACGGATCGCGGTGTTGGTCTATTTGACGATCCACCCTCCAGGTTCTTACCGCAACCTAGACAATATTGAAGGTTGGACGCATTGTTGCGTCCACATGTGGAGCATAGCTTCCCTAATACAGGGTTCTCAACTTGCATTTTTTGGTTGCTTTATCGGGGGTGGCGCGCAGGCTATACGATTTTACCCTGTGCGGACCACGCCGTTCTGAATCCCGTATCAAATTTCTTCGCTTATCTCTTCGAGTAAGACTGAAGCTTCCACAAGGATTAGAGCATTATTCACATCTTCGACGATGTTTTCAGGGCTGGCGCTGTGCGTAGCATAAGCAGGCTGAACGCGGAGGCTTTGGAAAGCAAGACCAAGCTCTTCGACCGATGCTTTGGAGAAATTGCCCAACTGGTCACGCTTTTCAGCGATGGCGTTTGCTAAATCGAATGCCATTTGGTTGGTGACGAAGCTCTTAACGCTATCTACGGCAGACTTGCCGGCTGTAATCAGGTCAACCACTTTGGTCACTTTAAGCAAATGGTCTGGAGACAGCTTAGCTGCAAACTCCTCTTTAACCAGGGTTTTCAAAAGTTCTTGCTTGAATGCCGGAGATTCCGGTTGTCCACCACAATGTTCGCCGGTTTCGCGAATGAGCTGTCTCAATTTTTGTGGGGCAACGGAGGCGAAACGAGGGGCTAACTTGACAGCAAGGCGTTCGACACGGGCAGACCAATCGGCAAGAGATCCAAGAATTTGTGGAATTGGAGTCAGCAAGGAATCAGATTCGGACAGGTTTTGACGCACCCAGCCATTCATTGCTGCGGCTGCAACTATATTTTGTTGTTGCTCGATACTTAGCTTTTCTGGCTCTTTAAGTAACTTTACGTACTCTTCTGCACTTGGTGACTTGCGTGCGGTTGTTTCAGGAGCGCGATTAGCCACTTGGGAGAGAGTCTTTGCCAGGTTGAAATTAGGTTGGTTAGTGAAGCTTATTTTCAAGGAACTAACGCCTATGCTTGCGCTTTTATCAACGAGATTTGCCGGATCCAAGTAGCCTATAACGGCACCACTTGTAGTGCTATCGCAGCGAACCACTAGAATACCGCCGCTCATATATTCACGCGAAAGTAATGGTGTTGATATTTCAACGGTGCCATCTTCATCGACAGGAAGAACTTGCAAGCGTGCTTCGTTCACGACAACATCATTTGCTCCGAAGGCTTTGGCGAATGCACGAATTTCTGAAAGACTTTCGCTTTGGTTAAGCATCAAGTCGAGTTCCGGATCAAGTTCGGTTACGGCTTGTTCGGCCACGCACCGGGCTAACACTTGTCTGAAAGGAATTGAGAGCTGACGAGCTGAAGCGAGCGCCAGTCTGGCAATTTCCGGATTTAACTCTACTCTGCTTTCCATTGGACCAGTTCCTTATTGATTTGTAGGATGTTCACAAATCCTCTACAACTCCTCGCCGAAAATTAGGGAGAATGTCCTAAAGAAAAATTCTGTCTAACCTGAGTGAATGAACTGGCGTCCCCTAAGAGGAATTGATCGACCTCATCCCAATCATCAAAAGGAATTGCTCGTACAAGTACAGGCGCCTTTTCTTTGGAAACGCCCGATTTAATAAGGTCTGCTTCTGTTGCCTGGTTCAAGCTCTTTGCCTTTTGGATAGCTTTAACGACGGCGCCATGTTTTTTCAAAAGCTTTAGCTGGTCGGCTGATAGCCCGAGAGCTTGACCAAATTGTTCGAAACTCTCAAATGGACGCTTATCTATAGCTACCTTTGAAGATATTTTGTCCATGCCTAGAATATCCACTAAGTCTCGAGCCGTAGCCTCATTGAGGTCTACCGGCACAAAAGCGGCAACGGCTCCGTTCCTTTCTAGGTCTGATAGCTTGTCCGGTTTAATCACAAGTTGGGTGACAAGCTCATCCAGTTTTAGATATTGGCGATTTGGAATGAGCCGTTCAATTTCGCCCTCAGTCAAACTCAGCCGTTGATTCAGATCGCGGCGCGAAGCAACGTTTATGTTCACTTCTGCTTGCCAGCATTCAGCAAGATCCGGCATTTCAGCACGGATTGTCGAACGAATGGCATCTAGTCCTTTATCGAGTAATACCTGGCACTTCGCAATTTTGCGAGCCTGGGTTTCACCCTGAATTTGAAGATTTTCGCAGCATTCGCGCATTGTCATTTCCACGCCCAGTTTGGAATCTTTCGTTAGTCCTAAACCGAATATGCAATCAACTACAGTCAGGGAAAGATCAGATGACGATTCAAGCATTGCGGAAAGTTTTTCGCGCAGGCCGTTTAGGTATCTGACCTTCTCATTGGAGAGCGCACGTTGCTCTGGCCCCATTGTGTTTTCATCTGCGGTCCGCTCAATTGCGTCTTCTTCCTCTCCTTCTGGAGAGCTGTCCTGGAGAGATCGCTCCCAGTGGAATTCATCCTTTATATGATCGATAACTGCATTATTAACTGCAGACTGCGCATAAGCAGGAAGGAGAACTTTGAAGCCGTCCTCCTTATTGGTTTCAAGATTTTTACCTAGAAGGGTTTCCAGTTTGACAGCCACTTCTACTGCTAGCGATCGCGCTTCAGCGGCATAGTCTTCCTTATCGAATTTCCGCTCGGAGCAGAACCTTCTTAGATTGATGTTCGACATCAATATCGTTTCAAGACTGGGATAAAAGTAGTGATCTCGCAAAAGCTTCAAAAGCTCCGGAGAGTTAATTGCTGCGAATCTTGCGTACACTTCCCTGTATCCAATTTGCTTGAAAACGGATGCTAAAAGAGGAGGCGCCGATTTGGCATTGTATTTGGTGCCTTGTCCGTCTCCAGTGCCGATGCGTTCAAAAATAGGGCCCCATTCAGGAACCATTTCACGAAATTTGTGAACCATTTCAACGCCGGTCATTGAACGTAATGTTTTCTCCACCGTGTAGCCAAACTGCTGGTATCTTATGGCAGATGGGCAATGTCAGACTCAATTCTTCAGCCAAATCTTCCTACGATAATCCTGAGATTTTCGCAGGTGCACTCGCTCACGTCGTCAAGCACGAAGGCGGAGATGAAATTCTCGGGCAATGTTGGCTGGTAGACAAAGGGAAACTCGTTACCTGCGGGCATGTCGTCGAACAATTTATAACCCATCCTAATAGCCTTTCGATCAAGTTTCCAAGTTCAGGGAACCGATATGAGGTCAAATCGATACATTTGCATCCCAGCTTTGTGCGCCAAGCAGACCAGCTGGTGAAGTTCGATGCGGCTGTAATTGAGGCAGATCTGGTGGCACCCGAGTCTACAGCCAAACCTTTGCCGATCGTTTATGAGCGCACCTTAAAAAGTAATGAACGTATATGGACAGTGCGATTCCCTGTACATATCGGTGGACTCAGTGCCGCACCACAGCCTCTGGCCCAAACCGGAACAATGCTCGGTTTTCTAAGAAAGTTTGATACGTTTCATCTATTGCACGATCTCGCCCTTTCTCCAGGCGATTCTGGAGCGGCTTTGTTTGAAGGAAACAGCGTGATTGGCATACATTGCGGCGACACCGCCAGCGTGCCGGGTCTCAATTTGCCGACAACGTCTATACGGCTTTTTCTCTGGGTGGATGCCTTACGTGAACTTGGTATTAAGGAAACGCCACTTTCTGAAAGGCAAAGTGAAGCAAGAGAGTCCATGGCTGCTGGGGCAGTAGTCATGCTTTTGTCTTTTCTGGTGACCTTCGTTGTATGTGCGGTTGGACTTTTCTTCTTAGGAGATGGTGATCGAGCTCTTAGTCTCAAGCCTCTCAAACAACCTCCCCTGGAACTCAGTATTGATAAGAACGCGCCTGGTTCGAACGGTCATTTGAGCATTACGGCTCGTGCCAACTCCTTTTACCGCCTATTTATTTTTGCTTTTAGCGGTAATGCTGGTTCGGTTGTTTATCCAAAGGCACTAACCGGGCAAAACCCAGACTCGGTTTCTATGACGCGCCTTACGGAAGCTGATCTCATCAATCTGCGTTCGAACCGTCCTAACCTATATATATTAGGAATGCATCCTGAAACAAAGTTCGACCTCAATCTCATTGCAACCACAGACCCCCGCGGTAGCGGCATGGTCGTGGGAAAAGACAATCTCCTTTCGGTTGTTCGAGATATTGAGAAGGTAAGGCCAGGAAGCGTCATAGCCCACTCTTTAGACCTGAATGATTTTCCGACTTTAGCCAAGCCAGCGGCAGCGCCTCCCGCCCCGAACCCTGCGGCAATTGCGCCCTCTACGCCCCCTGAACAAAAGACCGACTAAAAATCCCCAAAAATATCTTTGCGCTTTTCCCCTAATTTTTTCTGCCTCTCCGTAGTGCCTATGTAAGGCAAAGGGGACCTCCCAAAAAGGAAAAAGGCAGAACAATGAAAACCGCTAGAACAAACAGCAGAAACCGCAAAAGAAATGGTGATGCACTTATCGAAGTCCTTCTCGGAGCATTGATTCTCGTTCCAATCGCACTCGGCATCATCGACATAAGCTTCCTGGCAATCGCCAACACCGCCAACGACAACCTCGCCCGCAACGCCGCAAGAGCAGCAGCCAACCAACAAAAAGATGCAGCCGCCGAAGATGCAGCCTCCAAAGTAGTAGATGCCTTCCCAACCTCAAACATCATCCCGAATGTCACTCTCGTATCGACCAATTTTGTAGCCGCTCAACAAGTTAGCGTCAAAACAATGCTCTCAGTGAAGATGCCGGTCTCGTTCCCAGGTTTCAACCCCGATGTTCAATTCGTTGCCCAACACACCGAAGCCTGCGTCGGGTCGCCCGTAACCAACTAAGTAATCAGCTGAGTAATCGACTAAGTTTTCATCCCCCTAGCTTGCCACTTTCCAGAGAAGGGAAGAAGTAGAGAGCCCCCTAAGGCTCTCTCTTTCCTTTTTGTAGAAGGTAGAACGAAACTATCATGAAACCAACGAAAAGATTCCAAGAGTCTATAACTTCGGAATCACTCGCCCACGCCGAAAAAAATTTTTCCGAAATCCCCCTAAATTTTGGGACGGGAGCGTAGGGCTTATGTAAAGGTTAAGAGTTTGTCTACGGAGCTAGGAAAATGAAAACCACAAACGGCAAAAGAAATCGCAATCAAAAAGGTCTCAGCATCGCGGAATTCGGACCAGCATTGATTGTCTTGTTGATTGGTTTCTTCTTTCCTCTCCTCGATTTAATCACACTTGGTATCACATATGGTTCCGGTGATTTGCTCAATAGCTTGCAGTTAAGAGAAGCCTGCCGCGTTCCCGCTTCAGAAGCGCAAGATAATGCCGGATATGTCAAAAGCACCATCCCCAATGAATGGCACACTGCTGGAATCGGCAAATTTGTAAACCTTGATTCTGCTGTGAATACAAACATAAGGTACTACGGTGGAGAATCGGACAGCAACGGCATTCAGGATCAAGTAGTTGTCCTAACCACCACGTTTACGACCAGACCATTCTTGACCCTACCACTACTACCGGGCATCCCAGGACTTACAGCACCAATGACCATGACTTACACCAGCCAAGGCATGCTCGAAAACCCAGGATATGTCGCTCAATAGAAACCAATAAAAATCGATTCAGTATCTCAGTAAAGTGGGACCTTGCCAGGGAAATTGGCGACAATATAAAAGAGGAGAAATTCGATGAAAAATATTACTATAGGTATGATTGCAGCAAGTTTAGCGCTTGCCGCAAGCCTTCCTGGTTTCGCCGATGATGGAGCGAAAGGTCTATTTTTTAGACAGCTCGATGAACCGACTGCCAAAATGAACACTGGTATCCAGTACTGGATAGAACTTCACCGCGGTAAGTCAGTGGAGCGTGTTAATAACAAAACCTCTTTCAAAAGCGGCGATGAGATTCAATTTCACGTGACACCGAACGTAGACGGTTATGCGTATATTGTCTTGCGCAGCGGGAGCAGAGGCGAACAAGAGGTTCTTTTCCCGGATAAGAAACGACAGGAAGAGAACAAAGTAGAAGCCGGCCATGAGTATATTTTGCCGAGCGACGGTCGATTGCAATTCGACAAAAACCCTGGCGTTGAAAAATTGACCTTAGTCTTGTCTAGAACTCCGATTGATAGCAGCGCATATCTAGGCGATAGTACAAAACCAGTTGAAGCACAGCTCGTTGCAAGCGCTGATTCTAATTCAGGCAGCAAAGATTTGATTCCAACCCAAATTCTCGTGTCCTATAACGACGTAAAGCATGTCCAGCTGTCAAAACTGGAAGTGGCTGAACCCACACCAACAGCAACAACATCAACCTCAACCTCAACATCTAAGACTCAGACATCAAATAAACTTCAAACTAAGAAGATTGCTCTAGAGCACAAACATTCCGTCCCGGTGGCAAAAGGCCATACGAAGCCAGTTAGCCATGAGCCGGTGAGCCATGTATCACACAATGCCCCCGGAGATCCTGGAGTTGTCACGGTTGTACATAAAGATCCGGCCGGGACACTGGCCGTGGACGTTTCATTACTGCATCAGTAAAAATAATCCAGACTTCGCTTTCAATGCGCCCTGGGAGTACTATGATTTGAGCACTAGACGCTGAGTGATTGGCGAAGCAAAGATGTGCACGGTCTAAACTAGGGAAGACAGGAATGAGCGGCGACAATGGAATAGCCGTTGAGTTAGCAGATTCTGTTGGCTTCGTTGTAGATCGCTGTCTTAGCGAAAACGAGGTTATCGGCAGTGGGTTTATGGTGGAAGATGGCAAGTTTGCCACTCTTGCTACTCTCGTTTTGCCTTACGGTGCAAACTTCGATGCATTGAAAGTTGTCTTTCCGCGTGTCGGCAAAGAGTTCAGCATTCAATCTACTTATTTTCACCCGCATTTCAATAAGCGCTTCACTCGTCAAACCGTAGAAAGAACTATAGTAAAAGCTCCCGAATTGACGGTACGCAAGCACAACTGCGCGATCATCTCCCTTTCTGAAGATTTGAGAGAACTTTCGCTAGACGATAAAGCGAGAATAAACGATAGCCTTTCATTGGCGAAAACGAATTGGGACAAAGGGTTAAGCGGCAGTCTTGATGAAATTGACCTGACGCTTGTTATTCAAACCATTTCAAACGCGCGCAAACACGGGCAGTTGGTAGTTTCGGATATAAGAAATCGCCCGTTGGCGAAATTGTTTTTTAGCGATGGAAAAGTTTTCCATGCCCAATTTCGCCATCTCCGCAAGGAATATGCCATCTATCAACTAGTGGCAAGCAAAGTACAAGGTTTTTTTGAATTTCGTCCCAGCAAAGATCCAGAATGGCCGGCGCTCAATCCAATGGCAAAACCAATGGATATGCTGCTTCTTGAGTCCTTTCGGCGCTTCGATGAACTAGAAAAATTGCGTGCGAATGTTGGCGGTTCTGATTCGTACTTAGGAAGAATTCGTGGTGCACTCGATCAAAACGTGCTAGCTCCGGAAGTGCGTGAAAGAGCAATTAGTGTTTGGCGTCTGCTTGATGGACTGACCCCTTCAGGACGGCTTTGGGAGCTGGTTCGTTTCGATGAGTATGATGTATTCCAAACACTCGATTTGCTGCAACAAACCGGACAAATCAAGCGGGTTACTATTGACGGACATCTCTTCCCATCACAACTTGATCCGACACTACGCTTGGTGCACAAAATAAAACCTTTGCCGCTTAGCACTGAATCCGGGATCATACTGGAAGAGGAAGTTCATGCCGTTACCCTCAATATAAACAATGCATTCGTGGCAGCGAAAAAAGGCATAGTGATGGGTAATGTTGATGAATCTGATGCCTGGCACTTAATTCATACTGCACCCGTACTTGTTGAAGGAATTGGTTGCCCCATCCTTAGAAACAATCAAGTTGTCGGAATGCATTGCGGTATTCTGCCGGCATCACGCAAAGTTGAAAGTTCAATTGGGTTGCTCCAACAAATGCTCTGGGTTGGCTCAGTGCAAGAATGTTTGTTAAAGTCCAAAACGGAAGTGCAGTCTCAGTCTTATGTTCGTCTTGCTGCCGCAGTATATGTTTCGGAACAACAACTCGATCACGAATCGCCAGACAAACTTGTTCTAGCTGCAGCAGAAGCGCAAGCAGAACATCAAGCAGAACAGATTGCCAATCCGCAACCGACTGTAAACGTAGATGATGTGCAAAGAACTTCCTATCCACCAAGAGGACGTTCCTTGCCGCGCATGGTCAAAGATGAATCGCAATTGGCTACCTGCCCACAGTGCGGCAGCCAAGACTATAATCCGGCTTTCCCCTGTCCCGATTGTAGCTACACTCCAGTTAAACCGCAAAAACAGGCAGCGAAAGCAGGGTTTTATTTAGCTCTTTTAGTGCTCTTGTTGGTTGCCACTACAGGCGGTGGTTCAATATTTTGGCTCACTCTGCCACAACCAAATGTAATTGCAAAAGATTTTGCAGTTTTATCCGAGAAGCCCTGGCTCAAACTTTCCGTTGAGAAGGCAGATACAAGCAAAATGGTTTGGGAAAGCCAGCCACCCAGTACGGTTTTTCACAATGGCGAGACTATTTACTTTGAAGTGAAGGTCAATAAGAGTGCATACGTGTATTTGCTTTACCGTGGCAGATTCGAAAACACAGCGCGCCTGATTTACCCAGGACCATCTGAAGGTGAGCCAATGAAAAACGGAGGCAGCGTATTTACCTATCCGGAAGAAACAATGCTGCACACGGCCCAGGGTAATTCGCTTGTAGGCATGACCTTTGCCGGACCACCTGGTGATGAAAATATCGTTGCCATTGCCAGTACATCTCCGTTGCATCTTGATTCACAAAGCAGCAACCTTGAAGATGTATTTGAGAAGGCCTCTCAGTATCTTACGGATTCGGATCCACAAGGCAATATACAAGGACTGGAAGTTTCCAAAAGTGCACTTTTGGGAAATTTTGCAAATGACATGCAGCCGGGCAGGAGCGCAGGAACTGTCTACCTTACGAAACTTGTTGCAAAACACACTTAGGAACAGATACTGCAAAAGGAGTGGCATAATTGAACTCGTTAGATTCACACGCGCATAAGCCCCGAAAGGCAAATAAGCAGGATTTCGCAACCAGCTTTCTTTTGTTTCTTGCAATTTGGTTGCTTATACCTGTAGTCTCTTTGATTGCTCCGTTAGAAGGTCTTGCCATGGAAAAGAATAAAAATCTGCAAACTGCAATGTTCGCTGCCGGCTGTTTCTGGGGTGTCGAACAGACCTTTAGAGAAATGCCTGGTGTTGTATCTACTGAAGTAGGTTATACCGGCGGTACTGTCAAAAACCCAACTTACGAGCAGGTTTGCACGAGTCGCACCGGTCATGCTGAAACGGTACGTCTTCAATATGATCCAGAGAAAATCTCATACGAGAAATTGCTGGAGACGTTCTTTGCCAATCACAATCCCACAACGGTGGATAGGCAAGGCCCTGACGTCGGACCTCAATATAGATCGGCTATTTTCTATGAAAATCCGGAGCAAGAGGCTCTAGCTAAGGCTTACAAGGAAAAACTTGACAAAAGCGGCAAATTCCAAAGTCCAATAGTGACTCAAATCGTACCAGCTCAGGACTTTTTTAAGGCTGAAGAGTACCATCAACAATATCTTGAGAAGCGCGGCCAAAAGGTATGCCACTAGTCTGCATTGACAGACAATAAGATTAGAGCTATTCTAAAAGTATATGAATATTAAACAGCCTACCCATGAGAAGATGACAACTGCGGAAGTTGAGCAGTTTCTGCACAAACACGGCGTCAAACCAACCCCACAACGCATGGTTATCGCTGAATACGTGCTCAATGCGCATTGCCATCCCACCGCCGATCAAGTTTTTCAAGAAGTGGCGCAGCAACTGCCAGTACTTCTTTCGCGTGCCACTGTGTACAACACTTTGAACACTCTCGTTCAAGCAGGTGCTGTGCGTGAAGTTTATATCGAGCCAGGTCCGGCTCGTTATGATGCAAACATCGATGAACACCATCACTTTGTAGACGTCAAAACTGGGCGCGTGCTGGATGTAGACATTGAAACATCGGTTGTGCCAAGCATTGCCGCAGAAATCGGCTCCAAGTTCAAAGTGCACCACTATTCGGTCACTTTCTTTGGCGAACTAGAAGACGAATTAGAAAACTAGAAAACTAAATTGGACTGTCCAGCTGGTCCTGATTGCAGTGGGTTGCCGCCGTTTGCCGCGAATTGCTGTGTCGGTTGAACTGGTTGATTAAGGCGCAGGGTTGCTTCGTTTTTGATGCCCTCCAGTCTTCCGGCTACTAGCGAAAGTGAAACGGCAAATTGATCGGCACCACATCTCAAACACGCTGCCTGAGCGGCGTTAAGTTGCCCTATTACTGATTCCAGGGCGCCGATATCGGAAGGCTCAACCCCGCCGGAGCCGAATTTGCTGCAAACTGCAAGACTGACTGCCGTTGCTTGGGCTAATGCGGCTGCACCGCTATTGGTGGCATCAGTGACTTGCAACTGCCAGGAAGCGCCTGAAGTCCATGAGTCGCTACCATCGGCAAAATCGAGTTTAACGGCGCCGTTTGCTAAGTTACGGACAGTAAAATTAGCATAGCCATCATGAATGTGCGTGCCGTCGCGCGAAAAATCGACCACATCGGTCTTGAAGGATAAACCGTGTTCCTTTGAAAAATCAGATGAATAGAGGACCTTATTGGCAGCATCACGAGACTCGATGTGGTGGCTTCTTGTGTCGTTTGTAGTTGTTCCTACACCAACTTCCTCAGACTTGATCACACCATCATGGACAGAAAGAATTACTGTGTGTCCTTTAAGAATGCCCTGTACTTGAAGAGCTTTGTCATCAAATATAATGTGTCTTTCGCTGTCTGTCAGGCGGTTTTCCTTTGCCGACAGTCTGGTGGTTGAGCCGAAGAGCAGATCACCATTGAGGTCACGTTTCAACCAGGCAGGAAGTTCTCTGATTTCTTCACCTTTGGGTGCGATCCTGTCAAGATCAAACTCCTGAGCTTTTCCGTTGAGGAGATGATAGACCTTGCCGGTGGCATGATCGTAAGCAAAAGCACCAGACTGACTGGATATCTTAAATAACTTGTTGCCTTGTTTATCAACCAAAGTCGCCAAGACGCTACCATCTAAGTTTCCGAAGCCTTCTTTTTCCCCGGCTACAACTTGCAGGGTCAATTTTGAATGGGCATGCTCCTTCAAATCCACCACGAAATTGCCGAAATGCTGTACAACGCCTTTATCGTTTATTTCGTCCCAGCGCCCGTTGCTCTTTACGTATTCATATTTTTCTTGAGGTTGGCCAGAAGCGTCATGCTCCATGACGTGACGAATTGCCTGACCGTCAGGTTTAAACCAGGTTTCTGTGTAGTTTTTAGGATCTTTTGGATCATGCTTTTCCTGATAAATATTGCCGTCCGGCGAGACATATAAATCGTCGCCCTTTGCTGTCATTTCAACCAGAGCACCTTTATCGGTAAGTCGATAACGCACACCATGATCAATCCATTGATCGCCTGGCTTGTGGTGCTCCGCCAATGCTTTCTCTCGTTCTTGCCTGAGAGCTTTCAACTCAGAGTTGTCTATGGTGGTGTGGTCGTTTCCATAAGTGCCTTTGAAAACATCATCAACACCTGACTGGAGCTGTTTTCGAAAAGCAACATCCGACCACATCGCTTGGTTTACTTCAATGCGAAGGTTGGATAGGTCATAAAAACCATTTGGGTTAACGGTTAAAGCACTGCGGAAACTACTTTTATCGCCCCATGTTTGGCCTTGAAGATCTGATCCCGCTTGAGCGGTAGTGACGGCAGTAGTGCTCGCGTCAGAACCCGCTTGACCTGTTGTTTTGGCCGGAAGGCCTTCAGTCCCTGCAGTGGCGTCCCCTGCTTTTACGGGTGGATTCGTTGCGGTTTCGAGATTGGTATTAGCGTTCTCTGCCATAAACCTAAGAACCAGCTGACATTATTTGGATGTAAAAGTAATCCAAAAGGCCAAAAAGTTCATTGGGAGAACTACGTAGTAGATCCGCTGAAATGGTTAATTGTGATCCTATACTTCCGGGCTGACTGGCGCTTCGTAGTCAACCCCTGGAAGCCCGAAACCAAAGAGCTTCAAGAACTCTGCCTTATAACCTTCGAAATCAGAAATTGATCGCAGGTTTTCGGTTGTTACTTCTGTCCAAAGTTTCTGGACAGCTAACTGGACGTCTTCTCGCATTTCCCAATCGTCTACCCGAACCCGACCATCAGCATCGAGAGTAGGTTGCTTACTGTTGTAAAACTGTGTAGCAAACAGACGATACATTTGTTCGATGCAACCTTCCTGCAGCCCTTTCTCCTTCATCACTTTGTAGAGAAGTGAGATATAGAGCGGAACGACTGGAATGGCAGAACTTGCCTGGGTGACAACGGCTTTATTGACTGAGACGAAAGCCTTGCCTTTATCATGAGCAAGCATTTCTGTTATCAGTGTTGCGGTAGTTTCCAGATCTTTCTTTGCTTGACCAATGGTGCCGTCTCTGTAGATTGGCCAGGTTACGGAAGGGCCAATATAAGAATAGGCAACTGTCATCGCCCCTGGTGCCAAAACTCCCGCTTTCTTAAGAGCTTCCATCCAGAAGAGCCAATCTTCGCCACCCATAACAGCGAGAGTATCTGTCACTTCTTCACCGTTGGCTGGTTCGATCGTGACGTCTTTAATTACCTCGCGATCGGTATCAAGAGTTTTGGCTGTGAATGTCTGCCCGATCGGTTTAAGTACTGAACTATAAACTGTGCCGGTTTTAGGATGCGTTCTTTTCGGTGACGCCAGGCTGTAAATGACTGCATCTACTTGGCCGAGATCCTTTTTAATTGCCTCGCAAACCTTTTCTTTCATTTCATCCGAAAAGGCATCGCCATTGAAATTCTTTGCGTAAAGACCTTGTGCCTTAGCCAATTTTTCAAAAGCGGCTGAATTGTAATAGCCTGCCGTGGCTGGTTTTCCACCTTCTGGCAGCTTTTCAAAAAACACGCCGATGGTGTCAGCACCCGCACCGAATGCCAGTGCAATGCGTGAAGCCAGACCATAACCTGTTGATGATCCAATCACCAAAACTTTCTTCGGGCCCGATTGAATCGGCGGTTGGCTTTTTACGTAGTTGATTTGCTCTTGAACGTGAGCTTCGCAACCAGTCGGATGCGAGGTTATACAGATGAATCCGCGAATTCTTGGCTTGATAACGGTTGTAGTCATGGTGCTCATTTATTAGTACCTAAGCGGTGTTGGGCAGAAATTTGACGCGAATTTCTGATCATTCCTAATTTCGCCTTGCAAGTCAATTAAGACAGGCTGGAGTTTTAAGATAAGGCGCGACTATTTTTGGACTAAGCCCACAAAGCTAGGCCCAACACGGCAGGGGTGGGTTTCGATCTTTTCCCAGACCTTGCCCGTTACATATGGCTCTCTTTTCAACCAGTCCTCAAGCTCCTCCTTATTATCAAAATCACAAATGAGGGCTGAGCCAATCATTTGATCTGATTCATTTAAAATCGCAACGCCAAAAAGCATTTTCCCTGCATCCCTCATCTGGTCGCCCAAAGCGATGTGTGCCTGCCGGCTGGCAAGCCTTCTGTCCAAAGCGGTCTCATCCTTACCGTCGTAGCCCAAAACCAGGTATTGCACGGCTATTTCCTCCTATCTGCGCTGCCAGAGTACCAAATCAATAACGCAATCTGAATTCACGTTCCCTCCACACGAGATCGAAATAATGGGAATCACGGGCGGACTAGTCCGTCCATGAAGGAGAAAGAGGTAAGTTAATGAACACTTTACAGGCAGTTGAGATGAGCATGGTTCCGAGGCGAGGACCAGGGCGCCCGAAGCAATCGGAAGAAGTAAATTTGGCGAGAAAGGAAGAGATTCTCAAGGCGGCAACTGAGCTTTTTGCACGGCAAGGTTATCGCAACGCGGATTTGCAGGTTGTCGCCGACGAACTTGGCATAGGCAAAGGCACAATCTACAGAGCCTTTCCTACTAAACAAGAATTGTTTTTTGCAGCAGTAGACCGCGGTTTGCAGCGGTTAAGAGAGCACATCGCAGCCAAGGCCGTTGTTGAAACCGACTTGGTAAGACGAATCTACATAATAATTAGCGAATACCTCGGATTTTTCGATGAGAATGCAGCATTGATTGAGCTGTTTCTACTTGAACGTTCGGAATTTCGAGATCGTGAAAAATCAACCTATTTCCAACATCGCGATCGCAACATTGGCGAATGGAAGCGCATGTTAAGGGATCTTATCGATGCCGGTCGTTTGCGATCAGTATCGGTAGATGCAATATCCGATGCTGTCACCGACATGCTTTACGGAGCCGTTTTCACGCAATACTTTGCTCGTGAAAAGAGAACATTGCAATCTAGAACAGATGAACTGGTCGATATCTTTTTCAATGGCATCTTGTCGGATTCAGAAAAAGACAAAGCGAAAGTGATTTCACTTAGTGCCTAGTCTGCATGTGCCGACCAAACTACTTAGTTGAAGGCTGAGAATTTGACGCGGCTGTCGAGCGCTGCTTCTTGAATAGGCTGATCCCAGGCTAGTTCTTGCAAGGCCTCGGCTATATTCAAATTCGATCGAGTGCAATAATTCAAGAGAACCACTGCCTGGTTTATTTTGATTTTGTCCTCTCGAATAAGGCGCAGGCAGTCCCGTCCGATCATCAGCATGTGTTTATCGATCAAGCCGATTTCAAACAGGTGCAAAGAGAGATCAACGATCGGCGCTGAGGCACCATTTTTGGCTTCTTCAATTTGAGATTCACTCAAGAAACCCGCCATCTTAATAAGGCTGACTACCTGCGATCCAAAATGTCTAAGCTGTTTGAAAGCTTCTTGGACCGGGATATTGTAGGCATTTACGCCCCGCATCAGTTCTGCTGCCTGTTGCGGTGTAATTTCCTTTTCTGCAACCATGCGTTGCAATTCCAGAGCAGCGGTAAGTTGTTTTTCTGAAACGAGACCAGCATCTAAAAGTAATTCTCCAAACGGTCGGCCATCTACAAGACTTGCTTCTACTACCCAGAGACTGTCGCTTTCAGAGAGCATGCCAGCCATGGCAAAGAGTTCGCCCAACTTGAGCCAGGCATCGCAGTCCGATTCGTAAATGCCTTCCAATTTCAAGGCTTCCTCCAGGGATACCCGGCGCGCGCAGGCAATAGTTAGACCGTGGATGGCTTGGTTTAGCGTAATTAAATTTTGGCGCATCAGCACTTGAGCGTTCAGGGCTGTTGCCATTACTGATGGTGAAATAAGCCCCATCAAAACTAGGGTTCTACCAAGGGGCAAACCAGATTGTTCGGCCCGTTCAGCAGCCGATTTCAATTGAAACTCACTTACCACTTGAGCCAATAATAAAAGTTCGGCCAGTTCATTAAGATTGCGGGGGTCGTGTGCCTCAACTATGCCTTGGCGTTCCAGTGCTTCTTCAAAAGTTATGGCGGATTGGCGGGCCTGATTGATGACTTTAATTGCCATTTCATATTTGACTTTGCCGCTGCGTATCATGGCTTGTGCTCTCAATACAGTGAGCAAATCCTTTTCTCTAAGGCTGCCAGTCATAAGCAGTATTCTGCCTACCGGAGTCGATGTTTTCTTAGACAGTACGAGGGCATCATTGAGTTGGGTATTAGAAATAAAGCCGGATTTCACCAGCAATTCGCCAACCCTTGTGGGTTCTGATCTACTTACTTTGCCAATGTCCATAAATCGCTCCTACGCGCGCTCCACCAAGCTCGGTCCGTAGTGCAAAAATGTCGGTAAACATGAATGGGCAAACATAACGAGCACGCAGAGGCACTCTTATGCAATTGCATTAAATCAACTCATTAGTCGGGTCAATTAGAGTTGGGTTAAAACTGCGGCGGGGAGAGGACTAGTAAAAATGGACGGGAAATAAAAAGGTCTGCCACAGCTGCCCGAGAGACAGGATTACGTCTACCTACACCTCCGCTCTTACAATCGGATACAACAGTAGATTATGCGAGGGTTTCCATCTTGTCAACTAAAATCTTTTCGAAACCCAAACGACACGAACCCTCGCTGTAAGGGCGCCGTGAATGGGTTTTTGCGCCTCTGAGAAATGCTCAACCCAAAACATGGGCTCTTTCTGAGAAGATATAGGCCGGGAGGTGCCTAGGCACGTGCACATACTTCTTGCCGAAGACGACGAAGTGCTTTCGGATGGTATCTCAAGCGCTCTTAGACTGCATGGTTATTCCGTACAGTGTTTTGACAATGGCGCCGATGCACATCAAGCTGTCTCCAATGCAAACTTTGATCTCTTGATTCTCGACCTTGGTCTGCCCAAAATGGACGGATTAAGTGTTTTACAGCGGGTTCGGCAGCACAGCAAGACCATTCCCATTTTAGTGGTGACGGCTCGCGATGGTCTTAGCGACCGAATCACCGGATTAGATCTTGGTGCAGATGATTACATCACCAAACCTTTCGACCTGCCCGAGTTGGAAGCACGGGTGCGAGCTCTTTTGCGCAGAAGTACCAACCAGAAAGACGAGGAGTTGATCGTAGGCGAATTGCGGGTTGATGTGAAAGGACGAAGAGCTTTCGTTGAGGGGGCACCACTTGAACTGTCAGCACGCGAATTTGCAGTACTGGAATTTTTGATGCTGCATGCTGGCCGGGTCGTTAACAAAGAACAGCTTATGGAAGACATGTACGGCTGGGACGATGAAGTCACCTATAATGCAATTGAGGTGAACGTTCATCGTTTACGAAAAAAACTCGAATCGGCGAGTGTTAACATTCGCACGATCCGTGGGTTAGGTTACTTGCTCGAATTGGTCCATGAAAAGCCATAAGCCATCTTCAATTAGAAAGCAGCTGGTCAGCTGGTTGATGATTCCGATCGTCAGCCTTTGTTTGGTTAGTGCTGTTGGAACCTACTTCATAGCTATTCAGATCACAACGCAAGCTTATGATGCTGCTTTGATGGAATCGGCTCGTGAACTAGCTAATCGTCTTATGCTAACTAACGGAGCGGTTGGCATTGATCTGCCTCCGGCTGCTCTGGCAATTTTCCGTGAAGACAATATCGATAAGTTTTATTATGCTGTAATTGAAAGCAACGGTCGATTCATCGCCGGTGATATCGACTTGATTGAAGCGATCAAGTACCGCTCCCATCAGTTGCGCTTTCAGGACAGGCGAGTTGGAAAGGCACCTGTACGTATTGCTTATCTGTCGGCCACTGTACCTGGTGTCACAAACCGCAAGGTAGACATCTACGTAGCTGAAACAATATTGAAGCGGGAAGCGCTCGTTAATCAAATCATTTTCGCTGTGGTGATACCGCAATTGTTGTTAATAACACTTGCAGCGTTTGCAGTGTGGTTCGGTGTGGCGCGCGGTCTTGCCCCTCTCAATGCTGTTCGCGCCGCAATTGCCAGTCGTTCACAGTGGAATTTGAAACCGGTTTTTGAAGTCGACGCGCCTGTTGAAATTCGACCTCTCGTAGTTGCAATTGACGATCTACTGAGCCGATTAAATAAAGACATTGAAGGGCAACGCCGATTCATTGCCAATGCCGCCCATCAGCTCCGGACGCCACTTGCCGGACTTAAGACACAAGCAGAGTTGGCTATGCGACAAAAAACTCCCGCCGAGCTCGAACATACAATCAAACAAGTACATAGAAGCGCAGATAATGTTACACGTCTAGTCAATCAACTACTTTTGTTGGCGCGCTTGGAACCTTCAAATGCCCTCCAGCAGCCGCATATGCCCATTGATCTTAACAGCATCGTCAAAGAAGCAACTAGCGATTTGGTTCCATATGCGTTGAACAAAGATATTGACTTAGGATTTGAAGAATCTGAAATTGCAGCGTCGATATTGGGAGATCCAGTCAGCATCAGGGAACTTGTTGTGAACTTAATCGACAATGCAATTAGATACACTCAATCCGGTGGCAAAGTTACTGTGAAAATAGTAGCTCACGATGAAGTGCAATTGATGGTTGAAGATGACGGTCCAGGCATCCCAACTCAAGAGCGCGACAAGGTTTTCGAGCGTTTCTATAGGGTGCTGGGAAACAATGTTGCTGGCAGCGGACTTGGACTGGCCATCGTCAAAGAAATAGCAGAAGCCCACCAGGCTGATGTCTCGCTTACATCCGGTAACGACGGAAAAGGCACTATTGCAGTTGTGCAATTTCCGGCAGGGGCAAGATCGCATTAGCAATCGTTAAAACGTCATTCTCAAAGCTTCTTCACAGCTTCTTTACCAGGGTTATTTGCTACTTAGATTTACTTCCTATGTCTGTAAGCTTGCTGCAAGGTTGCCGATATATTGTGGGAATGGATAAAGTTTGGCATTTTTGTGTTGGGAGATTTCTCGGTGGCTATAGAAAAATCAGTTGCAGGAACTTCAGCAACGGGAGCGGGTTTACACGCACTGCCCTCCATCGTTGCGGTACCGGATGTGCTGTCAAGGGAAGCTGATATTCCCGTAATTGATCCGGTTGCGCAAGAAGAAGACCGATTATTGGCAATCGAGAATGAAGTTTGTTCTCATGGCGACACAGTTCACTACGCAGAACGACCAAAGATATTCGAAACGTGCTCTGGGAGCTATATGTTCGATGGTTACGATACGCCATATTTGGATCTACAAATGTGGTACTCGGCGGTAAACCTCGGATATGGCAATGAGCGTGTAAACAACGCGTTAAAAAAACAAATCGACAAACTGCCTCAAGTAGCATCGCAATATCTACACCGCGAAAAGATTGAATTGGCTGAGAAAATCGTTGACAGCGCTCAAAAGTCATTTGATGAAAAGGGACGCGTCCACTTTAACGTAGGCGGAGCCCAAGCAGTAGAAGACGCTTTGAAACTGGTTCGCAAAACTACTGGTAAGAGCCGTCAAATGGCATTCGAAGGTGGTTATCACGGCCGTACCTTGGCAGCCTCTGCTATAACTTCTTCTTACCGTTATAGAGAAGCTTACGGCGAGTTCGGAGACAGAGCCGAGTTTGTGCCTTATCCGTACTGCTTCAGATGTCCTTACGGAAAACAAGTTGAAACTTGCAATCTTTACTGTGTTCAACAAATTGAACGCAAGTTCGAACATGAATACACAGGCACCTGGAATCCGAAAACAAAGAAAGCCGAATTCGGAGCATTCTTTATTGAAGTAGTTCAAGGTACGGGTGGTTATGTCGTACCGCCTAAGGGATATTTCGAGCGCCTGGCAAAACTATGCCGCGAATATGGCATTTTGCTCGTTGATGATGAAATTCAAATGGGTTTCTATAGAACCGGCAAATTGTGGGCTGCTCAAAACGTGGGTATCACTCCCGATATCATGGTCTTTGGCAAAGCCCTTACAAACGGGCTGAATCCTCTTTCCGGAATTTGGGCAAAAGAGAATTTGATTAGCCCTGAAAAATTTGGACCCGGATCAACACACTCTACCTTCTCTTCAAACAGTCTCGGCACGGCAACTGGCCTTGAAGTTATGAAGATATTCAGAGAAAGCGATTGGGAAACAAAGGTTGGGGAAAAGGGTGCCTATTTCTTGAATCTTCTCCAAGATTTGAAAAAACGCCATCCTGAAGTTGGTGATGTTGATGGCATGGGATTGGCTCTGCGCATGGAAATGTGCGAAGCAGATGGATTTACACCAAGCCGTGGTTTAGCCGACCGTATGTTCCAACGCGGACTGGAAGGCAACATGATCGTAAACGGCAAGAAGATGGGACTAGTTCTCGATATCGGTGGCTACTACAAAAATGTCGTTACCCTGGCACCGTCCCTTGAAATATCCCAGCAAGAAATGGACCTTGCACACGATGCTCTGGACCTGTTGATCACGGAATGCAAAAGAAGCTAAACAAAGCTCCTGTTGTCGAAATATTTTGTGACTTCGATGGCACCATAACCACTTTTGATTCAACCGATTTTATTCTGAAGAAGTTGGCCGATCCTTCGTGGATTGAAATTGAAGAACGTTGGGATGCCGGTGAAATTAATTCACGAGAGTGTATGGGTTTACAGGTAGCCTTGATAAAAGGCGGATGGCGAGCCGTTGAAGCAGCACTTAGCGAGGTTCAGATCGAATCTACTTTTGCTGATTTTGTATTGTGGTGCAAAAGCAATAGCTTCGTTCTCAATGTTGTCAGCGATGGATTAGATCGAGTTATTCACTATCTTCTGGCTCGTGAAGGACTAAAAGTGGATCGCGTTTTTGCCAATCGACTCGTAGAGGTTGACGATAATCTTTCTTTGCAATTTCCCCATGCCCAAGAAGGTAATTGCCAGATTGGCGTATGCAAGTGTAAGTTGCTAGAACCTGATGGGCAGCCAAAAGTAAACGTTGTCATTGGAGATGGATCGAGTGATTTTTGCTGGGCGAAAGAAGCGGATGTATTATTCGCAAAATCTAAATTGGCGAAGCATTGCAACGAGCAATCGATCAAGTACAATCCCTTTGATGACTTCTTGTCAATTCGCTCAACGTTAGCGAATTGGCTAGAAAATGCGGCAGCTAATAAAATCTCATCAGTGCAATCTTCTTTGTTCCCCTCATAGCGAGTCTTATTTATATGAGTGCAGCTTCAGCTGAATCACCTTCCGTAACCAACACCACGACCGCACCAAAAGGTGCAGAAAAAGTAGGTGTTCTTCTTCTGCATGGACTAACAGGCATGCCTGATGAAATGCGGCCGGTAATGCGTCACATGAAGAAGCTTGGCTATCAAGTTGAAGTGCCAGTTCTACCTGGTCATGGTGGCACGCACAAAGAATTGCTCGCTAAGAATTGGCAAGAATGGCTCGAAGCCTCTCGTCAAGGCGCTAAAAAATTGCGCGCGCAAGGATGCGATCAAATATTTGCTGCCGGACTTTCGATGGGAGCGATCCTTTCTGCACTACTTTCATTGGAAGAAGATTTGAGTGGTATCGTCATGCTTTCGCCTACCTTGCATTACGATATGCATAGCAATGCGCTTTTTCACTCACGCACCTTTCAAAGAATGATTCGACCCCTGGTCTTGCTAGAACCGTTTGGTCACAATCTCTATTGGACAGAAGAAGCACCATATGGTTTGCGCGATCCACGATTGCAGCGCCAAATCACAAAGGCAATAGAAGCGGCTGCCAGTGGTGAGAGTAACGAGTTTGGTCTATTCCGAACCTATTGGGGATCTCTGGCCCAGTTGTGGATGATGATCGATGTTTTTATCAAAAATGCCCATAAAATAAAAACACCAGCTTTGATCATTGCCAGCTTCGAAGACACCATTGTGAGTATCAATAACCCAGCCGAAGCTTACAACCTGCTTGGTTCAGAAGAGAAAGCAATGCATTGGCTAACAGGCTGCGATCACGTATTGACGCTTGATCTTTGCAAAGATCAAGTTGCTCAATATACGGGGCAGTTTATAACTCGCATTGCCAAAGTGCCTGAGGCAGTTACAACTTAAGCCATGCCAAACAACAGACTTAACTTAGAAATACAGCAAAATTTGGCTTCTTTCGCTGAAAAATTGCCGGATAATTTTGATCTCAAATCTAAATGGTCAAACCTTTTAGATGCTGCCTCAAAAGTGCAGGCCACAAATATTCAAGGCATCAAAATAAAGCTCGAAGAAGAAACGCTTCTTGTGATTGCCATGTTCGAAACGAATTACAATCTAAAGTCACTAATAGTTTCCAGTCGTTCCGGGCTTTTGAAAACGGCTGCCCCCGTTACCCCTTCCTTGCAGACCATCAAGCTTTTGTTTGGTGTAGCGTTGCAAGGTGGCAGCGAAGGTCCATTTACGCAGAAAATTGATGATGCCGTTGAGAAACAAGCCTGGCAGATTATCCTCGGAGCTATCAATGCACTTGCCAAAACTGGTAAGCCGGAAGCAATGGCGCTAGCTGGAGTGCCACGTCAAGACATTGTTCAATTGGGTGAGAAGGAACTCTTCGACTACTGTGCAATAAGCCCGGAGCAATTCTTGAATGGCCTTTCCAATGGAAATGCTCTTGAGAGTTATCTCGGTGATACGATTGTCTTTAGGCATCAGATGCGCGTTTTCAACAATCAGTTGAGACAATCGTTCGGAGCGACGCTAGCATTACGCTGAGGCGTGTTTTGAATATTGCTCGCGAAAACATAACAAAAGATCCAGTATGCGGCATGGAAGTCGCGATCGATTCTGCACGAAGCATCTTCGAACATCACGGCACCACTTACTATTTTTGCAGTGAAAGCTGCGCCAACAAATTCAAGGAAGATCCTTCCAAATTCATTAAATCAGTTCATTGGGATGCTCCAGCCATTGCAACCGAAGCATTACGCTCAAAGCACGGTGGTAAGCGAAGGTCATTAGCTTCCCAGTACACATGTCCGATGCATCCGGAAATAATGCAAAACAAGCCTGGTGACTGCCCTATTTGTGGGATGGCTCTAGAAAGTGTTGAACCTGATGGGGAAGAAGACGATCAAGAACTGAAAGATCTAAAACGAAGGCTTCTCGTTTCAGCAGTTTTAACGGTGCCGCTTTTACTACTGGCAATGTCGGAAATGTTTGGTGCCAGTCTGCCTGTTGATATTCGAATTAGTTTGGTTGGCCAACTTTTAATAGCCACTCCTGTAGTTGTATGGGGAGGAGGGCACTTTTACCGCAAGGCTGTTCGATCGATTGCTTCCGGCAGCCTGAATATGTTTACGCTCATCACCTCTGGCGTTCTTGCCGCCTATTTAAAGAGCGTCGCTACAACAATTGAGGCCTTAATGGCGAGTGCGCCACTTGAAGGCGATTTACATGTCTATTTTGAATCGGCAGCGGCAATTATCACGCTCACTTTATTGGGGCAAGTGTTGGAACTTGCCGCAAGGCGATCGACTGGAGATGCCATTCGGTCTCTTCTCAGTCTGGCTCCACCGACAGCAAGAAGAGTTGATCCCAATGGCGTTGAAACTGATGTCGATATAGGTTTGGTTCGAGTTGGAGATGTCGTCCGAATCCGCCCAGGAGAGAAGATTCCCGTTGATGGTGTTGTCATTGATGGATCAGGGTTGGTAGATGAATCGATGATTACCGGTGAACCGGAACCGGTTCCTAAAAAGATAGAAGATGCGGTTACCGGAGCAACAATAAATCAGAATGGCACCATCTTGGTGCGCGCTAAAAGAGTTGGTCAAGACACTCTTTTAGCCCAAATTGTGCGCAGCGTGAGCGAGGCTCAACGCAGCCGACCCCCTATCCAAAACCTTGCTGATCGAGTCGCTTCCTACTTTGTGCCGCTCGTATTTGGGACCGCTATTATCACATTCATAATTTGGGGTTTCTTTGGCGGTAATTACCATCTTGCTTTCGTAAATGCTGTTGCCGTCTTGATAATTGCTTGCCCTTGCGCGCTTGGATTAGCTATTCCGATGTCTGTCATGGTCGCCACCGGGCGCGGTGCAGCCGCTGGCGTTCTAGTGAGAAGTGCCGAGGCTCTTCAAATTCTCGAAACGGTCAACGTATATGTGGTGGACAAAACCGGCACGCTCACAGAAGGGAAGCCCAGAGTTACAACTTTCGTTGTCTCGGATGGCTTTGATGAAAACGAAACACTACGTTTGGCTGCCTCTGCTGAGAAAGGAAGTGAGCATCCCCTTGCTTCGGCAGTTTGCGCATTCGCTAGGGAACGAGGACTGACAATTCCCGATCCCAAAAAATTTGAGTCCATAACCGGACGTGGCGTGAAGGCCAAAATTGACGACAAGGATATTCAGGTTGGTAATTTTGCGATGATATTTGGAGAAAGAAAGGCTAGCCCACTTTTTTCGCAAGCGCTGGAGCGCGTTCAAACCAATGGGGAGACAGCTGTCTATGTGGCCATAGATGGTCAGGAAGTGGCTGTTTTAGGCATTTCCGATCCTATTAAGGAATCGGCAGCAGGCTTCATTCGCTCTTTTATTCAACAGGGACTTCGAGTTGTAATGTTGACGGGAGACTCAAAATCTACTGCTGCAGCTGTTGCGAAAAAGCTTGGCATCACTGATATTTTTGCCGATGTTTTACCAACCGAAAAAGGAAACATTGTTTCAGCACTGCAAACTGGTAAAAATCACATAGCAATGGCTGGCGATGGTATTAACGATGCGCCGGCTTTAGCCCAAGCTGATGTTGGCATAGCAATGGGCACGGGCACTGATGTAGCCATCCAAAATGCAGGTATAGTCTTGGTTAAAGGTGATCTGGCAGCGTTGTCTAGATCCAGAAACTTGAGCATTGGCATGATGAAAAACATCCGTGAGAATCTCATCTTAGCTTTTGGCTATAACGCACTTGCAGTTCCAATCGCAGCAGGCTTGCTCTATCCGATTAACGGTCTTCTTCTTAATCCGATGATTGCTAGCGCCGCCATGAGCTTGAGTTCAATTTCAGTGATTTTGAACGCTTTGCGGTTAAGGAACCTCAAACTCTAGTTATATATAGATGTGATTTTGCTATGGAAACGGAAGGCTGGCTGGCACCATGTAAAATGGTTGTTCCGGTTAACCAGTTAACCATGAAACTCAAAAAGGTCGTTCCGTAGTTGGCTAAGCTCGCCAAAACCCGGTACCTTCCCATTGTCGAAGCAGCAATCGTCGGTGTTATTGCTGGTTTGTCTGCGTTTGTTCTTGAGCTTGGCGTTAGCTGGTTTGGGAAACTACGGGTCGAACTCGCGCTTCAACACAGTGAACAATTTGTGTTGCCTTTATTTGGCTTAGTGGGCGGTTTAGTATCTGGTTTTTTGGTGCAATTTATTGCACCTGAGGCATCGGGAAGCGGCATTCCACAAGTACGGGCAGCGCTAGATCGGGTGCAAATGCCGCTAAACATGCGGGTTGCGATTGTCAAATTCGTTGGTGGCACCATTGCATTAGGTTCTGGGCTCTTTATGGGACGAGAAGGGCCAACAGTTCAATTGGGGGCAGCACTAGCTGCTTCTATAAGTAGATGGATTGCAACAACAGAAGAGCATAGACGACAACTGATCGCCGCCGGAGCAGGAGCCGGTCTGGCTGCCGCTTTCAATGCACCACTTGCTGGAGTCTGCTTTGTCATGGAAGAACTTTTGCGCGAAACGAAACCAACTACAATATTGATTACTTTGGTTGCCTGTTCATCGGCTTGTTTAGCGACGACACTTTTGACGCACAGACATTTGCATGCAGCGCTGCATTCGATGCCGATGAATCTTATGCTCAGTGGCGAAGATATTCCGTTCTATATGATACTTGGCGTAATTTGTGGAATAGCAGCCAGCCTATTCAATTTCGGCATCATAAGTGCACTTCAGCTCAATAAAAGTATGCCGATTCCACTCACAATTAAAGTCGGTTTAGCTGGTCTTGCTTCCGGGTTTATCATCTCGCAACTACCTCACGACTTTCAAAACTATGCGGCAATGCGGGCCATGATCGCTACCGGAGTAACGGATATTGACACAGTTGTTACCGCATTTGCCGGATTTTTCTTTATGACGATCATTGCCTATGGGTCTGGGGCGCCAGGCGGATTGTTCGCTCCCTCTCTCGTTTTAGGCTCTGCGATCGGATTTCTGGTTGGAGTAGCAGAGCATAATCTTCTCGGCACAAATTCCGTTACTGCTTTTGCCCTTGTTGGCATGGGCGCATTTTTTAGTGGTGTGGCGAGAGTGCCTCTTACTGCCACCGTCATAACCTTCGAACTAACCAATCACTTCGTTCTGGTTGTCCCTCTTATGATTACTTCGGTATTGGCAACCATTACGGGAGAACTCATTTACCGAGGGTCTATATATGATCGTCTGATGCGTTTGAATGACATCACATTGCGAGCGGACGAATCGGTCTCGGCGGTTTTGCTTGCTTTGAAAGCGAAGGATGTAATGCGCACTTCTGGTCCGGTATTGGCTTCCAATCTCAAGTTAAAGGATGTTTTACCAACCTTTGGAGCGTCCGGCCGGCGCGGTTTTCCCGTGTTGAAAGGAAAGAAGCTCGTTGGTGTCATTACACAAACAGATATAGGCCGCGTTCTGCAACTCAGCGAGATTCCTGAGGATGTCACCGTTGCGTCGGTCATGAGCGGAAATCCAGTTTCGGTTAGTCCGCTTGATTCACTTGAAGATATTTTATTTCTATTCACCCGCGACAAATACGCATGGCTACCGGTTTGCGATGGGGATACATTTCTTGGCATCATCCACCAAAGCGACGTTGTGGAATCACTTTTTACCGAGATAAGCAGCGATAAAAAGGACTTAGAAAATTCCCTTAAAGGAGAGGAACACGTAGAGCCGGAGAAGAGTTAGAATAATTGCAAGTAGTTTTTGTTCGGTTCGCTTCCAGGAATGGCCCAATGCGAATGGCTTCTTTATTGGCTTGGCCGCTAATTCTTACTATATCGATCGGGTTATACCTGTCTTCTTTTTTGCCTGCCCTAGCAAAACTAAAGCCGATTTCACAGAGCGTTGAAATCAAGGCACCACCTAAATTTGTATTCGAAGCAATTAGAAAAGAGCGTGATACCCAAAGCGTGAGGCGCAAAACGATCGCATTTGATGGACGTGTGGCCAAAATCGACGAGCAACTAACCAATGTGCCCGTCTACGGAAACGTGCACTGCCTGTGGGAAGAAACGGAATATCCCTATCAGAAAATCGATTACCGCATGATCGAGTCCGATAAATTCAAAGAGGCTTATGGCAGCTGGATGCTGAATGCTTCTTCGGATAAACTCTCCACCCGCCTGGAGCTCAAAAACTATATAGATACTAATCTCTCTATTCCGTTTGCCGATCAGGTCACAAGGCGTGAAACTCTAGACAGCGAAAAATCACGACTGGCTCGTGTCAAGAGCAGCGCAGAAGCAGAGTTCAAAAAAGAAATGCATAACAGACTAAAGCTAACAGACGCCGGCGATACGAAGTAAAGTGTTTAAGGCAAAGAGCTTAAGGCAAAGATACCTTTGCTTGACGAATCAATACTGCAGGATTATGCTCCTCAAAGTTATGAGCAAACAAGTTTTCCGATTCTGGCTTAGCGAGGTTCACCTGGGGTGACGTAAGTCACTTTTTGAACCTCAGGTGAGCCGCAGACATCAAGTCTGCGGTTTTTTTGTTTAAAGGATATTTTGAAATGCTACTTCCATCTAACTGCTCCTATTTTTCCTGGCAATTTGAATTTTGTTGGCGAAGCTCAGTTTGAGCGAATTCGATAAAGACAAAGCAAATACACAGCGAATTAGGAGTTAGCAAATGTTTGAAGCAAGATTGGCAGCAAAAACCCAGGCACAGCAGAAGTCGACCATCCATCTCGGTAACGGTGTTACCTGCGGCGGACCGGAAATATTGGTTGTAGCCGGACCGTGTTCTGTTGAAAGCGCTGCCCAAATGGACAAGGTAAGCGCGAAACTATCACGCGGCGGAATACACGCTTTGCGCGGCGGAGTGTTCAAACCGCGCACGTCACCATACGCGTTTCAGGGTTTGGGTGAAGAAGGGTTGGTCCTTCTGGCAAAAGCCCGTTCTCTTTCAGGAATGCCAATCATTACTGAAGTAATGTCAATTGAACAAATTGATTTGGTTTCTCGTTATGCAGATGTCTTGCAAGTTGGCAGTCGCAATATGCAAAATTTCGAGCTATTAAAAGCACTCGGTCACCAAACCAAGCCGATACTTCTCAAACGTGGTCTAAGTGCCACAATTGAAGAGTTTTTGATGGCTGCCGAATACATTTTGAGCAATGGCAATCCAAATATCATTTTGTGCGAAAGAGGAATCAGGAGTTTCGACAGTTTCACTCGCAATGTTTTGGATCTTGGAGCAATTGCTGCTCTTAGACAAATTACTCACTTGCCTATCATTGCCGATCCCAGTCACGCGGCTGGCAAACACGAGCTCGTAGCCGATCTCGCTCGAGCCGCTATTGCTTGCGGTGCAGACGGTGTGATGGTGGAATGCCATCCCGAGCCGGAAAAATCTGTTTCAGATGCTCGCCAGGCACTATCGCTGGAGGAAGCTCTTTCGCTTGCTGAAAGTTTGCGAGCTGTTGCTCAAGTCTCAGGACGCAAGCTCACTAAAAACGACAATGCTCAGCATTCTTCCTACCCATTCGGACATAACTCTGTTAAGCTGCGCTCAGCCTCATTGTCTATTTAGTTAGAAGCTAGCGCACAAGAAGAAATTGACCTCCGAATACCTTCCTGAAAAGTTAAGACAAGTAGTCGAGGACGAAGGAACCAGGCTCGGTACAATTGCGCGTAAACGACGCCTGATCGAATTAGGCATTCTATGCCTATCCACAGTCGTTGTTTGCAGTGCGCTCATGTTTATAGGAGGAATATCTGCTGACGCCAGTTTTTTCATTACGGCCGGACTTCTAGCTCTGACAGTACTTACTATCAATTTGGTCCTCTGGCGTGGAGCATCTAATGCTCTTAAAGCTCTTCAAAGCGGGCAACACGAACGGTCTAAATTAATGGTGGCTCGTTCCATAAAGCCAACTCTTATGACTTTCCCCTTGACGTTTTTAGCACTCATGTACTTGCTCGATACGCAACTACGCATTCTGCTTGCCGAAGCTCGGTTTGTAGAGGCAGAAACATTGGCTGGTATTTTGCTTGTCGCCTATCGACGACTTCGTTTATTCAAACTTGGAAATAACGTAGAGTCAGCGCTGAAAAATTTTGTAGCGATCGCATATCTTGGAGAAGGAAAATATGAGCAAGCAAAGTCATTGTTTGCAGAATGTCTTGCCGTCACGCGCAATCGCATGGCTCGCACGGTTTTTCTAAACAATGTGGGCTATTGTGACTTGGAACTAGAAAATCTTGATGCTGCCTACAAGACCCTTACTGAAAGTGTGTATCCCGAAAAAAAGCGAACTGGGTACGAGCGAGCAATATATATAACAGCCAGTTCTAATTTGGCGCGAGTGTGTATAAAAAAATCGCTTTTCCAGGAAGCGGAAGATTTGCTCGATAAGGCTATGAAAGAAGGCGAGAAAGAGGCGGACGTAGCCCGTGCTACGGGGCCGTGTTTCGAAGCCCTTGGTGAACTTAGATTCGCACAAGATCGATTAGAAGAAGCCGAACATTACTTGCGCAATTCCTTGGATGCAACAAGAGCAAAAGGCACTGAAATGTCTCCAATGTTTATAAGAGCTGCAACAACTTTATCGAAGGTTCTTCAAGCCTTGGGCAAAAATGTTGAAGCGGCAGAATGGGCTGCCCGGGCGGTTTCCAATAGAGAGTCGCTAAATAACCAAATAAATGAAACACAAGAGCAGATTTGCAACACTTCCCATCCACTTAGGCTCTGGTATCGAAACTGATACCAAAACAATATGTCACCAATGTTCACATAACTACTTAGACATCCCTCAGGCAGTGCATGTCTCTTAATACGACACAAACTATCAGGGATATGTAAGCTTCATGACGTATAATCGAGCCGAGGCAACATCGTTTATTGTTGTCATGAGGAGGTTCGGTTGGCAGCCTTTATAATTTTGTTTCTTCTCTTCTATTTGTGGCACGGTCTGGGAATCACGATTGGTTACCATCGTCTGCTTTCTCATCGGGCCCTTCGTTGCAAGCCGCTTTTTGAGTATTTGCTAGTAGCAGGTGGCTATTTGGCCTTTCAGGGGCCTCCTATATGGTGGGCAGCTATACATAGGGCGCATCATAGATATGCTGATACGCCTCTTGATCCCCATACACCTCTAAAAGGTATGCATTACGCGCTTTTGGGATGGCTTTTTGACAATCGCAGCTATCTTTCGAAAATGAATTTGGCCCGGACATGCAAAGATTTGTTGTCGAATGACTTCTACAGAATGCTTGAACCGAAGAGTCCATTCATTAACGGTGTCGGTTTGTGTTTGATGATGAACATCGCGTACAGAGTCCTCCTGTTTTCTGTTTTCGGAGCAACAGTTTTTTGGGCAAATCTTGCTTCATCAGTTTGCGTTTTTATGATTCCGCAATTGTTAAATGTTGCTTGTCACCTGCCTAAATTGGGCTACAAGAATTTTCCTACCACCGATGATGGTGTCAATGTCTGGTGGGTAGGAATTTTAGGTTTGGGCGAAGGTTGGCACAATAATCACCATGCCTATCCTGGATCGGCTCGCACCGGTCTTCGCGCTCACGAATTAGATATCTCATGGTACGTCATACGTCTGGCGCGCCATATTGGATTGGTCACTTATGCCAACGAACCAAATCGCATGCTGCGTTTGTTGAGACCAAGAAGACCGAAAGCAGTGGCAAGATTGCGGCGCATAAAACTGTACGCAGCCATTCGCAAAACAGCTTAAGGTTCGTATTTTTTGAAAATCAAAGTGGCGTTGTGGCCACCAAATCCAAAACTGTTTGACATGACTGCAGTTACAGGAACATTCGTTCGACCTTTGTTCGGCACGTAGTCTAGATCGCACAATGGATCTGGATTTTCCAAATTGATGGTGGGAGGAATAGCTGAATGCCTGAGCGCAAGCAAACAAGCTGTTGCTTCTATACCACCTGCTGCACCAAGCATATGGCCGGTCATTGATTTAGTTGAACTGACTGGCAAGTTGTTGACGTGCTTTCCGAAAACAGCTTTGATAGCTGCTGTTTCAGCGCGATCTCCAAGCGGTGTAGAGGTCGCATGAGCATTCAGGTATGAAATGTCCTGCGGCGACATGCGCGCATCTTTAAGGGCAAGATTCATAGCACGTTGCGCGCCTTCACCATTTGGTGCTGGTGCCACAATATCGAAAGCATCAGCACTTTGACCGAATCCCGCAACTTCAGCGTGAATTCTTGCGCCTCTCTCAAGGGCATGATCAAGTGATTCTAAAATTAGCGTCGCTGCGCCTTCCGACATTACGAAACCATCTCGTGCAATATCGAATGGCCTGCTTGCTTCTTCCGGATTTTCATTTCTAGTGGAAAGTGCACGCGAAGAGCTAAAGGCAGCCATAACTAACGCGGTGATTGGTGCTTCTGTGCCACCAGCAAACATAACCTCAGCTTCCCCTTCTTGTATGGCGCGATAGGCATCACCAATAGCGTTTGATGAAGTTGCACACGCTGTAACAGGACAAGAGCTGGGACCTTGGATATTATGCAAAATCGAAACCCAACCTGCTGCCATATTGACGAGAAACATGGGCAGGAAGAAAGGCGAACATTTACTTGGACCTTTTTCAAATAATGCAAGCAAGTTTCTTTCCACGGCTTGATAGCCACCACCTGCGCAACCAATTACCAAACCAATTCGCGTGCGATCCGTTTTGAGATTTTCCAAATTGGCGTCATCTGAAGCCATTTTGCTTGCTGCAGCTGCAAACTGCGAATAGCGCTCCATGCGCTTTGCATTTTTGGGGCTCACCCATTGGAGAGGATCAAAATCGTGAACTTGACCGGCAACTTTTGAAGGGCCTTGCAACTCCGGTTGCACCAGAGAAAGGCGCGTTATACCAGATCTGCCATTAATCATGGAATCCCAGAATTTCTCTGTACCGGTGCCACATGGTGACACCACGCCAATGCCGGTTACGACAACGCGTCTGCGTATCGGCGATTGTTCTCCCGGCACTTCTCTAATTCCTTTCGCTTTGCGTATGAGGCACTTGCGCGGTCTTGAACCTTTCAGCGATTCGCTCTGGCAACCGAATCAATTTGCCGTCGTTGTTGACAAAAACTATTGTTTGCACGGCATGTGCATTGAGTATTCCATTTACTGTTATTTCGGCATCAATCGTAAAGCTTGATCTCGAGTAACTATTCAGCCACATTGCACCTTTCGGTTCATCAAACATTTTTATGGGACGCTTGTACCTGATATCAGTGCGAATCAATACCGGTATTTGTCCTTGATCCAAAACACTCTTCATCGGTACGATTTTTTCAAAGCTAACCATCCGCATATCTTCGAGCCAGCGAACATAAACGATATTGTTTACATGACCGTTGAAATCGATATCATACATCCTTACTACCAGCCCAAGCTCGCTTAGAAATGGTTTTGCAGGTTGAGTAAGCGTCATATCGACTTGCCAAGTAATTCAAGGTGTGTCCACCTTGCAACCAGTGCATGTCAGTGCATGTCAGTGCATGTCAGGTGAGCCCTGGTCTGTAAACGTTTCTCGCGACGGACCGGAAGCATAGCAACTGCCGTCAAAGGCTGTCAAATGATAGTCATGAAGGTTATATTGATAACTTTACGGCGGAGGTAGCCAGCTTGCGTGCCAAGTTAAGAGATACCGAAATATATTTTGATATTGAAGGCGCAGGACTGGTTCCGGACGGTAAACGTATGGTTGAAAAGCCCGTTATGTTTGCCGTTCACGGTGGGCCTGGCGCCGATCACACAGGCTACAAACCAGTGCTCACCGCGCTTGCGGACAAAGTACAAATCGTCTATTTCGATCATCGCGGTCAAGGACGTTCTGCCCGCGGTGACAAACAGCATTACACGCTCGACAACAATGTTGAGGATATGGAAGCGCTGCGCCAATATCTTGGACTCGAAAAGATTGTTGTGCTTGGAACTTCATACGGAGGAATGGTGGCAATGACTTACGCCGCCAGATATCCACAATTCGTTTCACATTTGATTCTTGTGGCTACCGCATCAAATTCAGGATTTATTCAAGCTGCACAACGAATAATCAATGAGCGCGGCGATCAAAACCAGAAAGACATGGCGAAAGTGTTATTCGATGCAGCTTTTCGAGACGAAGAGCACATGAAGGATTACTTTCGAGTGATGGGTCCGCTTTATTCACTGAAATTTGATCCCAAGCTAGTTGAAGATCGTTTGGCAAGAGGTATTTATTCTACAGATGCTATCAATATGGGCTTTGGGACATTCTTGAAACAGTTCAATGCATCTGCGGATTTGCACAAGATCACGGCACCAACGCTGGTGTTGGGAGGAAAGCATGATTGGATCTGTCCGCCTGAGTTCTCTGAGGAAACTGCAAAACTAATTAAGAACAGCGATCTGCGCATATTTGAAAACAGCAGTCATGCAATTGCTGGTGATGAGACGCAATCATATTTGGATGCAATTCGTGGGTTCCTCACTTACAAGAGATAGCGCCTACAAAAAATAGCGGATAATGTCTCCAAGCGTCATCTTGAACGATCTAATATTGTTGTTCTCCGCGTTTTTGGCAGGCGGAGTAAATGCTCTGGCCGGTGGTGGCAGCTTCTTTGCGTTTCCTGCCCTTATGCTTGTGGGAGTGCCTGCAATAAATGCAAATGCGACTTGCACGTTGGCAATGCTTCCCGGCGCTATCGCTAGTTTTTGGCCCTACCGTCAAGACCTAGATACCAATCGCACCATTTTGATCGGCATGTCTACGATTAGTTTTGTGGGTGGCTTGGTTGGTGCATTGATTATGCTCAATACCCCACCAGGTATTTTCATCAAAGTCGTACCATACTTAATTCTTGCCGCAACCCTCATATTTGCTTTTGGCAATAAGATCACAAGTAAAATTCTTGTCGATCAGCTTGAAACAGGGGAAAATGCGCACAAATTGACCCTCCCTTCAATTGTGTTTCAGTTTGTCATTGCCGCATATGGTGGTTACTTTGGAGCTGGTATCGGCATTGTTATGCTGGCTTGTTTGTCTTTGTTAGGCATGACAAAGATAAATTCTATGAATGCTCTTAAGGTGCTTTTAGCTTCGGTTATTAATGGTATTTCCGCTGTTGCTTTTGTTTTCGCCGGCGCAATATATTGGCACCAAGTAACAATCATGGCCATAGGCTCTGTTGTCGGCGGATACCTGGCTGCAAAGGTGGGGCGCAAGCTGCCCCCACTCGTCATTAAACGATTTGTAGTTTGTATTGGTCTCTTGCTTACGATTATTTTCTTCTTTAAGTTATGATGCTGACTCAATTTGATGTCAACTTTGTTGGACGCACTTGCTAAAATTAGTCCTTCATCCGATTGAGAATCCCCTAATGAAATTCCAAATTCGCCTACTAGCCGGGCTTTTGTTAGCTCAAGTCTCTATTTGTCCCGTTATTTCAGCTGAAAGTCCTGAGAGTCAAGCGCTCACCAAGCAAGTGAGTGACGTCACTGCCAGCATCGAGAAGTCGCCGAAGGATCACTATCTCTACGACGAAAGAGCCGGACTCTATTGCGATCTAGGACAGTATGACAAGGCCATTGAAGACTGCTCAAAATCACTAGAGATTAGCCCGGAAGATCTTAGAGCTCTTCATTTGCGCTCAATCGCTTATAAAAATCTCGGTAAGACCGCAGAAGCTAAAGCAGATGAAGACAAGTTAGTTTCAATGGCAGGGCAAATGGGCCAACGCAACTCAACCAAGGAAATTGATGCTGCCACTACGAAAATAAAAGCTGCTCCTAAAGACAGCAAAGCTTATGCCGATCGAGCTGCGCTTTACCTTAGTGCAAATAATTTCACTGCTGCCCTAGTAGATTGCAACAAAGCGATCTCCCTCAATCCCAAAAATAAAGCTGCCTATTTCACGCGCATGGGTACTTACATTGGTTTGAAGAAAAATGCCGAAGCTAATCTCGATAAAGCCACGTTTGATAAGCTCAACGCCACTGATGTAGCCGTATTTAGTAAGAGCGCTGTTACAGACTACTCCCACACACTCGTTAGTAATCCGAAAGATGAAGTTGCTTTGGAGCGTCGTGCCCAAGCTTACATGGATGTCGGCAAGTACAAAGATGCGCTCAATGATCTCAACAAGTTGATCGAGCTCAAGCCGGGATATGAAACTGCTTATCGTATGAGAGCTACCTGCTTCGAAAAGACAAATGATAAAGCGCATAGCGACGCTGATTTGAAAACAGCCCAGAGTTTGGGTAAGTAATCGCCTATTTCTGCGCTAGAGAATTTTCCAGGCCGGCACTTTTAAATGCAAATTCGAAAGCGTCGTTGACGTTAGGGAACACCTTGGTACAAACTTTTTCGAGTGAGGCTATCTTGTTATCGTCCGTCGCTATACCCAGGGCGTGGGCTTCGATTTGATAACCCTTTTGACTCAGGATATCTCCCAATGTCTGCATAGGGATGATGCCTGATATGGTGTCCTCAAAAACATAAATGTCCAGGTTTTTGTCTTTGAGTTCTTCGAGATCGCCTAGTTGCCCATGGACAAAATCATAGGCAAGTTCCAGAGTTTTTGAATTGCTACTGCCTCGCACTGCAGCAAGAAGTGCAGAGAGTGCTTGTGTGGTGTGTGGCTTAGTTAGAGTTTCGGGATTTCTATTATGTTTCTGTGCAAGCCATTCCATACTTCCCATGCCGACCAGAGGAAGTTCGGACATACCGCTTGCTTCGAGTGCAAGTTCAGCCTCAGGAGAATAACCAGGCAACGGTGCTAGATCCAATGGTGGCAAACTCGGTCTTGCAGTATAAACACCGGCACGGAAACTTCCTTGTTCCTTCAGGCGAAGTATGGCTTCAACTGTCGCTCGCTTAATTGCTACTTTGTCTTCTTGTTTCAAAAGCGATGGACCGGTGTATTCGCTTTTAAGATTGTATGTTTTCTCGAATTCATTACCGCCAAGAATAATGTTTTGAAAAAGCCTTGTACCGTAGCTTTTGTAGGGCGACCTAGTACCGAGCAGAAAAGCCGCAAGGAGTTTTTCCCAAGCTCTTCTTCTCGATTCTGATACATGTGCTTTTGGAACAAACTGTTTGTAAATGAGAGCCGCACTTGGATGTTCAAAGCCATCTCGGGTCTTTTGAAGGTCAGCGAATAATTCATAGTGCGGTCTCACGATTGGAGTTCCACATAGGTTGATTGCTTGCAGGCGATCGCTAAGGCTGGCCTCTTCGGAAACATCCAGTCCGGAAAAATCTTTTTCTCGAACAACAGATATCAAAACGGTAGCGAAGAAAATATTCGTAATGTCCCACACATCATGTAGACCACAGGACTCCATATAAGAAATTTCGGATTCTGTCGGTAATATTTCATCCCGATTCTCAATGCCAATCTTATCCATTAATATCTTGAGAGTTTGCGTTATGCCAGCTCGATAACCAAGCGGTTCGACAATTACTCCATCTACATCAAACAAAAATACAGTCAATGCATCGGACATTATGCAGTTCCGCTTGTGGTGAATAGATCGTCTACCACATCCGATAATTTGTTCGAATTGCGTTTGCGCTCACTACCAAGTTCCATTGCCATTGCAAGCCCGAGGAGTTTGATTGATGACGGATAGCGTTCGGCAAGGGTGCCATTAGACTTGCTTTCAGCCAGAAGATTGACCGTCAGGAAGGGACAGCAAAACAGTGCCGAACGAAGGTAGTCGCGCCAGTTATCTGCGAGCATTCCACGCTTGCGTAATAGTTCGTAAGTTGGCTTTAGCACGTGCTTTTTGCGCAGAACCAGTAAAGCCAGGCGGAGATCGCTTGGCATAAAGGAATGTTCGATTGTGATTTCGTTGTCCGTGACCTTGTAAGCCAAATTGAATTCTTTGGACACTTGTTCCGGATAGTACATCCAGCGAGCAAAGTGGTTATGAAAAGTGGGTTTGGTCAAATCTATCAAAGGGTGATGCAGTCCTGCAAAGGCAGGATCAAACATGTAGAACATTTCTTTTTCTAGGTCTACAAAAAGATTGCCGTTATGCGCATCGCCGTGTCCGATTACGGCGGGACCGGCAGTGGGTTCGAGTACTGATCTGCTGCGCTCGATTAATTGATCCAGAGTATCTTTATACTCCGCACCGTTGATAATCCAACGTTTCTTAGCCAATTCCGCAAACGGCAATTGTTCTTTGCCTAGATTTAGCGATTTGCCCCGATAGAAAAGTCCAATCCGTCCATCTTCGGCAAGCCGATGCGAAAACAATTGGTGCACGGGAGCCATTTTATGCTTGCCCGCTTCAATTGTGGTTAGCGAGTTTTCGTAAATTCCAAAGACGCTGCGATCGAGTTTTTCCTGGGCATGCAAAAGATGTTGCACTGTCTTGCCGTCATCCGCTGCTTGCATTAGTATGTCTTCTTCATCTTTGAGCATGTCAAACAATGTAGGTAAGGAAATGATCTCGTACAGCACTATCTGCTTGCCGGGCTTGTGCGTGATTTGCTTGGATTGGTAGATCGGATACCCGGCTTTGGCCAGGACATCAGCATTATAGTATTCCGATATTTGCTCGTTTTCTTCAGTGTGAGTTTTGAAGAAAAAGCGTTCGCCGTTCTTATAAGAAATGAATCCATTGATCGAGTTCAATGACTGTGGGCGCGGTTGAAGTTCAACTTGTTCAATTGCCTCGTCTTCGCTATTTTTCAAAAAATGCAGAAGCTCATCTTCGGCTTTCTTTTTATCGCTGAATTGCAATTTTTGTATGTCGGTTAGGATCATACCTTCGCCTTTACTGGGTCAAATCTGATATCAACGCTTCGTTTGTGGGCGTCTAATCCTTCTACGGTTGCAATTGTTTGTACTATTGGACGCAATCTCTCCAGTCCAGATTTGCTAAGCGTAGAGAACTGTACGCGTTTCATGAAAGTCCAGACACCAACTGGTGAAGTTTGGCGTGCCCAGCCGCTGGAAGGAAGCACGTGGTTTATACCAGTTGCATAATCGCCCGTTGCTACCGGATTGTAATAACCAAGGAATGAAGAACCAGCGTTTGTGATTTTGTCGAAAGTCTTCTCAGGATTCTTGGTGAGTATTTCAAGATGCTCGGGTGCGTATTTGTTTGTGAATTCGATTGCTTTTTCAAGTGAGCTTGTCACGACTATACCACTATAAGTAGCAAGTGCTGTGGCAATGTATTCCTGCCTGGAGAGCAGATCAAACTGCCGTGTTACTTCTGCTTTGGCAAGCTTGGCTAATTCCATGGAATCAGTTACCAACACACCTGCCGAATCCGGTCCGTGCTCGGCCCTAGCTAGAATGTCAGCAGCGCAATAACTTGCCTTTCTATCCAAATCCATTTCGGGGGTTGTATCGGCATCAGCGAGGATAATTGCTTCACTGGGACCGGCCGGCATATCAATGCCAACTTTGATCTGGCAAAGAATTTTGGCAGCAGTTACAAAGGGGCTTCCTGGGCCGGCTATCAATTGCACAGGAGCAATTGTTTTTGTTCCGTACGCAAGAGCAGCAATAGCCTGGGCACCACCGATACGGTAGATTTCAGTTACTCCACACAAGTGGGCTGCGATTAGGACTTCGTGACCTTTGCCGCGTGGTGAAATACAGGAAACAATGCGCTTGCAGCCTGCCGTTTTAGCTGCGATAGCAAGAATTTGCTGAACGGTTGGAAAAGGGTTTTTGCCACCTGGAACATAGAGACCTACTTCCTCAATGGGTGTCCACTTTTCACCGACGGTTATGCCGTTTTCTAGTTCTTTAGACCAAGCTGGCACGTGCGTTTTTTGCAATTGGTGAAAACGAGTGGAGAGATCAATTTGTTCTTTGATGCGCTCGACAATTTCTTTGCTGGTTTCGTGGTAAGCCTTTTCAATGTCCTTTTCAGTTACGACTAGTCTTGAGATATCGTATTCAGGATCATCCCATTCCTTAGTGCATCGAACCAGCGCTTCATCGCCGTTCGTGCGCACATCTTGAATAATCTGCTCAACTTTTGATTTGACATTGTCAATGTCACTCGCTGCGCGTTTCATAATTCGCTCGAGTTCGGAAGCAGACATTTTGTCTTGCTCATAGATATTGATCATTAGATGTCACTCCTTGGACAAAGTACCGGCAAGATAGTTTTCAATGCGGTCAAGCGCCTCTGTGAGTTCTTCTTCGGTGGCGCCAAAAGAAAGTCGAATGTGTCCCTCGCCTGTCGGTCCGAAGGCGCTACCAGGAACAGTTATTACCTTTGCTTCCTTTAGAAGTTTAACAGCGTAGTCAATGGATGAAAGCGAAGTATTTACCATGGGGAAGAGATAATATCCGCCCAGAGGTTTCACATAAGAGAAGGTCTCTTTCATGCGGTCGAGACGACTGCAGACCAAGTTGCGCCGATTTAACAGAGCCTCTTTCAAAGCATTAACACTTTGATCACCCAACCCGTCTTTGCCGTTTGTAGCACGCAGCGCTGCTAATGCAGCGAATTGCGAAATCGTTGGTGCACAAATTGCAAACGCATCGTGGACTTTCAAAGCTTGTTGAATGATGCGTTCGCTTGCATACATATAACCAACTCGCCAGCCAGTCATGCAAAATCGTTTCGAGAAACTGCACGCCGCGATTATGTTGTTTTTCAATTCCGGCAGGGACAGCAAGCTGAAATAAGGCGCATCGTCGTAAATCAAGAAATCATAGGCTTCATCTGTGATTACAAACAGATTGTGCTCGAGAACTATTTCGGCAATTTGTCGCAGTTCGCCTTCGCTAAATACCGCACCGGTAGGATTGACTGGATTGCAGAAAATGATCGCTTTCGTTTTCTTTGTGATTGCTTTGCGCAGTGCATCAATATCGAATCGCCAATTGTTGCTTTCCTGCACAGGTACAAAAACAGGCTTCCCTTCAGCAAATAATACTTGCTCAATGTGAGAGGCATATGTTGGTGTAGGAAGAATTACCTCATCACCACGATCGATGATTGTGCTGATACCAACTGCAAGCGCTTCCATTCCACCACATGTGATGAAAACTTCCTTGTTGGGATCAACGGTGATATTTCTAGTACGCTTTAGATCGCGGCAAACTTCTGTTTTGAGTTCAGGAATGCCGGGTTGTAACGAATACTTGCCAATTGTGCTGCTCGTGCGTAATTCTTCGATGACCGCTTCTCGAATAAATTCCGGCGTTGGAAAAGAAGGAATGCCTTGACCCAGTGAAACGCATCCACCAATTTCAGCTGCGAGCATGGGCATTTGTTTAATCGCCGATACTGTTATCTGAGCAACTCGATTTGAGATGCCGCCAAGTTGTTCTTCTTGGCCGACGCTTTCAAATACCGATCTGCTTTTCATTTTGCTTGTGTCCTTATCAAAATCAACATCTTCTGCATCAACATCTCGTGCATCAACGTCTTCTGCCGCCAAGTTCAGCTTCGATATCGGACCAATCTAGACCCTCATCAACAGCTAGTACCGACATATGGTAGATAACGTCGGCAATTTCCCAGCGGAGATTTTCAACCGAGGTGAAGTTCATTACTTCGGAGCTTTCTTCTGCAATTTTAGAAAGCAGTTCCTTACGGTCTGAGAATAATTTGGCCGAATACGATTTTTCAGAACCCTCCGATTTACGCTGTTTTAGAGTTTCAAAAAGCTCATGAAGCGAAAATCTGCGGTTTGCCGTTGAATTTCCAAAACAGCTATAAGAACCCTTATGGCATGCTCCATCCGTTTGACTCACTGTAAATAGGAGTGTGTCTCGATCACAATCTAGCCGGCATGACATGAGCGTTTGCCTTGCTCCGGAAGTTGCACCCTTCTCCCACAATTCTTGTCTGGAGCGGCTGTAGTATACTCCTTTTCCCTCGTTTAAGGCTATAGCAAGGGATTCTTTCGATGAATAGGCAAGCATCAAAACTTGCCCGGATGAGTCCTGGACGATAGTAGGACAAAGACCATCTTTATTGAAATTCACCGATCCAATAACAGCCTCGGAAAGGTCAATTTTGCCGGTATAAAGAGCCATGCCAACTTGAACATCGATTCCGTGTTTTGAAATATCGATAATTTCTTGAGTCGTAGCAATTCCACCAGCCACAGTAAGGGCTTTGCTACCGAGTTTGTCTGCCAGTGTCTTCACGTAACTGGAATCCATTCCGCCCATGCCACCTTCATTTTCAATGAAAGTAGTAAGGAAGCCTGAGCAATAAGGAGCAAGCCGTTCTGCTCTTGCAATAAAATTCTCGCCGGTTGGATTGACCCAGCCGCGATCAAACACTTCGCCTTTCTTTTGATCTAGCGCCACAATAACGAGATCAGCTGGAAACTTCTTTAGAAATTCTGGTTCTGCCGCAGTGCCTATAATTATTTGCTTGGCACCGGCACGCAAAAGCTCTCGCCCAGTGTCGACATCTCTAATGCCTCCACCGGCTCTCACATCTGCAACACGGCATATCTGTTTGAGCAGATCAAGGTTCTTCCCTTTTCCGAGGGCCGCATCGAGATCAATAACGGCAATCTCGCCATACTTATTGAATTCCCTGGCGAGATCAACCGGATTTTTATCCGATTGAAGAACGAATTCTTTACCCTGTTTTAGTTGAACGGCTTTGCCGTTTTGGATGTCTATGCTGGGAACAATCATACTCTCACCGCAATTTTGGCTTTTTTGACTTCATCTTTTAGTTTGTGAACGGTCCACATTCCGTCATGAAAGATGGTGGCGGCCAAAGCCGCATCTGCATGACCTTCCTGAAAAACTTCAACAAAACTATCCGGACCCGCTGCGCCTCCGGATGCAATGACGGGAATGGGCAAATTATCGGAAAATTTCCGCGTTAGTTTGAGATCGAATCCATCTTGCGTGCCGTCACGGTCCCAAGATGTTAACAAAATTTCGCCGGCGCCGTTTTCGACGCATTTTTGTGCCCATTCAAAAGCATCAAGACCAGTGTTTTGACGACCCCCCTGAATGAGAACATCCCAGATCGGATCTTCTTTGTCTGTATCTTTTCGCACTCGGGCATCGATAGCTACAACGCAGCATTGCGAGCCACAAGCAAATGCAATTTCTGAAACAAGCTCAGGACGTTTAACTGCAGACGAATTAACAGAGACTTTCTCTGCACCACAATTTAGTAGACGCTCGACATCGCCGAGATTTGATATGCCACCACCAACAGTGAAAGGAATAGAAAGCTTGTAAGCGACTCTTTCAACTAGATCAAAGACAGTTTTACGTTCTTCATGTGTAGCAGATATGTCTAAAAACATGAGTTCATCAGCGCCATCTTCTTCATATCGCTGAGCCAATTCAACCGGATCGCCGATATCACGCAGATTCGAAAAATTCACACCTTTGACAGTGCGTCCTCCTGCAACATCCAGGCAGGGAATTATCCTTCGGCATAATCCGTTATGTGACACTGTCCAACCACCGTTTGAGAAGCTCTTTTCCAAATTTGCCGCTCTTCTCAGGATGAAACTGAAATGCGGTTATGTTTCTATCGGCAACTGCTGCACAAAAGCGAACATAGTAATCGGCATAGTAAAGAACGCTTTCTTTGTCTGCCGGATCCGGATAATAGGAATTCACGAAATAGACGTATCCATCTTTGGGAAATTTCGCTGTGTTATTGCCATTGAGTGAAGGCGAAATATCTATATTGTTCCAGCCGATCTGCGGTACTTTGCCGTCTTGAAACTTTCGAACGACACCCGATACTAAACCCAAACCTTTAGTATTTTTTGCTTCCTCGCTGGTATCAAAAAGGATTTGCATACCAATACAAATACCTAAGTAGGGTGTTCCGTTTTTAACTAGATCAATAAGTCGTTCATCTAAGCGGTCTTTTCGCAAATGTTCCATAACTGGACCAAATGCACCGACCCCGGGCAAGAGAATTGGTGTATTACCAGTTGGTGGGTTTGCGGCATTCACTACTTGATAGCGGATGCCGAGCATTTCCAAACAACGTTTGACACTGCCGATGTTGCCGGCTCCAATTTCCACTACGTCTATTGATTCAACCATGACGATGTCTTTTCTCGTGTTTAAGGAGACCTATTTATGGCACGATCTTTTCTACTTTGTATTCGAGGATATCTGTAGCCCCAAGTTTTACGAGGCGCGGAATCAGTTCAGGGACCTCGGAGGTTTGTACGGCAATTTTCACTGCGTAACCGCCTGCATTATGAAGCTTAGAAACTGTCGGTGCTTTCATGCACGGCAAATCACCCACAATTTTTTCGAAAAGTTCTTCTGCCACGTTCATTTCTATCATGACCTTTTGGCGAGCAAGAATAGTACTCTTCATGAGCATCGTCATTTCTTCTAGCTTTTTACGCTTTAGCGGATTTTCCATTGCCGCCTTATTGGCAATGAAGCAAGTTGAAGATTTCATCAACTCGCCAATTATCTTGAGACGATTCTGCCTCAAAGTGGCTCCGGATGATGTGTTGTCGATAATAATGTCGGCATCTTCAGGCGGCAATGCTTCTGTAGCGCCGAAGGCATGAACGTATATGGCATCCAAGTTTTCTTGTTTGATGAAGTCTTTTGCAAGACGTTCGTATTCGGAAGCAACGATTAATTTGCGACCGGAACCTCCTCGGCTAACCTGAGCATCTACGAGGTCTTCAGGCATAGCGGCGATGATTCTGACTGGATCAAAACCCAAATCCAGCAGTTCCACAACATCTGCGCTCTGTTCGTAGATCCAATCACGTCCGGAAAACCCGCAATCATGTCTCCCCAATGCCACGAGCGCTGGAATATTTTGGGCCTTGAGCATCTTCGTTATTATGGTTGAATCGGTGCAAACCGGTCTATACGAGCGTCCTGTTGATAAGAACGCGATGCCGATTTGTTCGAGCAAACGTATTACTTTATCTTGGATGCGACCGGTTGGAAGCGTCAGCTTGAGCTTATCGCCGCCATTTTCAATTGTAGTTGACATCGGATTGGAATCCCCTCTCACTTGCTGACAAAAAAGCCCGCTCTCTAGGGCGGGCTCTGAACAGTTTCAAATCATGTTGAAATACGCTGGTCAGAAACCCTCATTGAAAACATGATGATGGTGGTGACCTTGAAACATGATTGTATGATTCTCGCGCAAAAGTTACTTAACTGCCGGCCAGGTTAACACGCAATCAGTAATCGGCCAATAGTTAGGGCGGACTTTGTTAAGCGAGATGTGTTTATAAGCATCAACGCGATGTCTCAAGCTTCTTAGCCAAATGGAATAACTAAAAGACAAGATGGCAGTTGTCCTGTTGCCATTGTGACGAAGCAAATCGAGATCATATTTAGCCAAAATGCCGCGGCTAGGATGTAATACATAGTCAATTCAAAAGCCATTATTTGTGTGCCCTCGCAATTCTCGCCTACAAACCAACTTAGCTCTGGGATAAACAATTAACAATACGCAAAAGCGCGTATAACTGGGGCTTTTTAGTATGCTAATGCAAACGGAATGGGTGATTCGAGAATTAAACAATGCCTCAAACACCACATATTGAGCGGCATTTTACCGGTGGTGCGATTATAAGGGACGTCGTCATTGGAATGTCGGATGGGCTCACGGTTCCATTTGCTTTGGCGGCTGGATTGTCCGGTGCACTTGCCTCATCAAATCTTGTTGTTACTGGTGGTTTAGCAGAGGTGGCAGCAGGTTCAATTGCGATGGGGCTGGGAGGGTATCTTGCGGCCAGAAGTGATCGAGATCACTACCTTAGCGAAAGGCGGCGCGAGATGCTCGAAGTCACTGAACGCCCTGAGGAAGAACGATTGGAAGTAGCTCAAGTATTTCGTGAATATGGACTTAAGGACGATCAAATTGATCCTATTTTGCATGCATTTCAAAACAGTCCTAAAGAATGGGTTGATTTCATGATGCGCTTCGAACTTGGTATTGAAGAGCCAGACCCGCAGCGGGCATTGATCAGTGCTTTCACAATCGCTGGATCATATGTCGTGGGTGGCATGATCCCTTTGCTACCATATATGATGCTGCACTCAGCCGAACTTTCTTTGCGGTGTTCCGTTTTAGTTACGCTAGTTGCGCTTGCAGTCTTTGGATATGTAAAAGGAATATTTACTGGAAACCCCCCGCTAAAAAGTGCCCTGCAAACTCTCATCATCGGTGCAATAGCAGCTGGTGTTGCTTATTCAATTGCTCGACTCGTATCCGGAGGAAACTAACGTGTCAACCGCTATTCCAGATCCAAACGTAGAAGAGTACTACGATAACTTAGTGCACGTCGGTGATCCTATTATGCGCCGATCTTGTGTTAAGGTCACTGATTTTGCAGAGGCTACAGAACGTGTTGATTTACTCACAAAAGTGGTTCGGGGCATTCAAGGTGCTGGCCTTGCTGCAAACCAATATGGTCTTGATACGCAAGTAGCAGTTGCCGAAGTACGCAAAACAGAACTATTTCCAGATCGGCCCGAGCATCCGTTGGTAGTTTTGATCAATCCGGAAATCATCTTCTATAGTGACGAACTTGAATGGGATTGGGAAGGTTGTTTTAGTGTACCGGGATATCTTGGCTATGTGCCTCGTTCATCTAAGATTGTGGTGCGCAATCATAACACTGCCGGTAAAATGAGCGAAGAAACTTATGAGGGCTACATTGCACGCGTTATTCAACACGAATTCGATCATCTGCAAGGCAAGGTTTATTTAGATCGCATGCCGTCAATGGATAAATTTGTAACTCGAAAGAACTATCAAAGGTTCATCAAAAAGATGCAGCCGCCACGGGAAAATATTTCTACTTAAAATGTCAACTTAAAATCTCCACTTAAAATTTCTACTTAAGACCACCGTAAGTGTCTTTGAACCCCTTAAGTGCATCATAAAGCAAGGCGTCGCTGGAACCTTCAGAAGTATGAGGGTTTAAATATTGGTATTCCTTCACCGATTTATATCCCTTCGGTACGTCAAAATCTTTATCTGCAAGTGTCGTGGGTTCGCATTTGATAGTGCGTAATTGAGTTTGCTTTGGATCATTTGCGACCGTCTCCCAAGTCAGTTGAATTGGCACCGCGTTGAGATCCGGGCATCCATAATTGCGCGCTAGCACAGAACAAATCTTCTTTTGGTGGCTAACGGTTGGTGCCATCCAAAACTCGGCATACTTAGGAAAAATTGCCGAGAATGCTCTCTTATGATATGCATTAATTTGATTTATCGCAAAATCTGGCAAAGTATGAAACTTCACTATCGGTAAATTCAAATACTTGCTCTCTTCGAATTTGTGGAGTGGTAGCGAAGTAAAATTTGGATTTCCAAAAACCGTATAGACCATGTGAAATTGTCCATCGTAGTGGGCGAGATCAAGTTTGATCATTTTTTTGGTTAAATTCGAAAATACATATACGGTCCAATCAGGAGCCTTGCATATTATGGTGATACGTGTTCGCCTGGTTTCTACCTTGACGCCCTTATCGGAGACAAAGACGTCAGTCTCGCCTGTATCTCTGCACATCTGCACAAGCTTCCAATCATTTGCCTTAGCATCAGGCAAAAACCGAAAAACAAGTGCCGACGTGAAGATGCACCACAAAAGGCGCCGAATTATTTGATTTATGGCGAAAGCAAAAGGCATATTTGCAACAATAAACCGCCTACTCTAATTATAGTTTGCGCTCGCCTGAAGAGCTATAAGATGAGATACGAGGGGTTTGGAATTTATTTTTTCGCGATGCGATTCTTTTGTTCCATTTTGTAGGCTTTTCCTTCAAGCTTCACAATATGTTTTTCAAGCTTTTCACGATCTTTTGCCGGCACATTGGGATCGAGCGTCAAATAGGCACGATATTGCTTGTTTGCTTCTCGTAAGTCCTTTGGTGAATTGCCGTAGAGTTTTTCGAGTGATTCGGCTAGATCATTTCGAGCATCGGCCTGTCTTGGATCATTGAAGATTGCGGTCTTGAATTGATCGATTGCACTTGCATATTGCTTACGCCTAGCCAAATCTTCGCCCAGGGTTACACTTTGCTTGGAAGTTTCACGAGCTTTAGCAACGGCAGCCAATCCTCGTTCAGCTCTTTCCGCTACGCCATCACCTTCGGCAGTCTGAGCTTTTTTATAGGCAGCCTCTGCGCTATTGAGATCCTTTATGGTTAAAGAGAGATCGCCAACTGCAAACAGATCTTTTGGTCTGCTCACATTGGCAATAACGGTATTCATCTGAGCGGCTGCTTCGTCAAAGCGATTTTGGGCAAGCAGTGCTTCGGCATAGGAGATTCTCTCTGGATCATTTGTCGGCGTGCCGATTTGTGTGAGATCAACAGGTTTGCCAGACAACGAGCGCAATTTAGCTTGAGCTAAACGCAATTGCAAACTATTGGGATTCATCTTGATTGCACGAGCGAGTGATTTTTCAGCTTGTTCGAAATCGTTTGAAGAGAGGAATGCTGAAGAAGTTTCTTTTTGCGTCTTTAAATAAAAGGCGCGAGTAAGACCTTCAACAGCCGCTGTACTGCGTGGTGCAACAGAAAGTACGTTCTCATAATTTTTGATAGCATCATCCAACTTTTCGAGCTTTAGACTGTCATTGGCAATTCGCAATGTCAGTTCGGCATTGTTCGGAGAGAGTTCCAGACCCGAGTGCAAGTCGGCAATGGCATGTTCGATATCACCTCTAGCTTCGCGAATATTGGCAATACCAAGATAAGCAGAAGGATTTTCCGGTTTTATGCGAATAGATTCTTGATACTCTTTTATTGCAGCGACAGTGTTGCCTTGAGTTTCATAAGCTTTGCCGAGTGAGTAGTGCACAGGTGCGCTGTTTCTATTCTGATAGAGTGAAGTATTCAGTTCTGAAATTGCTTCGTCTGTCAATCCTTTTCGCAGCATCACCTGCGCTAGTCCATAGTGAGCTGTGGAATTGCCACTATTGAGGCTAATTGCTTGTTTGAGATCTGACTCTGCTTCTTCAAGCCTGTTTTGCTGAAGCTTGACCATTCCCAGTCCGGTAAAGGCATCTGAATACTTGGGCTCAAGTTTGGTAGCACCTTCAAATGCGCGTGCCGCTTTGTCCAAGTCGCCTTGTTCTTTGTATACCTGTCCAAGCGTGTAGTGTGCTTCCGGCAATTGTGGATCTATCTCGATTGCGGTGTGACACTCTTTTTCAGCAAGGCTCAAATAAGATGTGCGATTCTTCTGAATGGTGGTAGAAGAAGATTGCAGCTTATAGACAGCACAAAGTGCTTTTCCGCAGTGTGCTAAAGCATTTTTCGGGTCTAAATTGAGAGCTTTGTCGAACTCTTCGCCAGCTCGGTCAATTTGAAATTGCTTAACACAAGCCATTCCATATCCAACTCGGGCGGTTACGTCTTTTGGATTTTGATTCAATGCTTCGCGGAAAAATTCCGCAGCTTCAGTGTACTTGCCTGCCGCCATAAGTTTTTCAGCGGATTGCACTTGTCGGCTAATTGTGCCCTTATAAACTTTTGTGCTTGTGTCTGCTCTAGGCTTTGCCTTCGCCCGTGGTGCAGCATCGGAAGCTGTGCATAATGCGAGAACTAGTGTTGCTGCCGTAATTTGAGAAAGTCTAAAAAGTTTGCGACTGCTCATAATGACCTCACGTTTCTATTTGCGAAGCTCAGTTTATACACCCCTTCTCCGCAAAACGGCAAGCTTGTCCCATAATTTTAATGTGGAGCGTACTAGAACCAATGCAAAGACAAAAACTGAAAAGATAGGTCAACCGTTTTTCTTTGAAGTTTCAATCCACAGCTGCGCCTGATAAAAGGCGACTGAATTCCCGATCATCTTTGATTGTCAAGCCCAAAATTGCATAGTCAGTGAGTATGCAATTTGCTATCAAATTTGGTGGCAACTCCAATTGCATAACTCGAGCATATGATATCTATATTTACAATTTTTTTGAAAAATCACCGCATTACCAAGTCCGGCAAGTCAACTGGACTCATCTCTGGAATAATAGTTTCGATCCAAGTAATGGGAAGCAAAGATGTTCAACATTGAATATGCAATCTTCGCTGATAAAGCGGTGGTCGAAGCCCAAACGGGCAAAGTTAGTCTAATTGGCATCTTTCAGGTGGTAACTCGGGCACTGCAGGTGCTGCCTGCTCTGGCGTTTTATTGTTTTGCTAAATCAGATGCCGGAAAATTCGATTTGATTTTGGACATTGAAACTACAGACGAACATGGAGTGAGAACCTCAATTGCAAAGTTGCCATTGGAAGTGCAAGTGCAAGTTGCCGGAACCGCGCACTTCGTTTTGAATATCAATGGCTTACCGATCGTTGGCACAGAATTAGTTTTCAGTGTTTATCTCGGCGAACAAAAAGTGCACGAAGAGAAGCTGCCGATTGTTGGTTAGCAGATGCTCCGTATAACCACAAAGAATTTGCCTGCCTTGAATTAGAAAACGTTTTGCGTCACGTAACCTACACAATTTGAGCATATGCTTAGAGTGGTTCCTTGTACGGGTTGCGAACATGAAGGCATTGGTTTGCACTGTCATTTTGACTCTATTGGCATGTCCAGCCGTGCTTGCTCATGGTGGTGGCGGTGGTGGTCATATGGGTGGTGGAGGACATTCTTTCGGTGGGCATTCCTCCTTTAGCCATTCCTCCTTTAGCCACTCATCTTTTGGCGGTCACTACGGCGGTTTTAATAGTTACTATGTCCATAGCTCTTTTGCGCCTGTCCATGCTGGGTTTAGCACGGTGCCATCTATGCATGCAGAGCCAGCAACATCTGCACATTCACTACAAACTGCTGCAAGTATCCAGGCTGCTAAAAGCGGAACTGCTCTTCATGCAGGCTATCTATCACCTTCGATAAATCCCACCCATCTCGATCGTGTTCCGCTCAATGTCAACGAGCACCATGGTCTGATGTCGGGATTAGGGCATGGTTTTGCGAGATTTTTTGGCTTTGGTCATACAATGCCTCAGGCACAGGCTCTTGCGATGGCACCGGCAGTAGCTCCTAGTCTAGGACAATTTGGTCGCCCATCTTTGATTTCCTCCTTCCCGCTTACGCAGACGCTTGCTATGGCAATGCTTTGTTCGCCTGCCTTCTTGAATCCCAACTCGATGATGTCGCCAAATGGCTACAGCAGAATAAACAGCGCTATGGTTTGGAATAACTATGGCAATAACTACAGCAGTTACAGCAACTGGAATAACTGGTATAACAACCCGCTTCCAGCTACATCTTTTTATTCGCCTTACTTTGCTTATCCGGGAGTTAATGCGCTCGATGCCACGCTGGCACAAGCTTTCTACTATCCAACTTTTGAGCCGTTTCCATATTTCGGGCAATACTTTGATCGGCTAGATCCAGCACCCTGGCTATTGCCTGGACCTAATGCTATCTCCGACAATTACCCAGTTCCACTCGGCACGCCTTTCCCAGTTTCCAAATTGGACAATCCTCAAACATCAGAACAGGCGCCTATTTTGGGCGATAGTCGGGTAGTGGATCCAGAGTTGGTTCCATTTGATATGTCAAAGTCTTATCATTGATGGAATATTTCTAATATAATTAGATGGCGGTTTCGGGAACAAAGCCCAACACCAAGCGTCTGGACAACTCGCAACCATCTTTAGGAAAAATGGACGAAACTGTTGAAGAGCTAACTTGTAAAGTGGAATCGAAGCAACCTGGTCCGTTTGTTTTGGTTGTCGATGACAAACCAGATCAAAGATTGCTTTACAAACTCATCATGGAACGACTCGGAGTTAGCGCCCTTATAGTCGCTAGTGGCGAGCAAGCTTTGGATGCCGTTAAAAATAACAATTTTGATGTTGCCGTTATGGACTGGCAGATGCCAGATATGGACGGTTTGCAATGTCAGAAGCAGATGCGCGCCATTGATAGATCTAAGGGACGTTACACGCCTGTGCTTTGTGCCAGCGCTCGTGTCATGACAGGCGATCGGGAACGCGCTCTTGCCGCTGGAATGGACGATTTTATCGGTAAGCCTTTCTCAATTGAAGACTTGCGTAAAGTTCTTTTTGGTTTGCTCGAAAGTAAATTGGAAAATAAAAAAGCTATGACTCCGAATTGAGAACAGAGCGTTTTTCCGTCATTTTGTTGGCAATCAAAACCATAAGCGCACCAATCGAAAACAAGATTGCTATGAGTGCGTAGCCTTTATAAATTCCGTATTGATCGGCAAGATGGCCGACAACGAAGGGTGCAATTAGAATCGCTGAACCGCTAGCTAAAGACATGCGTGAAGTGGCGATCCCGGCATGTTGAACTGCCGTGCCGATAGCCGCTGAAAGTGTTAACGGATACATGTTCGCTACACCCAAACCGGCAAGGGCCAAACCGATCAAGTGCAAGGTCGGCGTTGTTCCCAACCAAAAAAGCAGGAAGCCACCCCAACTAAGAAAAGCTGCACCAAGAAGGATGGTTTTTGTAGGTATGGAGCGAACTAACCTACTACCGACTATGCGCCCCGTTAACATCGCCCCCAAAAACGCACTTACGCTGGTTGCAGCATCTGCTTTGGCGAACCCGCCCACTTTTTCAAGATAATCTGCGCTCCAGAATACAATCGACCATTCCCCTGAAACGCTAAGCAGCACAACAAACCAATAGGCCCAGTATGTGATCGGCAGGCGAAAATCATCATGAAGATGGCTGTCTGGGCGGGTCGAATCCATTTCAACTTGACGCGAACATAAGGCTATCGCCACAAATATCGACAGTGCCACCAAGTAAGTGGCTCGCCAACCAATGTTATTGTGAACAAAAAATCCCACTGCAAGCGGTGCGCAACTTGCCATTAAACTTGCTGATATATTCGCTTCCGCTATTGCAGGCGCGCGTCCCTCGCCATAGCGGTCAGCCATGCTTGTATAGATGGCCTGCGACATCGCACAGCCACCCAAGCCAATTAGAGCGGCACCGAATATGGTGATAGTAGCGTTCTGCCCATTTGCTATTAAACCAATTGCAAGAACACTGCAAAGACCTCCAACCCACATCACCCTCTTGCGACCAAATCGCCGCATCAACTGGTCCCCGAGCATTCCCATCACAAGGACAGCGGCAGCCATCATGCTGAAGTGCAAGGCTCCAATGGTGTAACTAAGACCTAGATCCATGCGCAAGAAAGGCATGATGGGACCAAGAGAAGCAGTGCAAAAATTGTAGTAACCAAGAAGAGCAAATGACATCCAAGCAAAACTATCTCGCTTGAATATAACTTGGGTCATAAAGGAAATTCAGTCAAGTTGGTCTGGTGTTTTGACCTGCGGCAATCGCACAATTTTTTCAGTACTGATTTCTTTGTTTAACCAGTTCAATACAACGCTCGATATTTCCTTTTGAACAGGCTGATGCTCAATCATGAGATGGCCTTTGCCCTTCATCACAATGAGATCTAGTTTTTGCGAAGGGATTCCGGACACAAATTTGGGCAGTGCTTTCGTTTGAAAAACTGCATCTTTCTCACCAGCAATCATAAGAATAGGCAGATCGGACGGAATTTGGGAAACCAGCTTAATCGGCTTTTTGAGAGTGATATTTGACTTAATAAGTTCTTCCGGAGTGAAACGCCTATTGATTTTAGGATCTGCAAGACATGATTCAGTCAGACTCTTATCGCTTGAAAGATAGCTGTTCAGATAGGGCTCGATGTTCATAGGGCTTTTCGGATGAGCAAGTCCGGCTAGAAAATCTGGCAACCAGCGAGCACGAGGATGGTTGCAACGTTTGATACATGGGCTGCTTACAATTGCACCGTCTATCAAATCCGGGTTCACCTCGGAGATCCATAAACCTTCATTTGCACCTAAACTTTCACCGAGAACAAATATTTTAGTGTCTGGATTTGTCGCTCGTAGTTCGCGCAATACATTGACGAGATCTGATTCACCATCTGTAAAGTGAATGTGTCCGTCGCTCGCATACTTAGCGGGCTCAGCTTTCCATCGCCCAAATCCGCGTATGTCTGCTGCGTAAAATTCGTAACCCTGACTCGCTAAATAGCGAGCAAAATCATCGAAGGCTTCTGCGTAAAAGGTCAAACCATGAATGCCTACGACTATAGCCTTGCGTTTAACGCTTGTGTCCTGCCATTCATAGACGGGAATCTTTAGTTTTTCACCGATAGTAGAATCATCAATTCGCGCAGGCTCAGCCTTTATAGACTGGGGTAGATACTGAACAATTCCCAGACACGCCAATAGAAAAAATATTTTTAGATTCCGAGTCATCAAAGCTAAGATCCGTTATCCGCGGTTTCCAATTTAATAGCGTTGTTTGAAACGCCTGTTCTCATTAGCCATCTTAAAGTAGTCTGTGCGTTTGGTGTATTTCTTCCAAAAAACTTTTTTCTAGCTGTTACGTTGTCAGAAACTCGAGTTAATGCCAACGCATGCAGAATAGGATAATGTCAGGTAGATTTATACATATACTTATTTGGACAAAAAAGAGGCTCAAAGAGTTCCGTAAATGACCCAACCTGGCGTTTTTATCACTGGTGCAACTGGGTGCGTTGGATCTTTTTTGGCCAAATATCTGTTAAGGAAAGGCTATCCCGTAACTGCCTGCGTACGACCGTCATCGAAATTAGACGGACTGGATCGTTTTATTGAATCAAATGGAAAATTGATCCGAACCGAGCTTACGGACGTTCCCGGGCTTGTTGAGGGCATGAAAGGCTGTGATGTCGTAGTCCATGCAGCAGCTTCGATCCAACCGCTTGGAAAGCAAGGTGATCTGAATCACATTAACGTTGGAGGAACTCGAAATGTTCTCAATGCTGCTAAACAGTCAGGTGTGCGGCATTTCATACACATAAGTAGTCTATCCGTCATAACGGGTGAGCAAGATCGCTATGGTGTCACCGAAAATGAGCAACCGAGATATTGCCGCGAGGCCTATGCTAATTCCAAAATTGATGCCGAAAAGGTGGTGATTGAAGAAGCTTCTAGAAAAGCGATAGCTGTCACTTCATTGCGTCCAGGCTTTATTTATGGGCCGCACGAACGTTCATGGTTGCCACGGCTCATTGATGCTTTTGCAGCAGAAACAGCCATGTTCGTTGGCGATGGAAAGAAAGAAACAAACGTTATCTACGTGGAAAACCTCTGTCGCGCTATAGAATTGGCAATGCTTAACGAGAAAGCTTACGGTCAAATTTACAATTTGACTGATGGCGAAGTCGTCTCGAAGCGGAAGTTATTTGACACGATTTGCGATGCTTTGAGCCTGCCGCGTGTGAAGAAGACGATATCGCCATTAATGGCACGTGTGCTAGTTGAGTTGGCTAGTTTTGCCGGACCTATCTCTCCTGGCCCTATTCGCTTTCGCCTTTCTAAGTATTCTTTGCCTGCCTATCGTCTAGTTGCGATCAATCAAGGTTTTGATATATCTAAGGCGGAACGAGAGTTAAACTACCGCGATCGCATTCCCTTTGAAGAAGGAATGTACAAAACTCTGGAAGATTGGCCTCGCCAGGTGGCGACTCATTCAGCACGAGCTCACAACGTCATTCATCAGGTCTAAGAGTTCAGGTCTAAATGCTTCTTGCCAGCGCAGTCATTTAAGGCTTCACGAACTTTTTGAATTCTTCGAGAGGCAGTGTATTCAATACATCTTTTTTTCGAATACCTGCTCTTCTTGCCAGGTATATTCCGAAGCGAAGGTAATTCAAATCTTCTGTTGAATGAGCATCCGTAGATATAACGAATTTGATGCCACGCTTGCGGGCTAGACGAGCCCATTCCGGCGCCATATCCATTCGATGTGGGTTACCGTTTATTTCTACTGCCACCTTTGATTTTGCTATCACATCAAGAATTTCTTCTACACGACACTTGATTGGTTCTCTTTCAAGAAGCCTGCGGCCAAGAGCGTGTCCCCAAATCTTAAATTGAGGCAACTGCATGCACCTAACGAGACGATCCGTCATTTCATCTTCATCCATTTTCAAGCGCGAATGAATGCTGGCAATTATCACCTCAAACTTTTCGAGAATTGCATCGGGAAAATCGAGTGCACCATCACTAAGGATGTCAGATTCAGTGCCGCGTAGTAATTTCACCTTAACTGTTTCTTGAACTCGGTCTATTTCTTCCCATTGTTGTTTAAGGCGATCGACTGTAAGACCGCCTGCATAATTAGCAGTTTGGGAATGATCCGTGATGGTCATGTACTGCATTCCCATTCGATCTACAGCTTTTGCCATTTTTTCAAGGGAGTGAACGCCATCTGAGTAGGTTGAATGACAATGGGTCATGCCGACTATGTCTTCTAACTCGATCAAATCTTCGAATTGATCTCCGCTTTGAGCTGCTTCGAACTCCCCCTCATTCTCACGGAGCTCCGGCGGGATGAACGGTAAATTCAAAAATTGATAGATTTCGACTTCACTTTGGAAAGCCTTCGATTCGATTTCACTAAAATTTGTTTTGCGCTCAGAAGCGATTTGTTCAAGACGGCCCAAATGTTCGGCTGAACCTGTTTCTTTCAAGAGCCGGAAAGCAAAGGAAGATGCTTTAACAAGAGTGATTGTGATTAGTAAGTTGTTTGCAAATACGCAGATTATTTGCAATGGGTCTATTCCATCTTCAATTCTCTGAAGGGAAGCGAAGCAAGATAATTCGGCTTTTACTCTTTGGAAGCCTAAGGCAGCGTCTGATTTAGATTCTCGTATAGATAGAATTATTTCACCGTGGTCAACTACTTCTTTCCACCGACGCACGTCACCGGTTATGGCAGCTTTCTCCACCCAGTCAAAATTTTGCAAAAACGCTATTAGACTTTCGCAAGTTTCCAAAGCGTTTATGAGGAGCATTTGATGGCCCCTGCTGTTTTGTTTTTCCAAAGATTCAAGAATTTTCTGTTCGGTCTTTTTTCCAAATCCAGAAACCGCAGCCACTTGTCCTTTTTCGCAAGCTTCTTTAAGAGCAGCGATGCTGGTGATACCAAGTTCCTTTTGAAGCTGCAGAATTTTGCTAACTCCAAGCCCAGGAATTTTTGAAAGCTCAAGCACACCAGGAGGCATAGATGCTCGCAATTCTTCCAGTGCCTGCATGCGCCCGGTTGTATAGAGCTCAGTAATCTTTTCCGCCAGTGCCGCACCGATACCATCTATTTTTGTGAGCTGTTTTTGATCTATGAGCGTTCCCAAATCTTCTTTGAGAGCTTCTAAAGATTCTGATGCTTTCAAATACGCTTTTACTTTGAACTGATTTTCGTCTTTCAGCTTAAGCATGTGACCGTATTCTCGCAGTGCTTCCGCAATGCCCGATTTATCTAGCATGGTGCTTTCCTGGGCGATTCAGCAAGTTTTACCATTTCGGCCATGCGAGGGTGGTGCCCTTCAATAGTTTTGATCCAGTCTTCAAAAGGTGGAACCGGTTCTTTGACTCGGAATAAAAGGTAGTAGACACTCAGTTCGCCTACATATTTGAAGCGCTTTTGAATGTCTCTGCTTAGCTCTTTATATTCCGATTTGGAATGCAGGTAGTTGGCAAACCCACCAAATTCTTTGTCCAAAGCTAGTAATGTTTGGGCATTAGCAATTGTTGCCACTATTTTTCTTCGACTTCTAAGGATGCTGGGATTTTCAGCCAGGCGATCGACATCTTTTTCTGTAAAGGCGGCGACCTTCTTTACATCGAAATTCTCGAAACATTTCAGAAAGGCAGGCCATCTCGAATGCACATCAGCCCAACGAACACCTGCCTGAAAGACAGCCATGGTAATTACTTCCAGGTAATCGTTCAGGCTAGTAACGTCGATTTGCTCAGGAATCATTCTTTCTGCCACTGTATTGGCTCCGAATCGCTTGGGACCAGGTACAGTCTAAAACATTTGCTTGAGCAGATGGATGTTGATTTAAAGATCAGGCCGTTTTATTAGCAGCGTCCTCTAAAGGTTTAAGTGCAGGGTCAGCAGGATCGAATTTTAGCGTTGCTCCCACTTTAAGAGTGGCGTTGTTGCCATTGGCTTTTTGAATGGCCCGAACAAGTGCTAACAGCTCACTATCGCTTGGTTTGAACTTCGCTTCTTTGCACCAGCGTTCGGCTACTTGCCAGTAGCCCTCACCTTTTTGCACAGTTGGGATAGCCGGTGGTTGCTCCTGCACTACTTGTGATTTTTGATTGTTGGCGGTGTTATTTACTTGTTCAGGCTTTTTTTTTCCGCGCCATCCATATGTCTATAAACATTCCACATATCAGCGGCACTTGTGAAACCAAGACCAACAGCTACGTCATGTACCTTAAAGCAATCGTCACTGTTCTTGAATTGATCGAAATGGTCCCGAACTGATTTTACTGCTTTGATGATAGCGGCATATTCATCTGGCTTATAGCCGAGACTTTTTAGATAATCAGAATCTTTATCTTGAGCGGCCTTTAGAAAATTATCCAAAGATTTTGTGGTTATGCCATCTTTGTCACTATTACCTTTGAGAATAAGGTATAGCTTGCTGCCGTTATCACCATCGTCAAGAAGTTTCTTCACGGCCATTACATCATCGTTCTTCATGCCGCCGCCTTTGTCTAAAAAGGCATCCGTATTATCCTTTACGCTACCAGGCAGGGTGGCTAATTCCAATCCTTTTGTGGCGTCAATTTGCGGCATGAGCGCATCCCCTAATGTTAGATTTGCATCTAAATCAGGATCTTTTCCATTGTCACCGTCAAAGAAGCGTTGAGTGTTCAATGCTTTTCTAAGATCTTCGCGGCTGACAGATTTCTCTCCGCTCAGCATATCTTTTGAGCGGTCGTTTGCCCACTGCAAAGAAATTATTGGAAGGAGTCCATCTTTCACAAGAGTTTTCTTCATTTCATTAAAGTTTGACTTGTAATCTGGGTTTCCTTGCGCTTCTTTCTCGCATTGTATGAAAACGTTGAGAGCAGCTTCAGCACCTTGTGTGCGTAGTACCTTTTCGATTTCCTTTGCTGGCGGGTTGCTATCCCACACATGAATGTCTGACATGATCCGTCTCCTTGCAATAGCGGTGTCTAGATGACTGCGCTTAACGTCGGAGACTATCGCAAAGAGGCGTGACAATTTATTGGCATTCACCAATTGAGTCATGGGATATCTCCCATTGTCCTCGGAGTTGAACTAATTTTGATCGACTATCAAGAACCAGGAGTGCTAGTTTTGCTCATAACCGTAAATGCTGGATCCGATGGATCGAATTTTAGAATTTCACCGACGCGGAGCTCTGTTCGATGGGCATTGGCATTTACAAGTGAGCGTGTCAGAGCCTCGATTTGTGCTTCCGAAGCATCGACATGTGCTTCTTTGAGCCAGCGTGTAGCAACCTGATAATAACCTTCGCCTAGTTCTACACTTGGTATCGGTGACAATTTTTCGTGCGATGCATGGATTTCTGATTTTGCACCGCTATGATCGTCACCTTTTGCCGTGTGCCGATCTTTCGAGTCTTTACTTGGATCTTTACTTGGATCTTTCGCGGGATCCCTTCGCGAAGTTGGTTTTGCTGTGGTGCCAGGATGATCTTTTGCATCCATACTTGGTTTGCTTGCCGGTTCGGTGGGCTTTTTGGCAGCGGCATCATTAGCATCCATTTGTCTGAAAGTTGACATCATGTCAGCTGCACCAGCAAAGCCTAAGTTTTGAGCCAATTCGGTACTATTGAAAGAAGTACCAAACCATCCGGTTGCGAAATCATCGTAATGGTCTTGAATGGTCTTAACTGCTTTCATTACATCTGCGGTTTGCTCGGGCGTATAACCAAGGCTTTTTAGATATGTCGATTTTGGTTCATTGACTTTATCTACAAATCTTTGCAGCCCACCGTCTTCGATACGACCATCAGAATGTCCTGAGTTCATTGCCAGAATATCAAATAGTTTTGTTCCGTTTGGTCCGTCATCAAGCAGTTTCTTTGCTGCAATGGCTAAGTCATTTAATTGAACGCCACCACCTTTACCAACGAAACTATTGCGTTGAGCGGTTTCAGTAGCATCTAAATCGCTCACATTCAAGCCATTTCTAATGTCAATCTGCGGGATTAAATTATTAGCCAACATTGCGTTGCCGTTCATGTCTGGATTAAAGGATCCGGTGTCACCTGATGCCAAACCAATATTGCCAACAATTTTTGTTAGTTCATCGCGAGTAATTTTTTTCTCGCCTGGAAACTGATCGCCTTTATGATCATTCGCCCATTGCAGCGAAAGCAAATCCAAAGCGCCATCGTCTTTAAGAGTTTTCTTTAACTGGTTGAGTTGATCTTTGTAGTCGTCGCCATAAGTGGAAGCATCCTTGAGGCAACTCTGAAAAGCCTTCAAAGCGGCTTCAGTATTTTCGGTGCGCATTATTTGTTCGATTTTCTTAGCCGGGTTATCGTCACTTATATAAACATCCGTCATGAGTCTTCTCCTGTTTAATAGCGCGTCAGTTCGATGACGGCGTGCCCAACGGAGACAACTATCTCAATAGGAATTGGCAGATTGCTGGCAAAAACTTGGCGAGTTTGCACCAATCATGGTGGTTACACCAGTCATTACTGCGACACACTTTTTAGCCGATCAAGCTGTACGCCTAATTCTGTTATTTAACAGTGCAGTTACTTTATCAGCGAGTGGTGGCATGAATAGTTCCGGATTACAAATCTGAGCAAGCAACACTGGTTTAATGGATGAAGATCCACTTCCTGATGGAAGTTGGTCTTTATAAGCACATGCAAATGCATCTTCAGATGCACTTTCATATACAGTCTTTGATGCCAAAGATTCTCTATTTTGTAAAAGATCCGATTCCCGGTTAGACGAAAAATCGTTCATTCTTTAAACCTACAGGCTTGTTCACCCAAAAATAAATTTTCCGGATATGCAATTGATTGGTTGGTAAGTCTTCTTATACTGCCAGACAAGGATGGCAATTAGTTGGCAAAAGTAGGCGATTTCCTTAAATCATGTCGAAAGTGCTAGGCTTTTTGGATTGCTCACAGACAGGATTCAAATGCTAACTCGCAGACACAATATAGTTTCATTCCTTTCAGTACTGACAATGTGCACACTTAATGTCAGTGCCAAAGACCGAAAGTCGGCTGAATCGTACGCCGGTGTGGCGGATCAATATCGCCAATCGGCAAGGTACAAGGAAGCAGTCCAGGAATATGGCAGAGCTATTCATCTAGACAAACGAAACTCTAAGTATTACTTGGGCAGAGGCGATTGCGAACTCTCGCTTGGCCAATATAAAAAGACTGTCGCAGATGCTTCCAAAGCGATCAAGATTAATTCTGCCGAGCCGGATGCCTTTTCCATGAGAGCAAAAGCATTCGATTGCCTAAAGCAATACAAAAAAGAAAAGAGCGATCTCGACGCTTTAATGAAAATCAGCCCAAACGGCAGCGCTATGCTACAGCGTGCCCAGGTGAAAATGTACTTGAAAGAGTACAAATCGGCTCTGGATGACTTGAATGCGGCAATTAATACAGGGCTTGCACGTGAGCAGCTTTCTCAGCTTTATAAATTGAGAGCAGAAGCGTACAAGAAGACTGGTCAAAAAATTCAATCGCAACAAGAGCTTGCGAAGTACAACTCACTACAGCCTTAACGTTTAAGCTGCGTCGGAGAGGCGGAGAGGCTCTTCGGTGCGTCCTTTAGAGGTCAGAAGACCTTCGCGGCCGTATTCTTTGAACCATTGCACTACTTCTTCGATATGAGCGTTGAGCGTTTCAGTATCGCAATTGGTGTGCGGTACGAACTCAGCGATAACAGGATTTTTCGTTTGGCTGTTTATGCAATCGACAGCACTAACCCTTAAATGTGTATCTTTGTAGACGGCAAGAAAATCAAAGGGTGCTTCGGTGACCTTTACGGTCCGTTCTTTTCTTTTGGCTAGTTCGGCAACGCTTAATTGCACTTGTCGAATCCAATGGTAAATTTGCTCTTTCAACAAATCTGGTGCCTGTACCATTTTGTCAGCTACCACAGTTGTTGGCTCGCTTGAAATAGCGATAGCTTTGGCTTTCAGCCTGGAGTTTCCGCAAATATGGCAAATTTGCTTATTTTCGGGAACTTTGAAATTGCATCTTGTGCAGAATTTATACATTTGGAATTCCTCTTTATAACCCGGACAGAGGCGAAGTGTTTTATTTAGTAGACACTTCTATCTTTGCCCGTGTTCCAGCGAAATAAACCCGCATGACAGGCTAATTTGATGTATATACTCCTCGGTATATACCGTTCGCGTTGCCAAGAGGACTGCTGTTTACCTATGTATCGTTCTTGGTTGGATTGTCGAGACCAGGAGCTAACTTTTGTTATAAACGCATCTATGCCTAACAGGTGCGCCCAGAACGAAAGATGATGGAAACCAAAGTGAAAGTAATGGCCCGCAATACAGATGATGTCCGCATTCGACAAATAAAAGAAGTTGTTCCACCAGCAGATTTGATGCGTGACTTTCCTTGCAGTGAAAGAGCATCAACGAACACTTATGAAGCGCGCGAAGCTATACATAGAATCTTATGTGGAACGGACGATCGTCTGCTGGTAGTAATCGGTCCGTGCTCAATTCACGATCCTATTGCTGCAAAAGAATATGCCACTCGTCTTGCCGCTCAGCGAAAGAGATTGAACAACTGTCTTGAAATTGTGATGCGGGTTTATTTCGAGAAACCACGCACCACAGTTGGATGGAAAGGATTGATCAATGATCCGGATCTCGATGGCAGTTTTCAGATCAACAAAGGACTGAGTATTGCAAGAAAATTGTTGCTCGATATCAACGAACTAGATTTACCGGCTGGCAGTGAATATTTGGATCTAATTAGTCCGCAGTATGTTTCGGATCTCGTAAGCTGGGGTGCTATAGGCGCACGCACAACGGAATCACAAACGCATCGTGAGTTGGCTTCCGGTTTGTCATGTCCGGTTGGATTCAAAAATGGAACGGACGGCAATGTAAAAATTGCAATTGATGCCGTGAAAGCAGCATCGCATCCGCACCATTTTCTGGGCGTAACAAAGGAAGGTCAATCAGCAGTTTTATCTACTGCAGGCAATGAAGATTGCCATGTCATCTTACGTGGAGGCAAAGAGCCAAACTACGATAAAGCTAGCGTAGAAGCGGCATGCCGTGAAATTGCAAAAAGCGGGCTTGCTCAACGGCTAATGATCGATGCAAGCCATGCTAACAGCAGTAAAATCCCAGAGCGTCAGACTATTGTTTGCGAAAACATCGCATCGCAAATTAGCGACGGTGACTCTCGCATTATGGGTGTGATGATTGAAAGTCACCTCGTAAAGGGCAGACAAGATTTGCAGCCAGGCCAAAAATTGACATACGGTCAAAGCATCACAGATGGTTGTATTGGATGGGAAGAAAGTGTCGGAGTACTGGATCAACTGGCTGCAGCGGTGCAGAAGCGTCGTGTCAAAGCAGCTCATACCGGTATGGCCAATGACGCTTCTGCCTGGACAATCTAGCCTTAGCTGAGATAATGACAGCGAAAGTTTGACGAGTTGTTGCTTTGCGCGCAAAACGAATTGATTTGGTTGTAATTATTGTCATTAGCGCGTTATCTTGCGGTAACGAAGCTATTGCTCAAAATGCTCAAGCATTCGTTCAATTCAATCGCGCTTTAAAATTGATAAGCCATGGACATTCTAAAGAAGGACTTGAAAGCCTAAATGAGTCTATCCGTTTGGATCCAAACTACGGAGTATTCTATGAAGAACGAGGAGCTCTCGAGCTTCGCATGGAACAAAGACAAGCGGCCGAATCTGATCTGCACAAAGCTATTGTCCTTTGTCCTACTCATGCAAAAGGACATAGCGAATTAGCAAGATGCCTTTTTGAAGATGGGCGCAGTGAGGAAGCAATTGTTGAAATCAATAAAGCTATAACTCTTGAAAAAAGACGAGAGGACATCTCTAATCTGCTTTGTACGAGAGCGAGGATCTATACTCGCCTCGGTTCAATTACCAAGGGTATTGAAGACATAAATGCAGCAATAAAGCTGCGTCCAGATGAAATATGGAGTTATTCACAACGTGCGGACATGTACTTTTTTGCTAAAAACTACCAGAAAGCACTCGAAGAATATACGAGATTGTTAGATTGGAAAAAGCCTCCTGAACACGCTGTCAGGAGACATGATGATTGGTTTGAAATGCGCGCGCGCTGTTATGAAAAACTTGGTAGAAAAGATCTTGCAGCCAAAGACAGACTCAGCGCAACCAAAGCATTGGAAAAAGATCCATACGCTGAACTAGTCACTCCTACAATTCCTCAAGAAAAATGATTCACTATCAACCTTTTTTGTTAGCTACTTTTGTATTCGCAACCGTGTTCGCAGGGGCTGCGCGGACAGTAATAGCCGGACCCCTGGATTTTGAATATAGACAAGCGAGCGATCTATTTTCTCAACATCAGTACAAAAAAGTGTTGCCTCTTATAGATAGCATCATCGAACTCTCTCCCAATAATGCCAATGCTCACGCTTTGAGAGGAAGAGCTTTGCTTGAATTAGAAAAGCCGCAAGAAGCTATTATTGACCTAAAACAAGCTTTGACACTAGAGGCGAAACTTGTTAGGGCACGCACCGCCCTGGCAAGATGCGACTATGAAATGGGCAAATATGACGATGCTATTAGAGAAATGACCACCGTCCTGGAACAGGATGAACCGGTCGATGATAAATGCTACCATCTGTGCACAAGAGCCTCATACTTCGAAAAAATCGGTAAATACAACGAAGCTCTCGCAGATGCAAACAAAGTCACTCCAACTTAAATCTAGCTATGGAAATATAAGGGCTCGTGCCGATATTTATATGCTGATGAATCACTATGAATTGGCAAGCAAAGATTATACAAAAGCCATTGAGCTTGGTAAAAAGAGCGAAGCTGATAAACTTTACGAGTTGAGAGCCAGAGCATATGACGCAATGGGCCGAAAAGATTTAGCGATCAAAGATCGCAAGTCCGCTGGAAAGTCATTAAATCAAGATCCTATGTATTATTTATTGCATCCCTAACTTAACCATCATTATGCATTATGCGAATTTGCCGCCCTCGTTTTTCACACTTCATATGCGCAGTATTGATAATCGGACTTTCTAGTCAAATTGTATATTCTCAATCTGCACATTCAGAGAATACCGAAGTCAATTCGACTGCACAATCGAATGTACAAACAAGCGCTGTAACATCAGAGCAGTGGCAAGAGCTGAAGCCGTCACCAGATTATTCTGTGTCGATGCCAACACCATACAAAGTCTCGAAAGACAATGAGTTACTGAGTGTTTCTACGATCTACACAGCAGCTCTGAAAGGGAACGCGTATGTTTTTGCAGACGTGCAAACTCTAGTTGCACTTTCGCCATCACAAGAAGAGCTGTTCTTCAAAAATGTCATTGCTGGATTTCTAAAGGCTATGCAAGGCTCGGGCACCACAAAAGATGTTGATGTTTCTAAACCAACTGATTTGACAATCCAGGGTCATGCCGCTAAGAGTTTCGATTTGAAGCGCGGTCCAATGAACGGCAAAGCAGTATTCATTCTGGTCAATGGCCGTGTCGTATTCTTGAATGCTTTAAGTCTTAATGCTACGGATAAACTATCGGATGAATTCATCAATTCGATTAAGTTTCATGAGTCCACTAACTACTTACCTGTAATGATCGAAAATGGTCTGACTCGTTGGCCAAAAAGTAAAATGCCTCTAAAAGTTGCCATCCTAGATGGTAGCAAGGTTCCTTACTATCGGGATAGCTACTTAGGTATTCTCAAGCAAGCATTTAGTGATTGGACTGATGCAACGGATGGCAGGGTGACATTCACCTATGTCGATAATCCGGATGATTGTGATGTTTCTGTTTCCTTCACTGATACCAATGCTCATTTTGCACAAATCAGAGACCTTGGCGAAACACTATTCATGGCCGATGGCAATAACTTGGTACATGCGAATATTTCAATTTTGACGCGTCGCATGGATGAGTCCAAGGAAATTAGCGATAACCTCGCCAGAAGACTCGATCTACACGAAATTGGACACGCGCTTGGACTTAATACCCACAGCAATAATTCCCACGACATTATGTTTAGTACCATGCTCGGTGGCGATGAACCCGAACCATACCAACTGACGGAAAGAGACAAAAATACACTTATTGCACTCTACGATGCCGATGATGCAACCGTTACCGCTCATAAAGTGATTGCCCAAAAGCAAATAGGCACTGATTCAAGCGCTACACCTTTGGCGAAGTCTATGCGCCTTAACGCACAAGCTGCAGACGCAATCACTGCTCAAAATCTCGTTCTTGCAAGACAGCTTCTGGAAGAAGCTCACAAACTCGATGAAACTAATCCAGTAGTGAATGCCAATCTTGGCGCAGTGTTAGCCAGGGCAGGTTGGAGAGCTTATAAAGACAAGCACATCCCGGAAGCAGAGGCTCTGTTTGAACGTGCATTACCCTTGATGCGGCACAGTCCCGTAAAGTCTAACTACCGTGAAATCCTTAAAGTTTACGGTGAGGTTTTGCGTGCGGATCACAAAGACGCGGAAGCCGAAAAGGTTGAAGCTGAAATTGGTATGCTGAAGTAGATTCCTTAATAAATTGCAGTGGTGCCTAACGTATTAACTGATGATTAAGACTAACGAGCTGCTCTTTTCAACCAACTAAAGCAACAGTGTCGGCTCCATTTCGAGAAAGAACATGAACGCTACTCCCGCAAAAAAGTGTCCATCCTGCCGACAATCAGATTTTACTGATTTTAGTAGCTGCCGTTTCTGTCATACCAGATATGATGCTGTCATACCGCGATTACAGAGTTCAACAAGCTTTCGAAACATGATTCTTTCGAGCGGGTTGATTTTATTATCCGTGGGTGTAGGTGTTTTTGCTGTAAACGGCGTTCGCGCCGAGAAGAAAAAAGCGCTAGCCGCAATAGGGGCGCCCATCAAAGCGTCTAATAGACCAAGGGTCTACGAGTTTTATGCAGATTGGTGCGGACCTTGTTGCGGATACGGTCCAGTAGTAGAAGCGTGCAGGGCGAAGTATCAGAACGTGGACTTTGTCCGCTACAATGTTGATGATCCGCAATCAAGACCGTTGGCAAGCCAATTAGGCGTGCGAGCCATTCCTGCTACCTTCATCTTCAATCGCTCGGGTGCTTTAGTTAACCAGTTAGTTGGTGGCGTAGATCAATCAACCCTTGATGACGCCGTGCAGCAAGCCTCACAATAAATCGAATTTGTAAACGGTTGTCTGTTTATAGGTCTCATTCGGCTGAAGTATCACATTCGGAAAATGATTGTGATGCACTGAATCTGGGAAATGCTGTGCCTCCAGGCAAATTGCGCCATGCTTATTATAGACGCCGCCGATACCGCTGAAAGTACCATCTAAAAAGTTCGACGTATAGAATTGAACACCCGGTTCGGTAGTGAGCACGCGCATGGTGATACCAGATTCGGGTGCGGTTACTTTGGCTGCTTCGGTAAGCTCGCCTGGTTTATTGCGAAGCACGTAAGTATGGTCATATCCACCCGGTACGTCGTTAAAATCTTGACCAATGCGTTTTGCTTTGTTGAAATCCATGGGTGTTTCCTTTACTGCGCCAATTTCTCCGGTCGGAACATAGTGGCTGTTAACAGGAATGAATGAGTCCGCATGAATTTGGAGAGTGTGGTCATGAACGGTGCCATTGCCTGCACCTTCCAGATTGAAATAGCAGTGGTTGGTTAAGTTGATTGGGGTCGGCTTGTCTGATGTGGCGACGTAATCTATCCAGAGTTCGTTTTCATCCGTGAGCGTGAAAGTGACAGTTGCAGTTAGATTGCCTGGAAAACCTTCATCCCCATCTGGACTGAAAATCTGAAAACGCACAGCTGGTTTTGTGGGATCAGCATGCAGTAATTCGCTTTTCCAAACGCGGTGACTCAAGCCGCTCAACCCTCCATGGAGCATATGTGTTCCATCGTTGGCGTTGAGTTCGTAGTCTTTTCCGGCCAGAGAAAATTTGGCGTGGGCGATGCGATTGGCATAACGCCCAACGGTGCAACCGAAATACGGCGTGGGGCGCTTTTCATAAGGTTCAACCGAATCAAAACCAAGAATTACGTTTACAGGTTTTCCGTTTTTGTCGCGCACCCATAATTCTGAAACCCCGGCGCCATAGCTAATTAGCTTTGTCACTATCCCGTTTTTATTATGCAAAGTGAACTGGTCGACGTCTTGTCCATCCACGGTGGTGCCAAAGCGTTCTTTTGTTAGGGTCGGCATGCTGAAAACCTGCAAAGGGAGGGCTCTAAATGGTTATGAAACCATGGGGATCTTCCCACGGAAGGCGCCCCTCTTGAGTGAAGCCATGTTAAAGTGAGCTTGCACTCAGAGCGGTCCACTCAGTTTGCGCCATTGCCCGCCCCCACTTGCTTGGCACGAAATGCCCGACCCATTGGATAGCACTACTAAGATTCTCAAGCAGGATCTCGACAAGCACCATCTCGATACTTTCATCGAGCATCTAAACGCCGACCTTAGCAAACCCGAATTGGCCTCCCAAAAGAAGGACTTGCTTAGCCAAGCTCGTGACCTTTTAGTGCAAGCCCATTTCATTCCCGAAGTCCAAATGATTGATGGCGTGGAAAAAAGTGCTGTTCGTTTGCATGATGCCTCTGGCAAAGCCTATGTTTTGAATGCCCGGGGGCAAGAATCACCGCTTGATAACGTAGCCCCGCCGACATCAACAGCTGCACGCAACGTACACAAGTCCTATGATGAAGCGCGACGGGACGCAATGGTAGTCAGCGCAAAGGACATAAACGAGAAAGATGTCCATGCTATTGCATATGGCGATACTTTGTGGGACATGGCTACGGCAAGCTTCAAAAAGCATAACGGGCGCGACGCTTCGGAGACTGAAATAGCAATTGAAGTTGACCGCATCGCCAAAAAGAACAGGGTCAATCCAAACAGTATTGCGCTTGGGACACCCATATATACAGATTTGGGCAGCTCCAACAGTTCGCCCCGGGTAGCAGCTAATCCTAATGAATGGACCACAAATACTGCAATCGATGCGACCGCTACCAGTACGAATGAGCAAGGAACAATTCCAGAAACTGCTTTAAGGGCACCGATTAATCGTGCTAACAACCGCTACCCAAGCGGTAGAACAGATCTCGCAAACGTAGGAACACAAGGTGCAGGCTTGGGGGATCAAGGAACAAGAGAGACAGGCGTGGGAGACCAAGGGGCAAACGACCAAGCCATTCGGCAAAGCGGTGCACCTCTGGTTGCAGACAACGCAGGCGATACGCCAGTAACCGCCACAGCGACTCCCCGAGGCAACGCCTGGATGAAAGAGCATCTAAGACTTGTTAGCAAAGCCCAGCAAAGCGATGCTGATATCGTCGTCTTTGGAGACTCCATTACAGAAGGGATGTCGCTCAACAACGAATTCCGAAGAGGATTCGGCGCAAAGGCACAAAATTTTGGCATTCACAGCGACAAAACGGAAAATCTACTCTGGCGGCTTCAGAACGGTGAGGCGGACTTCAGAACTAAAACCCCTGAAAAGGCAGTGCTTATGATCGGCACCAACGATATCGGCAAAGCGAGCACGGATGACATCGTTAGAGGCATACTCGCTAACGCCCGAGTCCTTCAGGAAAAATTGCCCAATACTCAATTACTGGTTGTAGGTGTCCTCCCAAGAGGCGCAGACCCGAATGATCCGCTTCGTCGGACGGTTGCAGAGATAAACAGAAAGTTGAAAGCAGCCCTGCAAGGCTCAAATGTGGAATTTGCCGATGTCGGCAATCGCATGCTCGATTCCCAAGGTCGAATGCTTGCCGGCGTTTGGCAAGACGACAATACTCATCCAACTTACGGGCCAGGCTACAGCCGGCTATTTGAAGGTTTGAGGCCGTTCGTCTAAACCGCTATTTAACGGGTTTTTGATTGATATCTGTAATTACTTCAACGTTGATATGGTGCACGATCAATGCGTAGGGATGCGAATCGCAATTCTTAAAGACGAATGTTATGCCTTTCGTTTTATCCGTATAGCACTAATTGTGTGCGTCTATAGTTGCGAAACTGGAATGGTCTAAGTGGTTGTATTTCTTTTAAATGTCAGCAAGTGTTGACTTTGTTGAGATACCACTTTTGGTGGCAATTCCCAGGTTTCAGCTGAAATTTGTACAAGGCGACCAGCGCGATCGCAGAACGTGCGCAGTGTCGAAACTTTATCGGGCTCTTTCCATTCCGAATACTCGGCTTTGAAACCGTTAGGCAGTGTATATTCACAATCATTGCCGACCTTTTCTGTGGCTTCCTTTTTTGTCATGCCGAGCACTGCAACCCCAACGCGCCGCCCTGGCATAACCCAATGGTCTTCCTCGGCAATGTTTTCCGCAAACGAAGGATTCAAACACTGAATAAGCCAGGCGAAAGTGAACAGATGGGTAATTTTCATGCTGGGCATTGTATAGCTTGAGGTGCGGCTTTTCGGTTTCACCGGACGCAAGGCAAAAATTCTAAAAAACAGGAATTTATCTGGAAAACCGCTCTCTACCGCGAAAATACGGTTTCGCTTTCACAAAAACTTTACATGTTCTGGGTATGTTCTAAATACAAGCTGTGGTTTTTCGCTGATTTTGTGGAAAACTTGTACTTGGATGAGCTATTTTCTCCCGCTTCCATAGGATTCAAGACATTCATGTCGCTTTCTAATTCACTACGCAATACCGCTGCTCAAACAGTCAGATTGTTGCAACTCAGTGCTATTCCTACAACCGAGGATCTGCGCTACATTATGACAACGGCAAAACAGACTGGGAAGTCCGTGGCGTTGCCTTTTAAGCGAGATCCAGAAAGTCCGATCCTCGTCGTTAAGTTCACGTTGCCAAACAAATGGGCATTCGAAAGAAACGATGGTTCAAATATCTGGACGAAGGAAAGCCTCGACGTTTTGATGGTCCAGAACAAGGTCAAGATCGATTGCGCCAGTACGACAGCTCAAAGTACAACTGGTTCATTCCAGGTTTATCAGCCGGATGCCAGTCAATCATTTCAAGAATCAGCCCCTGCTCAACCACAACCGAAAACAGGCAGCACAAGTAGTTCGAGCATAACCGAAATGCCTTTTATCAATTTATTCGCCGAAAGTATCGCGACGACAGAGGCACCGACGCAACAAGCATCATCTATTCCGCAGCAAGGTTTTGTTGCTATGCCTGCGCGAGAAGAGGCGGAAACGGCCGTCCCCACCGATGAAGTGCCTGCCGACACAGAAGGGGAAGTGTTTGGAGAAGATTGGTCCGGAGCACAAACCTTTGTTAGCGAATCAGTAAATCAGGGGATTGCGCAGCAAAGCGTCGGAGAGATCAATCTCTTTGGTGCTTTCATACCCGGAGCTGAAATCAGTAAGCCGGCTGTGCCTGCAGAACCGGAAGCTGAGCTGGGTGTTGTTGAGCCAGAAGTGCAACACGAAGCACAACCAGAAGTAATAGAGGAAGTGCCAGCTGCCGAACTAGCGGTCGAAAAAACAGAAGAAGCTGTCGCACAAGTTTCAGCAGCAAAACCTGCGCTGGCAGCAAAGCCTGCGGAAACACCAAAGCCAGTAACCGCTAAAACACCGGAACCAATTAAAACAGTGGAAGTCGCTACTCCTGAGATTTTGGAACATCCAGAAGAACCTCCGATTTCTCTCGATGAGCTCAAACAGGATCTCGAGAAAGATTCAGAGGAGGCGCCGATATTGCCGGCACCGGTAGAACTAGATCCCTATGCCAGTGAAGACATAATGATTGGACTTGCGGATCCAGAAACTCGGCTAACGCATTTCCGGGCATTTACCTTTTTCTTGCAACGTGAGCTCATTCGCTATGAAGTAGCTGGAGCAAATTTAACGGTTGTTTCCTTTGATTTCAGCAGCAAAGAAACAAGCAGAACATTAGCAGTAAGTTCAGAAGCTTTAGATGCCATTTCTGAGCGGCTGCACGAGCTTTGTTCGACATTGCACATTAGTGCTCGTATGCAAACTGGTCAATTCGTAGTGCTTCTGAGTGATTCTGGCATTGGTAGCGCGATCGGATTTGCTGAAGCAATGCGTGGGAGATTTACTGATGACCCTCGCCTGAAAAAAATGTGCGAAGGTTCTGGAGTTCTTTCAATAGGAATTGCATCAGCTTCTGATGCGATTAAAGATGCAGGTATATTGTTAGCAGCTGCAATTGAAGCAAAAAATATGTCTCGTGCTTCGTCACTGAACTATCAAATCTTTTCTTGAATGCATTGGACTTAGTAATCTTACTGCCTGCTGTTTTAGCACATCAGCTTGTTTTTCATCTGCAACTGCAAGGTCACTTTTCCCAACCGATTTATAAGCGGACGCGCGGAGTTCGTAGGCATCTACTGATGAAGAATTGAGAGCAATTGCTTTGCTGCAATCTTTGATGCAGTCTGCATCATTCTCCAAATCGCTAAATAGCTTGGCTCTTAATAAATAGAGCTTGTAGTCGTTCGGTCTGAGTTCAACTGCTTTATTGGCGGCGCTTAGCGCACCATCGAGTTCATGCATCTCAACCAAGACATTGGCTCGTATTTCAAATAATTCGGATTCGTTCGGAGCAAGTTTGATGGCTTCGTTTAAATCGATCAATTCATCCATCGGATTATTCATTGCTGCAAGAACTTTGGAGCGTTGCAAATAATTTTTCCAATTGGAAGGTTCGTCCGAAATTGCTTTGGTGAGCTGTTGAAATTTTGCAGCGTCTTCGGTGGTGCCTGCAAAACTACAACATACGCTGCTCGATGCGATAACAGTACCAAGAGCAGCCAATAAACCGAGAGTTGATTTGCGCAATCTGCCCACCTGGTTTGGAACGCCACAGTCTAACATCTTTCTCTCTTTGCCAATTGTATGCCGCTTTCCATTTCAGCACGGTCTATGGCTTGAGGTTCAAGCAAAAGCCCAACTCGTTCATACGATTTCCAGAGATCCGACCATTTCATGATCACAAATTTGGAAGAAGAATATTTGTTCGCCAACTTTGTTATTTGTGCATTTCCTTTGCGCAAGATTTCTAGCGCGTCTAAGCCGGCGCAAGCTAGACAAAGCACCTTGCGGTCATCCTCTCCATGTACTAATTTTGCAATATCTCCAGGTTTGAGCTTTTTGTCGCACTGATGGCATCTTGAGGCACGCACAAGCTCGTACAATACATTTTTCGACTTTGATTGAGTATTGTCCATAAAAAATCCCAAGAGGAGTGTTCTTTAATACTCAGGCGGGATAATATTCCGTAGGAGAATATACCTCTTGGAAGCAGAAGGCGACAATACAGTAAAAGTTGATGGTCACGATGACTCCGTGGCAACCGTAACTTGCCCTAAATGCGGCTTGAAAGTTGCCTTGGGTACGAAATTCTGTCCCAATGATGCAACCCCGATTGTTGCAGTGGATTCTAGTCTTGCCGTTCCAGGATATAAATTCGTCAAGTTAATTGGTTCCGGAGGAATGGGAGATGTTTATGAAGCTGAACACGTTGTTTTAAGAAAAAGCGTCGCTATCAAAACATTGAAATCACACCTTCTCGAAACCACTGCTTTTAGGCGCTTTCAAACGGAAGCTCAAGCAGCAAGCAAATTGTCGCACCCGAATATTGTTAGTGTGTACGATTGCGGTGTATCTAACTCAGGCGATCCCTACATGATTATGGATCTGGTGAAGGGTGAGACGCTCGCACAATATCTCAAGAGAAAGGGTGCTTTAAGTATTGAAGAAAGTATGCAAATCATTTCGGATGTTTGTGCTGGAGTAATTTGTGCTCACGATAAAAATATTTTGCACCGCGATCTCAAGCCATCCAATGTAATTCTGGACGAGACAGATAAGAAAAGAATTGCACGCATACTCGATTTTGGCATAGCCAAGATGCTTGAGAACGATGATATGGTTGCCCGCATGACTAGAACTGGTGAGGTCATGGGCACTCCCTCCTACATGAGTCCTGAACAGGTGAATGGAGACAAGCTTGATCAAAGATCAGACATCTATTCGATCGGTTGTATTTTCTACGAGATGTTGACCGGTTCTCCACCGATTCTCGGAAAAACAGTAATGGAAACTATGGTGAGACAACTCAATGAAATTCCATTGTCTTTATCACAAGCAGCATTGAAAAAATTTCCGGAAGAATTAGAGCAAATTGTTGCTCGTGCATTAGCTAAAGATCCAGCGGATAGATTTCAAACAGTCAAACAAATGCTTTTCGTTCTTGAATCCTATCGGATAGGAGCTGAAAAGCAAGTAGTTGAGCGAGTGTCTGTCAAAAATGGAAGTGGGCATGTTTTTATTCTGCCAGCCATTGCTGCCGCAATTTTTGTCTTGATGGTATCACTTTATCTAGCCACGTTTAGGAAGTTCAATGATACTGATGCGACAACAGAGGCTAACAAGATGGCCGCAGCATCATCAACTTCATTGTCTGCTTCGCCAGCGCTTGCAACAACTACAACAAAAGAAAACCGGATCGGAAAGTTGCTGGATGGCTCAGTCCCGGATGACCTTTTTAAAAGCTACCTTTTGAACAACGCTCGTTCTCCCAATATTTCTGTTGGCAAACTTGGTGATATTACCGATTACACGGATATATCGGATGAAGCACTTGCACCGCTCAAAAACTTTTATCAATTGAGAGACTTAAATTTAGGCGATTGCGAGAAGATAACCGTGAAGGGTTTAGAAAATCTAGTTGCTCTTCCAAAGCTAAGAAAATTACAACTAGCCGATACGAATATAGGAGACGAAGTATTTCCGCTGTTAGAAAAAATGAAATTGGACTTCGTCAACCTTGGTCGCACAAAAGTGACTGACAAAGGTCTTCTTTCCTTGAACCCGAATGTTTCGTTGAAGGAAATTAGTCTTAAAGGTACTCATATAACTGATGAAGGTCTTAGAGGACTAGTGAGACTTAAGCATTTGAAGAGCCTCAATCTCGATAGTTGCCCGCCAATTAGCGATAAAGGAGTGGCAAGCCTTTCCAAAATGGATCTGGTATCACTCAGTTTACAGGGTACAAGTATTACCAGTGGGTGTGTAAAATCGATTCTAAAAATGCAAAATATGGCTAGGGTAGGTTGTACCGGCACGGAGCTAGACGACAATGCTTTAGAGCAGTTAGGACATCTAAAGAAGCTTGTAGTGCTTAATGTAACTCAATGCCCCAGAATAAGCCCAGAGGCAATTGAAAAATTTCGTAAGTCACATCCAAATTGCAATCTCATCACGGAAAGATGACTACTCAAGGCAGAAAGAACAACGCTTTCTTTTCTCCTGGCAGACTAAAATCGAAACCGCATGCTTGAAAGAAAGTTTCGTCTGAACTAATCGCCATCACTTCAAGAATATTTTCGTTTCTGGCACGCTCGATGCAGGCTTCAACTAATCGCTTACCGATACCACTGCGTTGAGCTCCGGCAGCCACTGCCAGACTTCTAATTTCAGAAAGCTTGGGAGAATAAACTTCGAGCACTGCGCAACCCACAATTTGCCCATCTGCCTCGGCTACGAAATATTGATCGACTTGTTCAGCCAATTCCGCAAGCGAACGTGGCAGTATTTTTCCTTCCTTTACGAAAGGTTCGATGCAGTTTTGTATAGCTGAAATATCATTCTTGTTTGCACGCCTAACAGTTACGTGTTCTGTGCTCGTTTCGTGAACCAATCTCTTCTATTCTCCTCCCAGGGCGGTGATTTTTGCATTTACGGATTCTGCCTCTGCCATCTGATTAGTTCTTTTTAGAAACATTCGATAATTTTTCAATACTATCAAGCAACTCTCTTTGCTAGAACATTTTTCGAGAAGAGGCATTGAACGCTTAAAGTACTGTTCGGCTTCTGCATTATTTCCTGCGTTCATTTTTATGGCTGCAACATTACCATAGGCTATCCCTAAATTGCCTATTACCACATCGTTAGCAGGATCTACTTGCCTTGCTTCATCAAAGAGCTTGGCAGCTAAAAGGTAATCTTTTTTCTCCATAGCGTCATTGCCTTCCAAATTCAGCCTGGTAGATCGAACGACAATACTGTTGCTATCACCAGAAATCATTTTGCTAATTTGAGGTGGATGCTTCGCAACTACGCTTTGATCGAGTGAATACAGAGCCACAAGCGTATTCTTATCCTTTTCGCTGAGGGCGCAAGGTAGATCGGCTGGCAAAATGGTATTAAACATGATGTCATCTGGGTTTGGGCTGTGGGCGAGCAAACCTAAGGAATGGCCAATTTCGTGCAGAGCAATGCGCCTTGCGAAATTGTCGGACAGACTTAGCTGATTGTCCGGTCGCACAGTGAGTAAAGTGAGGGTAACACCGGTAACGCCACGACTATCCATGCCTACCATGGCATGACCACCTTCGGCACTAGAAATCATTTCTTTCGGGTTGTCCGTCCACGAACATACTATGTCCGCTCCAATTGGACTGTCTACATATTGAAAGCTGATTTTTCCTTGTGAGGCGTCGAGCCAATCTTGGAAGCTTTGTCTTAAAACTTGTTCGAAAGAATCTCTGTAGCCGGGAACACTGTTTCCAGGCTTAATGCAGATCTTTATAGGAAGTCGGTTTGCGGGCCATCTTGTTACCCCGCCTTCGGTTGCGTCTCCTATATAGTCATCCGGACCGTTTGGCATCCGATTAAGCTTGCGACGTGCCAGGTCCTGATCCAACATGACTATAATGCTTTGAATTTTTGAAGCGTTTGGAAGTTTAGGATCCATCTGAAGGTATTTTTTGTAGTTTTCAACCGCATTTTCATCTTTGCCTAGTGACTGGTAAACGTTGCCTAAATTTCCATAAACGGCTGGCATAGTTGGGTCTAGTGACTTTGCCTTTAGAAGTTCCGCTTCTGCATCGGTATATTTGCCGTCAAACATTAAGAGGACGCCGTAATTAAGGTGGGCAGGAGCTATGTTTGGATCGATTTCGATTGCAGCCTTGAACTTTGACATTGCGTTTGCGTTGTCTTTAGCACGCATATCATCAACCCCCTCGTTGTAGAGACGAAGGAATTCAGGAGAACTTTTGATTACGATTGGCTTCTGAGCATTGGCAGAATGAGCAGCCAGTAAAAGACCTGTAACGGCGCATAAAATAGGTTTGGTCATTGACATCGAGGCTTCATCCTTTAACCAATTATTCCGATATTGTACCCACAGTTCATAAGACAGTTTGGCAAGGCTCTAGGTCGTTATAATTCGAACTAGCGGTGGTCGCCCAAAACTTAAGAAACTCTAGAAGAAAAGCGCTCTAAAACACGTGATCACAGACCGTATTCCTGATACACAAAAAGAAAAACAAGAATACAACCGTAGCAATGATTTGGGCACAATTACGTTGCCACCTCAAGAGCCACTTTTGCGCATGGCTAAACAGCTTGAAGAATTTATGGCTGAGGAGAACAAAAAGGAAATGCAAGTGGCATGCAATGCCATAGCAACTTACGTATCGGACAGTTTTCAGATTGAAGCACCTCAAGTTCGTGTTTTAGGCGTTCGTCCTCGCAAAGGTACTGGATACGACGTCGAAGAATTGTATGCAGATTACGACCTGGACACAAAGAAAATCAGATTGTGGATGAGAACTGCTGTTCTTGAGAAAGTGACATCCTATGGGACTTTCCTTAGTACGCTTTGTCACGAAATATGCCACCACTTGGATGTTGTCTACTTTGATTTTCCGAATACATTTCACACGCGTGGATTTTACGAACGAGCCGGAATTTTATATCACCATGTGCGTGGCACACCAGTTCGTCCACTTGTTTGGGATCGGATGCGAGATGGAAGACTCAGAATTAACTGGCCGGCAACAATGCGAAAACCTGGCGCACCGGGTCGGCGACGTTAGGTCGAAGTTAGTTCTGCACTTTCAGCCGAAGCATATTTGAACAGATACCAGAATCCGCAAGTGAAAAGCGATATGTTCAAGACCAAACAAAAATACGAAGGAAAAATGGTCTGGAAGCTAAAGATCGTTCCGTGCATGACTAGTGCAATGTATTGGATCCAGCTTACAAACGGATAACTCAAGAAAAGAAAGTGCCATAGCTTAAGAGGTAATGGTCTCTCTTCTTCAACGACCCGACGCAGATTGGTAGTTTGCATTGTTAAAGCTGCTGCAATTGAAAGAACTACGAGATCTTGGAAATGCGCATGCGGCATGGCTATCAAAGTGCCAACGAATGCCATCGCAAGTAACCAATTGAGACGTTTAGCCATTGGTAGGGTGCAACACTTTCTCCAGAGGATGATGAGAAGGCCTGCAAATATAAGCATGACGAAAGCACAGATGACGACTACCTGCTCTTGACTGAGAAAGAGACTAAGTGGACCGCGCAAAGAAACCATGCCTTGCGGAAACAAGCCGTAGTTTTCCGAATTCAATTCGGCATGCAAGAAGAAATTGGGATAGCTTTCAAGCACCTGCCAGCCGAGAACAAATCCTGACAGGGAAAGTAAAAGAAAGAAAGAAACGAAAAAAGATGCTAGCGCACCGAATTTCCTCATTAGTACTAATTCAAAGAAGAACAGCGGTGAAAGCTGCGGCTTGACCGTTGATGCAGCTAGAACAAGTCCGGCAAGAATCTGTTTATTGGCCCGCAAACAAATGCAAAAAACCGAAAGCAAACATACTAAGAGGAAACTTACCTGTCCAACTAAGAGCATATAAAAGGTACAAGCGGAACCGATTACACCCAGTAAAAAGACGAGGCTTTCCTTCCTATCGAGAACCTTTTGTTCGCTCAGCAACCACCCTAGCCCGAGTGTGCCTAAAATTAGCCAGGACAGATTCCATAATATGAATGCAGTGCGCAATGAGAACGGACTAATTAGATAGGCAAGCAAAAGGAAATGCGGCGGGTACTGAAATGGAAATTTTTCAGTCACATTGAGAGGCGCTAATAACTTTTTGCGCCATTTGAATTGAATGTCCGGATCATAGACCGATGATTTATCCTCGGAAGAAACTATTTTTGCTGCTTCGTAGTAGTTGATAAAGTCCTTCGTGCGCAGTTCCCCAGAATCTTGCACAACGACCATTTGAAGGCCGCCATCAATAGCGATTCTTATGAGTATGCAACTGGTAAGAAACAACCAAGCCGACAAAAGTAGGATAAAGCCGTAAGAAGTCAGCTTGATGTGTCTTACTCGTTGGTCTCGTCCATATGGCATATAAGTAGATTACCTGATGTCCAATGAATGAAAAGTGGGAAGAAAAATCTCATCGCTGCGAAATACTGCTTGCATTGAAACCAAATTTCTGGCGGGAGTGAGCGAATCGGAATTCCAAGCAAGGAAAGTATGTGTACTGAATATCTTCCGGAGCGCTAGTATTTCCTGCCAAACGCGGTATTCTATAAGCCTAATCGGTGAGCGCTCACTCAAACGTTGAGTGCTTCGAGCCGAGGGGCTTTGCGGAAACACCAGGTCGGCGCTGACCAGAAACGGTAGCAAGCAGCCCGCATCACATGAAGGACTGACTGAAGTGTGATGAAATACTGAGCTCAACTCGCATTGAGCAGTCAGGTAGTAGCTTAAACACCATCGCAGAGCAATCTGGATGGTGTTTTTGTTTGGCACTATATTTGGTGCTCAGCTCTAAACATTGATTATATGTTTAGGGCTAGATAGTGCTGCACGAATGAAAAGCGGGAAGAAAAATTTCATAGCTGAATAAGCTGACCTGAATCTGGGTGGCCTGAAACTCGTATTTCTGACGGGCGCAAGCAAACACGATTTCTACGCCATGAATGTATGTACGGCGAATATCTTCTGGAGTGCTAGTATTTCCTGCCAGACGCGCTATTCTATAAGCCTAATCGGTGAGCGCTCACTCAAACGTTGAGTGCTTCGAGCCGAGGGGCTTTGCGGAAACACCAGGTCGGCGCTGACCAGAAACGGTAGCAAGCAGCCCGCATCACATGAAGGACTGACTGAAATGTGATGAAATACTGAGCTCAATCGCATTGAGCAGTTAGGCAGTAGCAAAAACACCATCGCGGAGCAATCTGGATGGTGTTTTTGTTTGGCACCTTATTGGGTGCACCCCCAAGAACGAAAATGACGAAGAAAAGTGGGAAGACAAAGTTCATCGTGTCAAAATGCGTGATCGCAAGTGTACGTATTGAAACTAGTTTTCCGACAGGTGCGAGCGTTTCGAATTCATGCGCTAAAGACGCATGTGCAAAGAATATCTTCTGGAGCGCTAGTATTTCCTGCCAGACGCGCTATTCTATAAGCCTAATCGGTGAGCGCTCACTCAAACGTTGAGCGCTTTGAGCCGAGGAGCTTTGCGGAAACACCAGGTCGGCGCTGACCAGAAACAGTAGCAAGTAGCTCGCATCACATGAAGGACTGACTGAAGTGTGATGAAATACTGAGCTCAACTCGCATTGAGCAGTTAGGTAGTAGCAAAAACACCATCGCGGAGCAATCTGGATGGTGTTTTTGTTTGTGCTGGTTTTTTGTTACGAATTCTAGTATCAAATGTGGTGCGAATTACGCCTCTTCTTTTAAGCGCTCTTGATACCAGGTTTCGCCTATTTCTATAGTTTGTCGCCCCTGGGCCTGCCGGCTTATATTCGTGTCACGCAGAGAATAAATGCAACCGCAATATTGTTGAGCATAAAACTCTTCGCGTTTGGCAATTTCATACATGCGTGCTGATCCACCGAATTTACGCCAGTTGTAAGTCCAATACGTCACCTCAGGATACCCTGAAGCTGCACGAACCCCGCTTTCGTTTATCTGCTCCATATTTTTCCAGCGCGAGATTCCCAACGAACTGGTAATTACTTTAAAGCCATGTTCATGCGCATATAGAGCGGTCCTTTCAAATCGCATATCAAAGCAGGCGGTGCAGCGTACGCCGCGCTCCGGTTCGCGTTCCATACCGCGTGCGCGGGCAAACCAATTTTCTGTATCGTAGTCTATATCAATAAAAGGGATACTCATTTTCTCGGCAAAGCGAATATTTTCCTCTTTGCGGATTTCGTATTCCTTTTTCGGGTGGATGTTGGGGTTATAGAAGAAAATAGTAAGATCGATGCCGTTTGCCAGCATCTGCTCCATGAGCTCACCGGCACAAGGCGCGCAACAACTGTGCATAAGCACGCACTTCTCGCCATTTGGTGGGCTTAAATCAACAAGCTTATCTGGATTAGTATTTTGCATATTCAGGCACCGACAAATCGGACGCTGGCACAGGGGACTCCCTGGGTATAAAGTAGCATGCTTAATGCCATCCCAGATCATGAAGAACCAACGACTGTTACGCCTGAAGGGCGCGGCTTATTGGCATTAGGGCAGTATGTTGGGGGGATTTATAAGGTTATCGAGCCTGTCGGGGAAGGCGGCATGGGCTTCGTTTATAGAGTGCGCCATGAAGCTTTAAACAAAGACTATGCATTGAAAATATTGAAGCCCGAAATGATCGATAACGAGAAGATTCTTACGCGTTTCGACTCAGAGGCCAAAGCTCTTAGTGCTATGGGCCATCCAAATGTAATTGGTGTTCATAATTACGGCATCTCGGAATCTGGTGCACCATATTTGGTATTGGATTTTATAGAAGGTGTTGGACTAGACACTGAAATAGAAAAAAATGGCTTCATCGAAGAAGCAAGGGCTTTGAGGCTATTTGAGCAAGTTTGCGCTGGTTTAGCGTTTGCCCACAAAAATGGCGTTATTCATCGCGATCTAAAACCAAGCAATATTATGGTTAGCAAAGATCGGGACGGACAAGAGAAAGTGGTGCTTGTAGATTTTGGCATAGCAAAAAGGCAAGATTCCCAAAACAAGTTAACTCAGACTGGTGACATCTTCGGAACCCCTTTGTATATGAGCCCCGAACAGTGTCTGAGCAGTGAAATAGACGCGCGTTCAGACATATGAGTGATGCGAATATAAAACGTGAAAAAACAGAATTCGAACATTATCGCAATGGGTTTCGTGAAAAATAGGAACTGTTATGTTAGCGGTGGCAATTCATTAGCGCATAGCCTCTTTCCAACGTCTGCAAGAAAACGTTTGGCGGACCGGAACAACGCGATCAATTTCCCATCCAAAATTGCTCAGTCTCGAGCCTTAAGAATGCGATACGAAAACATGATTACCTAACTAATCTAAGATGCTTAAGCGCCTCAGAGTTATTCACGACTTACTAAGAACTGTTCGATACCTGTGGAGAAGGAAATCTTGAATATCAGCTATTAGCGAGGACTCCCAGCAAGCGATCTACCTCGGGCTCGTCGTTAAAAAAATGAACGGACACGCGCAACACGTCTTTGTTTGCTCCAATCAGGATTTTATGAGCTGCAAGTTTCTCTTTTATTTCTATAGCAGGAATATCCTTGCTTTCAAACGAGACAATCCCTGACCAGAGATCATTTTCTCGCAGGCTGATAGTTCTATAACCCAGTCTCTCTAAGCCCTTCATTAGCCTATCAGTCAGTTCTTTTATGCGCTTGCTAATCCAGTCAATGCCAAATGACAGAATAATCTCAAGATTCGCTTTGAGAGCTGCAAGAGCCAAAAAGTTTGGACAACTTTCCTCAAAACGCCTTCCATCTGGACTCAATCGTTGCAAGGTTTGGCTATAGCTTTGCGTCGAAAAATTGAAAGGCTCAGATAAAGAATAGAAGCCAATATTTGGTGCTTTGTTTATCTCTAGCCACCTCGATTTGACATAAAGGAGACCAAGCCCGTGGGGAGACAACAACCATTTTTGACAGCCTGACGCAATGAAATCAGCCTGGCAGGAAGAGCTATCCAGAGGAAGAGCGCCAAGTCCTTGCATTGCATCAATTATGAAAACGATGCTAGCTTCACGGCAAAGAGTCCCAAGGCTTTCAATGTCTCTTCTACATCCGTTGTCATATTGTACGAAACTGACCGACAACGCTCGCGTTTTCGAGTTAATTAGCTTGCGCAATGCTTCTATATTGACCTGTGTGACGCTATTGAGTTTAGGATCTAAATCGTCTTCCAAGTAGCGAATCTTCACGCCCAGAGACTCTAGCGACTGCCAAGGATAAAAATTAGCAGGGTACTCTCCCCTCGGCAAAATCACTTCATCGCCGGCTTGCCAGTCAATCATTCGCGATGCGATCCACAAACCATGACTTGTGCTTTTGACAAAAGCTATGTTCTTACTCTCACATTTGATAAGTTGACTTGCAAGTAGTTTGGCTTCGTCTGCCATCTGGAGCCAGTCAGCAAAATGATAGCAACCCGTAATCATTGATTGTTCGCTAAAGCGTTGAATAGCCTCAAAAGCTGGCTTAGACAAAGGCCCCGCTGAGGAAGTAATGAAATAGGCAAATTTTTCTTTTATCGGGAATAAATCTTTCAGGTCATCCATTTTTCTTCTTTGAAAATGAGAATCATTGAGCAAGTACGTTTTAGCGAGCAAATTATTTTAGCGGTTCGACTGAGCTTAAAGCCAATCTTTTAATTCTCATTGCAGACCCAAGCCTGCCACATTTTAGTTAGATAGTGCAAGTCTAATAAAAACTCAGGCTTGGCGGCCAGCTTGATATGCTCACGAGTCACCATATGCGATACCAAACAGTTGAGCGCATGGCAGAACACTCCTTCTACGGCATTGCTCTTGCCTCCTCGAAAGAAAAGGCAAAAGTGTAACCGCTCTCTCCGGAACGTTTTGTTACCCATGTTTCAGGGCCAGACAGGTTTAAAAAATCACGCCCAGTAGGATTCGAACCTACGACCTCTTGGTTCGAAGCCAAGCACTCTATCCAGCTGAGCTATGGGCGCAAAAAATCCTTCGAACTAAGGAATCGTAGCGTCGATAGCCTAACGCAGTCAAGCTAGAGCCTTTAGAGCTGGAATGACCTTACTAATTACCGATACTAAATAAGTCACTAACTGGCGCTGGAACCAGATGCTGCGTCGGAGAGATTGTTCAGCTGACTGGCTATGGCTGAATAGGCAGCAGAAACGCCGTTTTTGAGCGGACTGTTGGCAATTCCAAACACAAGAGCAACTACCAACGCTACAAGAGCAAGTACAGCTCCATACTCAGTAATACCCTGTCCATTCTCATCTCGGATGAAGGATTTTATCCCTTCAATGACACGCTTATTCATAGATTTTAGTAAGTGCCCGACGAAGCCAGAAAAAGTGAGAACCATAGATTCCCTCTTCTGTTATCTTACCCACCAGGACCAAAACCCACAATTGACAAAAAAGCCCCCAAAAATAAGGCTGGCGTTGGTCAGAGAATTACGGAAAGCCTTTCGGACTCTGCCATTCCAGCCCCAAGGGTAGGCGCTGGAGAACACATGAAGTGGGCACTACAAAAATAAAAATCACCCCTTCGAGTGATATTTAATGAGCCGAGTTGGGCAAGGTCGAAGTTTCAGCTTGCCCAACTACAAAATATTCTGGGTAAAGTCTGCGTTTGGGCGCCTACCAATTCAGTCTTTGGTTCATGCGGCCGAAGTTCCAGAAGTAAGGCGAGCCATAACCGCCCCCTCCGCCGTAACCGCCACCTCCACCCATGGTTCCCCAACGAGGCGGGGCGTTGTTGGTCAACCAACCCATTTCCGTTTGCAACTCGTTGAAGTTGTTGATCTGCATTTGTTGGTTGAATTTGCGGTTCTCTTCTGCAATAACATCGTTTTCTCGCAGGTTACTTACTGCAGAATGCATGTTCCCTATAGTTGTCGTTTGGTCTTGCGACAAATTGGCTATAGCCTGATCGATTTGCTTTATGTGTTGTTGTTCTTCTGTTCTGGCTGCAGCATCTGCTTGCATCCATTTTTCTAGTGCATAAAGTTCTTGGTTTTTATCGGCTGATAATTTGCGTACCGGTGAACCACCTGCGTTTTTCAGCTTTGTAAGTTCGCTAATGCGCTTTTCGGCATATTCTCGGTAAGTCTCGGTAGATGCCTGTTGCTGGTTAACTTCGTCTTGATACTGCTGCTTTTCTTCCAACAATTGTTGTTTTTGATTTTGGTCAATTTTGAGAAGCTGATTTTCTTCTCCGAACATCGTTTGGTCTGTGTTGGTTTGAGCCAGAGATGCCGGTCCATATAGCCAAGATGAGCTAACGAGTGCTGCCACCAGAGAAGCGAACCTTAAACTCACTAATGTTCTGTTCACTATTGCCTTCCTCACGGGTGCCTACTTCTGCAACCAGGTTACCGCATATTTTTTCTATCCACTAAATTACTACCCGAAACTCGTTGCGACTTAACTAAAGAAAATAATGATTTTGAGCGTGTTAGGATTGCAATTGAAAAGTGCTCAAATAGGTAATCAAATGTGCGGTAGATATACCCTCAACATGGAAGCAAAGCTGATCGCTCAGCGTTTTGAAGCTCGCAATATTAAGATTGCAACACCCGAGCGGTACAACGTCGCGCCATCGCAAGTAGTGGCAGCAGTAATATGTCAAGCTAATGCAGACACTGGTGAAGTCGAGCGGAGTCTTGAAGGTTTCAAGTGGGGTTTTGAAATTCAAGCGAACAAAGGTGTCAAGCAATTGATAAACGCTCGTTCTGAAACGCTCACCGAACGTGCAATGTTCAAAAACCTCACTGCTTCGAATCGCTGCATTATTCCTGCAAGCTCTTTCTATGAATGGGCAAAAACAGCTCTGGGTTCAATTCCTTACGCTATTCAGGTAGGTGAAGGTGAGTTGTTTGGCATGGCTGGATTGTGGCAGGCTTACACAGACCCAAATGGCGAAGTGAATAAGTCTTGTGTCATTGTCACCGTCCCTGCCAATAGCAAAATGTCGTCGTTGCACGATCGTATGCCTGCGATTTTGACGCCTGAGTCCGAAAAGGTTTGGCTTAATCCGGCAGTCACCGATACACAAGTGCTACTAAGTGTGCTTGTCCCTTTAGCGGATGAGCGCATCAACTATCACCGGGTATCATCAATGGTCAACTCAGTGAGATTTGACGGAAGCCAATTGATGGATCCTGTTCCGGAAGGCGAACCTGCAGAAGAATCAAAAGCAAAGCCGAAGAAGGTTTTAAAAGTAGCAGAAAGTCCTGCGCAACAACTGACGATATTCGAATAGAAATCGCCATCGGTTACTGAAGATCAATTTTCATAATTGAATTTATTCTAGTACTTTTAGTTGCGCAACGATGTTGTTGAGTTGTTCTTCCAGCTCATCGAGCTGTTTGATGAGCGCATCAACTTTTTCCGGGGGCGCTTTAGCCTTGAAGTCTTCATTTGAGACAATGTCACGCGTGCGTTGCACTTCTTTCTCAACGGCTTGTTTTCGCTTTTCCAATTTGTCTTTGGTTTTGTCGACATCGATCAAAGTTTCAAGAGGCACAAATATTTTCGTTCCGCCTTGAGTATCTGTCGCTGCTCGTTTTGGTTTTCCATTCGGTTCGCTTTTGGTTTTAAGTTTTACAAGCGCGAGAGATTCTATATAGCTGTGTCCAATTTCGATTACTGCTCGATCTGACTGTCCGTCTATTTCAAGAATGGCTTCAGCATCAACTTTAGGTGGAATGCCGTAAGTCTGTTTGATGTTTCGCAAAGAACGAATTATGCGGATAAGAAAATCCATTTCCTTTTCCGCTGTTTCATCATGCAAACTGGAATCATCGCGCGGAAATGGCGCGAACATAATTGAATCCAATTCAGACAAGAACTCACTCTTAGGTAATTGCGACCAAAGTTCTTCTGTGACGAAAGGGATAATCGGATGCAATGCTCTCAGCAAGCCTTCGAAGACGAAATACAAAACGCTCTTGGTTTGCGAGCTTTTATCAGCATCTCGTAATTGAATTTTTGCAATTTCTACGTACCAATCACAGAATTGATCCCAGGTGAACTCATACAGTTCTCGGGCAGCAATTTGATAGTCGTAATTGTGGTAGCTTTCTTGCAAAATCTGAAGAAGCTTATTGTAGCGATGCAAAATCCAGCGGTCGGCAACGGTAAGTTTGTCGTGCTCAATTTTTCCGCCGTGCGTACCTTCTAATTTGTCGATCACAAAACGGCCGGCATTCCATAGCTTGTTGACAAAGCGTTTGGACTCTTCGAGACGATCTTCTCTAAAGCGAACATCTTGATCACCTTTGATACCAATTGAAGCAAACCAAAATCGATTTGCATCGGCGCCGTATTTTTCGATCATGTCGATCGGATCAACAGCATTCCCTTTCGATTTAGACATGCGCTTGCCGTCATGTGTCTGAATGACAGGATGGATGAGCACATGCTTGAAGGGTATGGTTTTGACTAGCTTGAGGCTCATGAAGATCATGCGTGAAACCCATAAGTTGATGATTTCACGGGCGGTGCAAAGCGCTGTCGTTGGATAGAACTCTTTCATTTCACGAGTTTCTTCCGGCCAACCTAAAGTAGCGAAAGGCCAGAGCCCGGAACTGAACCAGGTATCTAATACGTCTGGATCTTGCTCCAACGATTTGCTGTCGCAATGTTTGCATTGCTCGGGTGGCTCTTCGTATGCTTCGACGTGCTCGTTGCTGCAAGTCCAAACAGGAATTCTTTGACCCCACCACAATTGGCGACTAATGCACCAGTCGCGCACATTCTTTAACCAATCTATATAAGTTGCCGTATAGCGTTCTGGAAAGAAGACAACTCGTTCTTCTTCAACACAAGTGATCGCCGGACCGGCGAGGTCTTTCATACTGACATACCATTGGTCCGATAATAATGGTTCGATTACAGTATTACTTCGCTCGCAGTGCCCAACGGAATGCACGTAATCTTGAATTTCGCGCATGAGGCCAAGATCTTGGATATCCTTTACGATTTCTTCGCGCACAACAAATCGATCTTTATTTTGATATTTTTCAGGCACCAGTTCGTTTGCAAGCAGACGCGCTTCTTCGCCCATAACTACAGGTGTAGGAAGGTTATGGCGCTGACCAACTTCCCAGTCATTGACGTCATGTCCCGGAGTAATTTTGAGGGCACCGGTACCAAACTCACGGTCAACATAGTTGTCGGTAATGACAGGTAGTGGCTTACCCGTAATCGGCATCAAAACATTCTTTCCGACGAAAGATTTATATCGATCGTCAGCGGGATGCACAGCTACAGCAACGTCTGCCAGTATCGTTTCCGGTCTTGTAGTGGCAATGCAAAGAGCAGCAGATTTGTCTTCCAACCAATATTCAACGAAATAAAGATGACCTTTGGTTTCTTCGTGTATCACTTCCAAATCGGATACGGTCGTTAAACAACTTGGGCACCAGTTGGAAACTCTGTTACCGCGATAAATAAAACCATCCTGAAAAAGCGAAACGAAAGCTCGATAAACTGCTTTTAGGTAGGAATCATCCATAGTGAAGGCGATTCGATCCCAATTGAAGCTAACGCCAAGGCGCCTGTACTGACTCATGATCGAGTCGCCGTATTGAACACGCCACTTCCAAACTTCTTTGAGAAATGCCTCTCGTCCGATTTCTCTTCTCTTGATGCCTTGCTTACGCAATTGGCGTTCAACTACCATTTGCGTTGAAATGCTGGCGTGGTCAGTGCCGGGCTGCCACAAGACGTTATAACCTTGCATTCGTTTTAAACGGATGAGCACATCTTGCAGTGTGCCATTCAGGGCGTGTCCCATGTGTAGATTGCCCGTAATATTCGGCGGGGGCAATGCTATGGAAAATCGTGGGCGCTCTGGAATTATGTCCAGATCGAAAACTTCGCGTTTAACCCAGTATTCGGTCCACTTAGTCTCGATTTCTTTGTGTTCGTATGCCATTTTTTCGAAATGTTTCCGCCCCCATGCGGGAGTTCTTTAAGTGTTTATCAGCTCAACCGGACGATTATAGCCATGCTGAAACTATAGAGACAAGCCCGGTTCGCTCGTTAGAGGCCGATTGCCATTTTGAACAGGTGCTAACCGTCCTAGTGTTAGAATGCTTGTTCAACTGAGCGCCGTCTAGCTTTCTTGACTTCTGGGCAGGCGCTTTACTTTCGGAACAACTTTTGACTTCTGGATTCTTCATAAATGATTTCAAGCAATGATTTTCGACCGGGTGTAACGATCGAGTATAACAACGGTATCTGGCAAGTTGTAGAAGCCATGCACGTCAAGCCTGGCAAGGGTTCCGCCTTTGTTCGGACAAAACTTAAGAACGTAGAATCTGGAAACGTGCTTGAGGCAACGTTTCGTGCTGGTGAAAAACTGCCACAAGCCATCGTTGAAAAAGCAGACATGCAGTATCTTTACAAAGCCGGCGATAAATTCGCCATGATGGATGCTTCAAACTACGAGCAAATTGAGCTGGATGCCAAAGAAATTCCTGCTTATGAGTTCTTAAAGGAAGGTCTAGAAGGCATTAAGGTGCTCAAATACCAAAATCGTATAATCGGTGTGGAGTTGCCAAATACCGTAGAACTTGAAGTTACCGAAACGGTTCCTGATGAGCGCGGTGATACTAGTTCCGGTGGCGGCAAACCAGCTACTCTTGAAACGGGAGCGGTTGTTTCCGTACCTTTCCATATAAAAGTCGGTGACAAAATTAAAGTAGATACTAGATCGCGAAAGTATTTAACGAGAGTCTAATTTTAGTGTTTGGGACAAAGAAGTGAAAATTGATATCGAGCAAATTCGAGAGTTGCTGGCAATAGTAAGTGCCACTGATATAGCGGAATTTACTATTGAAATCGGCGAAGAAAAACTTACCGTAAAGAAAGCGCTTGGTGGCGTTCCGCAAGTAGCGACAGCGTACACTCCGCAAGTTGATTCGCCGCGTTTACTCCCACGCCAGACAACAGAGGTAAAGACAGAATCTTCATCTGCTAATGCCGATCACGGCGAATCCAATAATGGATTAGTACCGGTAACCTCACCGATGGTAGGCACTTTCTATCGTGCCCCTTCACCAACAGCTCCGCCTTATGTTGAAATTGGAGACCGCATAGCTATTGGCCAGACGATTTGCATCATCGAAGCTATGAAGTTGATGAACGACATGCCAACAGAAGTATCTGGTCGGATTGTCAAAGTATGTGTTGATAACGGCTCAACTGTTGAGTACGGACAACATCTTTTCATGGTGGATCCAAAGGGTTAGATCCAAGGTCGACGATTGTGATTGAAAAAGTTTTGATAGCAAACCGAGGCGAAATCGCCCTGCGCGTAATACGCGCTTGTCGCGAGCTGGGCATAAGAACCGTTGCGGTTTATTCGCAAGCCGACGCGGATTCTCTCCATGTCAAACTTGCAGACGAAGCATTTTGCATTGGACCACCACCAGGGAAACGAAGCTATCTGCACATTCCAGCTTTGATCAGCACAGCTGTTGTAACTGGTGCTGATGCCATTCATCCTGGTTATGGCTTTCTATCAGAAAATTCGAACTTCGCTGAAATTTGTGCGGACCATCGCATCAAATTTATTGGTCCTAGCGTTAGAGCAATTGACTCCATGGGAGACAAAGCTTCTGCCCGAGAAGCAATGCGCGCCGCTAATGTGCCGATTGTTCCAGGCAGTCATGGCTTGATCGAAAATGACGCCGAAGCGCTTCGCTTGGCCGAAGAGATTGGTTATCCCGTTATTATCAAAGCTACTGCCGGTGGTGGCGGACGAGGCATGCGCGTTGCAGATGATGAAGTGCAATTGTCCAACGCTCTTTCGGCAGCCCGCAGTGAAGCAGCCGCCGCATTTGGTGATCCTGGTGTATACGTCGAGAAGTATTTAAAGCCGATCAGACACGTTGAGATTCAAGTTTTTGCCGATCAACACGGGAACTGTATCCACCTGGGTGAGAGAGATTGCTCGGTGCAACGCAGGCACCAAAAGCTAATTGAAGAATCTCCAAGCCCTGCTTTGACACCGGAACTGCGAGAAAAGATGGGAGCCGCCGCCGTGCGAGCTGCCAAAGAAATTGATTACGAAGGCGCTGGGACAGTAGAGTTCATACTTGCCGGTGACAAATTCTATTTCATGGAAATGAACACCCGTATTCAGGTTGAACATCCTGTCACTGAATGCATTACTGGGTTAGATCTGGTCAAAGAGCAAATTCTAGTGGCACGGGGCGAACGTCTTTCCATTAAACAAAGCGAACTCAAAATGACCGGGCACTCCATTGAATGCCGAATTAACGCCGAAGACCCGGACAGAAACTTCTTGCCTTCTCCAGGACGGATCGAAGCCTATGTTGCTCCAGGTGGACCAGGCGTCCGCGTAGACAGTCATGCCTATCCTGGTTACGTGATTCCTCCCTTCTATGATTCATTGATAAGCAAGCTGATTGTTTGGGGCAGAGATCGCACAGAAGCCATACAGCGCATGCAGCGCGCCTTGGATGAATATGCAATTACAGGCATAAAAACCACGATTCCATTTCATCAAAAGGTTATGGCCAATCCGGCTTTCCAGAAAGGTGACGTTTCGACGGACTTTATCGAAAAACACATGACCCCTGCGCCGGCTAATACCGTAAAATAAGTACCTTAACCTCGGTGGCCCTATAGCTCAATGGTGGAGCAGACGACTCATAATCGTTTGGTTGTTGGTTCGAATCCAACTGGGGCCAGTTTTTACGAACAAAACATTTAAAGTCGTGGCCAGATTGCTTTTCGAGAGATTGGTCCGAGTTTGCCATTTTTGTCCCTTACATTCCAAGTAGTGGATTGTTTGGGAGATTTTTTTACTAATGGCAGGAACAGACAAAGTTACCGTAAGGACCGAAACGGGAGTAGCCAGTGTGGCAGAAAGCCCGGATCATCACGATCCGCTTGCGCCATATAGAGTGGCCAACAATCAACAAGCGCCAAAAACCAATGACGGTGTGCCGGCCAAACCCTACGATCCTGCGCATCCATTGAATTCATTGCCGGATTACAATCCTACCTTTGTTCAAAAAGCGGAAGGCGGCTTCACAACCGATGGCCGGCTAAATCGTCAAACTCGCAAATTGTTTTATGAAGCCGAGCAGCAAGATAATCTCCACCGCAAAGACAAAGGCTTTCACTCAGCAGTTGATGAACTTATCGCCAAGATAAACAAAGATCTGAAGTCTCATTACTGGACACTGCGTCGCGAAGGCTCACAGCACATCGAAACCGTTCCAACGGACAAACGTAACAAGGATGGAACATGGATTGCACCACTTTATCGATACGACCCAAAAGAATACGAATGGGGCCATAAGCACGGGCAATAGCACCGCCCCTGGTTCTATAACAGACAATTTACGGCTTGAAATTCGGATCAGAAACGATTGTTGATTTGATCGAGCTTTTTAATTCATCCCAGGCATCTTCAAGTTGCGAATGGAGCTGATCTGCCGTTTGCTTTGCGCTTGTAAGTTTAAGACAAGTGGTGGCTAAGTAGCGATCATCGGGGTGGTTTCTCGACTTTGCATACGCAGCATCAACAGCTTCAATTTGGCGCAATGCTTTGTCAATATCACCAGTCATTTCATCAGCACCGCGCACTGAATGCAAGATGTAATAGCCAGCAGACCGCGGGCCGGTCTTCAAATTCATAAGCATCGTTTGATTGCGATCAAGTCCGTCCTTTGGATTTGACAGTGAGAGAACAGGCGGTTTGTCAGACAGCGCAGATGGGGTTGCACTAATAAGTCCATATCCTAATAGGAGCGCCCCGAGAATTTTGGTTTTCAACTGCATCTTGTTTTGCTCCGCATACTATATTTTTGTCTAACAGGAGATTAGTACGAGACGAGAACTGAGAAGAGAATAGTATAGTAAGCCCAAAGCGCCAGCGCGACGTTTTGAGAAATGGAATCAGGAAGCGAAAATTTCAACCTGCACGCAACCATGCAAGCAATTGGCTCAGCAGTAGTTGCAGTGGTTGGTCATATGCTTTTCAAGTTCGCCATTCACGGTTTGATCATGGCTATCGTCCTAATGCTCGTCGGTTTCATTCTGGAAAAACGCAAACATCGTTTCGGTAGACCTCTCGTTCTTGTCACGGGGAGGATATTTCTCTTTTGCGGCATTCTCTGTTTGCCAGGCGCTTACTTTTTGGTAAAAGATGGACACCTGCCGGATGCCGGAGTCTTCAATATCAACTCCTATGGCTTCATTTCGCTCTGGAGCTTGATATTTCTGCATTTGACGGCGGAAGAGACTTATCACCGAGAGTCCAAAATCTAGCGCGCCTTTATAAGATTATCGTGCATGAATCGTGAAATTTGGTTTTAACTGAAAAGCTCTTCTATACTTGAATAGGGTGCTTACGTTGAATGCGTTTCAACCGAGGTGAATATGAAACCGAGCCTTGCAATTGCGGTGGTACTGAGTCTTTGTTGCACACTTCCAGTTAACGCACACGGCGCCAGCTCTGGGCCAGGCGGCAGTTACAGTCCTCCATCTGCCTATGGCTACACACCCGGCACAGTTATTGCTCCAAATGCTGGCTTCGGCGGCATCAGTAACCAATACGGCCTCAATCCCGCCCCTTATGGTTATGGTCCGAATAATGCCCCCATCAACCCATATGGGCTAAACAGCTTCTACGGACCCTACAGCCCATTTGGACCCTATAACAGTGGAGTCACCAATGGCTATACAAATTACAACGGCTATTCAAGTTATAACGTCTACGGACAGCCAACTTTAATTGGTAACAACGCTTATGGCATCAATGTTAATGGATCTAACTTAGGTTTTTATCGGGCCAATTCCGGATATTTTTATCCCTGGTTAGGCGGTTATCAGTACAACGGCTATCCAATTTATTCTATGGCTGGTGGCAGTTCTCCCGTTCAATCGTTGCCACCACTTAGCACTATGTTTGCTGACCTAAATGACTATCTCGACACTGCTAAAGACAAAGGCAAGGTCTCGGATTCCGACTACAGGGTATTGAAACAAAGAGCGAAAGATTTGCTTAGCAAAGAACGATCGGTGTCGTATGAATCCGGCAGTTTAGATGGCGAAACCGAACGTGATCTGCGCCGGGATATCGACCAGCTCAGTTCCGAAGTGTCACGCAGAGTTCAACCCTAATACTTTTCAGCTCTAGCAATATCAACTCTAAAAATTATTCCGGAAGGTCTATAGACAGTTTTTCCGAAAGCACTTTTGAAAGTTGAGCCTGCACTGTAGTAAGTGGTCTGGCTGCATCAATTACTTCCCAGCGTGCTGATTTACTAGCCAATTCAAGATAGCCATTGCGCACCTTCTGGTGAAATTCCAGAGCTTCACGTTCAATACGATCATGGCTACCAGGATGCAAACGAGATAGGCCCTCTTCGCTTGAAAGATCAAACAAAATGGTTAGCTCAGGTAATAAACCACCAGTAGCAATTTTGTTCGTCTCTTCAATTAGCTCTAATGAGATGCCGCGACCATATCCTTGATACGCAAGAGTCGAGTCGATATATCGATCGCAAAACACAACAAAACCCTTTTCCAGTGAGGGCTTTATTACTTCTTCGACATTTTGGGCCCGATCAGCTTGGTATAGGAGTAATTCCGCAATCGCATTTACTGGATTTTCAGGATTGAGAAGAATGCGTCTGATCTGCTTTCCAAGCTGGGTGCCGCCTGGATCGCGCGTGATTATATGTTTGCAATTTAGTGCTTCAAGTTTTTTTGAAAGCAATTTCAACTGCGTTGTTTTACCGGCTCCTTCCGGACCTTCCAACGTAATGAACGTACCGGGGTACGCTGTTGACATCGATACCCAACCTCCTGGAATCAGGTGAGCGCTTTTATCAGCGTCTCTAAATGTTCTCGTCTAATTAAAGCAGCCGTTGGTTCTCAATAAGCGGACTGAAATAGGCCCGTTATAACTTACTCATCAATTTGGATACTTCACGCAATCTGCACGGATACCCGTCTCTTGGCATGTTTTAAAATCATGCTAGAATCTTGTCTTGCTTGCTACAAACGAATAGTTTATTGTTCGGCAATAAGTGGCGATTTTCCTAATTTCTAGAGGCGGTTGGCATCTTGAAACCACAGACAAAGTTCATGTCTGCGTTTTTTGCATTTAGTTTGCTGCTGCAACCAGCAATGGCAGAAGTCACCACACCTGGTGGCCCGGGTGTGCTTCTCCCTTCTGTCAATAATTCAAGTGCTACAAGCTCTGCGCCTGCAACTACTGATGCTTCGGCTGCCGACTCAGCCGCTACAGCGACCACTCCGGCTCCTGAAGCAGCACCGACTGATAGTTCAGTCCCAACTTTTTCAACAAAAATAGGTGCGGTTGGGTCGTCTTCCCAAAACTTGACTGTCGATGAAGTAAAGATTGAAGGCAACCGATTGGTGCCTGCCGAAGACATTATGAATGTTGTGAAAACTAAGCGCGGTGACAAATTCGATCGCGAAGTCGTTATGCAAGATTTGAAAGCGATCAACAACATGGGCTATTTCGATGATCGCAATTTGCAAGTTGTGCCGGAGTTAACCACAGGTGGTGTGCTCCTCAAAATTCGCGTTCAAGAAAATGCGCCGATCACTCAATTCAGTTTTGACGGCAACAAAGTCCTTTCTACGGACGATATTGAAAAGACTTTCGAAGATCAGCTAGGCAAGCCACAAAATCTCGGCTCGCTGTCTTCTGCAATAGACAAAGTTGAACAGGCTTATCACGAAAAGGGCTATGTTCTAGCAAAAGTGTCCGATGTAAAAGATGATCCGGATGGCAGTGTTGGACTAAAGATCAACGAAGGCATCGTTGACAAAATCGAAATTTCCGGCAATCACAAAACTCAAGACTTCATCATCAGGCGCAGCCTAAAAATAAAGCCAGGTAGCGTTTACAATGAACACCAGCTCACTGCTGATTTGCGCAAACTCTATGCAAACGGTTACTTCCAGGACGTTCGACGCAGCTTGTCACCTTCTAGCGATAATCCTGATCACTTCGTTCTCAAAGTTGAAGTTGAAGAAAAGCGCAGTGGATCGGTGGGCTTGGGTGGTGGAGTTGATACGTTGTTTGGACCATTCGGACAACTCTCGATTGGTGACAATAACTTCCGCGGCAGAGGCGAAATACTGAACTTCTCCAACCAGTTGGGGGCAGGTTTAGTAGGACCATTGAATAATGCGCTCAATAATGGCGGCACCAACTCATTGCCGAGCAAAACGACCTATCAATCAGAGCTATCTTTCGTTGAACCAAATCTTGGCGGATCTAATACCTCTTTAGGTTTAACTGCTTTTGGCCGAGAAATGCCAAGCTTCATGATCAGTCAGGCAATGCAGCAAACATTTGGTACATCAGCCACCCTTAGCAGATCGCTTGGACACAATATCTTTGCGAGCTTAGGATTGACGGCTGATAATACGACCCTTCAGGATGTGTCCAATTACTGGACTAGTTCGAGTGTTGTCACTGGTATGACCACTCGTGCCTTGATGGACGGATATGCAAATACCGTTGCCGGAGCAACTGCGCTTACTCAAAATGTGAGAGACGCTCAGTTAAAAGGCGGCGCCTACCTTTCAGCGACTCCATCACTTGCTTACGACACTCGTGATGCGAAGATCGATCCCACCACTGGCACGCTCCTTCGAATTACCGGCAGCCCCTCTCTTGGTCTTACGAATACTAGTTTCGTCAAACTTGGAGCGAGTGCCAGCAAATACATCAAGGTCAATGACAGCACGGTAATTGCCACCAACGTTCAGGGTGGAACCGCCCTGGGAGGGGCAATGCCGCAATTCGGCATGTTCAACCTTGGTGGCTTCAATGGCATTCGCGGATATAAGCAATTCTCTACGCTTGGTTCAGGTACCGGTATGCTAATGGGTACTGCAGAAGTAAGAACGCGCGTTCCGTTTTTGCATGGTTCGGAAAACAAAGTTGCCAAAGCAATCGACCAGCACTTGAAGGTTACGGCATGGTTTGATGCCGGTCAGGTAACAGGCAATAACACTTCCAACGCCCTATTAGGTAGAAGCATGATGGGCGCCTCAGTGGGTGTTGGCATTCGGGTGAAAGTGCCTATGGTTGGAATGGTCAGGTTGGATTATGGATTTCCGCTCTTAAGTTCGATCCTCGGAAACCGGACACCCCAAATCAATGTCGGATTTGGAGAGAAGTTTTAATAAGGTAAGACTTAACCGCGACACTGACAGCGGTTGAATGTTGTACACTGAGCCGCACTCAGGCTATACGACTTTATTTACAGTTTGGAGAAGAGGATGTTGAACTCTAGTAAGAGCGGCTTGTCCGTTATTTTAGCCGCATTGGTTGTCGGCGTTGGAACTCAGGCTCTCGCCCAAGGCCATATGGTCATCGGCGTAGTAGATCGAGATAAGGTGGTTACGAGCTATCCAAAAGCCCAACAAGCTGCTGAAGAGCTAAAGCGCCAAGAAGATAAGGTTCATAAGCTTATCGAAGACAGCAACAAGCAATACGAAGAATCGAAATCGGCACACAAGCCTCAATCGGAATTGGAAGGTTTGCAAAAACGCCTCCAAACAAGTATTGATGGAGAAGTAAAGAAGATTCAAGACCGCGCACAAGGCCTTGAAGGTCAACTCGAAAAAGAAATCGATACCGCTATCAAAGACGAAGCAGCTGCCCGCAAGGTAGATGCAGTTTTCATGAAGCAAGCAGTCCTCATGGGTGGCACCGATCTTACCGACGGTGTTATCAAGAGATTGGGACCGGTTAGCACAACAAGCAAAGCCGCCACCAAGTAAAAATTGTGGTTGTGAGGGCGGCCTAACAGCCGCCCTTTTTCCGCTTTTTCAGGCGGAAGATTTCTTGCTCTCACGAGCTAAAGGGCCGATATGAAACTGCCAATCCCTATGACTCTTTCACAAATAGCCGCAATGATTGGCGGAAAAGTGGAAGGACCGGGAGACCTTGCCGTTTCGGGCATGTCTCCATCACCGAAGGATGCCACTACTGACGATATCGCTCTTGCTTTTGAAAAGAAGTATCAGAAAGATCTCGATACCTTTAACGCCAAGGCTCTTGTAGTTCCGGAAGGCGCTGTTTGTACAAAACCACGCATCACCGTTAAAAGACCAAACCTTGCTATTCAAAAAATACTCACTGCTCTTGAGCCAAAGCGCTATTATCCAGCCATTGGCGTACATCCCAGTGCTGTAGTAGATCCAACCGCCGAATTGGGCGAGAATGTAGCGGTTGGTCCGTTAGTTGTGATTGGTCCAAAGACTAAAATTGGTGCGCGCACAAGAATAATGGCTAACACTGTCATTGGTGGCGAAGTCGTTATTGGCGAAGACTGTCTTTTTCATCCCTGCTGCATGATTGCTGATTTTGTTAAAGTCGGTAATCGAGTGATTCTGCAACAAGGAGCAGGGCTTGGTTCTGATGGATTCGGCTATGTAACAGAACGTCTTTCCAACATTGAAAGACGTATGGCCGGTGACACAGAATTATCCACTGAACCAAATCCTCATTTAAAAATTCCACAAATCGGAACAGTCGTTATTGAAGATGATGTCGAAATAGGCGCCAATTCAACTATAGACCGAGCCACGATTGGTGCAACGATCATCGGCAAAGGCACAAAAATCGACAACCAGGTTATGGTTGCTCATAACTGTCGAGTTGGCAAAGAAGTTCTTTTAGTTTCGCAAGTTGGTATTGCCGGTTCTTGTGTAATTGAAGATCGAGCTATTCTTGCCGGTCAAGTTGGTGTCAAAGACCACATAACGATAGGACGTGATGCCATTCTTGAAGGCAAAGCAGGCGTCATGAAAGATGTACCGGCTGAAGATGTACAGGTTGGATTGCCTGCTATTCCCGTTCGCGACTATATGAAATATGTAGCTACGAGAACAAAAATGGCGGACATTTACGATGATGTGCGCAGGCTTAAAAGGCAGATAGCCGAACTAGAAAAACGCTTTGGCGATCAGAAACCTAGTGAAGTACGCGCGAATGGAAACGGTTCATAGTTTAGTGCACACCACAAGTTTAGAGAGTCCTCTTTTCGAACATTCCTCTCGGGGACTGACTTCCAAGAGTCCTGTAAAAGTTAGCGTTTACAAAGCAGCTCCAGGCAGTGGCATTACTTTTGAAATTCCTTCAAAGGCAAGTGACGGCTCCTATGTGCGTATTCCAGCGGTAGCTGACTATGTGGTTAACACACTGCGTAATGTCGTTCTCGGTGAAGGGCAAGCGCGTCTATGCATTGTTGAGCACTTCCTCGCTGCTGCAAGTTTGTGGGGCGCAACCGATCTTCTTGTCAGAGTAGAAGGACCGGAAATGCCAATTGGTGACGGCAGCGCCAAGATTTGGATAGATCAATTTGCGCAGGCCGGCATTCCAAAAGTGGATATCGTTCCTAAATATGAATTGCCTGAGGCTTTCTTCGTTGCTAAAGGCGACCGAGAAATACTTGCTGTACCCGCCGAACAATTCTCGATCAGTTACATGATGGATTGGGACCACCCGCGCATTGGAAAGCGCTGGGCGACCTGGCAGCTCGGTCAAAACATTGCCGAAATTGGCAGAGCACGTACATTTGGTTCGCTGAGAGAACATGAAATGCTGGGACTTCAAAACGATGTTGTCAGTCTCACCGAAGAAGGATTCTCTATGCCACTGCATTTTGATGATGAACCTGTGCATCACAAATTGCTCGATTTACTAGGCGATCTAGCCCTCGTTGGTGTCAATCCTTTAGCGTTGAAAGCCCGTTTCTTTAGCATAAAAGGTGGTCATGAACTCGATGTCGAACTCGCGAAAAAATTGCGTATTCTTCTCAATATTTCTAATGGCTAAGCCTAATCCTATTTTTCCAATCGCACTTTTATTTGCGACCATGCTCGATTCAAACGCATTTGCTTATGCGCAAGTGAAGAAAGCGAGCGACCCGCAAAGTGTTTCCATAACAGTTTATGGAACTATGGGCGTTATAAGAGAAAATAGAGAGCTTGATCTTGAGAAGGGCATCAATAACGTCAATATTGAAGGCGTTGCCCGAACTCTGGAACCGGGATCGGTAATTTTTCGAGCCTTAAAGAATCCCGATCGTGTTTCTGTTGAAGAGCAAAACTTTCAAAATGACTTTCTATCTCCTGCTCAAGTTTTATTCAAATCAATCGGAAAACCTGTCACTCTTACTCGCTATTTTGAAAACGGTCCAACAAGAGAGATTAAAGGAACTCTTCTTTATGCAGAACAAGGTCCGGAAGCGCTCTCTGAACATACCGTGATCAAAAGCGGCGATCAATATTTCCTTGGTCCAAAAGGTCAATTCCAGCTTGAGTCATTGCCATCCGGAATGGTCAGTAAACCTTCTTTATTCTGGGTTTTAGATTCAGAGATTGCAGGTAAAGAAGATTTTGAAGTAACTTACTTGGCTAATAGCTTAAGCTGGCATGCCGACTACGTAGCTAATATAGATGAAACAGATAAGAATGCCGATCTGAATGGCTGGGTATCAATTGATAATCGAACCGGGTCTGAGTTCAAGCATGCCAAATTAGAATTGGTAGCTGGAGATGTTCGAAATGTTGCTCCACAGAGGACTCACCGTGGGTTTATCCCTGGTGGTCCTGTCGATCCGCGCTATGGCCAATCAAACGAAGTCGGTGCCGTGATGGCTATGGCCAGACCGATGCAAATGGAATCGTCCAATTTCGAGGAATACCATTTGTACGAGGTGCCAAAACTTGTCGATTTGGAAGATAACCAAACCAAGCAAATTAGTCTGTTCAAAATTGATTCTGTTCCGTTGCAGAAGAAATTTATTGTTGATTCCTCTAAGCCAATAGTTATTGAAAATACTCCGGATGGAGGAACGCTTGAATCGGTGCAGGTTAATTTGGAAATCAAAAATGATGAACAATCTCATTTAGGACTGCCATTGCCTGCTGGAAAAATAAGTGTCTATAAGCGCGATCATGATAGACAGCTGCAATTCGTTGGTTCAGATCTCATAAAGCACACTCCAAAAGGCGAAATCGTACGTTTGCATATTGGCAATGCAACCGAACTGGTAGCGGAAAGAAAGCAGACATCTGTTCAACAAGTCTCTAAACAAGTTCAGAAGCTGAACTACGAAATTGATCTGCGCAACCACAAAGACAAAGAAGAAACAATCACGGTAGTCGAACATGCAAGTGGTGACTGGAAGATTAATTCATCCAGTCACCCTTACGTTAAGAAGAACAGCACTACTTTTGAATTTGCAATTAAAGTTGGAGCTAATTCAGAAGAGACCCTCACTTATGAGATTCAAACGAAGTCGAAATAGCGAACCGTGTTAGATTGCTTAGTTATGATCTCGTTCAATCTGTCTGTTGACGCGATTTTCTTCTTTATTTAAGTGCGCTTTTTGGCCCTTTGTGATATAGCCACCATTGATTTTGGCATCACGTTGTTCTTGGCGGCGAATTGATTTGTCTTCGTTTTTGAGTTGGTTGTAGTGACCGCCCAATTGACCTTTGTCATTGTTGATGCGGCGGTTGAGATTGCGATCTCGTCCGAGCACTTCTGCACGGCGAGGATGTTTCTGAGCGAATCCTGCATAGGAGGGAGAATTGCCCACGAACAACACGCTGAGTGCCAGGGCAGAAAGAGCTATATTGCTAAGTTTCATTAGTTAGTTCCTTATGAGGGGCGGGAGCTAAATTGGACTTCTACGGTCGCTAATTTATCTTACCTTTGTGGAGATTCCGTGGGTCTTAAAACGAACAAAAAGAAATTCCACTAATTCACTGCATGACGTGGAACACGTCCAGACAAATAATCGGAAATCGAATCGAAAGCCATAGCATGCGTGGCCTCATCAGCTTCGAATGTACGCCAGGCCACGTGCGGTGTTACCTGCAATCGCTCCGGAATATAGGACCGCAATTTTGTAATGGCAGGTTCTTTTGCTTCTTCTTCTTTTGAATAGAAGTTATCGAAAGCCAATCTCAATTCTGCATCATTGTCTAGTGACTTTAGTAATGCATTTGGATCAAATATGCGGGACGGACAGGTATTCACCATCAAGGCACCTGGCTTCACATGCTCTAGCAACGTGTTATCAAGCACAATGTTTGATGAACCTGGAATATGGATACTAATGATGTCGGATGTGGCCAACAACTGAGGCAGCTCAATGAATTTGGCATCGAATTTCTTCGCTGTATCTTTGGTACCCGATTGTGTCCAATACTGAATTTGTGCTCCGAAGCCGTTGTGGCAAATCTTAGCAACGTGTTGCGCTATGCGACCAAATCCGATCAATCCGATAGTTTTTCCATGAACTATGTGCGTGGTTGAATAAGATCGATCTTCGTTTTTAAACGAAGCAACAGTTTGAGGAATATGCCGTTGCGCGCCAAGCATAAGAGCAACTGCGAATTCTGCTACTGAAATGGCATTTGCACCCGGAGTGTTGCATACTTTGATTCCTCGCTTAGAAGCCGTAGAGACATCTATATAAGATTGGGCTTCAACGCCAAGAAAGGTAATCAATTTGAGATCGTTAGCAGCTTCCAAAACAGATTTCGTTGCTGTTTCATTGCCACCACTTACGTAAATGTTGGTGTTCTTTATTGCTTGAATGAAGTTTGCTTCTTCAACAAGATCATTTGCGCCGCGAACAACAACCTTAAGACCCACTTGTTCAAGACGTTCATGAGCCTTTGTTGGCAACACTCCAGTGACGAGAATTCGTGTCATTGCCGCATGCCCGATCGGAAGCACATATTTTAGCTCAGGATGTACTCGGATTTTTGGAAATGATTTGCTGCCACTTCTTCAATGCAAAAGCGAGAGTATTTTGACCACCAAAAGGACGGTTCGGATTTTCGCCAATATGCCCATCTATTAATAAGGAAGATAAGCCGTGAGCAATTGCCCAGGTAGATTCGGCCAGTTCAGCGGTTGAGCCTTCAATGATTTCGCCGCTTTCCTGACCTTTTTTGATAACGCCTAGATAAAGGCTATCCAGCTCAGCACAAACTTGTCCTAAGGCCGGGTAGCGAAGTCGATCATTGCCCACAATCTCCGGCCCGAACATTACCCTGTAGTGGGAAGGATTCTCTCTGGCAAAACGCAGATAGGCGCGGCCCATAGCCGCTAAGGCTTCCAGGTTCGTTTGGGCTGCCTCTGCGGCAAGTTTGCTCTGTTCCGTGAGATTCCTGAATCCTTCTTCGGCTACGGTCGCCAGAAGAGCTTCTCTGTCAGCAAAATGCCGATACGGGGCGGTCTGAGTAACTCCGACCCGCCGAGCCAATTCGCGTAAAGACAAGTCGCTTGCACCGGACTCAGCAATCATTAAAAGGGCTTCTTGAATGAGAGCGCGTCTCAAATCGCCGTGGTGGTAAGTTGTTTCGGACTTAGTTGCCATATTATTACGAATTACTTGAGGAATGTTGACACTGCATACATTCTAAGTTACAGTAGTGATGTTGACAGTGTAAACATTTTGTACGGATTCGACGAAAGCCTCTTCATTGGAGGCCTCCAACCGGATTGTACATCCGAATAGAGGTGCGCAGATTATGTTCAATTCTAAATTGTCTAAAGTGCTGCCAGTCGTCATTCCAGCAGCGATAAGTCTCCTAGTTTTGACGAGCAGCAAAGCCCTTTCCGAAGAAACGGCTCAAACAAACCAACCGACTCCGAACACAAAAATAGCTCTGGCTAGCGATACTGCAAAACCAGCAGCTGAAAGTCCAAAATCAAACAGCGAAACAAAGTACTCCTATAAACAAGATTTGAAAAAAGCGCTGAATAGCTATATTGGCGACATGATGGTCTCGGCCTACTAAGACTGACTAAAGATCGACCGCAGAGCGAAGACTAAGCTAACAAATAGCACCAAAAAGAGGGTTGTCCACGCGATTGGACAACCTTTTTTTTGGTGCAATCAAAGCACGACACCTCAACATTTCCTTAAAAGTCAGCAAAATTTCAATTCGCCCCGACCATGAACTTTTTTCGATCTCGCTCGTAATTAGATTTACGTTCTGAAAAATCTAATTGATAGCGGGAGTCGAAAAAGGAGGGGCATCATGGCTATGTCGATGATAAAACGGTACATCACTTATCTGACCGACGGGAAGATTTTTACGACAAGAGATTGTCTTGCATTTGGAAAAAGAGCGGCCGTAGATCAGGCGTTGTATACGCTTGTGAAAGTAGGATGGATTCGGCGTTTGGCGCGAGGAGTCTTCGTAAAAGAGTTGGGTTATATGAGAGATTATTCGCTATACGAAATCGCAAAGGTAAAAGCAGAATCGTTTGGTCGAAGAATTATTCAACAACCGAAATTTGTAGTGCCAAACAATGATTTAAATTATGGGAAAAGGCCAGAAACGGCAACCTTTTTCATTGACGGCCGCTCAAGTCAATTCCATATTCAAGGCCACAAAGTTCAATTCAAACAAATTGCGCCACGCAAATTGAAATTGGCGGAAACGACGGTGGGTGAAGCAGCCCGAGCTGTATGGAATCTCGGCGAAAAGTTAGGTGACGGAATTGCTCTCATGCATGCTACAGATTTTTTCGATCGCGATGATCGCATCTGGTTCAAGCGAAACATCAAATGGATGCCAGCTTGGTTAAGCGATCAAATAGACACCAGTCGTTGGGATAAATATTACGAATCATTGGCGGCGAGCTAAGACACTTTTGCAAAAAACCGCTTTACAGAGATCAAGCCATCTTGCTTGCTTCAACGGCAATTTCGCCAAGAACGAGATTGGCAGCACCAATCAAACCTGCATATTTGCCAAGTTGTGACTTAGTGATAATGACGCCAGTATGAACGTCTTTGATCGTTCTTTCTTTGAACAGTTCGATCAGCATATCCAAATTTACGAATTCACTCAGTCCGCCACCGAGTACAAATGCACTCGGGTTAAGGATCGGACCAATCACAGCCATTCCGGCGCAGACGTGTTCGTGCCATTTGTCCATCACACGAGTGGCAATAATGTCTTCTTCAGCAGCAGCGGAAACGATATCTCGAGTTGAGAGGGTTGCGATTTTTCCGGCTAGACTGCATTGATCTTCCGTTATGCCTTGCAGCATTTCTCGTGCCGTTGCCACCATGCCCCGGCCTGATCCATATTCTTCCCAGCAATCAAAGAGTCCACAAGTGCAGATGCGCTTGTTCTCCATCGTGATTCTGAAATGACCTACTTCACCGGCAGCGTAATTCAGTCCCCTGTGAATAGCGCCATTCAAAATAATACCGCCACCAACTCCGGTGCCAAGAGTGATAAACACCATGCAAGGTGCCTCACCAAAATTACCCACTTTCCATTCAGCGTAAGCGGCCGCATTGGCATCATTCTCAATGTGAACGCGCACCATTGTGCGACTTTCCAGAATGCGCCGAACCGCAGTTCCTTCCCATCCCGGAATGTTGGGTGCTGAACCTATTACATCTCCACTACCAGGATGCACCACACCCGCCGTGCACAGTCCGATGCCGGCAAAAACATGTGTTTTTTGAAACTTTTCAACGATGCCGACAAGTTGAGCCAGAATTTCGTCAGCCGAGGAACCGGTATGCAGGCTCACAATATCCGATACAAGCGTTTTACCGTCTGACATCGCTGCGGCGATTTTCGTGCCACCAAGATCAATGCCAAGAGCTGGAACTCTTCCTTCCAGCATACGATTCACGTCGGTTTCTTGGTTCACTGAATTTTCGGTGACCATCAATCGGTGACCATCAAACTAAATTCCGCCCAGCTGCCCCTGGTCTGCTTGACCCTTCAGCACGAGCTTATTGTAGTTCACTGGAGCTCCGTAGAGCATATCGAAACCTACTCGGTAGCGGTTAAAAATGAAATCACGACTGAGGAGCAATTTACAGTCTTGTGGACCGACAGCCACGTTTACCATCTTGCCGTAGAAATTGTGCGTGTCAAGAATGTATCCAACATATCCGCCAAGAGCCACGTACTTGCTCAGCTTTATGTCTCCTTGCGCATACACTGATTGGCTACCTTGCAAGAATGCGTCGAATACGAACGGCGAGTTTCCTCGCACGGCAGATTTGTTGTAACCAAGCATGCCTCTGATTTTATTGAGGTGAAGATCCAAGACCGGACCGCCCTGAATGACTACGTTTGAGTCACCCGTTGTATAGGCTCTGGCTGCAGCGGATCCAAATAGATACGACTTAACGCCCCATTTGTCGTCACCCACGTTGAAGAAGGGCATTGTCGCGGCTGATATTTGTTCTTGAACTTTACCGGCGCGAGTATAAACAGTTTTAGTTGAATTGGCGGCACTCTGCGCAGCGCTGCCGAACAATTTGGCGTAGTTCGAGCTGATGTTAATCAACTGCGGGTTATCTTCGTACTCACCAGCTGATGTTCTGAACATCACAAACTGCATGTACGGTACTTTTGTATATTGGTGGTTGTCGACGACTTCTGCTGCGTATCTAGCCCGAACGTTACCGAACATACCATCATTCAAGAATCGGTTGATACCAGATTGCCATCTCAATGATTTCCAGATTTTCCCTTTCAAGTCTGCAACAAGCATGTTGCTCACGGAGCCGTACGCTATGTGTCCTTGCCATGTCTGGTTGCTGAAGCCAACCCGTGCACCCAGGCCTAATCCACTTACGTTAGCACCGCCGTTGTTGTAGTTCGTACCACCAATCTGAACCAATGGTGCCCAGGATAATATGCCGGTTCGACCGATACCAGTTTGGAAACTCGGACCAACTGCAGTACCACCCATGTTGAAGTTACTGCCTGCATAAGGCAAGATCGGAAACACTGGTCTTGTCTCTTGTTCACCAATGGTCATCGTTATGCGACCAGTTGGAATTGAGAATGATCCAACCTGAATGTGACCGCCAATAACAGTCAAGTTACCTTGCTCTTTGTAGCGCTCGTAGACAATCTTCTTCGCTTTGAAGTGGAAAGTTTGTTTGGCAGGTAAATAAGCATCGGGGTGGTTACGCTTGTCGTTTGCTTCTTCGCGATACGACATCGGACCGACGTTCCAATATTTCGAATAATAGAATGGTGTCGGTGAGGAAATGGTACCGTCCTTGAAGGCTAATCCACCCTTGCCCGAACCGTATCCTTTGCGAGCAATAATTTCGGAACCTTGCAATTCAGTATCCGGTTTAGTGATCAAATATTCGTCTGAATTGATCTTGAATTTGAAGGAACTGCCGGTGGTGAGTTGTCCGCCTCGCAAAATGCGAACATTGCCTCGGGCATCCATAATCTGGGAGTTTTGATCGTACAAAATTGTGTCAGCTTCCAACTTGGAATTTTGACCACCAATGAGGGCAACTGCGTTTCCCGTGCCAAGAAAAGTATTTTTGTCTTGGTCGAATTCCGTATCGTCAGCAACGATTTGGACAGTTCCCTTCAGCAGTTTGTCTGCAGGAGTTGCTTCTTCATCGTCTACATTTCCGTTTTGAACATTTCCGCTTTCTGCAGATATGGTGCCAAGCGTCGGTAAAAGATCTTCTGAGTCAGCAATTGGTTTGCCTGAACCAGCTGAAGCTGGTGATTCGATTTCAGCTTTTTCTTCAGTTTGAGCAGGTTCTGTGTCCAGCTTAGGTGTTAGTGGTAACAACATGGTTCCCGATGGTGAAGGACCGCCATCAGAAGAGCCTGTTACAGCAAACGTAGGACTAATTGAAACAAACTGGGCAAGTACCATCAATGGCAAACTTGCTGCAAGAAGTTTCTGCGCAAATGAGTTTTTATTTTGCAAAATTTCCGTCCTGTTTCCTTAGCCTTCAAAACGCCGTATCTGAGGCTGGATGTCAACACCGTTTAAATACTATAGAGATCAAATGTCCTGGTCAAGGAAACTTCTATGATTTGTTCCTAGTCGGAATCACACTACAATACTGTTGGGGCGTTCGAGCACATGAGTTATTTGTTATGTAATGATAGATAGTCTCAAAGAACGGTAAAAAGATTGGCATCGCGCCCCGAATAATAGAACTACAGTCAATTTAGGCAGGTAAGCAAATTTATGAACCCCTTTATGTTTCACGCGCCGTCCAGAATTTACTTCGGCGAAGAGACATCGTTAACCTCGCCTGAACTCATGAAAGACATCGGTGGCTCGAAGGTTTTCATCATTACGGATGAAGTGTTACTGAAAACAGGACTTGTATCACCGATAGTGGATGCCTTCAAGAACGACGGTGCTTTTGAAGTAACAGTTTTCAGTGATGTACCACCGGATTCAGATGTCAGCTGCGTCGCAAAAGCAACCACATTGGCACGTAAGCACAGTTGCGATTGTATATTGTCAATAGGTGGTGGTTCTGTTTTAGACACCGCTAAGGCTGTTGCTATTTGCCTGACGTTCGGCGGAGAACTGGCGGACTATCAAGGTCTTAACAACCTGACAACAAAATTGCTGCCCCACATTGCTATTCCAACAACTTCCGGTACTGGCTCAGAAGTCTCTATGGTGGCAATGGTAAAAGATTCAGCTGAGCGCAAAAAATTGCTATTTGGCAGCCGATTTCTAGCTCCCGACACAGCTATCTTAGATCCGAAATTGTTAGTGACTTTGCCACCAAAACTTACTGCTGCAACTGGTCTTGATGCTGTTACGCACGCCATAGAAGCCTTTACCTCACCAGCAACTGGTTCTCCTTTCACGGACATATTGTGTATTGATGCATTAAAATTGCTATTTCGCTGGTTGCCGATTGCCACTAAATCTGGTGATGACCTGGAGGCAAGAGCAAACACACTGGTAGCATCTACGATGGCAGGTGTAGCTTTCACCAATACTGGTGTCGGCGTAGTTCATGCCCTTGCACATGCTACTGGCGGAGAGTTCGGCACGCACCACGGTATGACCAATTCCGTATTTCTTCCACATGGCATGAATTTCAACATGGATGCAGTGTGCGATCGCTATGCAGAAATTGCCAGACAATTGAAATTCTCTGATAGCGGTAATAACGATGTAGCAGCAAAAACTCTTATCGATAAAGTCGAGGAACTAGCACTAAGTATTAACTTGCCGCGTCGGCTACGCGATATGGGAGTGCCTGCTCTCGATGGACAAGGGGTTGAAGACCTCGCTAATATAGCTTCGACAGACCCCGCCATAATGTTTAACCCGAAGGAAGCATCTGTCGAAGATATCATCGGGATATATGAGAGAGCGTACTAATGCCGGCTTATAAAAATACAGAAGAACTAAATGCAGTGATGGAATTGCTCTGGGGGACGATCAAAAACGATCCCGACATGTCAAGTAAATTGATTGCCTCGAAATTGGTTGTGCGCTTTGTTTACCGCGAGCCCGATGCACGCCTTACAGTTGATTGCAGTGACGGTAAAAACATGTTGGTATCAGTTGGTGATGGTCCCAACAAGCCAATCATAGAAATGTTTATGAAAGCCGACGTTGCTCATGAGTTTTGGCTTGGCAAAGTGAATGTGCCGGTTGCGATTCTTTCCGGCAAAATAGTTTCTAAAGGGCCAACACCAAAAGCCTTAGCTCTTTTGCCGGTTATCAAACCAGCCTATTCGATTTACCCGGACATTTACGAGACCGCAAAAAAGAAAGTGGCCAGTTGAGTTAAGGCGGAATATCTATCCAGACTCTTCAGTAAACGTTCTCAATCAGGCTAGAATTAGATTGGAAGCTCAAGCGAGAGCCTGATGACAGAAACTGTAAGAATCGTTCTAGTCGAAGACCATTACACAACATTGGAAGGTCTCACTGCTGGATTGGAGCGTGAGGAAGGTTTTGTTGTTGTAGGAGCCTGCGCAAATTCCAATGACGGCCTTGCTCTAGTAGAAGAGCACCGTCCCGATGTAGCCGTGCTCGATTTGCATTTGCCTGGTACCATGACACCCCGTGAAATGATCCAGGAATATCTGCGTTACCCGCTCATGAAAGTGGTTATATTTTCAGCGGAAAATCGCATGGCCTATATTCAGTCCGTTGTTACTATGGGTGTGGCTGCTTACCTTCTTAAATCTGAGCGGGTGGCAAAGGTGGCTGAAACTATCCGCAAAGTAATGAAAGGACAGACTGGCATTGTATCTGAGGATATTTCATTCGATTACAAACGCATTACTGCATCGGAGCAAGAAGTTTTGCATATGCTCGGTTTAGGGATGAAATATCAAGAAATTGCAGACCAGCGTGGTACATCCATAGCAACTGCTCGCAAACAATGCGAGGTTTTGCTTTTGAAGCTCAGCCTTGATTCACGTGAGCAACTGATTGCCTGGGCTGTGAAGAATGGCTACGGAGCAGTGGAAGCCAATCGTTGATTTATCCGGTTGACCGTTATGTCCAATAATCTAGATCAAGTTTATCGCCGACCACCGTCACAAGCTTGTCCCAATGAAAAGGACTTGGCTGAGGCGATGCAACTTGCAATTTCAAAGCCTGGTTGCCGATTTGAAATGCCCTGGTTGGAAGGGAAATCGGAAGTTCGTTACATGTTGGCCGTTCAAGCCGCAGAACCTGAAACGGCGCCTGTATGGCACCTGACGACCAGCAACGGCATCGCGTTAACACAAGTGTGTTCTTTGAATTCAGCTGATCCAAAGAAAGTTCGCACCATCATTTTGGAGAGAATGCGCGGCAAAGCGGATGCACAAGAGCAAAGTGCGCGCAATTCTCTTAGTCCAGGTAACAACCCCAATATCTCCAGCACAAGTCTCTCAAGCCTTGCAACTTCACTGCGTTCCTCAGGACCGCATGAAGCCAATTCATATTCAGGGTCTGGTTCTGGTTCCGGATCGAACTTAGGATCTACAACATTAGGTTCTGCGCGCTTGACTGGATCGCAAGAATCTTTATTCACACGCGTTAAGAACACTGGCAACTTTCCTCAAATGGGCTCGCTTTCAAGCACACTTGAAGATGACCTTTCTCGCAACCAGCGCTTGACGGGACAACATCTCTCTATGCTAGGAACCACCCCTAAGGTTCCTAGTGCCAAAGCAGTAGGCACTGTTCTAATAGGAGACCTTCTTCAAAAAGCAAATTTAGTGACTGCTGAGCAAGTTGGCGACGCCCTGCCCTTATCAAAGAAAACCGGCTTGCCCATTGGTCGCATTTTGATCGAAGCCGGCATCATCAATGAACCGATACTGCGGGGAGCAGTTCTTGCTCAGTCTCTTATTCGTGATGGCATGCTGCACGTGGAGCTTGCCGCTCAAGCTGTTGGGGCAGTGGGCGCCAACGGCGAATCGCTTGATGCAGCGCTAAAGCGCTTGGGTTGGCGGTCTGAGTATTATCAGACTGCAAATAAACTAGGAAATCTTCTTTTGGAGGCGGGCTGCCTTTCCAAACAACAGTTGTCTCAGGCTCTGGAAGTTTGTTTTGCAAGTGGTTTACCTTTAGGCAGAGTGCTTGTGTTGCGCAAGGTGGTACCAGAAGTGGTGGCATATGCCGGATTATCCGCTCAGGTTCTTTTAAGAGAAGGAAAAATACCGCGTAGTGAAGCGGTAGCAGCGGTGAAACTAGCTTCTTCCATGAAAACTACCATTCAGGGCTGGTTGGAAACAGGGGGCATTTTGCCCGATGGCGAGCCAAAGGTAATTCGCTTGGGTGAGTTGCTCAGTCTTGCCGGCATAGTTTCGGAACTCGATTTGCTCTCCTCCGTTGAACGCGGATTACTTGAAGAAAAGCCAATTGGACAGGTATTGATCGCCGCTCGGGTAATCAATGAAAGAACTCTTCAAAGAGCACTTGAGTTGCAGGAAAGGGTCAATAAAAAGGAAATCGGGCCTTTTGAAGCCGCTAACATTCTAAGCTCAGATGATCCTGATCAATACCCTGATACTTTTGTTGTGCAAGAAGAGAAGAAAGATCCTCAAGGACTATCACAGCTCTTAAGCCTGGTCGGCCTCTCAGAATTAGATGATCCAAAAGCTTTATTGCAAGAAGTGCTCATCCAAAAACAGAATTTGGCCTACAAAGTTGTCACTCAGCACGAAGAAGTAAAACACCGTCTGGCAAGAGAATTGCATGACACCATCATTGCCGATCTCCTTATGCTAAGGCGCTATTTGGCTGGCGATCGCAAACTGACCAATGATCAAACTATTGAGATTGTGGACGATGTCGTCAGGCAACTGCGTGAGATCTGCAATGACTTTGCACCCCGCCAACTCCAGGAGTGGGGTCTTGAGATGACAATGCAGGATTTAGCAGAACGAGTAAGGATGCGCACCGGTATTGATTGCACTTTCCAGCGCGCTGGCAAAATACCGAATTTGCCCGAACCAGTCCAACTGCATATTTTTAGAATCGTTCAGGAAAGCATAAACAACATTGAGAAGTATGCTTCCGCATCAAAAGCGATAATTCGCATCGAGTCGACCCAAACCACGCTCAGGGTAACGGTATCCGATAACGGCAAAGGCTTTGACGGTGCTGATAAGAAGGAGCACGGACTTGAATCCGGCGGTATGGGCATGCAGAGCATGCGTGAACGCATTGAGTTAGTGCGCTGCTACTTTCCAACGAATATGTTTGTGCAATCGGAAGCCGGCCGCGGATCGTCCGTAATCATCGAACTTACCATCGCAGCCAAATAGGCTTATTCTCCTAAGCCAAATAGGATTATTTTGCCGGCTGCAAATAGCATTTTTAGGTGTTAACTTCCGGCTATCCATGCTTCTTTGCGCGAATTTATACGCGATTTCGCTAACACTTGTTAGCGAATTTCTTCTTGCTTGAGACCTAGCTATTATGCCAATGTGGGGCCATTTGCATGGGGGAGAAAGCCTGTGGCTATTCCGTCCGGAAACCCGAGAAATAGCGGCAATTTTAAAAGCTTGCAGTCCTCAACGCGCACTCCCATACCAGGCGCCAAAATCAAAATTGGACAAATCCTCATAGAGGCTGGACTTCTGGACCAGGGCAAACTAGGTGAATGTCTGGCTGTCGCCTCGAAAACTTCCCAACCGGTAGGGCGGGTGGTTTCAATGCTGAATTATGCCTGCGAGCAAGACGTTGAATCGGCCCTCATTATCCAAAACCTAATCGTCACTAAAAAGCTCCAGAAAGAACGAGCAATTTTTGCATTGAAAGAAGCGGCGAAACGAAAGATTGCCGTTATTGAACTTCTGAGAATTTTTGGTTCCGGTGCGCCATCGGCTATGCAAGAAGCGGAAGTTGACCTGGGTTTTCTCCTTACAGAATCTCATCTGGTTGCACACAAAACTCTTGAAGAAGCCATTCAAATGGCAGAACAATCAAGTCTTCTTCTTGGCAAAAGCTTGTTGCTCAATCACGCCATTACCGTTTCTACGGCAGGAAAAGCTCTGCAAGCCCTCGCTCTTGTTAGAGGCGGCAAGCTGACTAAAGAACAAGCGGTTGCGGCTCTTGCAGAGGTTCGCAAAAGCGGTTGTTCACTAATCGATGCTATTAAGAAAATGCGCGTCGCTTTGCCCGGTCACGAAGAGCATATGTTGCTTGGCGAAATGGTGGCACGCTGTGGACTAGCCTCAGATATGCAAATACTAAGTGCCGTTGAATCAGCCTTGCTGCAAAACAAGAGATTAGGCGAAACCCTGATCGAAAGTGGTGTCATTACTCCTCGAGTGTTGGCATCGGCCCTTGAAGTTCAAGATCTAGCTAATAAATCGGTTATTCCATTCGACAAAGCTCTTCTCGTTTTCCACAAACTGGTGCGCGACAATCTTACTCTTGCTCAATTGGGATCAGCCTCAGAACTATTTGAAGATAGATCTTCTTGCGATCATGAAGTGCTAGCCACAATATGCAGTTGCGACATCATAAAGAATGACGACGTCATTAACGCCGTTCGTGACAAATCAGATTATAAAATGGGACCAATAAAAGCGCTTTTAGCAACAGAGCGCTTATCGCCAACAGTTTACCGCGCCGCTCAAGACTATGTAGCCTTAGTGCAAGAAGGCAGGGTGATCGAGGCAGACGGCAAACGTGCCCTGCGCCTTGCTGCTTTAGAAGGAATGACTTTCTCGGCTGCTCTTGCCTCCTTAGGACGTAGCTCAGTTAAACGCACTGTTGAAACACCAGTTGAATTCGTAAAGAATCAAACGTCCCAGGAAGCGATGCAATCTCAGTTTAAGCAGATCGTTTCAAGTGGTGCATTTATAAAGCTTGCAATTCTCCTGGTTACGGCACCAGGTGCAGCTGTTCTCTGGTATAACAACACGCCTGAACCGATCGACATGTATGGGGTTTGGGCAATTCTGGGCATTGCAGGCGCCCTTCTAATGCTAATTGGATTCTCTTTCCAACATTCAGAAAGAACAGCCACTAAAGAGGCATATGAACAGGTTGAAGACGCACGTCAAATGAAAGCACGTTTAAAGAATTGGAAGAAATAACAGAAAAGCTATAGAGAAAAAACTATATAAGTTCCGCCGACTAGACCCAAGTTAAGGCGAAGCGAAGGGAGGACGAGTTATTCGTTCTCCCTTTGCAAATTTCTGGCGCAATTTCCGATCGCTTTTTAGTTACCAAGCAAAGTGTTGATTTTGAATGGATTGTCCACTTGGACGCTGCGATTCATTGGGTGTGGACTTTGTCTGTATTTGGGAACGAATCTATTCATCTCGACCGACATGTTCGGACGTTTATCTTTGCGATTGGCGAATCCGATTAACATGACGTTCTTGAGGTCTTGTGTTTGTTGATTGTGCCAATCTTCTATATGGCGATCGCCCAATCCTGAAAGACTAAAGGTCTGATTCCAAACATCCTCAATACCACGCGCCGTTAAGGTGGCTCCGAAAACACTGGCACCCTTCTCACTTCTTAGATAATGCTCGGCGGATTCATATTGCGGTTTGAGCCAGCCATCTTCGTGCGAGTAAGCACCTACTGTCTTACCGCGGAAATAATAAGCCGAATAAACGGCCGAGGCATTTTCATCAAGAATGACGATCGTACCTGGACGATTGCAGTGGATGAGAGCTTCATGAGCAAAACGGAAAGCGTCTTCAGGAGTCGATTGCGTTAAGGGATCGATGATTTCTCCGTTGAACATAGCAGCTGCTGCTAGCACGAGCTCTTCATCAAGCGGATAAGATTCTAATTCGCTTTCGCGATGCGATAACTCTCTGTGCATGTAGTCGTAAGCGGTTTTGCCAAAGAGTTGATATGGCAGACCCTTATTACCGTAAACGCAACCAAGAATTCTTCCTCTAAATATAAGTGCGGCTGCTCGTGATTTGTAATACGGCGAGCTTAAATGAATACAGCAAGTTGCTTGTTCGGCCTCAACGGAGAGTAAAAGTTGTTCAGGACGGTTGTGTTCGCCGTACTTGTGAGCATGACATCCTTGCTCAGTTTCAGGGCGCGGGATGAGATTCACGGTGCGACGGCTTGGACCGCGAAAATCCTTTTTGCCCCCCTTATCATGTTTGGGAAACCGTGATATGGGTTTTTTCGGGAACATTGGGAGACTCTCCTCAGCACTATTAGTGCGCCATTGGTAAGTGCTTGAACATTAGCTTTTGAATTTGGCAAACTCAGGGCATTTGTCGCGGGAAATACGTATACCGCCAGCTAATTGGCACTTCTCGACGATCCCCATAGTCTCACCGGCAGCTAACGAAAACGTTACCGATTTGTTAAACGGCATGGGATGACTACGTAGCGGGAGGTAAATTCTACTGTTTTGAAAGCCTTTACGGCCCTAGTAGTAACAACCGAACCAGGGGTAGTGGCGCTGAACCTTGCGACAGGTAAGCATCGTGGAACTCTTTGAGCGAGAAATCGTTACCCTTCTTAGCTTTGTAATCATTTCGCAACTTCAAAATTTCCAATTTGCCAAGAGTATAGACGAGGTAGGTTGGGTCTTTTGTGCCGCGCTTTGACTCGCGCTCGGCATTAGCTTTTTCCATATAGCCCTCTTTCATGAAGAATTGCATGGCCTCATCTACACTCATGCCTTGTGTGTGAAGCTTGATGCCGACAATATATCGGCAGGCCCTAAGCAAAGCATCATGCAATTGTATGAGGTGATAGCGCTCATCGAAGCCGCCATACCCTTGTTCATACATCATCTGCTCACAGTAATGAGCCCAACCTTCAACGTTGGATCCACAGCCAAAGAGCTTTCTAACCGTGCTTGGCAGTCCACTATCAAACAAGAACTGCACGAAGTGTCCTGGATATGCTTCGTGGACACTAGTGTTCATCAAGTCGTATTTGCAAAAGAAGCGCATGTGTTCTTCTTCTCGTTCCTTAGACCAGAAAGATTCGGGCAAAGTCACGTAGTAAAAAGCGTCACGTGCCTTTTTCTCAAATGGACCGGGACTGTCCATGGAGGCGAATGTGGTGGCACGCATGAAAGGAGGCGTTTCTGCAACGCTGAGACTTTCGTTTGTGGGAAAACTGACGATATTATGATCGCTGCAATAGACTTTGATGCTAGCAAGCAAGTTAGAGACCGATGGAATCAACTCTTTTGCGTCGGGATGATCCTTTGAACACTCAAGAAAAACTTCGCGCTCGAATTTGTTTGGATCTACTTTTCGAGCCGTAGCTCTAAATTCATCTTGCAATCTATGCAGTTCTGCATAGCCTTCTTCTAACAGCTTGTCGGTAGGCGTTGTGATCGATTCTTCGTCTTTTAGTTTCTGTTGAAATTGATCCTTGCCTATCGCAAATTGGCCATTTGATTTTGGCAACACCTCTTGCTCAAGAAATGTTTGATAGGTAGAAAGTTGAGCAATAACGTTATTGTTTTGCTTTTCGAATTCCTTCTTTAATTCGGGATCTGACTTGGGATCTGTGGTAACTTGACTAAAAGCGCTCGGAACGTCTCGCTTGAAAAACGTGATGATTTGAGGGAGTTGTTCAAGGGCTATCTGTGTATAGATTTTGGGTGGGTTGTTTAGATTGTTTCGGCCTGCATTTAAGAGAGCCGGTAATTTCTTTTCCCGTTCGATCACATCTTTCAAGCGGACTTGCGCAGGTGCGAAATCACGCTTAATAAGCGCATAGATAGTGGCTGAAGCTAACCCACTATATAAATCAGGATCCTTTTGCCACATTCTTATTTGTTTGAGCTCGAGTAAATTTGACTTGATGTCGTTAACGATCAATTGCAAATCGACTTGTTTCTGAACAGGGAGTATGAGTTGTTTGGATTTGATTTGGTTTTCGAGCTCAAAAGCTTTTTTGAGGAAGCCCTCATATTCGTGGGCGCTTGATATTAGTGCGTTTGACGAAAGGTCTTCTATTTCGCAATCGTATTCGTGCACCCCTGAATCAGTTGCGTGAGTAGGTGAGTGCTTAAACACAAAACTCACATACTGATCGCTCAATTCTTCAAAAGTTGTTGGTTTGGGTTCGTCACGAAAGCTTGCCAAGCAAGAATTCTGAGCAAGCCCAGCACAAAACAACAAACTGAAACCGGCATTAACCAGTTTTCGATTCCTGTAATTTTTTGCCATCGGAGTTAGAATAGCGCAGAAAAACACTTTGTGGTGAGGCGTGGACATTGGTGGTCTACCCGGAATAGTTCATGGCGCCAGCGCGCTTATCGTGCTAGGTATAGTCACCATCACCTTCGTACTCATCGTTGTCCTTGCCCGCTATTTAGGTTCTGAAGATAGACCTTAGGAGAAGACTTTAAGGCGTAATCACTTTGCTGGCGGCATCTAAATACTCGCAGATTGCAAACATGTTAGTGATCTGTTCCTTGGGAATGATCTCCTTCAAGCCGTAGTACTCAACACACAAACCACAAGCCAAAACATCGCAGCCTGCTTTTTTAAAATCGTCAAGTACTTTTGCAAATGGTGAGTTCGGTCCCATTAGTTTGACACCTGTATTGGCCATCAAAATTGCGCGCGGGCGATGACCGCTGTCGAACATGGTCTGCAGGAAAATGTTGAGCAGATGCTCGGAAAATTCTTGATCACCCTCACCGAAGGTATTCTTACTAATAAGTACGACCGTGCTGTTTGTTCCTTCTTTTATAGAAGCAGTTTCTCGAGAGGCTTCATCTTTATTTTTTGGCTCTGTCGTTTCTTGCACAGATCCATCTTGTCTACGCTCTAGTACAACTCGGTGATGCTTGCCTTCCGGCAAACTTTGAAATCCAACTTTAATTGACCGAGCCAGCCGAGAAAGGTTTTGAACATTAATGTCATCGTCTACGAGAGCTTCCACCCGCTCAATGACATTGTTTTCGAATATCTTTTTTGTACGGATAACTGGTTCCGGACAAACAAGACCTCTTAAGTCAACCGTCACACGGCTATCATCAATCATGAATAAACCTCCACGAAACCGCTTTGCCCTTCTTCAAACGAACCAATAATGGCAGCACTCATCGAAGTCTTGGCGAGCGCGGCACAACACTCTTGTGCCCTCCCTCGTTCAACAGCCAGTAAAAAGCCACCAGCTGTCTGAGGATCAAAACAGATATCTTCAAAGGCTAGTTCGATTCCCTTTTCGAAGGACACCCACATTTCGAAAGACTTTCTGTTCCCATAAGCAGCTGCCGGAACAAATCCTTCATTTGCGAGTTTGCTAACGTCTGGAATAAGAGGTATTTTCGAGAAGTTGAGTTTGCAAGCTAAGCCGCTTGCCTTAGCCATTTCATGCAAATGGCCTGCCAGACCATATCCGGTTACGTCCGTACCAGCGTGTATAGGAAACCGTTCGAGATGCGGTAGTAAACCGTTATTTAATGACGTCAAAACTTCCATAAGAACCCGGGTGCCATCAGTACTTAAACTGTCGGCCTTAAAGCCTAGGAGCGCTATGCCTGTGCCAATTGGTTTGGTAATAAGCAAACTATCGCCCGGACGTGCACCACCATTGGTGAGAACTTTGCTCGGATTGATTAATCCTGTCACAGCTAACCCGTAGAGGATTTCCGAAGTTTGTATGGAATGGCCGCCTGCCAAGATCGTGCCTGCCTTTTCCATTTGATCCAATCCACCTTTCAATATCGCTTTGACTGTATCTAAAGGATAGTCACAAGTGGGAAAGCTCAAAACGTTCAATGCAAAAATCGGTTTTGCACCCATTGCATAAATATCGGAAAGTGCGTTGTTGGCCGCTACCTGGCCGAACAAAAATGGGTCGCTCAAAATGGGAGGGAAAAAATCTATTGTCTGCACAATTGCAAGATCATCTGAAATTTTGTAAACAGCAGCATCCTCAAAATTTGCAATGCCAGCGATTAATTCTTTGCAGATCGGTTTTGGAAGATCGGCAAGAATTGCATTCAATTCGGCAGCGGAAATTTTTGCAGCACAACCACTTGTTCGTGAGTTCACCGTCAATAAATGGTTGTTATCAATATTTTCCGTCATCGTTCAAACTTCCGAAGTGAGTGGCTGTGCAAGTCTTTAGAGCTTCTGTAAACCGGCTAGCCATGCTGATTTCAATTAGTCCGAAAACTTTATAGGAAAAAAGCTTTTATATAATTTTCGAGAGGATTATGCGTTATGGGCTTTCCGGGTCTTTAAAAACCACATGCAGAAGTGTAGATTATTCCGACTCGTTACCGCGCGCTTCGCTGATGTACTTGCGAACAATATGCAAGCGCTTGAGTAACCTCTACAAATTTTGCCACTCCTCCCTCAAAGATAGCCAAAAGGAATTCAGATGCCGAAGAAAGTGCTTGTGGCGTTGCCGCCCGGATTGCTTGAGCAAATAGATTTTGTTGCTCAGGTGGAGCATCGCAGCCGCTCCGATTTAATTAGAGAAGCGCTTAGACGTTACATAGAGAACTTCAAAAAATCGCAAGCTCCTAGAATGTCTGTAAGCTCGGTCGGCAATCAGAAAGTAGCTATTCTGTCTGAATCTGATTAGTAACCTTCCCATGGAGTTATTGACTTCGGTCTACTAAGGGCCTACGATTTCCGCTACGGAGCACCCTTGGCTTGTTGCCAACTTGTGCTTTCCGCAGAAAAGGCGAATTTTGGTCGCCAGAAGTCGTGATTCACTGGGGCAGAGTTCTATTCACTGAAGTCGCACTCGTAGGCGGCGTCATTTACGGTCTTGGTTTCATTAAGATGCCTCGTTTCCTAATGCGCCGCAAACTTTCTTCGCGATTTCCCTGGGGTTACTATGCAGACCAGGTTCCCAAAACGGATGACCCTGGCTACTTTGCTTCAGGCACGGACTTCTTGCATGATACTGGCACGCACTTTGGCGGCTATGAGTCGTTTGGTGACTATGGCGAGTTCAGCGGATTTGGTGAATTGGGCGAGTATGGCTCATCATTCTTCGGCGGAGACGGCAGCGGCGGTGGCGGTGGCGAATAGCCGAGTGTTAAACTGCCTCTGATTAATCGGCAGTAACTAATGAACGATGTCCCACAACCGACGCCTAAGAAAAAGTCACCCGGCGAGATTGTCTTTCTTGTTGTCGGCAGCCTGATCCTATTTCAAACGCTTTTTGCAGCTGGCTTCAAAACGCATGGATTCACGCGTGGCGTTGAAGCGGCAGATGGCGGCCGCATTGAAATCATGCTGGAGATCCAGGATGCCATGGAAACTATGGGCTCTTTCATGAGCACAGAACTTTCAGGCGCTTTTACCAGCCAGACAAAAGATAACCAGATGGTCAAAGGTGTCTTCGACTCTATGAAAGCGCAGGCGGAGAAGGAACCGCCTCAAGAAGAGCAGCTCACCAAGCTCGTTATTCTTGCCGGCGAACTGAACTCGCCGTTAAAGAAAAAGTATTTCGACCAGCTTGTGAAATTGCAAGATCAAGATGCAAAAGATAGTGCCGAAGCTCTTTCAATTGCATACGGTTTGAAGCCAGCGGACGAAAAATCAGACCTTCTATCCGAGCCACAAAAGCGATCCTTTATAACAGAGCATCTTCCTTCCGGCTGGTACACGCAGCATGCACTCCTGCACTGGCTAAAGCATTCCGGTAACCACGTCGCAATTGAGCAGCAAGAGAGCGATATGCAATCGCACTCGATGCATTACTTGTTCAACTTTGCAGTCATCATCACAATTGGAGTGATTAGTTGCTTTGTTGGAATTATCGTCATTCTTGTGCAACTCTTTCTTCTAGGACGGCAAATTACACCTGCTGCGGAAAGATTCATTATTGCCGCACCGGCAAGTTATGGCTGGTTGAACATCTATGAAGTCTTTCTGTTGTGGCTACTTACGCAAGTAGTGGTGGGATTGGTTGGTGGGCCCGCCTTGAAAAATGTCGGAGACAATGTTCTCCTAACCGCACTTTTGACCATGACGGTTTACACGGCCGGAAACGCCCCAGGATTGCTCTATGCCTGGTGGTTCGGGTTTAAACCGAATGCCATAACCTTCTTGGAAGGCATCAAATTTAGATGGCGAGTTAACCGACTTGGACCTGTTCAAATGGTACTCATCGGTGTAGCAGCTTGGTCAGCTTGTATACCAGCGGTTTTAGTTTCTTATGGAATCGCTTCTCGATTTCTTGGTTCGCACGGATCAAGCAATCCTATTCTCGGTAAGGTAATTGAAGCGGCCCACACAAACGATTTCTTAGCGACCATCGTTTTCTATATCACTCTAGGTGTGCTGGCTCCCTTTTGCGAAGAAGCCTTGTTTCGAGGTTTTCTATACTCCTCTCTTCGGCGAAAAATGCCGGTTTTCCCTTCGCTAGTTCTTTCCGCTTTGCCTTTTGCTTTAGCCCATCTTGATCCTGGCGGAATGCTGCCACTCTTTATGCTTGGGTTTGTCTTTGCATTCGTGACGGAGAAAACAAAAAGTATAATTCCGTCGATTGTTGCCCACGGCCTATGGAACAGCGGCACATTTACGCTAGTCTTATTATTATTCGGAGGCTGATCCAGCAACCTTGACCGAAAGGATTTTGGGAGCGAGCCATGACAGCAGTTGTAGAACGAGTCGGCTTAAAGCTTGTATCGAATCCTTATAGGTGTCGAACAGGATTAATTCCTCTTGCCGTGGCTATAGTACTGGGGTGGATCTTTGTATTTTTATGGGTAATGGTTGCCTTTTTGGCTGTCTCCCATAATTTACTTGCCAGCATCATGCTGCTTTGCTCACTTTCAGCATTCGCTACTTTTCTGGGATTTTTGACCTATACATTAGTTAGAGACGCTTACCGCGACTACATCTTTGAAATTACAGATACGGATGCGATTCTCATGGTAGTCGATAGGCTGCGGCACAGGCGATCAACGCAAATGGTGTTGCTAGATGACATTAAGTATGCAGAGTATTACCCATACAGGGATTCCGCCAGCATCATTTTTCATGCCCCCTACATTCAAATGGAAGTGCCCCTTTGGCCAATGAGCGGCCGGGCTCAAGATGTGGTTGATTTCCTGGATGGACGAGGCGTAAGAGTGGTCAATGTGCAATCGGATGAACCGATGCCGGAATAAGCCCAGAAGCAGAACTAACTAGAATCAAATCAAAATATATTAGGTGTGGGTCATAGTCTTGATTTCCCAATGAGCTAATCTTGTATATCTCATCGGATTTGTATACGGGAAGAAGATATATGGCAAACACAGCTAAGATCGGCTTGATTGGGCTTGGCGTTATGGGTGAAAACCTGGCGCTCAATATTGAACGCAATGGCTATCCAATTGCGATCTATAACCGAACTACTGAAAAGGTAGATGAGTTCGTTAACGGCAGAGGCGCTGGTAAGCAAGTAATAGGCTGTCATGACCCGAAGAGTTTCGTGGCTGCTATTGAGAAACCCCGCAAGATTATTTTGCTTGTAAAGGCCGGGGAAGCTGTAGACAAAACAATAGAGGGTCTAAAGCCATATCTTGAAAAGGGCGACATCATTATTGATGGTGGCAATTCGCACTTTGAAGACACTCAACGCCGGGAAAAAGCACTGAAAGCGGAAGGCTTCAATTTCATAGGCTCCGGCGTATCAGGCGGCGAAGACGGCGCCCTCTGGGGTCCATCGCTCATGCCGGGTGGAGATAAGACGGCTTACGAACAGTTGAAACCGATTTGGGAAGCAATTGCTGCCAAAGTAAATGACGGACCCTGCGTTACCTATCTTGGTCCGGATGGCGCGGGGCACTTTGTAAAAATGGTGCACAATGGTATTGAATATGGTGACATGCAGCTGATCGCTGAAGTATACGATGTTCTCAAACGCGGTCTCGGATTGGGAGCTCCTGAAATTGCTTCGATTTTCACAGAATGGAATAAAGGTTTCCTCGATTCATTCTTGATTGAAATCACAGCTAAAGTTCTATCCGTAACAGATGAAGAGACACGCAAGCCACTTGTTGATCTTATTGTCGACAAGGCTGGTCAAAAGGGAACCGGCAAATGGACGGGAGAAATGGCTCTAGAATTGGGCATTCCAATTCCGACAATTGATGCGGCTCTCACAGCTCGCCAATTATCAGCTATTAAAGAAGAGCGCGTTGCCGCATCGAAAGTACTGTCATTCGACAATGCAGCCGCAATCCGCTCATTGGACAAAGCGAAATTGATTGAAGCCCTCAAGCATGCTCTTTATGCAAGCAAAATCTGCAGTTACGCTCAAGGCATGGCTCTTATCAAAGCCGGTTCCGATCACTACAACTGGAATGTCAACCTTGCTGAAACCGCACGCATCTGGAAAGGTGGCTGCATAATTCGAGCTCAATTACTTGAACAAATTCGCAAAGCCTTTGCTAAGGGATCGAACATAGCCAATTTGCTGCTTGATCCGGAATTTGCGGATTTCATTCACAAAGCACAGGATCAATGGCGTTATGCAGTTACAACAGCACAGCTAGCTGGCTTGCCGGTACCGGCACTATCTGCCAGCTTGAGCTACTATGACTCCTATCGCAGCGCCGTCCTTCCGCAGAATCTCACGCAAGCGCAAAGAGACTTTTTCGGAGCCCATACTTTCGAAATGGTCAACAAGCCAGATCAAGGATTCACTCACGCAGACTGGCATTCGCTTCTCAAGGAGAAAGCGCCGGTTAAATAGTCGGGCATGCCTAACTACACGCTTACCGCTATAAACGTCGGAAGCTTTGCTCTAGGTGAATCTGATAAGGTACTGACGCTCTTTTCAAAAGAGCGCGGACTAACTAAAGCTGTTGCAAAAGGAGCTCGTAAACCAGGCACGAAAGTTGCTGGACGAGCAGAAGTTTTGTGCGTCAACGAGCTTCTTCTTGCAACCGGAAAAACGCTCGACATAATTACACAAGCACAAGGAATAGAGAGCTTTTCCGGCTTACGCAAAGATCTCACCCGATTAACATTCGCTCTCTACTACGCAGAATTGACTGTGCAATTCGGGCAAGGCTTAGAAGGCGAAGCAGAACTGTTTTTTGATTTTCTTATTGATGCTCTTTCCAAGCAGGAGAAAGCAGATGTTGATGCCACGCTCTTGAGTCTGGAATTTGAGTTAGCACTATTGGATCTTTTAGGATATCGGCCCGAACTTACTACCTGCGTTAATTGCCAGCGTGTGCTCGTGGATAACATGGTAAGTGGCTTCGACAACGAAGCCGGGGGCATTTTGTGCCAGAATTGTTTTCCGGAAAGAACACGACAATCAAGCCCGATTGTCCGCGAAAGATCTAGTCCGCCAAGCGGTTCCCAAACTTTTAACGACATCCGCTCCTTCACCACGCACGTCACTCCAATGGTCTGGAAGCGCTTAATTTTAGCCGCCGATTCTTCCTCTCATAACCGTCGTCAAAACGAAACTGAGTCTTCGATCAAAGCCGTGCAGCAAGCAAGAAGGTTGGTGCAGTCGTACATCGAGCACCGAGCCGGAAAAAGAATGAAAGCACTAGATCTGTTGCACCAAATCTAGTGTATGAATGCCGCCAACCACCCTGCCACAAGATATCGACATTGAGCTCACGGCCGGCTTTTATAACCCCTGCGTGAATAGATTTGAGGTTGAATCAGGGCGGAATCGGCAACCGAAGCTTTATTTAACCCGCTTATTATTGCGAGCGTTTACAAGGGCTGAGACAGACACATACTGAAACCGCTAGAATATCAAGGGTTGAAGGAGCCATTTGGAGACGGATTGTGAGCATTTTAAAAGCGACGGACCCTGAGATTTTCGAGCTGGTTTCAAAGGAATTGCATCGCCAGCAATACGGTATTGAACTTATTGCAAGTGAAAACTTCGTAAGTGAAGCCGTTTTAGAGGCACAGGGCTCGGTTTTAACCAATAAGTATTCGGAAGGATTGCCCGGTAAGCGCTATTACGGCGGCAATCAATTTATAGATGGCGTGGAAACACTGGCCATAGAACGAATCAAGAAGCTTTTCAATGCTCCCCATGCCAACGTGCAGCCCCACAGCGGTGCCAACGCTAACCTGGGCGTTTATTTCGCTACGCTTCAACCAGGTGACACCATTCTCGGCATGCGCCTCGATCAAGGCGGTCACCTCACACATGGATCGCCCGTCAATATCTCAGGCAAGTGGTTCAAGGTTGTCGCTTACGGCATCAATACCGAAACGGGTTACATAGATTACGACGATGTCTTGAAGCAAGCCAAAGAACACAAACCCAAGATGATCGTTTGTGGCGCAAGTGCTTATCCACGCATCATTGATTTTGCAAAATTCAGAGCAATTGCTGATGAAGTTGGCGCTCTATTACTGGCCGACGTGGCTCACATTGCCGGTTTGATTGTAACCGGGCAGCATCCGAACGCCTTCCCACATGCGCACTTTGTCACTACCACAACCCACAAGACTCTTCGTGGACCCCGTGGTGGTGTCATCATGTGTCAGGAAGAATTTGCAACTGCCATAGACAAAGCGATATTTCCTGGTATTCAAGGCGGTCCGCTTGAGCATGTTATTGCTGCAAAAGCAGTTTCATTCCTTGAAGCTTCTAAACCGGAGTTCAAGGAATATCAAAAGAAGGTTGTTGAAAACGCAAAAGCATTAGCCAAGAATTTGTCTGATCTCGGACTGGCAATTGTTTCCGGAGGCACAGACAATCACTTGATGCTGGTCGATTTGAGATCCGTCAATTTAACTGGCAAAAAGGTAACTGTTCTTTTGGATGAAGTGCATATCACAACAAACATGAACATGATTCCGAATGATCCGCAAAAACCATTGGTAACAAGTGGTATTCGCGTTGGCACTCCCGCTGTCACCACTCGCGGTATGGGTGTGCTCGAAATGAAAGTTATAGCTGAATGTATCTCTGATGTTTTACATCAGCCGGACAACGAGGAAACCAAAGAGAAGACCCGAGCCAAGGTAAAGCAACTCTGTGAAAAGTTCCCCCTCTACAGCTCCAAACTCGTCGGCGTCCGATAGTCCTCCAGAAGAGGTTCCGCCGCCAATACCTAGGAGCAAAATGGCAGTTAAATTCTTCCAGATAGTACTTCTGGTCGTTGGAATTGGCTGGGCGTTCTTTTTTTCAGATGGGCATTTTGACGAAACCCAAGTACCCGGCTTCTTGATTGCTCTGGCTATTTCCTGGTGGCTTACACCTGAAATTCGTTCACGCGCATTGGAACTGAAACTGGTTGACATGCCCGATGAAGAAAGGCGCATTCACAAGGTACCTACGCCAAGACTTGGTGGTGTCGCAATTTATGTAAGCGTGATGGTCACGATCACTATATTGATTGCATGCACCGGTCGGTTTCCTAAAGATGCAAGAGCTGGCGAAGGACTTGCTGGTATTGCAATTGGTGGCACACTTATTTTTATTCTTGGACTAATAGACGATCTAGATGGATTGCCTGCTAAGTTTAAGCTGGTGGTCCAGATTCTGGCAGCCAGCGCGGCTTACGTAATGGGTGTGCGAATAAAGACTCTACCGATTCCGATTCAAAGCAATATCGATTTCGGCTCTTTGCATATTGGTGCCGGATTGCACCCTATTGCTTTAGGGTGGTTAAGCTGGCCACTGACGATCTTGTGGCTTGTCGGCATTACGAATGCCGTCAATCTCATTGACGGTATGGATGGCCTTGCCGCCGGTGTTTCTGCCATATCAGCTCTAACAATTTGGACAGTTGCAATGGCAACTAGTATTGATAAGCCATACGCTGCCCTTTTGGCGGCGGTTTTAGCCGGTGCTCTTCTAGGTTTTCTGCGTTGGAATTTCAATCCGGCTCGCATATTTCTGGGCGACTCGGGCGCTTACCTAACCGGATTTATTCTTGCTGCTGTTAGCATTACAGGAGTAATTAAAGGCGCAGCGGCGGCTACTTTGATTGTGCCTACATTTGTTATTGCGCTTCTCATTCTTTTCTTTCCAATTTTGGATACTCTCTGGGCGATTGTACGGCGTCTCGCCAAAGGGAAAAACCCGATGTCCCCGGATGCTGGGCACATTCATCACCGTTTATTGAGAACAGGATTATCTCAAAAGAAAGTGGCATTTCTGCTTTATGCGATTTCCGCTTTGCTGGGTCTAGTTGCAACGACATTCGTTCAGCAGCAAGGCTATTTCCTTAAATTGGGCTCGATGGTACTGCTCATGGCTATCTTCTTTGCAGAAGTGTTAAACCGGCATCGCCAGGGACATGCCAAAAACCAAAAGAAAACTTGAACCGTCTGGAGAAGACTATGAAATTTGTGCGCCAGAGTTCTGCAATTTCCGTTGTAGTTTCGGTCGTGCTTCTATGCAGTTGCTTCTGGTTTACTTCCGGAGGAGCCATGGCGCTTAAAGATTTTGGCAATCGACCCTACGTCGAATCGGGACTGGATGGTGCGTTCTATGCGCGCTGTATTCCAGGCGATCGAACAGGTAGCACTGGCACTACCACTATCTATCGAGTTGCTGATCCAAAAGACGAAGTAGTTGATGTCTACAATTGGTATGCGCAATTGCCTGTGCATTTAGGATGGAGTCCCAAACTTGGCAAAGTAGCCGTCATGGCAGAACGGCAAACCAGCAGCGAAAACACCGAAGAGCAAGAAGAACTGGCTTTCTATTTAGGTGGCAAACTTGTCAAAAAGTACACCACTGCACACCTTTTAAAAATGGGAGCAGCTCTTCATACACCGGGATTTTCGAAATTGAAGCGAGCACATTTTCAAGTCTTAGGTTGCGTGCAGAGTCCAGGTACCAACGAATATTACTTTGCTGTCCAAATTAGCAAGACGCAAATATTGAAATTCGATATTGTGACTGGAGAACTGTTGCCTGCGGACTCTAAGTCCGTAGCCGATTCTAAGTAATTTTTTCGAGTATCAATTTGTTCCAGAGAATTTTTCCGATATCCGTCCGGAAAAATCCGAAGTGACCGATCTTCTTGAGACCGAAATCTTGTGGCTGCACGACGATCATTTCCTTTCGGGCATTTTTGTAAAAGCTGTGCATGACTTGAATGCCACGATCAGACATGAGTTCATCGTCGCTAAACGAAATGGAGAGAATTGGGGCAGTCACATCATTAAATCGATTGCGCACATTATCACCCTCAACACCAACAAGGTATTCCGGATTGAGGCACCACCGACGCCATTGCTCCATAACCTTGCAAGGGAGATCGGCGATTATCTTTAGACGTTTGCCGGGGAAGTAGCGAAAGGTGGGCAGGACTATAGGCGTTATGACAAGCCACAAGAAAAGCGCCGGCCATTTGGCTTTCGCAGAGTTATACCGCCAATAGCCACTGCCGGATGCAACCGTAATTATGAGAGCAAGGCGTTCATGACCTGGTACAAGAGGAACGATTTGCCCACCCAGGCTGTGCCCAATCAAAACAATTGGAAGTGAGCCGGCTTTTTCACTTAAAGCAGCCAATGCCTTGCCGGTATCGCTTGCCCAGGTAAGGATATCGGCTGCAAAGCCAGGCAATGGCTGGCTAAGAGAGCTGCCCATGCCCTGGTAGTCGAAGGTTAGGGTAATAAACCCGTTTTGGGCTAACCATTTTGCTAAACCGGCATAGTAGCTTTGTAGCGCTCCCATTGCAGGAGCGATGAGGACAGCCCCACGCGCGGTTTGTTTGGGTTCAAAGAGGTTTGCAGTCAGCCAATTGCCATGGCCAGCCTCAATTGTGCTCTGGCTAACGGAGATATCGGTTGTCTCGTTCACGACAGAACAACTTTTCTAGATTATCGGACTCGAAACTTATGGATTGTGGCCAAAGTTCTGTTGTTGCTTTCTGCGGTCTTCTACTTCCCTGAGGGCCTCTTTAGACTTGCGCTCCCCTTCGGCAATTTCCTTGTTCTTTTTCTCTTCATGCTTTTCCATCGTCATGATTTCGATGCGCCGACGCTCGTGTTCTCTTGCTCTCATTTCACGGTCGCGCTGTTCCTTAATACGACGTTCAGCTCTTTCCGCGTCTACACGCGCTTGGTATTCCCTTTCGCGCTGGCGCCTTTGTTTTTCAACATCTGGCATGAGGAAAATCTCCTGATAGTAAGTCCTAACTAGATCCAGCTTAGGCAGATTTCCAGTTTCCGTCAAATATTAAATGCCAAACTGAACTGTTATTTTTGATAAGGTGCTGTGCAGCGAAGATATGCTTTGGGGTACGGCTCCCATTTGGCGATGATTCTTTCCAGTTCACCGCTGTTGGCTATCTCATCGATAGCCGTATTCAGCATAGCCTTGAACTCCGGTTCGTTTACTTTGAACATGTAGCAGTTCGGAAATATTCTTAGTGGATTGTTGGGCGTGATGTTTTGGATTGATTTGGGATTGTGTTTGTTGAATTCGTAGCCAAAGACGGGTTCGCCAAAGGTGATATCAGCTTTGCCTGTTGAGACGCTCAAGAGAAGATCCGAAAAGGGAGCCATCTGTGGAAGCGATAGCCTTTTGGCTTTTGGATAGTCCGTTTTGGCAATAAGCTCGACCATTTCACCATCGATGGTCGCAAGCTTGTACTTTCCATCAGTAAGGGCTTTCAACGTCGAATCAATTCGTTTGTCACCATATTTGGTATAAGCAACAATCTGGCTAAAGCAAAGCGGTCTGCTAAAATCTGCCGCTCTTGCTCGAGAAGAATTAGCCCAAATGGGACAAGCCATTACGTCGTAGCGATTTGTCTTGAGTCCCTCGATCATGGTGCCGCAGCTCACCTCTTCAGTCATTTCCAACTTCACGCCAAGGCGTTTTGCAATAAGATCCAGGGCATCGTAACCAATGCCACCATACGTTTTCGTATTCGGGTCTTTTGTAAGCAGTGGGAAATAGACAGCATAAGCAGCTCGCAATTTACCCGAGCGGATAACTCGTTCTTGTAGGGTTTCCGCTGTTGCGGAGGGTGCCAGCAAGATAGCCATGATGATTGCCGAGATGGTCTTAAATAAGTTTATTGGTCTCATTATTTTTGATATGGCGTTGCGCAGCGTAGAAAAGCTTTTGGATAGGGCTCGTACTTTAATATGATCTTTTCGAGCTCACCACTATTTGCTATTTCATCGAGAGCTGTATTGAGCATGGCTTTGAACTCTTGTTCGCCTGCCTTGAACATGTAGACGTTCGGAAACACTCTTAATGGCTTGCCGGGCGTTATATTCTGAAGTGCTTTAGGGTTGTGCTTTGCAAATTTATCGACGAACACCGGTTCGGCAAATGTGATATCTGCTTTGCCGGTTGAAACGTTGAGGAGCATGTCGGAGAGGGGCGCCATTTGAGGCAACGAGAGCCTTGGGGCTTTTGGATAATCCGCTTTTGCAATCATCTCCGCCATTTCGCCATCGGCGCATGAGATTTTGTATTTTCCTTCCGCAACACCTTTTAATGACGAATCAATTCGCTTATCACCATATTTGGTGAATGCACAAATAGGACTAAAACAGATCGCTCGACTAAAATCAGCCGCTCTTGCTCGCTGCGAGTTTGCCCAAACGGGGCTGGCAAGGGTGTCATAGCGATTGTTCTTCAAGCCTTCGATCATTGTTCCCCACGTCACTTCTTCGGTGAGCTGCAATTTCAACCCCAATCTTTTGGCGGCCAGATCCAGTAAGTCGTACGAGATGCCTGAATATTTCTTCGTGTTCGGATCTTTCATGAAGAACGGATAATACTCGGTATACGCCGCCTTTATCGTGCCTGTTTTTAAAACGCGGTCGTATAGGTCTCCTGCATAAACATTAGTACAAGCATTCAAACTAGCCAACAGAATACAAACGTGCAGCAGCGCTACCTTAACAAGGAAACTGTTTTTCATTTTGCTCACAACTTAAGGGGTAATGATCAAGAAGCAAATTCGGCCATAGCCAGAAAGCTCTTGACCCGCTCTTTTTGGGGGCTCGTCAAGACTTCGCGGCCACCCGCCTCCACCACACGACCGCCTTCTAGAAATACGACTGAGTCGGCGGCTTCGCGAGCAAAGTGTAGCAGGTGTGTAATCAAAAGAATGCCCACGCCTTGATCTCTAAGTGTGCGAATTTCAGAAAGAATGAGGGCAACCTGTTCAACATCTAAAGAAGAAGTAATTTCATCGAGCAAAATGTATTTAGGATTGAGCGCCATAGCCCGCACCAGAGCTGCTCTTTGTCGTTGCCCTAATGATGCCTGATTCGGAAAACGGTCGAGAAAAGGCTTCATTTGAAAACGGTCGAACAGGTGTTCCAAATATTCTGAACTATTTAAATTTTTGCCCAAAGGCAACATGATGTTTTGTCTAAGAGTGAGGTGGGGCCACAAAAATAGTTGTTGAAAAACAACTGTAACCTGCGGCCAAGGAGTAGTTATTTTGTCTTTTTTGTTGAGTGGAAATTTGTATTTCAAATCATCGATGGCAAGTTCGCCGGAATCTGGTGCTTCAAGCAATGAAAGAGCTTTAAGCAATGTAGTTTTACCGGCGCCACTCGGACCAATTAGAGCTGTGATTTCGCCTCGTTTGACGGTGAGATCAACTCCAGACAATACAGCAAAATTACCTCTAACTCTGGAGATATTTTTCGCTGAAAGAACGCACGTGTTCTCGTCTAGCGCTCCGAGAGATCGCGCGTGTACTTGCTGCGTAGCCATAAGGCAACTCCATTGAGAGGAAGACAAACTGCCAGGAAAAGGACACCAAGCGAAGTATAAATTTCAACCGGTTTATAAATAGAAGCGTTTATGCGTTGAGCCGTTCGGAAAATTTCATCAACCGAAATTAGACTGGCGAACAGAGTGGCCTGCAGCATGGCTACCTGAGTGGTAAGTAGTCCAGGCAAAATCTGTCTCAAAATAAGAGGCAACTGGATGTGGGTGATGGTTCGTACTCTATCGATGCCGCACACTTGCGCTGCAATGATGTATTGCTCGGGAAAATCGCGCAATACGCCGCGCACAATTTCCGAAACTGCAAAAACGTTAACGATGGCGAGTGTGACAGATGCTGTGATAAACGGGTCGATGACCACATTTAACATAGCCTGCATCGGATAGTGCAACCAGAATAGAAATACAAGAACTGGCACGCCTGATAAGACGAAAGCTGTACCGGCAAGGGGGTAACCGAAGAGTTTCGGAAACTTTGCTCCTAAAATGCCACAAAGCGTGCCCAGTAAAAGGCCAACAGACCAGACAATAGCGGCCAATTTGAGTGATTCAACCAAACCACTTAAAAGCGCATCACCATACTGGCTGAAAATTTCGAAGACACTCATGTCTTTCTATCTAGACCTATAAAACATGCGCCAGAGCTTTTGCAATGGCCTGAAAATCCAAAATAACCCGTAGATTCTATAAGGGCTAGAGAAGTCAAGCAATGGTAAATCTACGGGTTATTTTGCAACTGTTTACGAGATCCACTCTATTTTTAGGTCACCGGCTGGTCACAACGTATTCGTAATATCACCATCACGCAGATGAATATGCACCTTCCTTATTGATCTTCGTTTACCAACTCAGCACAAACCTTCTAAAAGCCAGGCTAAGAGAGCTTACAAGTAATCTGAATTACTGCTAGTCCACGATTCGTATTCCTCTCTGTCTGCACCAAATCGTCAGGCTCGGGTTCTGGCTCTGGCAGCGAAGCCTCAAGCCTGTCTGCGACTTCGCAAAGTAGTTATGCGCCCAGTGGTGGTACTAGTGGTGCCATGGAACTGGTACCGGTCCAAGGTGTAGTTGGTGCCGATGGTGGAATGCTATACGAACTGGAACCGGTACCAAATCAGAACGGGACATCTTCCAGCGATGGCAGCACCATAGCATCGTCAGGATCTCCTTCTGGTGATGGCTCTGTAAGCGATACTGGATCATCTTCCAGCGATGGTAGTGGCTTCAACATAAGCGATCTAATTCCACCTCTGCCAGGCCTTAGCGGTACATCTTCCAGCGACGGTGGCGGCTTTAACATAAGCGATCTCCTTCCACCTTCGCCGGGTCTTAGTGATTCTTCCAGCAAGAGTGGTGGCGGACTAAGCCCGTTCCTACCTCCACTGCCTTTCGGCCTATAAATCTACGATCCCGATTTTGATCCTGAATCTGCCACTATAAAAGTAATGGTTGCTAGCTGGTAATAGCGGCCATTACTTTGGATCAACTAGACTCTGGATCAACTAAACATCTGCAATCGCATTCAAGTTATCTACTGCTTTATTGAAGGCTGGCTCACGCTGAGTCTCCCGGACATCATCCCAATAATGTCCCGCATCAAGGCCAACTTCTTGCACTTCACGGCTAACTGTAAATCCAACGAGGAGATCAACTAGTTTTGTAATTCCATAAGTAACAATGAAAGTGAAAAACCAGACGGCGGCAGTTGCATAGAGTTGCGAAAGTAAAAGAGAAGGATTGCCATGTAAGAGTCCATCAGCACCGCCTGGATTCACAACTTTGCTTGCAAATATTCCAGTTGCTAATGATCCCCACGTTCCGGCCATACCGTGGCATGCTCCTACATCGAGCGGGTCATCTAGACCAACACGACTAGCAAGTTCAATGCTGAAATAGGAGACAACAGAGCCCATTGCTCCGATGATTATTGATGCCGGAATATCAACGTATCCGCATGCCGGGGTTATGGCGACAAGACCTACAACAGCTCCAGTTGCGGTACCGACGGCGCTTGGTTTGCCATGCGCCCAAGAAAGTGCAAGCCAAGTTAAAGCTGCTGATGCTGCGGCGAGGTTAGTCGTAACCAGCGCTTGGACAGCAATACCATTTGCAGCAAGAGCACTGCCACCATTGAATCCAAACCAACCGAACCAGAGAAGGACTGCGCCGAATAATACGAGTGAGACTGTAAATGGAGAGAAGCGGCGGTCAACAAGGGCCTTCTTGCGACGCATGGCAATTGATACTGCAAGCGCAGCAACGCCAGCCGTAATATGCACAACCGTTCCGCCGGCAAAATCTATTGATCCAAGTTGATGTAGCCAGCCACCAGAACCCCAAACCCAGTGCGCAACGGGATCATAGACAAATGTCGCCCAGAGTAGCGTGAAGATTATGAATGCTGGAAATCGAATACGCTCTGCGAACGCTCCTGTAATTAGAGCAGGCGTAATAATGGCGAACTTCATTTGAAAGAGCATGAAAGCAAGAGCAGGTATTGTCGCTGCATATTCACATGGTTGGGTTGTGCTCACACCAGCTAGACCAGCCCAAGCAAAGTTGCCTATGAAATGCTCCACATCAGGTCCGAATGCCAGACTGTAACCAAACATCATCCATTGAACGGTTATGACCAGAAGTGATACAAAGCTCAGCATGATCGTCGAGAGCATATTCTTTTGACTCACCATGCCACCATAGAAAAGACCTACGGCGGGCGTCATAAGCATCACCAAAGAAGATGCGACCAGTACCCAGGCGGTATCACCGGTATTCATTCAAAATGTCTCCCTGGCAAAATGTCTCCCTGGACCAAAATCCAACTATTAATGCGCTTGGTAGGACCAAAGCGTTAAGGAAATATTCAGATATGGTACCCAGTCTCTCTTTTTGCGGGCTTTCCGGCAAGACGAAAATTTTGAATGTAGAGACTTTCTATGAGCCTAACGCCAAGGACCAGAGGCTACAAGGCACTGTCCATGAGGCATACGGGTTCATTGCCATCCTCTAAGGGCGGACAAAGACATGCTAAACAAATGGAAACACAAACCCGGTTGGGCAGCTATTCGGCCGGCGGATCTGGAATTAACGAAGGAATTTGTTTGCGGGCAACCCCAGATTTGATAGCAGCGCGTGCCACCGCAGGTGCCACTAGCTCAACTACTCTCGGGTTAAACACACCGGGAATAATGTAGTCTTCGCTCAATTCGGCATCGCTTACTACGCTAGCAATGGCTTCGGCAGCGGCGAGCTTCATTTCCTCATTTATATCTGTGGCATGGCAATCTAGAGCGCCTCTGAATATGCCAGGGAAACACAACACGTTGTTGATTTGGTTCGGATAATCGGAGCGACCAGTAGCCATAATGCGAACATACGGCTGCGCTTCTTCCGGCATCACTTCCGGGGTGGGATTCGCCATTGCAAAAACAATGGCATCGCGATTCATCTTCTTGAGCATTGGAGCTTTAATTGTGCCTGGACCGGACAATCCCATGTAGAAATCCGATCCCGATAGAGCGCTTTCGATATCACCTTTGAAATTTTCCGGATTCGTGTTTTCGGCAAACCAATCCTTCATATAGTTCATGTGCTCGCCTCTGCCCTTATAAATTGCGCCCATGCGATCGAACCCAATTATGTTTTTTACGCCTGCACCCAAAAGAATCTTTGAACAGGCGACTCCAGCAGCTCCAACTCCGGAAACTACTACTCTTAAATTCTCCATCTTCTTGTTGACGATCTTGACGGCATTGATGAGAGCGGCAAGAACAACTACAGCCGTGCCGTGTTGATCGTCGTGGAATACAGGTATATCAAGCTCTTGCTTCAGGCGAGTTTCAATTTCAAAGCAGCGCGGCGCCGAAATATCTTCCAAATTGATGCCACCAAATACGGGGGCAATGTTTTTAACGGCCTTGATAATTTCTTCAGTGTCTTGAGTGGCAAGTGCAATTGGAAATGCATCAATTTTTCCAAACTCTTTGAAGAGCATGGCTTTTCCTTCCATAACCGGAAGAGAAGCTTGCGGTCCGATATTGCCTAAGCCAAGCACAGCCGATCCGTCTGTTACGACCGCAACAGAATTGCGTTTAATGGTTAGTTTGTAAACGTTCTCTGGCTCATCATGTATGGCCATACAGACACGAGCAACGCCAGGTGTATAGGCCATGGAAAGATCGTCGCGAGTTTTGAGGGGCACTTTGTTGGCGATGCGAATCTTGCCGCCAAGATGCATGAGGAAGGTTCGATCTGAAACATTTACTATTTCGATTTCGGGAATGGTCGCAAGTTTTTTGGCGATCACATCGCCTTGTTTGGAATCACCGACGTTGACGGTTATGTCGCGAATAATGCAGTCATTATCGAATCCGTTAATATCGATAGCGCCAATATCGCCGCCGCACTCGCCGATTAAAGAAGTGACTTTGCCAAGCATTCCCGGGCTATTCTTGATTTTAAGTCGCAACGTGATGCTGTAACTTGCGCTTGGCTTCAGGGCGCGCGCTTCATTTTGCTCATTTTTTGCAGAATCGGCCTGAGAAGGAATTTTTGTCATGCTCATTTCTTTAAACTCGCCTGTATCTGGATTTATATCTAGCTAAAGTAGCGGTGGGCTATAAAGATACGGCCTACGCGGTCAATTCATTGCAACACCTGGCAAAGTATGATTTTTAATTCAAGATTGATATCAAGCTGACAGAATCTAATGAGTTAAATAGGAGATTGCCATGACAGGACAAGAAAACGAACTCATCGGGAACTTTGAAGTGACAGAAGGAGGCGTCGTATCACGCCGAGACGTTCTTCTCATGGGAGCAATTGCCGCAGGCTCTGTACTGGCAGCGGGTGAAGTAAAGGCTGCTGTAACCCCAACGCCAGCAGAGCCATATGTCGCTCGGGACTTTAGTGACCTTGTAAGTAAGAAGCTTGATGGACTGTCGCAAAGTCAAATTGAGCAGCATTTGAAGCTGTACAAAGGCTATGTTGGAAAATCAAACGAGATCTTCAACAAGCTCAAAGATGTCGATATTACGACAGCAAACGCTACCTATTCACCTGTGCGAGAGCTTTTGCTTGAACAAAGTTACGCCGTCAACGGAGTTGTTTATCACGAATATTACTTCGGTAACCTAGGGGGCAAAGGCGGCGATCCAAGTGGCGACTTGAAAGCTGCTCTTGAAGAACGTTGGGGTTCTACCGGTAAATTCATAGACTTCTTCAAAGCAGCAGGCAAGTCAATGCGGGGCTGGGTTGTGATTGGCTACAACACGCGCGGTGGGCACCTCGACTTCTTCGGGTTGGACACGCACAACATGTGGGTGCCAGCAAATATGGTGCCAGTAGTCGTACTCGATGTCTACGAACACGCTTACATGGTTGATTACGGCATCGATCGTGCTAAATATCTAGAGGCCTTTTTCAAAAACATTGATTGGGATGTTGCTGCGAAGAGATTGATCCTTGGTCACAAGCATCCATCTGGCCTTGATTCAACCGTCTAAATATTTCGCCTTGCCGGGGGATGGAAAGTTATAATACCCAGAACCCCGGCGCGGAATCGCTAGTCGCGAAAGTCAAATTGCCCAATAGCAAGCTTTTCCAAAACGCAAAAACATACTGGTGGACTTACTCTGCCTTTGCTTTTGCGGGTTTGACGACAATTTTGAAAGATCCGCACTTCACAAATGGTCTCAAGGAAGATCTGCTTCGGGCCTATCTTGCCGGTTTGCTAGGTCTATTTATCGCATTTGTAATTTACGCACTCTGGAAAATCGACAGACGATTCGGCAAAATTCCCAAGCCCGATCGCACTGCCGAAAATCTAATTGCTATCCTCGGTATTATTCTCTGGCTTGTCTGGATGAGCGTTAGCCAGATAATCTTGATCGCCCAGGATGAAGTCAAGCAACCAGAGTACAGTACAGTCATTGAAGAATCGGAATCCGGAGGCAAACATACAAGCAAATGAGAGATCCTGCTATTAGGGTAATTCTTTTGCCGAAAGACACAAACAGGCATGGCACCATATTCGGTGGCATACTACTGAGCCATCTTGATCTAGCCGGTGCAGTTGAAGCTGCTCGAAATACGAATCAAAGGTTCGTAACGGTCGCTTTAAAAGAAGTCGTTTTTAAGCAGCCCGTGCACGTAGGTGAGGTCGTCAGCTTCTACACGGTCACCAAGCGGATCGGCAAGACATCGATCACTGTGAGTGTAGATGTCGAAGTGAATCGTGGTGATGGTGAGGTTAAAGTAACGGAAGCTGAAGTTACTTATGTTTGCGTAGATGCTGATGGTCGTCCCACTCCGGTTGTGCTGAAAGAGCGAAGATAGCTATGATATGCCGGTTGCGTTTTTGGAAATGCAAAGATGATGATGACAAAGGCGGAAGAACAAGCTTCAACTGAAGCGACACACGAAAGGGTCCGTCTCTATCTTGGCACCGGATGCGGAAAATCTACCGCTACCTTCGGCTTATTGCTGAGAGCTTTGAGCCGGGGCAAGAACGTCACCATCATCTTTTTTGACAAGCTGGAAGCGAATTCGAGCGAAGGCCGCTCCTTGAGGATTCTCGCCAACAGCAAGGAAGAAGGTTTTGGTAGGCTCAATATCTTCTATACCGGCATAAATCGAGTCGGCACTGGGCCACAAGGCAGTTTCCGTCTCTATAGCTCACCTAACGGCATCCTACCTGAAGATAAACAAGCAGCAGAAGAAGGATTGGCATATCTAAGAGACGCGCTTTCCCAAAAGGATGACATCGTCATCGCTGATGAAGTACTTGATGTAGCAAGGGTGGGTCTAATTGATTGGGTGAACGTCAAAGCCAGCTTCGACTTGAGACAAGATCCAACCGTGCTTGTGCTTACGGGCAGACGTGCGCCAGATTGGCTTATGGAACGTGCCACGACTATCGCCACAACAACACAACTGCGCCATCACGGTCGGACCATTGAAGGCATGGACTGTTAGGCATAAAAAAGTTTGCTAAGCACTAGCAAAAGGGACCAAACCCGCAGGTTTGATCCCTCAATTGTTTATTGCAATTACTATCTAGTTGCCTTTGGTTTGTGAAGCTGAAGCAGTAGTGCTTGACTTAGTGATTTCAGACTTCATCACGTCGATAGCTTTGTTGAGCTGAACATCTTTGCCATCGGATGGTGCGTGCTTGAAGCTTGAGTAGTTGAGATCTATCCACCAAGGACCTTTGCCCTTGCTGTAGTCATCTTCTTTCAACGGCACTTCAAAGTCAGGCACGATGCCCACTTTGTGGATATCAGTATCGTTTGGAGTGAGATACTTTGCAATTGTGACATTGATACCGCCGTCGCCCTCCAGTCTGTTGATGGCTTGGACCAGACCTTTGCCGAATGATTTTTGACCAACCAATTTGGCTCTGCCATTGTCTCTTAGCGCACCACTTAGAATTTCGCTGGCACTTGCAGATCCACCGTTGATCAGAATCACAAGCGGTTTTTTGCAAAGTGGGTTGTGCGTTGAGTTTTGCGAGGTCTTGTAGCCTTCGTTATCGATTGTGCTTACGATAACGCCGCCGTCCAAGAACATGTTGGCGATATCAATTGCGTTAGACAAGAGACCGCCTGGGTTGTTGCGAAGGTCAATGATAAGACCATCTGCGGTAGATGTTTTGCGAAGAGCATCTTTCATCTCGGCATTAGCCTTCGACGAAATAAAGCTGTCCAATCTTATGTAGCCGATATTGCCGGGCAATATTTCCGAAGAGGCGACAGCGCGAATCGGAATTTCGTCACGAACCATGGAGACCTTGCGCTTCTCAAGTGCCTTGTCGGTTTTGCGCATGAAGCTAATGCTGACTTTGGTGCCTTTGACACCGCGAATCTGCTTCACGACTTGATCGAGTGATTGTCCTTTTACAGGCTTGCTGTCTACTTCGACAATTTCATCACCTGGATGAATATCCGCTTTGAAAGCTGGAGTGTTTTCAATTGGAGCAATTACAACAACCTTGTGTTCTTTGTTCATGCCAAGCTGCATGCCAACTCCGAAAAGATGGGCTTCGATTTGAGATTTTTCTTCGTCAAATGCGTCCTTGTCTAAAAAGCGTGTGTAGGGGTCGCCCAAGCTGAAAAGCATTGTTTCGATTGCCTTGTGAGCGTCATCCATGGTTTTGAGCTTGTTGTCATAGTGATGCTCCCAGCGTCCCCAATCTTCTCCGCCGAATTTCGGATCATAGAAAGACTCTTTAACCAGGTGCCAAGCTTTGTCGTACAAAACGGGTGGAGTCAATTGGGCATGAGACGTTTGTGCTAAAGCTGACGGCGAAGTTGCGTAGCTGTTATCGCTTAATAGAAGAGGCTGGTTATTGTGCTTCTCTCCGAAAACAATCCAACTTTGCAACCCAAAAAACAAAAGGCAAAATAGGAACGGAATACCGATTCTGCCAACCCATTTACGTTCAAACAACGTCGATACCTCTATCTATGTCCGGCCTACTTAATAGCCATTGAGAATAATCTGCCCAGAAACTTAGACCAACCTTCCTTTCCTGGTAAATCAAATGCTACCCGAAAAAACAAAACTGCCCAAATTCCCCCCCAACATCATGTATTTGCTTTTACAACAAATTACTTGAGAATATTTAATTCTACCGGCTCCTGCACTTCTTCGCAGATAGATTCTTGGCGTCCGTAAAAAAATTGCAGAAGTTAATTCTTTGGGGTTTTAATCCCCATCACAGCCAATTTAACATGTCCAACATGGCGATTGCAGTTTCGTCTTTGTTTCCCTCCAAAAGCTCTATAAGTGGAATCCTTCGAAGTGCCAGTAACCGAACTGAATACCGAGCCGGTTTCAGAATATTCAGCCACGTTTGCCTCAGGGGAGCCTCCGGCCAGTCATGATATAGGGACTCCGCAAAAGGTTTCCATGTTCATTACTAAAGTCCTCTCCCTTCCAGACTCCGTCAAACTGAAGCTGAAAATAGGCATTAGCTTGCTTATGTTCGCAAGCCTGTTCTTGCTTGGCAAAATTGATTTATCCAAGAGCTGGGAAGCAGCAAAATCTGCAGACTTAAGATTTTTGGCTCTGGCAGCCATCATCTTTCTATCGACCGTGTTTTTAAACGCTTACCGTTGGGGAGTTCTGGCTAAGGCCGTCGGTCTCAACCGCTCATTATTGACCCTCACTCAGTACTGTTTCGTGGGCCTGTTTTTCAATCTATTCTTGCCTTCAACGGTGGGTGGGGACGTTAGCCGCTGCTACTACCTCACAAAAGGGGCCGGACATTATAAGGATGCCTTCTATTCCGTCCTTGCCGATCGGGCTTCGGGTATAGCCGTTTTATTCATTTTTGCTTGTGCTGGCGTATTAATCGGACCAGGCGGTCAGGCTTTACCGTGGCAGTTGAAGTTGCCAATATTTGCCGGAGCTTTTGGTATTTTTGTGGTTTTACCGTTTTTGCCTGCCCTTGCCAAACGCCTACTGGGTGAAAACAACTGGATTTCTCGCCAGTTGAATCAATCATCGGCCAATATTTACTGGCGTGACAAAAAGCTTGTTGGCTCCGCACTCTTCATATCGATGGTAATTCAGGTGATGATTGTCATATGCCATATCGCTGTTGGATTTGCGCTTGGTCTAAGCCAGATCCCGATTTGGTATTACTTCGTTTTCTATCCATGTGTTGCTGTTCTCGGCTTCATTACCCCAAGCTTTAATGGCATTGGCATACGGGAATGGGCTTACACACTGTTTCTTACTAGTGTTAATGTCGATAAGTCGAGCGCTCTTACCTACGCCATCATCTGGCTGGGACTCATAACATTGAGTTCAATTGTGGGTGGATTAGTTTACGTCGCTGGTCACTTTACCGCGCCGCCTAAAGAGTTGCCTAAGGAAGACTAGGCGGATAACAATAAGGGTATCCTTCCTTCCAGAAAAAACTCCCGTCAGGAATCAAACACAATCGAGATCGATTTACCGAAAGGTACTCACCCACTTGAGCACACGGCCAACAGAGCTGTATTCGACTTTGCCTCAAAACAAGGCTTGAGTCTATATCTAGTTGGCGGATATCTGCGCGATCAGCTGTCGAAACGTGCCACCACAGTAAAAGATTTCGATTATGCGGTCTCTGGTGGTTCCGCATTTCAGTTTGCCAAAGCTTATGCAGCCGCGCATGCCAAAAGTCATTTCGTTGCCCTTGATGAGGCATTTGACACAGCCAGAGTCGTCACCGATGAGGGCATCACTTTAGATTTTGCTGGTTGCGTGGGTGGTGATATCAAACAAGATATCTTCCGACGTGACTTCTCAATTAATTCTCTCTACTGGGATCCAAAGGAACCGAATCGAATTACGGATCTTTCTGGTGGCGTGAAAGATATCGAAAAGAAATCTATTCGGGCTTTATCAGAAAACGTTTTGAAGGAGGATCCGCTTCGCTTGCTGAGAGCATTTCGATTTGCAGCGATGCTTGGTTTCGATATAGAAGAGAACACTCTTGGCTGGATTAAAAAGCATCACAAACTCTTGGGAGGTGTTGCACCAGAACGCGTTAATCATGAGCTTTTCATCGTCTTCGCCAGCCGATCCTCCGAGAAGATTATCAAGCAGCTTGCAGAATGCGGAATTCTAGAAGTAATTTTTCCGGAGCTTGCCGGAACGAGAGTGGTACCAAAAAACGCCTACCATCATCTCGATTTATTCGAACACAGTATTGAAACCGTCATTCAGACAGAAAAAGAGCTCGCCCTTAATCCAAACTGGCTCGCCACTGATCTCAATGAGGAGATATCTTTTGGAGTAACGCGTTTGTCTGCAACGAAGGTGGCATCACTGTTGCATGACATAGGCAAACCGGCAACTTGGCATGTAACTCCAGATGGCAAGCATACATTCATCGGTCATGATCGACTCGGTGCGGATATGGTGGCAGTGCTTGCTGAACGCCTGAGATGGTCTCGCCCAGTTGAGAAGTTTGTTGGCAAGCTTGTAAAGTGGCATCTGCGTCCCGGGCAGTTGTTTCACCAAACACCGGTGCCATCAGATAAAGCAGTGATGCGCTTCTACAGAAACGCTGGTAGCGACGTTCCAGAATTAATATTGCTGGCGCTTGGCGATCTTGCGGCCACGCAAGGACCTTCAATGACTGGTGGCAAAAATAATGAGCTTCGAGAAAAATTAATTGAACTTTTGAGCGGCTTCAACGTATTCATAAATGAGAACCGCTCAAAGCCCAAACTATTGAATGGTATTGATGTGATGCAAATATTGGGTATCGAAGCGGGTCCTGAAGTGGGTGAATTGCTCAACGCTGTTGAGGAAGCGCAAGAGCTTAAGGAAGTGACGAACAGGGCTCAGGCAGAGCAGCTGGTACGAAAACTGTATCAGAGAAAACATTGAAAACCAGATAGTGCGCTTGGCAAGTGCTTTGAAGGTTTAAACGCTTTTTTCCGGGCATAAGACATTTAGGCGATGGAACCTCCGCACCATAAAAGTAATCACCGTACTTGGTCCTGCTTTTAAAGTGCACAAATTCTTCCTGTTCGATCGCGTTTAATCACCAAGTCCGCTCGGACTGTGCATAATGTAATTAGGGACAACAAGGACAACCGTCATGAACACAAAGGTTGATAAGCTGCGAAATTACACCGTCATCGCTCGTCTCGATGATGCAATCCCTTTAAATACGGAAGAATGGGTAACGGTTGAGCGCTTGCTCAATCAGGTAAGCGAATTCGTACCGATGTCGATGCTCAACAATGTCACCGAAGCAATCATTGCTTATGCTGATGATCAAGCGCGTCGCGGCTACCTCCTCGGTCAAGAGGATCTCGTGCAAGAGCTTAAAAAGAAAGCGGCACGCATAGCCTAAATCGAATTGTCTAGTTATTAGGCGCACCACTCTAAGCGGCGCCATCTGCAAAATTATCGAACCCCGTTGTCTATATTGACAGCGGGGTTTTCATTTACTCAGCAATGGGGTTTTCAAATCACCAAATATGGTGACTGTTTTATATGAGATGGCCAGCTATTTCTGTCGAACAGTAATTCCAAGTGATTAATTACTGCACTCGCCATATGCGGCGTCGTGACAACTTGTTTTGGCGGAGCAATACGTACCAGATAATGGCGAGATCAGACAAAAATAAAGCAAGCGCTTCAGCAAACACAATTGCTTTTGCATGCAAAGAGTAATTTTTGTCTAGTTTGATCCTATTTTCTTCTTCAGTAAGCGCGCTCAATTCCAATTGCAATCGATCGCCTGTCACGCGCAGGTCTCTATACATGTGACGAGCGTGAAACTGGGCCAGATCTGGGCCGCTGCCATCCATCGCTTTTTTTGAATCAGAAAGTATTTGCATCAGGTTAGCTGTAAGTTGCTCCACTTTTTTCATTGGCTCTTGTTGACTTGGTCTACTACCAACCGAATCTTTTAAATCGCTTAGCCGGCTCGGAATTTCTTCGATTAATTTGTCGTAGTGATCGATAAAAACTGGACTCTGCGTCATTCCGTATCCGCCTATGGCATTGCCAGCTTCGAATAAATCTTTGGATAATGCATTTGCTTGCGAAATAATCGTGCCGGCTCGCATTGGCGCTTCTAATACAGCTGTATATTGCTGAAAAATGCCAATGAAGATGGCGAGGTTGATTGCCATGATGAGTGGCAGATACATGACAGCAGCGGGTAATTTTTTTCTTGCCAGAGTAAATTTTGGTTTTTTGCCATCTCGAATAAGCTCCAGGTCTTGTCTCATTTCCAGGGCAGTCTGATAGCGGTAGCCTGGATCTTTTGCCAACGCTTTGGAAAGAACATTATTGAGAGCTGCCGGAAAATGACGCCATGGCGTGGAGATCAAAGCGCGCGGTTCTGAGTTGAGATGTTGAATGATAGTTTGAATCGCATTGATCTCAGCAAAAGGTACTTGGCCGGTTAGCGTTTCGTGCATAACACAACCAAGGGAATATATGTCTGATCGACTATCGCATTGATAGCCTAAACACTGTTCAGGACTCATATATGGCGGACTACCGAAAACATCGCCGCTGTGTGTAAGGTTGGTTGCAACACGGGCACTTTCATTCACAACTCGGGCGATACCAAAATCCACCAACTTGACGAGCATTTCGCCTTCTGGTTTTTTCGAAATGACAATATTGCTCGGTTTGAGATCTCTGTGAACAATTCCCTTTGAGTGCGCGTGCTCTAGTGCCATCAATATTTGGATGAAGATATCGAGAGCGGTTTCCACTTCAATGGCAAACTGCACAGTCAAATGTTCAGCCAAGCTCTTGCCTTCCACATACTCCATAAGCAGATAGGGTGTGCCATCCACACACTCACCATGCGAATAAACTGTGGCAATGTTTGGATGATTTAAATCGCGAACTGCATCGGCTTCCTGAATAAATCGCTGCACTTTGAGATCGTCTTGTGCGACATCTCTCGCCACAACTTTTATTGCATACAATTCGCTGTCAAACTTGTCTCGTACCTTATAGACAGAACCCATTCCACCTTTGCCTATCAATCCGAGATTGGTATATCTTTGTCCAAACTCAGGCTCTGGTCCGTCTGTTCTTTGCTTTGGACCGATTGCAGGCTTGCCTATAGCTTCGACATCGTCGCTACGCGGGATGTTTATCCGGCACTGGCAACGGTTGGTGGCAAACAACCAGCCCGTGATAGAAACTCGGCTTTGACCAGCAATCGGCTTATGGCAAACGGGGCAGAGATCGCTTACCTCTACTTCGTTTTCGGCATTATTAATGGTTCCGTCAGTCACGGTTCGTCTTTCCAGGACTCACCCACCAATTTACCCGTTTTGGGGTTCAGCCACTAGTTTCAGGTGCGCGACGGTTAATCCCAGCCCTTGCGAGCCAGAAAAGGTAGGAAAAACGGGCGAAATTCTGACGCGACTGGCGAGGAAATTCTGATGCGCCTGGAGCTCAGTTCCTTAATGCAAGTAGTTGAGCGGATTATTCGGAATACCGTTGTAACGTACTTCAAAGTGTAGGTGCGGTCCGGTTGAGAATCCGGTTGTGCCTTCATAACCTACTACATCGCCCTTGGAAACGTTGTCACCGGCATTAGTGGCAATTTTGCTCATGTGAGCATAGAGAGTTGCCATTCCTTTACCGTGGCTGACGATCACAACTTTGCCGTAGCCGCCGTACCAACCGGTATAGAGAACGTTGCCGCTATCAGCAGCACGAATGGCGGAATGATTGGGTCCTGCTAAATCGACACCGGTGTGGAATCTTCGCACGCCGAAAATTGGATGCCGGCGCCAGCCGAATGGAGATGTTACTTGAGCACTAATAGGATAAGCGAGATTGCCGCTACCTTGCGTCATTGGCTTATCGGAATGTCTCGAACTCTCCATGCGCAGGATTTGCGTTTCTAAGTTATGCGATTCCGAAGCAAGTTGTTGTTCAGCTTGTTCGTAAAAAGCACGCTGCGTTCTTAAACGGCTAGCAACTTGTTCTTGATCGAATTTTTCTTTGGCGATGGCCATCGCTTTCTTTGCGATTTCAGAGACGATGTCGCCAAGCTTGTCGGCCTTTTCACCAAGCTTTTCTTTGTTCTGGGCTAGCGCTTGTGCCTTCAAACGCAAGTCTTGCAGCACTTTTTTATCTAATTCGGCAACTCGTTCCTGGTAATACCACTTGTCTAAAAAGCTTTGCAAAGAATCAACTTGGAAGAGCATTTCTACGAGGCTCAATCTTTGTCCTTCGTAGATTTCTCGCAAGCGCGTACCAGCTTGCTGCGACATATCTTGTTCGTCGGTGTGAGTCTGTGTTAAACGCACTTGCACTTCGTTTATGGTTGACTCAGTTTTCTTCAACTCATGCTTATGTTCGTTGAGCACACCGGTTGTGGTGTTCAATTTGGTTTCGATTTTGTTTAGTTGCTTGAGAGCTTCTTTTTCTTTCTGGCGAATCTGCATAGCTTGTTCGTGCAATTTCTTGCGTTCGTGCTCTATTTGCACCAGGCGATTGCGCGTTTCAGGAGCGGCATTAACGAGACGTGCGTGCGTGGGCTCGGCTGGGGAGGACATAGATGCCAATTTATTGCGCGATTCCCCGGCGTCAAAACCGGCGTGTGAGGAGACCTTGCCCCAAGCCGGAATGGAATTCACCAACCCGGTGATAAATAACCCAGTTGATGCAAAAGAAAGAGCGGCAATCTTTAACGGGCTATGCTTCATTAGTGAGAGATACCTGAGTTACTGGCAACTGAATGCGCGCCAGCAGTTTACCATTAGCCCTTTGCCAAGATCCATTTATAAGCCCGCCTTAACGCCACATTCAGGGCTTTATATAGTCTGATGGATAGTCTAGCTATCAAGGTTATATCGGACGTTGAACAGGCTAAAAGCTATAATTTGCAGGCAGTAACATTGTTGTCATGAAGCGCTTAATCGCTTCACATTTTGTTGCTTTCCAAGATGTGGTTCCAAGAGGTTTATAGTGACTTTAGATTCAATTACCGAAGAGCTTGCGGAACGCCTGCAAGGCGTTCTTGTTGTTTCATGTCAGGCAGCAGAAGGCGAACCCCTCTGCCATCCATCGCACATACTGGCTCTTTCACTATCTGCCATTACTGGTGGTGCTGGTGGCTTGCGCCTGGAGGGTGGTCAAAATATTGAAGTAGTTAGGCCGTTTACTCGACTGCCGATTATTGGGCTTTCCAAAAATGATGAAATACCAGATTCAGAAAGGCTCAACAACGTGTACATAACTGCTACATTTGAAGAAGCAGAAATACTGGCTGAAGCAGGAGCAGACATTATTGCTCTTGATGCTACGCATAGACCAAGACCAAAAAATCTTAAACTGGAAACCTTAATTGAACGCATACACAAAGAATTGAACAAACCGGTTCTGGCAGACATCAGTACATTCGAAGAGGGCGTGGAAGCAGCAAAGATTGGAGCAGATTTCGTTTCTACAACTTTATTCGGATACACAGCCGAAACCAAGCAGCCATCCAATATCGGACCAGCATTGGAACTTTTAGAGCAATTGATTGCGAGTCTTCAAAAGCCAGTTGTTCTAGAAGGGCGCGTGTGGAATCCCTCGGAAGTGACACGCGCTTTTGAATTAGGCGCGCATTGTGTGATTGTAGGATCGGCAATCACACGCCCGCAACTCATTACCGAGCGGTTCGTAAAAGCAATTCCGATCCCTCAAAAAATTAGAATGGAACCCATTTAGCGCATGTCTTCACAAGGCACTGTTTGGCTTTACCCGCTCATTTTCGTGAGTATTCTTGTATTGGTTCGAAATGCCCGCATACCATTACCGTGGATGTGGGCTTCATCTATTCAGGCATTCTGTGTTCTTGCAATTTCAGTTGCGGGCCTTTTCCTGCCTCATGACTGGCTCTATGCCTCGGCTGGATGGCTTGTGTTTATAACCTTCTTCCCGATCCCAAAAGGCATCATTTCAAGGTTTGATGGCAGTATTGCCAATCTGGATGGTGATAAAGCGCAAGATTATGCAAATCGCCTTCGCTTTTTTTACTGGGGAAAGCCGGGCGATTTATGGAAAGATCTTGGTCAAGCCCTTTCCTGTTATATACAAGGTGACGCCCTTAAAGCAGAAAACATCCTCTCGCGTTGGGAACTCGAGAAACTGCCAACTTCGCTTGCTCTTAGTGTGCAATCTTACCGCACCACTGGCAATGCCATCATCTGGAACTGGCAGGGTATCGTTGACGAATATGAGCGCTGCGCAAAATTAGGATTGCAAGTGCAAAAGTCGACAATCATTTCCACTAGCCGCGCCTACGCCGAATTGGGAGATATAAACAAAGCAGCGTGGTTGCTCGACCACGTCAAATTTCCAAGCATGAAAATTAGCACTCAATACTTAGCAATGAGCCTTCTGCCATTTTTTTGTCTTGCTGGAGCAAGAAAAGAAGTGGAGAAACTGATGAGTTTCATTTCCCGCAAAGCGACCGTGTTTCCAGAGCACACACGCTTTTATTGGTGGGGAAGATTGGCTATGGCAGAAGGAAATTATTCCGAAGCCCAGTTGATGCTGGAAAGATCAAGAACAACTTTAAATGATGCCAATTCGCCCTGGTCTGTCCGCATAAATTCCCAACTCAATCGCCTCAAGAATGGCGAATCAGAACCAACACAGGATTGGTCCGGCGCAATTGAAAAGGTTTGGAAGATATTTGAAAGTAGTTGCTATATTCAATCGGTGGTTGCGCCAAAACAAGCATCTGCAGCCGTAGGGGCGCTCGTAATTGCGATTCTCGCCGCTTATTTAATAACAGACAGTTATTCATTTTATCGCTGCCAAATCACTGCAGACATCAAATATTTCAGTTACGAAAATGGCATGCTCAAACCGGAGAAATTTTTCAACGGCGAATACTGGCGTGTATTTACTTATTTATTTCTGCACGCCCACGTATCGCATGTCCTTCTCAACGTGCTTGGTCTTTATTGGTTCGGTCGCATTTGCGAGAACATCTACGGCACATCTCGCTTTTTTGCGATCTATTTCGTTTCAGGGGCTCTAAGCGGGGTGCTCCATTCCCTCCTGGAGCCCCACATGTATGCCATTGGCGCATCCGGAGCTGTGATGGGAGTTTTCGGTGCCGTTGGTATAGGAATCTTTCGCCTAAAGGAAGCGATTCCAAAATCGCTTCGACGCAGCGAACTTTACTGGATAGGTGGACTTGCTGTAGCACAGCTCGTGCTCGATCGGATCATTCCGCATGTGGCATCTGCTGCTCACCTGGGTGGAATGCTCGCAGGCGCTATCTTAGGATTCATAATGACGATTCCCAAGCAGAAGAAGATCTAGCAAAAAGATCTAAACACGTCTTTCACCTTGGCAATCAAATCCGCTTAAATATTGTAGAGTACTAATTATCCTCAATGCCCACGGGTCATTTCTATGCATGATTGCCCTGGTTGCGCTGCTCCATTGCACGGCCACGAAAAAGTCTGTCCCAGATGCGGCACTCCGCAGCCCGTCAGGCCGGACATGTTGGAGCCGAGCATATTTGATCGCAAGGAAGAATTCAATCCGTTTCCAATTGTGATTGGCGTTGTTCTGGTTGGAGCTGTTCTATTCTTCTTGGCCCAGAATAGTTGGATCGGCCAAGTAATGAACAGACCTCCGGAAAAAGTTGATCCGCTCGCTAATGTTACAGCGCCTCAAGCAAGACAAATGATCGAACAGTCGGTCCGAAACAAACTGACAGGTTTTGGAGCAAAAGGAACCTTCAAGTGGATGGCAGGGGAAAATCCTGCTGATATAAATGCTGCCACACCTGTTCAACTTACAATTGATACAACCATGCCTGATCCCAGCAGACGAAAAGAAGTTGTGGACAGTGAAGCGAAGAACTTAATGGATAAAGGCAATGTAACTACGATTACCCTTACGGAATCGAAGTCACATTCAACGGCTACATATACGCTTGCGCCGCCGGTGTCATCGGGTGGCACTACAGATGGTGAAGGGAGTAACTAGCGAAAAGATGAATATCTCCATTATTGGGTTTGGCCGGTTCGGTCAGCTCTGGGCTTCTGTGCTCAAGACTGATTTCTCTGTGCGTGTCTATGACTCGGCTCCAGAACTGGCTGCAAAAGCGAAAGAAATTGGCGTAGATTTCGTACCGCTTAAGCAAGCTCTCAGTGCAGATGTAATTTTTTACTGCGTTCCTATTTCAGTGTTCGAAAAAACAATTGCCGACCACACTCCCATTTTTGCCGAGCTGGGCGGCAAAAAAACCCTTATCGATGTCCTATCCGTTAAATTGCATGCCAAGGAAGTTTTCGAGAAATACTTGCCTGAAAACTACCAAGCTCTTCTCACCCATCCGATGTTTGGACCGGATAGCGTTCAACTAAAAGGATTAGCCGGCCAGCCAATTGTTCTAGATCGTTTACGCATTAGCGATAAAGATTTCGATTTTTGGAAGCAATATTTTGTCAGCAAGAATCTGCAGATCATCGAAATGTCTGCTGATGAACATGATAGGCTTGCGGCACAAAGTCAGGGTGTTACTCATTTTGTTGGGCGCATATTGGGTGAGTTTGGATTTGGTCCAACTTCGATCGACACTCTTGGCGCGGCGAAATTGCAAGAAATAAAGACGCAAGTTTGCAATGATACCTGGCAACTATTCGTCGATCTGCAAACTTACAATCCTCATACGCGAGCGATGAGAGTCAAACTTTCACAAGCGCAAAGCAAAATATTCGATCAACTGCTGCCCAATCGAATCTATAAAGATCGTCTTGTGATCGGCATTCAAGGCGGACGCGGTAGCTTCAACGAAGAAGCAGCTCGCTATTACATGAGTCGCCAAGCCGACGAACCATTCGAACTCAAATATCTGCACACAACCGAAAATGTCCTGCGCGCTTTGCATGAAGGCTTAGTTGACCGCGGTCAATTTGCTATCCATAATTCGCTTGGCGGCATCGTTACCGAAACAGTTGTTGCCTCTGCAAAGTATCGCTTTCAGATTGTCGAGGAGTTTGCAATCAAAATTGCCCATGCTCTTATGATCGCTAAAGATGGCACTTTTAACGAAGTAGATACGATCATGACTCATCCTCAGGTTTTGAAGCAGTGCCGAACGAATCTGGAGAAGAAATACGCTAATTTAAATCAAACAAGCGGCGATGGTGACATGGTCGACCATGCCAAAGTAGCAGAATTGTTAGGCAAGGGCGATCTGCCCAAAAACATTGCCACGATGGGTAGCAAGGTGCTTGCAGAAATTCACGGGCTCAAAATAATTGAGGAAAACTTGCAAGACCTGGATTCAAACTTCACAAGCTTTCTTTTCGTGGAGCGCCCTTCCTGAACGCACGGCTTATAAACTTGTGCTAAGTTCTAAAGACCAGCGAATGGCTGAGCGTCGCCGGGTAATTTCCAAACTGGCTCAATTCACAAAAAAGACACCGTCACAGACTAAGCTTAGAATGGCGGTATGAATACCCAGATATCCTCTTGCTCTAGCGAGAACATGAAAACCTTCAGTCGGCTTGTATTTCTTGTCTTTTGCTCCATTTACTCTGCTCGTGCAGGCTTAGCCCAGGACAGTTTTACTGAAGGTCGGGCAGCATACAAAGCTGGTAACTATCATAAAGCGGCAACTTGTATGAGAAAAGCTGTCGAGGAAGACCAGTCCGACCCTAACAGGCGCTACTACCTGGCCAATTCACTGGTGAATACAGGTGAATTGGGGGCGGCAAAGCAACAGTACGAGATGTGCGTCAAATTATCGCCAAGCTCTGCTGCAGCCCAACTTTCCAAAGCAGCTTTGTCTACCGTTCCCCGACCGTACCATCATCGCGACTTCAATTATTCCGCTCCCGATTTAGCGGGGACATCTTCAATAGGAATGCCTGTGGCAAGTTTGCCGGATGCCTCTGCGGCAACTATAATTTCCTCTTCTCCGGATGGGCGTCACGTGCGCCAAATGGTCAACCAGATTCGCAGTCAGGTGAATGACTACAAAGGTACAAGTCAGTCCGGAACTCAGATGATGTACAACCCGGGTGATTTTGGCAGACACCATAGACACAGGGATATGGCTTTCCTCAATTCTCTAGGTGGACGAAGAGGATGGAACGCACCGAATTGGGCAGTCGATGAAAGGCAAAGTCGAATTGAAGATACAGCGCGATCGCTTGAAGAAATGATGTTGAATAATAATGGTTCGGTGAGATTGAATCCACTCGGTACTAATTTGTACGTCCGTAATTATGGCAGCGGACCTTCAGTTAAGCCGGCTGAACCGGCTCCAATTATTGAATTACTCGCCAAGCAAGAAAAGTTAGTGGTTGACGGTAATGCTTCCGAGCATACTGCCAAAGCTCCCGGACCATAAGGAAATGCTCCTTCGCCGGCTGACTTTTATTTCCTGTCTTGTCCTCAATTGCTTTGGACCGGTGCAAGCAGACCATCTTGAATCAGTGCCGCTTGATGTATCACATCCAGAGTCGGCACCAGCCCAGGTACTCAAATCTGGTGAAAGCAGACTTAATGGTAAAGTCGAAAAGAATGACTTTGCCACAATTTTCAAGTTGTGTCAGCAAATGGGATTTACGGTGAAGCAAGAAGGAAAAGATCCTCTGCCTTCCAAAATTACAGGTGTAACTGCTGGAAGTCCTGCGGCTAAGCGCGGTCTTGCCGTAGGCGATCGCATCGTTGCCAGAACAGCAACTGACGATGGCAACACCCTTACGGTAGAGCATGATGGACAGGGCATGCGCTTTACCGTCAAAAATAAAGAAGTCGACGAATTCGGAAAGACTCTTTCGGCAGGAGTTCAAAAGGGTGCCCTTACGCAAGTGCCACCAGCACCGCCACCAAATAAATTAGATTCGAAAACTTATAAAACTGCCAAGGAAGTATTTGAAAATCACGATCTTGTTTTGATCATCGATCGCTCAGGCAGCATGATGGAACACGATTGCCCAGGCGATCTTTCTCGTTGGGATTGGGTATGTGGTCAGGCATCTCAAGTAGCACAAGCAGCTTTAGAGGCATCCAGCGATATTACTGCGGTTGTGTTTAGCCACAAACATGACACATATCAGCACTTAAGTGCCAATCAGATTCCAATTTTGTTCGCTCAAAACAAACCAATGGGTGGCACTAATCTCGCCGACCCATTAGCTGAACAATTAGGATTGTATTTCCAGAAGCGAACGAGACCGCTAATCATCGTCATTATTACAGACGGCATGCCTTCTAACCCGGAACGTGTTGCAGAAGTAGTGCGCAATGCCAGTACGCAATTGTCTTATGCTGGAGAAGTGACACTAACTTTTCTTCTCATAGGGCAGGATGCGGTTGACGAAAACAGTTTGCTTGCCATGCTCGGTGAACGCAATGGCGGCTCTGTTAAGAATGGCGGCATGGTCGATATCATTCCCTTCCAAGTTGCAAAAGAAAAAGGCATCAAACAGGCGCTCTTTGAAGAACTCAAAGAGATAAGACTGGCAACGAATAGGAGAAGACCAAGTTCAGCAGCGAATTATGCAACGGGACAATCTACACCTTATGGTTCTAGTTTTTCCAGATCAAACTTTGGATTTTCTTCCGGGCAAGGCGCAAGCAATTCTCGTTCCTCTCTTGAAGATGCGCTTTTGAACAAGTATCACTAATGCTTACTACGACTTTCTGGTAGTATATGCGGTGCTTAGTCCATTTTTTGTCGGGGTCTTGTAATCAAGTCCAAATCGGCAAAGGCTGGCATCTTCAACTTTACTCACAAACATCAATAAACTGTTTGAAATGAGGAGTTGGGCGGTATGTTTTAGGTAGAATGGCTCACCAATTCAGTGTTTCCAGTCGAAGCGCAACTGAGAAATTGCATGACTGATTCAAACAATTCTTCAGTTCTGTACCAAAACGTTCGTACCTTTTATCGAGGTGCCAACTACAAACTTTCGCGCGCAACTATAACTGACGATCAGTCCGCAGTCGTTCTCAAATCTGCCATACACAAAAATCAATCTTGCGATCATGTTGCTGCTTTGCATCGGCAATTCGATCTTTTCAAGAATTTAAGCGCCAGTGGCGTCGTAAAAATATTAGCTCTTGAATCTTCAAACGACGGTCAAACTCTGGTGATGAATGATGTCGGTCCGCATTCACTTAAGGAACTAATTCAAGACGCACCAATCGATATTGAAACTTTCCTCTCCTGGGCTCATCACATAGTCGGTGCTGTCAAGTCATTGCACGATGCCCGCATTATTCACGCCAATCTTTCGCCCGATAATATCGTCGTAGGTTCCAAACTTACCGAATTAACCCTAGTGGACCTCAGTCTGGCAGTCCGTTTACCAATAAATAAAAACGAAATTCAGCTCTTTGCGTTACCAGGCAAAACTGCACAACTTTTGTACGTCTCTCCAGAAGGTACCGGCCGCACAAACAATCTAATTGACTTTAGAAGTGATCTCTATTCACTCGGTGCGGTGTTCTACGAAATGTTGGCGGGCGAGCCACCCTTTCCAATTCTTGATGCCCTTGACCTGGTGCACGCACAGTTATCCAGACCTGCATCCCCTCTGAATTTGAAAGACTCCCCCTTGCACCGAGTTGTGTCCAGTGTCATCTCAAAATTGCTCTCGAAGTCACCTGCAGATAGATATCAAACGGCACAGGGGCTTTTAATGGATCTGTTTGAACTGAGGAAACTGCAGGAAGAAAATCTTCCGGAGCATTTTGTTCTGGCAACAAACGATATCTATAACGTACCAGTGATACCACTGCAGCTGTGCGGTCGGGAGAGCGAACTTGATTCGTTGCAGACAACTTTCCAACAGGCAATCTCCTCGTGCACTCCAAAACTAGTTCTAATCAGTGGTCAACCAGGGGTTGGTAAAACAGCACTGGTGAAAACATTTTCTAAAACTGTTGGTCGACACCATGGCTTGTTCGTCGGCGGCAAATTTGAACAGATCAAACGCGAAACAGCTTTTGCCACCATTACGAGAATCTTTGAAGATCTCGTCAAATGTTTGCTCATGGAGAGCGCAGAAAAAATTGATTCCTGGAAGCAGGTTTTGCTTGCCGAGCTAGGTCCCGGTCTGCCAATCTTGGCTAGATATGTCCCACTCATTGAAGTGCTAGTGGGCAAACAACCATATATGCAGGATATTTCGCAAGCTGACGAGATTGATAGAATCCGAAGCGTGCTTCGCCAATTCATCAAGATTTTTGCAAAAGCAGAGCATCCGATCGTAATTTTCTTTGACGATCTGCAATGGGCTGATTCCGATAGCTTAGATCTCATCAAAAGTCTGATTACAGATAGCCCCGATTTATGTCTGCTTTTGATTGGATCTTTTAGAGATTCAGAAGTTGAAGCGAACCATCAATTGATAAAAATATCGCACGATATCGAACAGTCAAGCAAAGCTCTTGTTCGAATCGCTTTAACAGCTTTAAAAACGAACCATCTAAATACACTAATAGCTTCAATGCTTGGCAGTAATGAGGTTGCGACCGCTTCTTTAGTTCCGATGATATACGAGAAGACAATTGGTAATCCACTTTTTGCCATCCAATTTATTAGCATGTTGTCTCAGGAGCGTTTGCTCCATTTTGATCCTCTCAAAGAAACCTGGAATTGCGATGCGTCTCAGGTTGCAGCCATGAATTTCGCAGATGAACTGGTTGAGTTTTTACTCAACCGTATCCAACTACTTTCTCCGGATACCAGAAAAGTTTTGTCTGTGGCAGCGTTTCTGGGAATCAATGGAAAAATCGATTCACTGCTTGCGCTGTGCGATCAAAAGAAAACTGCGGTGCAACATGCACTTGCAGAAGGCGCTCAAGCCGGATTGCTCAATATCGATCAGGGTTACTACCATTTTGTGCACGATCGTGTGCAACAGGCTGCCTATCTTCTCGTCCCGAAGGAAAAGCATGTTGCTGAACATTTGCGCCTCGGCCGTCTCTTGCTGTCAAATATCGATCCTGAGCATCCTGAAGAATCGATATTTGATATCGTCGAACAGCTTAATTTAGGATCTTCACTAATAGAGGAAAACTCTGAGCTAATAAGATTGGCAGAATTAAATCTGCAAGCTGGTCGCCTTGCTCGTGCTTATGCAGCGTTTTCATCATGCATTCAGCTATTTTCCAAAACCTTAGCTCTTTTGGAGAAAACAAAATGGCAGGCAGATCCTACTTTGATTTTTGCCGCGCACTATGAATTGGGATCTTGCCTGTGGATATCCGGACAATTCGAAGAGGCACTTACGCTCTTCTCAGAGCTCCTTAAAGATTGCACAACCGTTCTTGAAAAAGCCGATACCTATCGGATGCTCACTGAGATTTGCACAAGCTTAAGTAGATTTGCCCAGGCAACAGATTGGGCGTTGTCAGGTCTAAAAATCCTGGGCATCGACCTAGAGCCTCGACCCACTTACTATCAAGTCCTGTCCGAATATAAACGCATTTCCGCCAAACTGTCAGATCAAGATATTGAGGACTTAGCAGCATTGCCGGATATGACATCGGCAGAGATGGAATCAGCTATGGCTATTCTCCATAGCATGCACTTTGCAGTCATAAGTGTGGATCAAAATCTCTTTTTGACATGTATTTTTAAAATGATCACAATCAGCCTTGAACATGGCAACTGTGATTCATCGGTGCTTGGCTATGGATATTACGGAACGGTATTGGCGCGCATCTTCAGTAATTATGTTGATGGTCCAAAATTTGGCAACCTTTGCCGTCTCTTAATCCAAAAGCGCGATCTCGGCATGTACGCTAACCGGATCGAATTCATTCAAAGCATCATCTCGTTCTGGCACGAACACATACGTCACTCTTTGCGGTTGCTAAGTAGCGCAATAGAAGATGGCCGCCGAAAAGGGGATATCAACTTTTTACATTTGTGCCAGGGGCATATGGCAGTAGGTTACATGATAAGTGGTGCCACGCTAAGCGAAGTGAGAACTTTAGCCGAGCAGTATTCGAGTCGCACCACATTTGCCTCGTTTGTTGAATTTTTCAAATTCATTGAACTTTATGCAACGAACTTGATGGAGCAAACATTCCCTCCAGAAGACGGCTCAGCTCCAGGAAATATTTTTGGTAACTCGCCAATGATTGAATTCCAGCCGACTTTTGCCGGCTTCCACTTTGCTGCCGTTCTTTCATTCTACGTATTCATGGGAGATGCTCCTGCAGCTGTAAAAGCCGGTCGCATAGCAGAAGGGCTTCTCTGGGCGCACGCCTCCTACCCGGGTGAAACTTATTTTTGGACATATTTTCCAATAGCACTTGCTGCTAATTACGACGATGTTTCTGCAGAAGAGAAAATTGAATATTTAAAAGCGATTCAAGTGCATGTCCAAAAACTTAGCGAATGGACCGAGCATTCACCGGAGAATTTCTCGCATTGGTATTCGCTAGTAAAAGCGGAATACGCGCGCATCACGGGCAAAGAAGAGGAGGCGCGTCTCCTTTACGAACTTGCCATTGCAGAAGCTCATGCCAGTAATTTCGTGCATCATCAAGCTCTTGCAAATGAATGCGCAGGGAAGTTTTATCTGGCGAATGGACAAAATACCATCGGTTATGCATTTTTGAATGAGGCACGCGTTTGCTATCAGCGTTGGGAGGCGCACGCTAAAGTTCATCAGTTTAGTGTTATGTATCCGGAAATGGACTATGCGGGTAAAACTGCAAATTCTATCGATTCACTAGCCGTGCTAAAAGCTGCCCAAGCAATATCGAAAGAAGTCGAAACGGACCGTCTTTTGAAAGTCCTAATGCAGACCGTAATTGCTACTGCCGGAGCCCAGCGTGGTCTTTTGCTGTTGCAACAAGATGGAGAACTTGTTGTGCGAGCCCACGGGACATTTTCGCAAAACGCGAGGTCGAGCGGTATTTTACTTGACGTAAGCATCGAAAAAGTGCCTTTTGAGACCTTTGAACAAGCTCCCCATTTGGTCATCAACTATGTGCATCGCACTTTAGAAGAAGTCGTATTGGAGGATGCTTTTCGAGAAAACTTATTCAACAGAGATAGCTACTTTCAATCATCTCGAGCCCGATCAGTTCTTTGCGCTCCTATTGTCAAACAAGGAAAATTGATCGGCATTCTCTATCTCGAAAATAATCTCGCTCCCAATATCTTTACAGCCGATCGAATTGAGATTCTGCAACTGCTATCCGCGCAGGCTGCTATCAGCCTGGAAAATGCATTGTTATTCGAAGCTCTTCGCGAGCAAGAGCAAGACTTCCGCTCCACTTTTGAACGTTCATCTGTCGGTTTGGCCATGGTTGATTGCGTGACTCATAAATTCATCCGTACAAATGATCGAATGTCTGAGATAACGGGGTACCAGAAGGACGAATTATTGCAATTGACAATTGCAGATATTACACACCCTGATGATCGTACTCTCGATAGCACTCTCTATGAAAAAATGATCCGCGGGGCTATGCAGGAGTACCAGGTCAAAAAACGCTATGTCCGCAAAGATAGCACCGTTATTTGGGTCCAGGTAAACGTCGTCATTATTCGCGATAGTGAGGGAAATCCGCTTAGATCGCTTGGGATCGTGCAAGATATTACTGAGCAATTGAAAGCGGAAAATGAGATAAAGGCTCTTAACGTTGATTTGGAGCGCCGGGTAAGCACTCGTACCGCGGAACTACAACAAGCGAAGTTATTGGCTGAAGCAGCCAATAATGCAAAAAGTGAATTTGTAGCGAACATGAGTCATGAGATACGGACCCCGATGAACGCTGTTATTGGTATGGGCGAAATGCTCAGCCGAACATCACTAACTGCCGAGCAACAAGATATGCTTTCTACTCTGCAGAATTCGGCTAATGGACTTCTTGATTTAATCAACGATATTCTAGATTTCTCAAAAATCGAAGCTGGTGCAATCGAATTTATGGAAATGGAATTTGATCTTTCCGTGCTTATCGAAAACTGCATCGACCTTGTTGCGCAGATTGCGCGCAACAAGAATATCTCTCTAATGAGTTATGTGGAGGAATTCTCCGGTACGGTAAAAGGAGATCAAGCCAAAATCCGCCAGATTTTGCTGAATCTCTTGAGTAACGCTATTAAATTCACAGACCGTGGTGAAGTTGTATTGAATGTCTCTTCGAAACGAATGAACGATGAGTCAGCACTGGTGCAAATGAAAGTTAGCGATACAGGCATAGGTATGAATGCAGAAGCCTTGACTAAATTGTTCAGGCCGTTTTCGCAAGCAGATGAGTCTATCACTCGCAATTATGGTGGTACAGGACTTGGACTTTCTATTTCGAAACGCCTTTCTGAATTTATGAGTGGCACTCTTCAGGTTGAAAGCAAGGAGGGTGTAGGCACTTCTTTTGTATTGACACTGCCTCTAAGAATTACACGCACTCAAATTGAGAGGGAAGTGTCATTGAGCGGAAAGAAAATGCTCTTATTAAGTGGTAAGTCTTTAATGGATTCAATTTTGAAGGCCTATTGTTCTGAGTGGGGTATGCTTTGCACCATCGCCCATTCCACAGTTGAAACAGCAAAGATACTAGAAGAGACCGGCAAGCGCTTCGACTTTGTCGTTATAGATAGTGATTCTGTAAGCGAAGCATCGGTTTTGCTTTTGAAAGAATATCCAATGCGCTTTGTCGATTCCCTAATTTTTACAGGCATGGCTGCCGAATGTCCATTTGATGCTGAATCCCTGGAACAAGGTGCCTACTCGTACCTCGAAAAGCCGTTTAAGAGACAGAACTTGCTCGATGTACTTCTACGGGTTTGCCGCTTGCCGGCACTCAAAGCGTCAAAAGAAATTTATGCAAAATCCAATCAAGATATCACTATCCTGGTAGCAGAAGATAACTTAGCAAATCGGAAGCTAGCGCGATTTCAGCTTAAAGAGCTTGGTTATCAGGCCGTAGAAGTTACAAACGGCAAGGAAGCTCTGGATGCATTGGCCCAAAGAAACTATGCCCTTGTTCTCATGGACTTCCAAATGCCTGTCATGGACGGAGTGCAGGCTACTTTGGCTATTCGTGAAAGAGAAAAATCAACAAATAATCATGTTCCAGTGATTGGAATGACGGCCCAAACGACTGAGAAAAGCAGAAACGAATGTTTGGCAGCAGGGATGGATGACTACATTACCAAACCTGTCACACTCAAAAAATTGAACGAGGTGTTGAATCGCTGGTTATCCGAAAGCTATCCGGCCAAAAGCGAACCATCTCAGATCGAACAACCTAGTGGTTATCTACTGAAATATGCGCAGTGGAAAAGAGATTTCGGTGAAGAATCAGCCAAGGATCTAATTGCTACATACATAGAAGGGGTTGCAGAGGCTCTGGTTGATTTGAGAGAAGTAATTTCAAATCGCGATATCAAAGAATCCAAACGATTGGCACATAAGCTAAAAGGTAATTGTCTCAACTTATGCACAAAAGACACAAGCAGTCTGTGTGGACAACTTGAATACGCAATTGCAAATTCCGATTGGCAACAGGTTGAAGTTCGGTTTACTGAAGTTAAGGCGAAACTGCAGACGTACTTCGATGACCATGCCGCCGCAACCCAACTGCAAAAAGACGAGCCCTCTCTAAGCGCTTAGTCATTTAGAACACTCGTTGCCGCTAATTTATTCTATGAAGCGGTAGTTTTTTTCGAATTGCCGCCGAATATTTTTTTCAAGAATATGGCGACGGGGTCGTAGAACTCGTCGACCACTCTTTCTTTAAGAGGAATGATGGCGTTATCTGTTATATGAATGTCTTCCGGGCAAACTTCCGTGCAGCACTTGGTGATGTTGCAGAATCCTATACCGCCTTCATTCTTTAAGTAGGACATGCGGTTCACATCATCCTTTGGGTGCATGTCTAAGCCGGCAACGCGCACAAGGAAACGCGGTCCCATGAAAGCATCTGTTCTATGGTGGTCGCGCAACACGTGGCAAACGTCCTGACACAAAAAGCACTCTATGCACTTGCGGAATTCTTGGACTCGCTCGATATCTTCCTGGAAAACAGTCCAATCGCCCTGGTCGTTTGAATGGAACGGTGCGATGCGCTTATTCTGTTCGTAGTTCCAAGAAACGTTGGTGACTAGATCCTTTATGAGAGGAAAGGTTTTGACGGGTTGAACCAGTATCTCTTCACCGGGAGCAAATCGATCCATTCTTGTTTTACACATCAAGCTCGGTTTGCCGTTTACTTCTGCACTGCACGATCCACATTTGGCTGCCTTGCAATTCCAACGCACCGCTAAATCAGGATCATATGTAGCCTGCACATAGTGCACTGCATCGAGAACGACCATGCCATCTTCGATGGGCACTTTGTACGTTTTGTACTCGCCCCCTTTTGAATCACCACGAAATATTTTCAATATGGCATCAGGCATGGGCGGGCTCCTTCTTCTCAAAAAGCTCTTTGAGGTCTGCAGGCATCTCCGGTACAGGTGTCTGCTCAAGCGTCATAACACCATCCTTATCAAAAACGGATGTGTTGTATTTGCCGAACTCGGCTTCCGTGTTCGGATAGTCCGTTCTGCTGTGAGCACCACGGCTTTCTTTGCGAAGGAGAGCGCTGCGAGCGACCGCTTCCGACGCTATCAACATATTTTTTAAGTCACGGCATAAATGCCAACCAGGGTTAAATGCCTTCGATCCTTTTATCCCTACTTTACTAATTTGGGATTTCAACTCTTCCAGTTTGGATATTCCAGTTTCGAGATCCTGCTCATCGCGGTAGATTCCTACATAAGTAGACATAATAGTGTGAAGTTTTTTCTGGACGTCATACGGATTAATTCCATCAGAGCGCTTAAATGGCTCCTCCATTTCTTGAATTGCAGCTTCGATTGCTTCTTTAGGAATGTCTGGTTTGGCACTTATTCCCTTTACGTAATTAGCAGCTCCTGTGCCGGCTCGTTTTCCGAAGACGAGAAGATCGGAAAGCGAATTTCCGCCCAATCTGTTGGAGCCATGCATGCCACCACTTACTTCGCCTGCGGCAAACAATCCCGGCACTCTGCTTTGCTGCGTATCGGCCTCAACGCGCACGCCACCCATCGTGTAGTGCATGGTCGGACCAACTTCCATTGGTCCTGCTGTGATGTCTACATCAGCAAGCTCTTTAAATTGATGGTACATGGACGGAAGCTTTTTCTTAACGCGATCGGGCGGCAAATAGCTGATGTCGAGGAACACTCCACCGTGCGGTGAACCATTGCCGTTTTTAACTTCATTGTAAATAGCGCGCGAGACGTTGTCCCGTGTTGATAGTTCTGGAGGACGTCGTGCGGTTGTTTGAGCACCACTTACAGCAGCATTAACCCATTCTTCCGATTCTTTGTCATTGGCTGCGTAATCATTCCTTAGTGCTTCTGGCAAATACTTATACATGAAGCGCTCGCCTTTATTGTTGCGAAGAATCCCACCTTCTCCACGAACACCCTCAGTAACAAGCAATCCTCTAACACCTGGCGGCCAAACCATGCCGGTTGGGTGAAACTGGATAAATTCCATATCAATGAGATCGGCTCCTGCATCGTAAGCCAATCCATGTCCGTCTGCCGTATACTCCCAGGAATTTGATGTAATCGGGTACGCTTTGCCGATACCGCCTGTTGCTAACACAACTGCTTTAGCTTTGAACAATACATAGCGGCCGTCTTCTCTGAAATAGCCAAACGCACCTGAAATGCGATCGCCATCCTTGAACAACTTAGTGATGGCACATTCCATGAAAATAGAAATGCCTTGATGAATGCCCTTATCTTGCAAGGTTCGGATCATTTCCAAACCAGTTCGATCGCCAACGTGGCAAAGCCGTTTGAATGTGTGACCACCGAAAGCACGCTGCAAAATTTTGCCATCTTTAGTGCGGTCAAAAACAGCACCCCAATGTTCCAGTTGCTTAACTCTTTCTGGCGCTTCTTGGGCGTGCAATTGAGCCATACGCCAGTTGTTCAGCATCTTGCCACCAATCATGGTGTCGCGAAAGTGCGTTTTCCAACCATCTTTTGGATCCACATTGGCAAGAGCGGCAGCAATACCGCCTTCCGCCATAACCGTGTGTGCTTTGCCGAGGAGCGATTTGCAGACTAATCCTACTGTTACACCCAGACCGCTCGCTTCAATTGCAGCGCTTAAACCAGCACCACCGGCTCCGATTACAAGGACATCAAATTCGTGAACTTCATAGTTTTCCATTTCAGAACAGCCTTAATTCAGGGAGAGCTCCACAGGCAACTTGCCTGATGTAAAAATCGGTAAAACCAACAGAGAAGAGGCTAAACCAAGCCCATGCCATGTGGTGTTTATTCAATTTGGTGACGAATTCCCAAATTTTAAATTGGGACTTCGCGCCTTCGTCTTTAGAGAAACTGTTCAGCCGACCACCGACAAGATGTCGGCAGGCATGACAGCCGCCCGAATACCCAGAAAGAAGCACAACATTTGTAAGCATAACTAGACTGACTGCACTTACACCAAATCGGCCATCCGGGAAAAATGCTTGCACTGCGTCGTACCAGAGCACCATTAATACAAGAGAAGCCAAATAGAAGAAGTAACGATGTACATTTTGAAATATGAGCGGAAAGGCATTTTCGCCACAATATTTGTCGCCGCCCCAATGCCCAACTGTGCAGGCAGGTGGATCTTGGAAGTAAGCACGATAATAGGCTTTACGGTAGTAATAACAAGTGGCTCTGAATCCGCCTGGTATCCAGAGAATCAAAAATGCTGGGGAAAGGCCAAATAGAGTGAAAGGCAATTTCGGAGAGTAAAACGGGGAAAGATAGGGGCCAATTTCATAAAACTGGTTTTCCCAGGCCCGAAATGTACCGTAAATGATGAATATGCCGAAGCCTATCGCCACTAAAGTAGGTTCGAGCCACCAGAGATCTTTTCTATCCGTAGCCCCTTTATGGGCGGACTGATTGGCAACTTGAGTTTGGTTCATTTTGTTTCCATTTTAAGTTCTAAACAGCGCTGTGAATTGGGCCGCAAAGTGCTCGGCGCGCCATCTCGACTGGAAATTATATCAACTTGAAGAGCCCTTACTACACAGACGACGCACTTGCTCTTAAAGACACGTATGCTAGAAGATGGAATTCTCACTTCTTGCGAAAATCTTGATTACCTTAACGCCAAAGTCAGCCGTATCCCCAAAATCCAAGCGAGCGCTTTTCTTGAGTCTATTCGCTCTATTTGCCTTTCTCTCAGGGTACACCGTCTTTTCGCCTCGCATTGGTGGGCCCATATATAGATATCTCCTGTTTCATCCACATGTTTTACCAAATGACTACTCGCCTCCCACGCTAGAGGGAATTAAAGGAGAAGAAGTACGTTTCGGGTCCGATCGAAACATGAACTTATCCGGTGTGTACTTCAATAATCCTCATAGCAAGTTTGTAGTTTTGCTGAGCCACGGTAACGGTGGAAACTTAAGTGTTCGTCCAAAACTGATTGAAGCGATGCTCTCTCAGCATCTTTCCGTTTTTATATACGATTATTGCGGCTACGGTAAAAGTGCCGGCGTGCCGGATGTGGAGAATACTTGTGGCGCTGCTTTAAGCGCTTATGCCTATCTTCACAACGAGCGTGGTTACAAATCAAATCAGATAATCCTTTATGGTGAATCTCTTGGTGCGGCAGTATCCGCTTACCTTGCCAGTCGAGAGCCCGTGGCTGCGCTGATACTTCAGTCCGGATTCACTTCTTTGCGCACAATCGCTCTGGAACAATATCCGTTCCTGGGAATCTATCCAGAGTGGCTCTTTCCAATGCCTCCGCTTGATACTCTGCAGACATTACCAGGCATAAAAGCGCCCGTGCTTGTCATTCACGGCGGGAAAGACCACCTTGTGCCACTGCATCATGGTGAAGCTCTATTTGCAGCAGCGAATCAACCGAAGTTTATTCTTGCAATACCAGATGCGCATCACTCGGATTTCGCTGAATTTTGGCGACCAGATCTCGAGCGCGCTTTTGGCAAGTTGATTGAAACGCTTAGTGAATCAACCACTCCCCTGAGCAAATCTATCCACACAAAGAACTTACCAGTTAATCAATAATTCTCAATCAATAATGTCAAAGCTTGATTGTAGGCTTGGATCGTAACGCACACCCTTCGCATGTCCCTCTTCAACAAAGAACTTTAAACGGCCGGCTAAATCGTGCCATCCTCGGCCATAGCGAAGCTGTTCGCTTTCATCGAAACTGCCGTGAGAATGAAAGGTCAGATTCAGGAGCGTGCCTTCTTTAGAAGGCGTGAGTTCGATGCTGAGCAAACCTATAACGGAATTCTTGCTCATTCCAAAGGAACCTTGAATACGCAGCAGGTGCGGTTTATCAATGGCCACCACCATACCTAACATTGCGCCGTGGTTTTCCGTACCGTCTCTGCTCCATCGCTCTACAAAACGACCTCCCAGCCTTGGTTCCATGACGAGATCGCTTGCGTCCTCACGTTCTATGTAAGGAAAGCCCCACCACATAGAAACGCCTGTCGTGAGGGCACTGAAAACTCGCAGCGGCTCGGCTGCAATAGTGACATTCATAGCAACATCGATTGAAGACTCGCTGCTAGCCATAAGCCCACCCCTCAGACAGACGTTCTGGGCCGCCTTGAAAACTGAACGTACCGTTTCTTTATCATCGCACAGCGGATTGGGATTACATCAACTACAATGATGAATTGTTGCTTCGGCGCCTGGAAGCTAAACTATGAGCGTGCATGAGAAACAATCCAGTCCGTATCTCTACCCGAGAGATTTAGCAGAGTTTGTATATAAACATTGGAACAGTCCCGCACATCATCTAGTGCACGAGGAACTGCATCCGGAAGAACCTGACGCTTTGCCACCATTGGAGGTGCTCGAACGCATCATTTCTGTTTGTTATCAAGCCAGTCTTTTAGAAGAAGAACTCAGACCGGTTACGCTGCGCATCATCGTGAGCGATCCACAAAGATTCGATCCCGCTGATGGACCACCATTGGGCTTGCAACCACTCGTTTTTACCGAACCAAAAATATTCTCCCCTTTGGAATTGCGCACGTTGTCTCCTGGTGCAATGTTTCATCGCACTCTCGTTGGCGTTTCCTTAGACACTCAAAATAATCCGGCTATTTGGGGACTCTTGCAATCGGGTCCGGCCTGGCTAAAAAATTTAAGAGGGGGGCGCGGATTTCCTGGTTACCTCCCACCCTGCCTGACTATTTATGTAACTGGACCTGGTCGAATTGAAGTTAATAGAGGACTCAATACCGTAGGACAACTTCGCGACGGCAAGATCTTCGGTCCGTCAATGAATATCTTCGATTCAAGTTGGTTCAGGCATTCTTTTCTGGAAGTGCGATCGGAACTTCTGGCTCTGCATGCAGCAGAGCGAGTCATACGAGGACAAGATTGGGTAGATTTGAATCCAGATATTATGAGGATTATTGGGCAACATTCTCTAAAAAGAATTATCTCTTCGGTTCGCAATTTAAAGCATGGTGGCACTTTGATTTTCGTGCCGCCCGAACTTAGTGCGGAATTGACAGAAAAAAACCCGTACATTTCTTTCAAATATATGTTTCAAGAGGGACCTTCTCGTGCCCGTTTCAGATTTCTCATGCTGAAAATAATGGAGAATTTGGCGTGTCTGGGTGGAGAAATGAAAAGGAAGAACCCGGAAATAGACCGAGTTGGTTGGCGCGAATATGCAACCTCGCGTGATGAAGTATTTTCGGCTTTGGATGAAGCGATTTTTGAACTTTCGCATCTGGTCGCTGGTCTTTCCACTGTAGATGGTGCGGTAGTCCTAACGAAACGCTGGGAGGTTTTAGGATTTGCCGGCGAAATTGCCTGCGGAAATTCAGATGTGCATACTGTTGCTCGGGCCCTTGATCTAGAAGGAGAAAATGTCATTATCGAATCAACAACCGGCGTTGGAACACGGCACCGTTCCGTCTATCGGTTCTGCAATGAACATCATGAGGCAATTGGTGTCGTAGCGTCCCAAGATGGATACGTTCGAATTTGCAAATGGAAAGATGGTCGAATAACCTACTGGCATCACCACGCCACTACAGCATCGCTAGATTTTTAAAGTATGAGTACAAAACACGCATTCGTTACTGGTGGCACAGGTTTTCTTGGTGTCAATTTGATCGAGCAGCTGCGCAAGGAAGGCTGGGATGTTACCGCTATTTACAGAAATGAGAAGAAAACTGCTTTCTTGAAATCGCTCAATGTCGAACTTTTGCCCGGCACTATCGATGACGAAAAAGCGCTTGCTGATGCCATTCCAATCGGAGTGGACGCTGTCTTCCATGTGGCAGCTGACGTGAGCTTTTGGCGCGCCCATAACGCCAGGCAAACTCGCACAAATATTGATGGCACTGTAAATACTGTCAATGCTGCTTTGAAAAGAAAGGCGAAAAGATTCATTCATACATCTTCGATCGCGGCCTATGGAATGCATAAAAAGCCAATTACAGAGCTGACTCGAAAGATCGGCCAGAATTCCAATATCAACTATCTAAGAACGAAAGCACTTGCAGAAGAAGAAGTTCGAAAAGCGATAAGGGCAGGATTGGACGCCGTCATTCTTAATCCGGCTAACATTGTCGGTCCGCACGATGCGCACAACTGGGGGCGTCTGTTCCAGGTTGTAAAAGACAGGGCCATCCCAGGAGTTCCTCCTGGCCACGGCAGCTTTTGTCATAGCGTAGAAGTTGCCCGGGCTCATATAGCTGCTGTGGATCACGGCAAAACTGGCGAAAATTATTTGTTAGGCGGTCCTGCCGCTTCTTATCAAGATTGCTTTGAGACGGTTATAAAAATACTTGGTGTTCCGATCGAGGCAAATATTACGCCACCAATTGTGCTCAAGTCCTTTGCAGTATTTACCGATTTTGTGTCGATGTTTACTCACAAATATCCAACGCTTACTCCTGAGATGGCGGAAGTGCTTTGTGGCAACATTGTTTGCCAGAGCGACAAGGCGGAAAGAGCGCTCAACTATCAAGTTATCACTCTCGAAGAGATGTTCAGAGATTGCTATGAATGGCTAATCGCGAACAACTATATAACTAGAGCTGACCCTGCTCATCCATAATATTTTTTTGGAATATTTTTCGCTATTCGAAATTATTCGAGAAATTATTCGAGATCTAGTCTGCGAATTTGAGCGTGAGCCGGAATAGCATGTTTAGCTGTTGCACCGACTACTTCAGTTTCGGAAACCGCTGCGTCTTCCCAAGCATCTAACTCATTGAGCTTTCGGACAACTACTTCCTTTGCCTCTATTTTCGATCCGGCGGGTATCAAAGTTCGAGAAATAACAATTTGTTTGACTGGTGCTCCATCGTTGGCCGTGCTTGATTGGATCTGGTTTTCCTGGTCGGCTACTTTTGAAGTCACAGACATTGTGACGATTACCGCCAACCCTATGATAACCAAAAGCATAACCGCTGGTGGCATTCTCGAAAGAGAAAGAAAGATAGCTCGAAGTGGATTCATGACTTGCACCGTAGAAGGATGTAATCCGACTATATCTCCCACGCTCGAACTGGTCATAGTAACTAATCAATTCGTAAGAATCCAAGCGTTCAGGTTCAGAAATTTGTCGGGATAGCTTCCTTGACAAACCCTGAAACTTGCTTTGTCTAACTTGTATACTTTTACCCTTTATTATTTTGCGTCTAAATTGACGGAAAGCCTTACAGCACATGCTTGTTCAGGAGCTGAATATGAACGTAATTGATCTGCGCAGCGATACTGTCACTAAACCATCTGAAGAGATGAGAAAGGCTATCTACAACGCTGAAGTTGGCGATGATGTCTTTGGGGAGGATCCAACAGTAAACCGCCTGCAAGAATTATCGGCTCAAAAGCTTGGCAAAGAAGCCGGATTGTTTGTCTCCAGTGGTACGCAAGGAAATCTGCTTGCGCTTTTGACTCATATTGGCCGCGGTGAGGCAGCGATTGTTGGGAAGGGTTCGCATATTTACGAACACGAGCAAGGTAGTTCTTCTACTCTGGGAGGCATTTACCTTCGCGTTGTCCCTAATCAGGCGGATGGAACTATGTCTCTCAAAGAGATAGAACTCGAAATAGCTCCTGATGACGATCATTATGCTCGCACTAAATTGATGGCACTCGAAAATACCTTCAACGGGATTCCAATTTCGGAAGCTTATACAAAAGATTTTGTCCGACTTGCCACCAAACACGGATTGAAGACGCACCTAGATGGTGCTCGCCTTTTTAACGCGGTGTTAGCTATCAATACCAAACCCTCAGATTTGGTTGCTGGAATTGATTCAGTGCAATTTTGCTTCTCAAAAGGTTTGGGCACTCCAGCCGGTTCTATGCTGTGCGGATCAAAAGCATTCATCAAAGAAGCAAAACGATGGAGAAAGGCGATCGGCGGCGGAATGCGCCAGATCGGGATACTTGCCGCAGCTTGTGAATATGCGCTTGATAAAATGGTTGCCCGACTGCCTGAAGATCACGAAACGGCTCGCGCTCTTTCTGAAAAACTAGAAAATATCGAAGGCCTTACGATAAACAAAAATAGGGCCAAAACCAACATGGTTTGGTTCGACGTTAACATTGAAGGAGTTTCTTGTTTGGAGTTCGTTGAGATGCTCGACAAAGAAGGACTCAAGGTATTAGATCTTGGACCTAACACGGTGCGCATGGTTACTCACTATGGAATTACGCTAAAAGATATTGATACCGCTAGTGACATCATTCACAAGGTAGCAAAATCTTGTCGTAAAACCACCGCAGGGGTGTATAAATGAAATTTTCAATCATTTATTCGTACAGCATTCTTCACGCGGATTGCTAGTTCATGGGCGATTCGCCAAGTTCGGTTTATATTCAACGCAAAAGGATTAGCTCCCTCGTTTTTCCAGACGGCTTATCTAACCGAACCTCGGGGAAAGGTTTGGGAGATTTGTCTGGCTCAGGCGATAGCTCGGGGGGTAGCTCTGTCATCACCTTTGTCCTATCGAGCTTTATATGCCCAAAATACGAACCCCGGTTCTACCAAGAGCAGAAACTTATCTAATTTGCACGGTTCAGCCTTAACTGGTTTTTGGCACGCGGAACCAAAAGCGGCTTCCAAGCCCACCTTCGCTTCTTACGCCAATAGAGCCACCATGCTGTTCCACGATTGCTTTGCAAATGGCAAGTCCTAGTCCCGAGCCCTCTTTTATCTCTTCGCCTTCCATATTGCCTTGCTGAAAACGTTCGAAGATAGCTTCTTGCTGCGATTGTGGGACGCCCGGGCCGTTGTCTTCAACGGCTATTTCGTAATTATCATCGTGCTCAACGGCCCGAACAAATATGACACTACCGCTGGGTGAAAACTTGACGGCGTTTCCGAGCAGATTTACGAGCACCTGAATCATGCGATCAGGATCAGCTGATGCAACGGATGTTGTCTCATCTTCAACGCGAATTTGTATTTGTCGTTCTTTAGCAATTATTGAAACTACTTCAATTGCATCCCTTATCACATTGCTCCATAGGACATTGCGTATCTTTAAATCAAGCTTTCCCGATTCAAGTTTTTCGAGATCAAGCAATTCATTAATCAGCTTAATTAGGCGACCAATATTTCGTTCGGCTGCTTGCGCACCTTCCTCTAATTCTGCGCTTACGGCCCCAAGAGCATTTATTTGAATCAGGTTTAGAAAACCCATTACAGACGTAAGCGGCGTTCGTAATTCATGGCTCACCATGGAAACGAAGGCTTGTCGAAGCTTTTGGATTTCAATTCTTTCTGTTACATCCAAGATGGTGACGAGTTCACGACTGCCATCGGATGTCTTGTGGTTACCGACATTGATTTCAACGTATCTCTCTTGCGCGGACTTTGAAATTAAACAGGCTTCGCTGCCCGTGGCACCGCTGCGCGTGCGGATATCATCTAATACCTCGTAAGCGCTTTGGCGTCCACGTCCTTTCAAATAATTTGACAGAGGAGAGCCAACAAGCTCATTACTGGGATAGCCGAGTAATTTGCTGATTACTTGATTTGCAAATTCAATTTCACCTTTGGCATTCAAGATAAGCAATCCAACTGGCATAATTTCAATGATGCCGCGTAGCCTAGCCTCGCTTTCTTTCAAAAGCTCTCGGTCACGCTGCAGAGCGTTTGCCATATCATGGAAAACACCGTCCAGTTGAGCTATTTCATCATCACCCCGGAGCGGCTCTTCTAGAGGAACGTCGTTTTTCAACCGGTCCGCATTACCCACCACCCGCTGCAAACGATCTGTGATACTACGCGTGAAGAATAGTCCAGCTACAATGGCTAAAATCATATTCAGCACCATTCCAACCACTAATAAGCGCTTCGCTTCTCCGCGCACTTTTCTTTGCGCGTCAGGGCTCGCCATTTCGACTTCTCGCTGTCTGCTTGTGAAAGTCATAACATCGTTATTAAGACCGTCGCTAAGTGAACGTAAACGAATCATCTGCGGAAGCACGTTCTGGTCGAATTTATCAGCGGGGGTTTTTGCCGCTATGTCGAGAACGTGATCTGCAAGTGCCAGAGCCTCGCTTAAGTCTCGACGCACTTTCTGAAGATGTTGTATTTCCTCAGGAGGTCCTTCCACTTGATCTTCTAAATACTTCAAATGATCAAGTATGTGTGCTCGGGCGCGCTCAGTTTCATGCAGCGAACCTGGATCATGATTTTCTAGATATTTAACACCGTTTCTTGTGATGACATAGAGCTGTTCCATAAGTTGATTACTGCCGTCAATCATTGCTCTTGCATGTTCAAGACGTTTCGATTCCCGTTCAGTTTGATCCAAAAGAATGCTTAGGGCAACGACAAAGCCAGCCTCAAACAAGAGAATAACTAAAATTAGAAGAAGACCCTGGCTTCGTAAATTGAAGCGAAAAACATGTTTGCTATCAGGAGATCTCAAGAATGTATCCTGCACCGTGCACGGTGCGAAGCATCGTGCCTTCCGGATCAACTTTTTTGCGTAGCCTCTTTACGGCCGTTCGCAAAGCTTCATCGGTAGATTCCGATTCAGCCGGCCAAACTCGGCTTAAGAGCGCTTCCGGAGTGAAAACCTGATTTGGATGACGCATAAAGAATTCGAGCAGCTTAAATTCCTTCGGTACCAATGTAACTGGTTTTGTTGCTTTCCAGACTTTGTACTTGCCGGTATCAAGCACGATGTCCCCAATTTCTAGTAAGTCTGTTTGGGGCGCACGCGGTCGTCTCAAAAGTGCCCGCAACCTTGCTCCGAGTTCCCGCATTGAAAATGGCTTGGGCAAATAATCATCGGCACCGCTATCCAGACCTGTTTCTTTATCATCCAGTTCCCGTTTGCCAGTCAGCATAAGCACTGGCGTGTTGCCACCATTTTTCCGAAAATCCTGCAATATTTGAATGCCGCTTTTTTCCGGCAATTCCCAGTCCAGAATAATGAGATCGTACGGGTAGTACTTAAGGTGATCGGCCGCTTCTTTACCATGCGACAAAGTTTCAACCGAATGGTGCTCAAACACCAAGTAAGTGCGCACCATGTTGGCAAGGTCTAAGTCATCTTCGATCAGTAGTATTTTTGCCATAAACTATTCGTTCCACGAAGCATTCAAATTGTAGCGGGTTGTAGCGGGCCTAAAACTGGTATGCAGGGCTTTTCAGGAAGTGGCAGTGTGCGGACGATTGATTAGAAGAACTTAGACCCAGAGCACTGCAAACTCAATTTCCAAGCCACGATCGAAAAGATTTTGAAGACAAAACAGCAAAAAAACGCGCAATTTGCGCGCTTGCCAAGGTGAAGGAATAGCAACATCTCCCTCGTCGCCCATAGGCGATTTGGTCTGCTTCTGATAAAGATACAGAGAGTAACAAATACTTGTCTTTCCCATCCGTGGCTTCCTGCGGACCTTAAGGTTTCGTGAAGATTCTTAAACCGAGCCGAACCTGTCTGCTCCACGAAGCAATTTTCATGGCAATCTGGAAGATCCGTCTTTTCATCCCAAGACGAACTCCCCTACTTTTCAGTTATTTACCGCGGTGGACTTAAAGTGAAGTCACTTCCTGAATCTGTTGCTCCAAAATTGGAAGAAAAGGATGCCTGTGGCGTTGGCTTTATTTTCCGCCCCCAATCCAGCCACCGCGTGGTAAGCGAAGCCTTGTCTGCATTGTCATGCATGGAACACCGTGGCGCCTGTGGTGCTGACCGTGAAAGTGGAGATGGTGCCGGCATATTGACAGCCATTCCATGGAAGTTATTGGAACAGGAAGGCGTGCACCATGGCCAAAACCATGCCGTTGGCATGATCTATTTTCCGCCCGATCACGCAGAGGAATGCCGTGCCCTTACAGAGGACGCCCTCAAAAATGAAGGCTTTGAAGTGATCGCCTGGCGTAAGGTTCCGATAAATAAAGACGAACTTGGTGAACTTGCTCGCCAGACATGCCCGGTTATTGAACAGGTAATCCTTGTTGCCCCATCCCATATGGGAAATGAAGAGATCGAGCGCCGTCTCATGGTGGCTCGCAAACGGCTGTTCAACAACCTCTGCATTATGGATTCGTACTCCAGTTTCTATATAACTTCGCTATCCACTCGCACGATTGTGTATAAGGCGATGGTTAAGAGCGAAAAGCTTGGAGTGTTCTATCCAGATCTGCTCAATGAACTTTTCGAATCGAATTGGGCTGTCTTCCACCGTCGCTTCAGTACAAATACTTTGCCGCGTTGGAGTCTTGCCCAACCTTTCCGCAGCCTGGGACACAACGGCGAAATCAACACATTGCTGGGCAACCGCAACTGGATGAAAGCGCGCGAACCCGTTCTAGATCAGCCAGCCTGGCAGGGTCGCGATGAGTTGCATCCTGTGCTGAATCCAAACGGTTCCGATTCGGAAAGTCTCGATGAAGCAATGGAAATGATCGTGCGCGCCGGGAATACTCCGGAAGCGGCACTAATGCAATTGGTACCTGAAGCGATCGGGACAGTTGAAGAAGGAGACGAACGCCAGGCAGTTGCCGATTTTTACGAGTACTACAGTGCTTTGATCGAACCCTGGGACGGACCTGCTCTGCTCGTTTACAGCGATGGTATTACTCTTGGTGCCGCTACAGACCGAAACGGTTTGAGACCGGCACGTTACAGCTTGCTCTCTGATGGCTCAGTAATTCTCACATCGGAAACTGGCGTCCTCGACATTCCAATTGAAACCGTAGTTGAGAAAGGCAAACTTGGCCCCGGCGAAATTATTTGCGTAGATCTCAAATCCGGCAAGGTTTTGCGTGATGCCGAACTCAAAAAGCAAATAGCCGAAGCAAGACCATACGGCGAGTGGCTGCGCAATGAAAGACGGCATCTTGACCAACAGCCGTTCAGACATCGTCAGGAGCTTAAGACTTCTGAATTACTGATTTTGCAGGCGGCAGTGGGATATGGCAAAGAAGATGTCGATGCCATCATCGCTCAGATGGCAGAAACGGGTGCTGAGCCAATCTTCTCGATGGGAGATGACACGGCTCTTGCTGTTCTCTCAACTAAACCACGGGTAATGTTTGACTACTTCAAGCAGCGCTTTGCTCAGGTAACCAATCCTGCCATTGATTACCAGCGCGAAAAGCTGGTTATGTCCTTAACGGTGCATCTCGGCAGGAAGTCTTCATTGCTTGAACCTGGTCCGCAATGCGCACGTGTTCTGAGATTGGCTACGCCTGTATTGAACGAAGAAGAACTCAAACAGGTCTATGAATCCGGCGAGCTCTTCGAAGCTGAAACCATTCCATTGTTATATAAGGCAAGCGAAGGCAATCTAGACGATGCCTTGGAACTAGTATGCCATCAAGCAACCGAAGCAATCAAAAACGGCAAAACAATTTTGGTACTTAGCGACCGCGGTATCAATGAAGACCTGGCAGCCATTCCTGTTTTGTTAGCAGTTGGTGCGGTACACCATCATCTAATGGACGCCGGCTTGCGGGTTTTCTGCTCGTTGGTAGTAGAAACAGCACAAGCATGGACAGTTCACCATGTCGCTTGTTTGCTTGGTTACGGAGCGCAAGCGGTATCGCCATATTTGGCTTTTGAAAGCGTAAGGCACTGGTTTGAACGAAACATTCAAACAGAGTTAACTTTGAACAAGGCTCAGGCGAATTACAAGAAATCGCTTGAAGACGGACTGCTCAAGGTTATGTCAAAGATGGGCATTTCTGCTATGTCCAGCTACATCGGTGCTCAGATTTTCGAATGTATAGGTATCGGTCCCTTGCTAACAGAGCGCTGTTTTGAAGGAACGGTATCGCGCATTGGTGGTCTGGAAATAGAAGAAGTAGAAACGGAATCTCTTCGTTTCCACCATGCAGCCTTTCCTGAAACAGCGAAACTAACGAACTACGGATTCATGAATCATCGCGTTGATGGCGAATTCCATGGCAATAACCCGCAAGTTGTTCGCGCTTTGCACGCTGCACTCAAACTCAATCGCAGCGGGCACACAGAGAGAGAAAAGCAAGATCTTTACGAAGACTATTCAAAGCTTGTACGGAAACGTCCTCCAGCAGCACTTCGAGATCTGCTCGATTTCAAATCCGACCGTCCCGCCATTCCTATTTCAGAAGTTGAACCAGCTTCAGAGATAGTGAAGCGCTTTTGCACAGGCGGCATGTCTCTTGGAGCTCTTTCAAAAGAAGCGCACGAGATTTTGGCAATCGCTATGAACCGGCTTGGAGGCAAGTCCAACTCTGGAGAAGGTGGCGAAGATCCCAATCGCTATTATCCGATTCACAACGTCGGTGAAGATGGCACAAGCCCCGATTTTCCTGGGTTGATAAATCTGCGCAATGGAGATTGTGCAGCTTCTGCCGTGCGTCAGGTTGCTTCAGCGCGTTTCGGCGTCACGCCTGAATATCTCATGACTTCAAAACAACTTGAAATCAAGGTCGCTCAGGGTGCAAAACCGGGTGAAGGTGGTCAGCTGCCCGGTCATAAAGTTTCTGAGTATATTGCCAAATTGAGACGGGCAAAACCAGGCGTAACACTTATTTCGCCACCGCCGCATCACGACATCTATTCAATTGAAGATCTTGCCCAGCTCATTTTTGATTTGCGCCAGATCAATCCGGAAGCAAAAGTATCCGTAAAGCTTGTTTCCGAAATTGGCATAGGAACTGTAGCAGCCGGTGTGGCAAAAGCAAATGCCGATGTTATCCAAATTTCTGGTCACGACGGTGGAACCGGAGCCGCTCCTTTGAGCTCGATCAAGAGTGCTGGCTTACCGTGGGAACTCGGTTTGGCAGAAGTGCAACAAGGATTGATCGCCAATCATTTAAGAGATCGCGTTTTGTTAAGAGCAGATGGTGGACTCAGAACTGGTTGGGACGTCGTAAAGGCAGCGCTTCTCGGTGCAGATGAATATGGATTCGGTTCCATAGCGCTTGTGGCTGAAGGCTGCATTATGGCTCGTATTTGCCATACGAATAATTGTCCAGTTGGTGTCACTTCGCAAAAAGAGCATCTGCGCAAGCGCTTCAACGGTAATCCTGAGCCAGTAGTTGAATTCTTTTTGTTCGTTGCAGAAGAAGTGCGCTATGTACTTGCATACCTTGGCTATCGCAGCTTATCGGAAGTTATTGGTCGAACAGACTTGTTGTTTGCGAAAGCGGATGTACAGTTACCCAAGGCCCAATTGAATCTCAATTGCCTCCTTGCTGCACCACATGATTATGCCTACTCGCCGCCGGACGAAAAGCCTCACGAAAATGGTCCTGTCTTGGATGATGAGATTCTAGCCGATCCAAATCTTGTTGCAGCAATCGAAAATCATGGCGACTATTCTCATAGCTACACCGTTCGAAATACAGATAGAGCGGTTGGCACAAGGATTAGTGGAGTTCTAGCGAAGCACTACGGAGATTATGGCTTTAACGGTTCCATTAACCTGACTTTCAACGGCACGGGCGGACAAAGCTTCGGCGCATTCAACCACGATAAAGTGCGGCTTACCCTCATCGGCGATGCTAATGATTATGTCGCAAAAGGAATGAATGGCGGTGAAGTAATAATCAAACCGTTGCCTGAAGCAAACTTTGAAGCTCACGAAAATGTCATCATTGGCAATACCTGCCTCTATGGCGCCACTGGTGGTGCATTGTACGTGGCAGGCAGAGCCGGAGAGCGCTTTGCAGTTCGTAACTCGCAGGCCAAAGCTGTAGTCGAAGGTGCCGGCGATCACTGTTGCGAGTACATGACGGGCGGTCGTGTGGCTGTAATAGGCAAAGTAGGAGAAAACTTTGGCGCCGGAATGACCGGCGGCATTGCCTATGTTCTTGATGAAGAAGGCGATTTCAACTCTCGTTTCAATGCTGATGGTGACAAGATTTTGCAGCGCTTGCCGGAACCAGGGGAACAAGCACTTCTTGCTCTCCTGCAAGAACATCATGAGAAAACGGGCAGCACAAGAGCCGCTACGATTTTGAATTCATGGCAAACCTACCGAGAACTATTCTGGCAGGTCGTACCTCCTACCGAGCAAGACAATGCAGAGGTGGGCTGCGGAGAACTACAAAATGCATTCAACGCGGCCTGATTCGATGCCCAAGGCGCTACCAGAGCGGGTTGCCAAAAAGATGATCGAGCAGGATCGCGTGCTTTCACTTTTGGACATTGAAATTGAAGAAGTAGACGCCGGGTTTGCCAAAGCATCCATGAAGATCACTAAGGAGATGTTGAACGGTTTCAACATTGCCCATGGCGGCATGACCTTTTCTCTTGCTGATACAGCATTTGCGTATGCATGCAATTCAAGAAACCAACTCACGGTTGCAGCATTCGCTAAGATTAAGTTCGTGAAAATGGTCCGCCTCGGCGATAAGCTAACAGCTACTGCTGAAGAGCGATCACTCAATGGCAAGAAAGGCATTTACGATGTACGAGTCGAAAATCAAAACGGTGAGCTTGTCGCTGCTTTTGAAGGCAAATCTCACGCCCTCGATGAAAAAGTAGATTGCGGGCTTTAGGTGCATCACTGTAGCGCCGGCTGATCCAATCTAATCAATTCGTCCGGAATGATAGTCCATTCCAGCTTTCGCATGTGATTCAAGCTCAAAAGCTCGGGCAGCGCCTCTTCAAAATTGATAGCTGATTCCCAAACGCCGACAACAACGAGGCGATCGCTTCCCACTTCTTTGAAACATTCGATATTGATAAGTCCTGGCACGTTACGAACTTTCTCAGCGACTTTATTCAAGTAGCGAAGAAAGTCGTCTATGAATTCTGGTCTTGAGTGATGAAACGCAATAGTAACGTGCATAAAACCTCAACGTTCACTTACTGTCTTTTCGACGCGCTTTACTGATTAAAAGAACAAGGGCCGACAAAGGTAATCCAATTTCAAGAGACGCAACAGTCATACCAATTCCGAGTGCGGCAGCAAGTAACAAAGTCACGATCACCGCTAAAACAACATATAGTGATGAACCGATCTTCTCTGCATATTGTCCGTACAGAGCCACCGAGAAAACACTGCCCAAGCCAAGTCCCGCTAATGCACCAACAAAGCAATTCAATCCCATCCATATTTTCAGAAAGGTTACTAAGGCAGGATTTTGTGAAGCTATTCGGACAATCTTAGTTTTGATTGCTTCTACGAAATTAGTCTTGTTGCTAATTTTCACTTGCTGCCGGGTGCGGTCGCCTCTTTGATGGAATCGGGTGAAAGCAAACTGCCTTTGAGTGAGCCAACTATTACAACATAGTGACCGGATTCCAATTTGGTTCCTTCGTAGTACTTATGGACAATTTGATTTCCCTTCGTATCAAAATCGATAAAACGACCATTGGTATACAGTGCATAGCCTGCTTCGCTGCAAGTTGGCTCTAAAGCACAATCCCGAGAGTGTAATTTCAACGCAGGAACAGGATCTCCTTTGCCGTGCGTTATTGATGCTTCGCAAGTGCGGTCAATTAAATATCCACTATAGGTAGTGGCTTTCTCGGCCGCATTCGCCGATAGTGTAACCAGGGTTGCAAACCCAGCCAGAAATATACTTTTTGAAAAATTTAGCGAAAAATTGATGGTCATGAATGACTCCAAAGAAATCAGATCAGGACCGATCATAACAATATTCGTCGATAAACAGAATGTGTTCCTGGTTTCTATCTTATCTTGATAACAACCTTGCCAAAGTGAGAACCGCTTTCCAAATACTTGTAAGCCGATTGCGCCTCGTCAAAACTAAAAACCTTATCGATTACCGGCTTCATCTTATGGGAGCCAATAGCTGCATTCATCGTCTCGAACATTTCTCTTGAGCCTACGTAGATGCCATGCATTCTTACGCATTTTAGTAACACGGTTCTGTGGCTAAAGTCACTAGAAGCGCCTGACAGAGCCCCGATGATTGCTATATGTCCACCGACGCGAACTGACTGAACCGACTTTTCTAAAGTACCGGCGCCACCTACCTCTACAACATGGTCCACACCGCGACCGCCTGTGATTTCTAGAACAATCTTCTCCCAATCTGTGCTGGTTTTGTAATTGATCAAATGATCGGCGCTAAGCTTTTTTGCTTGCTGCAATTTTTCATCGCTACTACTAGTGATGATTACGTTAGCACCAGCCATTTTGGCAAACTGCAGCGCAAATATAGAAACACCGCCAGTGCCCTGCAAAAGAACAGTGTGACCTGGCTTTATTTGACCAGAATTTACTAAGGCATGCCAAGCCGTCACAGCAGCACAAGGCAAAGTAGCCGCCTCTTCATAGGTCAGGTGCTCCGGAAAATGCACCAAACCATCTTGATTGAAAGTGCGAGACTCGGTTAAAACGCCTTCTGTTTGACCTCCAAGAGAGGACGCTCCTACTTGCCCATTAGGTTCTCCTGCAAGCCATTTCTGCATGAAACAGGCAGCAACCCGGTCTCCAACTTTTACCCTGGTTACGCCCTCGCCTATTTCGACAACTTCTCCGGCGCCATCTGAAAGAGGAATTATTCCTTCCGGCTGCGTCAACTTCGGATTATAAAGTCCCTTTACCACCATCAGATCTCGGAAATTTAGAGAAGCGGCATGCATCCGAACACGAACGTGCCCATACAGGAGAGGCTCGCTATTCTGCTCAGTTTGCTTGAGAAATTCGATCCCAAATTTATCCAAAGACCGGTAGGATCGGACTTTCTCCGCAGTTCTTACTGAATGCGTCATGGCAACCTCCAGAGGCTTACAACCTTTCTGAAGGATTTTATCGCATGGTTCTTGTAATCACATCTAGTGAGTTAGGCGGTGGTTAGTTAGGCAAAGATGAGGTTGGCACATTCATTTTGATTGGTGCACCAAATTTGGTGGCAACGCCGTGTGCCCACTCATTCAATGTCTTAATATCGATACCGAAATTGCGGCTGGCCAGCATGAGACCACCAATGTCCACATCCCAACCAAGCATTTCCCAGAACTCGCAGATACGCGAGATGTTGTGCAATGTGGTCGAAGGCAAACCTCTCAACTGGCAGTATTCCTCGACATCCATGGAGGAAAATTCAATCTTTCGTTTGAGCGCAGTGCTCAATACTTGAGCCATTTCATCGAATGTATGTTCGTCGGCGGCAAGATCTAGCTCGACGCCATTCATGACTCTTGGATTATTGAATGCATACAGTGCGAATTTCGCGACATCTTCTGCAGATATCATTTGAACTTTTACTTCCGGCTTCACCGGGCAGATCAGTTTCCCGGAAATTACTTCAGGAAACATAGTGATATCTAGGAGGCTTTCCATAAAGAAAGTACCGCGCAAGAATGAGTAGGAATCGAAGCTGAGATCCCGAATGGTCTGCTCGATTTTTCCTTTTACGACAAAATGCGGAATGTTCGAGTCGTCTGGTGCTGCAGCTACTGAACTGTATATGTACTGCTCTACACCTTGTTCTTTGGCAAGATATGCAATGCGCTTACCTCGTCCTTCTTCACGTTCACTATCCCAATCGCGGGAATCTTGTACGGCGAAAACTCCTCTTACTCCATCGAGAGCATTGTAGAGAAGAGCAGGATCATCGAGTGTTCCATAATGAACTTCCGCTCCAGCAGCAGCCAAAAGTGCGGCGCGAGGACTATGCGGTTGGTGCGTCATTGCTCTCACTCTAAAGCCATGAGTAAGCAGCTGACGAGCTGTTGCATTCCCTCTGTTGCCCGTTGCTCCGGTGACCAGAATTAGATCTGAGCTATTAGCCAATTGTTTGGTCCCCTCCACATACCGTTATCCTCCGAACCACCAAAATACTACAATCCATCTTCTGCATGAATCGAACAGAGAGTTTCCGTATGTAGGTTGCATAGGCACGCGCTTGTTTGATTGTTTCAGCATAGACACGGGATGATTTGTCTATAGCTTTTTCAGCAGCGTGACTGAAATGAATGAGTTGCCCGGTCGCCAAAATCTGAAACGGTCGAATAGGATCTGATAGATATTTCCAGCAAAATATCCCCTCAGAGCCAATTGATATCTTAGCCAAAAAGTACAACTTTGTCGACCGAGCAAAAATGCGAAATTCCTCAGTGGTGCCGATATTCAGAGCTTTTATGGATTTCAAGAAACTTTCGCTCGAATGTTCACTTTCGACAACCGAACACGACTTTGGAAAAATAGGACGTAACACGTCCGCTCTCTGGCGTGTATAAGTTACGGCACGAAGATGCTCATGCTCTGCGGCGTTTGCATAGATGATTTTTGAATTGCTTTGAAAATTACCGATCATTCGACTTACTTCTTTTAAATACGACCCCATCAGTCCGGTCTAAATCGCTCATAATTCCCCAAATTTCAATCATACACTAGACCGGTCGATTACTTTGAAAAATGCTGAACTGCAGCCAAATTTGAGGATCCGATTAGAAGCGTACTCCTGAGTTATGTGAGCTTTATGAAACTCAAAACCGCTAACGAGAAAAATTTATTCCACTCTGCTGCATATAAGTGACACACCAAAATTTCATGCCATAATTTAGTCGCACTGGTATGAAATGCGTGAAAGGTGTTTCTGATGAATCAATTGAAAAAACTAGTTTTCGCAACTGGCGTATTGAGTCTTATGTGCCTGCCGACAAGCTCACTCGCTACACAAACGCTCCCTGAGGAATTTCATCCGGAAGCGCCTCGTGATACTAATATATTCTCGGTGGAGCCAACCGTTATTAATGAGCGCTACTACACAAGCGGTCGCGCCGAGTCGAATCTTCACTTCAAGCTGAATGTACTACCGGAAGGCGCACCAATACCTGATGTTGACCCACCAGAAGCAATTAAAATGCAAATAAAGAAGCCGGATGTTAAGGCACCAGAAGTAGTATCACCTGTTACTACCAGCAAATCTGCCGATTCGAAAAAGTAATCTTAAGTATCGAAGCCGTCCAGGTTATTCAGCTGTTTTGCAGCTAGTTTGAGCTTGCGCTCTTTGACTTCCTCGGACTTTTCTTTGATGGCCTGAACAACAGTGTCCAAAATTTTGACCTCGAGATCTTTGACCTCGCTGCTAACTTCCTCTGGCAAAGAGGCAACATCGCTGTTCTCATCTTCAAGGAACTTTGAGTCAGCATTGTTTTTTAATTCCTCGACCTTCTCATCGAGCACCTGAGTCAGTTTGTTGAGAGAACTTGCTGAATCCAAGTGTGTGCCATCGCTTTCTTTGAGTTCAGAAACGATCTGGTCCTTCACCTCTTTCACATCTTTCAAAATATCGGTTTCTACTGGAGCAGATGAAGTTTGTACTGGTTGAGTTTCGCTGTCCATGACTTTCCCCTTCGGTACTCAGTCTAAAAGGACGCCGATTTTAAGGCGTGAGTTCCAACAGGCTTAATCTAAAGATTTCGACCGCGCTTTCAACAAATTAGGGTTTTCTGGATGAGTTGTTTCGAAGTTGTTAAAACCGCTACTGTTAGCCACTTTTGGGCACCTTGACATTTCCTTAAGAATCCGTAAGCTAGATTCACCCGGTGCACAGCACTGGAGTTTACGAGCCTTTACTAACGCAGAAACACCTTGGAATTCTCGCTTGGCGGGGGTTCTGAATTTACTTGGATTAGCTAGCAAACAAATGATCGACGCTTCGCAAGTTAAAGACATTAGCAAACCAACCGACCTTACGAAACTGAGCACCTTTAATCCGGTGCAGTTACTTCAAGGCTTTAACGCGATCAATAAGGACAGCACAGCTCCTCAAACAGGTGCATCCCTCGACAATTTGAAAACTCCTGATCTCTACGCGTCTTTAGGCGGACACGATTCACCGATGGAGCGCAATGCAAAACCATTAGATCTGGTGCCACAACAAGATGTAAAAGCAGCAAGCGCAACGCCAGATCTGGCTTCTAAAGCAGCAAATTCTACCCAAGATTCAACTGCATCAGCAGCAAACTCGACTCAAGACACACCTGCCAAACCACCAACCACGCCCAAAGAGGCACCGACCGCCTCTCAAGATAAGCCAACAGCAGCTACTTCGTCTCAAGAAACTGCTTCGGCTAATCAGCACGAAAATCACATAGCCGGCCAAGCCCCCGTAGACAAAACGCCGCCTGCGGAAACTGACAAAGCTGCGGAGACCGACAAAGCTGCGGAGACCGACAAAGCTGCGGAGACCGACAAAGCTGGCGACACTAAAACCGGAAAAACACCGGACGGCCCTCCAAAACAAGAAGCGCCTGAAGCCGACCATACCGTAAAGAAGGGCGAAACATTAGTGGGAATAGCGCGCCAGGCTCTGGGCCCTAATGCAAGCGTGCAAGAAGTCCTGGATTACGCAAATAAAGTGGGTGAAATTAACAACATTGGCCGACCAGAACGAATGCAAATCGGAACGGATCTGAAACTGCCAGGGCAAACGAAAGACGGCACCTATACTTATGTCAATCCGCAAAACAAAGATGAGCAAATAGCTGATCATGCCGATGGCAGCACTGAAATGCACAATACCAAAGATGGTACCAGTTCAAAGAAAGTGCCGTTTAGCGCGGATCCGAACAGTAACGTCAAAGATCCAAACAGTTATACCGAAACTCATAGCGGACCAAAACCAGAAGATAATTACCAGGTTACTTATACTTCGGGTGATCATCTAACAATTAAGAAAACAAATAACCCCGATGGTGGCACAACCGAGGAAGGTTCTGATGGTTCTAAGTTCGTAAGTGATAAGAACGGCAATTGGGAGAAGGTAGACGCTGTCGGGCAGCACACAGTCTACGACAAGAAAAGCGACGTAGCGACAGAACGCGATCATGACGGAACTATCACCAGAACTTATGGAGTCGATGGGCACACAGAATCATTCGCGCCGGACGGCACCAAGGTAAGCAAATACACAGATGGCTCATATAGGGAAGAACATACAGACGATAAAGGCCAAGTCACAACCAAAAACCACTATCCGAACAAAGATGGCAGCTATACCGATACAGGCAGCGGACCTAATCGCAAAGATAATTTCACAGAAACCTACGACAGTAAGACTGGAACGACTGTTCGGGAAGAAGCGAAGGGAACGGATGAAGCAAAAACTACGACCAGAACACGCGACGGCAAAGTAACTGAAGAAACCAAGGACGGTATCAAGGATGTGACCCCAAAACCTGGAGATTGGACGCAAATTGACAAAGCCAAGCAGGGAATGAATGATGCGGTGAAGAACCACATCCCTGCCGACAAACAAGCCCAGTACCGCAAAGATATGTCGGACTTTGAGGCACGAGCTAAAGCAAGCAATATGCCTCCTGAAGAAGTGGCGAAAACTTATGAGCAAATGAGTAAGATGCTCAATGGCAGAGAAGAAGACTGCACTGTATCAGGAAAGAACAGAGCCAAGTTAGCTGAATCTTTCATGCATCAATGTGCACATCCTGATGAAACCGATCAAGGTAAGCACAATACCTGCAATGAGACCGCTGTAGCCGAGCGAGGGCTCACACGCAATCCTTCCAAAATGGCTGAAATAGCAGCAACTACTTCAATGACTGGTCAGTGGGTAGCTCCCGACGGAAAGGTAATTAAGCTCGATAAAGAAAGCCTCACTCCAGGAAAGGAAGAAGATGCTGGCAATCCTGCCCATGTAGGCGATCGAAGTTATGCGACCCAGGTTCTTAACGTAGCCATGATCAATGACGTAACTCAGCGCCGAACACCGCCTGAGTTTTATCACCAAATTAAGCCTGATGCCTCCGTCCCTGGTGATACAGGTGAGCGCTTAACTGATGCTTCTGGAAATGCGCTTATGAAGAAGGTTATTGACCCGAAAAATCCCGATAGCTGGATTTCTGTCCCAAGAACGGATCCATTTGAAACGGATTACGAAATCAACCAATCTGCCAAGAGAATTATTGGCAAGGATTGCGTGATTGATGCAAACAATGCAACTCCAGGAGTTGATAACATCACTTCTCCAGAACAACTAGCGCAAAGAGTTCAACAAGCCAAAGATCAAGGACAACTGCCGTTGATCATCGGTGTAGATTGCAACCATGCGCCGATTACCGACGATGAAAAACCAGGCTATGGCGGACATGTCGTTACGATCGATAAGTATGATCCAAATAGGAAGGACGGAAAAACAATTCACATTTCCAATCAGTACGGCAAGCCTTATGACAAGTGGGTTTCTAAGGAAGACCTTTATAAAAACTCCAACGGGGAAAATGCAGATGCTACTGGGTAACTTTGGTTCTATGTGTTAGGTTAGGCAAAAGCGAGAGAAAATAAAATGAGAGGCGAACGAGTTTTGGAAAAACAAGCATTTCTGTTTCAGGTTGCAACTGATCACAAAGATGTCTTGCACCAGGGCACTTTTATGGAACAAGGCGGCGAACAGACAACGCGCGTAGATAATTTGGGAGCCATAAGCGCTATTAATCTCCCAGCTTCCTGGCACAAATTTGAGCAGAATACATCTTCCGGTCGTGCCACCACTTTTGCACCAAAGGGCAATGATGCTCCTCAAATTACGAATCTCGAACACACCCGCCCAGTAGATCCAAACACCACCCAGATTTACAAAGATCTGTTAGCACAAAAGGCTCCAGAAACTCTGTATGCTGAAGGTTTCAACGTTGATGCAAAAGCAGCGAAACTTCTAAAATCAATTTCCCCGATACTAGGGGAATCGCTCGTCGGCGATAATCAGATCTCCAATCCAGTCAGCGATCCAGGAGACCAACAGCCCGCATTTCACTTGCAATCTGCGAAATTGCAGCAGGTTGCTGGCAAAAATGTGCTGGCGGTTAGCGGTTGGTTTACCCAAAATGATGCTCTCGGACACCCGAAGATGGGACCGGATGGACCGCTCAAAAGATTTTATCAAGGTGTATTCTCTCCGCCGGATAAAAAAACAGGTTCTGTTGACGAACTATATGTGTTGGCTGATAGCGATGCCGCTTTTGCAAAAGGTCAATCCGTTTTCAAATCGTCCTTATCAACGATTAAATGGAAGTAGTTAGGCATTACTAATGGTGCGTATTTATTGCTCGACAATTCTTTTAATCACTCTTTGGCTAGTGATTAAACCTGTAATGGCCCAAACCAAGATTCTAGAAATTGTTCAAAATCACCAGTTAGACGGCAAGAGTAGGGCTGAAGTAATCAAATTGATCGGGCAGCCCAATCGCTCAGACGAGGTAATGCCAGGTTCATCGGATGCAACGATCTTGGACTTCTACCACCTTAATGAGAAGCCAGAATCTCAGTTGAGAATTGATTACGATGCGGGTGTTAAGGAGGTAGGATTTTTCATAGAACCTAAAAATGACAAATCGCTGCTTGCGCTCTCATCGGCACTCGCATCAAATTCTGTTCTTCCGAAAGTCAAACTGCGTGCATTTTTAGACCGTGGACCAAACCAAATTCAGCAAATGAGTGCAAACCAAATAGAGAACTCACTTGGACATCCAGGCAGGCTCTGGCTTGAAGAAGTAAATATGGGCGGACGAACCGTGCATTGGCAAAATTACATTTATCTTCTATCGAATGATGCGAGTCGTGTTTTGTGGCTACGAATCGATGATTCTCAAAAACACGTGTATGACTATCGAATAGAGTCTCTTAACCCAAAGCTTCCTTAATAGCAGTGCGTGCAGCCATTTCTTTGCAGGTCTGCATCAGGCACTCAACTTCTCGTTCAAGCCGCACAGAGGTTTCTTGAAGCTCTAATAAAGATTGCTGTTCGAGAGAATCACCATAAAAATTTGAAGCTATCCAAAAAGACAATTCATTCGCTTCTTCTGGGAGATTAGGCGGGAGTTCAATAGTTTTGCCAGTGAGCTTGGAAGAGAGGCGAACTACTTCTTTAAGAAGTCTGACTGCGTCTTCACGCAAACCACCCAGGTCTCGGTCCGGAGTATCGTCTTCGTACCATTCAACCAATCCGACGATGTACGGACTTTCGACAACATGTTTCAACACGCGAAATCGCCGCAGTCCCTTAGTCATGATGTTCATGCGCCCATCTGGTAAGTGGATAACCTTTCCAATTTCCGTCGCACAGCCAATTGCGGCGGATTTTTTACTTTCAGGGTCGAAGCGCACTACACCAAAACACTTGTCCCCAGCCAGTAAACTTGAAATCATCTGGCGATAACGCTTCTCGAAAATGTGCAAAGGTAGCACCCCGTTTGGAAACAGGACAACTTCCGCCAGGGGGAAAAGTGGCAGTTCTCTTTGAAGTGAAACTGAAGAAGGTGATTCCATGAGACCATCTCGCCTACATACTTAAAATACTAAGCGCCAGAGCGCCAGTAGCCAATAGTTTTTCGAAGATCATTGCCAAATGTGGATCGGTTCGGATTAATTCAGGGGGCGAAACCTGTCAATGGGATTGCGCCATCGCCCTTCGTAAGATAATCTTTAGGGACGGTGGTTTCGTAACCCTGAGCGGTGCGAGTCGAAAGACTCGCCTGATTGACTTCGCCGTGGTATCCCCTGGTGAATTCTGGTGACTTCGCATGTTCGAGAAGAAACTCCTCTTTGTCGCAATTGCCGCTAACCTACTTTCATTGCTTTGGTTCACCTGCACAAATCCTTGCTTGGCTGTGCGTTCCGAAGATGGCAGCACAGAGGCATCTCTTAAAGTAGGCCAACTTATTCCTCCAGGCCTAATGCCTGGTAATCATTCAAAAACGGCGCTCCTTTTTATCGCTAATGACCCGGCCAGTCTTGAAGAAGCCCGCGAATTGCTAGACCGGCTCGCTATGAAAGAAGAGCAGTTGAACCTGCAGAACATAAAAGTACTCGCGTACGTTCGAGATTCAAATATTGGGTTTATGCCAATCAATTCATGCATAGGTAGAGTTGTTGATCGCGCTGGACAGCATTTTAAAAGCTGTCATTGTTCTGAAAAACAAAGTTCTTTTGTTTTGATCGATAGAGCTGGGGTCGTTAAATTTACATGCGCCGGTCTGCCCAAAGCCGAGACAGTGTTTAGTCATCTCGCTATTTTCCCTGTTCAGAAAGCAGAATCTTTAAGCCGGCGCGCCTATTAGTTTTTGCCAGACCACCCTCCATATATATGGAACTTTGTTGAAATTCTGATGTCCAGGGATTCCAAGGGGTAATGATTATGTCGTCGAGTAAGTCAGCCATAGAGAATAGAACACTGTTGCAATTGCTTCCGAATGCTTCAGTTGATGTGTTGGAGCGAATTGCTGAAGATCCCACTACTCATGCGGATATTTTGGCCGTTTTAGCTTGCTGGGATAACCCACAAGTCCGATCAGCGGTTATTGATAATGCGCTGTGTCCGTTTGATCTGCTCACCACATTAAGTCAAGACGAATCAACAGACGTGCGCTACCGGGCTGCTGAATGCCCACACGTTCCAATTGAAATTCTTAAATTACTGTGCGAAGACGAAAATTGCTATGTTTCATTTCGCGCAAAACGCACAATAGATAGAATTCTACGAATGAATGCGGGACCAGCACAGATTCAAATTCTGATGATTGAAGAACAAAAAGCGTCGTCGAAAACATTCAAACAAAGAAGAGCTTAGTCCAGATAGCGAATTGAAATTGCGACCATTTCCTGAGTTTCTTCTGGAACTGTCGTTATTCGAAGTTCGACGTCTTTTTCAGCAATTTGCATATGAACGCGCTTGTCTTGTGGTTTCTTTGTTTGGTTTCGATTCAGTCCTGCAATGTCTTTAAAACAAGCAACCAATTCAGGCAACATATGTTTCGGAAAGCGGCTCTCTGTAAGGAGTTCGCCTTTGACGACATAGCGCACAACGACATCGTCTTTTATACCTTCGATATGTATATCTGTACAGTGGGTGTCTACAGCCTGAATAGTGATGTGGTTTGCAACTAAGGAAACAGAGGCATATTGTGCCTCTTGGACTAACTCTAAGAAATCGATATCATCCTCAATGCTAAAGCTAGATTGTCGTTCCTCGTCTTCCGGTTGGATGACATCGTTAAGGCTTACATCTTCACTGGCAATCTTAGTTTGATCTGCGATCATCTGTGGGGTGTCTTGTACTTCTAAATCACGAGCAAACTTCAAACCATCATCGAGGTGTGTCGGAAGGTCGGTTGCCTTTTTTATGGAACGAAATAGCTCTTTCGTCTCCGCAATTTCTTCCAAGCTGAAGTCCACAGAGGCAGCATCTTGTGGTTCCGCCTCCTCCACTGAACCATGAAGTAACCAGCCCTTTTTATGCGGATCGTGGGCAACGATCGGTTCTTCTTCAACGATCGGTTCTTCTGCGACGATCGGTTCTTCTGCGACGATCGGTTCTTCTGGGACGATCGGTTCTTCTGGGACGATCGGTTCTTCTGCGACGATCGGTTCTTCTGGGACGATCGGCTCTTCTGCGACGATCGGGTCTTCTGCGACGATCGGTTCTTCTGCAACGATCGGCTCTTCTGCAACGATCGGCTCTTCTGCAACGATTGGTTCTTCTGCGACGATTGGTTCTTCTGCGACGATCGGTTCTTCTGCAACGATTGACACTTCAGCAACGATCGGTTCTTCTGCGACGATTGACTCTTCAGCAACGATCGGCTCTTCTGCAACGATCGGCTCTTCTGCAACGATTGGTTCTTCTGCGACGATCGGCTCTTCGGCGACGATCGGCTCTTCTGCGACGATTGACTCTTCAGCAACGATCGGTTCTTCTGCGACGATTGGCTCCTCAGCAACGAACGGTTCTTCTATATGCAACGGTTCTGAATAGAGCAATGGCTCTGAATAGAGCAATGGCTCCTCATAGTAGTGCAATGGTTCGTCGTAGACCAAAGGTTTTTTGTAAGCCGCTCGTACCTCTATTACTGGAGGTTTTTCAAGAACGATCGGCTTTTCTGCAACGATCTGTTCTTCGGCAACGATCTGTTCCTCTTCGACGATGGGTTCTTCAGCAATGATCGGTTCTTCTGCAACGATCGGTTCTTCGGCAACGATCGGTTCTGCTTCAACGATCGGTCCTTCAGCAATGATCGGTTCTTCAGCAATGATCGGTTCTTCAGCAATGATCGGTTCTTCAGCAATGATCGGTTCTTCAGCAATGATCGGTTCTTCAGCAATGATCGGTTCTTCAGCAATGATCGGTTCTTCAGCAATGATCGGTTCTTCAGCAATGATCGGTTCTTCAGCAATGATCGGTTCTTCAGCAATGATCGGTTCTTCAGCAACGATCGGTTCTTCGGCCACGATCGGTTCTTCTTCAAAGCTCGGTTCTTCGGTAAATATCGGTTCTTCGGCAACGATCGGTTCTTCGATAACGATCGGTTCTTCGGCAACGATCGGTTCTTCGGCAACGATCGGCTCTTCGGCAACGATCGGCTCCTCTTCAACGATAGGTTCTTCGGCAGCGATTGGCTCCTCTGCAACGATCGGTTCTTCGGTCACGATCGGTTCTGGTTCTACGGGTGGTGCTTCAGCTACTGTAGGAGGAGCTTCCGGACTCTTTGCGCCATGAATAAGTGCAAGAAGATCTGCTACTTGCTGCGCTGTAACAGCCTTCATTCCGATCAGTACTTCTTCGATTGGCTTCTTGACTTTGAGACTCTTCTTCATTGCATCGAATAGCTGATCGTCATCAATCAAGCCCTTTTCAAGCAGTAATTCTCCGATATCAACCACGCCATTTTCAGGTTCTTCTATAGGAGCCAGCGCCACCGCTGGCGATGGTGGTGGAGGTGTCGCAACCACAGGTGCGGGTGGTGCAGGTGCAGCCGCTACAGGCTCCGGCGATGGAGGAGTTTCTATCCCCGGCTCTGGCAACGGAGGCGCTTCGACTACAGGCTCCGGCAATGTTGGCGTCTCAATCACAGGTGATGGCGGTATAGCCATCGCCACCGCGGCTGGTGATGGCGCTAGACTTCCAGGAGTATCGACTGTCTCATTGAATCTTTCCAATGAACCTGTGAAGTAGACATCTATGAAAAACTCGAAATCATCTTCCATACAGACGACCGGCTTAATCTGGTCCATGCGCAGAATTTGCCGCACGGCAGTAAGCGTTTCGCTGTCATCCGGATTTACCATCGCCAGTGTTAGAACCTGGCCGCTTCTATTAACAGGCAACACTTGGAGATGTCTGATAATGTTCTCTGGCAGTAGGTTTATGATTTCCGGATCGTGTTTTAACTTGGCAAGAGAAACGTAGGTTACGCCGTAGTTTAATTCGAGAGTATCTTTGAGCTGATTTTCCGAAGCAAAGCCCAACCGAGCCAAAATTTGGCTCACTGATTGCCCGGACGTTTGCTTCTCCTGCTCAACTAACCCCAGTTGTTCAGGGGTGATCAAGCCATTGTCTACGAGCAGTTCACCTATCTCTTTTCCTATGAGAGACATTCGAGCAACCATATTCAAACTCAATAGCTATTGACTGCTGCCGCTTTTTTTGTTCCCAACCAACAAAAGGACAAAACATAGAACCTATCTATGCTTCGCGGATTTTTACCTCCTTTATAAAAAGACGAAATTGGCGGGAAAACAAGCGCGTCAACACGCTATCAATCGGGTAATACCGGGCATGTGATAACTATAGAACATTCCGTTGAGGGGGTAATGTCGTTTGCCGCCATATCGGATAACCTGTTCGAGCCCATCACGTTAATTCATAGGTAAACCCCGTGTCAGAGCAAAAAACCTCCATCGACATTCCTCAACTTTTGATCAAATCAGGACTTGTCAGCACACATGATCTCAGCGAGGCTGTTCAGGTCTCAAAGCGGCTCCAATCTCCCGTTAGCCGCATTTTACTGGACTCAGGTTGCTTTACAGAAACGGTACTTTGGATGGCAGTTGATCTTCAGCACTTAATGGACGAAGAGCTCATCAATCAAGAGTCTGCTATTAACTCCTTAAAGCGAGTTGCTGCAGGGAAATCGAGTCCCGATCAGGTTCTTGATGAAATATACTCGCTACCTCGCTTTGGAGCAGGTTCTGCAGGGCTCGCTGATCTTTTGCGGGTGAGCAAAATCGTCACCTCAGAACAACTCGAAAATGCGCTAAAAGATAGCAAGAAAACCGGCTCATCTTTAGCTAGTGCTTTAATTCTAAGAGGCTCGCTCTCGGCAGGATTCTTCCCCGCCATCTTACGATTGCAAGAGGAAGTACGGAAGGGAACGGAAATAGCTGAAGCTGCCAGGCTTCTTAATGCAGAATACGAAGTTTGGCAAAAGGCCGAAGAATCACAAAGACACGCCCATTTCCAAAACGAATCGACGGTTCGTCCTTCAAAAAAGGAAACTCCGCAACCACAAGTAATGCCGGACGAGCCAGAGCCGCAATATGCACCACCACCGCGAGCCTTGCCGCCACACTTGCGACCGGTGCGGCAATCCGCTCCAGTGCCGGTGCCCCAGCCTTTGCCAGCAGCGGCGCAGGATTCAAACAGCCTGACGGATTTGTTGCGCGCTGCAGGACTAATCTCCGATTCCCAAATTCAGAACGTCTATGAAAAGGCTCTTCACGACCCAATTTTGGCTGCAAAGTTGTTCGAAGCTGCTGGCGTTATAGCCAATAAAGATCTGGAAAAGGTATTGCACTGCCACGAACGCATATTGAAAAACGAGCTTTCTGGTGCTGAAGCGGCACGTGTCCTCAAATTGAGTAGGGAACGGAATGTGCCAGTGGAGAAGGTTTTAGAAGAATTCGGAGCTTGGACAGAAGCACGAGCACGAGAAGAACGCAGGCGCGGTGCAGTTACCGGATTTGCAGCCGGATGCGTCGCTGGAGTCGCCGGTTTGGCTGCTTGGCTGCTTCTAGCCAGAGCATCGAAATAGATGGGCAAACCCTAAATAAGTGAAACCAGATACCGCAGATGGTGCCAAACTCAGCAATCTGCGATAAGATGAAACTGTTGGCCTCATCCAGCCATCATATAGGTGGACAGAGCAAAGCCCTGTTTAACCCATCAAACCTGGTACCTACCTCCATGAGACGTATACACTGGTCGCTTCGTTTGAGCCTTCTCTGTATTTTGCTTGGCAATCTTTTCCCGCCATCTAATGCGGAAAGTGCCGAAGGAGCAACTTCAATCAGTAGTGAAGGCCAGGTTAAAGAAGACGACGTTCGCGACTGGTTCAGCCAATACGATCAAATTCGCCGCAATGCAAAGATGAGCTTTAGGGAGAAGCTTCAATCCCGAAAAATGCTGGCTCTGGCTATGAGTCCATTTCTAATACCAATTGAAGGCTCAGAACAACTCATCAAAAAGATGTCCTCTCGTTATGCAGAAGCGATCGAGAGCTTAAAAAATCTACCTGCCCTGCCCGCAACGGAAAAGCTACGAGTTGGCTATCTGAAGTATTTTACGGAAGCAAAGCAATTATTTATTGACACGTCAAAAGTGCCTACGGATGACTCCCGGCGGAGTTATCTTTCAGAGCTATTGGAACGAAAAAAATCGCTAGAAGATCTCGATCACGACAATAAAGCGCTTGATGCTGATTTGAGAAAGCAATTTTCCATTCCGCCTTTCCGCAGTTGAGCCTTGAAATTAGCGTTAATATAATTAGGTTAAAGTCGCTCTAAGAACAGGTTTATGACAAATCAGGATAAAAATCCGCCGTCAGTGCCCGACTCCAAACCTCTGGAAACCGGGGGTGAGCACTCAATGGACCTCAATTTCAGCGTCAATGACTTAAATGTCTCCCTTAAGACGCAACAGTCGCTATCTGCGGAAACCTGTGCTCTTGTGGGGCAGGTAAAGTTGCTCAGGCAGTATTTAGATGAAACTGTCCAGAAGCTTGAGGAGGCAAACTGTAAAGTCGGATTCCTGCAGGCGCAGCTCCTATTGAGTCAAAAGCAACGCCGCGGCACAAAGTTGCGCAGGCGTATTTTGAGAACTGAATTGTCCCGGTCTATCGAAATAATTGAGGAACCTTAAGTAGCTCGAGACCGTCAGTCTCAGTATTAGCCCTAGACGGTCGTTCGTTGATAGTGGTTTAGAGCCGTTTCTGGAGGATGAAATGTTCAAGTCTACAGACAGAGCACCACAATTCAAAAGCAGCACCTGGAGAACAAACGAAGATGTTGTTCCCCTGGAAATTAGCAGGAACATAAACCTTCAACCCCGGACGGGTCCTAAAGTATTAAGGCTTACTCAAACAATGCGGCAAATGTTGGCTGCCAACTTTCGCAAACCGAAAGCTGTTTCTTTCTAATCGTTTAAAATCCGGACGGACAAAGCCGCATCAATCGAAAAACAGTGGCTTTCTGTTTTACAAATGACTGTCATTTTATAAATAATGTTGGGTCTGAAGCGTTCAAGGTAACAACCTTACCTATCTATATACATGGAAACCTGGAAAAGCGGTAAACTGTAGGCGTGCTTACGCTCAATTGATTCGGCTTCTCAGCTGGGCGCACTAGATATTTGCTCCGGATCGTTTGATCATGTCAATTGAGGAATTCGTTCTATGGTCGAGGCACCACCTCTAGTGCCAGTTAAACTACCGATTGTCGCCAGCAAACGACCTCCTTACCTCGATATACTGATTCTTCTTATCGTAGTATTCGGAGTGTTTTCGCTTCTCAGCCCCCACATTCTTCTTAAAAACCTTGTCGCTAAATGGGACCGCAACAAGATTGAAGAAATACTTGCAAGCAAGTTAGGGCGACCCGTTGATATGGCGACAGCCCATGTTCATATAGGGCTTTTTGGTCTGGGCATCAAAATTGAAGACCTCCAGATAAGAGAACTGGACGGAAAACCGTTCATCAAATCTCCTGAAGCTAGAATCGAACTCGCTTTCTTGCCACTAATTTCAGGCCGTGCTGTCGTTCAATCGTTTAGTGTCGAGAAACCAGAAATCTGGCTTGAACGTATCGCAGACAACAAGTGGAACTTCAGTGACATACCATCACCGGCTGATATAAACAGTCTTGTTGAGCTTTATGTCGATAACGCTGTCGTTCACGTATTAGATCAAAGACCAAATACGGCGGCGCAGTTTCCCAACACTACCTGGAAAAAGCTCAACGTTCATTTGAGCCATCATTTCGGTTCAGTTGCATGGCCGTTTGATGTTTCTGTCAGCGAGTTTGTAGATGGCAAAGAAAGCAAATTCAAACTCGAGGGTACAGGCAGTGGTCCGCTCGATAAGTTCTTGACTGACAAATACCGCATTAAAGCTCAGGGCACTTCTGTATATCCAATGACACTGCACTCGATGGCAGATGGTTTACCAGAAGTAATTGGAAAATTAGATTTTGATTGCAAAGGACGAGGTACTCTTCAAGGGGAATTTGATGGCGAGGCGAGGCTAAAGTCCGATGACATTCGCATCACACCGCCTGGCCTTGGGCCACTGCGTTTAGTTAGTTTGAAAACAGAAACATCAATCAAAGTAACCCCTCAAACACTTGCCTGGACCAATCTCACCATTCAAGTCGGAAGCAGTCAATTCAGATCAGACGGCGCTTTGAAAGACTGGCGGAAGGATGTTCCTCTCTATGCTGCCAAAATTACTGGTGACATAGACGATCTCGGCACGCTCCTTAAGCATGTCGACATTCCCTGGGTGGTTACCGGGCTGCGTTCACTACCAAATAATCTCGCTGTTAAAGGAACGATAGCTACAAGCGGAAAAATTTCTGCGGAACCGAAAAACGAACAATTTACAACAAGTGTTACGCTCGATCATGCCAGCGTCAAACTTAAGCAAGAGCCACCCCTTGAGGCTACGAATGTGGCAGGGCAGCTCGATTTTGACAAAGCAGGTTTGCACATTAAGCACATTACCGGACAGTTTGATGGCACCGATTTCGTCGCGACTGGCAAACTCATACCCGGCAAGAATGTGGATGCCAACTTATCCGCTAAAAAAGTACACATTGCCGCAGTTAGAAACCTATTGAAGGCAGCAAATATTGGGTCGTTCGACAAATTCGTCGACGCTTATGCCTTTGCTGGAAAAATGGAGGGAACTATACGCGACATCGCTGCCAACATTACCGGTAAGCCTTCTGCTGCAGATTTAAAATTCTCCTGCAAACTTGAAGATGTTCATTTCTGGGATCAAAAGCACAAAGAATTTTTGATTGCCAACGACGGAATTTTCCACTTCAAGGATAAAAGCTTTGCACTGGAAAAGGTTAAAGGTAAGCTGGGAACTGGTACGTTCATCGCCAATGGCTATGCTGGTCTAACTCCTAATTCGCCCTGGGCATTCACATCAACAGGAACCTTGATAGACATCGCTTCTCTCAAGCAAGGTGTTAGGGTTGCTAACTTTGACTTCCCTTGGCTGGATGATCGAATTTTGTCTGGCCGCATTAAGACTGGCGATATAGCTCTTACTGGCAGTTTTTTAAAGCCGAAACTGTTCATGTCGTGTCAACCGGAAGATCTCGTTTATATTCCACTAGGACCCTCCAAGCCATTTAAGATGAAATCGGGTCTCATCGTTTACGACAATGACAAGTTTGAAGTCACCAAGCTCACTATGGATGGCCCTAACTCCAAAATGAAGGTGACGGCAGCCGTAAGAAAAGCTTCTACCGATCCGAATTTGATGAGGCTCAAACTAGAAAGTTCAAACATTGATATCGGTGAGATCCTTTCATTTGCTAATGCAAATACAAATCCAGCCGTTATTAGAAAGTTCGTTGCGAACGGTCTAAAAAGTTTGCCTGTAGAAAATATCAGCGGAGTAATGAATGCAGATTGCAGTCTCGATCTAACTACTGATTCACCCACCGTGCAGGGAAATGCTACCGTCAAAAACTTCTCGGGTGTGAGAAACGGTCACACCATTAGTCTTTCAAACGGATATTTCTATGCGGATAATGGCGGACAGAACATAGCCTTCAAGAATTTGAGCGGCAATATTGATCATTCGACATTTACGGCTAGCGGCAATGTCATACATCTAGATAAAGATTTTGCTAAGTGGCAAACTCAATTATTTGTTAATGCAAACGTTCCGCCGGAAGACGTCAACACAGCACTGGAACAGCGCGGGGGTGAAGTGCTGAAAATTACTGCAGCTCAGCCTTTTGCAGTAAGAGGAAGGATTACTTACATTCCGCCTAAGATCAGCTTTGATTTCAATACGGACATGAAAGCTGATGCGAATGTTGCTATCAATACGAACTATGGACGTCTAGTTCAGCCAAAGGGCCAACCCATGGCATTGCGTGCCACCGTCAATTTGTTGGATGACGAAGCGGTAATTACAAACGGGCATTTCTTCGTCAATAAAGCGCTCTTCAATATTTCCGGAAAAATAAGCGAATCCAAACATAATTTGGTTATGGATTTCGCCAGCCCGCAACCAGTAGATATCGCTGGTCTCTTACCGGCATTGCCTGACATGAACCTCGGTGCTAAATTCGGGGATCTTACCGGAACAGCGAAAGTTTCATTCCACCTCGCCGGCCAAAACGCTACACCTAATCTCACTGGTTCCAGTACTTTTTCAAATGTCGGCTTGCCGCAATTCAACTTGAACGGAATATCCGGAGTAGCAAACATCACACCAGTGCAAAAAATAAATGGTGTCACAACAGCTAATGTGGCGCTCAAAATTGATTCTGCAAACTATGGGAATGTTGCTCTGGGAAGTATTAATGGTGCGCTGATTACTTCCGATGATCCGAAAAAGGGCTTCGCGCTCCAATTGCAAAAATTTGCAGGCAATATTGCCAAAGGCACGTTCCTAATCGATGGAAATTATCTGGCTAATAAACCAGGCGACTTCGATCTAGACATTATTCTCAAGAACTGCGATGCCAATGTTCTATACAAACAGCTAACCGGCAGAAAGGACCAAGCATCTGGATCTCTTTCGCTTGACCTCTCTACAAAGGGACAACTGAATGGTAGTTCAATCATGTCCACCATCGCTGGCGAGGGCAGCTTTCAAGCCTGGAAAGGAAGAATCAAAGAACTTGGTTCTCTGCAAAGCAAGCTTGAGGAAGCGAAAGTACTGGAAGGCGGAATACTGGGTCTGAGTGTAGGCAATCTGCTTGCACCATTGCAATCGGGTGAGAACGGCGAATTCAACTCCGTACAAGGTAATTACACAATAGATCATGGAGTGCTCAAGCTATCGCAATTTGATTTCAAAGGTGATGAGCTCCATCTAGAACTTACCGGTGAAGCAAACTTGAACGATAAATCTGTGCGTATAACTGCTAACGGCGATATGCCACGCATGAACACTTCCGGCAAAATCAGCAAAGCAACATCGTTACTAAGTCTTGGCGGTATAGCTGATTTCGTTGCAAAGGGTACTCCTCTGGGAACCCCGAATATACCCGTGATAGGTGGAATCTCCAAGTCTTCAAAGCGAACATTCACTTTCGATATTAATGCAACTCTGGAACACCCGGAAACTATTGGCAAATCAATTTTGAAAACATTCCATTGGACCAATGAAAAACACACGGCCAAAGTGAAAAATAGCGAAGGCAAAGACAAAGAAGAATTAGTGGACAGCGCCAGTTCCAACTGACGCGTTAATATCCGGCATGTGTCCTAGCATCCAACCAATTACACCGTTACAGACTTCTTTTCCGCATTGACCTTCTTCGAAAATCAAATGTTCAGACGTGCCGCTTAAGACTAAATCTTTGTCTTCCGTACCAAGAAGTTTGAAGAGCTGAAGCGTGCCTTCCGGTTTCACAAGGTGATCCTGGTAGCCTTGAAAGACAATTACCGGAGTCTTTTTAATTTTCGCAGCTGCTGCCTTGTTTTGATTCATGAATTCTTGAAAGTGGACGAGCTCTTTGGGTGTAAGCATAAGTCTATTGAACGGATCACTTTGCCAGGACTCGCGAAGACTCAACTTGTGAGTGGCTTGCTCAACTACGTTCGTGCCAATAGAAAACTGCTTATTCTTGTCTTTTACAAGCCGTAGCGCCACCAGCAAATTAGTCTTACCAGATTTGTATCTGTTGCCGGCTGGAACTGAACAAATGAGACCGTCTATGAGGTCCGGATTGCGCGCGGCAGATTGCATAGCAATAGCACCACCCATCGACTCGCCCAGAAGAAATAGAGGCACGTCAGGGTCGTCTCTTCGAATGACACGCAGAACATGTTCCAAATCATCCAAACATCCTGGCAGATCAACCTCATCCTTTCCTTTCGATTGGATGTAAGTACCAAAACCTCTCATATCGAAGGCGATCGTCATAAAGCCGCGTTGGGCAATTTGACGGGCGAATGCATTGAAGGATTTACCATTCAACCCCAAGCCATGAACACATACTACAATTGCGCGCCTGTTTATTTTGGGATCAACCCAAACCCAACCGGGTGGATCCATCTTTCCTGAAAGAACTAAGTTCCATGGACCAGGTTTTGCCATGCTGCGTTGTTCATTGACACACTGCAGAATGACTCTTTGCTTTTCGAAAATACCGGTATCCGCTTTCAAGATCTCTTCTCTATATCCCTCGCCAAAGATATATTTGCGAGCACGCTCTTCAATTTCTTTTGTGACTGTTCCTTTTTGTTTTTCTTCAGCAATAATGCGATCTAAGTTGGATTTGCGAAATATAAAAATGCATTTTTCGTATAGTCGTTGGCTTGTCTTAGTGTCCCGAATTTTCTTATAGGCTCCCGAAAGACTCAGAAGCGTCCAGGCATATCGAATGTCAGTGTCTCCGTATATGGTTCGAACTAGTCCAGCTTCTCTTCTGAAAGGTTCAAGGGACGATTGATAATCCTTCAACCGCCAATAACACGCTCCAAGCCCCTCCAGAGCAACTACCATTGACTCAGAGTTGTCACCGCCGATTTTATCGAACAAGCCTACGGATTTTTCGTAGTTTTTGACGCCGTCGGCATATTTACCGCCTGCATAGTTGATTTCACCTAGTTCAAGGTAGAGACGAGCGAGACTCTCTTCGTCTGCGTCTTCATCCCTTTCATAGATCTTGACCGCCGCACTAACCAGTTTCTGAGCCCTTTTTGATTCGCCGCTATAGAATCTGCACGCAGCAAGATCACTCAAAGCTTGCGCATAGTTGAGCGGATCTGATCGATCATAACCACGCCTTTTCAGAATATTGATTATTTGCTCGTACGATACAGCGGCTTGCTCGTAGTCCCCAAGATGGGCTTGGCAATCGCCTAAATCGCGCAGGCGATGGAGAGTGATAGCATCTTGCGATTTCTCTGTTTTGCCAACTTTGGTGATTAAGCCTTTATATAAAGGCAGTGCGTCTTTATAGTCACCATCCCAGTAAAGTCTGTCTACCTTTTCTTCAACAGACTCGGTAGATCCAATTGCAGACGCTGCGGGTTGATCGATAGCAAACAGGGTAGAAGCTTGCAGAAGAGTTAGACAGACCGCCAAAAGACCTGCCCGCCAACTAATTTTTGTTGTTTCTTGAATTTGTTGTTTCTTGAAAATGATTCCGAACCATCCAGATCTAATTCAGCAAATAACTAACGCGAGTTTTGCCGCCCTTCGTTTTAATTTTTGATACTACCAACGGTCCAATTTCACCGACGTTTCGTAAATGTGTTCCTGCACATGGGCAGCCGATGTTCTCACCGATCGAAACTACACGAATCGGCTTGTTTCGCTCTACATATTCCGGCAAACCACCGCACAGTTTTCCAGCTTCTTCGCTATCAGTCACTACTACAGATACAGGCAGGTTGCTTTCGATTAATCGGTTAGCTTCACTTCCAACTTCGCGAGTGACGGACTCTTTGTCAGCGCTGGCTGGTTCGCCTTCATACTCTACATAAGGTCCATCGGGAAAGTGATAGGCCTTTCCGGGTGACAGGTTTAAACCGAGATTTTGCACAGCAACATCCAACAGATGCCCCGCTGTATGCAAACGAGAATTCAAAATTCGCCTGTCTTTCGCCACCACCATTCTCACTTTTTTACCAGCTTGAAATTCAGCAAGTACAATCGGTTGAATACCAGAGCCAAAGTGATAAACCACACCATCTAAGTTACGAACATCGACAACGGAAAATTCCGTGTCACCTAGTGAAATAGTGCCTTGGTCTGCTGGCTGACCGCCGCCTTGTGGGTAGAAAATGGTTCGATCCAAAACCAAACCAATTCGGCCGTCCTCGAAGGTTTTAATCTCTGCCAGAGTAGCTTCATCTTCGTATGCATAGGTATCTTCGAGGCACGCTAAATACGTTTCCATGCTAAACCCTTTTTATTTGAGCCTTGATTGGGGCTTTGATTGAAGCCATTTCGCCCATATTATGCCAGAATTATTGCCTGATTGCTGCCAAGGTAAGGCTCGTGTTAACTGCGGTTGAGTTCTTTTCCGGAATTGGAGGGTTCGCTGAGGCTTGCCATCAAGCCGGTATTGAGATAGTTCAATCCTTCGATCAGGATGAAGCTGCAAACTTCGTTTACGAAAGGAACTTCAAAGCAAAACCAAACAGTCGTAATCTAGATTCCATCCGTTTGGGGCATATAGCTCCAGCCGAACTCTGGTGGTTGAGCCCACCTTGTACACCATATACGGTGCGTGGCTTGCGCAAAGATTTGACTGATCCCAGATCTCAATCGCTAGTGAATCTTATATCAATTATTCCGAACGCTTTACCAGACACCATCGTTCTTGAAAATGTATTGGGTTTTAAAAGCTCAGATGCAGAGAACCTGCTATACAAGACACTCGTGGAGTGTAAGTATTCAATCTCGGAGTTTACACTTTGCCCAAGTCAGTTCGGTAAACCAGCGCAACGACCAAGATATTTTGTAGTTGGATCAAAGCAGAAAATTGAAAGCAACAGAACATCATCACTGAGCGAGCAGTACTGTAAAAACTTTCTTTCAAACTACATTTCAGGGGATCTTTCAAAGAATTCTGTCGATCAGTTATTGCTCGAACCGCACATAGTGAGGAGATACAGCGAAGCTATGAATATCATTGATATTCAAGATGCCGGGCTGGCGCACACTACCTCCATTTGTTTTACGAGTAACTACGGCAAGTGCCTGCGTGGTAGCGGCTCGTTTTTGAAAATATCAGAGGATGAAGTTCGACGATTTGCCCCAGCCGAAATTTTGAGTCTCCTCGGTTTCCGTAAGTCTTTTACTTTGCCGGATTCTGTCTCGCTATCTAAGCAGTGGAAACTGGCTGGCAATTCTCTTGATATTGATTGCGTGCGGTACATCCTGAATGTCGTGTCCTCCAACTTGAGGATAGACGGATTTCGTCCGCCAGCTCAGGCAGGCTCTACCATTTAAATGATTGCGTGTAGGGTTAAAATAACAGGCTAACTTAACAGTTTAACTTGCAAGGTTTCCTGTTTATCGATATGCTCATTTCTATGCCAAGAAAAAACTTCGATACAGCAGTGTCCGACTTTAGTCATTCTGTTGGCCAGTTGATCCGCCGTGTTCGAGCAGCGGGTGCATCACATGGTCTTTCATGGACGGAGTCATCCGTCATGGCCAGATTGGACCGCAATGGTCCGGCAACTACTGCAGACCTCGCCCGTGCTGAGGGCGTGAAGCCACAATCAATGGGAACGACAATTGCTGCGCTGGAAGAAATGGGCATGGTCGAACGAAAACCACATCCAACTGACGGACGGCAAGTAAATATCGATCTCACCGTCAAGGGCGTTACCGTCCGGAAAACATCCAAAGACGCAAAACGAACTTGGCTGGCACACGCTATCTCACAGCTCGATCAAGAAGAACAAGAAACTTTGTTTGCTGCTGGCGAGATCATCAAACGGTTAGTTGAATCGCAAAAACTCTGAATTCAAAATCAAATGAATCGTAAACAATTTAAAAGGAAATCTCATGGCAATCACAACTATTGATCCGAAAACTGCTCTTATCGTGATTGATCTACAAAAGGGCATCACCATGATGCCAACCGCTCATCCAATTAACGAAGTAATAGCTAAAACTGGCGAATTGCTTGACGCATTTCGCAATCGCAGTCTTCCGGTGGTGCTGGTCAATGTTGATAATTTAGCGCCGGGCCGAGCAGAACAAAGCTTCAACGTCAAACAGCTGCCAGAGGGATGGACTGAACTGGTTCCTCAGCTGAACCAACAACCGAAAGATCATCTGGTTACAAAGCGAACATGGGGAGCATTCAGGAACACTGACCTCGAAGAGTATTTGAAAAAGAATGATGTCACCCAAGTTGTTGTCGTTGGTGTTGCTACCAGTGCTGGGGTAGAGTCAACTGCTCGTCAAGCGCACGAGTGCGGCTTCAACGTAACTCTGGCTGTTGATGCAATGACAGACAGAGACCCTGACGCTCACACCAATAGCGTGACCAAAATATTTCCCAAACTAGGCGAAACAGGCACGACCAAGGACATCATTAATCTTCTTCAAGCACGCAAAAACTGAGAGTGATGAAATTCGTTCTGGAGAACCCGTGAGTAGCCTCATAACAGGCACCTTCCGTTCGCTGAACGGCTTCAACTACCGGATGTGGGCAGGTGGTGCGATTGTATCCAACATAGGAACATGGATGCAGCGCACCGCCCAAGATTGGCTTGTCCTAACTCAACTTTCAAACCATAATGCCACCGCCGTAGGTGTCGTAATGGCACTCCAGTTTGGACCCCCACTTCTATTGTTGCCTCTAACTGGATTTGCAGCCGACAATTTCGATCGTCGAAAAATCCTGCTCGTTACCCAAGCATCAATGGGAATACTGGCTCTAGGACTGGGTATCCTCACAATTACAGGACTGGTGAAATTGTGGCACGTTTACGTGTTCGCTTTCCTACTTGGTTGCATGACATCTTTTGATGCGCCGGCAAGACAAACCTTCGTTGGCGATTTAGTAGGTGAAGCTGACCTATCGAATGCGGTTGCGTTGAATTCAACTTCGTTCAATGCTGCACGAATGATTGGTCCGGCCATTGCTGGCATTCTCATAGCATCCGTTGGAACAGGGTGGGTGTTTTTGATCAACGCGGCATCGTTTGGAGCCGTCCTTTTTTCTTTGAGTCTCTTACGCAAAAGCGAGTTGCACAAAAGAGAAATATCATCGAATAATGGCAGTCTTATTGACGGTTTTCGCTATGTTTGGAGTAGACCGGATATTCGAGTTGTTCTTGTTATGTTGTTCTTGATCGGAACTTTCGGGATTAATTTCGCAATCTATATTTCGACCATGGCAGTGAGCGTCTTTCACGTTGGAGCAAGTCAATACGGACTTTTAACATCCATGATGGCAATTGGTTCTGTTACTGGTGCTCTCGCCTCCGCCAGACGTGCCAAGCCGAGTCTCACAATCCTTTGCACCGGTGCTTTTATTTTTGGAATCGGTCTGTCACTTGCGGCAATCATGCCTAACTACTGGCTATTTGGTTTCGCTCTCATTATCGTTGGTATGGCTGCACAAACATTTACGACCACCGCAAACAGCACAGTACAACTGTCAACAGACCCCAATATGCGCGGCCGTGTTATGGCAATCTTTTTTGGCATCGCATTAGGCGGAACACCGATTGGAGCCCCCTTCGTTGGTTGGGTTGCTGATACTTTCGGACCACGTTATGGTCTTTGTGTGGGTGCCACAGCCGGATTTGCCGCAACGCTTGTGGGACTCTTTTATTACCTGAAGCACAATAAGATCGATCAGCCCCTGACGAAATCTGCATAATCTCGCGGTGGCGGTGACTTTTTAAATGACTTCAAGCGAGTATAATCGAACATTCGTGCTGTAGATAATGGGAGCACTTGATGGAAAGTAACAAAAAGGCGTTGATCGCTGAAATTTACGCTGCTTTCAATAAGCGAGACATTGACGGCGCATTGGCGCACATGAGTGAAAAAGTCGATTGGCCAACATCATCAGAGGGTGGTCGGGTAGTCGGAAACAAAGAAATTCGTGCGTACTGGACTCGCCAATGGGCTGAGTTTAATCCCCACGTAGAGCCAATTGAAGTTATTGATCGAGAAGATGGCAAAACCGACGTAAAAGTGCACCAACTCGTCAAGACTTTGGATGGCGATATTCTTTCAGATCAGGATGTGTGGCATACCTACTCCATCAAAAACGGTCTGATAGAGCGGATGGACGTTAGCGAAAAGGAACCCAGCTTTAAAAACTAGTCGGGCTAAATCACAGGTTCAAATAAAGCTAGATGACCTCATATAACAAAGTTAAACTATCGCTAGGCGGATTGACGATACACACCGGTCCAAAGGACGACGGGCCGCGATTTTATTTTCGCATTCTCACTTTGGATAACTTGAACGCGTTTATCGATCAACGTTTTAATATCAACTTTGCAATCAAAGGGGATCACGTTGGAACAGTCGAGCACATTTATGGATATTCAGCAGCGGATAATGGTGGCACTAACACACAACCCATTCTTTCTGTAGAAGGGCTTGGACAATTCAATGATTTTGGATTACAACTCCAACTGAAAGGTGATTTGGGTGCATACAATCCGGATGATCTCGGAGCTTACGGCAAGAAACATGAGCCGTCCCAATACGAGTTCAACATTGATTTATCTTGGGATCAAATAGACAACGATCTTTTTCCCCATATGTTGTATCAGTTTGCTTCCCGTCAAACTGTTATTCTCGGTTTGTCTTCCAAAGAAAGTGAATCAAATGATTTTTCTCCAACAAGCCAGGCATCAAAAACTTCACACCATTTCTGGATTTCCCCAAGCGTCAACTGCCTAAACATATCTACGAAAGAGAGCCCATCCGAATTTTATCGCTTTTATTTCATCCAACGTGAATTCCTGCAACGAACTTTCCGTTATCCTGATTTCAAAACTAGCATCCTAGTGGTGGCAGATGATCTTAGTTTTATGGAATCGGAGCTTTCAGTTAACGGAAAACCGATTAGATTCAGTCAAAAAATTGTTTCATGCCGATTAAATGGTTCTATCGATGCAGCGGGAATGAGGCTGGATTTATGGGGAAGATTACGCGCTCCAGAGAAGGTCGGCGTGCCGTCCGATAGCATAAAGGATCGATATCACATCCAATTCTTTTGCTCATGGGAGGACATCCCAAAATTCCTAGGCTATCGCTTTCTCATTAGAGATGAAGTTGTGAGGGTCAGATCGAAAGCGTTAGAAGCAGGCTGACAAAGGTTCTGCTTTCAATCCAAGCAGTTCTAACATCTCTGAATCTTCGTTAGCATCATTGTTCGCTGTTGTTAGCAACTTCTCGCCAGTGAAAATGGAGTTGGCACCAGCCATGAAGCACAAGGCTTGTTCTGCGACAGACAAGCGCACACGTCCAGCTGAAAGGCGTACTTTCGAGCGTGGCATGGTGAGGCGGGCTGTGGCGATCATTCTGATCAATTCCCACGGTGATACTGGTGGCAGTGATTCAAGAGGAGTACCCTCCACTGGGATCAGTGCATTAACTGGAACCGATTCCGGATGCTCAGATAGAGTCGCAAGAGTGTGAATGAGGTCGATGCGATCGTCATCGCTTTCTCCCATTCCGATAATGCCACCACAGCAAACTGTAATACCGGCTTCACGAACATTCTTCAAAGTGTCTAGGCGTTCTTTATACGTTCTCGTGCTGATGATTTGCTCGTAGAAACTTTCACCAGAATCAAGATTGTGATTGTATGCGGTTAAACCTGCTGCTTTCAAACGTTTGGCTTGATCGAGATCAACCATTCCTAATGTGCAGCAAACTTCCATTCCCATTTCGTTGACTTGTTGCACCATATCTAGAACGCTTTCGAAGGCTTCGTTGTTTTTTACTTCGCGCCAGGCCGCTCCCATACAAAATCTGGTGCTGCCTGCTTCCTTTGCTAATTTCGCGGCGGTAACAACAGTGTCTACATGCAAAAGGGCTTCCGGCTTAACAGGTGTATCGTACCTGGCTGATTGTGGACAATAAGCGCAATCCTCCGGGCAGGCACCTGTTTTGATAGACAGCAATGTGCACTGCTGTACATGTTCGGGATCATGATAGGTTCGATGTACAGTTGCTGCTTTATAAATCAAATCCATGAGAGGCGAATGGTAGAGCGCTTTTATTTCATCTCGCTGCCAATCTGTACGTATCTCTCCAATGCGTACGTTCTCATTTCCCTTGACAGCTTGACCAGAAATACAAGTGGTCATAGATTCTCCTCCAGACATAGTTCGTTGATTATTTTATAGGCTGACTCTAATTCTTCGCTCGTTATGCAATAAGGTGGTAACAAATAGATTGTGTTACCGATTGGCCTAATCACAAAACCTCTCTCCATAAAGCGCGCTCTCAAAAGCGGTGATATGGACGCAAAATAGCCGCTCTCTTCGTCTGTCTTGAGATCGAAAGCCGCGATTGTTCCACAGACGCGTGCGCGAGTAAAGTTTGGATGATCTTGGATATATCTTTCTATGAACTCTAAGTGTAGTTGTTCTTTGCCAGTGAAGCTTCTTTCCCGCTCATGGAGCAATTTCATTGACGCCACTGCAGCAGCGCAAGTAATTGGATTGCCGCTATAAGAGTGGCTGTGGAAAAATGCCTTTTCCCAAACATCATCGTAAAAAGCCTGGAATATTTTTTCTGTGGCCAGGGTAAGCGCCATGGGCAAGAATCCGCCAGTCAGACCCTTTGAAAGACAGAGGATATCAGGTTGGGTATTTGCCTTCCGGCATGCAAACCAATCGCCAGTTCTGCCGAACCCAGTCATTACCTCATCATAAATAACTAGCAGGTCATGTTCTATAGCAAAACGTTCAAGCTTGCCAAGATATCGTGGGGTGCACATCCTCATTCCGGCTGCACCCTGCACAAGCGGTTCAACGATAATGCCGGCATAAGCATCAGGAGATTTCGCTATTAAAGCGGCTAGTGCAGCAAGGGATTCTTCTTCCTTTGCTTCAGCGTTGCTATCAGTTAGGTAAGTTTCCGGAAACGGTATGGTGTCAATTTCAAAAAGCAATGCTTTAAACGGTCGCCAAAATTCGGATGACTGTCCTAACGACATAGCACCAACTGTGTCACCGTGGTAGCCGTGGTCGAGAGCGATAAATCGATTTCTGTTCTTAGAACCTTTATTCAGCCAATATTGGTAGGCCATCTTCAAAGCTACTTCAACAGCTGTTGATCCATTGTCTGAAAAGAAAACTCGTTTCAAACTTGGTGGCACAACAGACAATACTTGCTCAGCTAGTTGTTCGGCTGGCTCGTGAGTGAAGCTTGTAAAAAGAGCTTGTTCGAGTTGCTTAGCTTGTTCGTATATCGCTTCTGCAATTACTGGTTCGCTATGCCCGTGGATAGTTACCCACCAGCTGCTTATGCAATCGAGGACGCGCCTGCCATCAGTTAGCTCTAACCATGCTCCTCTTCCAGCCTTCACCATTTGGGGTGTAGGAGCTGTCTTCATTTGTGTAAATGGACGCCAGATTGGTGACGTAGCTGTCGCCGTTATCGTGCTCATTTCTTTATATGCTCCTCAGCGAACCATTTTAGTTTTGAATCGTATGTTTCCTGCAATGTTTTTCGATTTATTTCTGCAAGTGGTTCTATTTCTGCTACCACCTCTACGCGTCCATATTTTTCAAGCGCAAGCTTATTTGATCTGTGCTTGGGACCATTCATAATCACGCCAGCAATTGGAATGGATGCTTTGCGCAAAGCATCCAGCGATAGAAGCGTATGATTGATGGTTCCCAGTCCGGATTTTGAAACGAGCACTGCAGGGCAACCTAGTTGTTTGATCAAATCAATCACAAAATGCCTAGAGTTGATCGGCACCATAAGACCACCTGCGCCCTCAACAATGAGAGTTTTACCATTTGTCCCAGGTGGCACTTTTAAATCGGATAGCTGTATTTCGACATCATCTATCTCGGCAGCAGCATGAGGAGACATAGGAGTTTTTAGCACATAGCGTTCCGGCAAAAAATGTTCATCCGGCAACTGCGAGATCTCTTTGATCCACTTCGAATCAGTGGTCGGTTCTGTTCCGGCTTGAATGGGCTTCCAATACTGTCCAAGCGTTCCAAGCGTAAGTATGGCCGAAACTAATGTTTTGCCGATATCGGTATCTGTGCCTGTTACAAATATCATTTTTTCGAAATCTCTCCCAATAGAATCTTGAACGTTATCTCGACAGGTCCACTGCTATCCCAATTTCTTAGCAATCTTCGAAAGTCTGAAGTCGAAAGTCTGCCACCATCAATGCGTGTTGCACCACCAACCATTTTCAGCCACTGGAAGAATTCCAGAGCTCGTTCAAAATGTTGCACCACATCTACTTCTAAACTTTCGCTTGCATAACCCGCACCAACATCCAACATTTCGTAGCCCGGCAATTCATTGGCAGAGCATGGCAGCCCAAATTTATCGCATATTCCTTTCCATTGGCGGAAAGAACCAGTAATTGGGCAGGCGAAATAAAACGAGCCGCCTTCATCCAGAAGGTTAAGCAGCTTATGCAGATTTGTTTGGCGATCTTGCAACCAATGTAGAACGAAAGATGATGCAATGAGTGCAAACTTTTCCGTTGGATAAGATGCTGAGTCTTGCGCATCTAGAATGCTAAAACTCAATTCCATATCAGTATCCGTGAATTTCGAAGAGCACGTGCTGAGCATTTCTGGAGAAAGATCCGTAATGACCAATTTACCGGATTTGCAGATCGAAACAAGTTGCTCGGTAAGATTGCCTGTTCCGCAGCCCAACTCAAGGATTGGACCGCCTGAATACTTGGCGCGCTTGTTTATGAAAGCCCCGAGAAGCTGTGCAACTTGGAGTTGCACAGTTGCAAGACGATCGTATTGCATTGCGCTTTTCGAAAAGCTCTTCTCAAGAAGTTGTGCAGTTGGTGTCATGCCGTTGGGATTCCTGAACCGGGGGTTACTAATTCTCGATTTAAGCGAGTAGAGATAGCCTGCACGCACCAATCACTGCAGGTAAAGGGAAGGGCATGTCCAGCTGTTGGGTGTACTTGCAATGTTGCATTCGTAAGTTGTTCGCTCAAATTCTGAGCATGCTCAATTGGAACAATGTCGTCTGTTGCGCCATGCAACAACTCAATGCTCGGTATTTCTTTTAGTAAGTTTAGATCCAGTTGCGCTGAATCCAAAAAATCGAGATCGTTCATAAGCAACTCAACATTTAGTTTGCTTGTATCGGGATATAAATCTTCTTGCAAATTGCAGCCTTGATAGAAGCTGTGCAAAACCTCTTGCGGCGCTGTTTTCATTTTGCGTTGCATTGCTTTGTTTATGAGTTTCGAGCGACGATTATGATCTGAAAACTCATGAAAGCTGCGGAACCCACCAATGATTATCAGTTTTTGGCAGCGTGTAATTTGCTCTTCCGGCACAAAGTGAAGTCCAAGAGAGTGGGTGACGATTACTTTTGGGAACCGATCAGTTGGGAACATATTAGAGGAAACTGGTTGGCTGTCTTGGAAGAAATAACCGCGATCAAACTTCGTTGCACTCATTTGATGCCATGTATTCCAGCTGGCTCCATGAAAGCTCCATCCATGATAGAAAATTATCTCACATGCTTTGATCTCACTTGATTCCATTACGCCAGCTCTTTAATGCGTTGAGTAGATTCTCTACTTGGCTATCACTGTGTTTTGCAGACAAAGAGATTCGCACTCTTGCTGTGTTTTGCGGAACAGTCGGTGGTCTAATGGCAGGAGCAAATATTCCTTTGCTTTCCAGATAACGAGATAAAGACACCACATCTTCGTTAGACCCAATGATGATTGGAATTATCTGCGTAACGGAAGGTCCGGTTTCGAATCCCATTTCCTGCAATCGTATTCGGAAATTGGCTGAAAGAGAATGGAGCCTAAGGCGTTCATCCGACATCTGAGGTATCAAGTGCAAAGCTGCATCAATAGCTCCTAAAGCGCTTGGTGGCAATCCGGTTGAGTAGATCATGCCCGGGCAGAAATTGACGAGGAACTGTTTCATGGCAGCCGAGCAAGCGACATAGCCGCCGAATGCACCACAGCCCTTGCTAAACGTCCCCATCATAATAGCAATGTCATTGCGCCGGGCTGCCATGCCCATGCCGTTTTCGCCCAGCACTCCCATAGCGTGAGCTTCATCTACGAAGAGGTCAAAATCATATTGACGAGATTTGGCAATCAATTCATCCAGAGGACAAACATCGCCATCCATTCCAAAGACAGTTTCCGTCACTACCCACGGTGCTTTTATGGATTGGGCGGTTGCATTTAGCTTTGCTTCGAGATCGCTTACGTCGTTATGTTTGAAACGGGAAAATTTAATACCGCTGCTTTTAACGCCCATAAGAATGCTGGCATGGCTTAAGCGATCGCAAAATATTGCGCTGGCAATCTGGCCAATGCACTCAAGCACGCTTGCATTCAACTGAAAGCCTGAGCAGAAAATCAAAGACGTTTCTGTGCCTTTGAGATCAGCCAATTTTTGTTCTAATTCTTCATAGACGCTGAGGTTTCCGCATACCAGTCGAGAAGCAGTGGAACCGGCACCAAAGTGCTCTGTAAATTCCATCGATCTTTCTTTCAAATAAGGGTGGGTGGAAAGACCCAGATAGTCGTTAGAGCCAAAGTTAATGAAGCGCTCTCCATCGATAAGGCATTCCATGCCATCAAGAGGGGTCACATAACGCAAATGACGCTCACGATTTTCCAAAGCGCGCTCTTCCAGCGCCGCTTTAATCATGAGCGAGGTTCGTCTTGCTTTGTGCGTTGAGACCATGTCAGGACTCTATCGCTGCTACAAACAAAAAACCTGAACCTTGCTTAAGAGAAGAGTCCATGCTCATCAATTAAACTCAAGGCGACTTAACTAAAGGCGTCTCAGAAATCGTGAACCTACCTGATATGCAGTCCAACCCAGCTTCGCCTTCAGCAATCGCCTTCCAAAACGTATCGTACGACGTGAAAACGATACGGCAAGAGGCGTTCACGGTATTGAAGGACGTTACATTTCAGATCAGTCAGGGCGAGTTTGTATGCGTGGTCGGACCATCCGGCTGTGGCAAAACTTCAACCCTAAACCTGATTGCGGGCTTCATGAAGCCTACGCAGGGAAACCTTTCCATTCAAAAAGATGGCGAACGTGCCGTCCAGCCGGCAGTTTGCTTTCAGTCCGATACTTCTTTTGCCTGGATGTCTTGCCGAGAAAATTACCGCTTCGCCCTGAAACACAAGAAACACGCAACCGGACATGATGATCCAGCTCAAATAGACCAAATCGCTAAATTGACAGGCTTGACCAAGTTTCTCGATTTTTACCCTAAGGAACTGTCAGGCGGCATGCGAAAGCGCCTCGAACTTGGTAGAGCCTGGTTAACCGGCTCACCCGTTTTGCTACTAGATGAACCGCTTGGGCAGCTCGATCACATGACAAGGCAGTCGATGCAAATAACCTTGCAGGATCTGTGGCTTGAAAACCGACGAACGGTTCTAATGATTACTCATGACAATGAGGAAGCCATTTTTCTTGCGGACAGGGTTCTCATAATGGGTGGTCCACCCGGTCACATAGTTTCTGAATTGAACGTTCCATTTGCACGACCCAGGCAAGATGATTTCCGCTACTCAACAGAGTTTCAAGCGGTGCGAAAAAATTTGCAGGACCAACTGGAAAAACTTGAACATGGCGAGAGTTGAACATGGCTAAGCTTGATCCATACGGGCGGCTTATTCCGGAAGAGCGCTCCGGTTTCTACCTGGGCATTGCAGCAGCAGCCTGGGTGGTTGTTTTTACTGTTTACTGCTTTTTGGTTCCTATTTTTGTATCGTCATTGAAATTTCCAGGCCCAATTATGGTACTGAATGCAGTGCACACTATTGGCCCTTCGATCCTGATGCATGCCCTATCGACCCTGACACTGGTGCTAATGGGATTTAGTATTGGTTCAATTCTCGGCGTTTTGGTCGGTTTCGTAATGTTTGCAAGTGCGGCTGCTGACTCGTTATTATTTTCCTTCATTGAATTTGTTCGGCCGGTGCCACCAATTGCTCTAATTCCATTTTTCATTCTCTGGTTTGGGCTGAATTTATTAGCGCAAGTAGGATTGGTTGCGTTGGGCTGTTTTCTCGTAATGGTAGTGAGCACACGAGAAGCACTGAACAAAGTAAGTATCGAAATTAGGAGAGCAGCACTTTCACTTGGTGCAACGGGATGGTCCTTCTATGTCGATATTCTGCTTTGGGCTATCTTGCCATCTCTTGTCGCTCCACTAAGAGTGGGATTAGCTCTGGCGTTTGCTCTAGCTGTTGCGGCTGAATTTATGGGCGCGCAAAGTGGGCTTGGATTCCTCATGATGATCGCTCGCCGCACGCTTCAAACTGAAACAATCCTCTTAGCAGTGATTATTCTTGGAATGGAATCCGCTATTATGGACTGGCTTTTGAGAACTCTATTCAGGCGGTTAATCCGATGGCACAGTTAACCAGTGGTGGCATGCATTTGCGCATAGGTAAGTTTTTCGCTTGCATTTCAATTACAGTTTATGCTCTATCTGGCTGCGGTGGCAGCGGAAATTATCTCGCCAAGGACAACAGCCCTGTTAACCACACTGCAGTAAATGACACAGTGCGAGTTGCTCTTGCTCCTTACCAAGATGCACTACTACCAACTCTTGGTGAGACAAAGGGCTGGTACAAAGAAGAAGGACTCAATGTCGAGTTCAAACTGATGGCCATGACGGAAATGCAAGAAGCCCTTGCTGCCGGTGCTGTTGATGTAACGTTCAATAATATAGGCAGCGTTATCAGCACGCACGCTAAAGATCCCAATGCTGTATTCGCCTACGGTTTCAATATTTTTGATGGCGGCTATGCAATTATGATTCGAAAAGATGGTGGCATTAAACCACTTTCCTCCTTTCTTTCCAAAATAAAGAACCGCGAAGAAGCAGTAAAAGCATGCGCAGCACAATTGAAAGGAAAGACAATAGTCACAACCAGTCATACAGATATGGAGCAAGCTGTCACCACAGCTCTTTCGCGGGGCGGTCTCAATTTTTCAAATGATGTCCATATTAGAGACTTCAATCCTGATGAAGGGTTGGCGGCCTTCCTAACTGGAACGGGAGATGCCTATTTGGGCGGCATACCACAACGTACCAGAGCAACGAAGGAAGGCATGATCGAAATGCTCGTTGGTCCTGATCTTGGCTCACCAGAAATAAATGGTTACGTCACAACCAAACAATTTGCAATAGAGCATTCCGAGCAGCTACTAAAACTTCTGCACGTCTGGTTTAAATCTGTAGATTACGTTACCAACAACATGGATGATGGCGCAACTATTATTGTCGCTAAACTAAATGCCCAAAGCGGAGCATCTTTTACGAACGATGACTTCCGCCGTTTCTGGAACAAGATCGAGCATTACCCTCCCACTCCGGAAGCAGTACAAAAAGACATTCTCGACCCAACTGGTTATTCCTATTGGCGCAACCGCTGGAATGATTGCAACCACTATTTCGTCGACATTACCAAAGCTATTCCAGAAAAAGTAGATCCGGACGGCACATTCATCATGCCGGAAATTCAAGCGCAATATATTAATAAATACGGCAAGAAGTGACGCGTCAGGCTTTGAATAATGTGGTGAACGGCGAGGGGCCGCAATATCACCAGAAATAGGCGTTCGCCTTAATAAGAGGTTCAATGTCCCGTTAATGTCACACACGTTCTTATACTCATCAAATTGACACCTTCACGTATTTTTGGAACCATGAACATTTTCGTTAAAATAGCAATCACATCACTGCTCGGCGTATTGATGTTCGCAACAATCTCTGGTGCCAGCGCACCACAGAAATCACTTGATATAGCCGATGCTAAGGTGGCTTCCCTTTTAGCAACTATTCGATCAAAAAATTACGATGCGACGCAGGAGGAAACAAATGAGGAGCTAATCGCTTTCTTGACGGAGGTTTGCGAAGAGCCTGCTAGTTTCGCTTTTCCTTTTAAAGCCGCTTCCAAAGAAGGTTTGTCCTTAGTATCTTCTCCGGACAATAAAATGCGAATTTACTCTTGGGATGGCGGCGGGGGCACTCTTAGATTTTTCACGTCGCTGGCACAATATAAGGTGTCTGGGGATCGGAAAATCAAGCTCTTAATTTTACATCCCAAACACCATCCGATGCGGTGCGAAAAAGATATAGATGCAGGTTGGAACTACGATAAAATCCGAATTGTTAAAACAGCCCATGGCGGGCCAATTTATCTGGCATCTGGGTACGGACAGTACTCGACTTTCGGTCGGGGACTTAGCGTGGAAGCGTATTACATTCGAGACGATAGCCTCAGTTCAGCTCCCGTATTTAAAAAGGGTGAAACACTCGCAAGTAACATTTCAGCCTCCCTTATAGGTGGCTTCGGAAGCATCGAATTTTCTGAGAACCTTAGGACCATTGAAATACCTGAAAGCGACAAAGATTGTATGCGGACAGGAAGGGTCCTAAGCTACAAGTTTGACGGAGAGATATTCAAATTTGACGGGGCGAGATTCGAAGCGAGTACTGACAATTGATAATTCGCCAGATGGTTTTCAAGGAATGATTCACTGCTCCAAAACTATTTGCCAATCCTGCGGCAAGGTGGTAGCTCCCGCGGAGCCACCACCATCCGATAGTTCCTTTTGCCTGCCGTTTTCAAATCTATGTAGTTGCAGCCGAGCCAACCTGATACCGGCGCCGCGCCTAAGCCAGGCCATCCAGTATTCCAAGGATGTCTTCCTTCGGAAGGATTTCGAGTTAGTTGCAGCACTTGGTTCTGGTACGCTTGCAGACGCCTATCGGGTAAAGAGCAAATCTTTAGACAAAGATTTTGTTATCAAAATCCTCAACCCCAGACTTGCAGAAAATCCGAGAACTGCAAAACGTTATCGTCTCGCTGCAGCTGCAGCACTTCGTCTCAGTCATGAAAATTTAGCCCATGTAGTTGAATCCGGCATCAATGAAGAAGGTGCCTCGTATGTGGTATCAGAATATATTGACGGGCAAGACCTCGCTACTGTTTTGCAAAACGAAGGTTTCCTCGATGCAAGCGATGTAATTGAACTGGGCATTCAAGTTCTGGGAGCGCTCTCCCATGCGCATGAGAACAACGTTATGCACAGAGGCGTTAAACCAAGCAATATTTATCTCACCGAAAGAAACCAGAGTCGGTTCAAAGTAAAGCTTGCGGATATTGGCATTGCAAGAGTTTGGCCAAGTGCCGAAAGAGAAACTATTTTTGAGCTGCTCGATGACAATGAATTTGGTGATCCTCGTCGCTACATGAGTCCGGAACAGTACACAGGTCAGCCATTCAAGCCATGTTCGGATGTTTATTCGCTGGGCTGCGTATTGTACGAAGCCATTTCCGGCATGACACCTTTCGCATCAGTCTCGCGGGCAAAAATTGCTATAAAGCAGCTAACCGAAGATGTTCGTCCTCTCAATGGACACCTTAAAGTTCCAGATATTTCCTCCGATCTCGAAGCAGTGATATTGAAAGCTCTTGCTAGAGAACCGCAAAATCGATATCAAACCGCACAGGAAATGTTGAGAGATTTGCAAAAGGTTGGCACACAAATTGGACCGAATGCCGCTAAAAAACTGGAAGACGGTATTCTGCCGAAATTACTGCGCTTCACAAAGGAATATTCACCGTTTGCTATAGGCTTGGCATTGGCATTGACATCGGCATTGACATCGGCATTCGTGGCATTCAATGCAAAAGTGTTCGTCCCCGTAAAAAGCAAAAGTCCAGCATTGTCACCGAACGATTCGGTTGCAATTTTCTACAAGATCGCCACTTCTCCGCACCTACATAAGGCCGATTTTCACGACGCAAATTTTCAGGCACTAAATTTGACCAATTATCATTTTACTGATTGCAATCTCACGAATGCTCACTTCAACAGCGCCAATTTGAGCAAAGCCATTTTTAGGTCAGTAAATATGCGCGATGCCGATTTGGGTCATGTCAATTTTAGCCATGCCAAATTTTTCAATTGTAATCTCAGCGAAGTTAGTTTAACTAACGCCGACTTGAGCAACGCTGAACTGTTTTCTGTTGATCTTCATGACGCTGATTTACGCTACGCTGATTTGAGTCATTCCAAATTGAACGACGTCGACCTCAGAGGTGCGAATCTCTTGGGTTGTACGTTACCAGATGATATATCTCGCGCAAAGTTCTGGTAGTTAGAGTGCTTTCAAACCCGGGATGACCGATCATATGCCAATGATGATGCTCGAGAAAGATGGCAGCATAAACGTTCGGAAGCGGAAACATTTCGGCTCATAGGCAAGTTTATTGACCTCAACCAAGTCAATGGACTAAAGTCTGGAGGATGTACAGCAACCTAAGTCGTCTATGGCTATGCAATACCTCGGCCCTCATTACTGGAGCCGTGCTACCTTGCGCCGCACTCGCACATCCGGTTTTTGCGCGTACGCCAGACTCGCGTGCTTTGACAAAACTTGCCCAATTAGCGGCACGCAAGAGCTCAATATATTTGTTAGTCGGTCATTCCCCAACCGCTTCAACGGTTGCGACGAGTCTTTCGATTCAAGGTAGCATCGTTGCCAGTAGCAGTTACACCACACAGCTAAAACAACTGCAAAGCCAGATATTGGCAGCAAATCAGCGAATTGCTTCAGCTCATAGTAAGAGTAGCAAATCAGCTATTTCTCTTTTTCATCCAAGGTCCAGGACGCTGCTTAATCAATTGCAGTTGATTCGTAGAACTGAGAGGCGAACTTCTATACAAGCAGCCCTAGAAGCTGCAAAATAGCTCGACATTAATTCATACTTTAATCGGCTTTGAATCGATAGCCGGGTTAATGCATTCGAAAAGGTATGCATCGAATAGCTCTCCTTGAATCATCATCTCTTTGCGAGAGCGCCCAATCATTTGCAATCCGACGTTCTTGTTAAAACGAATCGCTGCGAGGTTTTCGCTGTGTGTGGACGATGATATTTTTACGCATTGAAGTCGTTCCCATGCATAACGCAGAATCTCATCTCGATAAACTCGCAGAACAAATCGTTGATTGGCCATCCCTTTTCTATATTCTGGTGCAACCCAACCCATGATTTCAAAGTTGGAATTCTTCCTGACGTTGTAGATACAGATACCTGCCACGCGCCCGGTGCCGTCTACCACAATCAACGTTTCGCAAGCCAAAACTATTTGCTTTACGAATTCGTCGAGGCCGATTCTCAACGCGTCGTCAAAGATCAACGGCTCCGAGTACATTGCTTCAAAGGCATCGATATACTCTGAAAGTGTGTCAAGGTTCGCTTGAAAAAATTCGACCTGAGATTCAGGTGTCCTCTGATAGCCGTCTTGAGCGCTCAGCACTACTAACTTATGCTTGTTCAGATTTCCTCCAAAACGAATATGTTCTGCGTTAGCTAATTTCCGCCCTGAGGATCCATGCTATCGCTAAAAAGATTGGTCCTTTTTGATCATTGCGAATTAGGCTTACCACCAGGTTCACAAGACCGACGCCGGTTACAACCAAACATAAACCATAAAGGCAAACTGTTAGCAAGCCCCCCATTTTTATTCCTGGTACAAGGCAAGCGTCTGAGGGATTCTTCGGATTATAAAAGGCAGTAAACTCTTGTCCCTCGGAATATTTTTCTATTGCTTATTTTTGCGCGGGTCCTTCAGATCAAGCATCTTCAGTCGATTCAGTTCGTAACAGCTATTTTGTTACCGCCCTCTGCCATCACTTTCAACAATACTTCCGCTGCACTTGCGAAAAGTAAATCTGGCTCATCGCCGCTTTGCGGGAAAGAGCTAATTCCAATGCTCACCGTGATCGGAAACGCTTTCCATGTGAAAGTTACCAACACATTTTCCAGTTGTGTGCGAATGCGTTCGGCTGCTACTTCTGCTCCTAAGGGCGGTGTTTCAGGCAATATTACGCCAAAAGCATCTTCACGGCATCTGCCCGGTATGTCAACGTCTCGTACTGAAGAGAGCAAAACTTTTGCGGCTTGCGAAATTATGGCATCACCAGATTCGGTGCCATATTTGCTAAGAAGATTCGGCCAATCATCTATACCGACAAGCAAAAGAGACAAATCTCTTTTGTATCTTTTCGAACGCTTTAGTTCGTAATTCAAACGTTTGAAAAACGATTTGAAATTGAAAGTTTGTGAAGCCAAATCTAAAAGAGCTCGACTCGCCAGTTCAGCATCGCTAATTTCAGGACCTTCGGCTTCACGATCGGCATAAAGAGCTGATTCCTCGCTCGGAATGGCCAATTGTGGCACATCCCCACCACCCCAGGGCACCAAATCATGGCGGCTGCGCAATTCCGCAACACGCTGAAGGAACAGAAATTCTTTGTTGACTTTACCGTCCTGGCCCTTCCAGTCTTCTGCTTCGCTCAAGCCCGTGTCCTCTTACTTGGCAATGATTATAGTGATAGATGTATGCCTTAAGTTGCTATATTTACGTTACCAGTGTTTTAAACCCGCGTGAATAGTGAGCCTATAAATGTTTAGCGGTATGCCCCCATTCCACTTAATGGGCTCCAATATTTTTAACCCCGAAAGCCCGCGTGTCGAGAGGCGTGTGCAGTGGGACCGCATTGCCCTGTTATTTAAACCATATTTGAAAGAGCAATTCAGCATACTCATATGTATATCTTCAATCGCTTTCCTTGGTCTCGTGCCACCCCTGGCGACAAAATTTTTGATCGACGGGGCTATTCCACAACAAAACATCGCTCTTTTAAATATCTGGGTCGGCGCCATGATTGTGGCTGCGCTTTGTATCAGCGCAATTGGGGTTGTGCAGGGTTATTTAAATGCTTTTGTAGGCGAAGGAATAATGCGCGATGTGCGCTCTGATCTCGTCAGGCACTTACAAAAAATGCCTATATCCTTTTTTACGCAAACAAAAACAGGCGAAATTATGAACCGTGTTTCCAGCGATGTAGACAGCATTGCTGGAGTTGTTACCGGCACTCTCGTATCGATTGCCACCAATATAGCCATTATGGCTACCACGCTCGTAACCATATTCGCCCTCAATTGGCGATTGTCTTTGATCTCGCTTGCCGTTATTCCTTTCATGATTTGGCCGCTCTGGCCAGTTGGAAGACGCATGTATGAGGTTCGCAAACAAACCAGGCAAAAGCGTGATCAAGTTGAGAGCTTGACGCAAGAGACTCTCTCCCTCTCCGGTGTCATGCTAGTGAAGACCTTTGGACAGGAAAAGTTTGAAAGCGAACGCTTCTATCGTACGCGAACGGAGCTTATGGACCTTGAAATCAAGTTGGCAATGATTGGCCGGTGGTTTATGGCCGTCATCGCCGCCATGATCATCATTGGGCCTGCAATTGTCTGGTATGCGGGTGGCTGGATGGCATTTGCTCATCAAATGACGGTCGGTACGATCGTCACGTTTGCCGCCTTGTTAAACAGGTTATACGGGCCAGCTTCGGGTTTAGCCGGCATTCAAGTTCAAATAGTCAGTGCTCTGGCAGTTTTTGAACGTATATTTGAATATCTCGATCAAGAAACGGAAGAAGCTTCAGATCCACTTGACGCTGCTGAGCTTCTTTCAGTGCGTGGCGAACTGGTATTCGATCATGTGAACTTTGGCTACACTGACGATCGACCGGTTCTCGAGGACATCTCCTTCACAATAAAACCTGGCCAGATGGTGGCAATCGTCGGACCGAGCGGGGCCGGCAAGACCACAATTACTCATCTGGTTGCACGCTTCTACCGTCCGCAAAGCGGCAAAATTCTTGTCGATGGAGTTGACATCAACCAGGTGACATTGGCATCGCTTAGAGCCAACATAGGAATCGTCACGCAAGAAACCTATCTCTTCCACGACACGATCGCCAACAATTTGAAATACGCCAACCCGAATGCGTCCAGCCAAGAACTTGTAGAGGCATGCAAGGCTGCAAACATTGACGACTATATTTCCTCGTTGCCAAATGCTTACGAGACCATTGTGGGCGAACGCGGTCACAAGCTAAGCGGTGGCGAAAGGCAAAGATTGGCCATCGCACGAGCACTTTTGAAGAATCCTCGCATCCTTATTCTGGATGAAGCAACTAGCTCTCTTGATTCTGAAAACGAGAACCTTATCAAGGCGGCACTCAAACCACTCATGCACGGACGAACCAGTTTGGTTATTGCTCATAGACTTTCTACTGTTCTTGCAGCAGACGTTATACTTGTCATACAAAACGGCAAATTAGTCGAACAGGGAACTCATGCAGTTCTTTTACAGCGAGACGAAAATTACGCTAGAGTGTATCGTCAACAGTTTGCTGAAGGAACCCGCTCCGTAAATTAGACTGATATCGGATGCGGTGAAATCAGAGGAATCAAGTTAGAGGAAAGGGAGGCCAAAATTATGGGCAAGGCAAACCAAGAGCAAAAAAAAGAAGTCAAGAAAAAACCAGCCAAAACAAAACAAGAGAAAAAGGCTGCCAAACAAGCTAAAAAATCAAACTCCTAGATAATGTCCACAGAGCCAAGCCAAATTAAAGTCCTGGTGGTAGACGATCATCCGCTCAGTCGGATCGGTTTGAAATACCTCTTGGACGAGGCGAAAGATATCAGTATCGTCGGCGAGGCCATTAATGGCGAGCAAGCAATCACCGTAGCGGAACGCTTACAGCCAGATGTTGTCTTGATGGATGTCGGTATGCCCGTCATGGATGGAATTCAGGCCGCGAAGCGCATCCGCCAGAAGAATCCTGCTATGCGGATCATCATGCTCACCTCGCATGAAAATGATGAGGACATTTTCGCCTCACTCTCGGCTGGAGTAAATGGATATTCCCTCAAAGATATCAACCAGAATCGCTTGCTAACCGCAATCCGAGCTGTTTATGCTGGAGACTTCTGGCTCGACACGACTATTGCCAGCAAGGTTATGAACGTCCTCTCAACGGCGCGCTTGCCCTCATCCAGTTCGTCCTCGCCCATTGCAGAATCTTTGTCGCCGCGAGAGCTTGAGGTTCTAAATTTGCTGGTTGAAGGCCTTTCCAATCAGCAAATTGCCGATCGGCTTATCATCGGATTGGAAACGGTCAAAACTCACATCAAGCACATTTTGGACAAACTAGCCGTAACAGATCGAACGCAAGCAGCTATAAAAGCGCTTCGAGACGGCATTGTTTGATCAAATTGCAATTAAATTGGACGAGCTAACAGTCGTTATTCGTCTTTGGGCTTCATTTTCGCTAGAGAACGCTTTTCTGCCAGCATCAAGAGCGTGGAGGCTGGCACTTTGAGTGCGGCAGCGAGACGACTAAGATTCCGCAAAGATATATTCCGGTAACCGCGCTCTACATCGCTGATGTATGAGCGATGGAAATCGCTCGATTCAGCCAATTGGGTTTGCGATAAATGGAGTTGATTCCTTTGTTCTTGCAAAACTTGACCAAGGGACACGACCAAGCGGTCATGCGCAGTCAGTTCTTTCACCATTAATTCGGTTCCATTCGAGCCCACTTTCTCCGCCTCATTTATTGACGCTAATGAATGACATCCTATAGGGCGCAGCCTGTCAGCATAATCACCGCTTTTCGTTATTTTCTATCCTTCTAAACGGTGATCTCTCTCGAAAGTCCCTGCTTTCAAGGCCTCCAGAGTCCGTTAAACTATGTTTCTCAAGGGCTCTTTTAAAACCTGGTTGGAATCGGAATGCCAAGCGACACAAGCGTTTTGAGCGATATTCACAAGTTGAAAACGTTCCTCCTCGCCAAGGGACCAACCTGCATTCACACTCCCGAGGGTCTGCTCAACTATCGCTATGTCATCCCCACCTTTGAGGCCGTGGCAGGTTCAGACGACACCTCAAAAGTCCCTCAACGTTCATCGACCGGCCATTATCTCCAGATGTACGATTGGGATTCCTGTTTTTTCAGCCGAATGGCTGCCAGATTTGGTGCTCCGGGCCTCTCCCTCGACGTGGTATCAAATTTCCTGCACTTAAAAGGTGCTGATGGATATGTGCCGCGTACCATCTCGCCCGGAAGAATTTGGGACAGTGGCGATATGTGCAAACCTTTTCTTTGCCAGGTGCTTTTGCACGACGTGCAAGCAGGTGATACCACAATTGGTGCAGTAGCACGATTGCTTGATGATCTGGATTGTTATTTGCAGTATTACCAAAGAACAAGAAAGAGCGCATATGAGCTTTATCATTGGCGAAATGTTTTGGAAAGCGGAGTCGATGATGACCTCGCTCTCCTTTACCCAGTAGAAGCCGCTAAAGACGAGAATGATGAAAACGGTTATCCCGACGCGCGGCTTCTTGCAGTTGACCTCAACGCTTATTTAGTTTGCGAATTTCGCGCCTTTGCACAGCTGTGCGCTTATGCAAAAGCGGCCAAAATATCCAATGAACATCAAGATGCAGCTGCAGTTAAGTACAATCAGGAAGCCGACAACCTCGTAACTTTGATAGACGAACACTTGTGGAATGAATCCCTCAATATGTACTGCAATTTCGATCCGTTTACGAGGCAATTCGTGCCCATTCGTGGCTGGACAGGCTTGCTGCCCGCAATCTTTGGATTTGGCAAATCTAATCGAACCAAGATCACACTTGAAGAAGTTTTGCTTAATCCGAAGCATTTTTATCGACCGACCGGTCTAGCTAGTGTTGCCGCATCCGAACCGCTGTATAACAACGCCAAACGTGGTTTGTACGGACGCGCGATCGTTTCGAACTGGCAAGGACCGATGTGGGTTCTACCTAATGCTCTTGCTGTGGAAGGGCTAAAGAAACAAGGGTACAAAACTGAAGCTGTTGAATTGGCTAAGCGCTGTGTCCTCACCTTGTGCCGATCTTTAAACGAAAAGGGCACATTGTTCGAAAACTACAATGCTGAAACAGGTGATGCCTTATGGGCTCCGAACTTTATGAGCTGGAATGCACTTTCTCTTGCGTTGATCGATCTCCTGGAGTGAGCGGGGACTCATCGATATAACGTACCGGCACGCACTTTATGTGCCGTACCAGTTGTATCAGTTGTACATGTTGCGAAGATTACTGACTGTTGCATCCGTCTTTGACAATTACGCATCCCGCCAACTATGCTTCGATGAAATTCCGGATTGCCTGAATTTATCGGCGTTTCTGGGAATTTTACGGTAGACAACAAACTAATTTCGAACTAAATTTGCTGCATATTCTGGCATCACGTCTGCACTCGTACTGCATTAGTCCCACTAGAGCAAGTACTGCTAGAGAAAACTAAATGAGCACTCAACTTTTAGATCCGTCGGCACAGAAAGATACCGATGCCGCTCCCCAGAAGATAAGCAACATTGGACAGAACATGCGAATCGGTATCGGTTCGTTTAGTTCCTGGATGCTTGGAGTTGGTGGCATCATCGGATCGATGGCCTGGTTGTTTCACAGTTACATGATTGCAAGGGCTGGTGCTCTGGCTGCTGTATCTGCATGGATCCTGGCCGGTTTTGCATTTCTACCTGTAACACTAATCCTCGCCGAACTGTCTTCAATGTTTCCTGCCGCTGGCGGTCCTTATCTCTACAAATACTACGCCTTGAAACGGCTTCTGCCCAGACAAGGTGAGCTCTTTGGTTTTCTAACGGGCTGGTTGTTCTGGGTTTGTCTCATCGTTGGCTATGCCTGCATGGGCAACGGTCTTGCAAATCTTGTTGCAACCACAATCTGGGGTAGCCCGGGAGCGAGTCCGGTATGGTTTGGACCAGCAATTATTTTCAGCTTGTTTTTTGCAGCGACTGCTGCCAACCAGATGCAGGTGAGCAAAGTTACCGGCATCAATAACATTTTCACCGTTATGAAATTCGGCATGGCGCTTGTATTTGGAGCACTCGTTCTATCCATGCCTACAACTTCCTTCTCAAATCTCATGCACACAAGCGGTGCCCTGGGAACCAACTACTTTGTCAATCTATTGAGTGTGATGACGCTTGCCATCGGCGGATTTGGTGGCATAGAACTGGTGGCATGTGCTTCATCCGAAACCGCCAATGCCCAATCTAATGTTCCGAAATCGATGATGCTTACTTTGATTTCTATAGCCCTTATCTATGCAGGCATGTGCGCAGCAGTTGCAATCGCTTCACCCTACGTTTTAAGCCCCGATCAATCCGCTGCCCTTGTTCCAGGAACTACATTTGCTGCCACCGTACCCGGTGTCACTGCCTTTTTGGCTGGCAAGAACTGGGGTCAATTTGCAACGGCGCTCGTCATAGCATCTATTGTAGGTTGCGCACTGGGTGGCTTGCTGGCATGCGCACGGATCGGATATTCAATGGCACATACCGGGCTATTCCCGAAGCAGTTTGGTACCCTTTCTGAAAGAAATGCTGTACCAAGTTACTCACTTTGGTTCCAGTGTGGCTGCCTTCTGGTCGTTGGCATCGGTGCCAACATATTGTGCCGATTTGGAGTATTTCCCGACGCCTATTCATTCCTTGGTGAGACATACAGTTTCATGTACATAATGCTTGTCGTTCTTTATGGCGCAAGCTTAATAAGCTTACGTTACACGGACCCGCAGCTGCCCAGACCCTTCCGTATTGGCGCTTCAGGTAATGGTTTAGCGTGGTTGATGGCACTTGTTACCGTGCTAATATTTGGCTACATTGCGTTTGGTTGCACGAAATGGATCTATCAATTGGCCGGGTTCCTCATCCTCGCAGCCGGTATTCCAGTTTATGGCTACTATCGCTGGCGAAAATAACAAATGACCGCGAAATATTGCCAGTAAAATCGCGCTTGCATGAATGATGGGTTCATTTCTTAATCGCTACTTCAACCTCGAAGGGCTCGAGACAAATCTGCAAACAGAGGTGGTTGCAGGGCTCTCTACCTACCTAAGTCTTGCCTACATTCTCATTCTTAATCCGGCTATTCTCGGTCACTCGGGCATGGATAGCAGCGCCATTCTATTTGCTACTGCCATTGCCTCCGGTCTCTCAACTATTGCAATGGGAATTTGGGCGAAATTACCTTTTGCGGTAGCTCCTGGCATCGAGATGAGCGGCTTCTTTGCATTTAGTGTTTGCGGCACGCTCGGAATGAGTTGGCAGCAAGGGCTCGGAACATGCTTTTTATCCGGCATTGTTTGTATTGTCTTGACGCTTCTGCCGGTGCGGCAAAGAATTATCGATGCCATTCCAGCCGGATTGAAAATCAATATCGGCGTGAGCGTAGGAGTTTTCGTTGCTACTATCGGGCTTTTTGTGGCGAAGATTCTTTCCTTCAAAGATGGTTTGCCAGATTTCTCAAATTGGGGAATTGGCAGGCTGACCTCAAGCGAGGCGATCGTCCTTTACGTTGGCTTCATAGCTGCCTTTGTACTGAGCATGAAGCGGTTTCGCTTTCTGGGCAGCATCCTGGCGGCTATTGTCATCGCTGCAGCTGCTTGCAAATTGCTTGGAATAAACGTTAAGGCACCGCCTGAGTTTTCACCGGCTATGTTCAAATCTCTTTTTCAGTTAGACCCAATTTCAATTCTGAAAGATCGCCGCGCACTCTCTGTGGTGCTTATTTTCTTTATCATTGACTTCTTTGGAGGTATCGGTAAATTTATAGGTCTTACGGCCGCCACGAATCTTCAGTCAAATGGAAAAGTGCGCAATATTGAAAAAGGGCTCTATGTAGATGGCGCCGGCACTATTCTTGGATCGTTGACAGGTACATCCAGCCTAATAGCATTCGTTGAAAGCGCTGTCGGCATTGCAGCTGGTGGACGTACGGGAATTACTGCCATTGTGTGCGGACTTTTACTACTGGTAAGTCTCGTTTTCACACCACTTGTTGCTCTGGTTCCCGGGGAAGCTGCCTCCGGAATTGCCCTTTATGTCGGGTGGCTTTTGCTGCCCATTCGGCATTTTTTAGACGACAAAACCAGTTTTGGAAAATTCGATGTCGCAGTGGCAATTATAATGGGCGCGATTTCCTTGTTTACTTTCGGATTGGATAAAGCGATGTTGGCCGGATTTCTCGCCTATTCTTTGAAGCAATTTTTTACACCTGGCGAGAAAGTAAATTATTACCTTATAGCCACAACAGCTCTCCTTGCTCTTTCAACAGGCATGCAGTATGCGTGGAAGTAGCGATAAAAGTGTACCGGCTTTCTACAATGTCCAGCTTTCTAATATGTTTCCGCGTCTTTGGAGCGTTTTAGATCGGCCGCTGCCTTTTCCTTTTGTCCCAGATGAGAGTAGACATCTGCACGAGCCGCATACAATTCCGGAGTGGCATGAACGATCACAAGTCTGTTTAGATCAGCGAGAGCTTCGTTATTTTTATTCTGCTTTCGGTATAGGATTTGCCTTTTATTCAGCGCATCTTCATCTAGTGGATTCGCTTTTATAAGTGGGCCAAGAGAAGAAATCGCATCATCATAGCGACCGAGATTACTCAAGATGTCGACACGCTTCAACATGTATTTGCGGTAGTGAACATTGTCCTTGGCAACTGCAGCTTCAATCTCTGGCACAGTTAGTTTAGCCCCATTTTTCCTCGCTAGCTGCGCATAAGCGTTATTCATGAATTCGATCCATATGTTTAAATCGGCTAGGGCCTTTTCGTGTTGATTTAACTTTTCATAGCAATGGGAACGATCTAATCGGCATTCGATTTCATTTTCTACTATCGGTGTGTAATCTCGCACTGCATCAGCCCAGCGCGCCATGTGCTTTTCAAGCCCAGCCTTATTCATGAAGCCCCTCTCAAAGTTTGGGTCCTTCTTGATTGCAACCGAATAGGCTTCGAGCGCACCATTAAGATCTTCGTCATTTGCTTTAGCTTTGCCTAACTCCACCCAGAGGTATGCAGAATTCGGATAGACCTTCAAAAGCCTTTCATAACAGAGTATTGCTGCTTTGGAGTCAAGAGCTGAATCGCTATAAAACACGCTTGCCAGTTCATTCACGTCGAAATCTTCAGGGGCGAACTTTAAAGCCTTGGTAAACGCATTGTTCGCTTCTTTGACGCGACTCAAAGCAGCATAACAGTGTCCCAATACCGCCTGGCATCTGCCATCGTTGGGCGCAAGTGCTACAGCCTTTTGCGCACTTTCCAATGCTTGATGTTGCATCTTCTGGTAGTCCATATGCGAATCATTCGGACCCTTTTTTGTTTTAGTCAATGCAAGCAAGAGCAAAGCGTAAGTCGATAATAAATGTGGATTTTTTGGATCTAATTCAAGTGCACTTTGCACATTCTTCGTGGCTGCAGGAAGCTGCTCCGAATCGGTTTTGGCAATCAACGCTCCCGCAAGCTCATCCCAAGTTGAATTGTGATTTTTCTGTGCGAGTGCTTGTCTAACTAATTTGGACGCTTCCTTATATTGGCCGTTGTGATAACACTCGTAGCCTCTTACAAGACCTTGATGATCATCACCGACGGAAGTTTTGCCTAAACCAGGTAACAGCGCAAAAGGAAGAAGTAGGAAGTAGCAAAGGCAATAGCAAACTTCTTTCATTGCGGGACTGATGGAGTTGTGCCGCTTTTCTGCTTCCACCATCCGGTCTCCCTCTTTTATACTTAGACCTTATGCTTTTAGCTTATCAGTCTGAAGACAGAGGATGACTTGAAATTTTGCGCTCCTTGAGGAAACGTGCAGCACCGTCTCCGAGCAGATCTCTATGCATGCGCCAGCGATCACCAAAAAATGAAAGTCCGATGTGAGAATCAACGATGTGCGTCGCTAAAAGATCCACACCTTTCTCCTCGCTATCGATACCCTCACAGTAGATGATGTGGTTTCCTTCCGAATCTTCACCAAAATACTTTTCTAGCAACTGCATAGTTGAATTTTTCAATCTGGGTTGGTGTCCGCCAAAGACGATGACGTGCATATGCTTGCGTTCTTCCGGCGATACCATTGCCATGAAATCATTGAGATCTTTTTCCATCTCAGTAAGTTGTACCGAAATCGCCTCGTAAGCATTCTCAAGTGAATCGTTTCCTAATCCACCGGCAAAGGAATCAAGTACCGCCTTGCTGACAGTACTCGCCTTCAAAACCCGGTTAGAAAACGCTATAGATTCGGACAGAATTTTTTCCTGCCTTTTGAGAGTGAGTGGTGGCAAATTCATTTGTGGCAGTATTTTGACGACTGACTCGGCATAATCACGGAAGGTTTGCAGGTCTTTGATTGTTTGATCTTCGAGTGGCTTACTCGTTTTCTTAAGCAGGATCAAATAAATCGACAACGGAATATGGTCGATAACTTTCAATTGATCGTAAAACTGAATCTGAGTGCCTCGTTCGATCCTATTCTTGCCGTTGACTAGAGTAATCTTGTCGTCCTTCAGCAATATATATGGACCAAGTTCCGCTATCACCAAAGACTTATCGGTGAGGTAGGATTTGTGGAAATCTCGTTCGACATCATCCAATACGTCGCCATATGCTTTAGAGCAATGGAAAGTCAAGTTCGAGAGCAACACAACTGCCAACAGACCTGCGCGTTTGATCATGCCGCCTCCAATTGTCGTCTATTTCTTTATAACGCCGGGGTTATTTACAGCGGCGGGATTCTTTATAGCACTGGGGCGAGCTGTGGTTGGTTTTACGATGGGCGCCAGCGCATCAAGTATATTCGCAATTGTTGTCTGCCCGATAATTGTTGTAGCGACGTTGCCATCTGGAGTGAGAACAACCATGGTTGGGATCGGTCCAATCAGGAATTGCTTTACAAGAGGCTTATTGGCTTCATCATCTACATCCAATTTCTTGAACTGCACCTTATCACCGAATCTGGCTTTCCCTTTTTCAAACCAGGCATCGAGCTTGTCGCATTGCGCAGCCCAATTTGCATAAAAGGCAAGCAAGGTCACCTTGCCCTGCGCTATTTCAGGGGCTGGTGGAATGGGGGTTTGCTGTTGAGGAATATCGCCAGGCGATGCGGGCGTTTTACTCATGTTTAGCAAATAGCTATTAGCTTGGGTCGCCAATTGCGATCCTCTTGCCAAATCCACAGACTTAACAAACTCAATTCTCGCCAAGCCCGGCTGTTTGGTTTTCAAATAGGTTTGACCCAGAAAGTAGTGCGCAAGAGTATTGCGCGGTTGAACCATAACCAATTGCATTAGGGCATTCTTTGCAGCATCATAATTGCCGGTAAGCATGAGCGAAATTCCGTTTGAAAGAGCTGACTGATCTACTTCATCAGCAAGCTTGAAAGTCACTTTAGCTTCAGTCATGAGCCAGGCCATGAGCAATCGAAAATTCTTCAACTTTTGCTCAGGAGGATTGTCTTGCGTTTCCTCAAAGATAAGGTGCTCGCTCGGCAAGGCACAAAAATACTTGTCTTGAGTAGCTAATTGATTAAACAGTTCCCAGGTGCCTTCCGGTTTTACGAGTCTATCTTCCATGCCTTGAACAAACAGAACAGGCAAAGTTGTAACTTGCTTTGCTGCATCATGGTTCTCGTTCATGAACTTTTGGAAGTGCATGAGATCCTTTGGAGAGAGATCCATGCGATCGAGAGGATCATTCTCCCAGTCTTTTCTGAGCTTAGGGTTTTTCGTTGCCTGTTTTACAACACCGGCACCGACGTCATTGTCCTTATTTGGTCCTTTTAAGAATTCGAAGAAGACTTTTAGATCAGTTTTCTTTTGTTGAAACCGTTCGCCTGAAGGCACCGATGAAACTAAACCATCAATCATTTCAGGATGTATGGACGCGAAGCGCAAAGCGATGGCACCGCCCATGGATTCACCAAGCAAGAAGAGTGGTAACTTTGGATTTGCTGCTCTTATAGAAACAATTGTTGCCCTGATATCTTCTAAACAGCCGTTAAAATCTACTTCTTGTTTGCCGCCGGATTTCATCCAAGAACCAAATCCACGAACATCTATTGCATATGTGCCTATGCCCAGTTGCGACATATGCGTTCCAAAATCTTTGTAGGAACCACTATAAAGTCCCAGCCCATGGATGCACAGGAGAATGAGATGAGGCTTAGCCATAGGGCTTACCCAGGAGATGCAGGGTGGCAAATTACTTGTAGTTGAAGATGCAGCGCTACTGTCTTTAGCCTTTTCGTTATCTTCCTTCTTTGCCTTGTCTGCTTGCTTTTCCTCTTTCTTCACTTCCTTTTCTTTCTTCTTTTCTTCCTTCTTTTCTTCCTTCTTTTCTTCCTTCTTTTCTTCCTTCTTTTCGTCCTTGGTATCTGTATTCGTTTCTGCGTTAACCGGTGTCGTATCCGTTTGGCCGGAAGAAGATGAAGCCGATGTTGGTGAGTCCGTAGAAGTTCCGGCTACTTCTGCAACTTGGCTTTTGTGCCCAGTCCATGCAAAAGCAGGTAGAGCCGCAGCAAATACGCATTGCAGACTCATAGAAATAGAAATCAATCTTCGCCAATCAGACATTTTCCGATCACGTATTTTCCAATCATTCAATTTCATCAGGTTATCTCTTATTGCTGAACTGAGTAGATATCCAATTAAGTGCCGGTTTAGCGCAGTTCGCCTCAAAATAGATATTGTTTGCAATTCTTTCTTGAGTCCTTGCGATAGACCGGCGACCTTCGGCGATGGGATGTTTTTCAAAAAACGTTTTGAAATCCGCTTCATCGCTTACTGTTTTTACTATTGAATTCGCACCGATAAGTGCAGGAATCATATAAGGAGGGAATTTCTTTACGATTTCAGCCCAATGGCTTTTGGTAAATGTCCAAGCCATATTGTGTCCGTCTCGACTCGCTATTAACCGACCAAGCAAGTGCGGTGAGTCCTGAATACGAACGGCATCGGTTAACGAAAGATCTAGTGTCGCCTGAAACAATTTAGGATCTTGAAAATTTGCAAGCGAGAATAAGGCACGCTTTTCTGTAGTTGGCGTGGTGGCCGTATGCCAACATTCTTCCATTTGCTTATATGTTTGATTGTCTCCATTGAAACTTACGATCGAGAATATCGCTGGCAACAGATTGTTTGGAACAGATTCCTTATTTTTATAAGCTTGGAAATAAGCTCGCGCTTGTTTTATGGTGTCTTCGTCTTTGCCAATCGTACCTAGAGCAACAAGAACGTCGGTGCGAGCAAGCTTTGTCCAATCATCTTCGTCTTTATTTTCCGTCCAACCCAGTTGTTTAGAGCTCTGGTAAAGAACTGCTCTTGCAAAGTTTGCAAATTCATCATTGGCGCTTTTTGGTAATGTTGACCACAGATCGTGGAGCTGGTCTGTTATTTTCGAGACTACAAAAGGATCCGTTTCGTTTTTGAAACTCAAGAGGAAGTTCAAATAGGTCTTCATTGAGACACGCCCAGTGCAAGCAAGAGCCCATTGATCGTCTAATACTGTATAACGTTCTCTAGGTGTCATGAGGCTATGTTCGAATGAATTCAATTGCTTTTCTGGGTAGGCAACCCGAAAATATCCAGAACCATATGCATTTGCAAAAGAGTGATCGGGTAGTTCGCTAAGGAGTAGAGATGGTTCTTTCAACAGAAAGTATTGCTTAGAGTCATATGACGCTTTCAACACCCGACAACCAATGGGGGTTTCCCATAAAGTGCTTTCCTCTAAAATCGGATTGGCAAAGAAACGCTTCTGGCTAAACTTAGAACCGCCACCATTCGTGATGCTAATAACAGGGAATCCAGCCTGATAAACCCAACCATGCATGAGCTGTGAAACTGGCTTTTGTGAGATTGCACCGATTGCATTCCAAAGATCTTCTGTTTTTGCATTTGCAAATTTGTGAGCACCAATATATTTGGCAACACCCTCTCTGAAAGACTCTTCCCCGACATATTCCTCAAGCATACGAATAATGCAGGCACCTTTGGAATAAGTGATATCGTCGAACATCTCAAACGCTTCAACTGGGTTTTTCACATCAGCATGGATAGATCGAGACGACTTAAGTGCATCGGTAGACATAGAGCCACTGCGGGCTTCTGCAAGTTTGTCCCACGCTCTCCATTCCGGCTTAAGGAAGTCTTCCCCCTTGTGAGACATCCAGGTAGCAAATGCTTCATTCAACCATAGGTCGTCCCACCAAGTCATGGTGACTAAATCGCCAAACCAGAGGTGTGCCATTTCGTGCGCAATTACACCCGTGATGGTCATTTGCGTTTGCAGACTGTCCTTTGATGCATCGTATAACAAAGCATTTTCACGAAAACTTATGGCACCTAGGTTTTCCATCGCCCCTGCTTCGAAATCCGGAACGGCGATCAAATCGAGCTTCTTGCCCATGTAAGGCGTGCCAAAATACTTCTGGTAATACGGCAACAGTTTTACGGCAACGTCTCGAGCATAGTTGCCCAATTCTGGTTTGTGTCCGACGCTAAACACTCTTACAGGCACGCCGCCACTGTCTTCCGATTCAGTTGATTTAAAAGGCCCAATGAATAAAGCAAGGAGGTAGGTAGACATTTTGGGTGTTGTTTCGAATTGGACTACCCTGCCATCGCCGCCTTCAAAAATCCCCGCGACTGGGGCATTGGAAATAGCTGTGAAGCCAGGACTGATTTTGGTGCGCAATTTGAAGGTCGCTTTGAAGTCAGGCTCATCGAAGCAAGGGAACATCCGCCTGGCATCGGCAGGCTCAAATTGAGTTACCGCAAGGGCGCATTCTTTTCCATCTTCGTTCTTCGAAGTGGCCCCATAAAAACCGCGTAATTGTTTGTTGAACTTGCCTGTGAAAATTACGCGTAAAGTGTAATTTCCATTCTCCAGAGCTCTAGATGGAACGAATTTCACACGCTCCAGCTTCTGATCCAGAACTATTTGTATGGGAATAGGAGAATCACCTATCTTACACAGTTCCGCATTCGAAACATCCAAGTCGAGTGAGTTCAGCGTCAGTTCTTTCTGCGGCGAATTAATCGCTATAGAAACAGTTTCTTCACCAGAAAAACTGGATGCAATCATATTTGGTGCAATAAACAGGTCATAACTAATTGGTATTACAGATGGTGAGAGCCGATAATTGCTCGAAACGACGGCGGCGCTTTTTTTCGAAGTTCTGGGCACCGCTCTGGTTTCAGCCGCTCTGGGTACAACTTCGGGCACGACTCTAGGCGAGCCTTTTGCCACCCAACAATGCGGCCGCAAGAAGAGGCATAGAAAACCGGCCAGGGCAAAGATCGTTCGCCCAGCGCGTACATTCAATTTAAAAATCATTGATCAGGTATGTTCCAAAAATCATGCAAGCATGCAGTTGAGCCAGACATTTTCAAAAACTTTTCAAAGAGTGTTTTCATGTCCTTGCCCTTGTAGAAATCTTCTTCTTGAAATCCGGATAAACGGTTTTCATAGGAGTAAGAACGGCCGAGCAGTATAGGTACTCCGTTTGCATCAAATACCTTAGATGAAGTCATTCGTTTTACCAGCACATCAGACTGCGGAACGTAATAACTAATTTCTTCGCCAGTTGCCACACTGATTATTTTTCCGGTAGCCTTATCGGTTCTGAGTTCTGTAACAACGCTCCGTTTTACAAACCGTTCGCCAGTCACTTGAATTGGTTCGCAAACGCGCACGATCTGAACGATAGAAAGGTTACCTGCATCAATGTTTGCACTGTAGGGCACGGGGTCATATTGCCAAATTTGACCGTTGTGGTCTTTCTGCATGCCCCAACGTCCATCAGAACGTGCAATTTGTGTACGGGCTGCATTGTCCGTTGACCCATCCGTATAGTTAAATCGGTAGTAATTAGTTTGTTCTTCTTTATGCCATGCCCCAGCAAGCCAGTTTGGTATGCGATACCAGGAGTCACCACTTTCGCCTTTGCTTGGCAATGAACTTTTGCTAAATGTATTTCCTGGTCTGAGGTCGTCTTCTACCGGTTGAACGCTTTCAGCGTGTTCAATTTCGCCCACTAGAACGCGCGCGTTTACTTGCGGCTGAGCCGCAAAAAATATGAGCAGGAACAATGCTGTGAGCGAGACTCGCAAGATTTGTCCGCTGTATTCGGGGGAGACGAACTCAGTAAATGATATCCGATCAGCTAACCTGGCATGGTCTTTGAAGCCCAAAATCTTTAGCCAAATTCCACTACTTTACTACTTGCTAGAAGGCGCCAGACAGGCATATAATGCTGGATCGTTTGAATGGATACGGTTGTCTCTTTTTATCCGAGACGCAGCAAAATGCGACCCGGCGGCGACTGAAACGGGGTCAGCTCGTATTTCTGTCGAACGTTTTTCAGTCCACAGCACACTAATTCTTCGCAGTACCTTGGAGATTCCTAATGAGCCCTGCCAAAACCGATGATAAACGAAGTTCTATTGACGTCTGGCAGTTAAGCGAAGAAAAATTCGAAATCGAAGAAAACCTATTGCGCGAAACGCTGTTCTCGCTGGGAAATGGACACCTGGGATTGCGTGGAGCTCACGAAGAACGCTTCAGAGGCTTCTCCACCAACACCAACGACCACACCTTTATTAACGGCTTCTACGAATCGTCGCTCATCCACTACACCGAAACTGCTTACGGCATGGCAAAAGAACACCAGTTCATGCTGAATGTTCCGAATGGAAAGTGCATCACCTTTGCGGCTGACAAAGAGAATTTTGATCTATTTAAAGGCACAATCAACAGTTACGATCGCAAATTCGATTTCCACAAGGGATCACTGATTAGAAAAGTTGATTGGACATCCGAAGCGGGCAAGCAATTTGTCGTTAAGAGCAAGCGGGTGGTTTCCTTTACTCGACCGGATTTGTTTGCGCTGGAATACGAAATTAAGTCCGTCAATTTTACCGGCACAATCACGCTGCGTTCCGCTTTAGATGGTCGCGTCGAAGATGAGGAAAGTGGTGAACCTCGTTATGGTCCAGCTGTCGGAGCTGTTCAAGGGGTGAACCTCATTCTTTTGGAGAAAAAGCAAACCGAAGATTTCTCAGCTCTCCTGCACCAAACAAAACGAAGCAAGCTTAGTCTTGCCAGCGCCCAAGAGAACAGTCTCTATCTCGGCAATGCAAAACTCATAGAGAAAGACAGCGTTTCAAGCAGCGAAAGTGTTGAGCAGGTTTTCAAAATTGAGGTAAAAGCAGGAGATACTATCCGACTCACCAAATTCGTCTGCTACATAACTTCTCGCGATTATCCTGAAGAAGAGCTATTAGACCGCGCCAAATCCACCCTGGCAGCCGCAAGAAAATCTGGCTTTGCAATTTTATGCGAAGAGCAAGAAAGCTACTTGGCTGAGTTCTGGAAGACAGCAGATATAGAAATTGGTGGTAATGATCTAGTTCAACAAGGTTTGCGCTTCAATCAATTCCATTTGTTGCAGTCGGTTGGTCGTGATGGGCACACAAGCATCGCCGCCAAAGGACTTACAGGTGAAGGATATGGTGGCCATTATTTCTGGGATGCAGAAAGCTATGCCTTGCCTTTCTTCCTTTATTCAAAACCAGAAATTGCCAGAAAAATGCTTGAGTACAGATACTCATGCTTGGGGGAATCTCGCAAACGTGCTCGCGAGATGTCGCATCCAAAAGGTGCACTTTTTGCATGGCGTACAATCGGCGGAGAAGAATGTTCAGCCTACTACCCAGCAGGCACAGCGCAATATCACATCATTGCCGACATTACTTATGCCATCAAACACTATTACGAAGCCACTCAAGATGAGGAATTCCTTGTCAAATATGGTGCTGAGATTGTTCTAGATACAGCTCGCATCTGGATGGATATCGGCCACTACGAACCACGAAAGAACAATGCCTATTGCATAAATATGGTGACAGGTCCGGATGAATACACTGTTCTTGTCGATAACAACTTCTACACCAATGCCATGGCGCAAATGCATTTGAGGTTTGCTGCTGAACTTGCATCCAAACTGAAAACTTCCAGTCCAACAGATTTTGAACGTATCAAAGACATAATCGAGCTTACAGATGACGAGCCAGAGAAATGGTCAAAAGCAGCCGAAAAAATGTATTTGCCCTTTGATGAGCAGTTGGCCATTCACCCGCAAGACGACACCTTCTTATCAAAGAAGAAATGGGATTTAAAGGCAACTCCACCACAGCTTTTCCCATTGCCTTTGCACCACCACTATCTAGTCATTTACAGATATCAGGTTTGCAAACAGGCTGATACAGTTCTTGCCACCTTCTTGCTCGGTGACAAATTCACCATGAAAGAGAAGAAACAAGACTACGACTACTACGAAACGATAACCACGCATGATTCTTCGCTGTCACACTGCACATACAGCATCATGGCTTCTGAAGTCGGCTATTTGGATAAGGCATACCATTACTTCACTCAGTCCGTAAGAATGGATCTCGACAACGTCCACGGCAGTTCATCTTACGGAGTGCATATTGCCGCAATGGGCGGCACTTGGATGGCAGTGATCAATGGATTTGCTGGCATGCGCGCTTACAGTGGCAATCTCCAATTCGCTCCATATGTACCAACTGAATGGAGCTCCTACAAATTCAAACTCTCTTTTAAAGGACAGCTAATAGAAATAGCAGTTGGAAAAGAGGAAGTGAAGTACACCTTAATTGAAGGTGAAGGATTGGAATTCAAACATCACAAAATTGATGTGAAACTGACCCGCGCAAAAGCAAGCCAGACATTTCCCACTAAAGCTCAAGAACTTGCATCTACAGCTACAACGAAAAGAAAAGACCCCGAAGCCTAAAACAAAATGCCTAAAACAGTAATATTCGATCTTGACGGTGTTATCACCGATACAGCGCGTTTTCACTTCCTAGCCTGGAAGCGCCTTGCCAATAAAATAGGTTTGGACATTGACGATGCCTTCAACGAAAAATTGAAGGGTGTTGATCGCATGAACTCCTTGGAGCTGATTCTCGCGCAAGGCACCAAAAAATATAGCGAGCAAGAAAAGCTTGCCATGGCTGACGAAAAGAATGAGGACTACAAAGTACTGATTCAGGAAATGAGCGCAAAAGATCTATTGCCCGGTGCCCATTCAACACTTACGAGTCTTAGAAAAATGAGCATCAAGCTCGGACTGGCATCGGCCAGCAAAAACGCCGCCACCATATTAGAGAAGCTGGGCATCTCAGACTTTTTCGATTATGTCGTCGATTCAAATCAAGTCAAAAATGGAAAGCCAGCCCCGGATATTTTCCTGCTCGCTGCTAAGCAATTGGATTCTGTTCCAGAAGATTGCATAGGCGTTGAAGATGCGCTTGTCGGCGTTCAGGCCATCAAATCTGCTGGCATGTACGCGGTTGGTATTGGTGATCCTAATGTGCTGACCAGAGCTGATATGGTCATTCCGGACCTCACCGGCTTTCCCGTTGGCGAAGCTTTTAACGCTACATTCAACAAAGTACGCGCCTAAACGCCAATACTGGGGCTTTTTAGGGTCTTTTTGCGCTTCATTTTCATAAACCCATAAGATTTGCCGCCCAAATTTTGATGTCTCATTTATGCGCCGAAGAGCATGATGAAAATAGAAATCGGGGAGGAGAAAAAAATGAAATCCTTGAGCACAATAAAAAACGCAAGCACAGCTCTTGCACTTGGTACTGCTTTATCGTGGGGCGTTCCTTGTTACGCTAGTTTCGATTGGAACAACTGGGAACCACCGTTAGGCGCAGTGCACAGAGCAGAAGAGAGTCTCTCAGTGCAGTTAAATGACGACTATGATAGGGGCTACATCGATAGCAACGAGCTGTCGCAGTTCAGACGAGATTTAGATGGTATCACTACGAAAGAAGACCAATTACGTGCTGATCACTACGGATTGGGTCCGAAGGATGAACGAGTAATAGTGTCGAAACTTGAGCAATTCCAAAAGAATCTTGATCGCGCAATAGGCGACAAGAGCGATGCGATCGCCAATGTTCACATAGTCGGGTACTCACACTAATCCTCACATTAGTGTAAGACCGACTCTCCCAAGCGGACGTAGGGGCAATGAAACAGTGCAGGGGCGAATTTAGCCGCTCGCACTCTCCACTGAATCGGTCAAGGGAACGCCGAGCCCCTACGAAGCCGCTCACACCGGACTATCAGTTCAAGGCAGTAGCCCTAACTACAACTTTAAATTCGAGCAAATTGGATACAACACTATGGAGGAATGCCTATACGAAATAACTAAGTAAGGTTAACTTCGTAGAGGGCGGTCCCCAGCCGTCCTCTATACAAAAAAGGGCGGCTTTAGCCGCCCATATCTTTTTGCTAGTTCGATCGAATCTTATTTATAGAACCAGGAGAACAACTTCTTCAGCCAGTGACGATTTAGATAATCGTTTTCGGCTTTGATTTTGGCGTTTTCCGTTTCGAGTTCAATGATCTTGCCTTGATAGTACGGAATGACAGATAGTTGATCAGTTTGCTTTTGAAGTGTCACTTCTTGATCTTTGCTGATCTTTTCTAATTCGAAGACTCGCTTTTGATAATAAGGCAAAACAGCAATTTGCTCGGCTTGCATGCGCATCACCAATTCGAGGCTCTGCAAGCGCTCTTGCGCAAAGGCCAATCGCTCCGAAGTAACCTGCATAAGATCGTAGACTTGAACGATTCGATCCAGCAGGTGCAAAATGTAGCCTGTTTCCGAATGTTCCGACTGGCCGTTTCCTTGTTTTTCACTCGGCTCTAGAAAATCTTCCAGACCTTCAAGACTTAAATTGTCTTCGGGTGGGGTGAAATCAAACTGCGGCTGTGCTGTCATCGGCTGATCTTTCTAGCTAGGCTACCGTTTCCGGAGAGCAGGGTGAGTTGTCATTGCCATTATGCGTGGTATCAATATTATTGGCAACTCTTGCCATCCTATCAATTAGGATTTTGGCTCATCTTTTTTCTTCCGGTAAGTTAGTGTCACCACCATTAGTGTGCCAGCCAGAATCACTAATAGGGAAATACAAATAACCATGAGAGTAAAGCCGCCTGGATCAGTCGTTTGAGTAGCTAAAATATTTGAGACGGAGTCAGGCATAATAAACCCTAAAATCGAGATTCTGCCATAATTGTGCAGGTTAAGCAATCTCGAGGCAAGATTATGCTCTTCACCCGGCAAACACCCATGGTCGAAATATTCGGCCGCAAAGTTCCTCAGCCTGAGATTTTCATCGATTTTCTTGCCTTTGAGAAACACATTAAGCAATATCGGGAACGGCGAGGAGCTACAGTTCCAAAGGCCTGGTATGACCACGCCACCTATTACATTATTGACCTGCCACCAGAAAAGGTATTTGGACCAGGTGACGAAGTATCAATCCCTGTCATTACCAAGATGCCCGATTACGAATTTGAACTGGGATGTTTGGTTACAAAAGAAGCACTTCTTACTTCATTTGAAGAAGCGCTTTCGTTTCTAAAAGATCATTGCCTGATCACTGTTGTAAACGATTGGTCCTGCCGAGATATCCAGAAAGTGGATATGGAAGGACTGGGGCCGACGAACAGTAAGTTGATTGTTGGGAAAAGTATTGGTCCAAAATTTGTGCCGGCAAGTGATCTTCCTATGGACGAAAACGGAGTGTTTGACCTGTCCATGCGCCTCACAGTCAATAGCGAAATACGGTGTGATACCAACTTCAATACGCTCTATCACGTTCATCCTGAGACAGGCAAACGGCAAGCTTGGAGTTTCGCCAGATTGCTTGTATTCCTTGGGCAGTTCAATATCCGCGTTCATCCCGGCTATTTAATCGGTTCAGGGACTGTTGGTGACGGTTCTATAGGTGAATTGTCGGCCAGATTTGATCCAACCACAGGCGAGATGCTGGAGCCAGCACGCTATCCATGGCTACAAGACGGCGATATGGTTGAGCTCGAAGTAGGGGGCATTGGCAAACTGCGCAACAAAGTCTCAATCAAATCAAAGACTGAAGCAGTTGCACCAAGTAATTGATAGCAAGCAATTGACATAATTTGGGCCGCCATTGAATATGGTGCGGCCCAAAAATAATTTGCCCTCGGAGGGATTTGAACCCTCAATCCCTTACGGGCATCGCATTTTAAGTGCGACTCGTATACCAGTTCCGACACAAGGGCGTGGATGGTCTATTTTACAGGACTGTGGGGGACCTCACAGCGCTTGAATACACAAAATAAAGGAAAAAATACCAGGAGTTAATATAACGGCTTCTGAATAGCTCGTAACGGCTCTTCTTGGGCACCTTCTGCTGTCCATTCTCCACCGAGTCGTGGTATCGTCCATAGTGTAAAAGCCAGCCACAAAAGTCCGATCATTCGATCAATATTTCGTTTGACGTGCACGGGATCGTGAACGAAATCTCCTCTCATTCCGGAGATAATCAGTGTAATTGGATCTGAATGTAATAACGATCCGGTTTTGATCCAAGCAACGATTCTTATGAGTAAAAGACTGACTGTAAGCCAGATTGTGAGTGCCAAGACCGGTGAACTCAGATGTACGGACTGCACCATAACGGCGCCATTTTGATCTTTTGTAACTTTGATCGGATGTCTAAGATACAGACCAATTGCAAGACAAAATAACGCTGAAACTAATACGGCGATTTGATTTTGGGTCCACGCTGCCACCATGTAAAAGCCAGCCAGGGACAGCCATGTCCAGGTAAGGACAAATTGCAGGCGGTCATTGATAGACCGGTCTTTGTTTCGCCAAACATTGAAAAGTATGGCACCCGTAACAAGGAACCAAAAGACTAAAACCAGCATCGGATCGGCAGCTTCACGTGCTCTTTCAGTTTGATAACGAGCCAATAATTGATCTGAATCAAAATCACGTCCTAGCAAGTCGTAGTAATCATCACAGAACGATTGGTACGAATCACTTGTTTCGAAATCGCGAATTCGCCAGCTTAGGAAGCCACCCATCAATTCTTCGAAAAGGTAACGGGTTGATTGAAGCAGGCTAAATGAGTACGAATCTACAATGCTCTGGCTGTTTTCTGCACTGCTTTCAAGAGCGGCTGGATGCAAAAAGTTTGAATCTTTCTCGAAATTTTTGTTTGCCCAATTTCGCAAGGCTTCAAGTGCTGTAGCGTTACCTGGTGTATAGTCACTGCGTACAAGAATCATAGCCAACGTATATGAACGCGCTACCCGAGTGGATATCGGAATAGTTATATTGGGTTTATGAGCATTTGGGTAGGTGCTGGGAACGAGGTCTCCCGCGCTTCCATGAGGCTTATTAAAGTAGGCCATCAAAAAAGAGATGACCGTTAAGATCACCGCTATCTGAGTAAAACGCCCTTTCTGACTGCCCATTGCGTAGCCGCCTGCGTAATTCTAGACCGCTAATACTAGCAGGTCGCGATATAAAGCTCATGGAAACTGGGTTTAGCTGTATCGGAATTTATAATTTTTGATGGAGGCAATCTAGACCATTCCTCTTGGTATTTTATTGCAATAAGTACATTTCACTATTCGTATAGTTATCCTGTCGTATTGTCGTATAGTTGTCTTTAGTTATTGTTGTAAATAGATCAAGTAGTACTTACGAATATTTCTATTTTCGAAGAGTTCAATTTGACGACTTTAAATATCACGTTCGATGAAATGACACACCCAACTTGCTTGGGCTGGGTCGTGTATGCTGATAAGCGGCTGGTTTACAGGAAATATCAGTGCACAAGATCTTATCCTTATTGAACCTTGCTGAAGGTGCTTCGAAGGACGCCGTAAAGCAAGCCTACAGCGCCCTCAAACAGAAACTGGACGCGAAGAATTTCACTAGCGGCTCGAAAGCAGCCATCCAAGCAACTACGTGCAGAAACACCCTGGATAAGAGCTTTAAGCTTTTCGATCAAAATAAAGCTGATGACGAAAAGGAGATTCATGCAAGTGGTGCTCCTGAGACGCGACCTCGGTTAGGACAGCTTTGCGTAGCTTCAGGCATGATTTCTATGGAGCAGCTACAGGAAGCAGTAGAAGCTCAAGTAACAGAGAATCTGCCACTAGGGGAAGTGCTGCAGAAAAAGCAATTTATATCGCAAGCCGAACTCGATGGGCTTTTGCTCGGACAAGAAATGATTGATGTGCCAAGTGCTTGTAAAGACCCAGAAGGTATCCGCCTTGTTTTGTTTGATCTTGTTACCGAAGAAATGGTTTTGATCGCTCAGATGGAACAGAAGGCCCAAGGTAAACCGATCGGTGAGCTAATGTCTCGACATGGCTGGATCGATCCTACTGTTTTGGAAGCGTTATCAACTTGAATCTTGAAACTGAGAACTTGGAACTTGAAAAAGGCTCATCAACAATCGGCAACTTTTTCCAGGGTGTATAAGAACACCCTCAAAAGCAAAAAAGAGCCTTAAAATCGCTTCTAGGACCGTCGCCCGAAAACGCCTACCAGTGAGCATTCTAGCCCTCGCTCCCGAAAAAGGAAACATAATATCTATTATCGGACGCCGTTGAAAATCGACAGGAGGTTGCAAATGTAAGAGTTGCACGTTGAAGAAATAGCGAATCACAACGACCCCGAGTCATGCGTGACCAAAGTCGTAAGGCTTACACGAAGTGTTGACAGGG